>VOFC01006480.1_pt1 | contig 206342 bp, 194 predicted proteins | sample 5384161 | NCBI WGS metagenome assembly VOFC01 (sample SAMN12384722, study PRJNA508395) | human gut metagenome | isolation source: healthy gut B | host: Homo sapiens
TGGGTGTGAACGGCGGCATCGGAGGCGACATCCGGGATTTCGTCTTCCTGCGGGGCAGCATTCCGGCCGATGCGACCTACACGGTAGCCGGCGTGGGACGCTACGAATTTCCGCTGGCGGCCCTGGCGATCATCGACGGCGGCCACGTGCGCGTAGGTTTCGAGGACAACGTCTATCTCTCCAAAGGCGTTCCGGCCAAATCCAACGGCGAACTGGTCGAGAAGGTCGTTCGCATGGCCAAAGAGTTCGGACGCGAGGTCGCCACACCGGACGAAGCTCGCCGCATTCTGGGACTCAAGAAATAAGATCACGGAAAAAACATCAACACTGCAACACAACAAAACACCATAATGAAAAAAGGACATAAATACGGCACACACCGGGTAATCTCCCCGAAGGGCGTGCTTCCCCAGCCGGCAGACAAGCTGGACAACAACATGGACGAGATCTACGACAACGAGATTCTGATCGACGTACAGACCCTCAACATCGACTCGGCCAGCTTCACCCAGATCTCGAACCAGGCCGGAGGCGACAAAGCCAAAATCGCCGAGATCATGCTCGACATCGTCGAAAAACAAGGCAAACACCGCAATCCGGTAACCGGATCGGGCGGCATGCTGCTGGGCACGGTCGAGAAGATCGGCGACGCGCTCGTCGGCAAGACCGACCTCAAGGTAGGCGACAAGATCGCCACGCTGGTTTCGCTGTCGCTGACTCCGCTGCGGATCGACAAGATCAAGGAGATTCGCCCCGATGTCGATCAGGTCGATATCGACGGCAAGGCGATCCTGTTCGAAAGCGGCATCTACGCCAAAATACCTTCCGACCTGCCCGAAAAGCTGGTAATGTCGGCCCTCGACGTGGCCGGAGCTCCGGCACAGGTAGCCAAACTGGTTCGCCCCGGCAACACGGTGCTGATTATCGGCGCAGCCGGCAAATCCGGCATGCTCTGCTGCTACGAGGCTCGCAAGCGGGTCGGCGTAACGGGCAAAGTGATCGGACTCTGTTACAGTCCCGAGGAGAAGGAGCGCCTGGACAAGCTGGGCTTCTGCCACGAGGTAGTCTGCATGGACGCTCGTCAGCCGATTCCGGTACTCGAAAAGATTACGGAGCTGACCAATGGCGAAATGTGCGACATCACCATCAACAACGTGAATGTTCCCGACACCGAAATGACCAGCATCCTCTGTACCAAGAACACGGGCATCGTCTATTTCTTCTCGATGGCCACGAGCTTCACGAAAGCCGCTCTCGGCGCCGAAGGCGTCGGCAGTGACGTGACGATGATTATCGGAAACGGCTATACGAAGGGACATGCGGAGATCACGCTTCAGGAGTTCCGCGAATGCGAAGCCTTGAGAAAGATATTCACCGAGCTGTACGCCTAACCGATACGAACGACACCTGCCGCCCTTCCTCATCGTCCCCGCCGGCGCAAATTAAAAAGCAGGACGGATCCGACTTATCGAGGCAGGGAGGCACTCATCGAAAATAGCCGTCCGCCGCATCCGTTTTCGATGAGCGGACGGCGAAAACAAACGCTCGCTACATCGGCGAAAAAACACAAATCGCAACAACGTAACAACCGAACGAAACAAATAAAATCAAATGACACCTCTCACACCCGCAATGAGCCGCAGAAAAGAATTCTTTCCCGAAGTGACCGACCAGCAATGGAACGACTGGCACTGGCAGGTAAAAAACAGGATTGAGACCGTAGATGAGCTCAAGAAATACATCAAGCTGACCGCTGAAGAGGAGGAAGGCATCCGCGAATCGCTCAAAACGCTCCGCATGGCCATCACGCCCTACTACCTGACGCTGATCGATCCGGAAAATCCGCACTGCCCGATCCGCAAGCAGGCCATTCCTACCGTCGAGGAGCTGAAGCGTTCGCCCGCCGACCTGGAAGATCCTCTGCATGAGGACAGCGATTCGCCCGTACCGGGTCTGACGCACCGTTACCCCGACCGGGTACTGTTCCTGATTACCGACATGTGCTCGATGTACTGCCGCCACTGCACGCGCCGCCGCTTCGCCGGCCAGCACGACTGTGCAACCCCCGAGAAACAGATCGACGACTGCATCGACTACATCGCCCGTACACCGCAGGTACGCGACGTGCTGCTCTCGGGCGGCGACGCCCTGCTGGTGAGCGACGAAAAACTCGAATATATCATCAGCCGTCTGCGTGCCATTCCCCACGTGGAGATCATCCGCATCGGCTCGCGCACCCCGGTCGTGCTGCCTCAACGCATCACACCGGAATTGGTGAACATGCTCAAGAAATACCACCCGATCTGGCTGAACACCCACTTCAATCATCCGAACGAAGTGACCCCCGAATCGAAGCAGGCCTGCGCACGTCTGGCCGACGCCGGTATTCCCCTGGGCAACCAATCGGTGTTGCTGCGCGGTGTGAACGACTGCACGCACATCATGAAAAAGCTCGTACACGAACTGGTGAAGATGCGTGTGCGTCCCTACTATATTTATATCTGCGACCTGTCGCTGGGCATCGGACACTTCCGTACCCCGGTATCGAAAGGCATCGAAATCATCGAGAACCTCCGGGGACATACCTCGGGTTACGCCGTTCCGACATTCGTCGTGGACGCTCCGGGCGGCGGCGGCAAGATTCCCGTCATGCCGAACTATGTCATCTCGCAGGCTCCGAACCGCGTGGTACTCCGCAACTACGAAGCCGTAATCACGACCTATACGGAACCAACCGACTACAAGGACGAATGCCACTGCGAAGAGTGCGAGAAAGCACGTCGGAAGGAAGGCGTGGCCGAGTTGTTGAGCGGCGGACGTCTTTCGCTCGAGCCGTCCGAATTGAGCCGCAAGACCCGTAACCACAACCTTTAGAACGTAACGCTGCAAGACCAGCCCGCACCGGATTGGGATTCGTAACGAACATATCGGATTTCGGCAGCCTGGCCATCGTCGGCCTGGAGAAGAACACGGGTAAAACCGAATGTCTGAACTACATTCTGGGACAACTCGGCGGCCAGGCGGACCGTTTCGCCCTGACTTCGGTCGGAATCGACGGCGAGAGCCGGGATCAGGTGTGCCAGACGGCGAAGCCCGAGATCGAGATTCCCGAGGGAATGATCTTCGTCACCTCGGAGAAACACTACCGGGAAAAACGGCTCGCGGCCGAGGTCCTCGACGTGAGTCTGGAGCGGACGGCGCTCGGGCGGCTGATAACGGCCCGCGCGAGGATGAGCGGCAAATTGCTGCTCTCCGGACCTTCGGACACGGCGGGCCTGAAAGCCCTGATCGACCGGCTCAAAGCCCGGGGCGTAGGCACGACGATCGTGGACGGCGCCCTGTCGCGGTTGAGCCTGGCTTCGCCGGCGGTCACCGAAGCGATGATCCTGGCCACGGGAGCTGCCGTCGCGGGAAATATTCCCGAACTGGTCCGCAAGACGAAATACGTTTACGAACTGATCGGAATCGAAGAGATCGAGGATGCGCTGCGTACCCGGCTCGATCCTCTGACACAGGGGGTGTGGGCCGTCAGCGGCGGCGGCGAACCGATCGACCTCGAATTACCCTCGGTGCTGATGCTCGAACGGAGCGGAGAGAACCTGTTCCGGCACGGCCGGCGGATTTACGCCACCGGCATCGTCACGGACAAGCTGTTCCAACTGCTGCGAACGCAACAACGGGAAGTGGAGTTGATCGTCCGCGACTTTACGCGGGTGTTCGCCTCGCCCGAAGCGTTTTACGCCTTCCTGCGCCGGGGACACCGGATCAGGGTGGTGCACCGCAGCCGGCTGCTGGCCGTCACGGTCAATCCGACGGCTCCGTCGGGGCTGGTACTCGACTCCCGACGGTTGTGCGAAGCGATGCAGGAGGCGTTGCAAATACCGGTTTACGACGTAAAGAAAATGCCCGAATAGAAACGAATACGGCTCTACACACGAACAAAATCAAGGATCTTAAAGTCCCCTCCGAGGAGGGGAGTCAGAGGAAGGTCAGACGCTCTGATACGGCCGGAGACCGTGAAATAAATACGCGAACCCGTGTAAAATTGCATCGAATAACCAGAAAACGAATGCGACTCAAAGAGGCCATACAACATACCAGCGGACTGCGCTGCGTCGTCGAAGGAATGGAGATCTGTTCCTCCGTCGGGCGGCGTATGCTCCATGAAATGACATGGCTCGGCGAGGAGTCGGCGATCACGGCGGAACACGACCGCATCGCCTCGGTGTTGCGCCTGCTCGAAACCGAAGCGGGACGCGACCGCACCGAAACGATTCGCCGCAAACTGGCCCTGCTGCGCGACATCCGCTCAACGATCGAACGCACGGGCGGCAACTGCGTATTCGACGACATCGAACTGTTCGAATTGAAGTTTTTCGCGCTGCTGGCGGAAGAGCTTCGACCACTGGCTTCGCAAGGGCATCTTGCGGAACTTCCCGAGCTGAACGGGGTCGTCGATCTGCTCGATCCGGAAGGCAACCGGCTCCCCCATTTCTTCGTCTATGACGCCTACTCGGAGGAGCTGGCGACCCTGCGCAAACAGATCAAAGCACGCAAACAGGCCGGAGCCGACGAGTCTCAAGTGCAGGAGCTCTATTTCCGCAGCGTGGAAATCGAAGACCGCATTCGGGAGAGACTCTCCGTCGAATTGCGGAAATACCACGAAGCGTTGCAACAGGCACTCGACCGGATGGGATGGCTCGATGTGGTGATCGCCAAGGCGATGCAGGCCCGCGACTGGGGCCTTACCCGTCCCGCGATAACGCAGGACACGACCTCCTTCCGAGGCTTGTTCAACCCCGAGTTGCGGATTTCGCTCGAAGCGGCCGGGAAGCGATTCCAGCCCGTGAACATCCGCCTGACGACGGGACCTACGGTAATCACCGGCGCCAACATGTCGGGCAAAACCGTGTTGCTGCACAGCGTCGAGCTGGCCCAGTACATGCTGCAATTCGGATTTTACATTGCGGCCGAAAGGGCGGAAATAGCCCTTGTGGACGAAGTGCACTGCTCCGTCGGCGACGGACAGGATCAATTGAGCGGCCTTTCGTCCTTCGCGGCCGAGATGATGCGGATGGACGAACTGGCCAAAAGCGTCCGGGCAGGCAGGCGGGTGCTGGCTCTCATCGACGAACCGGCCCGCACGACCAATCCGGTCGAAGGAAGGGCGATCGTGAACGGTGTCCTCGAATTTCTGGCCGACTACGAAGTCCCTTCGCTCGTGACCACCCACTACAACGGCATCGCGGCTCCGTGCTGCAAGCTGAAGGTAAAAGGCTTCTCGGAAACGAACGCGGAGGAGAAGATCACGCTGAAAAACATCAACGATTTCATAGACTACTCGCTCGAGGAGGTCACGACGGACGAAGTTCCGCACGAAGCGATCCGGATCGCCCGTATTCTGGGCATCGACCCGGAGATCCTCCGGCGAATCGAACGCAACGAAGAACTCAAAAACAACCAATGACGGCAGCCGTACGGCACAGCCTACATGAACGATATGAAAAGCAAATTAGGAATAGACTTTAACCAGGTGGAACACGCCCGGAGCGTAGCGCGCAAGATCGCCGACGGGGTGCAGGATTTTGTGGAAGGTTATACGACGGTAGCCGTCGAGCGGACGCTGTGCCGTCTGATCGGCATCGACGGCGTGGATGCCAACGCGGTACCGCTGCCGAACGTGGTGGTGGAAGAGCTGCGGGAGAAAAACGTACTGGGCGAAGGCGCCCTGTTCTTCCTCGGCAACGCGATCGTCGAAACGGGACTCACACCCCAGCAAATCGCCGAAGAGATCGCTGCCGGCAAACTCGACATCACCCGCTCGGCCGTATGTACGGCAGCCGAGCGCGAAGCGGCGCTGAAACCGTATATCGACGCCAGCATCGCCAAAATCGCAGCCAACCGCCAGCGTCGAGAAAACTACATCGCCACCATCGGCGAAGGGCCGCGCCCCTACCTCTACGTAATCGTAGCGACGGGTAACATCTACGAAGATGTCGTACAGGCGCAGGCCGCAGCCCGACAGGGCGCCGACATCATCGCCGTAATCCGCACTACGGGCCAAAGTCTGCTCGACTACGTGCCCTACGGCGCGACGACCGAGGGATTCGGCGGCACGTTCGCCACGCAGGAGAACTTCCGGATCATGCGCAAGGCTCTGGACGAAGTAGGCGAAGAGGTCGGCCGCTACATCCGCCTTTGCAACTACTGCTCGGGACTCTGCATGCCCGAGATCGCCGTAATGGGTGCACTCGAAGGTCTGGATGTGATGCTCAACGACGCCCTGTACGGCATTCTGTTCCGCGACATCAACATGCAGCGCACGCTGGTCGATCAATATATGTCGCGCGTAATCAACGGCTTCGCCGGCGTAATCATCAACACGGGCGAGGACAACTACCTCACCACGGCCGACGCGGTCGAGGAAGCCCCACGGTGCTGGCTTCCGACCTGATCAACGAACAACTGGCCCTGCTGGCCGGCCTGCCCGAGGAGCAAATGGGTCTGGGACACGCCTTCGAGATGGATCCGATGCTCGAAAACGGCTTCCTCTACGAGCTGGCGCAGGCGCAGATGACCCGCGAGATCTTCCCCAAGGCTCCGCTGAAATACATGCCGCCGACGAAGTTCATGACCGGCAACATCTTCCGGGGACATATCCAGGACGCACTGTTCAACATGGTGGGCATCTGGACTTCGCAGGGCATCCAGTTGTTAGGTATGCCGACCGAAGCCATCCACACCCCGTTCATGTCGGACCGCTACCTTTCCATCGAGAACGCCCGCTACATCTTCAACAACATGAAGAACATCGGCGACGAAGTGGAGTTCAAGGAAGGCGGACTGATCCGCAAACGTGCCAAGGAGGGTTTTGGACAAAGCTACCGCACTTCTCGAACGCCTCGAAAAAGAGGGGACTCTTCTCGGCGCTCGAGAAGGGAATCTTCGCCGACATCAAACGCCCCATGAACGGCGGCAAGGGTCTGGAGGGCGTGAGCAGCAAGGGCCGCAACTACTACAACCCCTTCGTGGAGATTATGAAAAACGGCAGTCGCGCCGCAGCGAAAAAATGATATTCCGATGCTGCAAGCACGACCAAACGCCTTATTTTAACTCTATTAGCATATTGATTCTATGAGTGGAGGATTATATTCAACCGAAGGCAGAGATTTCGACCAGACCCTCGACTGAAAAAAGATAAAGCCCTACGGCGACACGATGAACGACGGCAAAACGCAGTTGAGTTTCACACTGCCCGTACCCGCCGGCGACGAAGCCATCGAAGCGGCCAAACAGTTGATGAAAAAGATGGGCTTCGAGAACCCGCAGGTAGTATTCCACCGGGAGCTGACGGCCGGTTACACGTTCTTCAACTGCTACGGAAGCTGCACCCATACGGTCGATTATTCGAATATCCATGTCCCGAAAGTCGAATCGACCAAATGGGACATGGCCGAAACGGACAGCTTCATCCGCGAGCAGATCGGCCGCCCGATCGTGGTGATCGGCGCCAGCACCGGTACGGACGCCCATACGGTAGGTATCGACGCCATTATGAACATGAAAGGCTTCGCAGGCCACTACGGACTGGAGCGCTACGAGATGTTCGAAGCCCTCAACATGGGCAGCCAGGTGACCAACGAAGAGTTCATCGCCAAAGCGATCGAACTCAAGGCCGACGCCCTGCTGGTTTCGCAGACGGTGACCCAGAAGGATATCCATATCAAGAACCTCACGGAGCTGGTCGAAATGCTCGAAGCCGAAGGGCTGCGCGACAAAGTGATTCTGGCGTGCGGCGGCCCGCGCATCTCGCACGAACTGGCCAAAGAGCTGGGCTATGACGCCGGCTTCGGCATGAACACCTACGCCGACGACGTGGCGTCGTTCATCGCCCAGGAGATGGCCCGCAGAATGCACCGCAAATAGGAAACGGTCCCGGATTCCAGAACCGCCCTGTTTCAAGACAGTACGACGAACAGACAAAAACGACATAAATCTATGGAAAAGGAACAGATCAGAGAAATCATCGCCAAACGCGTGGCGATGGAACTCAAAAGACGGCGACGTGGTGAACCTCGGTATCGGACTGCCGACGGCCGTCCCCGATTACCTGCCGGAAGGCGTTCAAATCTTCCTGCAGAGCGAAAACGGCCTGCTCGGTATGGGCCCGACCCCCGCACCGGGCGAGGAAGACCCCGAATTTATCAATGCCGGCGGCGGATTCGTCACGGCCCTCGAGGGCGCCTCGTGCTTCGACAGCGCCACCTCGTTCGGCATCATCCGCGGCGGTCATGTGAACGCTTCGGTACTGGGAGCCTTGCAGGTCGATGAAAAAGGCGACCTGGCCAACTGGATCATCCCGGGCAAGAAAGCTCCCGGCATGGGCGGTGCGATGGACCTGCTCACGGGTGCCGACAAGGTGATCCTTGCCATGGAGCACACGGCCAAAGGCGCACCCAAAATCCTCAAGAAATGTACGCTGCCGCTGACGGCCAAAGGCTCCGTGAACATGATCGTAACCGAAATGGGCGTCATGGAGATTACCCCGGAAGGCATCGTGCTGACGGAAATCAATCCCGAATTCACCGTCGAACAGGTTCAGGCCGCTACCGAAGCGCACCTGATCGTGTCCAAGGATCTTAAACCCATGAAAAAATAGGCCCGCCATGATCAAAACAGGAGATAAATACCGTCACGAAGTGACCTATACGCAGGAAGGCGTGATCGCTTTCGCCGAAATCACGGGCGACAAAAACCCGATCCACCTCGATCCGGAATTCGCAGCCAAAACCCCGTTCGGCCGTCCCATCGTGCACGGATTCCTTTCGGCCTCCGTATTCTCGAAGGTCTTCGGAATGCTCTTCCGGGACAGGGCACCATCTATCTCTCGCAGGAGATGTCGTTCCGTGCACCCGTCTTCGCCGGGGAGAAATATACGGCCGAATTCGAAGTAATCGACGTAAACACCGAAAAACACATCGGTACGATCAAATGCCTGCTGCTCGATGCTGCCGGCAAAGAGTGCATCACGGGCACCGCCAAGCTCAAACACAACAAAGAATTCATCTAAAAAGAAATAACCATGAAAAGACTTGAGAACAGAGTCGCCATCGTCACGGGCGGCACGGCCGGTATCGGCGAAGCAACGGCACTGCGTTTCGCACGCGAAGGCGCACAGGTAGTCGTATGGGCACGTAACGAAGCCCGCGGTAAGGAAATGGAGAAAAAAGCCGCAGCCGAAGGGCTCGCCATCACCTTCGACAAGGTCGATACGAGCGATTTCGAGGCGGTAACCGCGCGGCCAAGCGCGTCGCCGACAAGTTCGGCAAGATCGACATCCCGATCAACAATGCCGGCATCACCAACGACAGCACGCTCAAGAAAAAATGACCGTCGAACAGTGGCAGAACGTGATCGACGTCAATCTTTCGGGCACGTTCTACTGCTGCAAGGCCGTATTGAACTACATGCTTGAAGCCGGCTACGGACGCATCGTCAATGCCTCGTCGGTAGTAGGGCTCTACGGCAACTTCGGCCAGACCAACTACGTGGCCACGAAAGCCGGCCTGATCGGCATGACCAAAACGATGGCTCGCGAACTGGGACGCAAGGGCATCACGGTCAATGCCGTAGCCCCGGGCTTCATCGAAACCGAAATGGTTGCCAAGATGCCCGAGAACGTACTCGACGGCATGCGGGCCAAAGTTCCCGTAGGTCGCCTGGGGCGTCCCGAGGAGATCGCCGCCGCCTATCTCTACCTCGCATCCGACGAAGCGGCCTATGTCAATGGTGCCGTTTTGAGCGTAGATGGAGGTATGACTGTTTAAAATCATTAAAAACCATACTTATAAAATGAATTTCGAATTGACCAAAACCGAGCAGCTGTTCCGGCAAATGATCCGCGAATTTGCCGAAAACGAGGTGAAACCTCTGGCTGCCGAAATCGACGAAGAGGAACGTTTCCCTGTGGAAACCGTAGAGAAAATGGCAAAACTGGGAATCTTCGGTATTCCCTTCCCCGTCAACTACGGCGGTGCAGGCGGCAACAACATCCTTTATTCGATGGCCGTCGAAGAGCTGTCGCGCGTATGCGCCACTACGGGCGTGGTCGTATCGGCACACACGTCGCTCTGCGCCGCTCCGATTTATGAGCACGGTACCGAAGAACAGAAAATGAAATACCTGCCCAAGCTCTGCTCGGGCGAATGGCTCGGCGCTTTCGGCCTTACGGAGCCCAACGCCGGTACGGATGCTGCGGCACAGCAGACCACGGCAGTCGATGCAGGCGACCACTATATCCTGAACGGCAACAAAATCTTCATCACCAACGCCGCTTACGCACACGTTTATATCGTGATGGCGATGACCGACAAGTCGCAGGGTACGCGCGGCATCTCGGCATTCATCGTCGAGCGCGACTTCCCGGTTTCTCGATCGGCAAGAAAGAGAAGAAGATGGGTATCCGCGGTTCAGCGACCTGCGAGTTGATTTTCGAGAACTGCATCGTTCCCAAGGAGAATCTGCTCGGCAAGGTCGGCAAGGGCTTCAGCATCGCGATGAAGACCCCTCGACGGCGGCCGCGTCGGTATCGCTTCGCAAGCCCTCGGCATCGCGCAGGGGCGATGGACGAAACCGTGAAATACGTCAAGGAGCGCAAACAGTTCGGACGGACGATCGGACAGTTCCAGAACACCCAGTTCCAACTGGCAGACCTGGATACCAAAATCGAAGCCGCCCGCCTGCTAGTGCGTGCCGCAGCCTTCAAGAAAGACCAGAAGCTCCCGTTCTCGGTCGATGCCGCCCGGGCCAAGCTCTTTGCAGCGGAAACCGCAATGGAAGTGACGACCAAGGCCGTGCAATTCCACGGCGGATACGGCTACACGCGCGAATACCCCGTCGAACGCATGATGCGCGATGCCAAGATCACCGAGATTTACGAAGGTACTTCCGAAGCATACAGCGGATGGTGATTTCCTCGGCACTGTTGAAATAGCGGCGGGCGACCGTGCATCCGGTTCCGGAATAAACCCCAAAGCCGGTCGTACTCCCCTCGCAAGGACACATAAGGTAAAAACAATAAAAAACAGATATTCGAATGAAAATTGTAGTTTGTATAAAACAGGTTCCCGATACGACGGAAATCCGCCTCGATCCCGTTACGGGAACGCTGATCCGCGACGGTGTGCCCAGCATCATGAACCCCGACGACAAGGCGGGACTCGAAATGGCTCTGGAGCTGAAAGACCAGTACGGCGCACACGTCACCGTCATCACGATGGGTCCCCCGCAGGCCGATGACATCCTGCGCGAAGCCTTCGCAATGGGTGCCGACCGTGCGATTCATTTGAGCGACCGCAAATTCGCCGGCGCCGATACGCTGGCGACCTCGAACGCTATCGCCGGCGCTCTCCGCATGCTGGATTTCGACCTGGTAATTACCGGTCGTCGCTATCGACGGCGACACGGCCCAGGTAGGCCCGCAGATCGCCGAACACCTCGGCCTGCCGCAGGTGACCTACCTCGAAGGCATCAAATACGAAGGAGGGAACCGGCTGGTCGTCAAGAAATGGACGGAAGAGGGGTATCAACTGCTCGAGGTGGAGACTCCGTGCGTGGTAACCGTACTCTCTTCGGCCAATCAGCCCCGTTATATGTCGGTACGCGGCATCGTGGAGGCATACGACAAGCAGGTGGAAGTCTGGGGCTTCGACAACATCTCGGTCGAGGAGTCGAAACTCGGTCTTGCCGGCTCGCCGACCCGCGTCTTCAAATCCTTCACGAAGGGTGCGAAATCCGCAGGTAAGGTCTTCGAGCTGGAGCCGGCCGAAGCAGCCGATCTGATCGTCGAGAAGCTGAAAGAAAAATTCATAATCTGATCGGCCCCGGCAACTGCGAAGCTGTAAATTACCGATCGTTCATTTACAACAGCCGTTTTTGTGACCGGACAGTATCGAATCCGTTCGATTCTGCCCCGATTATCGAAAACACTCATTAAAAACAGTTACTTACCAAGATGGATAAATCTCAATATAAAAACGTTTACGTGTTCGTCGAACAGCGTGACGGAGTCGTTCAGAACGTCGCTCTCGAACTTTTGGGAAAAGCCCGCGAACTGGCCGACGCACTCCATGAGCAGGTAGTCGCCCTGCTGCTGGGTAAGGGGTCAAAGACAAGGCCGACGAGCTGATCGCAGCCGGAGCCGACGTGGTCCTTTCGATCGAAGCCGATGAACTCGCCCAGTACACCACCGAGCCATACGCACAGGCCATCACCCAGGTGATCCACGAGCGTAAGCCCAGCATTCTGCTGATCGGAGCCACCAGCATCGGCCGCGACCTCGGTCCGCGCCTTTCGGCCCGCATCGGCACGGGACTTACCGCCGACTGCACCGGACTCGACATTTCGGAAGACGGCGACCTGCTGATGACGCGTCCCGCCTTCGGCGGCAACCTGATGGCAACGATCATCTGCAAGGAACATCGTCCCCAGATGTCCACGGTACGCCCCGGTGTGATGCGTGCCAAAGCGGCCGATCCGACCCGCAAAGGAAAAGTCGAGGAGGTAAAAATCAATTTCGACAAATCGAAGTTCCGTGTACGGATTCTGGAAACGGTCAAGGAACAGAAGAACATGATCGACATTACGGAAGCCAAAGTACTCGTATCGGGCGGCCGCGGTGTCGGCACGGCAGAAGGATTCCAAACCCTGCGCGAGCTTGCCGACGTGCTCGGCGCCGAAGTATCGGCTTCGCGTGCGATGGTCGATGCCGGCGTTCTCGCACACGAGCGCCAGGTCGGACAAACCGGTAAAACGGTGCGTCCGGATCTCTACTTCGCCATGGGTATCTCGGGTGCGATCCAACACCTGGCCGGTATGGAGGAGTCGGACTTCATCATCGCCGTGAACAAGGATAAATTCGCTCCGATCTTCAACGTCGCCGACGTGGGTATCGTATGCGACGTACACAAGGTCGTTCCGATCCTGACAGAGAAACTGAAGACGATGAAAAAGTAAGTCCGGGGACTTGCTCTTCAAAATAAGGGAAGATTCGATGATCGAATCTTCCCTTATTTTATGTCCGGTGCGAAATCCGCTGAAACCCGACCGCCCGGACCTCTCCCCTCCCACGTATTCACAAAAAACAGGCAGTTCGGCCCTTGTAAAACAAATAAAAAAGCAGACGCAAGGAAAAAACCTTGCGTCTGCCCCTGATATCGATATATAATCCGCATCAAGGCAATCCGTCCTCATTCGGCACGATTGCACAGATACCCGGAATCTATTTCGCAACTTTTTTGAGGAATGCCTCGATCGTATTCTCGATCAGACAGGCGATCGTCATCGGACCTACCCCGCCGGGCACTTTCGTGATCAGCGAAGCCTTCGGCTCGCAAGCCTCGAAATCGACGTCGCCGCACAATTTCCCCGTTTCGGGATCACGATTGACACCCACGTCGATCACCACCGCACCGTCGCCCACCATGTCCGCCGTAACGAACTTCGGACGGCCAATTGCCACGACCAGAATCTCCGCTTCGCGTGTCACATCCGCCAGGTTCTTCGTCCGGCTGTGAGTAATGGTCACCGTAGCATTCTCATCGAGCAACAGCTTGGCAACGGGAAGCCCCACGATCGTACTGCGGCCGATCACAACGGCTTTGCGTCCGGCCAGCTCCACGCCCGAATCCTTCAGAAGCTTCATGATACCCTTCGGCGTACAGGGCAGCACGCAGGGCTGTTTCTGCCAGAGAGCCGCCACATTGAGGGGTGGAAGCCATCCACATCCTTCTCCTGACGAATCCGTGCGATCACCTTATCCGAATCGATATGTTTCGGCAGCGGCAGCTGGATCAAAATTCCGTCCACCGTATCGTCGGCATTGAGGTCGTCGATAATTTTCAACAACTCCTCCTCCGAGATGTCCGCCGGCTTGCGAATCGTCGTATTCAGATACCGACCTCGTCGGCAGCCTTCGTCTTACCCGTCACATAGGATACGCTGCCCGCATCCTCACCGACCAGCACCACTACCAAATGGGGCAGCCGGCCGTATTTCTCCGGGAATGTCTTCACCTGCTCGGCCATCTTGGCCTTGCAAGCCGCCGCTAATTCTTTTCCGCTGATTACCATATATTGTTTTGATTTTAAAGATTGCTTTATCCGTCCCATCCAGGGATTCGAAGGACAAATATAACTATTTTTTCACTAAAAACGAAAGAGCCTTCATACCGATATCGGATCGATAGAAAAGATTCTCGCAACCGATTTTCCGGTCCTCCTCGAGCGCCCGGCACCTGGCCTGCTCCGGGTCGGCACCCCGACAGACGACGATCATCACCCGGCCGCCCGAGGTAACGAGCCGCCCCTCTTTTATCGCCGTGCCCATGTGGTACACTACGCCGTCCACCTGCTCCGTTCCCGTAATTTCATACCCCTTCTCATAGGAGCCGGGATATCCTTTCGATGCCAGCACGATCCCCAGAGTCGCAAAGTCGTGCCACTCGGCCTCGCCCGGATCCCGTCCGTCGGCTACGGCGCTGAAAATATCGTAAATGTCGCTCTTCAGGCGGGGCAGCACCACTTCGGTTTCGGGATCGCCGAAACGGGCGTTGAACTCGATCACGCGGATTCCCTGCGGGGTCTTCATCAAACCGCCGTAAAGCACGCCCGTGAAAGGACATCCCTCGTCGCAGAGAGCGTCGGCCGTGCGCTGCATCACCTTTTCCAATGCGAAAGCCTCGTCTTCCGGAGTAATGAACGGCAGCGGGGGAGTATGCTCCCATACCGCCCGTATTGGGACCTTCATCGCCGTCGAACGCCCGTTTGTGATCCTGCGCCAGCACCATCGGCAGCACCTTGCGCCCCGACACGAAACACATGAACGAAAATTCGGGTCCGGTCAGAAAATCCTCCACGACCACACGTCCCTTGCCGAACTTGTCGTCCAGCAACATGTCGCGCAACGCGGCATCGGCCTCTCCATCGTCCGGGCGATAACGACACCCTTTCCCGCAGCCAGACCATCGTATTTCAGGACGGCGGGCAGAGGGCGCGAACGAACGTACTCCGAAGCCTTCCGGTAATCGTCGAACGCCCGGTAACCGGCCGTCGGAATACCGTACCGCCCCATCAGATCTTTTGCAAACTCCTTGCTCGACTCGATGCGGGCCGCCGCCTTCGTCGGGCCGAAAATACGAAGTCCCTCCTCACGGAAGCGATCGACGATACCGGCCACGAGCGCCGCTTCGGGTCCTACCACCGTGAGGTCGATCTCTTTTTCACGAGCAAGGGAAAGCAATCCCTCGACATCGGTATCCTTGACCGGCACACACTCGGCCTGACGAGCGATACCCGCATTGCCGGGAGCGCAATATATCTTCGAAACCTGCGGCGAACGCGACAACGCATCGACGACGGCATGTTCGCGGCCACCGCCGCCTACGACTAAAACTTTCATAACCTATCGTTTATTCCCGACCGCACTTTCCGCAAAGAGCGGCTCGGAAATCGTCCATAAAAAATAATCCGACCGACGGACACGAAATCCGCAGTTTAATGTTTGAAATGACGCATCCCGGTAAACAACATCGGAATACCCGATTCATTGGCCTTCCGGATCGAATCCTCGTCCCGGACGCTGCCTCCCGGCTGCACGATCGCCTCGACGCCGCTCGCAGCCGCCAGGCTCACGCAGTCGTCGAAGGGGAAAAAGCCGTCCGAAGCCAGTACCAGCCCTTCGGTCACACCCCTGGGCATGGGCCTGCTTGAGCGCGAGTTCCGCCGAGCCGATGCGATTCATCTGCCCCTGCTCCGACACCCAGCGTACGACCGTCCTTCACCACTACGATAGCGTTCGACTTCACATGCTTGACAATACGCCAGCCGAAATCGAGATCGGCGAGCGCCTTCCGTCGGCCGCTTCTCCGTCACGCACATATCCGCCGTCACGGGACGTGTTTTCGAGGTCGAGGTCCTGCACCAGCAATCCTCCCGTCACACTCACCAACTGGCGCTGCTTCGCATCGCTCTTCTCCATCGGAACTTCGAGCAGACGCAGATTCTTCTTCGTCGAGAGCACTTCGAGGGCTTCGGGCGTAAACGAAGGGGCCATGATGATCTCCAGAAAAATCGGCTTCATCAATTCGGCCGCCTCACGGGTCACAGGTCGGTTCAGGGCGACGATACCGCCGAAAATCGACACTTTGTCGGCCTCGTAGGCCTTCGTCCAGGCATCCGCCGCATCCCGCCCCACCGCAAAGCACCGCAGGGATTCATATGTTTGAGTCCCACGCAGAACGGCTCATCGAACTCCCGCACGATCGCAAGGGCTGCGTTGGCATCCTGTATGTTATTGTAGGACATCTCCCTTGCCATTGAGCTGCCGGGCATAGGCCAGCGAATAGGGCACCCGTTCACCGCTGCGGTAGAACTTGGCCTGCTGGTGCGGATTCTCTCCGTAGCGGAGCGGCTGAACCAGATCGAACTCCAGAAACAACTTCTCGTCGAGCCCCGCTTTTTCACGCATGTACGTAGCGATCATCGCGTCGTACTCGGCGGTATGGGTATATGCCTTGGCCGAGAGCTGCAACCGCAATCGGGGAGTCGTATTGCCGTATCCCCTAATCTCCGCAAGGATCGTGTCATAATCCGCCGGGTCGCACACTACGGTCACGTCCTTGTAGTTCTTGGCCGCACTGCGCAACATCGAAGGTCCGCCGATGTCGATATTCTCGATCGCCTCGTCCATCGTCACCCCTTCGCGGGCGATCGTCTGACGGAAGGGATAGAGATTCACGCACACCATGTCGATGAACTCGATGCCGTTCTCCCGCAACGCTTTCGGTGGTTCGGATCGTCGCGGCGAGCCAGCAGGCCGCCGTGCACCTTGGGATGGAGCGTCTTGACACGTCCGTCGCAGATCTCCGGGAACCCCGTCACATCGCTGATGTTGATCACCTCCACGCCGCTTTCAGCCAACAGTTTCATCGTACCGCCGGTGGCGATCACCTGCCAGCCGAGCTCTCGAAGTCCGCGCGCGAACTCCACCACGCCGGTCTTATCGCTCACACTGATTAATGCTCTCATATTGCGAATTTATATAGGCAATCATATCTTTCAATATACCATTTCCGACGATCGCAACATCGAATCCGAGAGTCGCTTATTCGCGGTCCAATGACCGCATTTACCACTCCGCCTTCCCCTAATCCTTTCTCGAAAGGGAAAGGGTCGCTGCATTTCCAAAGAGGTACACTAAAGGATATGATCGCGTTAATATATACGTAGTTTTATCGTTTTCGACTCGCGGTCGCCGTTATTCACGGTGTCCGACGATGTGTTTCCAGGTCCGAATCCGCACTAAACCGCGACGTTCCCGCGATCCTATTGCTCCGCAACCAGCTTTGCCACCGTTTCCACATACAGCGGATGTTCGACGGCATGCACCCGGGCTTCCAGCTCTTCTGGATCGCTCCCCAGATACTCGAAAGCCCGCTGGGCGATGATCCGGCCCCCGTCGAGCTCTCCGTTCACATAGTGGATCGTCACACCGAAGACCTTGACGCCGTAAGCAAAGGCATCGGCAATGGCATGCGCCCCCTTGAACGCAGGCAACAGCGAGGGATGAATATTGACAATCCGGTCGCGGTACGCCTCCAGCACCACATCGGAAAGGATGCGCATATACCCCGCCAGACAGATCAGCTCGACCCTTTCGGCCCGAAGCCTGCGGACGATCTCCCGTTCGTAGTCGGCTTTCGAAGGGTACTCTTTGGGGTTGAACGTAAAGGTCGGAATACCGTAACGGGCAGCCCGCTCGTTCACGAAAGCCCCCGGCTTGTCGCAGACCATGAGGGCAATGCGAGCCGCAATGCGCCCGTCGGCACAAGCCGCAGCCAATGCTTCGAAGTTGGAGCCGTTTCCGCTGGCGAATACTGCGATCGTCTTCATCGCCCTATCGGATTTCCACGCCCGGACGATCCGTCACCCGGCCGATCACCGAAGCTTTCTCGCCCTGTTTCTCCAAAATGGCGATCACTTCGGAAGCTTCATCCTGCGAAACCGCGATCACCATACCGATACCCATGTTGAAGATATTGAACATCTCGCGGTGAGCGATCTTGCCGTATTTCTCCAACAGGCGGAACACGGGCAGGATCTCCCACGTCCCCTCGTGAATCTCGATACCCTGGCCCTCGCTCAGGATGCGGGGAATGTTCTCGTCGAAACCGCCGCCCGTGATATGACTGATGCCGTGCACGTTACAGGCTCGGATCACTTCGAGCACCTGTTTCACGTAAATTTTGGTCGGCGTCAGGAGCACCTCGCCCAACACACGGCCGTCCAATTCGGGATAAGCCTTGCGAAGATCCAGTCCTGCATCGGCAACCACCTTGCGCACCAGGCTGAAACCGTTCGAATGGACACCGCTCGACGCGATACCCACCAACACGTCGCCCACACGCACCTTCGTACCGTCGATCAGGCGCGACTTCTCGACCACGCCGCACGTGAAGCCCGCAATATCGTACTCGCCGCCGGCATACATGCCCGGCATCTCGGCCGTTTCGCCGCCGATGAGTGCACAGCCGGCCTGACGGCAGCCTTCGGCCACACCCGCCACGATCGCTTCGATCTTCGCAGGCTCGTTGTGCCCCACGGCTACATAATCCAGGAAGAAGAGCGGCTCGGCCCCCTGCGCCAGCACGTCGTTCACGCACATAGCCACGGCGTCGATGCCGATCGTGTCGTGCTTATCCATCTCGAAAGCCAGCTTGAGTTTGGTTCCCACGCCGTCGGTACCGCTCACGAGCACCGGTTCCTTTGACATTCAGCGCCGAGAGATCGAACATTCCGCCGAAGGCGCCGATGTTACCCATCACGCCCAACCGCGAGGTCGAAGCCACGTGTTTCTTGATGCGGCGCACCACTTCGTATCCGGCCTCGAGGTTCACACCGGCCTTTTCATAACTTTCCGCCATAACAATAGTTGGTTTTAGCTGTTTCCTGAATATTTCCACCCGATGTTTTCGAAATACGCATGCAGGACAGGTTCTTCCCTGACACAGCAGATCGAAAACGGAGCGGTTTGTTTAACATTTTTCTTTTTTGTTCGCCTCCTCGATCGTCCCGTAAAGCGACGTCGGATAATTGCCCGTGAAGCAGGCCATGCACAACTCGCAGCGATTGCCCGCCTTCAGCAAGGCATCGGGCGAGAGGTAAGCCAGCGAATCGGCTCCGATATATCTCGCACGCCTCCGGAACCGACATACGGGCGCACAGCGCTCCTCGTACGTCGAAGTATCGACACCGTAAAAACAGGGATTCTTGAACGGAGGGCTGGCGATGCGGACATGAACTTCCGTGGCCCCCGCCTCACGCAACAGACGCACAATGCGCCGGGAGGTGGTACCGCGCACGATCGAATCGTCGATCAGCACCACGCGCTGCCCCGAAACGATACCGCTCACCGACGAAAGTTTCATCCGCACGCCCTTCTCACGCATCGACTGCGACGGCTGGATGAAGGTACGGCCGATGTATTTGTTCTTGATAAGTCCCATCTCGTAGGGAAGACCGCTCGCTTCGGCGTATCCCATGGGCGCTCAAACTCGAATCGGGCACACCGACCACGATGTCCGCGTCTGCCGGCGCCTCCTTGTAGAGCAAGCGTCCCGACTCCTTGCGGAAGGCGTGCACGTTACGGCCTCGATGTCGCTGTCCGGGCGGGCGAAATAGATGTATTCCATCGCACACATCATGTGGCGCTTGAACATCGAATAGTCGCCGCTGCGGATGCCGTGCCGGTCGATCGTAACGATCTCGCCGGGCTCTACGTCACGCACGAATTCGGCACCCACCACCTCGAAAGCACAGGTTTCGCTGCTGACGACATAGCCGTCTCCCAACTTGCCGATCGAAAGGGGCCGCAGACCGTGTTTGTCACGGCAGGCATAGATGCGGTTAGCCGTCATCACCAGAAACGCGAACGCTCCTTCGAGCATATTGAGCGCCTCGATGATCGAATAGATACGGGGCCGGTTGTGGTTGCGTACCTCCTTTTTTTTGATAAGATGGGCGAACACTTCGCTGTCCGAAGTGGACTGGAAAAAGACTGCCCTTGTTCTCCAGGTAGTTGCGCAGCAGATCCGCATTGACGATATTTCCGTTGTGGGCCAATGCGAAATCACCCGTATTATGATGGAACAGAAAAGGCTGTATATTCTCCGTTCCGCCGCCTCCGGCCGTCGAGTAGCGGACATGACCGATAGCCATGTCACCCGTAAGAGTCGATAGTTTCGCCTCGTTGAACACCTCCGTAACGAGTCCTTCGCCCCGGACACGCCGCATCGCCCCTTCCTTCGAAACGCTTACGATACCGCACCCTTCCTGCCCGCGATGTTGCAGGGAATGAAGGCCGTAGTAAGTCGTTAGCTGCGTCGGGCACTCCCACGACGCCGAAAAACGCCGCACTCCTCGTGCAGCTCCCGGTCGCAGATCGGCTGCATTATGCTCTCTTTGTGCATCGGAACTTATTTGATTACTTTTTCCAGACGGGCCAGGATCTCCTCGTAAGCCTCGCGCACCTTACCCAAGTCACGACGGAAGCGATCCTTGTCGAGCTTCTCGTTGGTAGCCATATCCCACAGCCGGCAGGTATCGGGCGACACCTCGTCCGCCAGAACGATCTCGCCGTCCGACGTGCGGCCGAACTCGATCTTGAAGTCGATCGGTTGATATTCATCTTGGCGAAAAGCTCCTTGAGCACCTCGTTGATCCGGGCGGTCATGGCATAAATCTGTTTCAGCTCGTCGTAGGTTACGACACCCAGCGCCACCGCATGATGATCGTTGATCAGCGGATCGCCCAGCTCGTCGTTCTTGTAACAGATGTCGAAAATCACGTTCGAAGGCTTCGTTCCTCCTCGATACCCAGACGCTGGGCCATCGAGCCGGCGATGACGTTGCGGACGATCACCTCCAGCGGAATGATCCGCACACGGCGGCACAACTGGTCGCGGTCGTTCAGGGTCTTCACGTAGTGAGTCTTGATTCCCTGCTTGTTGAGATATTCGAAGATCAGGGTCGAGATCCGGTTGTTCAGCACGCCCTTGTTCTCGATCGTGGCCTTTTTGATGTTGTTGAACGCCGTCGCCGCATCCTTGTAGTGAATCAGGATCATATCCGGATCGTCCGTCAGGAAAACCTGTTTGGCCTTACCCTCGTAAAGCATTTCGCCTTGTTGCATAGTGGTTGGTATTTTATAATTGTTATTTTGTTTTCCGGAAATAGTTCACCGCATTCGTGAAGATGTCCTGCACCTTCTCTCCGGCGATGTTCTTAAAGAGGTTCTCCCCGTAACGCTCCGTATGGCCCATCTTACCGAGTATCTGCCCGTCGCGGCTCACGATACCCTCGATCGCATAGTACGATCCGTTGGGATTGTACGGGGCTTCGGCCGTCACGCGGCCTTCGGCATCGACATACTGGAACGCCACCTGCCCGTTCTCGAACAGCTCGCGGGCCAAAGGCTCGCTCACGACGAACTTGCCCTCGCCGTGGCTCACCGCGATCGAATGAATGTCGCCCACCGAGAAACTCGACAACCACGGGGAGTTGGTCGTCGCCACGCGGGTCGAAACGATCTGCGACACATGACGGTTGATGTCGTTGCGGAAGAGCGTCGGCGACTCCCGGGTCACCAGGCCCAGCCGTCCGTAGGGCAGCAGACCCGACTTGACCAGCGCCTGGAAACCGTTGCAGATGCCCAGAATCAGACCGCCCCGGTCGAGCAGACGATGTATTTCCTCCGAAATATCCTTGTTGTTCAGCACATTGGCAATGAATTTTACCGCTGCCGTCCGGCTCGTCGCCCGCCGAGAAGCCGCCGCAGAGCACGAAGATATGGCACGCAGCGATCGCCTCCTTCATCCGGCGGATCGAATCGAAAATAGCCTCCGCCGTCGTTGCAGAACGCCCCGCTGCGGAACTTCGGCACCCGCCCGGCGGAAGGCCTTCGCGGTGTCGTAGTCGCAGTTGCTGCCCGGGAATACGGGGATGAAGACCTCCGACGCTCGACCGCCTCGCCCGGATAGGTGAAGCTGCGGGGAGCCGGCATCGCCTCCATGACCGGCGCATGGTTGATTCCCTTATCGGGATAAACCGTCGCAAAGCGTTCGGTATTGGCCCGGTAAAGCTCCTCGAGCGGCATTTTTTCGCCGTTGATCGTGAGCGCTCCCTCCGCCTCGGTATGTCCCAGCAACTCGGCGGCCGGAAAATCGAGCGGCTCGGTGCTCTCCACCACGATCGAGCCGTAGGAGTTGTCGAACAGCGTCGCTTCATCCATCCTTGACATCGGCACCGATGCCGTTGCCGAAAGACATCTTGGCCAGCGCTTCCGCCACACCGCCGAAGCCGACGGCATAGCCCGAAACGATCTTGCCGGACTCGATAGCCGAACTTACGAAATCGAAATTCCGCTTCAACGCCCCGGTATCGGGCATATGGTTTTCGAGCGGGGTATGACGCACTAGGTAAATCGAATGGCCCGCCTTCTTGAAATCGGTCGAGATGACGCGTCCGGCATCGACAGTCGTAATACCGAAGGCCATCAGCATAGGCGGGACGTTGATCTGCTCGAAGGTACCGCTCATCGAGTCCTTGCCGCCGATCGAGGGCAGTCCCAGTTCGACCTGCATCTTCAGGGCACCGAGCAGCGCCCCGAGCGGCTTGCCCCACGTACGGGGCGACTTGGTCATGCGCTCGAAATACTCCTGATAGGAATAGCGCATCTTATCGTAGCGGGCACCCGCCGCCACGACTTTGGCCGCAGCGTCCACGACGGCATAGGCCGCACCGTGGTAGGGACTCCACGACGCCAGGAAAGGGTTGTAGCCGAAGGCCATAATGCTGGCCGTATCGGTATATCCGTCCGTCGGCAACTTCTGCACCGACACTTGTGTTTCCGAACGTTGCGTACGACCGCCGAAAGGGCAAGCACGGTCGAAGCGCCGATCGTAGAATCGAACATCTCGATCAGCCCCTTCTGCGAGAGGACATTGTCGTCCGCCAGGTTCGCAAGCATCTTTTCGCGCAAAGCGTACCGCGCCCTTCACCTCGCGGCGGAAAGGATCGCGTTCCTCGACCGCACCGATCGCGGCCTGGGCATAGTGCTTGGCCCCTGCGCTGTCGATGAACTCGCGCGAAAGATCGACCACTAATTTGCCCTTGTTGTACATCCGCATACGGCGCGAGTCCGTCACGTCCGCCACATGGGTCACTTCGATATTCTCCTCGGCGCAGTAGCGCTTGAACTCCTCTTCGGCACTCGCTTCGATCACAACGGCCATACGCTCCTGCGACTCGCTGATCGCCAGCTCCGTCGCATTCAGACCGCTGTACTTGGTCGGCACGCGATCGAGGTAAATATCCAGGCCGTCGGTCAGCTCGCCGATGGCTACGCTCACACCGCCCGCACCGAAGTCGTTCGACTTCTTGATCGAGGCGCGTCACTTCCGGACGGCGGAACAACCGCTCCAGCTTGCGCTCTTCGGGGGCGTTGCCCTTCTGCACCTCACTGCCGCACATCTCGAGCGACTTGTCGGTATGCTCCTTCGACGAACCCGTCGCACCGCCCACGCCGTCGCGGCCCGTGCGGCCGCCGAGCAGCAGGACCACGTCGCCCGGCACGGGGGACTCCCGACGCACGTTTTCGGCTTTCACGGCGCCCACCACGGCACCGACTTCCAGACGTTTGGCCACATAGTCGGGATGATACACCTCGCGGACGTGGGTCGTGGCCAGTCCGATCTGATTGCCGTAGCTCGAATAACCGGCGGCGGCCTTAAGGCTGATGACGCGCTGGGGCAGTTTGCCGGGCAGCGTTTCGCTTACGGGTTGATAGATATTTCCCGCACCCGTCACACGCATCGCCTGATAGACGTAGCTGCGACCCGACAACGGATCGCGGATGGCACCGCCCAGGCAGGTCGAAGCACCGCCGAAAGGCTCGATCTCGGTCGGGTGGTTATGGGTTTCGTTCTTGAACTGCAGGAGCCATTTCTCGGTCCGGCCATCGACGTCCACATCGACGAAAAACGCGCATGCGTTGTTCTCCTCGCTCACCTCCAGGTCGTCGAGCAGTCCCTTGCTGCGCAGGTAACGGGCACCGATGGTCGCCAGGTCCATCAGGCAGACGCTCTTGCCCTCGCGCCCCAGTTCGCGGCGGATTTTCAGGTAAAGCGCCAGCGTGCCTTCGATCTCGTCTTTCACGAACGACTCCTCGACCGTAATGTTCTCCAGCTCAGTCGTGAAGGTCGTATGACGGCAATGGTCGCTCCAGTACGTATCGAGAATCCGCAGCTCGGTTTCGAACGGATCGCGGCCCTCGTTCCGGAAATATTTGACCACTTCACGCAGGTCGTCAGCATTCATCGCCAGACCGTTCTTCTTGCAGTAGGCATCGAGTTCCGCATCTTCCATCTCCCGGAACCCGTCCAATACCGGCACCGGTTTCACGGGGGCGTTTTCCAAATCGTCCAGGACCCGCAAATCCTTCTCGCGCGACTCCACGGCATTGATATAATAGCGACGAATACGCTCCATCGTCTCCTTGGGAAGTTTCGAAGGGAAGATCAGCAGCTTCGAACTCTTGATCTTCACCTCGGCCGAAGGATCGATCAACCGCACGCAGTCCACGGCCGAAGCCGCTCGCTGGTCGAACTGTCCGGGCAGGCACTCCACAGCCAGAAAGCTGTTGCCGCCCAGATCGCACGAATCCGTCACGGCATCGGTAACCACCTCGCCGAAGACCCTGTAACGGCTCTTCTCCAGCAATTCGTCCGAAAAACCGAACAGGTCGTACACGTTCAGCAGCCGCAGGCCGTCGAGCGAAAGATTCAGGTTGGCATTCAGGTCGCGGAGCAGGCTCTCGGCCTCGACCCGGAATTCGGGGTATTTCTCAACGAAAATACGGTAACTCTTCATTATCTTATTTTTGACTTTATTTCACAAATCTGTCGGCCCACTTGGCGGCATACTCCTCGCCGGTCACACCGACGAAAGTCACGTGTCCCATCTTGCGCTTGGGCTTGAAACGGTCTTGCCGTAAATATGGACATACACACCGGGGCGATTCTCCCGAGCAAGCGCCTCGGCCCGCTCCAGATCCTGTCCCAGGATGTTTTTCATCACGGTAGGGGCCTTCAGCTGCGGCTCTTCGAGGGGCATATCGAGCAAGTAACGGCACAGCTCCCGGAACTGGTTGGTCGTCGAACCCTCGATGGTCCAGTGTCCGCTGTTGTGCGGGCGCGGCGCCATTTCGTTGAAATAGACCTCGTCTCCCTTCACGAAATATTCGATAGCCAGAATCCCCCGGTAACCGCAGTCGCGCATGAAACGCCTGCTCTGGGACACCATCCGCTCCCGCACCTGGTCCGGCATCTCCGCCGGCACGATGCACAGATCCAGAATACCGTCCTTGTGGATATTCCGCCCTACCGGGAAGCAGATCACGCGCTCGCCGTCCGACACCAGCACCACGCTGGCCTCGAAATCGAACGGGACGAACTCCTCCAGAATGCAGGGCACCGCGAGCAGTTCGCGGGCTTTCGCAAGGTCGGCCTCGCCGCGAAGCACCGCCTGACCGTGTCCGTCGTAGCCCAGCGTACGGGTCTTGAGCACGCACGGATAACCGATTCGCGCAATGGCCCGATGCAGCGACTCCTCGTCATCGACAGCCATGAAAGCGGGCGTCTTCAATCCATGATCGCAGGCATTGCTCTTCTCCCGCAGGCGATCCTGCGAGTCGAACAGAGGCCCTGAACCCTTGTTTGATATTGTATTTTTGCTCGAGAGCCACCAGCAGATTGCCCGGCACGTTCTCGAACTCGTAGGTCACCACGTCGCTGCGGCGGCAAAGCTCTTCTAACGCCGCCGGATCGTCGAACCGGCCCACGATCCGCTCGTCGCTGATCTTAAACGCCGGAGCATCCTCCGCCGGATCAAGGCAGATCGTCCGCGCACCCAGCAGATGCGCCTGCTCGATGATCATCAGCCCCAACTGGCCGCCACCGATAATTCCGATCGTCTTCACCGCACTCATCGGTCTAAAGTTCCGCTTTAAGTACATCCTCAGTCTGTTTCGCACGGAACATCTCCAGACGGGCCGCCAGCGCCTCGTCCTTCAATGCCAGGATCGACACGGCGATCAGGGCCGCATTCTTCGCCCCGTTGATCGCTACGGTCGCAACCGGCACGCCGCCGGGCATCTGCACGATCGAAAGCAGGGAATCCAGCCCGTTCAAGGCTCGAGATTTGACCGGCACACCGATCACCGGGAGCGCGGTCATACTGGCCACCATGCCGGGCAGGTGCGCAGCGCCTCCGGCTCCGGCGATGATTACCTCCAGTCCGCGCGACTTGGCCGTTTTGGCATACTCCACCAGCAGGTCGGGGGTGCGGTGGGCGCTCACCACCCGCTTCTCGAACTCCACACCGAATTGCGCGAGCGTCGCCGCAGCGTCGGACATAACGTCCCAGTCGCTGGTCGAACCCATGATTACTCCAACTTTCATAGTAAGAAACGTACTAAATCAACCAAAAAAGAGCCGCTACGACAGAATTCGTCATAGCGGCAAGATTATATTGCTGCGGGAAGCCGATTCGTGCCCTCCTGCATAGTTCCGTCGATAAAATCCGATGCAGGAACGACACTGCACGCTCCGGCCGCACATCGAGCCGACAGCATCTGCTGTCGCTTTCGCCGGGTATGGTGCATCTGAATCCTTTCCATCGTTTCGGAAGTCGTAGCCGCCGACGGACCTGCGGCCCATCGCCTTTTACTCGCACAAAAGTACGAATAATTTCAACGACAACCTAACAATCCCGACAGTTTTATTTCGACATTGTATCGACAAAATCCGCTACCGGATTTTCGCCTCGCAATAAGCGCAGCGGCAGGTGTCTCCCGCTTTGACAAAAAGCGGATCGACATCCTCCGTAGCCGAAATACACCGGGAGTTGGGGCATTTCATACTCCGGTCTATGAACATCCCCTCGGCCAGGTCGGGGACTGCGGCGAGCTTCTCGCCTTCGGCCCATTTCAGCAACGTATAGATCAGAGCCATGCGCACGAACTTACCGTTCTCGACCTGCCGGAAATAGGCTGCCCGGGGATCGTTGTCCACCGCACGCGTGATTTCGTTCACACGAGGCAGCGGATGCAGCACGATCATATCCGACTTGGCCGTGCGGAGTTTCGACGGATCCAGCACAAAACTGTCCTTCACGCGGTTAAACTCCTCCTCATCGAGGAAACGCTCCTTCTGCACGCGGGTCATGTAGAGAATGTCCAACTCGGGCATCACCTCCTCCATCGTCGATACCTCGCGGAATTCCACCCCTTCGGTCTGGGTTTCGATCTCATGAAGCATATACTCGGGCAACCGCAGCTCGTCGGGGGCGATCAGCACCACCCGAATCCCTTCGTAGCGCGACATCGCCTTGATAAGCGAATGCACCGTGCGGCCGAATTTCAGGTCGCCGCAGAAGCCGATCGTCAGGTGATCCAGCCGCCCCTTCTCGCGCTTGATCGTCAGCAGGTCGGTGAGCGTCTGCGTCGGATGGCTGTGGCTACCGTCCCCGGCGTTGATGACCGGGATACCGGCATACTGCGAGCCGACCAGCGGCGCCCCCTCCTTGAAATGGCGCATGGCGATAATGTCGGCGAAGCAACGAATCACCGGACCGTATCGGCGACCGTTTCGCCTTTCGACACCGACGACGAAGCGGCGTCCGAAAAACCGATGACGCGCCGCCGAGCTCCAGCATGGCCGAAGTGAAACTCAGCCGCGTGCGGGTCGAAGGCTCGTAGAAGAGCGTCGCAAGTTTTTTTTGCCCTTGCAGGCTTCGCTGTATTTGGCCCGGTTGGCGATGATGTCTTCCGCCAGGGCGATGATCTGCCCGATCTCGGCGACCGACAGATCCGTAGGGTCGATTAAATGGCGCATAGCGGTTTATTTGTTGATCCAGCTTTCGTCCGAAGGATTGTCGCGGAAGGCGATCGCGCTGCCGATCCTCCGGCTTGATATACCCCTCCTCGGCCGCTACTTCGACCAGCGCATCGAGATTCGAAAGGCTATGGTTGATTACGTCGGCTGCAGCAAGCCGATCCAGTCCTTTCTTCATACCGTACGTAAAAATGCTCACTACGCCCAGCACCTCGGCACCGGCCGCACGCAACGCCTCGACCACTTCGATGCACGATCCCGCCGTCGAAATCAAGTCTTCGATTACCACGACTTTCTGGCCCTTTTCGAGTTTGCCCTCGATCTGGTTTCCCCGACCGTGATCCTTCGAGCCGCTGCGGACATATCCCATCGGCAGGTCGAGGATCGTCGCGGCGATGGCCGCATGAGCGATGCCTGCCGTCGATGTTCCCATCAGCACCTCGCACGCGGGGAATTTCGCCTTCACCGTTTCCGCAATCGCGGCCTCGACCTTCTTCCGCACCTCGGGGGCGGTCAGAATCAACCGGTTGTCGCAATAAATCGGGCTTTTGATACCGCTCGCCCAGGTAAACGGCTGCTCGGGGCGCAGGAATACCGCACCGATCGAGAGCAGGCCTTTGGCAATTTCTCTTTCCATAACTATTTCTACATTCTTTAGATTGTCATTCCTTTTTCCGCAAAAACGGCTTTCCGCCTATCGCTCGTCGAGGGCCATACGGAGTACGGCCTCCACCTCGTCGGGCATAATACCGCCCTCGTGCACTTTCTTGTCCCCGACGTAAAATGTCGGTACGTAATAGTAGTCGTAACGGTCGGCCACTTCGGGTTCGGCCAGTTCGTCGATCATCCTGATTTCGATGCGGCCGTAAGGTTCCTGCCGCTGCAGTTCCTCCAGATAGCCCAGCGCCTTCTTGCAGAAGGGGCACCGGGGCTGATAGAAAAGTGTAACCGGTTTCATAACTTCCTTGATTTAGAGTAAAACTTATTTCCCGCTTGCAGCGATAATCAGCTTCTTCGGTCACCGCAATTCACCGCGCATTCCCTTCACACGATCCGGCAACTCCCGTGCCGACCGAAGTTCCGCGAACTCCACGCTCCCAAACCCATTTTAGACAACTGCCGCACGACACGAATCCCGTCCGCATCGCTCGATCCGGACCGCAAAACAGCCCCTCCTGCCGTACCGCCCGAAATACTCCCTTCTGTCGCACACTCTATTTCACGAACTCCTCCACGCACCGGCGATAGGCCGCCACGGGATCGGCTGCCGCCGTGATGGGACGCCCCACCACGATATAGTCCGAGCCGATCTCCCGCGCACGCGCGGGAGTCGTGACCCGCACCTGATCGGCCACCTCTCCGTCCGCAAAACGCACGCCGGGCGTGACGGTCAGGAACTCCCGCCCACAGGCCGCCTTCACCATACCGGCCTCCAGCGGAGAGCAGACCACGCCGTCCAAACCCGCTTCGCGGGTGTTCTGCGCATACTTGACGATCGTATCGTTGATCGGCGCCGAAATGAGCAGCTCGCGCTGCATACGCTCCTCCGAAGTCGAAGTAAGCTGCGTCACGGCGATCAGCAGCGGGCGCGTGCCGTCCGGACGGGTCAGCCCTTCGATCGCCGCACGCATCATCTCGATCGTGCCGGCCGCATGGACGTTGCACATGTCCACGTCAAGGCGCGAAAGCACGGCCATCGCCTTCTTGACCGTATTGGGAATGTCGTGCAGTTTCAGATCGAGGAAAATCCGGTGCCCCCGGCGCTTGATCTCACGCACGATTTTCGGGCCCTTCGGCATAGAAAAGCTCCATGCCGATCTTGGGAAAGGTTTGCGGGCCTCGTTCTTAAACAGATCGAGGAACCGGAAAGTCTCTTCGGCGCTGCTGAAATCGCAGGCGATGATTACGTCTCTGTTGGTCATATCTCTTGCTTCTTTATAATTTTCACAAAATTACTTCACGATGCCGATAATATCGGACAGCCGTTCGATCCCCAGCCGCTCCATTTCGCGGGGCAATGCCTCGACGATCTCCTTGCAGGCATAAGGGTTCCGCAGGTTGGCGGCCCCCACCTGTACGGCCGTCGCCCCGGCCATCATCATTTCGATAACGTCGCGGGCCGTTTCCACGCCACCGCAACCCATCACCGGAATCCGGCAAGCCCGGGCTACCTGATAAACCATCCGCACGGCCACGGGGAAGATCGCCGCACCGGAAAATCCGCCCATAACGTTGGCGATGATAGGCTTGCGGCATTTCACGTCGATCCGCATGCCCAGCATCGTGTTAATCAGACAGATGCCGTCGGCCCCCGCCTGCTCGCACGCCCGGGCGATCGCCACGATGTCCGTCACGTTAGGACTGAGCTTGATATAGACCGGCTTAGTCACGGCTTTCACGGCACGCGTTACCTCGGCCGCCGCTTCGGGCGACGTTCCGAAGCTCATGCCGCCGTGCCGCACATTGGGACAGCTTACATTGACCTCGATCAAACCGACCTGTTCCTCCTTGTCGATCCGCTCGCAGCAATAGGCATATTCCTCGACCGAAAAACCGCTGATGTTGGCGATCACCGGCTTGCGGAAGAATGTCTTCAGCCGGGGAAGCTCTTCGCCGATCACCGCATCGATACCGGGATTCTGCAACCCGACGGCATTGATCATCCCCGCCGTACACTCGGCGATGCGGGGCGTGGGGTTGCCGAAGCGTGCCTCGCGCGTAGTTCCCTTGAAGGAAAACGACCCAAGGATGTTGATGTCGTAAAAATCCTTGTACTCGTTGCCGTAACCGAACGTACCGCTGGCCGGCACGACTGGATTATCCAGCCGAAGGCCGCTCAACGTCACCGACGTATCGAAGTTTTTCTTGGGTTCGTTTACCATATAATCTCCTCCTTTTTCAGTACGGGTCCCTCCTTGCAGATGCGTTTGGCCCCGTTTTTCGTCTGACAGGAACAACCCATGCAGCCGCCGAAGCCGCAGCCCATGCGCTCCTCGAAACTCAATTCGCCCGGTATGTCGCCCGTCGCATCGCTCAATGCACGCAGCATCGGCAGCGGGCCGCAGGCGTAAAAATAATCAAAATCCGGCTTCTTTTCGGCGATCGCCGTCGTTACGAAACCCTTTATCCCGTGCGTGCCGTCCGCCGTCGTTACGAAAACCTCCGCACCGAGCGCCCGAAACTCCTCCTCGTAGAAAACCTCCGACGCGGTATTGAAGCCCAACACCACAGTCACTTTTCTGCCCTTGTCAATCAGTTTCTTGGCCAGGTTGTAGAGGGGCGGAACGCCCACTCCGCCTCCGACCAACAGAGGCCTGCGGCACTCCGCATCCGGATCGAACCCGTTGCCCAGTCCGGTCAGCAGGTCGAGCTTTTCGCCGGTCTTCATTTCACTCAACCGGGCCGTGCCTTCGCCGACGACCTTATAGATCAGTGTCAGCGTCCGCTCGTTGTAGTCGCACACCGAAATCGGACGGCGCAGGTAGAGCCCTTCAACCTCGATATTGACGAACTGCCCGGGACGGGTCAGATATTGCGTATCCCCTTCGAGCGTCATCCGCCAGACGGAGGGCGTCAGCGGTTCATTGGCCGTAACAGTATATATGCCTTTTTTATACATTTTTTCTTTTCCAAACTATGTGCTTCGCTTTCGTCTTAATTTCAAAGGAGCCGGTTTCGCACCGACCGACGCAGGACACGGCAAGAGCATACTCGCTGGTATGGGACTGTCGCGGACTGCGAGGAGGTGCGAAAGATGCCCTCTGAACGAAACTCGCTTTTGATTTCAGGCCGGCAAATGCGGTGCATCGTGACTTTGAAGCAGATGGGGAATACTATCCGTCTTTCCCATTCGAATCAAAGAGGGATGTGACGCAGTTGCCGCATGAAATCGAAAACTATTCGGCATCAATGGTCGAAACACCCAGGGTTATCTCCTCCAATACATCCAGCAGGACCTTTACCGTTTCGAGCGCCGTGAAGATCGTCACGTTGTTCTCGACGGCCGTGCGGCGAATCTCGTAACCATCCAGCCGGGTGTTGTGCTGGTTGATGTCGATCGTATTGATGACATAGCTCACATGGCCCTGGCGCAGCGAGTCGATGATCTCCGTACTGCCTTCGCTCAACTTGCGGCGCGTACGGGTGCGAATACCATGCTGACGCAGGAATTCCGCCGTGCCCTTCGTCGCCTCGATATTGAAACCCAGGTCATAAAAGCGCCGTACCAGCGGCAGCGCATCCTGCTTGTCCTTGTCGGCGATCGTGAGGAAGATCGTACCGTAGTTGGCGACGGTCATGCCCGACGACTGGAGCGCCTTGTAGAGCGCCCGGGTGAGCTTGTTGTCGTATCCGATCGCCTCGCCCGTGGATTTCATCTCGGGCGAGAGGTAGGACTCCATGCCCCGGATCTTGGCGAACGAGAAGGCCGGGGCCTTGACGAACCAGCGGGAGCGCTCCCTGCCATATACTTCGGTAATGCCCTGCTCCCGGAGCGAATGACCCAGGATGACCCGTGTGGCGATGTCAGCCATCGGGACACCCGTCGCTTTCGAAAGGAACGGCACGGTGCGCGACGAGCGGGGATTCACCTCGATCACATATACGTCCTCTTCCCCGTCGAGGATAAATTGGATATTATACAGACCGACGATACCGATCCGGCGGCCCAGCCGCACGGTATAATCGATGATCTTGTCCTTGGCTTTCTGGCTCACGCTGAAGGTCGGATAGACGCTGATCGAGTCGCCGGAGTGGATGCCCGTCTTCTCGACGTGCTCCATGATACCGGGAATGAAGACATCCTTGCCATCACAGATGGCGTCCACCTCCAGTTCGCGGCCCATAATATAACGATCGACCAGCACAGGGCTGTCCTCATTGACTTCGACCGCCGTCTGGAGATAGTGGCGCAAACGCTCCTCGTTCGAAACGATCTGCATGGCCCGGCCGCCCAGCACGTAGCTCGGGCGCACCAGCACCGGGTAGCCGATCCGTTCGGCGGCTCGCACACCGGCTTCGATATCGGTCACGGCCTCGGCCTCAGGCTGGGGTATTCCCAACTCCTCCATGATCTTCTCGAAACAACCCCGGTCTTCGGCATTCCGTATCGCCTCGACACCCGTACCGATGATCGGCACACCCAGTTCGTGCAGCGGCTCAGCGAGGTTGATCGCCGTCTGGCCGCCGAGCGACACGACGATCCCTTTCGGTTTTTCGAGCGTAATAACGTTCATCACGTCCTCTACGGTCAGCGGCTCGAAATAGAGCTTGTCGCTGGTGGTATAGTCCGTCGAAACGGTTTCGGGATTGTTATTGATGATGATCGCCTCGTACCCGGCGGCGCGGATCGACCAGATGGCATGCACGGTCGAATAGTCGAACTCGACGCCCTGCCCGATGCGGATCGGTCCCGACCCGAGCACCACGATCTTCTCGCGTTCGCTCACGATCGACTCGTTCTCCTGCTCGTAAGTGGAATAGAAATACGGCACATAGGAGGAGAACTCGCTCGCGCAGGTATCGATCATCTTATAAACCGGGAAAATATTGTGCTCGCGCCGCAGCAGGAACATCTCCTTCTGGCTCATGCCCCACAACTGACCGATGAACTTGTCGCTAAAACCCATGCGTTTGGCGTCGCGCAACGTTTCGATGTCGCGGGGATTGGCCGCTACGACCTTTTCGAACTCGACGATGTTCTTAAACTTCTCGAGGAAGAACATGTCGATTTTGGTGCTGTTGTAGATCAGCGCCAGCTCGACGCCCCGGCGGATCAGCTCGGCGATGGCGTAAAGACGGTCGTCCGTTCCCTCCTTGATATAGGAGAGCATCCGATCGACCGTCCAGTCGTCGAATTTCTTATGGTAGATATGGCAGACCCCCGTTTCGAGCGAGCGCACCGCCTTCAGGAGGCTCTCCTCCATCGTGCGGCCCACGGACATCACCTCGCCCGTCGCCTTCATCTGGGTTCCGAGCTGGTTCGAAGCGTCGCTGAACTTGTCGAACGGGAAGCGGGCGATCTTGGTAACCACATAGTCGAGAGCCGGTTCGAAGCTGGCCGGCGTATTGGCGATGCGGATCTCGTCGAGCGTAAGGCCCACGGCGATCTTGGCGCTGACGCGGGCGATCGGATAGCCGCTGGCCTTCGACGCCAGAGCCGACGACCGCGACACGCGGGGATTGACCTCGATCAGGTAGTAGTTGAACGAGAGGGGATCGAGCGCGAACTGCACGTTGCAGCCGCCTTCGATCTTCAGGGCACGGATCAGCCGCAGGGCGCTGTCGCGCAGCAACTGATACTCCTTGTTGGTCAGCGTCTGGCTCGGAGCCACCACGATCGAGTCGCCCGTATGGACGCCGACCGGATCGATGTTTTCCATATTGCAGATCGCAATGGCCGTATCGTTGTGGTCGCGGATCACCTCGTATTCGATCTCCTTATACCCCTTGATGCTCTTCTCGATCAGCACCTGATGCACCGGGGAGAGGGAAAGCGCATTGCGCATCATCTCGCGCAACTGCGTCTCGTCGTCGGCGAAGCCGCCGCCCGTACCGCCCAGCGTAAAGGCCGGACGCAACACGACGGGGTAACCGATCCGCTTCGCCGCCTCGACCGCCTCGTCGATATTGTTAGCAATCAGCGACGGCAGCACCGGCTCGCCCAGCGACTGACAAAGCTCCTTGAAGAGTTCGCGGTCCTCGGCCTGCTCGATGCTCTGGAACGAAGTACCCAGAATCTCCACCTGACACTCCTGAAGCACGCCTTTCTTGGCGAGCTGCACGGCCAGATTCAGGCCCGTCTGCCCGCCCAGTCCCGGCACGATGGCATCGGGACGCTCGTAACGGACGATCTTGGCCACGTACTCGAGCGTCAGCGGCTCCATATAGACTTTATCGGCAATCTGCACGTCGGTCTGGATCGTCGCCGGATTGGAATTGACCAACACGACCTCGTACCCCTCTTCCTTGAGGGCCAGACAAGCCTGCGTACCCGCGTAGTCGAACTCCGCAGCCTGGCCGATCACGATCGGGCCGGAGCCGATCACCATCACTTTCTTGATATCCGTTCTCTTAGGCATTTTGACTCTCCTCCATCATTTTGATAAACTTATCGAACAAATAGGTGCTGTCCTGCGGACCGGGCGCACTCTCCGGATGATACTGGACGCTGAAAATCCGATCGGCGCGGCATTCGACGCCTTCGGCGGTATCGTCCAGCAGATTCGAGGTGCGTAAGGGTCAGTCCGGTGCCCTTCAGCGACTCCGTATCGACCGCAAAACTGTGGTTCTGGCTCGTGATCTCGACCTTGCCCGTTTCGAGGTTCTTCACGGGGTGGTTGCCGCCGCGATGTCCGAACTTCATCTTGAAGGTGCGGGCTCCGTAAGCCAGCGAAATCACCTGGTGTCCCAGGCAGATACCGAAGATCGGCAGGCGCCCCGAAGCGTGCGGACCATCTCGACCACCGGCATTACGTCGGTCGGATCGCCGGGACCGTTCGAGAGGAAAAGTCCGTCGGGACGGAAAGCCATCACCTCCTCGGCCGTAATATCGTAGGGCACCACCGTCACGTTGCAACCCTTCTCGTTGAGCTTGCGGATGATGTTGTGCTTGATGCCGCAATCGACCGCCACCACGTCGAAACGATGATTGGCCGTGCGGGAGAACCAACGCTTGCGGCAGCTCACGCGCTCGACCATGTCGCGGCGCACGGGCGCCTCCTTCAAGCGGCGCAGGGCCTCCTCCTGCGGCATCGACGCATCGACGACGATCACCCGCTGGGTGCCCTCGTCACGGATAATGCGCGTCAGCATACGGGTATCGATCCCCCAGACGCAGGGTATGCCGTACTCCTCGCATACTTCGCCAAGGGTCTTGGTATAGCGGAAATTGCTCGGCAGATCGTTGTATTCGCGCACGATCATACCGCCGATAGTCGGATACTTGGTTTCGTAATCCTCGTCCGTAATGCCGTAGTTGCCGATCAGCGGATAGGTCATCACGACCATCTGGTCGGTATAGGAGGATCGGAGAGAATCTCCTGGTAGCCGACCATCGAGGTATTGAACACGATCTCGCCCGTCGCCTCCCGGTCCGCGCCGAAACCGTAGCCGTAGAACTCGCGGCCCGACTCAAGCACGATTTTTTTTGGTGAATGGTTTCATATTCGGTTATTTCGTAATTTGTCTTCGTTCATTTTCAATTTCCGGCCCTGTTTCCGCATCCGGCAGAATCCGCGACGACCGCAGTCACCGCCCGTCGAAAAACGGAATCGCATTTCGTATTCCGATCCGGGACAATCCGCGCACATCGCTCCCGCCCCGTCTATCGGAAACGCTCCGTCGCGTATGCCGTACGTCCCCGACCAGCGTCCAGAGCGTACGGCCCGCAACCCGCCAGCCGGCAAAAGGCGTAGCACGGCCTTTCGACAGGAAGGTTTCGGGATCGATCTCGTACTCCGCATCGAGGTCGAACACCGTTAAATCGGCCGGTTCGCCCGCCTGCAAGCCTCCGCCGAGGCCGAAAATCCGGCGCGGAGCCATCGACATCCGCTCGACGAGCTGCTCCAGCGTAAGCAGCCCCGGCTTCACCAAATAGGTATAGAGCAGCGGGAAAGCACACTCCAACCCCACGATACCCATCGCGCTGCCGGCCAGTCCGCGCGATTTCTGTTCGGCGGTGTGAGGCGCATGATCCGTAGCAATCACCTCGATCGTCCCGTCGGCGACGGCCTGCCGCAGGGCTTCGCGGTCTTCACGTCCCCGCAGCGGCGGATTCATCTTGAAACGACCGTCCTCCTGCAAATCCTCGTCGCAGAGCAGCAGGTAGTGCGGAGCCGTTTCGCCGCTGACTTTCAACCCGGCGGCCTTCGCCCGGCGAATCAGCTCGACGCTCTCCTTGGTCGAAACGTGGCAGACATGATACTGACATCCGGTTTCGGCTGCCAATTTTATATCGCGCTCCACCTGCCGCCACTCGCTCTCGGAGCAGATACCCTTGTGCCCGTGCTCGCGGCAATAAACACCGTCGTGGATATACCCTCCTTTCAGCAATTCATCGACTTCGCAATGGGCCACGATCGGCTTGCCGACCGCTGCGGCGCGACGCATGGCTTCGGCCATCAGCTCCTCGCCCTGCACCCCCCGTCCGTCGTCCGAGAAGCCCACGACCTCTCCGGCCAGAGCCCCGAAATCGACCAGCTCCCCGCGTCCCTTCTGTCCCCGCGTAATGGAACCGTAAGGCAGCACCCGAACGACCGCATCGCGGCGGATCAGAGCCAGCTCCGCTTCCAGATGCTCCGGCGAATCGGGAGCCGGATTGAGATTCGGCATCGGACAAACGGTGGTATAACCTCCGTGCGCGGCGGCAGCCGTACCCGTCGCAATGGTCTCTTTCTCCGAAAAACCCGGTTCGCGCAGGTGGACATGCACATCGACCAATCCCGGCAATACATGACAACCCGTCAAATCGACTGCCCGGTCGTCCGCCTCAAGCGCGACCCGACCGCCTATAGCAACGATTTTACCGTCTTCGATCGCCAGATCGCCCGTTTCGAACCTTCCGTCCCGATAGAACTTCGCACCTTTGAGAATCGTCTTCATTTTGCTGTACCGTTTCGCACCTCGCCGCAGCGGGTGCACAAAAAAAATAGGGCAACTCGGACAGCTACCCTAATAACTTGGAAAAATTATAATAAAAATTGGAAATATTTTCCGAATGATTACCCCGGAAATGACGGCGCCGTACGTACTGGGCCTCCCTGAAATGCGTTCGGTATGAAACTAAACATTGGCTTGATCGGGTTCCGGTGTTATCGAAGGGGCAAAGGTAAGCATAATTTACGGTTTCGGCAAGATAACCCGGCCAAAAAATTTCGCCGGCATCCTGCAACGACAGAACGATACGCCCCGGCAGAAGTTTCGGTCCGCGCTCCGACGCCCGTCCACCCGACCGGACGGCCATCGAGCGTTCCTCCGGAAACCTCCGCCCCCATCCCCCACCGGAAAAAGCACGGCCTTATCGAAGAGCGGGGAGGGGCGTTCAACGCTCCTCCCCGCTCTTTCCGGCCGATCCGAATCAATACCGGTTGCGCCCGTAACCGCCGCCCTGATTGGAGCCGTAACCACCCCGGTCGCTGCGCTCGGTCTTCGGACGGGCCTCATTGACGTTGATAGCCCGCTCGTCGAGCTCGAAACCGTTCAGCGCGTTAATCGCGTTCCGTGCGGCCGACTCGTCCGGCATTTCGACGAAACCGAAGCCGCGCGAGCGGCCGGTTTCGCGGTCGGTGATGATGTTGGCGGAAGATACTTCTCCGTACTCCCCGAATAAAGTCTGCAAACTCTCGCCCCGGGTGCGGAAGTTCAAATTCGATACGTAAATGTTCATTTTTTCTATTTTGACTGTGGATAAATGTTTATTGCGCAAATGCGATTTTCACCGCATTCATACCGCGTGTACCCGCATGAGTTCGAAAAGGACAATCCGCCCCTCGCCGATCCCTTCGGGAGCCGAAGATATATGGAAAAAATATTTTTCCGTCGAAGCCAGGTCCTTGATAAACCCGTACCCCTTCTCGGTATTGAAATACTCGACACGCCCTTTCAGCGGTTCGGCCGCAATATCTTCCTTTTTAGGCGTGGCTATCACGATATCCTCGAGCTGGATCTCGACTTTCGGCCGCAGCTGGGGCGGAGTGTCGGTAATATTCCCGTTCTCGTCCACATAGGCGATCATATCGTCGAGCGAGGAGCTTCCTCCGGCCTGGCGTTCTTCCCTGCGTTTCTGTTTTTCGAAGCGCTTGGCCTGCTTTTTCTTTTCGTTCTCTCTTTTTCCGAATGTTTGCGATTTTGCCATTAAATTCAACTTAAAGATTATTATGCACGGTATGTTTCCGCATTGAGTTTTTTGCCCGTCAGCCGCTGTATGTCTTTCATGAGCGGCCGCTCGTCCGGGGTGCAGAACGTAAGGGCGGTTCCGGAATGTCCGGCACGACCGGTGCGGCCGATACGGTGTACGTACGTTTCCGGCACATCCGGCAGATCGTAATTGATGACGATCTCCAGTTCCCGGATGTCGATGCCACGGGCAGCGATGTCCGTAGCGACCATCACCCGGATCTTGCCGGACTTGAAATCCGTGAGTACGCGCTGGCGGTGATTCTGCGACTTGTTGCCGTGAATCGCCTCGCTTCGAATACCCGACTTGGAGAGCAGACGCGAAATATTGTCCGCTCCGTGTTTGGTGCGGGAGAAGACGAGAACGGACTTATCCTCCTCGCGGAGCAGAGATACGAGCAGTTTCTTCTTCTCCGGCTTCTCCACGAAATAGACCCGCTGATCGATCGCAGCCACCGCCGACGAAACCGGAGTCACCTCCACCCGCACGGGGTCGGTCAGCATACTTTTCGAGAGCGCCACGATGTCCGCAGGCATCGTCGCCGAAAAAAAGAGGGTCTGACGCGACTTCGGCAGCAGCGGCAGCAGACGTTTGATGTCGGCGACGAATCCCATGTCGAGCATCCGGTCGGCTTCGTCCAGCACGAAATGCGTAATCGCGTCGAGTTCGACGAACCCCTGTCCGATCAGATCGTGCAGGCGCCCCGGCGTAGCTATCAGAATATCCACGCCGCCACGAAGCGCCTCGACCTGCGGGCCTTGTTTCACACCGCCGAAAATCGTCAGATGCTTCAGACCGACATATTTTCCGTAATCCGAAAAACTGTCGCCGATCTGCACGGCCAACTCCCGGGTAGGGGTCAGGATCAGGGCCCGGATCGGCCGCACTCCGTATTCCCGACCATGATTCCGCCCCCGCCGGTTGCGGCGCGGCACGTCGGTCGGCTCTGCCTGCATCCCACTGCTCAAATGCTGCAGGATCGGAATGGCGAACGCCGCCGTCTTACCCGTCCCGGTCTGGGCGATGCCCAGCATATCGCGCCCATCGAGCGCCACGGGAATACCCTTTTGTTGAATGGGCGTAGGAGCCAGGTATCCTTTTTCACCGATCGCCTTCAAAATAGGGTCGGTAATTTTCAATTCGTTAAATGTCATAATCATCGTATAATTCCGTCGTACGACGGAGTTTTCATCTGTCGCGGAGGCATCCGGTGCGGAAGCGGAAAAACGGAAGCGAGGAAGTTTCCTGTTCCCGGTCGAAACCGCAGTCACGCACACCTTGTTCCCCGACAGCGCAATCTGCCCGAACCACGCTGAAAAAGGGCGGTCAGAACGGGCGTATGCAAGCATAAAAAAATAATCTCAATTTCGGGACATCGTTAAAACCCGGCAACGGCTCTCTTCTGCCTGCGACAGACATACTCAAGCGAAATTGCCTAAACAAAGAAAGTTTACAAAGGTCGATTTCAACGATGGAAAAATCCGGACGGGATATAGGTCCGGGAAAATGCAAAGAAGATAAAGATCAGAATGAACCTGCCTTGTTTATTGGGTAAAGGTAACAATTATTACACCATTCGCACCATCTTTTCCGAAAAATATCGTCCACTTCCACCCTAAAAATACATATAACACTACTTATCAACAAATTAAATAAAATTTCTTCAAGAATAATTTCATCGTGCACTGCGCTCGATATTTTCAAGCGCCGCAAAAAAAGACCGGATCGGGAAAACACGCGACTCGCCGGGAATAGTGATCTTCTCCTGCCGAAAGTAGTGAATCGATCGCCATACGACGGGATTTTCACACAACGCACACTCCTTATTCGATGTTCTCCGGCAAAGAAAGGATAAAATTCACTAACTTTACGGCAAATAGGCAGCCCCTGGCCGCTTCCGACAAAACCGAACGGCTTCCGCGTGCACGATCTTTACAGAAAACAGGCGGCGCCTCGGTTGCATCCAAATAAATTTGACACAGCTTTCGGCTTGCACTATCTTTGCAAAGACCAACTGAAAAACAGTATTCGAGATGGCTCACACTCTTTTTGTACCCCTGATGCTCACCCTCGGCGCCGGCCTGGCAACCGGTATCGGCAGCACGATAGCCCTTTTCGCCCACCGTACCAACAAGCGACTGCTTTCGTTCTCGTTGGGACTGTCGGGCGGCGTGATGATCTACGTTTCGTTCGTCGAACTGTTCCAACAGGCACGGGAGGCTATCGGAGCCATCTACGGCCCCCAAACCGGGATGGGTATTACGACCCTGGCCTTTTTCGGCGGCGTACTGCTGATCGGCGTCATCGACCGGCTGGTGCCTTCGGTCGAGAACCCGCACGAAGCCCATATGATCGAAGAGCTGGAGAAAAAACCGAAAAATGCCAAACTGATGCGCATGGGACTGATGACCGCCCTGGCTATCGGCATCCACAACTTCCCGTAAGGCATCGCCACCTTCGCCACCGCCGTCGAAAATCCCACGCTGGGTATCGCCATCGCCGTCGCCATCGCCATACACAACATACCCGAAGGTATCGCGGTTTCGATCCCCGTCTTTTACGCCACCGGCGACCGGATGAAAGCCTTCCGCTATTCGCTCCTATCGGGTTTGGCAGAGCCGGTCGGCGCCCTGCTCGCCTATTTTATCCTCATGCCGTTCATGTCTCCCGTCATGATGGGGCTGCATCCTGGCAGGCGTCGCCGGAATCATGGTTTTCATCTCAATCGACGAACTGCTGCCGGCCGCCCGCGAATACGGCGAAGCCCACATCTCGATCTACGGCGTGATGAGCGGCATGGCGATCATGGCCCTCAGCCTGATCCTGCTCGGATAAAGCATGCGACGCGATTATATATTAATGTACCTCTTCGAAAGCACAGCACCCCAAATCCCCTCCGGGAAAAGGATGCAGGCAAGGGGCGAATTATAAACGCGGCCACAAGCCTGCGAATAAACGTCCCTTCGGATTCGACGCTGCAACCGTCGAATAAAGGGCCACGAAAGATATATCTCAATCAATATACTGCCCTCCGATCCGAATCTGACCGACAATGCTCGGACGTTTCTCGCGCCCTCCCAAAAAAAGTTCAGGGTGAACCCGGCATCGAATAACGGTCCGCAAAGTTGCGGCTATCGCCGAATTCAAAAAAAACGATCGCATATAATACCATAATTTAACAGATCTCGGTAAAGCCTTTCGGCCTACCCCGTACATTTCATCCTCAACGCCCCCTGCCCCGAATCATCGTAAAATTTCAATTTTTCAGGCATTTTATTTGGTTTATAAAATAAAGTAGTTTATATTTGTAATACCAACAAAAACCGAAAGCTATGGAAACAACTCGAAAAATCGATGCGAAAGCCGCACGCAGAAAGCGCCGGCTCATCCGGGAATGGATAACATACGCAGTAATTTGTGCATTTCTGGCCGGAGTCAATGCCCTCACGACGCCCCACTATTGGTGGGTGCTGTGGGTCATGGCAGGCTGGGGGCTCGGTCTTATTCTGGATCTGATATTCCACCGACAAAACTCTCGGACGATGACGATGCGGAGTGATCCGCCGACGGTCGGACCGCACGAAAAAACTCGATTTCCGATACGGTCGGACAACAGCCCGAAATCATTCGGGGCGAGGGATGCCTTGTAAACACAGTCAAAAACGGCGCCAACGAACGGATACCCGAATCTGCAAAGAAAAAAGCGGCATGCTAAAATATATAATCATCAAAACTCACTGCGTATGGAAGAGAGAAAATTAGACGCACGAGAGAGTATGGAACTCATCTCGCGCATGATTCAAAACACCCGCAACCGGCTGGAAAACCATGCGGGACGCCCGTTCCTCGTATGGGGCTATACGACCGTCGGGATCGCCCTGCTCAATTACTGGTTCAACATCGCCGGATGCCATCCCGCCTGGTGCTTCACCTGGTTTCTCATTCCCATCATCGGCTGTCTGCTGATGCGGCTGTTCCCGGACAAGAAGCCGACGGAGCCCCGCACAGAGATCGACCGCATCGTCGGCAAGGTCTGGTTAGTATCCTCATTATCATTGATTCCGATCTTCCTCTTTTCGCTATTTCACGGACTCTCCTACCGACACAGTCTTTTCGAACTCATTACACTGGTGATGGCTACGGCAACGGCAACAACCGGAATGATCGTTCGTTCGAAAATATACATCGTCGCAGGACTTACCTGTATGGCTCTTTTTCAGTCCTCTTCCCTTTATACGACTATTTCCTGAAAAAAATCGCAACTTCTGACGGAATTGAGATAACCGCCGGACTCTAAACAACGAAATCCTTATCTTTGCCGGCGTATTTTTCATCATGATGGTCGTCCCGGGACATATCATCAACTACCAATCGCACAAAAGATGTTCAAGGAACTGAATCCCCTGCTGCACTCGGAACTGCGCCTGGCGGTAATGTCGATCCTCCTCGGGGTCGAAGAGGCCGACTTCGTTTTCATCCGGGAACAGACGGGAGCTTCGGCGGGCAACCTGAGCGTACAGATCGACAAACTGCAAAAAGCCGGCTACATCACGGTCGAAAAGACCTTTCGGGGAAAAATACCCCGCACGCTCTGCCGCATTACCCCGACAGGCGTGGATGCTTTCGAGGAGTACGTCGAAGCGTTGAAGAGCTACATAAAAAAGTAGGAAGGAAAACAGATTCTCGGCTCCGGCGGCGACAACGACCGGTTCGGAATGGGGCATAAAGGTCGTTATGCCCCATATTTTCAACCCCGACCTCGAATCCGGCCGAATCGCCAGCCGGCAATCTCCCGGCGGGCCTCCTTGCTGCAACGACCGGAAAGGCGAACAGCGTAAATCAGCCGCAGCCCCGCAATTTCGGCGAGTTTCGGATCCCGCCATACGCAAACAAGCCCGGAGTTTCGCTCCGGGCTTGTTTGCATCTATTCTTCAAACGATTAGTCCTCGAACTTCGCCGAGAGGAACTCCCGGTTCAGACGGGCGATGTGCGAAATCGAAATCATCTTCGGACACTCGGCCTGGCAAGCTCCCGTATTGGTACAGTTACCGAAGCCCAGTTCGTCCATCTTGGCCACCATCGCCTTGGCGCGGCGGGCACCCTCGACACGTCCCTGCGGCAGTTTCGCGAGCGACGACACACGGGCGGCGACGAAAAGCATCGCCGAGCCGTTCTTACAGGTCGCAGCGCAGGCACCGCAACCGATGCAGGCAGCGGCATCCATCGCAACGTCGGCATCGGCCTTCGGGATGGGAATGTTGTTGGCATCCTGCACGGCATTCGTACGGACCGAGATGAAGCCGCCGGCCTGAAGAATCTTATCGTAGGCACTGCGATCCACCACGAGGTCCTTGATTACGGGGAAAGCCGCCGAACGCCAGGGCTCGATGACGATCGTCGCCCCGTCTTTGAAACGGCGCATGTAAATCTGGCAGGTCGTGGCGCCGTCGCCCGGGCCGTGCGCACGGCCGTCGATGTGCAGCGAGCACATACCGCAGATACCCTCGCGGCAGTCGTGGTCGAACGCCACGGGCTCCTTGCCCTCGTGGATCGGTTGTTGTTCAGAATATCCAGCATCTCGAGAAACGAGGTGTCGGCGGAGATGTTCTCGACTTTGTAGGTTTCGAATGCCCCTTTTGCCTTGGCGTCTTTCTGGCGCCATATCTTTAACGTGAAATTCATAGTTTCAAATTGTGTATTAAAGTTAGACGACAGAAGAATTAGTCCTTGTAGTTACGCTGTGCGGGGTGTACGAACTCGAAGTTCAGCGGCTCCTTCGTGAGCTCCGGCGCTTCGTTCTCGCCCTTGTACTCCCACACGGCGGCATATACGAAGTGCTCGTCGTCGCGTTTGGCCTCGCCCTCTTCGGTCTGATGCTCGACGCGGAAATGTCCGCCGCACGACTCCTCGCGGTTCAGCGCGTCGCGTGCCATCAGCTCGCCCAGCTCCAGGAAATCGGCCAGACGCAGCGCCTTCTCCAACTCGACGTTGAACTCGTTCGCCTTGCCTACGACCTTCACATCCTTCCAGAACTCCTTGCGCAGCGCCTGGATCTCGACGATCGCCTTTTCGAGCGACTCCTTCGAACGCGCCATGCCGACGTTCTCCCACATGATGTGTCCCAGCTTCTTGTGAATATCGTCCACCGACTGCTTGCCGTTGATCGAGAGCAACTTCGAAATCTTATCCTTCACGCCCTTCTCTGCCTCGTCGAAGGCCTTGGTATCGGTCTTCACCTTCGGAGCCTGGATCTTGTGCGACAGGTAGTCGCCGATCGTATAAGGCAGCACGAAATAACCGTCCGCCAGACCCTGCATCAGCGCCGAAGCACCCAGGCGGTTGGCACCGTGATCCGAGAAGTTGGCCTCACCGATGGCGTAGAGACCCGGGATCGTAGTCATCAGGTTGTAATCGACCCAGATACCGCCCATCGTATAGTGTACGGCAGGGAAGATCTGCATCGGCTGTTCGTAGGGATTTACGTCGGTGATCTCCTCGTACATGTCGAACAGGTTGCCGTAACGCTGCTTGATAACATCCTTGCCCAGACGCTCGATCGCGGTCTTGAAATCGAGGAACACGGCCATCCCGTTTCGTTCACGCCGAAGCCCGCGTCGCAACGCTCTTTGGCGGCACGCGACGCCACGTCGCGCGGCACGAGGTTACCGAAGGCCGGATAACGGCGCTCCAGGTAGTAGTCACGGTCCTCTTCGGCAATATCCGAAGGTTTCTTGGCACCCGAACGGAGGGCTTTCACATCCTCGATCTTTTTGGGAACCCAGATACGGCCGTCGTTACGCAGCGACTCCGACATTAGGGTCAGCTTCGACTGCTGATCCCCGTGCACCGGAATACAGGTCGGGTGGATCTGCGTGAAACAGGGATTCGCGAAGCCGGCACCCTTGCGGTAGCACTGGAAAGCGGCCGAACCGTTCGAAGCCATCGCGTTGGTCGAGAGGAAGAACACGTTGCCGTAACCGCCCGTGGCGATAACCACGGCGTGTGCGCCGAAACGCTCCAATTCGCCCGTCACCAGATTGCGTGCGATGATACCTCTCGCCTCGCCGTCTTCGATCACGATGTCGAGCATCTCGTGACGGGGATAACTCTTCACCGAACCGGCAGCGATCTCCTTGTTGAGTGCGGCATAAGCTCCCAGCAGCAACTGCTGGCCGGTTTGGCCGCGGGCATAGAACGTACGCGAAACCTGCGCACCGCCGAACGAACGGTTGTCCAGCATACCGCCGTACTCGCGTGCGAACGGAACGCCCTGGCCGACGCACTGGTCGATGATGCAGTTCGAAACTTCGGCCATGCGGTAAACATTGGCTTCACGGGCGCGGTAGTCGCCGCCTTTGATCGTATCGTAGAACAGCCGGTAGATCGAATCGTTGTCGTTGCGGTAGTTCTTGGCCGCATTGATACCGCCCTGCGCCGCGATCGAATGCGCACGGCGCGGAGAGTCCTGGATGCAGAAAACCTTCACGTTGTATCCCAGTTCGCCGAGCGAAGCGGCTGCGGAGGCACCGCCCAGGCCCGTACCTACGACGATAATATCCAGTTTGCGTTTGTTGGCAGGGCTTACTACCTTGATCGCCGCCTTGTGGTTGCTCCACTTTTGCGCGAGTTCCCCGGCGGGTATTTTTGAATCTAATTTGAAAGCCATATCTCTATATTTTTATAATTCAACGTAAGATGTTAGCAGACACAACCGCAGCAAAGACTCCGGAAGAAATAGACCAGCACGACCACAGCGAAACCGAGGAACACGACGGTCGCCACGATGTTGGCGATACATTTCAGGCGCGGATACCAGATGTCGTTGCCCCAGCCCACCGACTGGAACATCGACCACACGCCGTGCGTAAGGTGGAACCAGAGGGCGAAGAACCAAACCAGGTAGATCACCACGTAGTACCACTGCGAGAAGGTGTACTGAATCAGCGCAGCGCCGTCCTGCGGCGAGAAGCCGAGCGAATTTTCATGGTGTCCCAGCACCTCGACCAGCTGCATCTTCGACCAGAAGTTGAACAGATGGAGCAACAGACCGCCGAGGATGATCCATCCCAGCGCAAGCATGTTTTTCGATGCCCACTGCACACCCTTTTCCTTCACGGTAACGGCATAACGCTGCGAACCGCGCGCCTTGTAGTTGTTCACGGTCAGCACCAGCGCATAAATGAAGTGGATCAGGATACCGGCGACCAGCACCAGCGTTCCGACCAACGCATACCAGTTGGCACCCAGGAATGCGCAGACCGTGTTGTACGCCTCGGGCGAGAAGATCGCCACGATGTTCATCGACATGTGGAAGAGGATAAAGAGCACGAGGAAACAACCGGTAATGCTCATTACCAACTTCTTGCCAAGAGAAGAATTAGTTAGAAAACAGCCCATAATGTTTGAAATTTGTTTATTTTTGTTAAAAATTTGTTTGCGCTTCGGCAAAGATAGTCATTGTTTGCATAATAACAACACAAAACAATTCGAAATTTACGCTTAAAATCAGGCATTTTATGACCAAAACGGAAATCCGGAAACAGATGAAAGGGCTCAATACGGCCCTTTCTTCGGAACAGCGCGAAGAGCTTTCCGCACGTATTTTCAACGAAGCGGAGAGGCTTCCGGCCTTCGCACGCGCCAAAGTGGTGGCCCTTTTCGCTTCGCTCAAAGACGAACCCCTCACCGCCCCGGCACTCGAACGCTGGAGCCGCTCCAAACGGATCGTGCTGCCCCGCGTGGAAGGCGACATAATGCGATTCTACGATTACGATCCCGCCTCGATGAACGATTCCGGCTCGTTCGGCATTTCGGAACCGGAGTCCACAGCGCTGTGCCGCCCCGAAGAGATCGATTTCATCATCGTGCCGGGCGTGGCGTTCACCGCCGCAGGCATGCGCCTGGGACGCGGCAAGGGATTCTACGACAAATACCTGTCGCAGCCGGGTTTCCGGGCTTTCAAGGCAGGCGTGTGCTATCCGCATCAAGTCGTGGAGGAGCTGCCCGCCGATCCGTTCGACGTTCCGGTCGATCACCTTTGCTGCGGACGGTAAAACGAGTGCCGACTTTGGTCCCACAGTCAAATCCGACCGTTCCCACGTGTTCTCCGAACCGAAGACGTACCCCTTCGGGATTCCGCCATCGAAAACCGGCAAACACCGGTTACGGCAAAGAATCGTAAAAAGAGAAAACACCGCATCAAAGAAGCCTGCATCAGTAGATGCAGGCTTCTTAACTAATATCATACAATATTATTATCGGTAGAGATACTCTGGAATGCGGTGGCTGCGCCGCCCGATCGGAACGCCGATGCCGAGCGTCACGTTCATCGAAGTCGAAGTGACGGGCAGGAACTGCGGCGTATGGCTGCAAATCAACATATCGGTCGCCAGGAAGAAGTTGATCCAACTGGGGCAGGCATTGATCGCCACACCGAGGGCGTGCCCCTGGCCGTTGAGAAACGAATAACTGGTAGTCAGCGTAAACCAGGGAATCGGGTGGAAGTTCACCGAGGCGGTCAGGTTGTGGAACGTCTTCACATCCCAGACACGTACGTTGTAAAGCAGACCCAGGCCGATCTTGTGACGCCAAACCTCGTACTCGGCCCCCAGATTGATCGAGGTGCGCAACATCTCGGTCTTGCCTTTGGAAGCCTGCACCCGGTCGAACTCCAGCTCGCCGAAATCGAACTCCGGATCGTGAACCTCACCGTCGATGATCTCCACGCCGGTAAAAGATTGGGATTTGGTCATCTGCCCACGCTCCAGGTATTTCTTTCCCCACGAAATGAAACCCAGGTCGTTCACGGCGAAAGAGAGCTGCAAATCGGGAATCACGTCGTACGTCACACCCAGATCGACGGCAAAACCGTAGCCCGCAGGCCCTTTGTAGGAAGAGACGTCGAAATCGTTGAACGAATAATATTCCGACCCGTCGGGACGCTGCATGGAGCTCATCTCAAGGCCCGACATTTCGAACGAACCGTCCGCGTCGATATTCCAACTATTCTCCTGCAATTTTATATCGAGCCGGTCGATCGACGTCCGCGCACGGGCCGCGCCGACGAGGAACTTACCCCGTGCACCGAGGTAAATCTGATCCGTCAACGGAAAAGAGTAACTGAAAGCGGCCTCGAGATAAGCCTGCGTCGAGGCTTTGATGTCGTTGATAACGGCCTCGTTCCGTCCGTTCTTGAGAAAGTCGAACAACGAATAGGGCATATTGGCCTCCGCTTCCATACGCACATTCAGGTCGAACGACCAGAATGTCTTATGATCCTTGCGGAATGCACCGAAACCGACGATATTGATCCTGGTATCCACTCCGAGCATATTCTTCGAGCGCAGATTTCCTAACGCCTCGGCTGCGGAAACATTCTTGTCGAACAGCGTTACCAAACTTCCGTTCACCGGATAAAAAATATCGCTGACGGAGAGGTTGCCGGAGGCATTGACCTGTACCCCACCCAATACGGGAATATTCACATAGCCGCGCAGCGGAGCGAAAGCCGGGTTAAGCTGGCTGCGGAAAGTCGAACCTTCCATAAAGTAGGCACTCGGCGTCTGTGCCACGGCCGTACATGCGACAAACGCCGCAATCAAAGTGTATATGATCTTTTTCATATAAGGAATCCGGATTAAAGGTTCAGATTAAGACCGCCGCGTTTCTTCAAATGCAGCGTCATACGGATCGACTGGCTGTCGCTGAATCCGATGCGCGGATAATACTTCTGCGGCATAAAATCGACATTCAGTTCAAAGAAAGAGAACAAGCTCCGGATATCATTCTCGTAAAGCCGTACGGAAGCGATGTCATTCTCTTCGTCGGGTTCGACCAGGAAAGGCGCGATAGCCACGTTCGTTTCGGAAAAATCCGCTGCTACTTCGAAGCTCACCGGCAGACTGCTCCGCACCTCGCCGTACAGATCGAGCGTATTGACCGGATCGACGGTACCCTCGGGATCGAGGTTGTCGGCAAGCATATCGATCAAATCATCGTCGACATCCAACGTCGCATTATAAGTAATCGTATTGATTTTAATCTGGGAAAGAAATTCCCGCGCCAACTCGCCCATCGTATCGCGCAACGCTTCGCCAGCCTCGTTGTCCTCGCCGAAAAACTTCTTGAATTCCGCCTTGAAAAGCTCCTCGCTATCGGCCGGAATCAACGCCGTAAAACGCTCGCGGTAACCTTCGTTGGACCAAATCAGATCGACCACTTCGTCCATTTTTTTCGATCCGGGAACGAGCATCTCGTCGATAAGAGCCTCCAGCATTCCGTCCAGATAAGTTCCATCACTCGAAAGACGGACGATATCGACCCACTCCGCATTGCCCGGGAGCGTCGTCGGCAACCAGATATCGACCTCGTCGAAAATAGCGCGGATATCCGCACTGCCGTCCTGCAACTCGTCCATTCCGACCGTGATCTGCGCCAACGGCATAATCCATTCGCTCTGGTCGTTGCCGATGGTTACATCGCCGGATTCGATCTTGTTCAGATCATACGCCTTGTCGCAACCGACGCAGAGCGAAAAAAATACATAACAGGGATAAAAAAATTTTTCATAGGCAGATTTTGCTCAATAAAACGGCCCAAAGGTATAATGTTTTCGACAAATAATCAAAATATAAATACTTTTCAACCACGAACAATCTGTTCAATCGACGACTTCTGCCGAAAAACTCCGGCTCATTCTCCGATTCAGCGCACGGCAGAGGTCTTTGTTAAAATTTTGCTACTTTTGCGACAGATGGACAACGTAAAAAAATACGGGTTAAAAGAACAGGTGGCCCTGCTGCCTCTGTCACCGGGCGTATATCAGTTTCTGGACAAGAACGGGACGATCATCTACGTCGGCAAAGCCAAAAGCTTGCGCAAGCGGGTCAGCTCGTATTTCATGCAGAACAAGGAACACAGCGCCAAGGTACAGGTACTCGTGAGGCAGATCGCTGCGATCCGGCACATCGTCGTCGATACCGAAACGGACGCCCTGCTGCTCGAAAATTCGTTGATCAAGACCCTCCAACCGCGCTACAACATCCTGCTCAAGGACGACAAGACCTATCCCTGGATCGTCGTGCGCCGCGAACCGTTCCCGCGCGTACAGTCCACCCGCGTCCTCAACCGCGACGGCTCCCAATATTTCGGTCCCTACGGCTCGGTAATGATGCAGCGCAGTATCCTGGAGTTTATCCGCGAGGTGATTCCCCTGCGAACCTGCTCGCTCAACCTTTCGCCGGCGGCTATCGCCAAAGGGCGCTATTCGGTCTGCCTGCAATACCACCTGGGCAACTGCAAGGGACCTTGCGTGGGAGCGCAAAGCGAAGAAGAATACGACGCACTGGTCGATATGACGGTTTCGATTCTCAAAGGCGACCTGCGCCCCGTGCGTACCTATCTTGAAAAAGAGATGGAGGCTGCCGCCCAAAACCTGAAATTCGAAGTCGCACAACGCTACAAGACACGCCTCGACGCCCTGGACAACTATTCGAGCAAATCGGTGATCGTCAGCGCACGCATCGTGGACGTGGACGTCTTCTCCCTACTGGTGGACGACGACGTGGCCTACTGCAATTTCCTGCGCATCCGCCACGGTTCGGTCGTGGGCGTCTATACGATACGGCTCACCACGGGCATCGACACCGACCCCGCTCAAATGCTGACCCTGGCCATCCAGCACATCGCCGAAACGATCGCCGGGACGCTGGCCAAAGAGGTCATCGTTCCCTACCTCCCCTCGGCCGCGCAACTTTTCGACGGGGTGACCTTCACCGTTCCCAAGCGGGGCGAAAAACTCGATCTGCTGGAGTTCTCGCTCAAGAGTGCCCGTATCTACCGCGCCGAACAGCTCAAGAACCTCGAGATCAAGAATCCCGAACGGCATACCGAACGGCTGATGGCCGCCATGCAAAAGGAGCTGCACTTGGACCGTCCGCCCCGCCACATCGAATGTTTCGACAACTCCAACCTACAGGGGACCAACCCGGTAGCTTCATGCGTGGTATTCCGGGACGGCAAGCCTTCACGCAAGGAGTACCGCCATTTCAACATCAAAACCGTCATCGGTGCAGACGACTTCGCCTCGATGCGCGAGATCGTCTTCCGCCGTTACAGCCGCCTGATCGCCGAAGGAGCCGAACTGCCCGACCTGATTATCGTGGACGGCGGCAAAGGACAGCTCTCCAGCGCCTATGCCGTGCTGTGCGAACTGGGAATCGAAAAACAAGTCCCCATCGTAGGCCTGGCCAAGCGGATCGAAGAGATCTTCTTCCCCGGGGACCCGATGCCCTACTACTTGAGCCGTACGGGTGAACCGCTCAAAGTGGTGTGTCACATCCGCGACGAAGCCCATCGCTTCGGCATCACCTTCCACCGGCAGAAGCGAAGCAAAGCTTTCATTCACAGTGAACTGGAAAATATCGAAGGAGTCGGCCCGAAGACCATAGAGCTCCTGTTGCGCCATTTCCGTACGGTAGAGAAAATCCGCACGGCCCCCACCGAAGAACTCTCGGCACTCGTCGGACCGGCCAAGGCCGCCAGGCTCCTCGTCCACTTCGGCAGACAGTAAGGACGCAGAAAAATGCGAAAAAAATTTGGAGTTCCTCGATAAATCATTACTTTTGCAGAGCAAATCACCGATTTAGCAGCCCGGATGGCGGAATTGGTAGACGCGTTGGTCTCAAACACCAATGACAGCAATGTTGTGCCGGTTCGATCCCGGCTCCGGGTACTATGGAACGGAATTCGGTTTTCGACCGAAAATTTTCCGACAGCCTACTGCGATAAAGTATCCTGCGGGATACTTTATTTGTTTTTAACCGGACCGTGCGACGGGAACAATAGCCGCACGCCTCAAAAACAACTGAATTATATAAAACATAATTACCCTACCCGCTATGGACGACGGTTATTATTATTGCCTGTATTCAGACCCTTAATTTCTAACTTATATTAAAGAATGAAAAATGTCAAGTTTTTCAGAGGCGAAGATCTGCCTTTGGAATTGCACAAAGTGCGCGTAGTACAAAAATTGCATCTCGTTCCTATCGAACGTCGTCTCGATGCCCTGAAAGAGGGCGGCTTCAACACCTTCCGTTTACAGACGACCGATGTTTTCCTCGACATGTTAACCGACAGCGGTACCAATGCCATGAGCGACAACCAGCTCGCGGCGATGCTCCGCGCCGACGACGCCTATGCGGGTTCGCAGTCTTTCGTGCGTTTGCAGAAAGCTGTGGAAGACGTACTGGGTAAGAAATACCTGTTGCCTGTCCACCAAGGACGCGCTGCGGAGAACATCATTGCGCGTACTTTCATCAAGCCCGGTCAGACGGTACCCATGAACTACCACTTCACCACGACTCTGGCTCACATCCAGGAGAACGGCGGTAAAATCGTGGAGCTGATCTCCGACGCAGGTCTCGAACTGCACTCCGACAACCCCTTCAAGGGCAATATGGACATTGAAAAACTTGAAAAATTCATCACCGAAACAGGCGTGGAGAACATTCCGTTCATCCGCATGGAAGCCTCGACCAACCTGATCGGCGGCCAGCCCTTCTCGATGTCCAACCTGATGGACGTGCGCCGCATCGCGGACAAATACAACCTGATGCTGGTACTCGACGCCAGTCTGTTGGGTGAAAACGCTTACCTGATCCAGCAACGCGAAGAGCACTGGAAAGAGAATTCGATGGCCGACATCATCAAGGCAATGACCGGACTGGCCGATCTGGTTTACTTCTCGGCCCGCAAACTCAGCTCCTCGCGCGGCGGCGGCATCTGCACCAACCGCAGGGAACTTTACAATAAAATGGAAGCTATGATTCCTCTGTTCGAAGGCTTCCTTACCTACGGCGGTATTTCGGTTCGTGAAATCGAAGCGATGGCCGTAGGCCTCTACGAAACACAGGACGAAACCGTCATCTGCCAGAGTATCGACACCATCCGCTACCTGGTGAACACGCTCGATCCGAAAGGCATTCCCGTCGTGACTCCGGCCGGCGTCCTGGGCGGACACCTGGACGCCATGAAATTCTGCGAGCATATCCCGCAGGAGGAGTACCCCGCCGGAGCACTGGCCGCAGCCCTCTACCTCTGCTCGGGCGTACGCGGTATGGAGCGCGGTACGGTATCGAGCGTCCGCGACGAGAACGGCAAAGAGATCCTGGCCGACGTCGAGCTGGTACGCCTCGCCTGCCCGCGCCGCGTATTCACGCTTTCCCAGATCAAATACGTCATCGACCGTCTGGAGTGGCTCTACGAGAACCGTCACCTGATCGGCGGTCTGCGCTTCACCTACGAGCCGCCCGTGCTCCGGTTCTTCATGGGCGGTCTGGAGCCGACTACCGATTGGCCGGCACGCCTGATGGAGAAATTCCGCAAGGATTTCGGGGACAGCTTGTAGGAAAAGCCTCCTCCCCACACCTACTAAATAAGCAAGTGTTTGCAGCACGGTATCCGAATCCGCTGCAAACACTTTTCTTATACCTCCGGCAGATCACTTCGCCCGCACCGCCTGCGCACGCCGTTCCAGAATGGCCGGCGTGTTCTTCAACGCCCACTCCACCAGATTGTTCAGATACGGCATCAGATCGCCCCCGGAATCGGTCAAACGATACTCGACGCGGGGCGGCACTTCGGGATAGACCTCTCTATGGACCAGCCCGTCCGCTTCGAGCGAACGCAGGGTGACAGTCAGCATCCGCTGCGAAATATCCCCGAGCGAACGTTGAATGTCGTTGAAACGCATCGTCCCGTTCGAATACAACGTCGTCAGCACCAGCAGCGACCACTTGTCACCGAGGCGGCTCAAGATATCCCGAATCGGGCAAATTCCCTCGTGTAAAAAAGTTTTCATTTTTTTTGCGGTTTTATCTCTTTGTCGTTCAACATCGGTTACCTTTTTGTAACTCGCTTACCAAAAAATCACCTCTTGTAGAACCCGATTACTTATTTTATGTTTGCACTACAAAAGTAACTAACATATCATTAATAACCATAAAACTCAAAAATTATGGCAAAGAAAGTAGCTGTATTGGTCGTAAACCCTGTCAACGGATCGGGCTTGTTTCAGTATTTGGAAACCTTCTTCGAGAACGGCATTCCCTTCAGGACATTCGCGGTAGCGGATACCACGAATGTAAAAACCAACTCGGGGCTTCGCCTCCAGACGGACGATGTAATCACCTCACTCAAAGGCCATGAACACGAATACGACGCCCTCGTATTCGCCTGCGGCGACGCCATGCCCAAATTCGCGGAAAACGCAGACAAACCCTACAACGTGGATATGTTGAGCGTCATCAAAAATTTTGCGGCCCAGGGAAAAACGATCGCAGGGCATTGCGCCGCAGCACTGCTCTTCGACAACCTCGGCATCGCACAGGGCAGACGGGTGGCCCTGCATCCGTTCCTCAAACCGGTCGTCAAAAGCTGTATCGGAACGGACGAAAAAGCCGTCATCGACGGCATCTTCTACACGGCACAGAACGAGAATACGATTTCCTGCCTGCTGCCCGAACTGTTGAAAGTCCTGAAATAATCCCCGAATCGTAAACATCGAACGAAGTCCCGGCTTTTCATAGGCCGGGGCTTTGCAATTTATCCGAAGCTTCCGCCTCCGCTTATCGGAAATCCGACTGTACCGCGATACACAGTCCGAAAACGGCCCGTTTCCACACAGCTTCCACACATTTGGGGCACGATTCCACAGTCATCGACCGCACGAATATCGCAACAACAAATTATCAATCAACATTTTGAATACAATGGCACACGATTGGATATTTCTAATTGCAAAAACCAAATTCCAATACCAATGAAGACATTCAGACTTATTCTGGCTTTCGCAGCCGTAGCGCTGACCGCAGTGTCATGCGTCGAAAAATCAGGAAAATACCAGACCCTGCTCGCCCAACGGGACTCGCTGCTCACCGTCGAGCAAAAGTACGATCAAACGCTGGAAATCCTCAATGAGATCGAAACCGGATTTCAGTCGATCCGCGAAGTCGAAGACCGCGTGATGACTCAAATAAGCGACATCGAAAACAAGCCGCTGGACAAAAAACAACAGATGGTATCGCAGATCAACCAAATCAAGGGTATCCTGCTCCAAAACAAGGAGCGAATCGCCGAACTCGAAGCACAATTCGCACAAAGCGGCCGCAAGAACGCTTCGCTGGCCGGGACGATCAAACGTCTGCAGGAAGAAATGACCCGGAAAGTCGCACAGATCGAATCGCTTCAGACCGAGCTGTCCCAAAAAAACATCGAGATCGAGGAGCTCGCCGGTACGGTCGAGGAGCTCAACAAGGACATCGCCGGATTGAACGAAGTCACTGCCAGCCAAAAAACTACGATCGAGGAACAGGATAGTCAGCTCAATGTCGTCTGGTTCTGCATCGCCGATATGAAGCAGCTCAAGGAGGCTCGCATCGTCGAAGGCAACGGACTCTTCAAAACCAAGAGCATCATGGATGGCGACTTCGACAAATCGGCATTCACATCGGCCGACCTGCGGAATCTGACCCGAATCGAAACGGGCAGCAAAAGCCCAAGCTGCTCACCTCGCACCCCAAAGAGAGTTTACACGCTCACACCGGGCGAAGACAAACTGGTAACGCTCGAAATCACCGATCCCGCAAAATTCTGGAGCATATCGAAATACCTGGTCATTCGGAAATAAACCGATTCCGACAGACCGAATACCCCTGCCCGAACTGCAGGGGTATTTTTCATCCGGGAAAGTATGTCGGACCATAACCGTCGGCCCAGATAAGAAAACTCGGCAAAGCTCAAACGACGCTCGAAACGGGAGCAGTGAACGCTTGCGTACACTGCCCCGCAAGGAGGAGGAAAAGGAACTTAAATAAATTTGGGGCTGCGCTCGGCTTTCACTATCTTTGACATAGTCTTAAATAGGATGCGCCTCGGAAAATTGGGAACAAGTTCCCGTTTTCTCTCGGCTTTCACTATCTTTGCCCTATGATCCGATTATCGCTCATCATCGCCACTTACAACCGCTCCGCAGCGCTCGTCGAAGCGCTCCGGTCGGTCGTGCGGCAGGATTTCCCGGCCGCAGAGTGGGAGTGTATCGTCGTGAACAACAATTCGCAGGATGACACGCTGGCCCGGTTCGAAGCGTTCGCAACAGAACATCCCGCAATCAACCTTCGGATCGTAACCGAAACCCGGCAGGGGCTCTCCCATGCCCGCAACCGGGGTATCGACGAAAGCCGGGGCGAATACATCGCCATCATCGACGACGACGAACGCATCAACGAACAGTTCATCTCTTCGTACGTCGCCCTCTTCGACGCCTACCCCGACGCTGCATCGGCCGGAGGCCCTATCATACCCGAATATCCTGCGGGACGCCCGGCCTGGATGTCGAGTTATACCGAACGTCCGATAGCCAATCCGATCGACCTGGGGCGAAAGATCCGCCCTTTTCCGAAAGGACGTATTCCCGGCGGCGGCAACATGGCCCTGCGGCGTTCGACGGTCCAACGATACGGCGCCTTCGACCCTTCGCTGGGGCGAACCGGAGAGCAACTGATCGGAGGCGAAGAGAGCGATCTTTTTCAGCGGTTGGCAGATGCCGGAGAACGTTGTTACTATGTTCCGACAGCAATTATGTGGCATATCATTCCGCCGCGAAAGATTTCCCGGGAATACTTCGAATCATTATGTTACCAGGTCGGACGCACCCAACGCCTGCGGGCCGGAATGAGGGGGCAAACCGTGCGTCTGTTATCGGGCGAAGCCGTCAAGTGGGGCGCGACACTCCTGTTGGCTCTCGGCTTCCTATTGCGGTTCTCCGTCCCCAAAGCCCGCTATCTGCTCCTGATGCGGAGGCAAATCACACGGGGAATATCGGGTCGAAAACCGTAAGACGCAGACTTGGGGCTCTGCCAGTGAAAATACCGGTTGCATCGCTGCAAACCGGTATCAGAAAATTTTGCTGTACAAATATGTTCTCCGGATGCGGGACTTGCCGCACAGAGCCGTACATACGTATCCGCTATTCCAGTGAAACAGGCGGCGAAACCCCAGACCATAGTTCGGACGAGTATCCGGCGGAGGAACATCTTTATTTATGTTTCCCATGCGACGGAGGCGTGCCGGGCTTATGCCCCGGTCGGGGATGTTTATGGGGCTTCGGAGCTTTTTTGTGAGGCGGATGCGGCCGTTCATGAAAATGGTGCACCGAAGGCGAATTCGGGTGACGAGGGCAACGGGAGGCACACGAGGTGACGAGCATCGCCGATAAAACAGCGACCAGAGTCCAAGCCAACATTCGTTTTGCTTTCATAATTCTACTCTCTTAAAAGTGGCACAAACAACTACCGTAATGCAATAACAAAAACAGTCGGCACGCCGATAAGAGTTTCCCTTTAGAACAGGTATTTCTCCGACCGTACTTTCTCGACCAGCTGGAAAGCGTGCTGCCACGCCTCCTCGCTGAAAGTCGTTCCGACCACTTCGATCACCTTCCCGGCGACGATGGCACCGATCGTACCGCACTGACGCAGCGTCAGCCCCTCGCATAACCCGGAGAGGAATCCGGCGGCATACAGATCGCCCGCACCCGTCGTATCGACCCGCTTGGCTGCAGCCATGATCCCCACGTGGACCACTTCGCTGCCCCGCTTGATCAAAGCCCCCTTGATACCGACCTTCACGACGGCCAGTTCGCACAGCTCCGAAAGCATCTGCAAGGCATTGAGCGGCTCGCCCTCGCCGGTGAAGGCTTTCGCTTCGTCCTCGTTGGCAAAAACGATATCGACGTAATCCTGAATGAGCGAGCGCAGAAATTCCAGGTTGGCCTCCACGACATTGAAACTCGCCAGGTCGATCGCCACCTTCAGACCGCAGGCTTTGGCCGTGCGGACCGCACCGGCAATCAACTCGTGATCCTGCACCAGATAACCTTCGATATAGAGACAGTCGTAACCTTCGAAAATAGCGGACGTAACCTCTGCCGCACTCAACTCCAGCGCAGCCCCCAGGAACGTCACCATCGTCCGTTCCCCATCGGGAGAAATAAGCGACACACACCTTCCCGAGCGCTCCTTCCCCCGGAAAATAAAGGGTTCTATACCCAGGTTCTCAAGAGCCTGAATAAAGAAATCTCCCGTCTTGTCGGTTCCCACCTTGCCGATAAAGCCCACGTCGCAACCCAACCGGGCCATCGCCCGGATCGTATTCCCGGCCGATCCGCCGAGCGAGAGCGAGTAAGGCAGACCGGCGACCGATTTCGAAATCTCGGTCTGCAAGGCCGCATCCACCAGGCTCATCGAACCTTTCGGCAAATTGAACGTATCGAGTACTTTGTCGGTCTTCAGATTGACCAACATGTCTGTCAGAGCGTTTCCTATTCCTATTACGCGTTTCATGAAGTCAGTATTGTTCGAAAATAATGTCAGATAGAGAGGATGCGCACCAGATCCACCGCTCCACGGTCGATAGTCCGGTCGTGGCTGACGGCACGCGAGAAGGGGACATAGACGATCTGCCCGTTGCTCAGACCGATCATCACGTTGCGCTGCCCCTCCATGAGCGCTTCGATGGAGGCTTCGCCCATACGCGAAGCCATGATACGGTCGATTGCCGACGGCGACCCGCCCCGCTGGATATGTCCCAGAATGGTTACCCGGGCATCGTACTGCGGAAACTCCTGCTTCACGCGTTCGGCAAGCCCCATGGCACCGCCCGTAGCGGGATTCTCGGCCACCAGCACGATCGCCGAATTTTTACTTTTGCGGAATCCCTGGTTGATGAGCTCGCCCAGTTGATCGACCTCCGTGTCCATCTCGGGAATGATCGCGGCTTCGGCTCCCGAAGCGATCGCCCCGTTCAACGCCAGATAGCCGGCCGTATGTCCCATAACCTCGACGAAGAAGAGGCGTTCATGGCTGGAAGCCGTGTCACGCAGTTTGTCCACCGCCTCGACAATCGTATTGAGCGCCGTATCGTAGCCGATCGTAGCGTCCGTACCGCCCAGATCGTTGTCGATCGTACCCGGCAGGCCGACGATCGGCACATCGAACTCCTGGGCGAAAATACAGGCGCCCTTCAACGAACCGTCCCCGCCGATCACCACCAACGCATCGATACCGCTGCGCTTCATATTCTCATAAGCCCGGCGGCGCCCTTCAGGGGTCATAAACTCCTGGCTGCGGGCCGTCTTCAGCATCGTGCCGCCCTGCTGGATGATATTGCTCACGGAATCCGATTGCAGGTCGATGATTTCGTCATCGACCAATCCCTTATAACCGCGCATAATACCTTTTACGGAATACCCGTTATAGATCGCCGTACGCGTCACGGCACGGATCGCGGCATTCATCCCGGGAGCATCGCCCCCGAAGTCAGCACTCCGATACACTTAATTGCAGCCATACTTTTTCTTTTTACTGAAAAAACGTTCAAATATACGAATAAGTCGAGAACAAAAGCGAATTTTATTCGGTTTTGTCGAGCGGGAGTATATTCGGGGTAAGCCAAATATACGAATAAGTCGAGTGCCGAGCAAAATTTATTTTAGCTCGGCCGAGCGCGAGTATATTGGACGAAGTCAAATATACGAAAAACAACCGTCCTCCGCAACTTTACTCCGAGGGAAACGACCGTCGCACGCGGCAGTCCCGCTCCGCCGGAGCCGGGAAATTCCGAACGTCCGCACCTTCCGCCACACAACTTCCGTGCAATATGCCTTGCGGCGTGCCCCTTCGGTCCGCCACAAAAACCGAAGCCGGACTTTTCCCTCAGGAAAAAGATCCGGCTCCGACCTGAAAAAACTTTTTATTTCGATCAACGCTTTTATTCAAAATCAATCAAAATCATCGCATTCGGCCGCAGGTTCCGTCGCGGTAATCTTCACGCCTTTCGAACCGACACGGATATCGACTTTCTCACCGTCCTCCTTATCCTCCACCGCGATCTTCACCCGGCCTTCCCCGGCACTCAAATCAACCATGCCTTCGGGTGTATCCACTCTTAACAAAGAGTTATCGGCAGATCCGGGGTCCGGCAAAGCCGGTAATTCCATATCCGGATCGTAGCTTTCCGTCCTTATCTCATACCATTCATATCCCCGCTCACGCTCCCGGACCGCAGAAACACCCAGGCCGATAATAATCAATATCCAGATTAGGAAAGTCGTCAGGACGGCCCGGCGGCTCGGTTTGCGGGAAGCAATCAGGCACATCAACACATAAATCAGCAACAGCACCGGCACCAACGCGGTCATAATCCCCAGCGACACCGTCCAGATGCCCGCATCGACAGACACAACCTCCGGACCGGCCATCCCGACAGCAAACAGACCGATAATCAATGCGCATGCACCCAGAATCAACCCGAATACCAGCAAGCCGGCCAGGAGTTTCAATACGATCAGGACGACCTGCCCCAAGGCATAAACGGCCTTGGCAACGACCGGTTTGGCATCGGCATCGACATCGTGATTCGCCGCCGAAGCCTCCTCGATGGATTGTACGGTAATCCGCTGTCCGTTTTGTTCGAGCTTCTGACGCGCAGTACGGGCTGCCGGTACAGCGAACCACATAATCAGGTAGCAAATAAAGAACACGCCGAGCAAGTTGCTCATCAGCGGCACAAGCCACCAGAAAAACGGAATCCATCCCAACAACAGCAACAGAATGAGCGGCAGGAACATCAGCAGACGGATCCACGTGGGACTGGTCCCGAAATACTTGGCCACACCCGAACAGACACCGCCCAGGCGCGCCTGGTCCATATCCCGGTACAGGCGACGCGGAATCCGGCCTTCGCCGCGCGGGGCTTCACGGCCCTCCTGTTCCCGAATGGCTTCGGCAGACCCCATTTGAGCGATAATCTCCTCGACCAACGATAGCTCCACCACTTTAGAATTATCCTGGTGCGAGAGAATCAGCTCGGCGATACGGGCCTCGATATCCTCGACGATCTCCTTTCCGCCGTCGGTATTTCTATACGTATCGTTCAAGCTCTCCAGGTAACGCGAAAGCACCTGAAAGGCATCGGCCTCCATCGTGAAGGCAATCCCCGAAATACTGCATTTCTTAACCTCTTTCATCGCGATCGGTCTATTTGAGTTCGTTATTCGCTGCACCGCGAGTAGAACCGCCGCTCGTATCGGCAGAATTCACACTGCACGGTCCAGCATAGGAAACGCTTCCGGCGCTCGACGTTCGGGATTGCAAAGCCTGCTCGCAATAGACCCGAATATCGGCAGCGCTCGACGCCTCCGCCTCGCAGAAGTGTGCGACCAGCTTCCGGGCATCGATCGACGCAGCGGAAGAGGCTTCGAACACCGCTTTCTGCACCGCCCCCTGCAACAGAATCGACGATGCACTCGAAGCATCCGCTTCCAGACGGTCCGCATCGATCTGCGCCACGACTTTAGCGCTGCTCGAAGCGTCGATTTCACACGTTTCGACCTGTGCATCCACACGGATCCTGGCTGCGCTCGACGCTTCGATCTCCAGCATTCTGCCGGTAAAGAGTGTCTTGGCCACGATCTTCGCAGCGGAGGAAGCCTCCAATTTGCGGATATTTCCGTTGTAAGGTACGCGCACCAGGATCTGCTCCGAAGGCACTGCATGAATGCGAGGAGCGACCGTAATCTTCAACTCGCCACCATCGATCCCGACCCGCACGTACTCGATCAGGTTATCATCCGCACAGATTTCGATATCGCCGGGCTCGTCGGTAAGCAGGACCTTCACTCCGCGCGAAGCATCGATGGTATGAAAGTTTCCGACCGCCACGGTGCGGGTTATCAGATTTCCGCTTCCCTTGATCCGGGTTTGACCGAAGATACTGCCTCCGCACGCTGTCGTACCGAACAGAACGGCCATCATTGCCAACAGGGCCATCATCAATTTTTTCATCGTTTTCAGTTTTTTAATTAATCAATCGGTTATGCCGGGTCGTTTTCCCGGTGGCGAATCATTTGAATTTGTCCTACCAGTTCCTCCCACGCTTCATCCAGCGAAGCCAGGTACTCCCGGCCCTTGTCTGTGAGCGAATAGTACTTGCGGGGCGGTCCCTGCGGGGACTCTTCCCACCGGTAAGTGAGCAGGCCCGCATTCTTCTGCCGCGTCAGAATCGGATACAGCGTCCCTTCGACCACGATCATCTCCGCCTCCTTGAGTTCGGCGATGATCTTCGGGGCATAAGAATCCCCCTGCGAGAGGATCGCCAGGATACAGTAATCCAGAATACCCTTGCGCATCTGCGCCTTTACGTTATCCTCAACCATATCATCGTTGTTTATACATCGAATTTCTTATTTCATATTTCAATAACCGGGTCCGGTCCGCATATCGGAAATACGCAAACCTCTCCCCGGGCAGTCCCGGGCCGGACTCAGCCTACCGGGAATTCCCTTCGAGCCGTTTGGGACCTTTGGGCACGACGATCCACAACAGGATATAGACCCAAATCGACAAACCGCCGACCAGCACCAGGAGCAGCGTCGCCAGCCGCACCTTTCCCGACGGAAGTCCCAAATAATCGGCTACTCCGGCGCACACACCGGCAATGACTACATCGTCCGACGAACGGTACAATCTCGCATGATTTCTTTCTGCTTTCATAGATTTCCATTTTTAGAAGCTGTTTGAATTTTATTCGAGATTATTCGAAAGCCGTTTTCGAGTAGATTCTTTTTGGGTAGTTGCCGTAAATTGCGGGCTATTTTCAAAACCAGCTAAAAAAAGAAGATACCGAAAAGAGGCTCAAAGAAGCCGAAACACTTTCTCACAGCGAATGTTCAACTCATTTATAAAATTCAAAACATATTTTTAGATTTCGAAGAGATACAATTCAAAGGTTCCGACGGGATCACGATCCACAGGATGATGTAAACCCACAGCGACAGACCGCCGAAAAGAATCAGGAACAGCGTGATAAGGCGCAGGATCGTCGAGTCGATCCCGAAGAACTCAGCGATTCCGCCGCACACGCCTGCGATCGAACGATTCGTCCGCGAACGGTACAAGTGCCGGGAATTGACGCACGAGGCACTCTCCGCATCCACGGACGCCTCGTCCCGCTTCTCCCCGGTCGGCAGCTCGCCGAACTCCGATGGATCGCCCATTTGAGCCATTGCACCCTGCACCATCTGAAGGGTAACGACCATCATCGGCGATGAAATCCTGGACCGGAAAATCTCGGCCAGACGGGCCTCCACGTCGTTGAGAATTTCCGGATCACCGGCCGGCAACCGCCGACGGATCGCATCCAGGTACTCCTTCAACCGACGGTAAGCATCCTTGTCGAAAGTAAATGCCTGGGAAGCCAAATTTACGCTAATAGTCTCTTTCATGGTCAATATCTATCATTAATAAATGAGTTGTATATTCTTTACAGTTCTATCACACCACAAATATAATGTAAAAGTAATTACCATGCAATACATAGTACTATTTTTTCAACAAAAAATTTCGTTTACCAATAATTTCACCTCTATAAATATAAAAAAAGCGCCAGAGGTAAACCGGACGCTTTAACATAAGATAGAAAGACTAAATATATAATATTTCCACGAAACTAATAAATGCCTCTTTCCTTTAATATCATCCCCCAACCACTTCCATCCTTATATTTAAATAATATAATTTGGGTAAGAGCATTCCCTTTACCAACTTCTATTGTACCATCAGAAAACACATAAAGATAAGACTTAGAAAATCGCTTCCTATAAATCTTTTTACCCGTATTATTATCCACAACAACTACTTTGACTCCATTGGTAAAATAATCACCAAGTTCTGCTGCCTTAAATTTAACAATCACATCTAAATAATTGTTCTGTTCTATTGCCGCCAATGAAACATTTCGATATAAAGTAATTCCCCCTATTGGCTTAACACTCTCGCCTTCACTTTGCGCAAAAAGTGGAAACGGTTGAAAAAATAAACAAGAATACAACGAATACTTTTTTCATGATATCAAAAAACAATTAGATAAAGAACAAAACACAATCATTAGACCTCATTTCCATTAAAAATCATCAATATAAAAAAAGTGGACAATTCGAGAGAATTGTCCACTTTAGTAGCGGGAGGAGGACTCGAACCTCCGACCTTCGGGTTATGAGCCCGACGAGCTGCCAACTGCTCCATCCCGCGATATATCGTTTATTCGATGCGAATATTCCGCTTTTGTGACTGCAAAGATAAAACAAAAAAATGGTTCTGCCAAATATTTCGACGATAAACCCAAAAACAAATACCGATTAAGCAGGCCTTCAAGCCGATGAATCACTCCTCGCGCTTGCAGCCGGCACCAATCAATTCCTCCTGAAAGCTCGCATACTCCTCCGGAGTTACGAATTTGTCGGCACTGATCGTCAATTGTCCGACCGGAGTATCGATCCGAATCCGAACATCATCGCTCGTAACGATCTTCAGGTTCTTTATCTCGACATTCAACCGTCGGGTCTCTCGACCACGGACCACGGAGAGGTGCAATACTCCCTCCTCGATCTCGATCGCTCCATTCTGAATAGACCATCGATCCTGATCGCGCATCTTCCGAAACACAGGATAGACCAGTACCGCAACAGACAACAAAAGAAAATAGCCGAATATCAGTTTCCAATGGAGCGAGGTAAATGGCAATTGCTCCGCAAAAAAGATTTTCAACAGCAAAAAGAACAGAAGCATTGCGACTCCCATTCCCAAAAGAAGCCGACGAAAACGCGTCCGTCTCGTATCGTCATAACCGTATTTACTCATGGCTCGATTTGTTAAATGCCGGATAGAAACTATCCGACTTCATCCTCTACGAACCAAATATACGAAAAATTAGCGAATATACTTCCCCGACCCCAGAAAAATTCCGCAATACGGCTCTACAACGATGTTCTGCCACAACAGCGCCCTCTCATAGAAACCCTACTTCATACGCCTCTCACCGCTCCATACGGACATACCATCGGAAGCGGACGAACGTCAGACGCCCTTGTCGGGCACAGCCGCCACTGTCTTCGACACTAAAGCAGCCGCCACGACCTCAGCTAGATCCAGCACCTCCCGGCCGTCAGCTCCGCGTGCGATAGCTTTTTACAAAGTGGACAAGCCGTTACGATCGTCCCCGCTCCCGTAGCGCTCAGCTCCTTCGCCACGGAACGCGCCAAGCGAAGCTGCTGCGCGTCCGAAATCGCCGTATTGGCCACCGAAGAGCCGCAGCAGAGGGCGTGTTCCCGCGTCTGGGCCGGTTCGAGCAGCACGCCCACCGCTTCGATCACCTCGCGCGGCTGGTCGTAAATACGGCTCCCGCGTCCCAGTTCGCAGGGGTCGTGGTAAGTGAATGTCTGCGCCCCTCGGCGAAGCTGCAGGCGGCCGTCCCGGATCAATCGCAGCATATACTCGGAATGGTGCAGCACTTCGATTCCTTCGAGATGATACTCCTCCCGGAATACCTTCAGGCAGATCGGGCACGAAGTGACGAGCGTCGTAATCCGGTGCTTGCGGAAAAGCGCAATGTTGTAATCCATCATCTTGCGGGCCGAATCGGTTTCACCGGAGAGCTTCAGAGGCCGGCCGCAGCAAACGCCGCCCTCCTTGTCCGCCCACCAGACCTCTTCGCCCGAAGCCTTGAAAATCCGCTCCATCGCCAACAGGATACGGGGCGTCAGCAGGGTCATACACCCGGCGAAATAACCCACGCGGCCCTCGCCGGCCGAACGGTCCACCCCCTGAAAATACTCGTAGCGCTTCTCATCGGGCGTATTGCGCATCGTGTCGCGGGAATTCAGACGCAGCGTATTGAGTTCGATCCCCACCGGACAGCGCTGTTCGCAACGGCCGCACATCAGGCAGTTGTTCGCCACCGACTGACGCAGGTGGTTATACCGCCGGTCACGCAGGAAATAGACCGACTGCACGTCGTCGATCCCCAATTCGCTCTGCAACTGACAAGGGTCGATGCAGATGCCGCAACGCGAGCAGGCATCGGTCTGGAAACGATCGAACGATCCCTCCTTCTCGGTCGAATGCAGCTTGTAGCGGCGCAGAAAAATCAGGGGAATTTCGGTGAAGATATGCATATAACGCGAGAAAGGCAGCGCTACGAAGAACAGCCCCAGACAGATCGAATAGGCCCACCACAACGGCTCGTACAGCGTCTGCAGGACGATCGGATTGACATGATGCGCCATCCACTCGCCGATCGTACCCGTGAGAAATCCCCCGCCGCCGTGCAGAGCGCAGGTGATGCTTTCGGCCAGCAGGCGGGCCGGGAAGATCAGCCACAGCACCGACAGGGCGATTCGGTCGCCCAGTACGTGCCTGGTCGTGCGGCGCATGCCCATCGCCTGCGAATAGATACGCTTGCCGAAAGCCAACGTCACGCCCGAAAGCACGAACAGCAGCAGCAGATCCATCAGGAAATCGAAGACCGGCTTGTGCGGCAGTTCCGTGGCGAAATATTTGAAAAAGACATGCCCATGCAACGGAACGTACCGGAACCCCAGGTAGGCGACCGTTTCGATCCATCCGACAACGATCAGCAGGAACCATCCGAAGGCCAGGCTCATGTGCATATAGCCCAGCAAGGGATTGACCTTGAAGATGCGGCGGTGCAGCAGCGATTCGCGCACCACTTCCCAGACCGCCAATGGCGTCTGCCGCGAAGGAATGCCCTTGACGATCCGCATGCGGTCGGCAGCCGAAAGACCGAAGATCCAGGAACCGTATTTGACGATCAGAACGACGAACATCGTCACGACGCCCACGATGAACGGAATAGAGAATGTCGCGTAAAAATTCATCGTCAGAAATCCCCCAGTTTACGTTTGATGAGCATCACCACAGCCCGCGTATTGATTCCACGAGGACACACCAGGCGGCATTTGCCGCACAACATGCATTTGTTCATCTGTTCATAGACGCCCTGATATTCGCCCCGGCGCACGAGCGTATGGAGTTTGCGGAAATTGAAATCCGTAAGGTTGCCGGCCGTACAGGTCGCCGTACAGCCGCCGCAGCCGATGCAGGTCTGCAATTCGGGCATCTCGCGCAGGATCTCGTCGCTCTTGCGCAGGTTGTTGCTGTCGATGTCGATCACGCGCGGCTTGTTGATCGCATATCCCCAGTTGATCGCTGCCATGACTATACCCTCCCCAGATAAGCCGTCAGGGCTTCCGCCGCCGCATCGGCCTCGTTCAATGTTTCTCCGATATTCTTCGGCGCGGTGACCGTACCGGCGTAAAAGATCCCGTCCACACCGCTGCGGGCGCTGTTCAAGAAGAGGTCCTGCGGTTCCATGAAGCCGCTGGGCGCCTGCCTCAACCCGGCCGAAGCCGCGAAATCGGCGTTCGAATCGTTCGCCCGCATCCCGACGAGCAGCACCAGCATATCGACGCTCATCCGCAAAGGACGCCCCGTCAGGGTATCTTCGGCCTTGATCTGCAACCGGCCATCGTAGGTCGGACTCGCTTCCGAAATACGTCCGCGCACGAAATGAATATTATAATTCTGTTGAGCCTCGCGGTACATCTCTTCGTAACCGGGCCCGAACATACGAATATCCATATAGAAATTAAAGACGTCGGCATCCGGAAACAGCCGCTTGAGTTCCATGGCCTGTTTGACGCCCGTGATGCAGCAAACACGCGAACAGTGCGCCTGGCACACCTTCTCGTCGCGCGATCCCACGCAGTGCAGCAGGGCGATCCGACGCGGACGGCGACCGCTGGAGGTAGTCACATTCCCTTCGTTGAGCATCCGCTCGATGTCGGCCGAAGTGAAAACATTGTCATAAACCCCGTAGCCGTATTCCTCCTTGAGCCGGGCATCGAAAAGCGTGAAGCCGGAGCAAACGACCACCGAGCCGCACTCCAGGATGCGGCCGTCGGCCAACGTCACGCTGCCGGGGGTGATCGACACCGCTTCGGCGGAAGTCATCACTTCGACATCGCGTGCCGCCAGTCGGCGGCGCAACTCGGAAAGCACCTCGGACGCAGGCGTCAGCAACGGGAACAGATGATACCATCCCCGGAGCTTGCCGCCCAGATCGGGCTCTTTCTCGACGATCGTCGGACGGATGCCGCGATCCGCAAGCCGCAGTGCGGTCTGAATACCGGCGACACCGCCGCCTACGATGATAACCTCTCTTTTCATTGTGCCTTGATATTATAGATCATATCCTGAACGCCGCAATTGACGGCCGAAGGTGCCGGTTTCCCGATGAATTTCCCGTGACGCCCCAGGTATTTGGCCGCAGGATCGTAGTCGATGCCCATTTTTTCGAGCAGCGGCTCCACATCCACCTGATGCATCTGCATACCCAGTTCCCAGGGATCGTACCCCAGCACCAGACCGGCCATCTCCTCGTACGTCAGCACCGGAATACCTCGTCCGTCCTGACCGTAGGTGACGCCCTCCATCTCGGCGATCGTATATTGCCATTTGTCGAGGAACATGGCGCAGCCCGGGCAGTTGGCCACGATGAAATCGGGCTTGTAGGGAGCCATGCTCTCGAGTTTCTTGTGCGAATTGGCGACCGAATAGCCCCGGTTGGCCTGCACCAGGTAGTTGCGGAATCCGAAGCCGCAGCAATGGCGCCGCTCGGGATAATCGACGCACTGGCCGCCCCACGCATCGATCATACCGGCGAGCACATAAGGAAATTCCGAACCGCCGATACCCGCCTTGGGGAAAATCTTGGCGTAGTGGCAGCCGATATGTTCGACCACCCGCAGCGGCTCTCCGGTGGCAGCATTGACCAGCCGGTATTTCGCCTTGCGGGCGATCTCCTCGCGCAAGTGGAAAACGATGTCCGAAGTGTGGGCCAGGCTTTTCGGCTTGCGGAACTCGCGGCCGGTAGCCTTATAAAGGTATTCGCGCGTCTGTTCCTCCTTCTCGGGAAACTCCTCCCAGGTAGCCAGTATCTCGGTATAGATGCCGAACGAAGTGATGCACGACGAGACGAGGTTCTCATACCCGGCTTCGGTCATCAGCGCGAACTGCCGCGCCACGACCGTCATGATCGTTTCGAGCGGCACGATGTCCGAGTGGTAGCCGATGCCCGTGCACGAGGTGTGCAGCGGATCGTCGAAGACATCGCGTCCCAGATCCTTCTGCAACATGTTCAAAAACGCCTTCTCGCTGCCCGGAAAAAAGTTCTGACGGATGCAGCTGCGCACATAGTAATATTTGTCGTCGGCGATCTCCTTCTGGTAATCGCTCCAGCTCGACCGTTTCATACGCTAATAATGTTCGTTGGAATTTTTGGTGTAGGTATCCATCATGTACTCGTCGTCCGCACCGTCGTATCCCATCTCGCGGGCCTTGCGGTCGGAATGCTTCTCGATCGTGTCGAAAAACTCCTTGCCGCCCGTGACGTCGAATATCCGGTGGAGTTCCTCCATGGACCGGTCGTCCAGCTTGCGCAGCGCCCCGGCACCGGGACGGTTGTAAGCGGCGGAAAACTGTCCGTAAATCTCCTCGTCGTTCTCGTAGATCCACTCCCAAACCGTGCCCTGTTCGGGATGCAGCTCGGGCTTCACCAGTTTCGGGGTCACACAGTAACCCGTACGGAGGATATTCTCCCCGATCGTGCGCTTGAGGGCCAGTTGCTGCCGCCCCTTCTCGCTCTCGACGAAGAAACCGAGCTTTTGGGAAAGCGTCCGCAGCGCCTGGATGACATAAGCGGGAGTATTGCCTCGGGGACAGCGGGGCCGGCACGACATACACTCGCCGCAATACCAGATCACGTCGCTGCGCATAAGCTCCTCGATCGCATCGTCGTCCTGCGTCTGCACGATATTGACGATCTGACGGGGATCGTAATTGTAAAACTCCGCCGCCGGGCAGACACCCGTACACACCCCGCAATTCATGCACGAATGAAGCCCCTCCCTCATCCGCACATCTTCCATCAGCATATCGAAATACTTACCCATACAAAAAAGATAACTTCGCAGCAGCAAAGTTATCCATTCCCCAGGTACCGTACAGTAGTAGAAATACCTATTTTCGCCGTCTGTAATGTTCGAACGCAAAGGGGTAAGGAAACTCCTTCCCCGAAGCAAACGACTCGCTGTCAATAATTTCCCATTCCCGTTCATCCCACCTCGGAAAACAGGTATCGCCCTGGTAGGCATGGAACACCCGCGTCAGGTAGAACTCGTCGCACAGGGGCAGCGCCTGGGCATAGATCTGCGCCCCTCCGATGACGAAGACCTTCTCTTCCGGGCGGAAAAGCGCCAGCGCCTCGTCGAGCGAATGCACCACGTCGCACCCTTCGATCGAAATATTCTGTCGCGTGACGACCACGTTGCGCCGACCCGGCAGCGGACGTCCCAACGACTCATAGGTTTTGCGGCCCATCACCACCGGATGTCCCGTAGTGACGGCCTTGAAATGCTTCAAATCTTCGGAAATATGCCACAAAAGGCGATTGTCACCGCCGATCACTCCGTTTTCGGCCACTGCGACGATAATGGCAATCATGTCTAATCAATCGTTTTTTCTTTTTAATATCAGTTCGAAGCCGGATACGGATGGCAGGATCCGCTGTTTCGCATCCAGCAAGGTCAGCGTATCACCCCCTTCTTTCAACAGGTTGATCGTTTCGTCCCCCTCTTCGGTCACGAGCTGCCAGACGGTCGCATCCGCATTTTCAGGAATTCCCCGTAACGTATATCTGCGGCCTCGCCTCACGGACACCTCTCTCCGGCGGGCATCGGCTTCCGAATAAAACCGCTCGAGTGTGAACGTACCGTCGCCGCTGTGTTCCCGGCTTTCGATCGTAAGTCTGACGCATGTTATTCCGTCGCCGGAAGCCTCCGGAATAGTTCCTTCATATACCAGCACCTGCCGGCCGCCCAATCCCTCCGGGTCCATCGAGGTTCGAGGAACTTCCGTTTCGACCTTACCGCCTCTGTCCGCATGCGAACACGACGCCGACAAAATCAGCACTGCGGCCGACAGCATATACAGAATTACCCGCATAGCTAAAACGACATCGGAGCCTTGATCGCCGGCCAGGGATCGTAATTCTCCAACGTGAAATCCTCGTAACGGAAATCGAAGACCGACCGCACCGCCGGATTCAGCCGCAGGGTCGGCAACGGCCGGGGCGTGCGGGACAGCTGCTCGGCAACCTGATCGGCATGGTTCAGATAAAGGTGCGCATCGCCCAGCATATGGACGAAATCGCCCGGACGCAATCCGCACTCCTGCGCGATCATCATCGTCAGCAGCGCGTACGAAGCGATGTTGAACGGTACGCCCAGAAACGTATCGGCGCTCCGCTGGTAAAGCTGACACGAAAGGCGCCCTCCGGCCACGTAAAACTGAAACAGCACATGGCAGGGCGGCAGCGCCATATCGTCCACCTCGGCCACGTTCCACGCCGATACCAGCATCCGCCGCGAATCGGGGCTGTGTTTGATCTGGTCGATCACCTGCCGGATCTGGTCGATGCACCCTCCGTCGGGACGGGGCCAACTGCGCCATTGATACCCGTACACATGGTTCAAATCGCCCAAGCCGTAACCTTCGATCGACGAAGGCTCTTCCCGCCGCACGGCATCGAGAAAGGCTTCCCGCTCCAGCGGCAAAACCCCGTGACGGACACAAAGTTCGTTGTAATAGCGGTAAGCGTCGTTGTCCCAGATATGGACCCCGTGATCCAACAGGTATTTTATATTGGTATCGCCCTGCAAAAACCAGAGCAGTTCGTAAATCACCCCTTTCAGGAAAACTTTCTTGGTGGTAAGCAGCGGAAACCCAGCCTCCAGGTCGAAACGCATCTGGTAGCCGAAGATGCTGCGCGTACCGGTTCCGGTACGGTCGCTCTTCACAATGCCGTCCTTTCGGATCTTACGGAGCAAATCGAGATACTGTTGCATGGTCGAATCAATATTTTTTCAACGAGGCGTTGCCCTCGGAGTCGATGACCGCATAGACCGGATCGGAGTGCCACTCCCCAAGGCACAGCACCCGCAAATTTCCTTCGGAATAGTCGCGCGGCTGGTGCATATGGCCGAAGATGAAATAATCGGGGCGTTCGGCTCCGGCATATTCGCGGGCATATTCGATGAGCGGGTCGGTAATATGGTCGCCCATCTCGCTCACCAGATGGCTTTTGCGGGACTTGCCGCTCCACCACTGCCCGAAACGCATCGCCCAGTCGGGATGCACGAGCCATGAAAAAAGGAAACGGATCGTTTTGGAACGGAACACGGCATTCATAAAGCGCAGCACAGGAAGATGATCGATCTTCATATTGTCGCCGTGCGCCAGGAAAACCCGTTTGCCGGCAAGCTCCATGATCCGGGGCGAGGTATAGACCTCCACTCCGCACTCCGCTTCGAAATAGTCACGAACCCACATGTCGTGATTACCCGTCATGAAAACCACCCGAATCCCCCGGTCGGTCAATTCGCACAACTTTCCCAATACGCGCACAAACCCTTTGGGGACGACCCGTTTGTATTCGAACCAGAAATCGAAAAGGTCGCCCAGAATAAAGACCGCATCGGCATCGCGGGAAACTTCGTCGAGCCACGCCACGAAACGTTTCTCGACCGCACGGGCCGCAGCCGGTCCTCCCGCGCCCAAATGAATGTCCGATGCGAAGTAATACATAGCCTATTCGAATTGCGCTTCGAGCGCCCGTTGCAACCCCGTACCGTAAAGATCGCGGGCCACTACGATACCCTCACGATCGATCAAAAAGTTAGCAGGCAGTTTCTGCACGTTGTAAAGCCCCAGTGCGGGAGAATTTCGTCCCCGGAAATCGCAAACCGAAATCCAGGGAAGCTGCTGCTCCTGCACGGCGTTGATCCAGATATCTTTCGAAACATCCACACCGATCTGGTAAATTTCAAATCCCCGGTCGGCATATTCGGCATAAACCTCCTTCAATTCGGCGTTGATGGCGTTGCTGTTTCCCAATTCGGCCGACCAGAAATCCACCAGCACGACCTTTCCCTGCAACGAACTCAAACGCACCTTGCGGCCGAACATATCGGGCAACTCGACATCGGGAAAATTCGTTTCGGCGATATTCGACATCAGATTTTGCCGCGCATCCATGCGGGCGATCTCACTGGCCAGCAACGGCAGGTAGGAAGACTCCGGATAACGCTCCTCGATGGCTTCCGCCACCATGCGGTAGTAAATCACATCTCCGTCGAGGTTGAAAAGGTAAGTTTCGCCCGGAAGCCGCTGGTACAAGGCATATACCCCGGCCAGGGAAGACTTATGCTCGACGATGAACTTGATCTGTTCGCGTTTGATCCGGCGGTATTCGGCCCAATATTCAGACTCGATCCGTCGAATCTCCTCGTCGGTCATCCTGTAAGTTTCCGGCGAAGAACTCAACGCATCGAGCCGCTGCATCCCGGCCACGAAGGGCTGGTAAAACCGGCGCAGCAACTCCGACTCCTCGGACCCTTCGACCGTATAGTTGTGCACCACACGTCCGACCGAGCTGACCGTCAAGCGATCTCCGCCCTGCAGGAACAGGGGAATCTTATCGCCGTTGCAGACCAGGTTGTAAAGCGCCGGAGTACGGTCCACATCGCACAATTCCAATTTGTAATTCCCGGTTTCATCCAGTTGCGCCGAATCGATGAGCGTCTGCGCCAACGGAGTAACCTGCTCGAGATAGATCATCCGGCAATCCGAACCGACTATACGACCCGAAATCTTAACCGTAGAAGAGTGACAGGAAACCGCCAGGAGCGCCCCTGCCAGAAAAACGATCGAAATAAAAAATCTGCTGCGCATGTTGCGAGAAAATGGTTTATCAAAAAACGGAACCCTATTTCGAGGTATTGTGCCGTGCGCCCCCGTTCTTGCCGTTGAAATTGCGCGACTGATGCTGATTCCGGTTCTTCTGCTGCCGTTGCTGCGCTCCCTTCTGACCTTTCTGACCTTTTTGCGGATGCGCCATAAAGGGCTGTTTATAATCGCTTCGGATATTATTGAGAGCCACTTCGTCGATTTGGATCGCATTTCCGGACATTTTTTTTATGTCTTTTATGATAACCTCGTTACTCGGATGTTCCTGATTGTACTCGTAGCTCTTGGTGCGCATGTAACGCGCCAGGTTATCGACGGTCCGCGTGACTACCTGGGGATTCTTCTCATCGGCCAGACGCCGGATCATCCGTTCGACATATTTGCCGTAATGCTTGTACTCGATATGTCCCGACGAATAAGGCATACGCCGGGGCACCGTGGTAAGTTCCTGGCGCGAAGGCTGCGGATAGGGGGAGTCCACATCCAGTTGAAAGTCGGACATGATGAACAGGTGATCCCACAACTTGTGGGTGAAGTCGGCCGTATCCCGCAAAGCAGGGGATTCAGGTTTCCCATAACGGCGATGACCGCACGGGCCTGCCGGTTGCGCTCGCGACGGTCTTCGATCTGCATCAGCGAATCGACCATCTCGTGAATATGGCGGCCGTATTCGGGCAAAAAAGCTTCCGTCTTTTATAATTATAATTTTTTGCATAATTTTTGCGGGAGTTCGGTGGCATTGTTATTGCGAACCGTTCCAATAACATTCTGAAAAGATTTCGCGGATATAAATTTCAAAGCGATCGTAAATTTCACCTTTGAAATCAACTTCGTAAGCAAAGTTGGATTCCTGCGAATAATATATTAACTTCGTCACAAAAGTACGTAAAAAAATCACAAAAGCAAGGTATGGCAAAAGTTTTAATCCTGGATCAATCGAAAAGCATACGCAACACGCTGCGAGAACGGCTGGAGTTTGAAGGAATAGCGGCGGAAAGCGCTGAAAATGAAGCGGCGGCATCCGTATTATGCGAACGTATCCCTTTCGATCTGATCATTTCGGATCATGAAACGAGGCTTCCCGAGAGCGACGTACCTTTCATCGTACTTTCCTCTGAAGCGACGGTCGATTCGGCTATCAAGGCACTCCGGAACGGAGCGCAGGACTACCTCACCAAACCGATCGACATAAACCGCCTGATGCAGTCGATCCGGCAAACACTCGAACAGGCAGCCGAAGCGCCGCGCACGGCGGCAAAAGCCAAAGCGAAACGCAGCTCGGCAGGTCACACGGAAGAGATCATAGGCACTTCCGAGCAAATGCAACACGTCCGGCGTCTGATCGACAAGGTCGCACCGTGCGACGCCCGCGTTCTGATCACGGGCGAGAACGGCACGGGCAAGGAACTCGTCGCCCGCTGGCTCCACGCCAAAAGCAACCGGGCCGGAGCGCCGTTCGTTGAGGTCAACTGCGCGGCCATTCCCTCCGAACTGATCGAAAGCGAACTGTTCGGCCACGAGCGGGGAGCCTTCACCTCGGCCATCAAACAGCGCAAGGGCAAATTCGAACAGGCGAGCGGCGGAACGCTCTTCATGGACGAGATCGGCGACATGTCGCTGGCGGCGCAGGCAAAGGTGCTGCGGGCCCTGCAAGAGCGCAAGATCAGCCGCGTAGGCAGCGACAAAGACGTCGATGTCGATGTGCGGATCATCGCGGCGACGAACAAGAACCTGCGAGAAGAGATTAAAAAAGGAAATTTCCGCGAAGACCTTTTCCATCGTATCGGCGTTATCCTGATCAAAGTACCGCCCCTGCGCGAACACTCGGAGGATATTCCCCTGCTGGTCGATCACTTCATCGATATGATCTGCGAAGAATACGACATGCCGCGAAAACCGATGGATAAAAAAGCGGTCGAAATGCTCCGGCAAATGCCGTGGACGGGCAACATCCGCGAACTGCGCAACGTCATCGAGCGGCTCGTGGTCCTGAGCGGCACCAAAATCACACCGAACGACGTAGAACTCTACTGTTAAACATTTCAGAGCAACTCGAGAATCTCACCGGGGCGGTCCACTACGTGGTCTGCCCCGTGTTCATACAACTCCGCCCGGTCGCGGAAGCCCCAAGTCACACCGACCGACCGGACACCGGCTGCCCGGGCCGTATCCATATCGACGCCCGAATCCCCGGCGTACAGCACCGCTCCGGATTCCGCATCCGTATCGGCGAGAATCTCCCGCACCACCTGCGGATCGGGTTTGAGCGGGACTCCGGGGCGCTGACCGAAAACCGCATCGAAACGGATCGACGGGAAATAGATCCGCACCAACTTCTCGGTACCGATTTGAAATTTGTTGGAAGCGACAGCCAGCCGGACTCCACGCTGCACCAACTCCCGGAGCAATTCCGGAATACCCTCGTAGGGACGGGTAAAGCGGTCGATATGTTCGGTATAGTAAGCCACGAAATCCGCACGCACCGCCGCCACCGTTTCCGGCGTGCGCAGCTCCTCGGGCAGCGCCCGTTCGACCAGCCGCATAACGCCGTTGCCGACAAAACCGCAATACTCCTCATAGGTATGCAGGGGCAATCCCCGCGCAGCCAGCACATGATCGCAGCAAGCCGCCAGATCGCCGATCGTATCGAGCAACGTCCCGTCCAGGTCGAAAATCATCAATTTCGTATCCATATCAAGTCCTTGAATTACAAATAAATAGTCCGAAAACGGGCAGGAGCCGTGTTCCTGCCCCGTAAAAACGGCCCCTATCGGCCGAAACGCCCAAAGCCGAGCCAAAGATACGAATAAGCCGAGCGCAAAAGCAAATTTATTTGCGTTTTGCCGAGGCGAAATATCTAAAATTACAAAGGAGCCGAGCACAAAGGCGAATTCATTCGCTTTTACCGGTCCAAGCGCTTGAAACGGCCCCGAAAAAGGGACAAAAAGCTGTCCGAAGGCAACGATGCACGCGAAACATTTTGTTATTTCGGGATTTTGAGTTTACTTTGTCATCATCGTATAAATCGGACAAAACCTATGAAAACAGACATCGAAATTGCACGCGAAACGAAATTAAATAAAATAGAAGACATAGCCGAAAAGCTGGGGGTTCCCCGTGACGAAGTCCAGAATTACGGCCGTTACATCGCCAAGGTGCCCATCCACCTGATCGACAAGAAAGAGATGGACAAGCACAACCTGATCCTGGTTTCGGCCATCACCCCGAACAAGGCGGGCGTCGGCAAGACTACGGTATCGATCGGCCTGTCGCTTGGCCTGAACAAAATCGGAAAGAAAGCGGTGGTCGCCCTGCGCGAACCCTCCCTGGGTCCCTGCTTCGGCATGAAGGGCGGCGCAGCCGGCGGCGGCTATTCGCAGGTGCTGCCGATGGAAAACATCAACCTGCATTTCACGGGCGACTTCCACGCCGTGACATCGGCCCACAACATGATTACCGCCCTGCTCGACAACTACATCTACCAGAACCGGAACAGTTGCGAGGGGCTGAAAGAGGTCAAGTGGAAGCGGGTGCTCGACGTGAACGATCGCAGCCTTCGTAACATCGTATCGGGGCTGGGAGGTTCGGCCAACGGCATTCCGACCGAAACGGGATTCGACATCACGGCCGCCTCGGAAATTATGGCGATCCTCTGCCTGGCCACCGACATCGACGATCTGAAGCGCCGCGTCGGCAATATCCTGCTGGGCTACACTTATGACGGCAAGCCGTTCACGGTGAACGACATGGGCATCGCAGGCGCCATCACTGTCCTGCTGAAGGACGCCCTGCTTCCCAACCTGGTGCAGACCACCGAAAATACCCCGGCCTTCATCCACGGCGGCCCGTTCGCCAACATCGCCCACGGCTGCAACTCCGTGCTGGCGACCCAGATGGCCCTGACCTACGGCGATTACGTCATCACCGAAGCCGGCTTCGGCGCGGATCTCGGTGCGGAAAAATTCTTCAACATCAAATGCCGCAAAGCGGGCTTGTCCCCGAAACTGACCGTTATCGTAGCGACAGCGCAAAGCCTCGAAGCTGCACGGCGGAGTCCCCGAAGCACAAATCAAAGAGCCCAACAAGGAGGGGTTGATCCGGGGATTCGCCAACCTGGACAAGCATATCGAAAACATGAAAAACTTCGGCCAGCAGGTGATCGTCACCTTCAACCGCTTCGCCAGCGATACGGACGAAGAGATCGCCCTGGTCGCCGAACACTGCAAGGAAAAGGGGGTCGGCTTTGCGGTGAACACGGTCTTCGCCGACGGTGGGAAAGGCGCAGTGGAACTGGCCCGGCTGGTTGCCGAAACCATCGAGAAAAACCCATCTAAACCCCTGAAATTCACCTATGAAGAGAGCGATTCGATACGGAAAAAGGTGCGAAAAATCGCCGAAGGAATCTACGGAGCCTCCTCGATCGTCTATACGACGCTGGCGGAAAAGAAACTCAAGGAGATCGAAAAGCTGGGCATCGCCCACTTCCCCGTCTGCATCGCCAAAACCCAGTACTCCTTCTCGTCCGACCCGAAAGCGTACGGCGTAGCGAAAGATTTCGAACTGAAAGTCCGCGACATCATCATCAACAACGGCGCGGAGATGATCGTAGTGGTCATGGGCGAAATCATGCGGATGCCGGGTCTTCCGAAAGAGCCGCAGGCCCGCCACATCGACATCGTAAACGGACTGATCGAAGGATTGAGCTGATTCTGCGGGGTGCGATAAAAGATCGAATTTTATCGCACCCCGATTTTTCACGGCACAAGTTCCGCAACAGTCCGTCCCGATTTGGCGGATTCAACTATTATTTCTATTTTTGAGTGTTTTAAAATCGTTGAATTTCTCGACTATTTTGTGCCCGGCATAACGAATCGACTCGCTCTGCCCTGACTGATCGAAAACACTTCAAATAATGGCAAAACGCATCCCGACCCCGGCCGACATCTTCCGATTCTACGTGGACGGATTCCGCTCGATGACCCTCGGACGGACGCTTTGGGCCATTATCCTACTGAAACTCTTCATCATGTTCGCCATTCTGCGACTTTTCTTCTTTCCCGACCAACTGGCCGGCATGAGCCAGGAACAGCGCAGCGAACACGTACTCGAACAATTAACCATTCCCGACGTTTCCGGCAAGTGAGGCCACCGCAAGCCCCTCCCGGACAGCGGAAACGAAGACTAAAACTCAACTAATTATCTCAAAAGTATGTTGTCGGACTATCTACAAACCGTCGATTGGTCGCGGGCCCAATTCGCCATGACGGCGATCTACCACTGGCTGTTCGTCCCCCTCACGCTGGGATTAAGCATCATCTGCGCGATCATGGAAACCATCTACTACCGCACGGGCGATCCCTTCTGGAAACGCACGGCGAAATTCTGGATGCGCCTGTTCGGTATCAATTTCGCCATCGGCGTAGCCACGGGCCTCATCCTCGAATTCGAATTCGGCACCAACTGGTCGAACTACTCCCACTTCGTCGGCGACATTTTCGGCGCGCCGCTGGCCATCGAAGGCATCCTGGCCTTCTTCCTCGAAAGCACGTTCGTAGCCGTCATGTTCTTCGGCTGGAACCGCGTCAGCCGAGGCTTCCATCTCTCCGCCACCTGGCTCACGGCCGTCGGCGCCAATCTGTCGGCCCTCTGGATCCTGGTAGCGAACTCCTGGATGCAATATCCGGTAGGCTGCACCTTCAACATCGACACCGTCCGCAACGAGATGACCTCCTTCTGGGACGTACTCCTCTCGCCCGTAGCGGTCAATAAGTTCACCCATACGGTCACCTCGTCGTTCGTGCTGGCCGCGCTGTTCGTCTGCGCCGTCTGCGCCTGGTACCTGCTCCGCGGCCGCGAACAGAAGATGGCTCGCAAGAGCATCGCCGTCGCTTCGGTTTTCGGTCTGGTATTCGCTCTGATTACCGCATTCACGGGCGACCGCTCGGGAGCGATCGTGGCCCGGGTGCAACCGATGAAACTCGCGGCTCTCGAAGCCCTTTACGACGGAGAGGAGGGGGCAGCCCTGACCGCAGTCGGCATCTTGAGGCCCGAAGCCGAACGCTCGAACAACGAGGATGCCTTCTATTTCAAGATCGCTATTCCCAAAATGCTGTCGCTGATGAGTTTCCGCGACGCCGACGCCTTCGTACCGGGCATCAACGACCTGGTGAACGGCAACCCTCAATACGGCATCATGCCGACGATCGAAAAGATCGAACGGGGCCGCGTAGCCATCGCGGAACTGGAGCGTTTCAAACAGGCCCGCGAAACAGGCGACGAAGCGACCCTCGACGAGATACGGGCCAAATTCGATCCAGACACCCCCGAAGGAGCCGTCTTCCTGAAAGAGTATTTCGCCTATTTCGGCTACGGTTACCTCGACTCGCCCGCGCAAACCGTACCCAACGTACCGCTGCTTTTCTACTCGTTCCGCCTGATGGTCGGCGCAGGGTGTCTTTTCATCCTGGTGCTGGCTGCCGCCTGGTGGTTCAACCGCAGGGACACGCTCGAACGCAAGCGCTGGATGCTGTGGGTGCTGCTCCTCTGCATGCCGCTCGCCTACCTGGCTTCCCAGGCAGGCTGGATCGTCGCCGAAGTGGGCCGCCAGCCCTGGGCGATACAGGATCTGATGCCGGTCGGTGTCGCCGCTTCGCGCATCGCCAGCGGCTCGGTCGCCACGACCTTCTTCATCTTCCTGGTGCTCTTCGCCGCACTGCTCGTGGCCGAAATCAGCATTCTCTGCAAACAAATCAAGATCGGACCGAAAAAGAGTAAAAATTATGGATACTTTGGCATTGCTGCAACACTACTGGTGGTTCCTGATCTCCCTGCTGGGAGCTTTGCTGGTCTTCCTGCTCTTCGTGCAGGGCGGTCAAAGCCTGCTCTACACCATCGGACGTACGGAACACGAACGCAACCTGATCGTCAATTCGCTGGGCCGCAAATGGGAACTCACGTTCACTACGCTGGTAACTTTCGGCGGCGCGTTTTTCGCCTCGTTCCCGCTTTTCTACTCGACCAGTTTCGGCGGGGCGTTTTACGTCTGGATGCTGATTCTGCTGGTCTTCGTCCTACAAGCCGTTTCGTACGAATACCGGCGAAAACCCAATAACGTATTCGGAGAAAAGACTTTCGACTGGTTCCTGAAGATCAACGGATTTCTCGGAACGATCCTCTTGGGCGCCGCTGTCGGCACATTCTTCACGGGTGCGAATTTCACCGTCGATCGGTTCAACATGGCCAACCTGGGCGGCGACACCACGATCTCGCAGTGGACGACTCCCTGGCACGGACTCGAAGCGGTGCTCGACTACCGCAATGTGGCGCTGGGACTGGCCGTGCTGTTCCTCTCGCGGATGCTGGCGCTCCACTACTTCATGAACGACATCGACGACACACAGATCCGCGAACGCTCGCGCCGCCGCTCGCTCTGCACCGCAGGAACATTCCTCGTGTTTTTCCTCGTATTCCTCGTAAGCCTGCTCTTCGCCCAGGGTTGGAGTGTCGATCCGGCGACGGGAATCATCGCTCCGGAACCGTATAAATACCTGCACAATTTGTTGGCCATGCCCTACGTCGGCATAGGGCTTCTGGCGGGTGTGGCGCTGGTTCTCTGGAGTATCTGGCTGGGCTGGCGCGGCAGTCGCAAGGCGATCTGGCTGAGCGGATCGGGAACGGTCCTCACGGTGCTCGCCCTGCTGCTTACGGCCGGATGGAACGATACCTCCTACTATCCTTCGCTGGCCGATATGCAGTCGTCGCTGACGATCTACAACTCGTCGTCGAGCGAATTTACCCTCAAGGCCATGAGTATCGTATCGCTCTGCATTCCATTCGTCGTCGCCTACATCGGCTACGCTTGGTGGGCCTTGAGCCGCAAACCCCAAGACGGCTCCAAAGAAGAACTCAAATACTAAAGACACTTCGACGATCCCTCGATCAGCGGGCCCGGAAGAGTGATCTTCCGGGCCCGCTGCAAAATGGCAAAACCGTCAATTCAGGTTTTTCTCGATAAACTCCTTCAAAATCACCGCATGGTTCTCAACCCTGTTCTTCGAGGCATAGAGCAACGTCACATCCGGATAGGTCCGAATGCGGTCGAGAAAATCCTGCATGGCAGCCGAACTCCCCAGCTCATCGAGGTACTTGCGCCGAAACTCCGCCCAACGGCCTGCCGGATCCCCGTGATACCACACCCGCAGCGACGTCGAAGGAGCGATCCGCTTCGCCCACAAATCGTAATGAAACGCCTCTTTGCGAATGCCCCGAGGCCAAAGTTTATCCACCAGCACCCGAAATCCGTCTCCGGGACTTTCAGGGTCGTAAACCCGTTTCAGCCGTACTTCCATATTCTTATGGTTTTTGCAAGTTTTTTAAGAGTAAATAGGAGTATAAACTTCATTTCTTTTGATGACGGCGAACATACGGGCCACGATTTTAGCACGTAACGCATTGATTACCGACATTTTGTTCTTTCCTTCTTCTACTTTCCGCATATAGTAGGCCTTTAGTTCACCCTCTTTACGATGAGTTACCGATACGGCTGCCATATGTAGCAGTTTCTTTATGTTCTTGTTGGCCCTATGCGAGACCTTGTTTTTGGAGTGCTGGCTGCTCCCGGATGTGTATGAGAACGGAGCGACACCTGCGTGACAGCAGAACTTTCTGGGATTGTCGAAGCGGGAGAACGCTTCTGTTTCGATAATCACATTCAGAGCTACCACTTTACCTACACCGTCTATCGACATTAAAAGTTCCATCTGGCGCGCAAGCACTTCCGTTGAGCCTATGATCTTCTCCATTTCAGCAGTGATCGCATCGATAGCCGCTTGTAGTTCCTGTATTAAGCCTTTCATCCGCTTTGTTTTCTTGCGATAAAGCGCCGCCGGCATAAAATCTTTCTGATCGTACATCTGGCCTTTGTATTTAGCCAGGTCGGTAACGTAAAGCGCACGCTCCCTCTCCAACTGTTTAAGCCTCTCTATCTCCTCGGTGGGACGGTCGTAATACTTAACCTTATCTCCGAACCGTGAAGCGTAAATGGCTATGCGCTTTGCATCCACCTTGTCGTTCTTGCCCCGCTGCATACCGGATGAATATTTGATCTGGGACGGGTTCTCCAACCAAAGTTTGCACTCGACCGACTTGCAAGCACATACCAGAGGAAAGTATATTGCCCCGTATGTTCGGCACAGATTAAAAACTGTTCGTTATCCATTTCCAAATCGTTCTTCAACTCGCCGATCAGTCTGGCGACAGCCTGCTGGTGATTGCTTACCTGTTCTTCGCGCAGAACCTTACCCTCGAATAGTACGCAGAAGTCCAGTTTCTTTTTGCTGACGTCAACCCCGATGAAATAAAAATTGTCCATTACTTTTGTTTTTGACCATCAAATTGAGAGAAAGGAACTTGAACCTATCCTAACTACCTTAACAATGAAAGGTTAAATTCTTATTCGGTCTCGGTTCAAGAAAGACAAAGAGTCCTAATATGGAAATGAATCTTGAATTCTTATCGATACCTGGTTCACTCCCTGCCTCCCTTTCTTTTAGCTAACCTCTTCTCTACAAAATTACCAACTCTATCTCATCTCCTGTTTACTGCGCAAATCTAAGGTACTCGATTCGTCTTAACAATCTGTACTCGCTTCAACAAATAACGGGCAAAATACCCCGGACAACTTCAAAAAAATACCGATATGTATAAAAAAGATGGATTCATCACACCATCCGAACACGTAAATTTCCTGGCCAAAAATCTGTTCGGAGCCTGCGGCCAGATCGTAAACGGCGCCATCGCCTATCTCGCCCCTGACGGCGGCGGCCCCGTCACGCCCCACACCCACGCTACCGACCACCTGTTCATCGTCACGCAGGGAGAAGCCAAAGTGCTGCTGGACGGACAAGAGCGAATCATCCGCGAAAACGAAGCGTTCATCGTCAAAGGCGGTATTCCCCACTCCGTATGGAACAACGCACAGGCAGAAACCGTCATGATAGGCATTACCATTAAAGAGAATGACAAAGAGTAATAATACAATCCGACAAAACCGTCTCAAACGGCTTACCGGAAATCTACCTTACAATTTTTTCAGAGTACCGTAATAATGGATAAATACGACCTCCGTCACTATTGCAAATCAAGAAAAAGCTCCAGAAGCTAAACAGATGGCTTCATTCTAAAATACCAACTTTCAAACAATTAACCCATCAACCCCATAAGAGCTATCAGGCCGCAAAAAATTTGGAATAAATCATACAAAACTAACAGTTGCGGAAATCAAATCTTCCAGTGCATTGCGTACTTCTTCAATACTATCAATAGAATCTTGCATCTCATTAAGTTGCTCCTGTAATTTATACATCATATCTTCCTGTCGCTCTGTCAATTCATAACGACATTCATACTCGATTAATTTATTTTCTACAATAGACATTTTCTTTTCAAAAATGTCTATCATATTCTCAATCTCTAATTTATTAATTTCTGCACTCCTATGAATTGCAGCAAGTTTGTCGGAATCTGTCTTATTCATTTTATTTTGATCATCTATTGAGCCATTAGTTTTCTCGCTTCGTTAATGTCGATTCTTGCGTGTTGACCATGCTTTTCTAATAACCATAAAAGATTCGCGCCATTCATCAAGTGAATCGGCTTATCTTTTGCGAATTCGTATGAATCGCCGCCATAGTCTGACGTCGTAACAAGAATGCCCTTCGTTGCACCTTCATTCAAAACAGTTCCATATAAATCCCGACCGCAGAAACACCAACCGTGTTTGTGTACCGTTTTGCTTGAATTACAATTTTTCCACCACGAATAGGGTCCGGATCAAAAGCAATAGCATCAACACCCCCATCTCGACTGGCTTGGGTAACCTTTACCTCACCTCCATTACAGCTAAACTCCTTTTCAAATAGCTCTCTAATCAGATGTTCAAAATCCTCCCAATGCATAGAAGCAAGATTGGTAGAATTGTCTATTTCGGTTCCTACATCATAATGTTCAATAAACCTTTTATCCGATCTATTAAGTGCCACAATAGGCTGTATGGCTGTAATAGTATAAAGCTGACTACTTGCAACACCTTTTAGAGATTTGAAACAGGCTTTCGGGCTAACATTCATAAAGTCAATGTCAGTAATCTGTTCTCTATTTGTTTTAATCGACAATATACAATTAGTTTCTATTTTGCCATTAGCTTTATTAAGAGCACTAACCCACCCGTTAAATGCAACAGAATTTACAAAACTTAAATATTTATCTGCAAAAATCTCGTATATAGATCGCAATGTAATCTGATAAAGCGCATCATCATAGTGCTTGGAAAAAACTTTTTCTGTCATTTGGACTGGAACACATTTCCCTTTGGTGAATTTCATTTCAACCAACGATGGGAATGTATCGACAGAAGGAAAGGAATAATCTATTACCAAAAGATCTTGATTGCATGTTAGTATTATATTTTTATCATACTCAATAGGATATGCAGAATATTCCAACAGCAAAGAGCAATATTCCTCAATAGCTTCCTTTTTCCCATTGATTATATTGTCTTTAAATGTCTCAATCTTGTACTCTATTTCTTGCTTCTTACTCGAATATTCCTTTTCATCCTCTTGCAAGTTTTTTATTAATCGATCCTTTTCTCTCTGGTATTCTAACAACTCCTCCGAATATTTCTTGAATTCCTTTTCGTATCGATTCTCTTCTTCAAGATTAAATTTATAAACATCATTGCAATTACACTCGTAAAGCTGGTATGCCCGTTCAAACTCCTTCTTCTTTTTAGAATCAGCTATTGATTTTAGAAAAGGTAAAACTTTATGTATTATTGTATATTTAGCCACAAAATCAGATTGCAGAGGTCTAGTCGGATTCTCAAGTTTAACACAAGCTTTTGGCAAGGATGGTTTCTTTAATTTACTGATCGCAGATTTTGTGCTTTTAATAGAAACATCTAGTTCTGCTAGTTCTTCTTCGGCATTATTTTTATAATGCTGAAATACGTCAATATTCTGAACCAATCCATCTAAAAGGATATTTTTTATCTTATAGTTCAGCTTTTTGATTTCCAGTGTTTTATTATGGGCAAATTCAGTATTCTTTTCCTTATTGTCCATTTCTTTCCACTTCTCAATAAGCTTATCTACCTTTTGCCTGACGATGGCTAGGTCATAGTCTTTTATAATTTTATGCTCTGCATACTTGATATGCATAATATCAGCAACATACCGCGTACGCCAATCTCTTGTACGCTCTTCATAATAAGATAGAACTATATTACTGTCCATAATACGATTATTTTCACTCGTGTCTAATCATTTGTAAATTTAACAAATAATTTTTAAAAGAAATATATACACCTTTAAATCCTTTTTGTGTTCCATTGCTGGAAGGAGAGGAATGAGGTAGAAACTTCGCCCTCCATTTTCCCCGATCCGGCCGGAGGTTACAAATATCCCGAAACAAAAAACGTATCAGCCATTCTCTATCGCCGCAGTCCATTCGAACGACCTTGCCGCGTTGCAGACACAAAAAGGCTGTGCTTCCGTACAACATTTCTCCCCGTTTCCACTCTTCGGCAGAGCGTGCTGGACTTCGCGTTACCGCATGCCGCCCGTCCTTCCCTCCGTCGGACCGGAGGCGACCTTGCGAACTCCTGATTTTCGCCTGCCAGCCATACGACCAACTTTTATCTTCAAACCGCTCCGGACAAATTTGTCCACCCCGAAAATAAAAAAGGTTGCAAACATTCGTTTGCAACCCAACCGACCTTCCGGTCGTTTGCGGAGAGAGAGGGATTCGAACCCCCGGAGCCTCGCAGCTCAACGGTTTTCAAGACCGCCGCAATCGACCACTCTGCCATCTCTCCGAGTGCAAAAGTATAACGGATTTTCGATTCTGCCAAATCTTTCCTCCGGGTAATTCCAAGTCCCCCGATCAAAAAAACGTCCTGAAACAATGAAATCTGATCTCGAACAACGGTATTTTACTTTCCTGTTATTTTCGAATCGAATCCAATTCTGACCAATTATATCCATTTTAGTCCACTTTTTAAGAAATTACGAACAAAATATTTTCCTACTCGACTTTGTTTTCGTACTTTTGCCCCGTTTTAAGACAAGCATTTTTGAAAGCATGGATGAGAATCGCTCCGAAACTCGTCCGAGCGCATAAACTTACCACAGAAATCAATATATTTTTCAAATTATCAACTAAAACTTTGATTATGAAGCAACTGCTACTAACTATCTCGGCCCTGCTGTTCGCAACGGCGGTCTGCGCCGAAGGCTACCAAGTCAATACCTTGAGTGCAAAACAGTTGGGAATGGGACACGTGGGAACAGGTATGAAACTCAATTCCGAGTCGATCTACTTCAACCCGGCGGGAACCGCCTTCCAAACCTCCCGATTCTCCTTCTCGGTCGGCATCACGGGCATCAAATCCAATGCAACGTACCTGTCGAACAACGACTACCGGGGCAATCCGCAGATCCAAGCCCACTCGGACAACAAGATTTCGACGCCGCTCTACGCCTATTTCAACTACAAAGCCACCAAAAATCTGGCCGTCGGCCTGGGATTTTATACCCCTTACGGCTCGTCTATGAACTGGGGCGACAACTGGGTCGGAGCACATCTGATCCAAAGCATCGACCTGCAAGCCTATACATTGCAGCCGACGATCTCCTACAAATTCTGGGATAAACTCTCGGTAGGTGTCGGCATGACGATCACCTGGGGTACGTTCGACCTGTCGCGCTCCATGTTCCCCGTCGGCGAAGCGACGAACAATACGATCGCCGGATTGCTGACCGCCGCAGGGCAGGGACAATACGCCGAACTGTTCACCCAGGCAGGAGATCGCTCCCTGGTATCCGCCCGGATCAAAGGCGACGCCAAAACTGCGATCGGCGTAAACGTAGGTATCCTGTGGGACATCACCCCGGAATGGACCCTTGGTTTCTCCTATCGTTCGAAAGTGAAGATGAAAGTGGCAAGCGGCACGGCCAACCTCCTGTATGCCTCTCCCGAAATCGGGCAGGTCCTCCAGGCAACGGGAATGATTCCCGACTTGAGCAGCGCTTGCGTCGAAACGGAACTCCCGCTGCCGGCCAACCTCGCTTGGGGCGTGGGCTTCCGACCGACCCCGAAGTGGGAAATGGCTTTCGACATCCAATACGTCCTGTGGAGCGCCTATAAATCGCTCCACGTAGATATTACCGACCCGGCGACCGGGGCATCGGTTTACGATCTGCCGACGAGCATCAAGAACTATAAGAACACGGTGGCCACCCGTATCGGCGTCCAATACCACGCCTGCAAATTCGTCACGGCACGCCTGGGTATGTACGTAGATGAAAGCCCCGTACGGAGCGATTTCCTCAACCCCGAAACCCCTTCGATGACCAAAGTATCCTACACGGCCGGCGTGACGATCAACCCCTGCAAAAACGTATCGATCGATCTGGCATACGGATATATCACCTCGGCAGACCCGGAGCGGACGGGATCGTGCGACTACTACAATTCACTCACTTACAAAGCGGTCTATGCACAGACATACGGGCAGCTCATCGCAGGCGGAATGGCCCCGGAGCAAGCGAAAATCCAGGCTCATACCACGGCAAACGACAAGGCGATCCAGCCTTTTTCGGGCAACTATTCCCTGTCGGCGCACACTTTCGCTATCGGAGTGAACCTGAAATTCTAAAACCGTCCCGATTTCCCGTAAAAATCACTATATTTGCAGTGCGTACCGGGAAGGTACGCACTGTTTCTGTTTATCGGGATCTCCGGCACGACACACGCTTCCCGACCGAAAGCCAACGATTCCTCCCGGCCGGAACGACTTCGGGAGGAAGCCGGATAGTTTTACAAGGCTCCATAGTTCAAGGGATAGAACGGAAGTTTCCTAAACTTCAAATTCGCGTTCGAGTCGCGGTGGAGCTACTATCTTCTCTTCAGGACGACCTACCCGGTCGTCCTGTTCGCATATTGCTCTCCATATAATCCGATCGAAAGCCAGCTTTCAACGGCATACCGCCGATTATATCGACATCCGAAATAGTTGCGTTCGATCCGGGTTCTTCCATTGCGGCCACAAAAACGAACCGAAACAATTCGGTGTCCCGGTTATTCGCCCGGCATAGCTTGAACTGTGAAGCGACCAAAAACTCCACAACGAAGTCCGCCATCTTCCGCAAGCAGGTGACAAAACCCCATAAAAAACGGGAGCAGACTTTCCGTCTGCTCCCGTTCGATTATGATAAAAATTATCTATTACTTGGCAGCCTGAATCGCCTCCAGATCCTCCTTCAATCCTACGACCAGATTGTCGTACTCCCGCATACCGGTACCGCCGGGAATCAGGTGGCCGCAAATCACGTTCTCCTTCAAGGTTCTCCAACGGATCGACCTTGCCCTGGATCGCAGCTTCGTTCAGCACCTTCGTCGTCTCCTGGAAGGAAGCGGCCGAAATGAAGCTCGAAGTCTGCAATGCGGCACGGGTGATACCCTGCAGAACCTGCGTGGAAGTCGCAGGAACGATATCACGCACCTTGACGAGATTCAGGTCACGACGCTTGAGGCTCGAATTCTCGTCACGCAACTTGCGCATCGAGATAATCTGCCCCGGCTGTACGGCCGTAGAGTCGCCGGCATCCGTTACGACCACCTTGTCATAAAGCTCGTCGTTCACGTCCATAAACTCCCATTTATCGACGATCTGATCCTCGAAGAAGCGGGTATCACCCGGATCTTCGATCTTGACTTTCGACATCATCTGGCGTACGATCACCTCGAAATGCTTGTCGTTGATCTTCACGCCCTGCATACGGTACACCTCCTGCACCTCATTGACGATGTACTCCTGCACCTTCGTCAGACCCAGGATATTGAGAATATCGCTCGGGGTAATGGCACCGTCCGAAAGCGCACCGCCGGCCTTCACGTAGTCGTTCTCCGAACGATGATCTGACGCGACAGCGGCACCAGGTAACGGCGTACGTCACCTTCTTTTGACGTGATGATGATCTCACGGTTACCGCGCTTGATCTTGCCGAAGGTCACCTCGCCGTCGATCTCCGAAACGATGGCCGGATTGGACGGGTTGCGGGCCTCGAACAACTCCGTAACACGCGGCAGACCACCGGTGATATCGCCGCCCGACTTGCCGACGGCACGCGGGATCTTGATCAGGATATCGCCGGCCTTGATCTTTGCATTGTCCTTGACAACCACGTGGGCCGACACCGGCAAGTTGTAGGATTTGACCTCTTCGCCCTCCTTGTTGATCACCTTGATCACGGGGTTCTTGGTCTTATCCTTGGATTCGATGATTACCTTCTCCGAAAGACCGGTCTGCTCATCGCGCTCGTCACGGTAAGTAACACCCTCGATAACACTGTCATAAACAGCTTTACCCTCATGCTCGGAGATGATTACCGCGTTGTACGGATCCCACTCGCAGATCATGTCGCCCTTCTTGACCTCGGCGCCGTCGCTCATATAGAGCATCGAACCGTAAGGCAGGTTGTGCGTATAAAGCACGATTTCGGTCTTGGGATCCACGATGCGGAACTCCGACTGACGCGAAATGACGATGTCCACGGCTTCGCCCTGCGGGTTCTTGCCCTTCACGGTGCGAAGCTCGTCGATCTCCAGACGACCTTCGTATTTCGAAACCACATTGGTCTCGACAGCCGTACCGGCCGCCACACCGCCGACGTGGAACGTACGGAGGGTCAGCTGCGTACCCGGCTCACCGATGGACTGTGCCGCGATGACGCCGACCACTTCGCCGCGCTGTACCATGCGGGCCGTAGCCAGGTTGCGTCCGTAGCACTTCGCACAAACGCCGCGACGCGATTCGCAGGTAAGCACCGAACGGATTTCGACGGACTCCAGCGGCGATTTCTCGATGGCCTCGGCAATCGACTCCGTGATCTCCTCACCGGCCTTGCAGAGCACCTCGCCCGTGAGCGGGTGAATCACATCGTTCAGAGCCGTGCGGCCCAGGATGCGATCGTAGAGCGTCTGCACCACGTCGTCGTTGCGCTTGATGGCCGTAGCCGTCAAACCGCGCAGCGTACCGCAATCCTCCTCGTTGATGATTACATCCTGCGCAACGTCCACCAGACGGCGCGTCAGGTAACCGGCATCGGCCGTTTTCAGCGCCGTATCGGCCAAACCCTTACGGGCACCGTGCGTAGAGATGAAGTATTCGAGCACCGAAAGACCCTCCTTGAAGTTCGAGAGAATCGGGTTTTCGATAACTTGCTGACCGCCCTCGACACCAGACTTCTGCGGCTTGGCCATCAGACCGCGCATACCCGAAAGCTGACGGATCTGCTCCTTCGAACCGCGGGCTCCGGAGTCCAGCATCATATAGACCGGGTTGAAACCGTCGTCATCCTTGATCAGGGTGTCGATCACCGTCTTGGTGAGTTTCGTATTGATATTGGTCCAGATGTCGATGATCTGGTTGTAGCGTTCGTTGTTGGTGATAAGACCCATGTTGTAGGATTCGATCACCTCGTCGGCACGCTCGTATCCCTCCTGGACCAGTTTCTCCTTCTCCTCGGGAATAATAACGGCATCGAGGTTGAACGACAGACCGCCCTGGAAGGCCATCTGGTACCCCATCGCCTTGATATCGTCGAGGAATGCAGCCACCTTGTCGGCACCCGCCTTCTTCATCACCACGGCGATGATGTCGCGCAGCGAACGCTTGGTAAGCACCTCATTGATATAACCGACCTCTTCGGGCACCACCTGGTTGAACAGGATGCGGCCGATAGTCGTTTCCTTCAGTACCCGCACCTTGTTGCCGTTCTCGTCCACGTCGCTGACCATACATTTCACCTGCGCATGCAGATCGGCCCGCTTCTCGTTGTAAGCGATGATCGCCTCCTCGGGACCATAGAAAGTAAGGCCTTCGCCTTTGACGCCCTTGCGGGGCTTGGTGATATAATAGAGACCAAGCACCATATCCTGCGAAGGCACGGTGATAGGAGCGCCGTTCGCGGGGTTCAGGACGTTGTGCGAACCGAGCATGAGCAGCTGGGCCTCCAGAATGGCGGCATTGCCCAGCGGCAGATGCACGGCCATCTGGTCACCGTCGAAGTCGGCATTGAAAGCCGTACAAGCCAGCGGGTGGAGCTGGATAGCCTTACCCTCGATGAGCTTCGGCTGGAAAGCCTGGATACCAAGACGGTGGAGCGTCGGGGCACGGTTCATCAGCACCGGATGCCCCTTGATGACGTTCTCCAGAATACCCCAGATAACGGGGTCTTTCCGGTCGATGATCTTCTTGGCCGATTTCACCGTCTTGACGATACCGCGCTCGATGAGCTTGCGGATTACGAACGGCTTATAGAGTTCGGCCGCCATATCCTTCGGAATACCCATCTCGTGCATCTTCAGTTCAGGACCGACGACGATGACCGAACGGGCCGAATAATCGACACGCTTACCCAGCAGGTTCTGACGGAAGCGACCCTGCTTGCCCTTGAGCGAGTCGGACAGCGACTTGAGGGCACGGTTGCTTTCGTTCTTCACGGCGTTGCTCTTGCGCGAGTTGTCGAACAGCGAATCGACCGCCTCCTGCAACATACGTTTCTCGTTGCGCAGAATCACCTCCGGAGCCTTGATCTCGATCAGACGCTTCAGACGGTTGTTACGGATGATGACGCGACGGTAGAGGTCGTTCAGATCCGACGTGGCGAAACGTCCGCCGTCCAGCGGCACCAGCGGGCGCAGCTCGGGAGGAATCACCGGCAACACCTTCAGCACCATCCACTCGGGTTTGTTCCGGCCTTCCGAAGCACGGAACATCTCGATCACATTCAGGCATTTGAGCGCCTCGCTCTTGCGCTGCTGCGAGGTTTCCGTCGAAGCCTTGTGACGCAGGGCATAGGACATGGAATCCAGATCGACCTGCTGAAGCAACGTATAGATCGCCTCGGCACCCATCTGGGCCACGAACTTGTTGGGATCGCTGTCATCGAGCGACTGGTTGCCCTTCGGCAGCGCGCCCACGATGTCCAGATACTCTTTCTCCGAAAGGGTCTGCAACCGTTCCACACCCTGCTCGGCGGCAGCACCGGCGTTGATTACCACATAGCGCTCGTAATAGATGATCGCCTCCAGCTTCTTGGAAGGGATACCCAGCAGATAGCCGATCTTCGAGGGCAGGGAGCGGAAATACCAGATATGCACCACCGGCACCACCAGCGAAATGTGGCCCATGCGCTCGCGGCGCACCTTTTTCTCGGTCACTTCCACGCCGCAACGGTCGCAGACGATGCCCTTGTAACGGATACGCTTGTACTTGCCGCAATGGCACTCGTAGTCTTTCACGGGACCGAAGATACGCTCGCAGAAAAGACCGTCGCGTTCAGGCTTGTAGGTACGATAGTTAATGGTTTCGGGCTTCAGCACCTCGCCGCTCGACTGCGCCAGAATCTCTTCCGGCGAAGCCAGTCCGATCGAAATGGAGCTGTAACCGTTATTCACTTTATTGTCTTTATTGAATGACATAATGCAATGCTTTTTTCTTATCCTCTATATACTACTACCTACCTTCCCTTACTCCAGCTTGACCGAAAGGGCCAGACCGCGCAACTCGTGCAGCAACACGTTCATTGCCTCGGGAATACCCGGCTTGGGCAGGTTGTCGCCTTTGACGATGGCCTCGTAAGCCTTGGCACGACCCATCACGTCATCCGACTTGATGGTCAGGATCTCCTGCAGGATATTGGCGGCGCCGAAGCCTTCGAGCGCCCAAACCTCCATCTCACCGAAACGCTGACCGCCGAACTGCGCCTTACCGCCGAGCGGCTGCTGCGTGATAAGCGAATAGGGACCGATCGAACGGGCGTGCATCTTGTCGTCGATCATGTGGCCGAGCTTGAGCATGTAGATCACGCCCACCGTAGCCGGCTGGTCGAACTTCTCGCCCGTACCGCCGTCGTACAGGTAAGTACGCCCGCTGCGCGGAATACCCGCCTTCGCCGTATATTCGTTGATCTGGTCGAGCGAAGCACCGTCGAAAATCGGCGTAGCGAACTTCAGTCCCAGCTCCTTGCCGGCCCAGCCGAGCACGGTTTCGTAAATCTGACCGAGGTTCATACGCGAAGGCACACCCAGCGGGTTCAGGCAGATATCGACGATCGTACCGTCCTCGAGGAACGGCATATCCTCGTCGCGCACGACACGGGCCACGATACCCTTGTTGCCGTGGCGTCCCGCCATCTTGTCGCCCACCTTCAGCTTGCGCTTCTTGGCGATATAGACCTTGGCCATCTGGATCACGCCCGTCTGGGGGAGTTCGTCGCCGTTGGTGAGGTTGTATTTCTCACGCTTGATCGCGGCATCGGCCTTCTTCCATTCGATCGTATAGTTGTTGATCGTCTTCTCTACCAGCGCATCGAGGTGGCTGTCGCCCGTCCACTTGCAGGTCCCCAGGTTCAGGTACCCCATCGCAACGCCCGACTTCTCGTCGGTGACTTTGCGGGAGAGCTCATCGAGCAGCTTCTGGGTGAATTTCGTTCCGGCAGGATAGAGTTCCACGCCGAAGTAATCGGTGATACCCGTAGTCGTCTTGCCCTGGCAGCGTATAAAGTTTGTTTACGAGCTGCTTGGTCAGGTCGGCGACCTGGGCTGCGAACTTCTCGTCGAGCTTCTCGATCTGCAGCTTCTCCGAGCTCTTTCCCGCACGCTTGTTCTCTTTGCCGGCACGGCTGTAAAGCTTCGTGTCGATCACCACACCGTGCAGCGACGGCTGCGCCTTGAGCGAAGCATCCTTCACGTCGCCGGCCTTGTCGCCGAAGATCGCACGGAGCAGCTTCTCCTCAGGCGAAGGATCGCTTTCGCCTTTCGGAGTGATCTTACCGATCAGGATGTCGCCCGGATGCACGTTGGCGCCGATACGGATGATACCGTTGGCATCCAGATCCTTGGTAGCGTCCTCGCTCACGTTCGGAATATCCGAAGTCAGCTCCTCGACGCCGCGCTTGGTGTCGCGGACCTCCATGATGTACTCATCGACATGGACCGAGGTGAAAATGTCCTCGCGCTGGATACGCTCCGAAATCACGATGGCATCCTCGAAGTTGTAACCCTTCCAGGGCATGAAAGCCACCTTCAGGTTACGACCCAACGCCAACTCGCCCTTCTGCGTCGAATAACCTTCGGTCAGGATCTGGCCTTTGGTCACCTTGTCGCCCGTCAGAACGGCCGGTTTCAACGTGATCGACGTATTCTGGTTCGTACGACGGTAGCGAGGCAGTTCATAAGTCGTAATTTCCGGCTCGAACGAGCAGATCACCTCCTCTTCCGTCCGCTGGTATTTGATCTGGATCTTGGTTGCATCCGCAAATACCACCTCACCGTCGCCCTCGGCGATGATCTGGATGCGGCTGTCGGAGATCATATCCTTTTCGATACCCGTACCGACGATCGGCGACTCGCAGGTCACCAGCGGCACGGCCTGGCGCATCATGTTCGATCCCATGAGGGCACGGTTCGCATCGTCGTGCTCCAGGAAGGGGATCAGACTTGCCGCGATCGACGCGATCTGGTTCGGAGCTACGTCCATGAGCGTCACCTCCTGGGCCGTCACAACGGGGAAATCGGCGCCTTCACGGGCCTTGATGCGGTCGGGCTGCAGGAAATGGCCCTCGTCGTCGATCGGAACATTCGACTGGGCGACCACCTGCCCCTCCTCCTCTTCGGCCGAATAATATTTGATATCGGCATTGTTGAGATCCACCTGTCCGTTGGTCACGGTACGGTAAGGAGTCTCGATGAATCCCATGTCGGAGATCTTGGCATAGAGACAGAGCGAGGAAATCAGACCGATGTTCGGGCCTTCAGGAGACTCGATTGGGCAAAGGCGACCATAGTGGGTATAGTGAACGTCACGGACCTCGAAACCTGCACGCTCACGCGAGAGACCGCCGGGACCGAGGGCCGACAGACGGCGCTTGTGCGTGATTTCGGCCAGCGGGTTGATCTGGTCCATGAACTGCGAAAGCTGCGAAGTGCCGAAGAACGAATTGATCACCGAAGAGAGCGTCTTGGCGTTGATCAGATCGACCGGCGTGAAGACTTCGTTGTCACGCACGTTCATACGCTCGCGGATGGTACGTGCCATACGCACGAAACCTACCGAAAACTGGTTCGAAAGCTGCTCGCCCACCGTGCGGACACGACGGTTCGAGAGGTGGTCGATATCGTCCACCTCGGCTTTCGAGTTGATGAGCTGGATCAGGTACTTGATGATGGCGATGATGTCCTCGCGCGTCAGCGTGCGGATCGCCGGATCGATGTCCAAATCGAGCTTCTTGTTGATCCGATAACGGCCGACATCGCCCAGGTCGTAACGCTTGTCCGAGAAGAAGAGCTTCTCGATCACGTCGCGGGCCGTAGCCTCGTCGGGCGGCTCCGAAGCACGCAACTGGCGATAGATATACACCACGGCTTCTTTTTCGGAGTTACACGGATCTTTCTGTAAAGTATTGTATATAATAGAGAAATCGATACCCGACAGATTCTCCTTATGCAGCAGAATCGTCTTGGCACCGCTCTCGATAATCTGGTCGATATGCTCTTCCTGGAGCACCGTTTCTCGGTCAACGATCACGTTGTTACGTTCGATCGAAACCACCTCGCCCGTATCCTCGTCCACGAAATCCTCGACCCAGGTCGAAAGAACCCTGGCGGCCAGCTTGCGGCCGACGGCCTTCTTCAGAGCGGCTTTGGTCACTTTCACTTCGTCCGCGAGATCGAAAATCTCGAGGATCTGCTGATCGGCTTCGAAACCGATGGCACGCAGCAGGGTCGTAACGGGCAACTTTTTCTTACGGTCGATGTACGCGTACATCACGTTGTTGATGTCGGTAGCGAACTCGATCCACGATCCCTTGAACGGGATGATACGAGCTGAATAGAGCTTCGTACCGTTGGTGTGCATGCTCTGTCCGAAGAACACGCCCGGCGAGCGGTGGAGCTGCGAAACGATGACGCGCTCGGCACCGTTGATGACGAACGTACCACGTTCGGTCATATAGGGAATCGTACCGAAATAGACATCCTGCACGACCACGCCGAAATCTTCGTGCTCGTCATCGGTACAATATAGTTTCAATTTGGCTTTTAAGGGAACACTATAAGTCGAGGCCGCGTTCCAGACACTCTTCGATCGAATAGCGGGGCGGGTCGATATAGTAGTCGATGAACTCCAGAACGAAATTGTTTCTGGTATCGGTAATGGGAAAATTCTCCTGAAACACCTTATACAGCCCCTCGTTCTTACGATTCTCGGCCGTGGTGTCCATCTGGAAAAAATCCCGGAACGATTTAAGCTGTACCTCCAGCAAGTCGGGATAAGGCACCCGGTTCTTGACTGTCGAAAAGCTAACTCTTTGTTGTGTTTTTGTCGTGGACATCGGTAAAATCCAAATTAAAGTTGAAGGTTTAAGTATTCCGGGGGAAGCCCCCGCAGCGGACCTCTTCTAATCCCGCTAATGCCCCCAGTGTAAACAGATTACACCCTGAGAGCATCCAAACTTCCAAAGACCAGACACAGCTCCTGTCGGCACTTCTAATCTTTAGACCAGAAAAGGCATAGAGCTTACAGCAGCGTAAGCCCTATACCCTGAGTTTGTCCTGAAACTTTTAAGTAGAAACTACTTAACCTCAACTTCAGCACCTGCCTCTTCGAGCTGAGCCTTGATCGACTCGGCCTCCTCCTTGGAAACACCCTCCTTGATTGCTTTCGGAGCAGCGTCAACCAAAGCCTTGGCATCGCCCAGCGACAGGCCTGCGATATCCTTCACAACTTTGATAACCTGGAGCTTCGACTGGCCAGCGTTCTTCAGAATCACGTCGAATGCGCTCTTCTCAGCGGCAGCAGCCTCTCCGGCGGCGGCAGCAGGCGCTGCAACAGCAACGGCTGCAGCTGCGGGTTCAATGCCGTACTCCTCTTTGAGGATCGTAGCCAACTCGTTTACCTCCTTAACTGTCAAATTTACCAATTCTTCAGCTAATTTTTTTACATCTGCCATAAGTTCAATCTTATTAAATTTTGTTTGAATTCTTGTTTGTTAATTTCTTTCTTCGAGCGTCTTTACGATACCCGCAATCTTTTGGCCTGCATTAGACTGCAATGCAGAGATAACATTCTTCGCAGGAGATTGCAGCAGGGCGATGATATCGCCGATAAGCTCCTCCCGGCTCTTAATGTTGCACAGAGTGTCCAACTGGTTGTCGCCTACATACACGCAGCCTTCCACGTACGCCGCTTTCAGTACCGGCTTGTCGGAAGTCTTGCGGAACTCCTTGATCAGCACCGCAGGCGTCTTGCCCGTGTGGGCGAACATTACCGAGGTCGAACCCTCCAATACTTTCACCAAATCAGCATCCGCTTTCTCCACCCGCTCCAGCGCTTTGGCAAGAAGCGTGTTCTTTACGACCACCAGCTTGATGTCGCTTTCGAAGCACTTGCGACGCAACGACGCAGTCTGCTCAGCATTCAAAGCCTCGATGTTCGTAATGTAAAAGTGAGGATACTCGTTGAGCTGCTCGGCGAGGCTGTCAATGACAACCAATTTTTCTTCCTTCGTCATCTCTTAAATCCTCCCTCTTATTTAGTTTCTACTGATTTAGCATCGATCTGCAAGCCAGGGCTCATAGTCGTCGAGAGGAAAATACTCTTAACATAAGAACCTTTCGCTGCAGCCGGTTTCAATTTCATAATCATGCTGAGCACCGTATTCACGTTATCGGCAATCTGCTCCGCAGAGAACGAAATCTTACCAACTGAAGTGTGGATAATACCGAACTTGTCCACTTTGAAGTCGATCTTACCCGATTTTACCTCACTTACAGCCTTTCCAACTTCCATCGTAACCGTGCCGGTCTTGGGGTTCGGCATCAGGCCGCGGGGACCCAGAATACGACCCAGCGCACCCACCTTACCCATCACGTTCGGCGTACAGATGATCACATCGATATCCGTCCAACCGGACTTGATCTTCTCGACGTATTCATCCAAACCTACGTAGTCGGCACCGGCAGCCTGCGCTTCGGCCTCTTTTTCCGGAGTACAGAGCACGAGAACCCGTACCTGCTTACCCGTACCATGAGGAAGAGTCACAACGCCTCTCACCATCTGGTTGGCCTTACGCGGATCCACGCCCAGACGCACATCAACATCCACCGAAGCATCAAATTTCGTAAAAGTAATCTCCTTCAGAAGAGCTGCGGCCTCCGTAAGCTTGTAAGCCTTTTCGGGCTCGACCTTCGCGTAGGCAATTTTTTGATTTTTTGTCAACTTACTCATTCTTGTAATTGCAATTACTTGTTAGGAAATTCTCCAACGACGTTGATACCCATACTGCGCGCAGTACCAGCGATCATACGCATAGCAGCCTCGATCGTGAAACAGTTCATATCGGACATCTTGTCCTGAGCGATCTCACGCACCTGATCCCACGTCACCTGACCGACCTTGTCGCGGTTGGGCTGTGCGGAACCCGATTTAGCTTTGGCTGCCTCCTTGAGTTGAATGGCTACAGGCGGCTGTTTTACGATGAAGTCAAACGACTTGTCGCTGTAAACCGTGATGATGACCGGAAGAACTTTTCCCGCCTTGTCTTGTGTTCTGGCATTGAACTGCTTGCAGAAGTCCATAATATTGACTCCTTTTGAACCCAATGCTGGTCCCACCGGGGGAGAAGGATTGGCAGCACCACCTTTGATCTGCAATTTGATAAATGCAGCAACCTCTTTTGCCATAGTTTTCCTTGGTTAATTATTCTTTTTCAACTTGTGTGAAACTCAACTCCATAGGAGTTTTGCGCCCGAATATCTTCACCGATACCGTGAGTTTCTTGCGCTCGTTGTCGACGGCCTCAATGGTACCTTGGAAGCTTGAAAAAGGACCATCTGTAACTTTGATGGTTTCGCCGACAAAGAATGGTATTTCGTTTTCTTCCTCCATCGAACTCAATTCATCGACACGCCCCAGGATGCGGCTGACCTCCTGCGGACGCAGGGGCGTAGCGATCATCTTGCGGCTGTCCTCCTTGGTGTCACCCAAAAAACCGAGCACGTTGGGAATATTACGAATGATAATAGGGATCTGACCGACAAAGGCGGCTTCAATCAATACATATCCCGGATAAGAAACCTTCTCTTTGGAAACCTTCTTACCGTTACGGATCGTATAGACTTTTTCGGTCGGAATCAGCACCTGCGAAATATACTCTTCCAGGTGGCTGTGGCGGATTTCGGATTCGATGTACTCTTTTACCTTATTCTCCTTGCCTCCGATCGTACGAACTACATACCACTGTTTCGCTGTTTCGCTCATGGTCACAAAAACAATTAACGACCGAGCTTAGCCAGGGTCCTGTAGATAGCCTCCATAATGTTCTCAAACGAAATGTCCATCGCCAAAATCACGATGGCGAAGATCAACGAAGCGACCATCACCACTACCGTCGAGTTCTGCAACTGTGCGAACGTCGGCCAGGTCACTTTATGAACCAATTCGTTATAAGATTCTTTTACGTAATTGAACATATTCTTCTTACTTTATTTTAGCAGGAGCAGAGAGATTCGAACTCCCATCAACGGTTTTGGAGACCGCTATTCTACCCTTGAACTATGCTCCTAAAAAGTAGTGCAAGTCAATCCCTGCACTACTAAAATATCCCTGGGATTAGGCGAGAATCTTCAGAATCTGACCTGCACCTACCGTACGGCCACCCTCGCGGATTGCGAAACGCAGACCTTCGTTGAGTGCAACCGGGTAGATCAACTCAACGGTGATCGTTACGTGGTCGCCCGGCATCACCATATCTACGCCTTCGGGAAGAGTAACCTCACCGGTTACGTCCATCGTACGCAGATAGAACTGGGGACGGTATTTGTTGTGGAACGGCGTGTGACGGCCCCCCTCTTCCTTCTTCAGGATATAAACCTCAGCCTGGAACTTGGTGTGCGGAGTGATAGAACCCGGTTTAGCGACAACCATACCGCGCTTAACCTCTTTCTTGTCGATACCGCGGAGCAGCAGACCTACGTTGTCACCGGCCTCGCCCTCATCGAGCAACTTGCGGAACATCTCCACACCCGTACAAGTCGAAGTCAGCGTCTTCTCCTCCAGACCGATGATCTCAACGGGATCACCTACGTGGATAACACCGGTTTCGATACGGCCCGTAACCACGGTACCACGGCCGGTGATCGAGAATACGTCCTCGACAGGCATCAGGAACGGCTTCTCGTTCTCGCGCTGCGGAATCGGAATATAGTTATCAACCGCATCCATCAGCTCCATGATCTTGTCTTCCCACTTAGCCTCGCCGTTCAGACCACCCAGTGCGGAACCACGGATGATAGGAGCGTTGTCGCCATCGTAGTCGTATTTGCTCAGCAGATCACGAACCTCCATCTCGACCAGGTCGAGCATCTCGGGATCGTCCACCATATCGCATTTGTTCAGGAACACAACGATCTTCGGTACGTTCACCTGGCGAGCCAGCAGCACGTGCTCGTTGGTCTGAGGCATCGGACCGTCGGTTGCGGCAACAACCAGAATCGCACCGTCCATCTGTGCGGCACCGGTAACCATGTTCTTCACATAGTCGGCGTGACCCGGGCAGTCAACGTGTGCATAGTGACGATTTGCAGTCTGGTACTCAACGTGCGAAGTGTTGATCGTAATACCACGCTCTTTCTCCTCGGGAGCGTTGTCGATAGAATCGAACGAACGAAGCTCAGAAAGGCCTTTTTTAGCCAGAACGGTGGTGATCGCTGCAGTAAGAGTCGTCTTACCGTGATCAACGTGACCGATAGTACCGATGTTCACATGCGGTTTGGAACGGTCGAATTTTTCTTTTGCCATAGTATAAAAGTATTAAGATTTTATAAAAATTCTGCTCTTCAAAACGTCTGTCGTTTCGCAAGAGTGACGAGCGACGCAATACCTCTCCTCAAAGAGGTTTGCATCACGCGTCAACTGCATTTCTGGAGCGGAAGACGAGGCTCAAACTCGCGACCCTTAGCTTGGAAGGCTAATGCTCTATCAACTGAGCTACTTCCGCAAAAACGCACCGCAAGGAGTTTCCCCTTCCCGATCGACTCGGAAATACAGACAACCCGTTCGGCACTCTTTTTATGTGGGAAGTGATGGATTCGAACCACCGAAGGCATAAGCCAGCAGATTTACAGTCTGCCCCATTTGGCCACTCTGGTAACTTCCCTTATGTTTCTAAACCGCTTTCGCTAACTCCACCGTGTCGGCTCCGCAAGGTTTTTTTGGAGCCGATGGAGGGATTCGAACCCCCGACCAGCTGATTACAAATCAGCTGCTCTGGCCAACTGAGCTACATCGGCATATAGACCAATTTGGATTGCAAAATTAAGGAAAATAAAATTAACAACCAAAAATTTGATCATTTTATTTTATCACTCCTCTCAAAGAACGTTCTCGGCGATCGAAATCGAACGCGAAATCGGGTGCAAATATAGCACTCTTTCGGGAATTAAAAAATAGTTGCGCGGACTTTTTTATCCGGAACGCAGAAAAAGTCGCAAATAAGTCCATACCACAACCAAACCGAAAGCACAAATCGACGTCCCACAGCAAAAAAATTTATATGAAAACGATACAAAGCAGTATTTCACGGCACGTCCTATTCAAATGTCGTCTTGGGAGAATCTCCAAAAGACGGTGAAATTCATCATTTTATCATGACAATCATTACCACACACTCTGATTTATCCCTAAAAGATACACGAAATTTCCTCCGATCGACTAATTTTGCCGTATGGAACGTACGAAGGCTGTTTTTAACTGGAGCGGCGGCAAGGATTCCGCCCATGCGCTGTGGCGTGCCATCGAATCGCAGCGCTATGAAATCGTCGCCCTGCTGACGACCGTCAATCACGACACCCGACGCTCGACCATGCACGGGATCCCTTTTCCCCTTTTACAGGCACAGGCCGCAAGCATCGGCATTCCCCTCCATGCGGTCGATCTCACGCCCAAAGGCGATATGGAGGATTATCAGACAGCTATGTCGCAAGCCGTCGCGCATTTCAAAGCACAAGGTGTAACGCACTTCATCTTCGGAGACATCTTCCTGCACGACGTTCGCAAATACCGGGAACAGCAGCTCGCTCCGCACGGCATCGAAGTCGTCGAACCCCTTTGGGGCCGCAGCTCCGAAACCGTGATGCACGATTTCCTGGCCTCAGGCCTGCAAACCGTCGTAGTAACGACCATGGCCGACGGACTGGGAGCCGCAGCCATCGGGCGGACCATCGACTCCGATTTCATCGCCTCCCTGCCTGCGGGGACGGATCCCAACGGCGAAAACGGAGAATACCACACCTTCTGTTACGACGGCCCGATTTTCCGCACGCCCGTCCGGTTCCGGCTGGGGAGTCCCTTCTCCCGAAGTTACGACATACGGCTCGACGACGGCACGGAGAAAACCTACACCTACTGGTTCGCCGATCTGCAAGAGCCATAAGCCATCTATGTCGCCGACACTTCCGATGGTATGCCTTATGGTTGTTCCCGGAATCGGCACCGCACAGAACCCGGCTGACCGAAATCCGCACGAACCGCCGCCTCTGACAACCAAGAAAGACCTACACCTATGATAACCAGAATTATCCCGTACCGAAAAATAAGCCTCTGCTCCCTATTACTCGCACTGCTGGCCCCGGTACTCCTGACAGCCGGATGCAACGACACCCAGGAAAATGAAGGGGCACCGGATCCCACGATCCCGTTGCCCGAACCGAAACCGGAGCCGAAAACTTATCCGCTGGTAATTACCGACATCCGAAATCTTCCCCCGAAGACGACTTTCGACCGGATCGCGGTCCAAATCACGGGTGTAGATTGGAGTATCATCGCCACGGTCGAGGCACCGTACGAGAACGGAGCGGCAACGTTGGCACTTCCCCTCGAATTTCCTGCCGAACAGTTGCAGGTCGCGGACCGGCGCGGCGGTAACATGGCCGGATACTGGCCCGGCACCGCAAGCGACCCGGCAGCACTCGTGGCGACCCTCGGGGATTTCATCGCTTACCGGGGCGATGAAAAAGTCGGACGTATCTATCGCTCCGACTGGTCGGGCGAAGGCTCCTCGGCCTCCAAAGCCTTCGTCTATTATCAGTATGCCGACCGTCCTTTCGAAGTAACCGGCGCCACGACCTCCTACTATTACAGCGACTGCTCCTTCGTCGCGGGCTGGAACGCTTTCGCCAACATCAACCCGTCTTCGGAAGGCTTGCACGGCAACATCCGTTGCACGACGGCCGGACTCGACCGGCTCGAACTGACCTGGAATTTCGAATCCTGGGCGCATTAGCGAATATGAAAAGAGCGAGCCATAAGGCTGCTCTTTTTATCATTATTGCATCACGACGCTACCGCTGTGTCCAAAGTCCGTTCACCTTATGACGGATCACCAGCATATCGATCAACACTACCGCCCCGACCACGAGGATCCCGGCCAGAAGCATTCCCCAGATACCGGGCGCCGCATAATCCTCACCGAGCATTCGTACCATCGGGAGGTATTTCGACCGCACCCAAACGACCACCGGCACGGCGCACGCCAGCACCGACAGGTTCAGCCCCAGCGCCAGCAACTGATAGGGCCGTGCCACCTGCGCAGGCGTATAGCCGAGCATCAACAGGTCTTCGAGCTTCTTCAAGTTCTTTTGCAGCATCAGGAAAATACTCAACAACAGAATGAAGAAGGAGAGTACGGTAATCAACAGCCCCACGCCGACCACCACCCCCGTCGCCATGCGCAGAAAGTAGCTCGCCCGGCCTTCGTCGCCGGCACCTCCTTCGATCTGGTAGCGGTGGAGCGCAAGGTATTCATGGAGCCGGTCGTCCGCAGCGTTCCGCACCTCCAGAATGATCCGCGAAGGATCGGCCGCAGGTTTATCGGCGAACCGACGGTTCGACCAGCGGATGAACTCCTCCGGAACGAGGATCGTATTCAGGCGGTTGGAAAAAGCCACGACACGCCCCTTGAGATTTCGGAACTGCCCCCGTCCCGAAAGATCCAGATCGAGGGTAATACCCCGCACGAGATCTTCGCTCACCTGCGGCAATCCGCGCGTCGAAGCGAATCCGAAATTATAAAGATTCAGATAATTGCGAGGCAGAATGATCGGCACGAACTCGCTCCCCTCCTCGAAACCCCACTCGTCGCTCCGGACATCGAGGAAACGGTCGGGTACGCTCTCGAAAAACAGGTAGGTCCGCATGCCGATCCCCGCCAACGAAATCCCGCCCATCACGCTGTAACGCGCCGGCGTAAACTCGCCCAGCGCCTCCGTGAAGGGCTGCTCCGCAAGTTCGGCCAGCTCCGCCTGCGTGAAGGAGGTCTTTCCGATGCCGGCCCCTTCGACCTCTTTGGTGAGAATGATGAAATCGTTGTCCAGGAACGAATCGGGCGCTTGGAGCGCAGGCGTCACATCCCGGTAAAGCTGTACGGCCGTAAGCACGATCGCCACGCCGACCAGATTGGTCACCAGAAAGCCCGCCAACTGCAACACGCTGACGTGCTGACGGAGTAATTGCCAGATCAGTTTCATAGCGAAAAGACTTTATCGTACTCGATCTCGAAACGCTTGCCTACCGAGGTGACGATGACCCCCGTGCCGTTCGTCCGCACCTCTTCCAGAAGAATTCCGGCCATGACCGCAGCATTCCGCTCGTCGAGGTGGCTCATCGGCTCGTCCAGCAACATGAAATCCGCCGGCTGACAAAGCATCCGAATGAAAGCCACGCGCTGCTGCTGCCCGAAGGAGAGCTTCGACACCGGAGTTTCCCGCTTCTCGGCAATACCCAGCGCCTCGAACAACCAGGCAATCTCCGCCTCGGAGCGGCGGCCCGTCAGGTTGTTCTTCAGACGCACATTATCCACGGCGCTCAACTCCGGAAAAAGACGCAGTCCCTGGAACATCATCGCAAGCGAACGGCAGCGCAGGCCGCTCCACTCCCCGACGCTCAACTCGCGAATATCCCGGTCATCGAAAAGAATCGTTCCCGAATAATCGCGCCGGTAGCCGTACAAATAGCCACAAAACGACGACTTTCCCGATCCCGAAGCCGCTTCGACCAGATATACACGTCCCTTGTCGAACGTTACATCCCTCCGCCAAATCTCCGACCCCACGGGCGGATTATCCGCAAAAACATCCGGCAGCACCTGCCGCAATCCGATTTTATCCATCGTCCAATCTCCTTCTTCATTCACCCCGCCGGGCAGGAAGGCGAACCCGCCCACGAGCCGGGAACATTACGACGACTGCGCGGCAGGCGAAATGCCAGCCGCGCAGAGTCGAATGATCGATCCTTTTTCTCCAACATGGGCAGCACGAAACTCGACCGCACTCGCCGTCCACGTCGAACGAAATATCAAAATATCGCCTCGCACAGCCGCCGCTATTCCGGGAAAAACCCGTTAATCCGCAAAACGACTGTCCGGACTCTTCCGACTTAAAACATAGTCGCCGCGAACATCTGGGCAAAGCCCTCGATGGTCTTGTAAAGAACCTCGGCGGCATTCTTATCCTTATCCGTCATATTCAGGACAAGCTCGCCCCATGACGCTCCGTACGGCCGGTGATCTCCAGCGTATCGAACAACGAAAGCGCCATGAGCGATGCGGCTGCCGACTGATCGAGCCGGTTCTGTGCGATCAGGCTCTCGATCAGGCTGCGCACGGCCGGGAAATCGACAAACATCGTACCGTAAGAGCCTCGGAACAGTTTGCCGACCTCGGCCTCGTATGCAGAGGTCTGTGCTCCGGTCAGGAATACCAGGGCGTCGGAATCGGTCGTCGCATAGAACGTATTGTCGTTCAAACCGAAATAGATCGTCGTATTGGCATCCGGGCTCAACGCATACTGGCCGGGAGCCATCTCCTGCATCGGCACGGGAATCATCCCTTTGATCGTTTCCATGATCGCCGGATCCTTCAGCTCCGCGATCAGCGAAAGCTCCGGCATCCGGCCGTTGTCCGTCATCCCGTGGAACGACAAAGCGATGTCGCCGTCGATCGCCTCCATGATCGGCTTCACCTGCGGAGCCATGGCGAAGACCATCGAATACATCGGAATTTTCTGAAGCATTTCGTAAGTTCTGGTGCCGTCCATACTGCCCGCGAGCGTCGCTACATTCTCCGCAGGCAGCATCTTCAGAAAATCGCCGTCCATCTTACGCTGAGCCGCCACCATCTCCATATACTGTTTTTCGGCCTCCTTGTCGCTGAAGAGAATCCGCGCCTCGGCCACGATCTTACCCTTCTCGAAATCGACCGGCATCGCCATCGACATCTTGTTCAGGAACTCGAAACCCGACAATCCGGCCGTGCCGATCTGCTCTCCGGCTACCGCCATAACCGAACCGTAATCCATCACGAACTTCATATCGCTGGGACGCTCGATGGCCTGTGCCAGCTGCGAATTGCCCATCAGACTCTCTGTTTTCTTCTGGGCGAAGAGCTTCTTGGCGGCAGCTTTCGCCTGATCATTGTCAACGGGAGCGGTATAGACCAAAAGGGCCGTTTCGTCATAAGCGACGACAGGCATATCCGCGCCCTGCGTATTGGCAAGGAAGGTGATTCCATCCTCTTCGAACGAGGTGAAACCGCTCTTCTGCGAAAGCCAGCCCAGGAAACTATCGAGCTTCTTGCGATCACCCACCTTGAACAAACCGCCGACCGTAGGATTGCCTGTCTGCGACGCATTCTCCATCGTCACGAACATAAACACGTCGCTGCCCACATCCAGCCCCGTTTCCGAAGGATGCGCCAACAAAAGAGGATGCGTCCGCGCTCCTCTTCGGGCGCATCGGCCAAAGCTTGCTCGGCCATCTTATAATAAACGCTTTGGGTAAAATCGCCGACCTGCGCTTTCCGGGACAGGGATTCGGGATTGATCGAAACGATCACGAAAGAGTCGGCCGGCAGCATCTCGCGGTAATCCTTACCGCCACACGATGCGAGCATCAGCGCCACGAGCGCTATGCAGAAGAAGTAGAGTTTTTTCATATCGGTATTTTTATAATTGTGTTATCAATCCATTAACAATCCGGGATAAACCTATTCTATTACCTTCACGCCGAGACGCAACCGGACCGAATCGAAATCCGCCTGCGGCAAATAGGCTGCAAAGCAATATCCGGGTTTATTTACGCCTTACCGGGGCATACCCCGTGTTTTGATATTACAAATATATTAAATATTTTACGGGCAGCCGATTTTATTTTTCAGCCCTCTCTTGAAAAAGAAGTCAGCGGATATCGACGAGTTCGATCTCGTAGAACAATGTCGTATTCGGGGCCACGCCCAATTTCTTGTCGCCTTCGGCCCCGTAAGCCAGGCGGGAGGGTATCCATACATTCATTCGACCGCCTTTCCCGACGAGCCGCACGCTCTGCCGCAACCCGGGCATCAGGTCGCCCACGGCCATACGCGTAGTATCTCCGCGTTCGTATGAAGACTCGACAACCTTTCCATCGACCGTCTTGGCTGTAAAACGGATCGCCACCGTATCCCGGTCGCTTCGGGGCGTCTTGGATTCATCCCCGACCTCCAGCACCTCGTACGTCAGCCCCGTATCGGTCTTGGCATAGGAGCGATTGCTCTTGCGGAAATCCTCCAAAAACTGTTCCTCATAGGCCCGAATCTGTTCGGGCTGCGAAACATTCACATAACGCAGATAAACCGCACGGGCCTGGTCGGGCGTCATCCGGGCCGTCCGGGCATATACGTCCCGCACGGCCTGGCACACGGCTTCGACGTTGAGGGTCGAATCCATCCGCTGCAAATTATATCCCACATTCAGACCGATCACATAAGCGACCGAATCCGTTTCGTTACGCAACTCCACGCTCCCCGTTCCCCGGGAGCAGGCGCCCAGCAGGAACAGTCCCGCTGCGGCGATCAATCGATATTTCTTCATATACGTGTCTTTTTCTTGGAAAAGAGGAAAATCAGGACCGTACCCAATACGGCCGACGCGAACGATCCCATCAGAATGGCAATCTTGCCCCGGCTGACGATCTCGGCATCGGCAAAGGCCAGCGTATCGACGAAAATCGACATGGTGAACCCGATACCGCCCAGGCATGCCACGGCGAAGAGCATCCTCCAGCCGGCTCCCTCGGGCATTTCGGCCAGTTTCGTCTTCACGGCAAGCCAACTGGCCAGGAAAATACCGAGCGGCTTGCCTACGAGCAGTCCGAAGAAGACACCCATGCCGACCGCACCGGCCTGGGGCGTAACGTGGAAGATTCGGAAGTACTCCAGCGAATCGATCGAAACACCCGCATTGGCGAATGCGAAAATAGGCATAATCAGAAAAGTCACGTACGGAGCCAGCAGATGTTCAAGACGATAGCTCATACCCACCGAATCGGTCGCCAGCGAGGACATCATCCGCAGGTAGTGCCGATGCTCCTCGTTCGGGAAATCGTCGGCCCGGCACTCGGCTTTCAACAGCGCATCGGACAGACCGGTCATCTTACGTGCAAAATACTCCTTGCTGTAACGGGGCTTCATCGGGATAAACATAGCGATCACCACGCCCGACAGCGTGGAATGGATTCCCGAATAATAGAACAGGGCCCAGACGACGAAAGCCGGCACCAGATAGAACATAATGCGGGTTTCGCCCACTTTATTCAGGAAATAGATGCCTATGAGGATCAGGATCGCAATCGCAAGCAGCAACAGGTTGACCTCCTCTCCGTAAAACAGCGCGATCACCAGGATCGCCCCCAGGTCGTCCGCCACGGCCAGGGCCGTCAGAAATATTTTGAGCGAAATGGGCACCCGATCGCTGAATATCGAAAGGATGCCGATGGCGAAAGCGATATCCGTCGCCGTAGGGATTCCCCAACCGGGCGCCGCGACGGTCCCCGCGTTGAACGAAAAATAAATCAGTGCAGGGACCACCATACCGCCCAGAGCCGCCAGTACGGGCAGAATCGCCTTCCTGACGGAAGAGAGCTGTCCGACGACGATTTCTCGTTTGATTTCGAGGCCGATCAGGAAGAAAAAAACCACCATCAGGCCGTCATTGACAAAGGTCTGCAGGGTCAGGCCCCGGGGAAACATCCAGTCGATCATCCCCCCCGATCCCCGCACCACCAAAGCGATGTCGATGTTGAGCAGCCGTTGATAACCGTCCGCCGTCAGCGGAAGATTGGCCAGCAAGCATCGCAACGGCAACGCTGATGAGCAGTACCAGTCCGCCCGACCAAGGAGCCTCCAGAAAACGACGTCCCCGTAATTGGAACTGATAATGTCGCCGCACCCAGCGGTACATGGAAAAAAGCCTCATTGTCTGTTAATCATTTAATTTCAACCGGTTCGAACGATCTCTTTCAGTATCTCCGATGCAGGATCAACCCTTGTTGGCCGATAAAGTCCGCAAAGTCAAACCACATAGTTTATAGAGTACGCGAGCACCCACGACCGCGTCGATCTTATCCTCCGGGCAGGGAACGACCTCCACCAGGTCGAACCCGGCGATGCGACGCCCCGAATCGGCCACGCACTCCATCAGGTAAACCACCTGTTCAAAAGTAATGCCGCCCGGAACGGGAGTGCCCGTATGGGGACAATGTTCGATGGTGAGTCCGTCGATGTCGAAACTGATATAGACCACCTCGGGCAGCTCGTCCACGATGCGGCGACAACTTTCGGCCCAGGTCGTTCCCGCGAATCCGGCGCGAGCGAGCGAGCGCGAATCGAACATCGAGATCCGCCCGTCCGAAGCGGCTCTTTCGGCCTCGGCATCGCAATAATCCCGCACGCCGACCTGCACGAACTTGCGTACCTGCGGCAGGTCGCGCAGTACGTTGAACATGATCGAAGCGTGCGAAAATTCGAATCCCTCGTACGCCTCACGCAGATCGCAATGAGCATCGATATGGAGAATTCCCAGCGAACTTTCCTTTTCGGCAACGGCACGGATCAAGCCGTACGGCGTCGAATGGTCGCCTCCGACCAGCCCTACGACCTTACCTTGCGAGAGCCACTGGCGGGCCTGACGGTAAATATTGTCGTTCATGGCTGCACAACCTTCGTTGATGCGGCGCAGACGGCGCTCGATACGTTCGTCATCCGGCGCTCCGCCCTCTTCGAGGTGTTCGATCACCCGCTCGGCATCGGCCCGCAGCTTGCGGGACTCCTCCAGCAGCGAATAGTCGATATCGGCCGTAGCGATGCCTCCGAGCCAGGCTCCCGGCGCCGAAGCATCGTAAAGATCGAGCTGTGTGGAGGCTTCGATCAGGGCATCCGGCGCCAAAGCCGTTCCGGCACCGTAGGATACGGTCACGTCCCAGGGTGCGGAAACAAGCACCAGCGCAGCCTCCTCGGGCGTGAACGGCAAACCGTAATAAGCGCCGTTGTCCACCCCCACCCCGTTGGGATTGAATGTTTTCAGATCCATAGTCTTTCCTTGTAAGAATTACAAAGATAGTAAATTTTTGATTTTCCGCCATCTCTATCGCGGATAAACCCCGTTTTTAACGGGGTGCCGACCGGCCGACCCGGACGACACCCGAAGCGAAAGCCGTATGCACCGGCGCACGGTTCCCGTAAAATGGAGTTCAAATAAATTTGGCGCCGCCCTCGCCCTGCACTATCTTTGCTCCGCAATTAACCAATTCGAATACCGTCGTGAAAATCGTCGCCGACAATGCCATACCTTTTTTGAAAGGAGTACTCGAACCTTATGCCCGGGTGGAATACCTCCCCGGGAAAACCATCGCAACGGCCGATGTCCGGGATGCCGACGCCCTGATCGTCCGTACCCGCACCCGGTGCGACGCCGCCCTGCTCGAAGGATCGTCCGTCAAACTGATCGCAACGGCGACCATCGGCTTCGACCACATCGACACGGAGTATTGTCGGCGACACGGCATCGAAGTAGCGACCGCCGCAGGATGCAATGCACGGGGCGTACTGCAATACGTCGCTGCAGCACTGGTCCGCCTCTCACGAGTACAGGCCTGGGAACCTGCAGACAAAACCCTCGGAATCGTCGGTGTAGGACACGTCGGGTCGCTCGTCGAGGCCTACGCCCGGACGTGGGGATTCCGCGTCGTGGCATGCGATCCCCCCCGCGAAGAGCGCGAGCACGGCGGATTCCTGCCGCTCGAAGAGGTGGCGTGCCAGGCCGACATCCTCACCTTCCACACTCCGCTGGACGATACGACCCGGCACATGGCCGGGGCGAAGCTCTTCGAGCGAATGAAGCCCGGCAGCATCCTCATCAACACTTCGCGCGGCGAGGTAGTCGATGGGCAGGCGCTCCGCGAAAGCGGTTTGCAATACGTCCTCGACGTCTGGGAACACGAGCCCGATCTCGACCCGCTACTGCTGCGGGACGCATTGCTCGCCACCCCTCATATCGCCGGTTATTCCGCCCAGGGCAAGGCCAATGCAACGGCCCTGTCCGTCCGGACGATCGGCCGGTACTTCGGACTGTCGCTCGGGGAGTGGTATCCGTCAAACATCGCCCCGTCCCGTCCCCGGGCGATCTCCTGGCAGGAGCTTTGCGACACGATAGACGACCGCTTCGACATCGCCGCCGAAAGCAGACGGCTGAAAGAGAACCCCGAAAAATTCGAAACGATACGCAACGAATACCGCTACCGGGAAGAATATTTTTAACAATTTAGATGCTTTTTTCTTAACTTTGCGGCCGAAATCGACCGCACCGCCCATTATGTATCGTAAACTGATCAAACCCATCCTGTTCGCCATGAACATCGAACGCGCTCACAGCACGGTCCTGTTCCTGTTGCGCATGATCGGGAAAATCCCGGGCGGACGGGCGCTGCTGCGTGCCATCTACCGCACCGAGCACCCGTCGCTCGAACGGGAGGTATTCGGACTTCGGTTTCCCAACCCGATCGGTCTGGCGGCGGGTTTCGACCGCAACGGAGAAGCGTTCCGCGAACTTTCGGCCCTGGGCTTCGGATTCGTCGAGATCGGCACGGTCACGCCCCAGCCCCAGGCCGGCAATCCCCGCCCCCGCATCTTCCGGCTGCCCGCAGACCGGGCGATCATCAACCGTTCGGGACTCAACAACAAGGGGTTATACAAGGCCATCGCCCAGCTCCGCCACCGACACGACCGGCTTATCATCGGAGGCAACATCGGCAAAAACACGCTGACACAACCTTCGCAGGTCGCGGCCGACTACCTCAAAATGTTCCGTAACCTCTACCAGTACGTCGATTATTTTTCGATCAACGCCTGCTGCGACAATTGTGCGGACGGCAGCGTATCGCACAACAAAGCCCACCTGATGAATATTCTGCAGCCGCTCTTCGATTTTCGCCGCGGCCAGAACCAGTACCGGCCGATCCTGCTGAAAATATCGCCCGACCTGCCGGACCCGCTTATCGACGAGGTGACCGACCTGATGCTCTCTACGCCGCTGGACGGCATCGTGGCCGTGAACGGAACTTTCTCGCGCAAAGGTCTCGAAACCGATGAGGAGACGCTCGACGAAATCGGCAGCGGCCGATTGAGCGGAGCTCCCCTTACGCAGCGGGCCATCGAGGTAGTGCGCCGCATCCACCGACGTTCGCACGGAGCCTATCCGATCATCGGCGTCGGAGGCCTGATGAATGCCCGGGATGTGAAAGCCATGCTCGCCGCCGGCGCGAGCCTCGTCCAGCTATACACGGGATATATCTACGAAGGGCCCTCCCTGGTCAAGGAGATCTGCCGGGCCCTGATCGACGACGCAGCGTCCGAAGCCTCCGCTTCGCCCGCGCCGGGAAAATAATTCAATCTTACCACCATGAAAGCATCTATTCTTACGATCGGCGACGAAATCCTGATCGGGCAGATCGTGGATACCAATTCGGCGTCGATCGCCCGTCACCTGAACAATGCGGGCATCGTCGTCTGGGAGCGCACATCGGTCGGCGACCAGCGCGAGCAGATCACCGAGGCCGTAAAACGGACCATGAACCAGAGCGACGTAGTCATCCTGACCGGCGGCCTCGGCCCCACCAAGGACGACATCACGAAAAAGACCCTCGCCGAGCTCTTCGGCTCCCGGCTCGTATGCGATCAAACCGTCGCCGACCACGTGCGGCGCATGCTCGAAGCACGCGGAATCGAATACAACCGCCTGAACCGCGATCAGGCGCTCGTCCCGGCGTGCTGCACCGTGCTTTTCAACGCCCACGGCACGGCCCCCGGCATGTGGTTCGAACAGAACGGCAAGGTCGTGGTTTCGCTGCCGGGCGTCCCCTTCGAAATGGAGCACCTGATGACCGACGAGGTAATGCCTCGTCTGAAAGCCCGTTTCTCCCTGCGGCAGATCGTACACCGCACGCTGATCACGGCAGGTCTGGCCGAATCGATGCTGGCCGAAAAGATCGCCGACTGGGAAAATGCCCTGCCCCCGTACCTCCACCTGGCATATCTGCCCGCACCCGGCGTGGTGCGGCTGCGCCTGTCGGCCTACGAAGTCGAAGGCGAGAGCGTATCGCACGAAATCGACCGGCAATTCGCCGCCCTGCAACGCATCATTCCCCGCTACGTCCTCGGATTCGAGCGGGCGACCATGCAGGAGATCGTCCACAACCTGCTGACGCAGCGTCGGCAGACTCTCGCCACGGCCGAGAGCTGCACAGGCGGCAGCATCGCAGCCCGCTTCACGGCAATGCCCGGAGCCTCGGCCTATTTCCTGTGCGGAGTGGTGGCTTACAGCAACGAATCCAAAAACAACCTGTTGGGTGTCGATCCCGAAACGATCGCCAGCCGGGGCGCCGTCAGCGAGGAGGTCGCACGGCAGATGGCCGAAGGAGCACGCCGCATCACCGGAGCCGACTATGCCGTCGCAACCACCGGCATCGCAGGTCCTGCGGGCGGTACGGAACAGAAACCCGTCGGCACGGTCTGGATGGCCGTAGCCGGCCCGCACCGTACCGTAACCCTGCTCAAACAATGCGGCACCGACCGGGGACAGGTTATCGACCGGGCGAGCGCCTTCGCACTCGCGCTCCTGCGCGACGAAATCGAACGGGATGCCGCCGGAGAATAACCCGGTTTCGACACTTCCCAAAGCCCCCTGACTTCCGGAGCCTCGAAAGGTTCCGGAAGTCTTCATATCCCCGTCTCTGGAACAAGCCCCGTTCCTCCCGGAACGCATCCAACCCTTTCCGATACGCTGTCCGGCCGGACGCCCCCGAAAATCGCGAAACAAAAGCCCGATACGATCACTAGCACCGTCCGATGAAATTCAAAGGCGGATCATTGAACACACCCCGTCGAAAAGAGTTAATTCTCCGACCGTAATTACGGGCACCTCATACCGCTATATATCAAACATTCGCCTTCCAAAACCGAAATTCGAAGCTATTCCCGAACAGATTCTTCCTCCCGGTCAGCGACAAAATCACCCAGTTATTCCCACCGCCCCTCTATCCGCACGATTTTCGGAAACACGGGAACGGCCTTGAAAACGGGATCTTTCGACAAATATACTTTTTGAGAAATGATATAAACGAAATGAGAGAGCAATATACGCCTGCTCCCTTCATCTTTGCTGCAACAAAATAGCATCCGTATTCCCGACCGTCAAAAGCCCCGAACGAAAGTCCTCCCGGCAAACAGATTTCGAGGCCGATCGAACGACACCGGAAAGCCGATCGATACGGACCGGCGCACACCGCCCCGAAATGATCCGAGCACATGATATACATCGGTTATTCCCGAAAAGAAAAACCGACAAGTCTAACCATCAAAAAACAAAACCCATGAAAAGATTCTTACATTTGCTCACAGGGATTTGCACCCTCGCCCTGGCTCTTCAGGCCTGTACCAAGTCTCCGGCCGAAAACCCGGGAAGAACGGACGATCCCGGAAACGACGAACAAAACAGCAAGGTAACCCTTACTCTCTCGACGCCCCGCACCCGCACGACGCTCGTCAGCGAAACCTACGTCCACTGGAGCGAAGAGGATATTGTACAAATCAACGGCACGAATTTGCCCGTAATCCCCGATCCGAATGATCCGACACGCGCAACGATCTCCAATGTGGACACCGCCGAAGAGTACGTGGCTCTCTACTCTCCGGACAACGGCGGATATATCCCGGAGCGAGAGGTCGTCGAAGCCTACTTCCGCCCCGAAGTGCCCCATACTCCCGACTCGTTTTACACGACAGGAGGCAATCCGATGGTGGCATACAGCACATCCACCTCGCTGGAATTCAAAAATATCGGCGGATTACTCCGCATAGGAGTGACCGGCGATGCGTCGATCGCGTCGGTTATGCTGTCGGGCAATGCGGGAGAACCCATTGCCGGACACTTCGAAATCTCGAAAAGCGATCTGGCTTCCGGCAGCCTCGATTTCGCTCCCGGCGAAGGTTCCGCACAATTCGTCAGCACCTCCGTCACGATGACCTGCACGGAGAATGTACGACTCGATGCGAACTCTCCGACCTATTTCTACTTCGCGCTGCCGGCAGCCGAATACACGGAAGGATTCACCGTAACGCTTACCGACAGCGAAGGCAACACCTGCCTCCGGCAAACGCATAACTCCGTCTCGATCGAGCGTGCGACCCTCAAGTCGATGGAACCGATTGCGTTCGAAAAGGACAAAGCGCTTACGGTCACTTTAGGAGAAATCGCGGCGAACTCCGTTACCTGGAATATCGAAGGTAATCCCTCGACCGACCTGCGGACCCTGCTCGTCACCAAAGCGATGTGGGATCATTTCATCGCACAGGAATATTACCTCGACAATCCGCAAAAACTCACGTCCGAAATCCTCGCGGCCTATTCCGCCACCATTCCGACCGACGACAACGGCCGTTACGAAGAGACTGCAACCCAGGCAAGAGCCGTAAACTCGATGCAGCCCGTACAGGAAGACAACGACTACCTCGTCTTGGCCGCCTATTTCTCCGGCACCCAATCCGTCGGCGTAATCCCCGCCCCGGTTCCCGTTCACACTCCGGCCGCCACAGGCCCGGCTCCCGAAGTGAATGTCACCGTCTCTTCGGCCGGCAGCACTACGATCGATGTACTTACCACCACCAGCAACGCATCCGGCATCCTTACCGCACTCTTCTTCAAAAGCGATTACGACAATGTATTCAGCCGGGAGGGAATAGACGAAGAGTTGATCGCAAAGTACGGCAATGCATGGACGGCAGAGCAGGTAGAGCAGGCCAACAACGGAGGATATACACTCCAATACATTTCGCTTCCGCCGGAAACGGAATTCGTTATGCTAATTTCGGTCTCCAGCGCAGCAGGCAAAGCTACGCTCAAGAAAGAAATAATTGCGACCGAACCGTACGTCGATCCTTCTGCCGAATGGATCACCGTTTCCTCCGAAGCCACGTTCGTTTGCGGCTTCTTCTTCAACCAAAGCATCCCCTCCTTGTCGAACGTGATCAATATTACGAACCTTAAAGTCGAAAAACTCGCCGATCGCGACCTCTTCCGTCTGACCGACGCCTTCTCCGTCTCCCGGATCCCCGAACTTGCGGCCAGCGGCATATACAGCGATCTGTCCGGCAGTCCGTATTATTTCTATATGGATGCGACCGACCCGAACAATGTAAAAGTCGTCAATGAAGTGTGCCAACTCGGCATCGTTCACAACGAATACGGAGCAATGAGCGTCGGCAACGACTTCAACATCCAAGGCGGCGAAGAGTACCAGCACGGTACGTACAACCGAGCGGAAGGCACGATCCGAATCGGCGTGCTCATTTGCTATGCCGACAGCCAACAACTCTTCGTCACGCCATTCAACAGTACGCTATATCTGAATCCCGAAACGCCCGGAAACAGTGTTTCGACCGAAAATTTCAAGAAAGACCCTGTCGCAATTCCCTGGTAAGTCAGGACCCCCGAAAACAGAGACACCGGCCCTTTTTCAGGCCGGTGTTTTGTTATTTGGCCAAAAGATTGTATATTTGCACTCCCCGAAATGGGATTACAATTAAATTTTAACCAAAATGAAAGTTTGCGAAATTACAGGCAAGGTAGCGGTGATCGGCAACAATGTTTCCCACTCGCACCACAAGACCAAACGCAAGTTCAGCCCCAATCTGAAGAACAAGCGCTTCTGGTCTGAAGAGGAAGGCCGCTGGATCACCCTCAAGGTATCTGCCGCCGGAATCAAAACAATCAACAAGAAGGGCCTCGCAGTAGCGCTCCGCGAAGCTGCCGCACCCAAAAAGGTTTACTAAAACTCAAGTGACAAATGGCAAAGAAAGGCAACAGAGTGCAGGTGATTCTCGAATGCACGGAACAGAAAGCTAGCGGTGTTCCGGGAATGTCCCGCTACATCACGACCAAGAACAAGAAAAACACCCCCGACCGTCTGGAGCGCAAGAAATACAACCCGTTCCTGAAGAAGGTGACCATTCATCGTGAAATCAAATAATTTTAGTGCTATATGGCAAAGAAAGTAGTCGCAACGCTGAAAACCGGTACGGGCAAACAGTTCACCAAATGTATCAAAATGGTGAAATCCGACAAAACCGGTGCATACATCTTCAAAGAGGGCATCATCGCCAACGACCAGGTGAAAGACTTTTTCGCCGAGAAGAAATAAATGCAATGCATTAGGCGAAACGAATGTTTTCGGATCGCAAGGCCGGAAAGAATCATCCGCCGGGCCGGATTCGGAAAACGATCAAAGAAATTCGATTCCGCTTAATACAAAGGGCATCCTCAACGGATGCCCTTTGTATTTTCACCGCCCCGCAACCCGGCAGAACAGCACCGATCATCGAGGAACCATTCGTACCTTCGTTCCTCTTTCAACTGCTTCACCGCGACAAGATGGGAATAAATTCGCTTTGCACCCGTTGATCCGTATCTTCCCTAAATACTCCAATGCAGCAACGCTCAAAAAAAATTTGGCTCCGCCGGCTGGTTGTACTATCTTTGCAGAAGACAGGAAGCGATTCGGCAATCTTTGCGTGCAAACCCGCACGATTGCTCTCATCTTTATATTATCTTTGATAGTCTTAGATAGGATGCGCCTCGAAAAACTGGAAACAAGTTCCCGTTTTCTTTCGGCTTTTCGTATCTTTGCAAAAGGCAGAATACAGCCCGGACACATCCAAACAACCGACAACCGAAGCGGATGCAGAAGGCACTCGCGGACTCTGCTACGCAAGAAGGAGGAAAACTAAAAGGTAAGTTTGGCTTGCCGCTTACCTTTCACTATCTTTGCAACATTGTCTAATATAACATATTTTATGGGATTCTTCGATCTTTTCAAGAAAAAACAGAATACACAGCCGACGACTCCGGCGGAACGATCTCAACCGACTTCTCCGGAAAACCACCGGCCGGCTGCGGTCGAAAATACGACGAAGCAGGAAAATACCTCTCCCCAGCCGGCTGCCCGAACCGCTGACCGGGAGCAGGCGGAACTCAACTCCGGTCTGGAGAAGACCAAAACGGGCCTCTTCTCGAAACTGGCGCGGGCCGTTGCCGGTCGATCGACCATCGATACACAGGTGCTCGACGATCTGGAGGAGGTGCTCATCACCTCCGACGTAGGCGTGGAAACCACCGTGAAGATCATCGAACGCATCGAAGCCCGCGTCGCACGGGACAAGTATATGAACACCTCGGAGTTGCAATCGATCCTGCGCGACGAGATCGCCCAACTGATGGAGGAGTCGCACCGCTCGACCGAAAACTTCGGACTCGACGTCGAGGAAGGCGTCCCCTACGTCATCATGGTCGTCGGCGTGAACGGCGCCGGCAAGACCACGACGATCGGCAAACTCGCGGCCCAGCTCACCCGGGCCGGCCTCAACGTCTATATCGGCGCTGCGGATACGTTCCGTGCGGCCGCCATCGACCAGTTGGCCGTATGGGCCGAACGGGCCGGCGCCACGATGATCCGTCAGGAGATGGGCTCCGATCCGGCGTCGGTGGCCTTCGACACCTTGAAATCGGCCGTGGCGAACAAGGCCGACGTCGTACTGATCGACACGGCGGGCCGCCTGCACAACAAGGTCGGCCTGATGAACGAGCTGACCAAGATCCGCAACGTGATGGGCAAGGTTATCCCCAACGCCCCGCAGGAGGTGATGCTGGTGCTGGACGGTTCGACCGGACAGAACGCCTTCGAACAGGCCCGGCAATTCACCCAGGCCACGCAGGTCACGTCGCTCACCATCACCAAGCTCGACGGCACGGCCAAGGGCGGCGTGGTGATCGGCATCAGCGACCAGTTCCGCATTCCCGTCCGCTACATCGGCATCGGCGAAGGCATCGACCAGCTCAAGATGTTCGACCGCAAGGAGTTCGTGAACGCCCTTTTCGGCAGCGAAGCAAAATAAAATCTCCCGTGAATGAAGAAAATTAACGTCATCACCCTCGGGTGCTCGAAAAACACGGTCGATTCGGAGCACCTGATGGCCCAGCTCGCAGCCGCAGGCTATACGGTCACGCACGACAGCGACCGCACCGATGCCAAAGTCGTGGTCATCAACACCTGCGGCTTCATCGGCGACGCCAAACAGGAGTCGATCGACATGATCCTCCGGGCCGCCGCCGCCAAACAGACGGGTAAAATCGAACGGCTGTTCGTCGTGGGCTGCCTGAGCGAGCGTTATGCGGAGGAGCTGCGTGCCGAGCTGCCCGAGGTCGATGAGTTCTTCGGCGTGAAGGATTGGGACGACATCGTTCGGGCGCTGGAGGCGACTCCCCGGCCAGCGCTTGCGACCGAACGCCGGCTCACCACCCCGAAACATTACGCTTACCTGAAAATTTCCGAAGGCTGCAACTGGAAGTGCGGTTATTGCGCCATTCCCCTGATTCGGGGGCCCCACGCTTCGGTGCCGATGGAAACCCTGCTGGAAGAGGCCCGGAAGCTGGCCGCAGGCGGTGTGCGCGAACTGATCGTAATCGCACAGGACACGACCTACTACGGCCTGGACCTTTACGGCAAACGACGCCTGGCCGAACTGCTCGAAGCCTTGTGCCGCATCGACGGCATCCGCTGGATCCGGCTCCACTACGCCTACCCCACGGCTTTCCCCGACGAGGTGATCGAAGTGATGGCCCGCGAACCCAAAATCTGCAAATACCTCGACATTCCCTTCCAGCATATCTCCGACGACCAGCTCGCGGCCATGCACCGACGCCATACCAAGGCCCAGGCTTACGAGCTGATCGACAAACTGAGGCAGGCCATTCCCGATCTCGCGCTGCGCACGACCCTGCTGGTCGGCTATCCGGGCGAAACCGAAGCCGACTTCGAAGAGCTTCTGGAATTCGTGCGCACGGTACGATTCGAACGGCTGGGCGTATTCCCCTATTCCGAAGAGGAGGGGACCTATTCGGCCCGGAATCTGCCGGACGATGTTCCGGAGGAGGTCAAACAAAGTCGTGTAGAACGAGTAATGGCGCTTCAGAATGAGATCTCGCTCGAAAACAACCGGGCACGTATCGGTCAGTTGGAGCGGGTCATCATCGACTCCCGGCAGGGGGATTTCTACGTAGGACGGTCGCAATACGACTCGCCCGAAGTGGATCAGGAGATCGATTCCGGCCGCAGGCCGCAGACTGATCCGCGGTTGCTTCTATCAGGTGCGGATCACCGCAGCGGAAGACTACGACCTCTACGGCGAACTCGAAACGAAATAAAAGACAATCGATCACATCTTTCAATGTAGCGTTATCCGACAGCCGCAGTATCGAATCCGACAGTCGCTAACTCACGACCTCCGGTCGTGTCCGCAATTCACCCCTAATTCCCTTCCCGGGAGGGAATTGGGCCGCTACGCTTCCCATAACGGGGGACACGAAAGGATATGATCATGAAATAAAATTTTGTCGTTTGACGTTTTTTATATACCTTTGGGAAGGCGGAAAATATTTCCGGCGACAGATAAATGGCAGAGAAAAAGGTCATAAGCGATTTCGAGGCGCAGATTCGGCAGCTCATTGCCGACCATCGTCGGCTTACGGCCCTTTGCAAGGAAACAGCGGCGGAGCGCGACGTCCTGCGTAAAGAAAACCGCGATTTGCAAATGCAGGTAAAAGAGCTCGGCAAGGAGCTCGCCCGCGTACAGCTCAGCCAGGGACTCGCAGGAAATGCACCCGACCAAAGCAAAGCGATCGCACGCGTCAACCGTTTAATGCGGGAGGTGGACAAGTGCATCACCCTACTCAACAAACCCGACCGAATCGGCGAAGAGCTGTCGGGCAAGTAGGCAAGACATACGATAACGACCGAAGATATTTCATTTAACGGGAAGCAAGCGACATGGCCCAGCAACAGGCAATAAAGCTCAAAATAGCCGGTAAAAGTTACTCGTTTACGCTCAAGCACGAAGCGAACGAGGAACAGTCGCTGGCGGAGAAAGAGGAGCTCTACCGCCTGGCCGAACGCGAGGTGAACGCCTATGTCACCCGGTTCGAAAAGGCCAAATACGAAGGATTCTCGACACAGGACTGCCTGGCGATGGCCGCATTGCAGTTGGCGATTTCGAGCGTTTCGCTGGCCCGTAGCCGCGAAGTGGGCAGCGAAGATCTCCGCAGGCTGGAAGCGCTGCGCGACGAGATCGACGAATACCTGAACCGAATCGAAACCGAAAAGAAATAACAGGGAAGGATACGAGGGGGACCGTATAGAAAAGTCCGCAAGTATCATCGTTCTTTACCATACGTTTAAGAAAAATCTACCCGCATAGATTCCTTAAAGCTTTGCGAAACTGAACAATTTTTACATTGGGGCAACTCACCACTTTCAAAATCAGGCTTCAACCCCTCGGGGTGCAGGCTGCGGCCTGCCGGTAGAAGGTTGCGATTTTCGGGAGCCCCCACACTTGACTGATCTTGCAGATTCGTCAAACAAGTTAAGGAATACTATGCGGTTTTTTTATGTACAAACCCTAATAACTAACAAATAATAACTCTCTAAAACAATGATGACAATCGTACTATCGAGCGTCCTGTCCGCCGTAGTCTGCCTGGGTATTTACATCCTGGTAACCAAATACGTTACCAAGAAGTCCATCAAGGCACTGCGTGAAGCCGCCCGGAAAGAGGCGGAAGCGGAAGGCGAAATGATAAAGAAAGAGAAGATTCTCCAGGCCAAGGAGAAGTTCATCCAGCTCAAGAGCGAGCACGACCGCCAGGTCAACGAACGCAATCAGAAGATCGCCCAGAGCGAACAGCGGGCCAAGCAGATCGAAAACAACCTGCAAAACCAACAGCGCGAACTGGAAGGCAAGGTCAAGGAGAACGCCCGCCTCAAAGAGCAGATGGAAGCGCAGCTTCAGATGCTCGAACACAAGAAGGAGGAGATCGACCGTCTGATGCACGAGCAGAACACGCGCCTCGAGCAGATTTCGGGCCTGAGCTCCGAAGACGCCAAGAGCATCCTGATCGAAAATATGAAAGCGGAAGCCAAAGCCGACGCTGCAGCCTACATCAACGAAACGATCGAGGAGGCCAAAATGACCGCCACGAAGGAGGCCAAGCGAATCATCGTGGCTTCGATCCAGCGTGTGGCGACCGAAACGGCCATCGAAAACGCCGTTACGGTGTTCAACATCGAAAGCGACGAAGTCAAAGGCCGCATCATCGGCCGCGAAGGTCGCAACATCCGGGCGCTGGAAGCTGCCACAGGCATCGAAATCATCGTGGACGACACGCCCGAAGCGATCATCCTGAGCGGGTTCGACCCCGTGCGCCGCGAAATCGCCCGCCTGGCCCTGCACCAGCTCGTGACCGACGGACGCATCCACCCGGCCCGTATCGAGGAGGTGGTCGCCAAGGTACAGAAACAGATCGAAGAGGAGATCGTCGAGGTCGGCAAACGTACCGCGATCGACCTGGGTATTCACGGCCTGCATCCGGAGCTGATCCGCATCATCGGCAAGATGAAGTATCGCTCCTCCTACGGACAGAACCTGCTGCAGCACGCCCGCGAGACGGCCAACCTGGGCGCCGTCATGGCCGCCGAGCTGGGGCTCAACCCCAAAACGGCCCGCCGCGCCGGTCTGTTGCACGATATCGGCAAGGTGCCCGACGACGAACCCGAATTGCCGCACGCAATCATCGGTATGAAACTCGCCGAAAAATACAAGGAGAAGCCCGAGGTTTGCAACGCCATCGGCGCCCACCACGACGAAATCGAGATGTCGTCGCTTATCGCCCCGATCATCCAGGTCTGCGATGCCATTTCGGGTGCCCGTCCGGGTGCCCGCCGAGAGGTAGTCGAAAGCTACATCAAGCGTCTGAAGGAGATGGAGGACATCGCGCTCTCCTACCCCGGCGTAGTGAAGACCTATGCGATCCAGGCAGGCCGCGAGCTGCGCGTAATCGTCGGTGCGGAGAAACTCTCCGACATGGAGTCCGAAAGCCTGTCGCACGACATCGCCAAGAAGATCCAGGACGAAATGACGTACCCGGGTCAGGTAAAAATCACCGTCATCCGCGAAACGCGATCCGTGGCATACGCAAAATAGGATATTACCCCGAAAATACGATGTCTGTCAATACGGACAATCCATCGGCAGTCCCTCCTTTTCAAAGGAGGGACTGCGGCATAAGTAAGGGCAGGTAAAAATCACCGTCATCCGCAAAACCCGATCCGCAACGGATCTAACGCAACGATACTCCCAACACCGATCCCGATCATACTGGCCGGGATTTTTTACGCAAAAATCGATCTTTTGCGTGCCTGCCGCCCCGAGCGTCTCCCCGCCCTCCGTCCGATGAAAATATCGGCAATCATATCTTTTTAATGTGCCATTTCTAACGATCGGCAGCATCAAATCCGGCGGTCGATTATTCGCATCCCGTAGCCGTGTCTATGTATAATTAGCCACCAAAAGAACAATAAGTTATGATTAGATAGCCAAGATTATTGGATAAAAGTTTTGTTTTATAGACCTTTGTCAAAACTAATAGCAACATCCCGAATAAGTGCGTTGTAATTCAAAAACATTTCGTAACTTTGTACCGTTACCGCACAGGTAGCGGACATATTGATTAGTGAAAGTGTTTCGCTGATGCCTCGATAGGAAATCTGGTAAATTTCAAAAACAGAGGGATAAGCTTACAAACGCTCTTCGCCTTGTATAGTAAGTAATGTATCGTTCTGATATATACTATTCAAGTGTGGGGTGTTGCTTATTTCTGTTTAGGCTTACCAGAGCCTCCTATCGAATAAGCGAACAACTCCACACTTTCTCGAAAAAATTAACCCACCGTCATAGGAGTTGGACGGTAATATATTTTTTAATTAACAATGAAATCTTTACTTAAGTGGTTAATCATTCCTTCTATGGTTATGGCCTTCTTTTCTTGCGAAAAAGACGAAAAAGAAACATTTATGTATTCGGTAGGCAATGCCATCCAGTTGACACAAAACAGCGACCAACTGTCCGTCATGGACTATGCGGAAAAACATGTTAAAATGTCAACAGAGTCGCTTATGCAGTTTGAAGGTATGCAGGCTGAAGCCGACGAAGCTGCCAAGGCGGAATTTGCCAAACGTATGCAGGCTATTAATGAAACTGAATTTCGTAGTATGATGAGCGAAAGTGACTATTATGACTTTGTGTTGTACCGCCTATCAGGCGAACCGAATGGTGCAATAGAGATTGATCGCAAACATTATGCTGGCACAAAAAAGATTAAATAATGAGATTATTCTTATATTCAGCAGGTATTACTTTGTGGGCCTGCCTGTGTCTTGTCGCCTGTAAAGAGGAAACGGAACTGATGCTGGATTTTCCTGACAATCCGGCGCAACCGCCTATGGAAGATATATTGGACGTGAAAATAAAACAGCCTGTTTGTGTAATGGGTGCAGAATGGGACGCCGTGGGACAGGCTTTGTGCAACCGCGTAGAGCAGCGTCAGTCGGAAATAGATGATCGTACCCGCATTGTGCTGTTGGGGGCTGATGTACAACAACTGACTCCAGAGCAGATAACCAATTTGAAGAAAGTATGTGACGCAAACGGCGCTATAGGAATATGCAATCCGACATTTACTTTTGCGGAAAGCCTTCTCCAAGCCTTGGATATTAAAGGAGCTCACGTGAAGGATGCCGATGATGACAACGGGCATTATGTGGATATGCTCTTCTTTAACAGACATGGTGATGTGTGCGAACTGAACGACATTCACGATACAGACAAGTTACCGTATGTGACTATCGATCCCGATGGCAACGAAACAACAGGCAAAGTAACGCCCGATAATACGTCGCTTACCAGCTATGAATATGGATTGTATGCCGACGCAGCAGCGGCGTGGTTGAATGACTATTCCGTGTTGGATACGCAACAACTGCCCCAAGCAATATGCCGGATGGCAACTGACCTGAAAGCAGTCTCTCATGCTCAAAGCCAACGATTTGTTTATTCACCATCGTTCTCACGCGACGACGACACAACCACCACGGAAAAAGCCAAAGGACGCTCCGGGGTATATCAAGTCACCTATACCATTTATTCATTTTACTCGTTTGAACAACAAGCCGATTACTATATGGTACACCAAGAAGTCATAGGTAATAATGCCCCCATGTTTATAGGTAATTGGAAAAACGGCGGGAATAATTGTTACGGCTTCTATCTGGGTTGTATCGATAATGAGCACTGGATACATAACGCCGCAGGAGCACTCGATTTGAACGTAGCGGAGCTGCATGACCCGACACCCGTTACCTCTACCGGTTCTACGAGTGTCACCTCAGGTTACAGCGTTGATTTCGGAGGCAATATCGGACTTTCTTTGAGCGGACCGAGTGCCGGACTGTCGGGAGGTGGTTCATTCTCCGAAAGTTATACGACGACCCTGCCTGACGTCGCTATCACCAATCGATCGCTTACTGACGGATGCAATGCCAGTTGGTTTTACGATTGTGGAAGCGCTCCGGTCGTAAGCAACGGCTGGAGCGTTAGCATGAAAGACTCACCATTGATAACTCGTTCGACCATCGTACTGCAAAATTGTTGGTATTGGAAAGTACCTATGACAGAAGACAGTGATGAAGTATTACTGATGGAATACAATAATCGGGTGATTTACGATTATACTTGGCTTCACGATGCAGTTTTTTCTTATTCATACGGCAACAAGGGCGGAGGTTTCTCCTACCAAGGTATCATCAAACTGACCCCGCCAAACCGAACAAAACCAAAATAAAATATCATTTACACCCGAGAGCAAATGATTTGCTTTCGGGTGCTTCTTACATTGCTTTAACTTTCGGATAAGATCAATATCCTTCCCGATAATCATTTGCTCCTGCACATCGTCGCCGAAGCCGACCGCTGCATCGACCCGCCGACCATCGTCCGCCGCACGATACAATACGGGCTGGCGAACTATCCGGAGCTGGACCGCGAGAATCAATATCGCCGCTGTGTCGATCACCTGACACATAAATACGCGGAAGGAGGCTATCTCCGACTCTGGATCCCGGAATCGGACAATGCCCTGCGTCTCGCACGACTGCGCGAGCTGATCCGCAACCGCCAAGAGCTCCGGCGGCTTTTCGACGAAATATTCGACCGGGAGATAGCTGCGAACGGCTGAAAAACCGAGCCCCATTTACCGATGCCTTTCCCGGCCTTATAAAATCGGAATTGCTTCCTGATACAACCCGCTACCAACTCCGACCGGACGCGCAGATCTGATATCGGATGCAAAAATCACGGATACGACGAAAAAGGGGCGGCTCTTTTACAGAGCCGCCCCGAATCATCCGATCGGACGGAAACTATTTTTGCTGAATGAACGGAAGTTTCACGACCTCGGCTTTCATCAGCTTCTCGCGGATCACGATGGCGATCTGCGTGCCGACCTTGGCGAACTCCTTCTTCACGTAACCCATGCCGATCCCCTGTTTCAGACAGGGCGACATCGTACCCGAAGTCACCTGACCGATGATGTCGCCCTCGGGAGAGGCGATCTGGTAGCCATGACGCGGAATACCGCGATCGATCATCTTGAAACCGACCAGTTTGCGGGTCAGACCGCCGGCCTTCTGCTCTTCCATCAGTTTGCGGTCGATGAACTCCTTGCCATCGACGAACTTGGTCAGCCAGTTCAGGCCCGCCTCGATAGGCGAAGTCGTATCGTCGATATCATTACCGTAGAGGCAGAAACCCATCTCCAGACGCAACGTGTCGCGGGCACCGAGGCCGATATTTTTCAGCCCCTCCTTCGAACCCTCCTGCCAGAGCGCTTTCCAGAGTTTCTCGCCGTCTTCGTTGGCCACATAGATCTCACAGCCGCCCGCACCGGTGTATCCCGTGATCGAGAGAATCGCATCCACGCCGGCAACCTTCAGCTTCTTGAACGTATAATACTCCATATTCTCCACCGGCTCGGTGCACAGCTTCTGCACGATCTTCATCGCATTGGGGCCCTGGATCGCCAGTTGGCAGATCTCGTCCGAAGCGTTGTAGAGCTGCTTGCCGTGACCGGCCTCCAGACCGAATTTCTTGCCCTCTTCGACGATATGGTTCCAATCCTTGTCGATATTGGCCGCATTGATTACGAGCAGATAAGTTTCGGCATCGATCCGGTAAACCAGCAGGTCATCCACGATACCGCCCTTGCCGTTGGGCATGGTGGTATATTGCACCTTCCCGTCGTAAAGCGCCGCGACATCGTTGGTCGTGATATGCTGCAGGAACGCTTCGGCCTTGGGACCTTTTACCCAGACCTCGCCCATGTGACTCACGTCGAATACGCCCGCGTTGTTGCGCACGGCCAGGTGCTCTTCGTTGATGCCCGTAAATTCGATCGGCATGTTGTAACCTGCGAACTCGGCCATCTTAGCGCCGTTCGCAATGTGATGTTTGGTAAAAACCGTTGTTTTCATTGTCTGTTATCGATTTAATTATCAGTTATTTGATTATCAGTCTTATTCGCGGCGCTTCACGCCCATCCGGGGACAGCGGTGAAACTCCTTCGTGCGGTCGAACAGGTAGCGGTAGGTCGTATGCATCTTGTGCTTGGTGGCGCATACGTAACTCTCCACCATGCGCATCATCACCGGATTGAAATCGCCGATCCACGCAAGTTCCAATGATTTGTAGGGCAACTTCGGCACCTCCTTCTCGAAGGCACGAATGATTCCCGCCTCGATGCCCTTGCCGTGGAACTCGGGGGTGACTCCGAAAATCAGGCCGAAGATCCGGTCGGCCTTATGCGCCACCTTGAGCGCCCACATCAGACGCAACTTGTTCCACCAGCCGAACTTGCCGTTGAAGGAACCGATCACCCGGTTCAGATCGGGCACCATGATGAAAAAGCCGATGGGTTCGTCGTTATAGTAAGCGAAATAGATCAACCGTTCATCGATAATCGGACGCAGCGTATTCATAATGCGGAACGCCTGTTCGCGGTCCATCGCCTTCACGCCCGAAAACAGCGCCCACGCCTTGTTATAAACCAGCCGGAAATCCTCGGCCACCTGCTCGAGATTCTTTTTCGAGATATGCTTGAAACAGTAACCAGGACTCTCCTCCAGACGCTTCACACGCTCGTAAACCGAATCGCTCAACTGCCCCACCTCCAACCGACGCAGATAGGTATGCTGGTTGAAGTAGTTCTGGAATCCGTAATTTTCGAACAACTCTTTATAATAAGGCGGATTGTACGTGTTCTCATAGAGGGGCTGAAATTCGTACCCGCTGACCAACAGCCCCCACCAGGAATCCCGGGGACCGAAATTGATCGGACCGTCCATCGCCTCCATACCCCGGCTGGAAAGCCACATGCGGGCTGCATCGAAAAGCTGATCGGCCAGCTCCTGGTCGTTGATAGCCTCGAAAAAGCCGCACCCTCCCGTCGGCTGCTCCTCCAGGAAAGCATGTTCCCGGTCGTAAAAAGCGGCGATACGTCCCACCACTTCTCCTTTTTTATCGCGTGCGATCCAGCGAATGGCTTCGCCATCGGAGAACATCTCGTTTTTCTTCGGATCGAAAACAGCCTGGATCGAAGGATCGAGGGGACATACCCAGTTACGATTCCCCTTATAGATTTTCCGAGGCAGATCGAGGAACTCCCGCTCCGTACGGGCATCGACGACCTCCTGCAAAATGTACTTGTCTGAACTCATTGCCTTATAAAAAAGGTTTAATCCCAACAAAGATAACGATATTTTTCCAAAATCCCCGTTCACAGGCCCCAATCCGTGCGAAAACTTTTTCCATATAGTATATACGGGAGAGTCCGGGCTCGAAAAAACCGTTCAATTTCAGTTTTTCAAACAAACAAAATCGCTTTGTACGAAAAAGTAATCTTTTCGTGCAAAATAAATTACAATCTATAAGAATAAATATTATCTTTGCATCAACATTAAACCACAACTTAATTTCAATATATTATGAATGTTAACAATTTAATGGCAGAATTGGAGCGTAAGCACCCGGGTGAAAATGAATACCTGCAGGCCGTACGCGAAGTACTCGAGTCCATCGAGGAAGTTTACAACCAACATCCTGAGTTCGAGAAAGCCAAGATCGTTGAGCGCCTCGTAGAGCCGGATCGTATCTTCACCTTCCGCGTAACATGGGTGGACGACAAAGGCGAAGTGCAGACCAACCTGGGCTACCGCGTTCAGTTCAACAGCGCGATCGGTCCCTACAAAGGCGGTCTGCGTTTCCACAAGGCCGTGAACCCTTCGATGCTGAAGTTCCTCGGTTTCGAGCAGACTTTCAAGAACGCCCTGACGACCCTTCCGATGGGTGGTGCAAAGGGTGGTTCGGACTTCGATCCGACCGGCAAGTCGAACGCTGAAATCATGCGTTTCTGCCAGGCTTTCATGCTTGAATTGTGGCACAATATCGGTGTCGATACCGACGTTCCCGCCGGCGACGTAGGCGTAGGCGGCCGTGAGATCGGCTTCCTGAACGGTATGTATCAGAAACTGGCTCGCAAGTACCACACCGGCGTTCTTACCGGCAAGGGCGAAACTTGGGGCGGTTCCATCCTCCGTCCGGAGGCTACTGGTTTCGGCGCTCTCTATTTCGTACAGCACATGCTGCATCTGGCCGGCAAGAAACTGGAAGGCGCAAAGATCGCCATCTCGGGCTTCGGTAACGTGGCTTGGGGTGCATCGAAGAAGGCTACCGAACTGGGCGCCAAAGTGATCGCAATCTCCGGTCCCGACGGTGTAGTAACGATCCCCAACGGTATGAACGAGGAGATGATCGACTACATGCTCGAGCTCCGCGCTTCGAACCGCAATATCGTGGCTCCGTTCGCAGAGAAATTCGCAGGTACGACCTTCACTCCGGGCAAGAAGGCTTGGAGCGTGAAGTGCGACATCGCACTCCCCTGCGCATTCCAGAACGAGCTGAACGGCGACGATGCTGCCGAACTGCTGAAGAACGGCACTTGGTGCTGCGCCGAGGTTTCGAACATGGGTTGTACGCCGGAAGCTATCCACGCATTCCAGAAGGCAGGCATCCTGTTCGCACCGGGCAAGGCCGTCAATGCAGGCGGTGTAGCGACTTCGGGTCTCGAAATGACGCAGAACTGCATGCACCTCTCCTGGTCGGGCAAGGAAGTGGACGAGAAACTCCACTTCATCATGGCAAGCATCCACGACGCTTGCGTGAAGTTCGGCAAGCAGAAGGACGGTCACATCGACTACGTGAAGGGCGCCAACATCGCAGGCTTCATGAAAGTCGCTCAGGCAATGCTCGAGCAGGGTGTATTGTAATCCTGTTCCTCTCATGCGAAAAGAGGTGCGGCCTTCGGTCGCACCTCTTTCATTTTATCCGTTTCGAAGAATCGCGGTTCCGGACCCGCACGAGTTAGAAGGCGATATTCGCCGACAGGCCCAAGGTCAGCGTATTAAGGTGCTGACGACTCCCGCAAGCCATCGGAGGTTGCAGATAGTAAGTAGTCTGAAATCGAAGATCGAGGTTGTAATTGGCCCGAAACGTCATAGAGGTACCGACTCCGAAAACGGGTCCTCCATGGCCTCCCAGCGTATATCCGTCCAAGGAAAAAGATTCATAATACTGATATCCGGCCAAAACCTTGCCACCGGTCCGCCAACGCGCGGTAATCGGATATGAAAAATAGGCCCCGGCACTTGCGGACCAACTGTCCAGACGGTCCGTCGATTCGGCGATACTCGGTGTAACCGGCACACTCGATACGGCCGTACGTCCTCCGAACCCGACATAAGGATTCATAAACCAGGCTCCCTCGATTCCCAGGTTCACGCCTGCATTGAATTCGGCCACGACCCCCGAAACAGGGCGGTACCGCCCCATCACCACCTCCGTACTTACCTCCATACCGAAGAACGAAGGTCGGCAATAACGGTCGTAAAAAAAATCCTGCTCGAATTCCGTCAAGCCCTTGTCCTTGAAGATCAAATCGGCGAACAGATACCCCAGTTCTACGGAGAGAATGCCGATCCCCGCACCTACCAGCACGTCGCTGAGCCAATGCTTGTTGTTCAACATACGCGAAACACCCGTCACCGTAGCCATCGAATAACCGGCGATACTGTACCAGGGACTGCGGCCCCCGTACTCCTTATGAAGCATCGTAGCCGCCATAAAAGCCGTAGCCGTATGCCCCGACGGGAACGACTTGTTGTTCGATCCGTCGGGACGGGGCATACGGCAAGTATATTTCAGAGAATTGACCGCTCCGGCCATCAGAGCGACGGAAAAGGCATCCGACACCAGCATCCGGCCCCACGAACTGCGCCCCGGACTCCTCCGATTTTCAGCCCCAGCATCAACGCTGCGGGAGCGTATTGCAGATAATCGTCGTAACGAAATCGGAAGGAGGGCACATAATCGTTTCTCAAATGACGAAATCCATGATCCCGCTCCTGCACGACGAGTCCCGCAACGACGAGAGGAACACCGATATAGGTTATCCGGTAGGCACGCGAAGAGGTTATCCGCTCCATATCCCGGATAAACGGGCTGCGGCGGAGGGGGGGGGGTAATCGGACTCAATGTATCGACCTGGGCGAAAGCGCCGATCGACACCCCCAGCAGAAGGCACAGCAACAGCAATTTCTTCATTTACCAAATACAAGATTCCGACCGCATCGGAAAAACCTGTTCTCACCGCTTACCGACAGCCGGGACGGGGACGGATGCGGCGGCGGATACTCCGCACGACATCGCCCAGAATAGCGATCAGAGAGGTATAGCCGATCACTTCGAGCCATTGTACCCACGTGAGCGGCGTAGTACGGAACACCGGACCTCCGAATTCCACGATCAATACCTGTCCGACGGCGATCAACAGCAGCACCAAGAAGAACGTACGGCTTCCCCGCAGATCGTGCAGCACCGAATGGCACGCTTCGAAGCCTTTGGCGTTGAACATATTCCAGAACTGCAGAAAGACGAATACAGAGAAGAAAACGGTCAGTTGTTCGAGACTGAGCTCGCCGGTCGTAGCACGCCAGTAGAACAGCATACCGAGCAATACGCCGACGAAAATCGTTCCGCAGGTAAAGATCGTCCGGGCCATGGCCGGTGTGATGATAAACTCGTCTTTGGGACGCGGCGGTTCGTTCATCACCGCCGGATTGGGCGGCAGGGAAGCCATCGCCAGCGCAGCGAAAGTGTCCATGATGATATTGACCCACAGAATCTGCACTACCGTAAGCGGCATCTCGGTCCCGAAAATCGAACCTACGAAAACCACGATGATCGCCGCGAAATTGATCGTCAGTTGAAACAGTACGAAGCGTTGGATGTTGCGGTAGAGCGAGCGGCCCCACATCACGGCAGCAGCGATCGACGCGAACGAATCGTCGAGCAGCGTGATATCGCTGGCATCCTTCGCCACCGACGTACCCGATCCCATCGAGAGTCCCACGTTGGCGAAGTTCAGCGCCGGGGCATCGTTCGTACCGTCACCCGTTACCGCCACGATTTCGCCCTTGCGCTGCAAAAGACGCACGAGCCGCTGCTTGTCGAGCGGTCGCGCCCGGGACATAATCTTCAGAGCCTGCACCCGTTCGAGCAGCTCCTCGTCACTCATCGCCGCGAACTCCACGCCCGTCATCTCGTTCCGCGAGGAGTCGGTTTCATCGTGCCATAAACCGATGCGGCGTGCGATCTCGCGGGCCGTGGCCGGAGTATCGCCCGTGACGATCTTAATATCGATCCCGGCCTTCATACAACGGGCTACGGCAGCCGGGACATCATCCCGTACCGGATCGGCGATCGCCGCCACGGCCACGAACAGCAACTGCGGATTCCGCAGCGCGTCTTCGCATCGTTCGGCCGTCGTTTCGGCATACGCCACCGCCAGCGTACGCATCGCACGTCCCTGGAACAGCAGCAACTGTTCGTTCACCTGGGCATCCTTGCCATCCGGCATACACATCGCCCGCACGATTTCGGGAGCACCCTTCACGCAAATCAAACGCTTTCCGGTAGTTTTGCTCTGTATAATCGTCGCCATATATTTGCGTTCGGTGGTGAAGGTCATACGATCGACGATCGGCGCCTCCTCACGCAAAGCCGCATAGTCGAATCCCTCTTCCCGCAGGCGGATCAGCAGGGCCCCTTCGGTCGGATTGCCGATGACATTTCCGTCGGCATCGAGAAAAGCGGTCGAATTGACGGCGATGATCTCCGCCAGCAACCGTTCGTCAATGGAGGCATAATGAATGATCTCCTCCACCCGCATCCGGTTTTGAGTGAGCGTACCCGTCTTATCGGTGCAGATCACCGTAACGGCCCCCATCGTTTCGCAGGCGTGCATCTTGCGCACCAGGTTATTCGTCTTCAACATCCGACGCATCGACAACGCCAGCGAGAGCGTGATGCTCATCGGCAGCCCCTCGGGAACAGCCATCACGATCAGAGCCACCGAAACCATAAAAATACGCAGCAGCTCCTTGGAAGTCTGGACCCAATCGCCCGTCGAAAGCTCGCCGCCCATGTATGCCTTGGCGAGCATCGCCAAGAAGATCGCGATCGACACCGCGATACCGATCTTGCCGATCATCCGCGAAAGACGCGTCAACTGCTTGTACAGCGGTGTAGGCTCCTCGCTGGCTATGGACGACTGCTCGGTTACCCGTCCCGCCTCGGTGCGGTCGCCCACAGCTTCGACGATCATCTCGCCGTAACCGTCCACGACAGTCGTACCGCGCAACAACGCATCGGAAGGATAGGTCGCTTCGGCATCGAAAAAGCGTTCGTCGGTAGTCTTGTCCACCTCAGGCTCGCCCGTCAGCGTCGATTCATTGATCTTGAGCGATACGGCCTTCACCAGCTTACCGTCCGCCGGGACCGTTTCGCCATTCTCGACATACACCAGGTCGCCCACGACCACATCGCGTCGGGGCACCTCGGTCATCTCCCCGTCGCGGACGACCTTGACCGGAATGTCGTCATTCACCAGATTGAGCCGCTTGAACCGCCGCATGGCGTCCAATTCGAAGAAAAAGCCGACACAAGTGGCCAAAACGATGGCGCAGATAATTCCGATGGTTTCCAGGAACTCCCCATCGATAAAAGCCATCGCCAGCGACAGCAGCGCCGCTACCAGCAATACCTGAATAATCGGATCGCGGAACTTCTCGGCAAACAGTTTCCAGGCCGAATCCCCCTTGCGGGGCGTGATGAGATTATCCCCATGCAGACGGCGGCTCTCCTCCACCTGGGCGGAAGTCAAACCTCTGTGTTGATGTTCTTTCATAAAGTCAGTCGGATATATAAATAAGGTTGTGAATGTTATCGAAAAGAATATTGCCGGGTCGAGGCATCCAGCCGGACCGCAATGAACAACATGATGGTAAAAGCCATGAGCGACGAACCACCGTAGCTGACCAACGGCAGGGGAATTCCCATCACCGGCATCAGTCCGATGGTCATCCCCACATTAACGAGCAGATGAAAAAGCAGGAATGCCGCAACGCAGTAACAGTAGATCCGTCCGAAAGGCTCCTCCTGCCGTTCGCCCATACGCATCAACCGGAATATCAACAGGCAAAAGAGCGTCAGCAGAAGCATAGCGCCCAGAAATCCCCACTCCTCGCCGATGGTACAGAAAATGAAATCGGTATGTTTCTCCGGCACGAAACCGTATTTGATCTGGGTCCCTTGCAGGAACCCTTTGCCGATCCAGCCGCCCGAACCGATAGCGATCTTGGCCTGATTGACGTTATAATCCGTACCGAGGGGATCACTGACCAGCCCCAGGAAACTTAAAATACGGTTCTGCTGATGCTCTTTGAGGATGGAATTGAAAATATAATCGGTAGTCGGAACGAAAAGCATTGCCGTCAGAAACAGTCCGATCGTAATGAAAATATTGCGCAGATTGGCGCGGAAGGCATAAATCGCCACAAAGATGAGCGACAGCAGCGTCACCACGAGCAGGCAGCGGTAGAGATCCATCGCTCCGGGTGCCGCCAACAGCATCCCGAAATAGAGAAGCAGCGTGCCCAATGCCAGCGCAGCCAGATAAACCATGCGGGACCGCCACTGTCCGTTCATCATCGCCTCGGAAAGCGTACAGACCAGAATCAGCATCACCAACAGGGTCAGCGGCGTAAAGAGGAACGAAAAAATAAAGAGTACGGCGATCAGGATCACCGGAATACAGAGCCACTTGTTCAAACCTTCGCGGTACAACACGAACAGCAGCGATACGAGCACGATACCCGATCCTGTATCGTTCTGCATGACGATAATCAACAGCGGCAGACAGATCACCAATCCCACCTTGAAAAGATCCCCCGCCCGGTTGATCGAAAACGAGCTGGAGCTCATCACGCGGGCCAGCGCCAGCGCCGTAGCGATTTTGGCGAACTCCACCGGCTGAATACGGACCGACCCGATCTCGAACCAGGCCTTCGCACCGTTCACTTCACGACCGAACAGCAGAGCGGCTACCAGGGTCAGCAATCCCAGGACATAGAACAGATAAGCCCACTTGTGATAGATGCTCGCATCGACCAGCAACACGACGACCGCTACGGCGAACGATATTCCCATCCAGACGAGCTGTTTCATATAGAAATGCGAGAAGGAAAAAATGCTCTCCGCCCCCTCTTCGTACGAAGCGGAGAGGATAGCCACGAAGCCGACCAGCACGATCAGCACATAGATCAGCACTGTCCAGCGATCGACGCCCTCGAACAATTTACCGATGCCGTTATTTTCCATAGGCCGGGTAATAAATCGTTTTCTGCTTGACCATCTCCACCAGCCAGGGCCGTGTGACGGTGTCGGTCAAATAGTACTCTTCGAGCAGACTGGCGATGGGCAAAGCGGCCGAAGCCCCGAACCCGCCGTTCTCGACATACACCGAAATAGCGATGCGGGGATTGTCCTTCGGAGCGAACGACAGGAAGGTCGAATGATCCTTGCCTCGAGGATTCTGCGCCGTACCCGTCTTGCCGCACACGTCCAGACCCGGCAGATAAGCCGTCCGGGAGGTTCCGCCCTCCTTGTGCACGCTCTGCCACATACCCTCCACGATCGGTTCGAAATATTTCGGATCGACTTTCGTATAATGTTTCTCGTAAAACCGCCGGTCCATCGAATCCCGCCCCTCTACCGAACGGACGATGTGCGGGATATAATAGTACCCGCGATTAGCGACGATAGCCGCCAGGTTAGCCATTTGCAGCGGCGTACACTCCAGCTCCCCCTGACCGATCGAGAGCGACAGCACCGTCAGCGCGTTCCACGATTTCCGATAACGCCTGTCGTAAAACTTCCGGTCGGGAACATAGCCGTTTCCCTCGCCCAGAAAATCCGAATCCAGCTTGCGGCCGAAGCCGAAACTCTCGACATACTCCCTCCATACGTCGAACCCCTCCTTGACGCTTCCGTACCGGGGATTTTCGAGAATATCGCGGAATACGTAACAGAAATAGGCGTTGCACGAAGTCGCTATGGCAAAACGCAGGTCCGCAGGCGACGTATGGGCGTGACACCTCATCTTGAGCCGTCCGACCTGATAACCCTCGTGACAGGGATAACGCATGGAAGGAGTCAGCACACCCTCCTGCATCCCGATCAGGCCCTGAACCAGTTTGAAGGTCGAACCGGGCGGATAACGGCCGCTTACGGCACGGTTGAACAGCGGCTGCCGTTTGTTATAGAGCAGCTCCATATAGTGATTGCCCCGCTGCCGTCCCACCAGTTCATCGGGATCGTACGTGGGCGAGGAAACCATCATCAGAATCTCGCCCGTCGAAGGTTCGATCGCCACGGCCGCCCCGACTTTGCCGGCCATCAGCTCCTCGGCGAAGAGCTGCAACCGCGCATCGATCGTACAGACGATCGACTTGCCGGGTACGGGCAGCGAATCGAAACGACCGTCCATATACGAACCCTTGATCGCTCCGTGCGTATCCACCTCGGAGATCTTCACCCCCTTCTTACCGCGCAGCTCCGGCTCGTAAGCCGACTCCACACCGCTGATTCCGACGTATTCGCCCGCCTGATACGAAGGATAACGCCGTAACATTTCGGAATTGACCTCCCCCACATATCCCAGCAGGTTTCCCCCTACTTTACGAGGGTATTGCCGGGCAGTCCGGTAAACGGTATAGAAGCCGGCGAAGTTACACTCGTCGAAACGAAGTTTGTCCTCCTTGGACATATAGTTCATCACCATACGGGGCGCACGCGGACGCACACGGGCATTGGCCAGCTCCCTCACAAGCCCTTCGTGCGAAAGACCCGTAACCTGACAGAAAAGCGTCGTATCGAACCCTTCCCGATCCATCTCGCGATAGATCACCATCAAGTCATAACACTCGCGACTCTGTACCAGATATTCGCCGTTGCGGTCGAACACCTCGCCACGGGACGGATACTGAACTTCGTAGCGCAACGCATTGCCCCGGGCCAGCTCCTCATATTTGCTGTCGATGAGCTGAATATAAGCAAGCCGCGCGGCGATTACGCCGAAAACGATCAGCACGACCACCTGCAGCACCCGCATCCGGGCAACCCCTTCCCCACCGTAACTCATAGCCGAACCGTCAGTTTAGTGGTGAACAGCCGCGCAAGCAGCCAGATGAAGCCCACCGTAACAGCACTGCTCACGACCAGTCGGACGAGCGTATGGAACAACTGCGCCCAAGACAGGGACTCCAACATGAAAAACAGGAAGTGGTGTACCACGACCATCGCTGCCAGGTAGCGCAGAAATCCGCCCTGCCCCAACCGGATCGAAGAAGGAATACCACCCTCCCGAATCCCCTCCTTACCGCAGACAGACTGCAGAAGCGGCCGGCGCAGCATAGCGACCGGAAGCGTAGCGATCGTATTGATCCCCGCTGCCCCCATCGCCCAATCCATCGCAACGGACATCGACAAAGCCAGAAAAAGCACTGCAACCGGCGGAGCGTCGATCGGCAGCAGGACAATGAAGCCGATATAGACCAAAGGGCAGAGGTAGATACTGATCGACAGGTTGTCGAACAGAAAAATCTGCAACAGGGCCAAAATAAGGAATAAGACGATATAGGGAACAGTCCGGTACATATTTATCTTCTGTTTTGCCGCTCGGCTTCGGCTTCGAGCTCCTGCACATCTTCGATATCCCGGTTGCGCACCAGGATAACATCCGTCAGTTGCGACACATCCACCGCCAGCCGGATCACCACGTCGTAAGCCATCTGGGTATCGGCCAGCGAAAAACTCTCCACATAGCCGATCAGCACGTCAGCCGGAAAATACTGCGAAAAACCGGAGGAAACCACCTCTTCCCCCTCCGTAACGCGGGCATATTTGGACAATTCCTTCATGCGGACGTGGTAGCGATCGTCACCCGCCCAGTAGATCGAGCCGAAATAGTCGTCGCCGGCGAGCTTGCCGCTGGCATTGAACGACGTATTGAGAATCGACACCGCCACCGCATGACGGTCGGAACTGGCGGCCACGTAGCCGACCATGGCCCCTTCCGGAGAGAGCACGCCCATCCCCTTCTCGACGCCGTCGCGTTCGCCCCGGTCCAGCACGATGAAGTTACGGTTCTTGTTGATCGAATTGGAAATCACCCGGGCGACGGTCAGCTCGTAGGGCTTCTCTCCCATATCGTGCAGCAGGTCCGTACGCACCGAATCGGCCGCCGACCTCCGGTAAAAAGCCAACTCCTCCTCGAGTACGGCGACACGCTCCAGCAGGCGTTCGTTTTCGCGCCCCAGGGTAAAATAGGAGCGAATGTCTGCGAAGATGCCGTTCACCCCGCCAACCACCTGGTTCGAGCGGGTGAGCAGCTTGGCCTGCGTATAATTCGAAGAGTGCGCATAATACCCGATGGCGATCGCTTCGAATACGACGAACAAGACCGCCACGTAGATTCTGCGCAGGAATTCGATCAGTTTATACACGGCTCACGGGAAAGCTTCCGCAGCTTCGTTATTTCATCAGGAACGAGAAACGGTTGATATTCTTCAGCGCGATACCCGTACCGCGCGCAATAGCACGCAAGGGATCCTCGGCCACGTGGAACGGAATACCCGTCTTGGCATTCAGACGCTTGTCCAGCCCCTTGATAAGCGCACCGCCGCCGGCCAGGTAGATGCCGTTCTTCACGATGTCTGCATACAGCTCCGGCGGCATGGTTTCGAGCACCTTCATCAGCGCCGCATCCAGCTTGACGAGCGACTTCTCCAGTGCATAGGCGATTTCACCGTAGCTGAGCGACACGGTCTGCGGCAGGGCGGTAAGCATATTAGGACCCGTTACCACGTAATCCTCGGGCTCTTCGTCCAGCTCGGTGAGCGCCGCACCGATCGAACACTTGATCGCCTCGGCCGTGCGTTCGCCGATACGGATGTTGTGCTGCTGGCGCACGTAACTCTGAATATCGTTGGTAAAGACATCGCCCGCGACATTGATCGACTCGGAGCAAACGATGCCGCCGAGCGAAATGCAGGCGATCTCGGTAGTACCGCCGCCTATGTCGATCACCATGTTGCCCTCCGGTGCTTCGACATCCAGACCGGCACCCAGCGCCGCAGCCATCGGTTCGTAAATCATATAGACCTCACGCCCCCCGGCATGTTCGGCGGAATCCCGCACGGCACGGATCTCGACATTGGTCGAGCCGGAAGGAATGCAGATCACCATGCGGATCGAGGGAGCGAAGAGATTGCCCGAAGTCTTGACTTTCTTGATCATGCCGCGCAGCATCAACTCCGTAGCGTTGAAATCGGCGATCACGCCGTCCTTCAGCGGACGGATCGTCTTGATGTTCGGATTGGTCTTCTCGTGCATCTGGCGGGCCTGCGTACCGATAGCCACCAGTTTACCGGTGTGTACGTCCAACGCCACGATGGAAGGCTCGTCCACCACGACCTTCCCGTTGTGAATAATCAAAGTATTGGCCGTACCCAAGTCGATAGCCAGCTCCTGTGTCAGTGAAAAAAGTCCCATAGTACTCTGCTTTCCTCCTCTATATTGTAATCTATTAATTCCTGATAATCAAAATATTGACTTTCTTTCCCAGAAGCCTTCGCCTGCCCGTGAAATCCGTGTCAATACATCAGGAACAAAGGTAATGAAAATGAAAGCAGAATAAAACAAATTCGTTTGTTTTTTCTGCCGAGTGCGTCTTACCTTTTACAAAGGTAGGGAAAAGAAGGATAATTATGTGTCCTTTCCCGTTTTTTATTTACTTTTGTAGAAAAGAAACTTTTATTCCGAAAACTTATGGACCACAAGATAGGCAGCGGCGCCAGATGCGCCATGATCGGATACGGAAGCTGGGCCACGGCGCTCGCCAAGGTATTGACCGAAAACGAACCCTCGATAGGTTGGTACGTCCGCAATCCGGAGGTGCTCGAAAGCCTGCGCGACAAGGGTCGCAATCCCCGCTATTTGAGCAACGTGCGGTTCGACCGCACGCGCATAAACCCCTCGGACGACCTCGACCGGGTGGTTTCCGAGGCCGACATCGTCATCCTGGCCAGTCCCTCGGCCTACCTGAAAAAGACGCTCGAAACGCTGACCGTTCCGCTCAAGGACAAATTCGTCATCTCGGCCATCAAAGGCATCGTCCCGGACGACTACACCACCGTCGTAGAGTATATACACGACCATTACGACCTCTCTTTCAAGCAACTGGGCATCATCACCGGTCCCTCCCATGCCGAAGAGGTTTCGCTCGAACGGCTCTCCTACCTTACGGTGGTTTGCACCGATCCGGAAAATTCGCATACGATCGGACACAAATTCGCCACCGAATATATCAAACTCTCCTATTCGACCGACCTGTACGGCATCGAATATGCTACCATCTTAAAAAACATCTACGCCGTAGCCGTCGGCATGGCAGTCGGATTGGGCTACGGGGACAATTTCCTCGCGGTACTGATCTCCAACAGTGCGATGGAAATGGCCCGGTTCCTGCGGGAAAGCTACCCCGACCAGCGCGAAACCCGCGCATCGGCCTACCTGGGCGACCTGTTGGTGACCTGTTATTCGGTTTACAGCCGCAACCGCAAACTGGGCCTGCTGATCGGGCACGGCTGCACGGTCCGCGATGCCCTGGACGAGATGACCCAGGTTGCCGAAGGCTATTTCGCCGCCGACTGCATCCGTCACATCAACGCCCGCCACAAGGTGCAGATGCCCATTGCCGATATGGTCTATGAAGTCCTTTACAAAGGAGTTCCTGTTCGGGAAGCCATGCAGGAGCTTACGGCAAAACTGATTTAACACCAATACAGTCATGAAAACTCTGTCGTTCGATCCCATTCGCGCCGATGTCGCAATCACCGAGAAGGAAAAATCCGCAGCCCTGCACGCCAACGCACTGCTGCACAACGGCCAAGGTGCCGGCAACGATTTCCTGGGCTGGGTGGGGCTTCCCTCCGCCCTCGACGAAGAGGAGTTGCAGGCGATCGAAACCGAAGCCGCCCGTCTGCGCGACCTGGCGGAAGTGATCCTCTGCATCGGCATCGGCGGCTCCTACCTGGGAGCACGCGCCGTCTATGAGGCGTTGAGCGACCCGTTCAACCTGCTGTATGAACATCCGGCGAACCCCATTCTGCTTTTCGCCGGACAGAACCTGTCGGAAGACTATCTGGCCCGTCTGCTCGCAGCCGTCGAGAACCGGTCGATCGCGGCCATCGTGATCTCCAAGTCGGGCACCACGACCGAGCCGGCCATTGCCTTCCGGCTGATCCGCAGCGAAATCGAACGCCGCTACGGACGTAAGGAGACGGCCCGGCGCATCGTCGCCGTCACGGACCGCAGCCGGGGGGCGTTGAAAACCCTCGCGGACCGCGAAGGCTACCGCACTTTCGTCATTCCGGACGATGTGGGCGGACGTTACTCGGTTCTGACCCCAGTGGGTCTGCTGCCGCTCGCGGCGGCGGGCATCGACATTCGTTCCCTACTGGCCGGTGCGTGCGAAATGGAACGGGCGACGGCCGACGGAGTCCCGTTCGACGAAAATCCCGCAGCCCGTTATGCCGCCGTACGGAATATCCTCTACCGGCAGGGATTCATGATCGAAATACTCGCCTCCTACGAACCGCAACTACAATATCTGGCCGAATGGTGGAAACAACTCTTCGGCGAGAGCGAAGGCAAGCAGGGAAGGGGAATCTTCCCGGCCAGCGTCACCTTCACGGCCGACTTGCACTCGATGGGGCAATACATTCAGGAGGGAGAGCGGACGCTGTTCGAAACGGTCGTCTCCGTCGCCGCCCCGGAGCACCGGGTGAAGATCGGCAGCGACCCGGACAACCTCGACGGACTCAACTTCCTGACAGGCAAGCGCCTTTCGGAAATCAACCATACGGCCGAACTGGGCGTGAGCCTGGCCCATGCAGACGGGGGCGTCCCCAACCTGCGGATCGAAATTCCCCGCATCGACGCCCGCAGCCTCGGCACCCTGATCTATTTCTTCGAAAAAGCATGCGGCATCAGCGGTTACCTGCTGGGAGTGAACCCCTTCGACCAACCGGGAGTCGAGGCTTATAAAAAGAATATGTTCGCCCTGCTGGGCAAGCCCGGCTACGAAGAGGAGGCCGAAAAACTACGCCGGAAACTGTAATCCCCTCGGCTGCTGCGACCGGCGAACACAAGAGGATCCGACATTCAGACCGAATAAAACAGGAGTAAAAATCTTTGTGATTTTTACTCCTGTTTTTTGTAAAACGACAACTATCCAATCAAAAGTCCATTGCCGGAAACCACCTCCTACTCAAGACATTTTTTTAGAATAATTCCAAATGCCGCAATCCAAAGACAAACACCGAAAAATATATACCAGTACGGATGCGGGGCACACAACTCTTGGGCCCAATCTCCCTGTTTTTTATAATATCCATATTGAGAATAGAACATCAAAAAAAACATGATTCCAAAAAGGTACAAGAAAAAATCATCGTGCTGATTTTCCGATTCAAATCGCTTGTTATAATAAAATAAAATAAAATAAGGACTGCATTGCACAGTCCTTATTTTGTCGAATATGGATCCCGTATGACTTACAGAATCCGTACGCCTTCGGCGCTGCATACCATCACAGAGTTGATGACCTCATCCGGAATGATGCCGTAAACGAATGTCAGCTTGTAGGTGCTGTCGTCCGCAGCCGTCATTACCATCGTTTCGCCGACACCGCTCATCTCCCCGGTTTCCTGATTGAACTGACCGAAAAGCCAGTCCACACCGGATACGGTATAGTCGTATGCCCAATTCTCGTCGTCAGAATATTTACCGGTAAGTTTCTTGGAAGTTTCGTCGAAAGTATAGGTACCCGTCATCTTCACGAACCCGTTCGAGCTGACGTCCTGATACATTTCGAAATTTTTCTCCTCGTCGAAAACGATATAAACCTCCTTCGGGAAATTCGTATCGTCGCCACCTACCTCCCATTTGGTCATATGCCAGCCGTAAACATCGACAGGCTCGGGATCAGGAGGGGTAGGAGGAGTAGTTTCCTCGTTGTCACTGCAACCGACCAGCGCCACTCCGAAAAGCGCCACTGCCAATAAACTAATCAATCTTTTCATATTTCAATTATCAGGTTATACCCGTCTGAAACCGGACAGAATCAATTTCACAACACGCAAATATAATCAATCGAACGCTATTTCCAAAATTTTCACGTCGGAAATCCGAAAAAAGCCGGAAAGGAGGCCCGTTTTCATCGAAATTATCGCAGCGCTCCGCCCGACATCGGACTTACAGCACATCCACCAGGCCGTGTCTGACGGCATAAACCACCAGGCTCGCCGTATTTTTACATCCGGTCTTCTCCAGAATATTGGCCCGGTGCTTGTCCACCGTGCGCTTCGAAATGAACAGTTCGTCGGCGATCTCCTGGTTCGACAGCCCGCGGCACACGCAGACCAGAATCTCGATCTCCCGGGTCGAAAGGCGCTCGTCGGATCCTTCGTACCCGGACACTGCGGTCTGCATCCGGCTGGCGAGCGACCGCAGCACCTCCTCGCAGAAATAGGTGCCTCCGGCCGCCACCGTTTCGATCGCCCGCAACACTTCGTCCATCGGGGAATCCTTCATCAGAAACCCCTTGGCCCCGGCCTGAACCATCCGCGAGTAGTAATTCTCATCCCCGAACATCGAAAGGGTAATGACCTTGAGTCCGGGCTCCAGAGCCAACGCTTTCTCCGTCGTTTCCGCCCCGTTCATACCGGGCATGGCGAAGTCCATGAAGACCACGTCGGCCTCCGTCGCGGGCAGCATCGCCAGAAATTCCTCTCCGGTCGAAGCCTCTCCCACGACCCGAATTCCGTCGTACCGGTCGAGCAGTCCCCGCATCCCGCTGCGGAACAGCGAGTGATCGTCCACCAATATAATTCTGCAAAGTTCCATCGTTACAGTTTTTCCGCCGACTCAGCCTGGGTGCTGACCCGGATTTTCGCCTGCATACCGACGCCTTTGGCACTCGTGATGTCGAACCGCCCGTTCAGGGAGTTGATACGCGAAGCGATGTTCGACAACCCCATGCCGCAATCGGTCACGGCGGCAGGGTTGAACCCGCGTCCGTTGTCCGTATAGTCGAGCGCGAGCGTATCGCCGCTCTTGGAGAGCGAAAGGTTGATCTCCGTACACCCCGAATGTTTGAGCGAATTATTCACCAGTTCGCAAACGACACGATAGAGAATCACCTCGACGTCGGTATCATAGCGCTCCGAGCGAAGGTTGGTCGTGAAACGGATCTTCACGTCGTGCATCGCCGAACTCTTTCCCACGAAGTTCTGGATGCCCCGCGCCAGGCCGAAATCGTTGAGCACATGCGGCGAAAGGTTGTTCGAAATTTCCCGCAGCGAGCGGATCGCCTCGTCGATCACATAAGTCGTATTACCGATGATCTCCTGCTGATCGGCCGGCAGCGACTCCCGTTGCAGGGCCGACAGCGACATACGGGCCGACGAGAGCAACGGCCCCAGCCCGTCGTGCAAATCCTTCGCGAAACGCGACCGCGATTTCTCCTCGGTGCGCAGCACGGCCGTCAGGATGCGCTTGTTGAGCAACTGCCGCTGGCGGTTGAGCCGGGCGATGTACTTGAAAAGCTTATGGGCATACATCACGCCGATCGACATACTGATCGAAATGACCAGTCCCAACCAGACGAACACCTCATAAGGCAGCGTCTGACCGTTGGCACGCAGGAATTGCACGACCCGTTCGACGGAAAGGAGCGTAAATCCGATGGTGAACAGAATCCAGATCGAATTGTACTTGGTCGTACGGATCAAACGGATGGCGAACAGAGTCGCGATCGTCTGGATGACGATGGCCACGATGAGTAAAATTTTGATCAGCATATTGAATATTCCGCTAAAATTCGAATTCTTCCGCTCCGACGCACCGGCCCGAACCGCTTCCCGTCTTCACGAATACAAATATAAGAAAAGACGGGAGTAATTGAAAATTTATTTTCGGACCGCCTGTTCAAACACCCTCTATTCACCTCGAAACGAACGAAAATCGCCTCGGCACATTCCTGCGACTCCGGCAATTCCGACTTCGGACCGAAATCCGGAATTACGCCCCGGGCAGCTTCCGCCGCAAAACAGGATCGCCCAATCTCCGGCACCAGCCTCCGGTCCGATAAATCCTATCCGAGTATCCGCTCCAGCGGAGCCATCTGCGCATAGTCGGTCATATCCGTCTGCACGGGAACCACCGAAACATAGCCGTTCGCCAATGCCCACTCGTCCGTATCGGTCGATTCGGGTTCGCTATTGACGAACGCACCCGTCAGCCAGAAATACTCCCGGCCCCGAGGATCGTGGCGACGGAAAAACTCCTCGCGCCAATACCCTTTGTTCTGGCGGCACACCCGAATACCCTTCACCGCTTCGGGCCGTCCCTTGGGTATATTGACATTCAAACAGAACGGCGTGGGGGGATTGGCCTCGACCACCGCACGCACGATGCGCTCGCTGTAAATCTTCGCGGCTTCGAAATCCGCCTCCAGACTGTGATCGTCCAGCGAAAGCCCGATGGCAGGACAACCGTAGAAACTGCTCTCGATCGCACCGCCCATCGTACCCGAATAGAGGATATTGGCCGCCGAATTCGAGCCGTGATTGATCCCCGAAAGCGCCAGATCGACCTTGCGGCCCTTGAGAAAGTAGTCGAAAGCGATCTTCACGCAATCGACCGGGGTTCCCGAAAAAGCATAAACCTCCACACCGTCGCCTTTCGACACTTCGCGCAGGAAAAGCGGATTATTGATCGTTATCGCCTGACTCATACCGCTCTGCGGCGTTTCGGGGGCAATGGCGACCACCCGGCCGAACTTGCGTGCGACCTCAAGGAGCGCCTGAATACCTCTTGAATTGTAACCGTCGTCGTTGGTGACGAATACCAACTTCTCTTTCATCATATTTTTCTCCGATTTTAGTGACAAATATACGAAAAGGCGGGCGACATTCGTCGAACTCGTTCGAAAAGAATGTCCGAACCGCCTCCCATATTCCATACAACATACATACTTCCTTCCCTGCACCCGGGAAATTCCCCGCATGCCGATCCCGTCGGAAAATTCCATTGTAAACAAAAAGGATCGGGGCAGGGAGTTGCAGACTAACCGCAAACCATGTGCCTCAAAGTTCGAGAGCCATCCATACGCACCGCCCGTCGAAGCAATCCGCACCTCCCGACACGATTCAAGATGAAACCCGTTCACCTCCCACACCCGCCGCAGCCGGCATCGCCGCACAATCGGTCCGGCTGCGGAGTCATCTATTTTTTAGACAGCCGATTGCCCGTTTGGGAAAAAGTTTCTATATTTGCGGACCGTATCAACCTCTTATATTGGGTGCGAAGCCACGACCGGGAACATCAATCCGTTGATTTTCGGAGGATTGCAGAGTAAGATCCCTGCATGGTAGGCAAACACAGCGATAATGTTGAACGCAGAAATCATCAAAAAAATTGTTGCAACAATGAACAAGGATGCAGTAATCCGGCTCGTCAACGAGCAGATGTGGACCAAGACGGATGTTCCGTCGTTCCAGGCCGGTGATACGATCACCGTTACGTACAAGATCGTCGAGGGTAACAAGGAGCGCCTGCAGAGCTTCCGCGGCGTAGTTATCCAGATCAAGGGTACGGGCAAGACCAAGATGTTCACGATCCGCAAGATCTCCAACGGCATCGGCGTCGAGCGTATCTTCCCCTCTATTCGCCCCACATCGAGAGCATCGAGGTAAACAAGCAGGGCGTGGTTCGTCGCGCACGCATCTACTACCTGCGCAACCTGACGGGTAAGAAAGCCCGTATCAAGGAGAAGAGAGCCGCTTCTACGAAGTAGATCCTTCCGCCTGCAAGAAAAAAGCCTCCGTTCGAACGGAGGCTTTTTTCTTTAACACGAATCTTCACAACGCCGATACCCGCACCAGCTAAAAAAACGCTATTCCGGCCGGGCAAACATCTCGTCCGTCACCGGGTAGTCGATTTCGAAACCCCGGATAATAACTTTTCCCAACTTCCGACAGACAAGACAAAGATCGAGTTGCGGCCCGCCTTCCCGCGACCGACCGAAGAGCCACATATCCCTGCCAATACCCGGCCGTCGGCCGTCCGCACTACGGACGATCCCGAAACGTTCCGAATAAATTCGTTGCCTCCGAAAAGCAAAAAGGTTGCAAACGAATATCGTTTGCAACCCAGCCGACCTCCCGGTCGTTTGCGGAGAGAAGGGGATTCGAACCCCTGATACGCTTTAGACGTATACGAGCTTTCCAGGCGCGCCTCTTCAACCACTCGAGCACCTCTCCTCGGATGGGCAAAGATAATGATTTTTCCGGCAATCGGCCAAATTTCGCTCCTACTAATTCACCGTCCGGCACGATATTTTCCGGCCACTGTCGGCAAAAGACGCTCCCGCATGCTTCAGAACCCGGGCGAAACGGCATCCATTCCCCCTGGCTCCCGCCCATTCGCCGTCAGGCAAAAGGCCGCGTGCCTTATAGCCGAAGAACGGCCTACACGGACCCGACGAGAACGATCCCTACCCAAAAACGAATCTCCAGGCGCAAACGGTATAACGCCGTCGCACCCGCTACTTGTCCGCAACCATCTGCTTCCACTCCGGATGCCGCAGAATATAACGGGCCATGAATCGACACAGCGGAACCACTTTCAGCCCCTGCCGTTTCAAATCTTCCAACACCGCCAGCGTCAACTGCGAGGCGATACCCTGTCCGCAGAACCGATCGGGAACGCCCGTATGGGTAACGGCGATACACCCGGGACCGCACTCCTCGTAATCCACCGCTGCCGTAGCACCGCCCAAATCGAATTCATAACGTCCGAGCGCCTTATTATTCTTCAATTCATACTTTTTCATAACCATCGAATATTGATTGTATGCAAAGAAGAACAAAATCCGCACCGCAACCCACATTTCGGGAAAGAAAAAACCGGACCGGGCGATTTGCCCGGTCCGGTATCGCAATCCGCACGAATCGGCTACGCCTTGCCGGCCGATCCGAGAACTTTCTCGCATTTGTGCATGTAGAGCTTCTTCATCTCCTCGCGGGCCGGCCCCAGGTATTTGCGGGGATCGAACTCTGCGGGTTTGTCGGTCAGCACCAGACGCACGGCGGCCGTCATGGCCAGACGGCTGTCCGAGTCGATGTTGATCTTGCAAACGGCGCTCTTGGCGGCACGGCGCAGCTGCTCCTCCGGAATGCCGATGGCATCCTTCAACGCACCGCCGTGCGTATTGATGATATGCACGTACTCCTGCGGCACGGACGAGGAGCCGTGCAGCACGATCGGGAACCCAGGGATGCGCTTCTCGATCTCCTCCAGGATGTCGAAACGGAGTTCGGGCGGCACGAGCACGCCGTCCGCATTGCGCGTGCACTGCTCGGGCTTGAACTTATTGGCTCCGTGCGACGTGCCGATCGAGATGGCCAGCGAATCCACACCGGTCTTCTTCACGAAATCCTCCACGTCCTCGGGACGGGTGTAGGTATGGTGTTCGGCCGAAACCTCGTCCTCGACACCGGCCAGCACACCCAGCTCGCCCTCCACCGTCACATCGTGCTTGTGGGCATACTCCACGACCTTCTTCGTCAGCGCCACGTTCTCATCGTAAGGCAGGTGCGAACCGTCGATCATCACCGACGAGAAACCCATATCGACGCAATCCTTGCAAAGCTCGAAGGTATCGCCGTGATCCAGATGCAACACGATCGGAATGTTCTTGCCCAACTCCTTGGCATACTCCACGGCACCCTGGGCCATGTAGCGCAGAATGGTCGGATTGGCATACTTGCGGGCACCCGACGACACCTGCATAATCACGGGCGACGAAGTTTCGACGCACGCCTGCACGATGGCCTGCATCTGCTCCATGTTATTGAAATTGAAAGCGGGAATGGCATACCCACCCTTGATCGCCTTGGCAAACATCTCGCGGGTATTCACCAGGCCCAGTTCTTTATAAGATACCATAATTATATAATAATTTAAGAATTTATGCGTTCCTATCTTTACAAAATTAAGCATTATTTCCTTAATAACAGGCTCTTTCCCGAATAAAAATCAGGCGGGAGAAAAAATAGCGCTCAAACGGAATATTCTGATTTTATTTTAGTAAATTTGCGAATAATTGGCAATTTTTCTAACGCTACAATAAAGACCTCAACACCATGTCGGAATTCATCTATCAAGAACCATTCCCGATCGAATGTGACAAGACGCAATATCGTCTGCTGACCAAAGAGTATGTCAAGATCGTCGAATGCGACGGACGCCGCATTCTCAAGGTCGATCCCAAAGGTATCGAACTGCTGGCCCGCGAAGCCTATACCGACGTATCGTTCTACCTGCGCCCGGCCCATCTGGAGCAACTCCGCCACATTCTGGAGGATCCGGAAGCTTCCGACAACGATAAATTCGTGGCCTACACCATGCTGCTCAACCAGACGGTCGCCGCCGAAGGCGAACTGCCGACCTGCCAGGACACCGGCACGGCCATCTGCATCGGCAAGAAGGGCGAGAATGTCTTTACGGGAGCGGACGACGCCGAATGTATCGCCCGGGGCGCCTACGAAGCCTACAAGGAGCGCAACCTGCGCTATTCGCAGGTGGTGCCCTTCACGATGACCGAGGAGAAGAACTCGGGCACGAACCTGCCCGCACAGATCGATCTCTACGCCGACAAAGGCAACGAATACAAATTCCTGTTCATCACCAAAGGCGGCGGCTCCGCCAACAAAACCTTCCTCTACCAGCAGACCAAAGCGCTGCTGAACGAGAAATCGCTTCTGGAATTTTTCCGCTCGAAACTCATGGATCTCGGCACCTCGGCCTGCCCGCCCTACCACCTGGCCGTCTGCATCGGCGGCACGTCGGCCGAAATGTGTCTGGCGACCGTCAAGAAGGCTTCGGCAGGTTACCTCGACCAGCTGCCCACCTCGGGTAACGAAGGAGGACGCTGCTTCCGCGACCTGGAGTGGGAACAGAAAATCCTCCAGATCTGCCGGGAGAGCGGTATCGGCGCCCAGTTCGGCGGCAAATACCTCGTACACGACGTGCGGGTGATCCGCGCTCCGCGCCACGCGGCGTCGTGCCCCGTCGGCATCGGCGTAAGCTGCTCGGCCGACCGCAACATCAAAGCCAAAATTACCGAAGAGGGCATCTTCCTCGAACAGCTCGAGAAGAACCCGGCCCGCTTCCTGCCCAAAGAGGCCCCCGCCATGTCGCCCGCCGTGGACATCGACCTGGATCAAGGCATGGACAAGGTGCGCGAAATCCTCTCCAAATATCCGATCAAAACGCGCCTGAACCTGCGCGGCACGCTCATCGTGGCCCGCGACATCGCCCACGCCCGCATCAAACAGATGCTCGATGAGGGCAAGCCGATGCCCGAATATTTCAAGAAACACCCGATCTATTACGCCGGTCCGGCCAAGACGCCGAAAGGAATGCCTTCGGGCAGCTTCGGACCCACGACGGCAGGCCGTATGGATCCTTACGTGGATCTGTTCCAGGAGCACGGCGGCTCGCTGATCATGCTGGCCAAGGGCAACCGCTCGCAACAGGTGACGGACGCTTGCCGAAAACACGGCGGATTCTACCTCGGTTCGATCGGCGGTCCGGCGGCTGTGCTGGCCAAAGATTCGATCAAATCGGTCGAAGTGGTCGATTTCCCGGAACTGGGTATGGAAGCCGTCCGCAAGATCTACGTCGAAAACTTCCCGGCCTTCATCCTCGTGGACGACAAAGGCAACGATTTTTTCGCGCAGCTCAAACACTAAACGCTCCGCCCCGGCCGTTATAGGGGCAACCAAGGAAACAGACAGTCAATGAAAGGTTTTTTCTGTAAAATAACCCTCGCATTATGTTTCGTAATCTTCGTCGGCTCCGCAGCAAGAGCCGACGAGGTTACTTTCAGCGCCAACGCCCCGATGGTCGTCACGGCAGGCGAAAGTTTCCGGGTGGAGTTCTCGCTCAACGCCACGCCCGACGACGATTCGTTCGAAGCGCCGGATTTCGGGGCGTTCGACGTACTGGCCGGCCCGGCGATCTCCCAGGGACACTCGATTCAGATCATCAACGGCGCGATGACCAAAAACGTCAATTATACGATCACCTACGTATTGTTGGCGCAGGACGCGGGCAACATCACGATCGGTCCGGCTTCGATCAAGGTCGATAAAAAAAGATACAAGACCCAGCCTCTGCCAATCGAGATCTCCGACAAGCCGTCGGCAGGCAGCGCCCAGGCTTCGCAGGGAAATTCAGGCTCTTCGGATAAAAGTATCGAGGAGGAAGCCCAGGGACAGATCGCCAAAGACGATCTGTTGCTGCGCGTCCACATATCGAAACAGTCGGTCTTCAAAGGCGAACCCCTGCTGGCGACCTTCAAGCTCTACCGCCGGGTGGCGATCGTGGGCTACGAAGACATTAAATTCCCCTCCTTCAATGGCTTCTGGACACAGGACATCGACGTTTCGAACGCCATGTGGCAGCGTGAAACCCTGAACGGCAAGGTCTATGAATCGACAGTCGTAAAAGAGTGTCTGCTCTACCCGCAGCAGGCGGGTACGCTCGTGATCGAACCCGCAACGATCACCGCCATTGCACAGGTTATCGTACAGAGCCGCCGCAACATCGATCCGTTCTTCGGCGGCGGGCACGAAGTCTATAATCTGCGGCGCAAGTTGCAGACGCCCCGCGTGAACATCACGGTCAAAGAGCTCCCTGCGGGCGCTCCGGCCAGCTTTACGGGCGCCGTCGGCAAATTCTCCATGGAGGCATCGCTCTCCGCAGACCAACTGGCGGCCAACTCGGCCGGGACCTTCACGGTGAAAATCACGGGACAGGGCAACCTGCCTTTCATCCAGGCTCCGAAACTGACGCTGCCCGCCTCGTTCGAGCAATACAACGTCAAAACCACCGAATCCATCCAAACGGCGACTGCGGGAACCTCCGGCTACCGGCAATTCGAATATCCGTTCATCGCGCGCGCCGAAGGGACGTACCGTATCGATTCGATCCTTTTCACCTACTTCAATCCCGACCGCCGGGAATATGTGACCCTCTCCTCGCAAAGCTTCCCGCTGCAAATCACACCGGATGCCAACGGCGGAGAGAGCTACATGATCAAAGGACTCTCCAAGGAGGACGTTCAGATGCTGGGACAGGACATCCGTTTCATCCGCCTGGGCAAGGCACGCCTCCAGCCGATGCGCGAGCCATTCTTCCTGAGCGGACTCTATATCGGACTGCTGGCTGCGATTCTCGTCCTTTTCGCCGGAACTTACATCGCGCTGCGCAAGCAGATCCGCGACAGCCAGAATGCGGCTCTGATCCGGGGCCGGCGGGCCAACAAAGTGGCCATTCAGCGTTTCAGGATAGCCAAGAACTATATGGAAGAGCACAACCAGCACGCCTTCTACGAAGAGATGCTGAAGGCTTTATGGGGGTATATGAGCGATAAATTCAATATCCCGGTAGCCAATCTCACCAAGGAAAATGTCCGCGAGGAGCTCCACAAGCGCGGAGCCGCGCCGGAAGACACCCAGCTTTTCTCGGAACTCATCACCCGCTGCGACGAAGCCCAATATTCGCCGGTGGCTTCGGCCCGTATGAGCGACGTATATCGGGACGGCCTCGAACTGATTTCCCGCATCGAATCGATCATCAAACGCTAAAAGCCATGAAACGATATATTCTCTTTCTCCTCGCCACGCTGTTGAGCGCGGCGGTTTCGGGGCAGACTGCCGCCCGAACCGATTCGCTGGCTCAACACCCGCAATCGGAGCAAACCGCCTCGGCAGCTTACGCATCCGATCCCGACAAGTTGTGGGATCAGGCCAACACGGCTTACATCAACAACGACTTTCCTACGGCAATTTCGCTTTACGAAACAATTCTGTCGAGCGGCAGGCAATCGGGCAAACTCTACTATAACCTGGCAAATGCCTATTTCAAGGAGCAGGAAATCGGTCGGGCGATCCTCAACTACAACCGGGCGCTGAGGCTCAATCCCGGGAACGAAGACATACGCTACAACCTGCAAGTCGCCGAGAAAATGACCAAAGACCACATCGACGCCGTCCCCGAATTTTTCGTCAAGACCTGGTTGTCGAATCTGCGCAACCTTTTGAGCAGCACGACATGGGCCGTCCTCTCGCTGGTCTTCCTGGCAGCAATGCTCGGCTCAGCGCTTTTCTACCTGCTCTCCCGTCGTCTGGTACGACGCAAGATAGGATTCTACGGCACCGCAACAGCCTTTCTGCTGCTGGTACTGACCCTCTGCTTCGCAGCCATCGACCGCCGGGAGGCGATCGACCGCACATCGGCCGTCGTACTGCGGGATGCCGTCGCCGTCAAAAGCTCTCCCAATCAGAACTCAACCGATCTCTTCATTCTGCACGAAGGCACCAAAGTAGAAATTTCGGACCGTCTGAACGGCTGGTGCGAAATCACCATCGCCGACGGCAAAAAGGGCTGGATGGAGTGCTCGACGTTCGAAACCATCTAAAAAACCGGATCCGCCCCTGCGAATCCAAAAATTTCCAAGAACGTGTCCAGACTGCTTCAAGACGTGACCGGAGAACTGTCGAAACTCCCAGGCATCGGACGCCGCACGGCGTTGCGCCTGGCGATCCACCTGCTGCGCATGGAACCCGATTCGGTAAGCGACATGACACGCAGCATCGACCGATTCCGCCGCGACATCAAATACTGCAAATTGTGCAACAACCTCTCGGATGAAGAAATCTGTCCGATCTGCGCCGACCGGGAGCGCGACCATACGACCGTCTGTGTCGTAGAACAGGTCGCCGACGTACTCTCGATCGAAAATACCCGCCAGTACCGTGGACTCTATCACGTATTGGGCGGTGTAATCTCTCCGATGCAGGGCATCGCCCCTTCGGACCTGAAGATCGACCTGCTGATCGAGCGGATCGCCCAGGGGACAATCCGGGAAGTGATCCTCGCCATCTCGACCTCGGTCGAAGGCGAAACAACCCTGTTCTATCTGCTCAACCGGCTGCGCCAATACCCGCAGGTGAAAGTCACGTCGATCGCCCGGGGGATCGGCTTCGGCGACGAACTGGAATACGTGGATGAACTGACGATTACTCACGCACTGATGAACCGGCGGGAAATCGAATAGGAAACTCGCGCCCGGAAAATCCGCACCTCCGCCAAATACAAAGCAACCGCGAATATCCGAAACGAATATTCGCGGTTGTTTTTCCACCGGGCCGACATTTCACCGCTGATCGACGAAATGAAGCTTATCGGTATCGAATCCCTGTTTTTCGACCTGTTCCAGAATCCGGGCCAGCACCTGCGTAGATAATCGAGGTCGGCGAGCGAGAATCCATAAATATTTGGCCGATCGGCCGCTTACGACGACCCACTGCCGCTCGGCAGCGGAATCGCATGCCGGCATCGTATAGTCGCTATAAAAAAACCAAAAAGACGAAACCCGCAGGCATTCGTAATCGGCAGACAACCGACCTTTTGCACTCGAAATCCGGTCCCGGCCCGTTCTGCCGTCCTTGCCCCGATAGACGATTCGCATTTTACTTTCCGACAATAATCGGTAAACCACCCGGGATCCGACCGTCCCCTCCTGAAACGGATGATCGAAACGAGCGATCTCGTACCACTCGCCGACATACAAATCGGGATTCGCCCACGGTCCACAGCCGACAGCGGCAACGACCGGTCCCCGACCGTACGCGGCGCCCGCCACAAGCAACATCGTCGCAAACAGCATATATTCGATTTTCACCCTGGTCATAACGAGGGTGTATCGCATATTCTATACCGGATTACGTCTATTGCAAAGATTCCTGCAAACTTTTCAACGTGCGGTAAATTCCCTCGGCATCATAACCGCACTGGGCATACAATTGCGCGGGCGTTCCATGTTCGACAAAACGATCCGGAATACCCAGGCTCACGACCTTCGGCAGATAGCCGTGCTCGCAGAAGAACGCGACGACAGCTTCTCCCACGCCGCCGCGCAAGGCTCCGTCCTCGACGGTCACCACACAACGGAACTTACGTCCGACCTCGTGCAGCAGCTCCTGGTCGAGCGGCTTGGCGAAACGCAGGTCGTAATGGGCCACCCGAATCCCGTCCGCCTCCATACGCGCAATGGCCTCGGAAGCAAAATTGCCGACCGTACCGATCGTAAGGACCGCAATCCGCTCCCCTTCCTTCAGGCAACGCCCCCGCCCGATTTCCATCGCAGCGAACGGCTCATCGCGCCAGGCGACGCCCGCTCCGTTACCGCGCGGATAGCGGATGGCGAAGGGCCGACCGGCCTCGAGCGCCGTAAACATCATGTTCCGAAGTTCCAGCTCGTTCATCGGCGCAGCCACCGTCAGATTGGGAACCGTACCGAAATAGGCCAGATCGAAAGCGCCGTGATGCGTCGCTCCGTCCTCACCCACCAGACCGCCCCGGTCAAGACACATGACCACCGGAAGGCGCTGGATCGCCACGTCATGAATCACATTGTCATAAGCCCGCTGCATGAAACTCGAATAGATGTTGCAGAAAGGCACCATGCCCGCAGCCGCCAGTCCGGCGGAGAAAGTCACGGCATGTCCTTCGGCGATACCGACGTCGAAACAACGCTCCGGCATCTCTTTCATCAGAATATTCATCGAGCTGCCCGACGGCATGGCGGGCGTTATCCCCACGATCCGCTCGTCGGCACGGGCCAGTTCGAGCAGCGTCTGGCCGAAAACATCCTGGTATCGGGCCACTTCGGTCTTGCTGACGATCCGCTCGCCCGTTTCCGGGTTGAATTTGCCCGGAGCGTGCCATACCGGCTTATTGCACTCGGCGGGCTTATAACCCTTTCCCTTTACGGTCATCACATGCAGCAACTTGGGTCCCTCGATACGTTGCAAGGCAGTCAGCACCCGCACCAGTTCCGGCAAATTGTGTCCGTCGATCGGGCCGAAATAGCGGAAATTCAAACTTTCGAACAGGTTGCTGTTCTTCAACAGTCCCTGCTTGACGGCATTGCCCGCTTTCTGACAAAACCGCAAAACAGCCGGCGTATGGGACAAAATCCGCCACAGGCGGCGTTTGATAGCGTTATAGCGCCTCGATGTCGAAATCTTGACCAGGTAGTTCTTCAAGGCCCCGGTAGCCTGGTCGATGGCCATGTTGTTATCGTTGAGAATGACCAGCAGGTTGGTCTGCTTGCTCGCACCGGCGTTGTTCAGCCCCTCGAACGCCAGACCGCCCGTCATCGAACCGTCGCCGATCACGGCCACCACCTGCCGCTGCTCGCCCTTGAGTTCCGCAGCTTTGGCCATACCGAACGCCGCCGAAATCGACACGGAGGCATGTCCGCCGCCGAAAGCATCGTAAGGACTCTCGGACATACGCGGGAAGCCGCTGATACCGCCCAGCTTGCGATTGGTCCGAAACGCCTCGCGGCGCCCGGTAATGATTTTATGGGCATAGGTCTGATGCCCCACGTCCCACACGATTTTATCGTCAGGAGTATTGAATACGTAGTGCAGAGCGACGGCAAGCTCCACCGCTCCCAGGCTCGAAGCCAGGTGTCCCGGATTGGACGAACATTGTTCGATGATGTACTGACGCAGTTCGTCGCAATACTGACGCAAGTCAGAGCCCGACAACTTCTTCAAGTCATCGGGCGAATCAATCCGATCGAGCCATTTATATTCCGAATGCATCATGGATAGGCAAAGATAGCATTAAAAAACGACATTTTTTCGAAATTTTTCCTATCTTCGCATTATCAAATTCCGCTCCGCTTATGAAATACAACAGAATACTCCTGAAACTCAGCGGTGAATCCCTGCAAGGGACTCAAAAATACGGTCTTTCGACCGACGTGCTCCACAGCTATGCGGAGCAAATCAAAGCCGTCGTCGGAACGGGAGTTCAGGTAGGCATCGTCATCGGCGGCGGCAACATCTTCCGGGGACTTCAGGGCGCCCGCAAGGGGTTCGACCGCGTGAAAGGCGACCAGATGGGGATGCTGGCCACGATTATCAACTCGCTGGCCCTGCAGTCGGCCCTCGAGGACAACGGCGTGAAAGCGAAAGTCCTCACCTCGATCCGGATGGAACCCATCGGAGAGTATTACTCGAAAGCCAAGGCGCTCGACTACCTCGAAGCCGGATACGTAGTCATCATCGGCGGCGGCACGTCGAACCCCTATTTCTCGACCGACTCTGCATCGGCGCTGCGCGGCATCGAGCTCGAAGCCGACGTCATGCTCAAGGGTACGCGCGTAGACGGCGTCTATACGGCCGATCCGGAGAAAGACCCTGCTGCGGAGAAGTTCGACGAAATCACCTTCGATGAAGTTTATCGTCGCAACCTGAAGGTTATGGATATGACCGCCTTCACGCTTTGCCGCGAAAACGGCCTCCGGGTCATCGTCTTCGACATGGACACTCCGGGCAACCTGGAAAAGGTGCTCGCCGGAGAGAAGATCGGCACACTGGTCAAACTTTGAAAACATATTATATCGCTATGAACGAACGTAAAAAACCAAATAACAAACGTCTTATCGATGATCGTCCTGCTCGCGGTCGTCATCGCCCTGATGTGGCTGCTGCCCGACGGATCGCAGCCCGCAGCCCCCGCAACGAACGCTCCGAAGACCGAACAGACCAAGAATACGAACGATGCGCCCGACGACATCGAGGCTACGACCCTTGTTAAAGCCGGGACACAGGCACCCGATTTCCGGGTGGAAATGTTCGACGGCACGACCTTCACCCTGGGCAGTCTGCGCGGCAAAGTGGTGCTTCTGAATTTCTGGGCGACCTGGTGCGGTCCCTGCCGCGAGGAATTGAGCCGCGTACAGAAGGACATCATCGACCGCTTCAAGGGGAACGAAGACTTCGTTTTCCTGCCCGTATCGCGCGGCGAAACCCGCGAAACGGTCGCCGCTTTCCGGGAAAAGATGGGTTATACGTTCCCGATGGGACTCGACCCCGAACAGAAAATTTACAGACTTTACGCCTCCAACTACATTCCGCGTAATTTCCTGATCGGCAAAGACGGCAAAGTTATTTCCGCGACCATCGGTTACGAGGCCCCCGAATTCGACGAACTCATTCTGCTGATCGAGCGACAACTCAACTCCGCCAACTAAACAAATACGACATATGGATACCAAAACCATTCTTTCCGAAGCTTCCGACCGCATGCAGAAAACGATCGAGCACCTCGAAGAAGAGCTGCTCAACATCCGGGCAGGCAAGGCGAGCCCGACCGTGCTGAACGGAGTTTTCGTAGATTATTACGGATCTCAAACCCCGATTTCAGGCGTGGCAAGCGTCACGGTACCCGATGCCAAGACCATTCTGATCCAGCCCTGGGACAAAAACCTGATCCGCGCGATCGAAAAGGCGATCATCGACTCCAACATCGGGCTGACCCCCTCGAACAACGGGGAGCAGATCCGACTGTCGATCCCGCCCCTGACGGAAGAGCGGCGCAAAGAGCTGGTCAAGCAGGTACGCCAGGAGGCGGAAACCGCCCGCATCAGCTTGCGCAACGCACGCCGGGACGCTGTCGAAGCCTTCAAGAAGGCCCAGAAGGAAGGCATGTCCGAAGACGAGGCGAAAGACGGTGAAACCCAGGCGCAGAAGCTGCTCGACAAGTTCACCAAATCGCTGGACGCGATACTCGACAACAAGGAAAAAGAGATCATGACCGTATAGATACGCTTTCTCCGAGAAACCGAACACCCCGACGCATAAACGCCGGGGTGTATCTTTCATCAGAGGGGGATTTTTATATCAGGTACCCCACCCACTCAAGAAAACTCGCCCGTCATGCCTCTGCGATTCGAAAAAATCACCACGCACAAAAAACGCTTCCTCGACCTGCTCCTGCTGGCCGACGAACAGGAATCCATGATCGACCGCTACCTGGAACGGGGCGAAATGTTCGTAGCCCGTGACGACGGACAGGTCGTCGCCGAATGCGTCGTCACGGACGAAGCCGACAGAATCGGAGAGATCAAGAATCTGGCTGTACCCTCCAGTATCAACGGAAAGGATACGGACGACAAATGCTCGAATTTCTGGAAGCGCACTACCGGGATCGTTACCGGACGCTTCTCGTCGGCACCGGGGATGTTCCCCGCACACTCCGTTTTTACGAACGATGCGGATACGTTCGCTCGCACTCGATCCCCGGCTTCTTCACCGATCATTACGACCACCCCATCATCGAAGATGGCAGGCAACTGGTAGATATGGTTTATCTGAAGAAGTCCTTGTAACCCGACCTGTCGATCCGGCCACGCAAAAAATCGTGCGCCGCAGAAATCCCATCCGATCGGGTTATTTTTCACCGGAATCATCCGAAATTCTGTTTTTTTTAATACCTTCGCGGCAAGACAACTATGAAACTCATTCTTAAAATATCGCTCGCATGCCTGCTCGCAACAGGCTGCGCATCGAAAATTTCCGCCCAAACTTACGTCAAACTCAACGGACTCTATGCGCTCGTGGGCGTAGTCAATCCGGCCGTCGAATTCACGATCTCCCCCAAATCGACCTTCCAGACCGAAATAGTCGTTTCTCCGTGGAAGTCGATAAACAACCATCACGCCCTCTTTTGTATCTTCATGGGCGAATACCGCCGTTATTTCAAGGAGCACAACCGAGGCTGGTACCTCGGAGCCAATATCGGCATGCAGGCTTTCGACCTCTCGAAACCCTACATCGAAAACTGGAAGCTCAAATTCGAAAACCGATATAGCAAAGGTTACGGATTCATGATCGGCCTCTGCGTCGGCTACGAACATATCTTCCGCGAACGTTGGGTGCTCGACGCCTACTTCGGCTGGTCGTGGATGAGCAGCTTCTACAACGGCTATTCCATGGACGGGAAAATCGACATGAACCCCGGCCATCAGGTCGAACCCAAATACCCCGATCCGTTCAACGGTTCGTCGGAGTGGTATCCCAACAAGATCGGATTGTCGATCGGATACCGTATTTTCAATCCGCACAAGAAAAAATAGTTCGGCAACAACTCGTCCTGCCTCCGCGCTCCCCAACCGATTCGAATCACCCGCCGCACGGACATCGCTTCCGTATCGTCATTTTTCAACCGTATCCGTAATTTTTCCCGGTAAATTTTGGCGGGGGGGGGAATTACTTATATTTGCAGCGGAAACTCATTCGCCCGGGAATACATCCACTTTTCCCCAAGAACGTTTCCGAACAAAATATAAACCCCAAGCAAATATCCCTAAACAATGAAAAAAATTCTTTTCACGCTGTTCGCCCTGGTATTGGCATCCGGTATCGCCGCCCAAATTCCCGAACCCGATTTCATTGGCGAAGTATTGGCGATTCATTCGGACGGCACGGCGGAAAAATTGGAAAAACACAATGTCAAAATGCGCACCGGAGCCGGAGTGTATATAGCAGGTCTGGCCGTCAATAAGTCGAAAACTAAAATTCTCGTCGCAGGTAGTCAAGCCAACGTACGCTTCGCAGCCGACGAACCGGTCAATCTGATTGTCCGCGCCGTAGACAACAAAACCGACCCGATGTCGATCGTACGGGTATTCGCCATGAAGAACAACCGAAAACAACGCTCGGCAGTCATCTCGGCCGTAGGTTCGTTCAACGTCACATCCAACGATATGGAGTACCTGCCCTTTACCGCAGAAAAATACGGAGAAAACTCCTATTACCTGACTTTCGGAGATGCCCCTGCCGGTGAATACGGCATCATCGTCACCAACCCCAACAATGTCGATGAAAAAATGATCATCGTATCGGCTTTCGGAATCGATCCGGAAAAAATGCCTGCTGCATCCGGTTCCGAAACGGCAGAGGACACAGAGTAAAACATCCGGCAAATACGGCCCTGGAAACGACATTACGATATCGCACTCCACGACAGCCTACAACAAAAGAACCCCCGCCGCAAGCATTGGTCTTGCGGCGGGGATTCTTCCATTAAACGGGGATTACTTGCGGTAAACCTTGGTATAGCCGTAAATCGCCTCGTCACCGAGCTCTTCCTCGATCCGGAGCAACTGGTTATACTTGGCCATACGGTCGGAACGCGACATCGAGCCGGTCTTGATCTGACCCGCATTGGTCGCTACGGCGATGTCGGCGATCGTCGAATCCTCGGTTTCGCCCGAACGGTGCGAAGTAACCGACGTATATCCGGCACGATGCGCCATCTCGATAGCGTCGAGCGTTTCGGTCAGCGTACCGATCTGATTCACCTTAATCAGGATCGAGTTCGCGCATCCCATCTCGATACCCTTGCGCAGGAAATCCACGTTGGTTACGAACAGGTCGTCGCCGACCAACTGACACTTGTCGCCCAGCTCGGCCGTCAGCATCTGCCAACCCGTCCAGTCGTTCTCGGACATACCGTCCTCGATCGAATCGATCGGATATTTGGCGACCAAGCTCTTGAGGTACTCGACCTGCTCTTTCGAAGAGCGCTTTGCACCGTTCGCACCCTCGAACTTCGTATAGTCGTAAACACCGTCCGCATAAAACTCCGAAGAGGCGCAGTCCATAGCGATCGACACGTCGCCGCCCTCGCTCTTGCGGCCCGGCTTGTAACCGGCAGCCTTGATCGCTTCGAGGATCGACTCGATCGCATCCTCCGTACCCTTCAGCGCGGGTGCGAAACCTCCTTCGTCGCCTACGGCCGTCGAGAGGCCCCGGTTGTGCAACACCTTCTTCAGGCTGTGGAACACCTCGGCACCCATGCGAAGACCTTCGCGGAACGAGGGAGCGCCCACCGGACGGATCATGAACTCCTGGAAAGCGATCGGAGCGTCCGAATGCGAACCGCCGTTGATGATGTTCATCATCGGCACGGGCAGCGTCTTGGCATTCACACCGCCGATGTAGCGGTAGAGCGGCAGACCGAAATAGTCGGCGGCAGCGCGGGCTACGGCCAGCGAAACACCCAGGATGGCGTTGGCGCCCAGCTTCGATTTGGTCGGCGTACCGTCCAGCGCGATCATCGTCTTGTCGATGCCCACCGATCCGTTACGCTCATACCGACGATCGCCGGAGCGATGATGTTATTCACGTTCTCCACCGCCTTCTCGACGCCTTTGCCCGAATAACGGCTCTTGTCGCCGTCACGCAGTTCAAGGGCTTCGTGCTCTCCCGTCGAAGCACCGCTCGGCACGGCTGCACGGCCGAATGCACCCGATACGGTTCTTACTTCGACCTCGATGGTCGGGTTACCTCTCGAATCGAGGATTTCTCTTGCATGGATCTCTACAATCTGCATAGTTGTAAATTTTTGAATTTTATAAAAAACAATTTCGTTTTCAACGGTCGTTTCACAGGTGCGGCATCTGCCTGCAACCTCGGTTGTCTGCCGGATCGCACCCACCGGACGCACGAAAAGTCGCAACGAGGCGGATCCGAATTCCGAACTGCCGCAGCGCAATCTGTCGAACCGTGCAAAGATAACGATTTTTACAGACAAACTGTTATTCGAATAACATTATTTCTCCCTTCGAAGTCGGTTATAAGAAACGGCAAATCCGACGCCAAAAACTTATTTTATCAACGAAAAACCTTTTTTTATCACCGATATTTTCTTATCTTCGGTATAGAAAACTAACCCTAACTTCGATCGTATGAAAAAACTTTTCCTCTGTTTGCTGGCGATAACGGCAGCGATCTCCACCGCATGGGCACAAACGCCCAAAAAGAATATTTTCGGCCTTCGGGTCGGTATGGATATGAGCAAAATCAGCATCCTGGATACCGGTTCCGGAGAGAAATACCTGTCGGAATTACGGACCTCATTCAACATCGGCCTGACGGACCAGATCCGACTGCTGAACGACAAGCCCTTCTATTTCCAGTTCGGCCTGATGCTGCACAACAAGGGAGGAAAAGTCCAAGCTACCGACGGCGGCTCGGACATTGAGCTCTCCCTGAACGCAATGTACCTGGAACTTCCCGTCATGCTCAACTACCACATCCGGCTCGCCCCGAAAGTCGCTGTCATTCCTTTCGCCGGATTCTACGGATCGCTGGGTGTGGACGGCAAACAGTCCTTTGACGACTTGGGACTTGAAATCCAACAGAATTTGTTCGGCAAAAATAAAATGTTTCAACGCGGAGACTTCGGCGGGCGGATAGGCATCGGATTAAGCATCCACTCCGTCTATATCGGCGCCTCTTACGGCGGCGGTTTCCTCAACATCGCCCAGGAAGACGACACCTCCAAATTCCGCAACCGCAGTTGGTCCCTCTCCGTCGGCTACGATTTTTAACCCGTCTGTCTTTTTATTTCATTACCGAAAGTCCGTATCGGGACCTCGCCCCGGTGTTCCGAAACAGACATAAAACGGCCCTGAAGAAAACTTCAGGGCCGTTTCTTATCGTTTCACGGAAAGCGGCAGGTCCGCGCCTCCGGCATAGAACATCGCCAGATCGACCGGCACCGTCCCCCGGTTTTCACCATAGTGGAACGTATTCACCAGTTCGACGATACCGCTGCCCGCCGAAAAAGTCTTCGACAGACCGTTTTCCGCAACAACGGTAAGTTCGCCTTGCAGCACGACACCGGCATTGATTACGGGATGACGGTGCATCGCCAGCCGTTCACCGGGAGCGATCGTAATCCGAAGAATCGTAATACGGGGCGTTCCCGCAGGATAAGACGGCAGCGCCGTGCCGTCCCAACTCTCGGAAGTATCGACGATCGTCGTGGAACCGGTCCGTGCCTCGCGGGAGTCCGCCGACACAACTCCGCCCGATTCTCCGACCGGATCGCCGCACAGCTCCCGCAACGGATTCCGGGACACTATTTCAGATTCTTCTTGCGGATCACCTCCAGCATATCGTCCGTCATGCTCGACAGATCCCACTCGGGCTTCCAACCCCACTCCTCACGGGCGCAGGTATCGTCGAGCGAATTGGGCCAGCTTTCGGCAATGGCTTTCTTCACCGGATCGACGTCGTAATCCATCGTGAAGTCGGGCAGACGCTTCTTGATCTCGGCATAGATGATCTCCGGCGTGAAGCTCATCGACGCGATGTTGAAACTGTTGCGGTGTACGAGCTTCGTCGGATCGGCCTCCATCAGCTCCACGCAGGCACGCAGCGCATCGGGCATGTACATCATGTCCATATAGACATCGCCCGGCACGGGGCAGGTGAAGCGGCCCGAACGGATCGCTTCGTAGTAGATCTCCACCGCGTAGTCGGTCGTACCGCCGCCCGGAAGGGTCACGTTGGAAATCAATCCGGGGAAACGCACCGAACGGGTATCCACACCGAAACGGCTGTGGTAATAGTCGCCAAGCATCTCGCCCGTCACCTTGCATACGCCGTACATCGTCGTCGGACGCATCACGGTATCCTGCGGAGTCTTGTCCTTGGGCGAAGAGGGACCGAACGCGCCGATCGAACTGGGGGTGAACAGCGCGCAGTTATACTGACGGGCCACCTCCAGCGAATTCATCAGCGCACCGATATTGACCTGCCATGCCGTCTGGGGCTTCGCTTCGCCGACAGCCGACAACAGGGCTACCAGGTTAAAAATCGAATCGATCTTCTGACGCGACACCATTTCCGCCATTGCATTGGCATCCAGGGCGTTCATCACCTCGAAAGGTCCCGACTCGGCAAGCTGCTTGCACTCGCGCACGTCCGTTGCGACCACATTGTCGTTTCCGTAAATTTTACGGAGATAAGTTGTTAATTCGGAACCGATCTGGCCACCGGCACCTACGATTAAGATACGTTTCATATATTTTTAGTTATAAACCGGAAGCAAAGATATAAAATGATTATCAATTCCGAACTTTTTCTTCGCACTTTTCAAATCATAGAATCCGGGCCGCTTCCCATCTTATTCATACTCCATCCGTACTATGCAAAACGTTCTCACCGCAGAAAGACATGCCCCCGGCGGGGCAAGCGGCAAAAAATCCCGCCCGGGGAAACCTCGGGCGGGATATCGTTGTTCGTATCAGCCGGTACAACCGGCCGGAAAGCATCGCTACCGGCGACAGGCATCCTCGCGCCCGCTACCGTTGTGACGCAGAAGGACCATTACTGAATCGTCCATGCATTGGCAGGATTCTCTTCGCCGTAGCCCATCACCTCTTTCCAACTGGTCTTCAGTTGATCTCTCTTAGCCTCGGACTCGACGATAATCGTCTGCGAATCGTAGCCGGACCAGTAGAAACCGGACTCGTACGTGCCATAATTTTGAATGCAAGTAGTCAGCAACGGACAGTTAGCGATATTCACTTCAGCCGTGCCGCCGACGTAGAGTAGCGCGAGCTTGCTCAATCCGGATACATTCAGCGACTTCAGCGCTGCGGGTTCTCCGTAGCTATCCATTACGCTCACATATTCCAAGTCGGTATATTGAGTCAGATCCAATGTCGTCGGACCAACCGGTTCATGATTAGCATATTTGATAATCGACTTAAAGCTTTTAATTCCGTCAGGCAGTTGGATCGAAGTATAGCCTGCGGTCGGCGACATAGTCACATCGGTCAGTTTCGTAAAAGCCGACAGGTCAATGTCGCCCAACGAAACTTGCCATGCATTGATCGACAACTTTGTCAGATTGGTACACAAATCCAATCCGTCGAGGGTAAGTCCGGTAGCATCCATAGAAGTCGTTATATTGATCTCCGTCACCTTAGCCAGCATCTCCTCCGTAATCACCGTATTGATATCTCCGACGGGATTGACGGTTTCGTCGTCCAGAATAGCCTTGCGCAGCACGGCATTCATCGACGCAGCAGCCTCCGTACGCTCCTCATCGACGCACCACCAGGTAACGGATACGCCATAGTCGGAATACTGGCTGGCCATCGCAGACTTTTGAGCCAGCGTAGCGATGATCATGGTACCGTCGGCGAACATATTCGTACCGCTGGATGCATAGTCAGCCGATGCGAAAGTGGTAATGGGCATCTCGTGGATGTCCACGGTCGTCATTTTGGGGCAAGACTGCAACCAGAACATTTCGACAGTCGATGCGGAACCGGTCAAATCCAAAGTTTCGAGCGATTTGGCTCCCTCGACAACCACTTTCTTCAATGCCGGACAATTGGAAAGATTGATCTTGGACAAGTTGGCCTGGTCGTTGGAGAACTTGAGCTCAAACGTCGTCAAGTTTTCAAGCCCACTCACATTGAGACTCGACCACAAACCATTGGCCGGAGAGAGCGACACCCTTTGTCAGCTTCTTATTGTTCGACAGCGTAATACCATTCAGTTCGTCGCAATTCGAATTGACAACAAGCACCTCCAAGTTGGGGAAACGCTCAATATACATCAAACTCTTTACCTTGCCCCCGAAACCAGTCGAATAAATTTCCGTTACGCTTTCGGCCTCAGCCTGCGAGAGCAGACCGTCTCCATTCGCATCGTATTCACTCAACAGATAAGCACGCAGGTTGGTGTCCATGCCCGAAGAGAGGTCTTCCGCCTTGAACTCCGTCACATTATAGAGTTTATTGGCCGCCGTGGTCAGCGGAGTCGTGAACTTACGGGTCAAAATCTCTTTATTCACATCACCGGCATCCCAACTGTAATAACTGTGAACGATCTTCAGCGAAACACCCTTCGTAAACTCGATCCCGGCAGGTACGACAAAATGCACCTCGGTAGCAACATCCGTCTTGAGCGTTACGTCCGATGCACAAGTCACCGTAATGGATTTACCCTCGCCCGAGAAAGTCATGGCAGGCACTTCACCACTGAAATCCAGCGCATAAGCACCGGCGATAGACTCGTCGTTGTTACCCGTAAGGATCAGTTTGTTGAACGTATCGGTACCCGTCAGTTTGAAACGCAGCACGGCACCCACCGAACGGAACGCCAACGATGTATGATCTTCGCCTACGGCCGCCATCGGGTTGAGCGTCGTAGCGAAAGTTCCCTCGGCGAACGTCTGCACGGCAGGAATCTCCAGACCGGAAACGGTCGTTCCTTCCAGCGTAGCACCTGCAGCATAAGGATAATAGGCGAAAGCCTTCGCAGCCTCCGTACCCTCAGCATCGGTCGCATCGCCCGTGAAAGTCGCGGATGCAGCGTTGTCATCCTTGGTGGTAAATTTCGCGTTCACGAACTTCGTCCCGGAGAAAATACCGAGCGCATCGTTCGCCGACCACCGTACATCAGCACCTTCCAACGAAGTACGGGTACCTTCTACCGAAGCGGTGATTTCATAGCTCCTTGCTTAACTTCCGGCGCAACCGTCGTATCCTTCGTACAGGAAACCGAAGCAGCCAAAACGGCTGCACAACCAAAACAAGCTAAAAATCTTTTCATAATAATTCGGAAGGTTGAGGGGTTATTCATAGGTTTCCTCTTCGAACGAAGCGACAGAATTGCCGAAACCGTTCTCGATTGCAAATTCTGCAATACTTAACTCCGGAGCGACGTATGTCCTCCGTTCCGCAACATTTAATTTTTCCATAAACGATTAAAATAATTAAGGTTAATAATTGATGAATTTTCAGCAATAAAATTATTATTTTTTTACTATCAAAACAATTTCAAAGTAAAAGAAAGCAAGATTTCTTTGACATTCAAAATATTACATCTTGAATATCAGCATCTTAAACACTAATCAATTGTGCTTTTTTTTTTGTTTATAGAAATAAATTGTTAAATCAGAAAAACCAATACATTTTCCAGCCTGACAGGAAAAGACACAACCTGTATAAAAAACTAATGAATTAATTTTGTGTCACTTACACAAATACGAAGAAAAACGGGAACGCATTCTGCGATAAAAATCCGCCGATTTTTTTGTTATTTCATTTTTGTTATATACTTTTGCACCACTCGAAATCGAGAAAGTTGCTGTTTTAGCTCAGCGGTAGAGCACTTCCTTGGTAAGGAAGAGGTCCCGGGTTCAAGTCCCGGAAACAGCTCGAAGAAAAGAGGGTGTCTGACGAACCGCAGACACCCTCTTTATTTATTTTTATTCGTACTCTTATCTAGAAATCATTTCCGAATATGCGATTCTCGGAAGATAAAAAACTTGCCAGCCCCTTTACAGCCTCACGCTCAATGCAGACGCCATAGCTAATTCGAACGACTTTGCCGCGTTGCAGGCACAAAAAAGCTGTGCTTCCGTACAACATTTCGCCCCGTTTCCACTCTTCGGCAGAGCCCGCTCGACTTCGCGTTACCGCATGCCGCCCGTCCTTCCCTCCGTTGGACCGGAGGCGACCTTGCGAACTCCTGATTTTCGCCTGCCAGCCATACGACCAACTTTTATCTTCAGACCGCTCCGGATAAATTTGTCCACCCCGAAAATAAAAAAGGTTGCAAACGAATGTTTGCAACCCAGCCGACCACCCGGTCGTTTGCGGAGAGAGAGGGATTCGAACCCCCGGTACAGTTGCCCGTACACCGCATTTCGAGTGCGGCCCGATCGACCACTCCGGCATCTCTCCCGGTCCATCACCAACCCTTCGGCCGGTAATTCGGAGTGCAAATATAGCTATTTTTCGCAAAAAAAGCATTTTCGGAACAAAAAAAGATTCGAATTTCTATTTTCACCCGCTCAATGTATTTCCCGATTTTATTGCTACTTTTGTGAGATAATGACTCATCGGCAATAAAACCGGTACGGTTTTCGTTGAAAATATAACCACACAGTAACTCCGAAACACGATGAAAAACCGAAATTTCAAAATAGGTGCTCTGCTCGTGTCGCTCTTCGCGGCAAGCTGTTCGCCGGCACTCTACCAATCCGGCGCCTACAACATCGACGACATGTACGCGGAACACGATGTCACCCGCATCGCCCAGGAAAAACAGGCGATAGCCGAAGCTCGCAAGGCCGAAGCGGAAGCCCGTCGCGCCGAAATAGAGGCCCGGCAGGCGGAAGCCGCATACTACGCATCGGACGACTCCTACCAGGGCGTGCTGGCCGACACGTACGAAAGCGCCTATGCCCGTCGTTTGCGGGGATTCAGCTCCCCGACCTATCAGATGCCGACGAGCTATTTCAACCTTCGTTACAACGGCACCTACCAATTCGTTTCGGCCTACGACCCGGCCGTTTACAACATCATCGTCATGGGCGACGAAGTGTGGGTCGAACCCAAATACATTACTTCGATGTTCGGCACATGGGGTTCTCCCAGCATAGTGAGCTTCGGATGGAGCGCAGGTCTTTACAACGACTGGTATTTCAGTTGGGGTTACAATCCCTATCCCTGGGCATACCCCGGTTTCGGCTGGCCTTATTACAGCTACAACCCCTATTGGGGGTATCCTTACTGGGGAGGCTATTACCCTTACTGGGGTTATTATCCCGGCTGGGGAGGCGGCCATCACCACCACCCGTACCCGCCGCACCATCGGCCCAATGTCGTACACCGTTCGACCTATCGATACGGCTCGGGAGCAGGATCGAACATCGGATCGACCAGTTTCGGAGGCCGCGGACAGGGCGGTATGACCAACGGCTACAGAAACGGCACCACGATCGGCAGCGGCAGCTTCCGGGGCGGCAGGACCAACAGCAATTCCAGTTCCAGCTTCCGAGGCGGCTCATCGTCAGTCAATCGAGGCAGCTCCACCTACCGGAATCCCTCTTTCGGAGGCAACAGCAGCTCCTACCGGGGAAGCAGTTCGACACCGAATAGAGGGACTTACACCCCGGCCCCCTCGCAACCGAACAGAGGTTCGAGCGGCAGCTTCGTGGGCGGAGGCGGAGGAGTCCGCGGTGGAAACAGCAGCGGACGCAACTCTTACGGCCGTTAAACGATCACCCCGGCAAATTTCGACGGACGGCGCACAGGATGCACACGCAGGCGGCAAACGAATATGAGAGCAACGACCGGTTTCGGCCGACAACAGCGATCAGTTCCGCCCCTGCGCCCCCGAACGCCGGAAACGAAAAACAACACAACGATTTTTTGCTATGAAACATCTCGGATTTTTAGCGCTGCTTTCGGCGGCCTTGTTCGCAACCGCCCCGGTGTCGGCTCAAAACTCCGGAGGTTTATTGATGGACCGTGACATCGTCACCCCGTCCGACCTCTTCGAACTCTCGCAAACGACTTTCAGCCTCGGAACGGCGCGGTCGATGGCCATGGCAGGCGCTTTCACCTCCCTCGGGGCGGACCTTACGTCCATGGCTATCAACCCGGCAGGTCTGGGCATGTACCGGCGCAACGAAATTTCGATCACGCCTCTGATGAGTTTCGCACGAGCGGAAAACAACGCTCCGGCATTCAACTCCAACGGCAAAAACCGATTTTCGATCGGCAATTTCGGCTTCACGGCCAATGTTTACGAAGGATCTGGACCGCTCGTGAGCGTCAATATCGGGTTCGGCTACAACCGCCTGCAGGACCTCAACTACCAATACTCCTATTATACACAGGGCAATGTCAGCTCGATCGCCGACGTTTTCTCCGACATGCTGCAATACAGCGGTATCAACAGGGATCAGATCACCGGCGGCTTCAACTGGAGCAACTTCAACCCCCGGCTCTGGAGTTCGATCCTCGGCTACAAGGCCGGATTCACGGATCAAATCGGCGGCAGGTGGCAGCCGACCTGGATCGGCAACAACGTCGATATCGGCAACTACACGACCGTCGTAAGCAATGGCTCGATAGGCGAATACGACATTTCGGCAGGATTCAACCTGAACAACAAGTTCTATATCGGGGCCACGTTCGGCATTCAGTCCCTGTATCAACGCAAAACATACTATTACGGAGAAGATTACGTCTATCCCGGCAACGGCACCGATCCGAACCTGGACTACCAGTTGCTCTATTCGAACTTCAACCAGGAAGTCATCCTGGACGGCGCAGGGGTCAATTTCAAGCTCGGCATGATCTACCGGCCCATTCAGAACCTGCGAATCGGCTTCGCGTTCCACACCCCGACCTATTACTGGATCGACCGTACCTATCAGGCCTACACCGATTCCGGGGTGCATGTCAATAACCCGAGCGACCCCGACGGCCTCAAACCCGGTCCCGACGGCAACCAATATACGAACGCCCTCTCTCCCGTACTGGAAGATACGGGCGGTTACAACTGGGAGTTCACCACGCCGGCCCGCCTGATGTTCGGCATCTCCTACGCTTTCGGCAACCGGGGTTTGATCTCCGTGGACTACGAGCGCGACTGGTACAACGGGATGCGGATGAAAAACAATCCCGCGGGCGGCGATAACGAAATCTATAACGACACGTTCCGATCCTGGTACAAAGGCGCCAATATCGTCCGCATAGGCGCGGAGTTCAAACCGCTGCCGTTCCTGGCGATCCGGGGCGGTTTCGGCTACATGGGGTCCATGCTGCAGGACGAAGAGCAAGTTTCAGCAGCCCCCATGACCAAGCAGATGCTCTACTATTCGGCCGGTTTGGGATTTTTACTCTCTCCGGGCGTTGCATTGGACCTGGCCTACAACTATTCCTCGACCGAGCAGACGGACTACAACCTCTACTATTTCGAATCTCCGAGCGGCATAAACGGCAGCGGCATCTACAATACCAAACTCAAGCGCCACTTCGCGGCCCTGAGCCTCAGCTTCCGCTTTTAGTTTCGCACGACATATCGCAACGGCAGGACCTCCGGCACGGGAGGTCCTGTCGTTTTTTATCCGGGAAGAACCGGATTTCGGGCCAGCGCAGAAAACGCACCGACTTCAGAAACGCAAAACGAGCCATCGCATCTTCGGCCGACGGATCAAAGCGACCCGCCCCTCGCAGCGGGCAAATTCAAGATTTATCGGAGCGCAGTTGCGAATTTCTGCATAAATCGTTAATTTTGCCGACTAACCGACATACGCCGGCTCCGAAGCCGGTGACACGATTCCCGGAAGTTAAAAAATAAATAAGATATGGCAAAGGAACTTAAAGACGTAACCAAAGCCGAGGACAACTACTCGCAATGGTACAACGACCTGGTGGTCAAGGCTGGTCTAGCCGAAAATTCGGCCGTACGCGGCTGCATGGTAATCAAGCCTTACGGCTATGCCATCTGGGAGAAAATGCAGGCGGCCCTGGACAAGATGTTCAAGGACACGGGACACCAGAACGCCTACTTCCCGCTCTTCATCCCCAAGTCGTTCTTCTCGAAAGAGGCCGACCACGTGGAAGGCTTTGCCAAGGAGTGCGCCGTGGTCACCCACTACCGCCTGAAAAACGATCCCGAGGGCAAGGGCGTCGTGGTCGATCCCGATGCCAAACTCGAAGAGGAGCTGATCGTCCGTCCCACCTCGGAAACGATCATCTGGAATACCTACAAGGGCTGGATCCAGTCCTACCGCGACCTGCCGATCCTCTGCAACCAGTGGGCGAACGTCGTACGCTGGGAGATGCGCACGCGTCTGTTCCTGCGCACGGCGGAATTTCTCTGGCAGGAGGGCCACACGGCCCATGCCACGAAGGAGGAGGCCATCGAGGAGGCTACCCGGATGATCCACGTTTACCAAAAATTCGTCGAGGAGTGGATGGGCGTACCGGTAATCGTCGGTCACAAATCGCCGAACGAACGGTTCGCCGGTGCGGTCGATACCCTCACGATCGAAGCGCTGATGCAGGACGGCAAGGCCCTCCAGAGCGGCACGTCGCACTTCCTGGGCCAAAACTTCGCCAAGGCATTCGACGTACAATACATCAACAAGGAGGGCAAACTCGAATACGTATGGGCCACTTCCTGGGGTGTTTCGACCCGTCTGATGGGAGCGCTCATCATGGCTCACTCGGATAACAACGGCCTGGTGCTGCCTCCGAAACTCGCCCCGATTCAGGTCGTCCTGATACCTATTTATAAAGGAGAGGAGCAGATGCGGCAGATCGTAGAACGTCTTCGCACCATCGCCGAAGAGCTCAAGTCGAAGGGACTCTCCGTGAAGATCGACGACCGCGACAACGTCCGCTCGGGCTTCAAGTTCGCCGAATACGAGCTCAAGGGCGTCCCCGTACGTCTGGCTCTCGGCCCCCGCGACTTGGAGAACGGCACGATCGAACTGGTCCGGCGCGATACGCTCGAAAAGGAAACCGTTCCCCAGGAGGGACTCACCGACCGGGTGGCGGCCCTGATGGACGAAATCCAGCAGAATATCTTCCGCAAGGCGCTCGACTACCGCAATTCGATGATTACCAAAGTGGACACGTGGGACGAATTCGTCGATGTGCTGGAAAACAAGGGCGGCTTCATCTCGGCCCACTGGGACGGGACGGTCGAAACCGAAGTGGCGATCAAGGACGCTACGAAAGCCACGATCCGCTGCATCCCGATAGATGCCGTCGAGGAGGAGGGCAAATGCGTATTCAGCGGCAAACCGTCGCATCGCCGCGTACTTTTCGCCCGCAGCTACTAAACCGCTGTCGATACCGAATCATCACAACGAAGACGGATGCCATTCAGAGAAGTGTCCGTCTTCGTTTTTGCAGGAAACAGGTCATGAACTATCAGAACGATTCAGTCCGTCGGCAGGACCGCCTGCTCGACCAACCGGAGGCGACGGAGCTGTTGCGGCGGGGCGAATACGGCATACTCTGCATGCAGCGTCCCGAAGGCGGCGGCTACGGAGTGCCCCTGAACTATGTCTGGGACGAAGCCGACGCGATCTACATCCACTGCGCCCCCGAAGGACGCAAGCTGCACTGCCTCCGGGAGTGCGACCGCGTCACTTTCTGCATCGTCGGCAAAACGCAGGTGCTGCCCGCGCGGTTTACGACCTTCTACGAAAGCATCCTGCTCGACTGCCGGGCCCGCACGGGGCTCACAGCGGAGGAACGTCGGAGGGCCCTGGACCATTTGATCGGCAAATATTCCCCGGAGTACAAGACAATCGGCAGGCAATATGTCGAAAAGTCTTTCCACCGGACAGAGATTATCCGGCTCGACATCCTGTCGTGGAGCGGAAAATGCAAGGATAACCTACATCCGGGTACGACACCGCCCGGAGCAAACAGCAACCGGACATGAATCAACCCACGGAACGCACCCGAAAAATTTACCGGGTAACCTGGATCGGAATGGTCGTCAATATCGCCCTCTCCCTCCTGAAACTCGCGGCCGGCATCCTCGGCCGAAGCGGAGCCATGATCGCCGATGCCGTGCACTCGATATCGGACCTGGCGACCGATGTCATCGTGCTGATCTTCGCCCGGATCTCCTCCAAACCCGAAGACGCCGGCCACAACTACGGACACGGCAAGTACGAAACCCTGGCCTCCATCCTCATCAGCCTGGCCCTGATCGCCGTCGGCGGAGGCATTCTGACCGACAGCATCCACAATATCCGTCTGGTATTGACCGGAGAAATAATCGGACGACCGGGCGCGATCGCCCTGATCGCCGCCGCAATTTCGATCGTCGCCAAAGAGGTCCTGTATCGCTATACCGTTCGTGTGGGACGTCAGACGGACAGTCCGAGCGTCGTAGCCAACGCCTGGCACCACCGCAGCGACGCACTTTCGTCGATCGGCACCCTGACGGGTATCGGGCTCGCCTATTTTCTGGGCGACAAGTGGCGCATCGCCGATCCGCTGGCAGCCCTCGTCGTTTCGGTCTTTATCTTCAAGATCGCGTTCGACCTGCTGCGAAGCGGCCTCGGAGAACTGCTCGAACACGCCCTTCCCGCCGCAACCGAGCAGGAGATACTGAACATCCTGACCCACTCGAAGGAGGTGACCGAACCGCACCATCTGCGCACACGCCGTATCGGAGCCACCGTCGCCATCGAAGCCCATATCCGCGTCGATCCTCGGATGAGCGTGCTCCGCTCCCATCAACTGACCGTCGATATCGAACGCCGGCTCAAAGAGCGATTCGGCCCCAACACACTCATTTCCATTCATGTAGAACCGATCGAAACTGAAAAACTTTCATCTTCAGCTCCGGAGAAAGATAAAAATATCTGATAGATTTTATTTTTGGCATAGTTATTGTTAATTCATCGACACCCTGCCGGAAAAATAGAAATCTAAAAAGTTTGTTTTTTTGGATAATTATTTCTACCTTTCCGACACAAAAGATGCCGAAACAAGTATTCGGTATATCAAAAAACAGTAATTTAACAACTTAAAGGATTGCCTATCGAAACATTCTACTCTTAATAACTAATTCAGGAGAAAAGAGTATGAACATTCAAGTATTAAGCGACCAGCACTTGCTTAATAATTATCTCGGGTGATCAGAGTGCCATTTCCAAATTGATCGAGCGCCACAAGCGTCGGGTTCGGGACTATATTTACATGATGGTCAAGGACAACGACGTAGCGGACGACATCTTCCAGGAAACATTCATCAAAGTCATACGCGTCATCGACGAAGGCCGCTACACCGACAACGGCAAGTTCCTTTCGTGGGTTCTGCGTATCGCGCACAACCAGGTGATCGACCACTTCCGCGCCTGCAAGCAGAACAAGCAGGTCAATGAAAGCGAAAGCGGCTACAACGTACTGGGATCGCTGCGTTTCGCGGAAAAGACGATCGAAGATGAATTGATCTCCTCGCAAATCGAAAGCGACGTGCGCAACCTGATCGAACTGCTTCCGGAGGAGCAGCGCGAGGTGGTGATGATGCGCTACTACTCCGGTATGAGTTTCAAGGAGATCGCCGAGCAAACCGGCGTAAGCATCAACACAGCGCTGGGACGCATGCGCTATGCACTTATCAACCTGCGGCGCATGATTAGGGAAAAAGAACTTATTTTATCTTAATCCGTATGCAATAAAGCCCGGAGGCCACCGTTTCTTTAATGTAACGAAAGAAGAAATACTAAAAGGGCCTCCTATGATTGAAAACGACAAAACGGATACATCAAGGTCTATCTCCGACGAAGAACTGATGAAGAACGAAGTGATCGGCGACGATGCAGATCTGTATTATCTCGATTGCTATCTTTCGGACATTCTTGGAAAGGGATAATTTTAGGGTTAATTTTTGATGGGAGGAGGCGACAAGATATCTTGTCGCCTCCATTTTTTATACCGGTTTCATCCGACGACTACCGCCGGAGAGCCGCACGCCCACATCCTGTCACAACCCCTGCATCTCCTCGCGCGTGATATGCACCTCGACACCGCCCAGGGCATAGCATCCGATGTCGTAAGGATTATAGTAAAACGTAATGCCGTCCTCGGTCACTTCGAAATTCTCGGTCGTGGAAATGTATTCGGGAAAAAATCCCTGCGCCACCAGACCTTCGTCCCCCGTGACACCGAACTGTTCGTAAAGCTTGTTGCGGATCAACCCGATCAAAGCCTCCTGTCGTGCCGCATCGAACAAGTCGGACAAAGCCAGCTCATAACCGCCCGCAATGGAATAATTATGGCAATTGATGCTGTACATACCGTGCGCACCGCCCGTATAGTTCGAACTCGAAATCGTATAGACCAGCAACGTATCCACCACACGGGCCTCGGACTCGACCGCCATCTCCATTTCGGTTTCCCACTGGGGTACCGACTCATCCAGGGTACCGATATACTCGTCCATGAACTGCCCGATAGATAGATCGACAGCCTCCTGCACCCCGCCCTGGAAATGCTCCAGTCCGAAGAAATAGAGCATATTGGATTCCTGGATCGCCTGCAATGCCGGAGCTTCGTCGGCATTGGCGATCGAGGTAAAGGCATACTGGAAGCGACAGGGTATTCCGCCGCGTACCGCTACGGTATCCGTCACCACGATATCGAATTGCGGCATCACGGTCTGCCGGCGGCACGATCCGAAAGTCAATCCGGCAAAAACAAGAAAAAGGAGAATCACACGTTTCATACGAATCCGAAATTTTTTCTAAACAAGATATAACGAATGTCCCATGCAGAACCGCATATAATCGGGTTATGCCCAAGTACATCCTATCTTCTACAAATGTACATAAAAAGACGGACGAACAAACGGCCCGAGAAAAAAACAACAGTTTTCACGAAAAAAAATTTGTAAATTCAAAACATCGTATTACCTTTGCAACACCAAATTTCAACGGTGGATTCATCTAAGGGTTAGGATACGTGCCTCTCACGCACGACATAGGGGTTCGAATCCCCTATCCACTACCAAGAGCGACTGTAACAGTCGCTTTTTTTATTACTGACTCTCCGGAGCAACGGGACAAGGGGGAGGAGAACCCCATTCGAACAAACGGAGCAGCGAGACCCGGACGAACTCCGTTCGAGCCGCCGAGTCGTGACGTTTGAAGACAGGCGAAGCGAAATCAATTCCCTATCCACTACCGAAAACAACTGTAACAGGTCACTTTTTATTTTGCACTCCACGGCTCCGGTACAAAGACCGGGAATCCCGATTCGAACCGGATGCGCAACGGAGCAATGCAAAGACCGTTTATCTCGACGCAAGGCAGCGGCTCCCGATATAGAAGAAGCACACCTTGCCGTCCTTCGCCCACAACTCCTGCCCAAAAGTCGCCGAAATTAAAAACATTCCGAAATCCGATCGGCAAAAATCATAAATTTAAGATTAATGACCTGCACAAGCAATATTTCAGTTCAAACCGCTATCTTTGCAAGCGGATTAAATACATAATATATTTTTCGCATGCCCACCGTTTCGGTCATTGTTCCCAACTACTGTCATGCTCCCTATCTCGAGCAGCGTATCGAAAGTATTCTGCAACAAACGTTTCAGGACTTCGAACTGATTCTGCTCGACGATTGTTCGACAGACGGCAGCCGTGAAATTCTCGAACGATACCGCAATCACCCCAAAGTTTCCGGCATTTTCTATAATGAACGGAACAGCGGATCACCTTTCAAACAGTGGAAAAAGGGGTTGTCGAAAGCCACGGGCGATTACGTGTGGATCGCCGAAAGCGACGACTTTTCCTCTCCCTGTTTTCTGGAACGGTGCGTCCGGATTCTCGACACCCGTCCGGATTGCAGCATAGTTTTCACCAGCAGCTATATCGTCGATTCCCACTCCCGGACCATACGGGAGGAGGCGCCCGTCAAATATCCCAAACACAAACAGATCCGATTCGGCAGCCGTTTCTTCCTCTACCGTTTTCTCTGCCCGAGGAACACCATCTACAACGCAGGAATGGCACTGGTGCGGCGCAGTGCGCTCCCTGCGGACGACAATTACACCCAATACCGTTATTGCGGCGACTGGCTGTTCTGGATACAGATCGTATCGGGGGGGGGAAATGTCGTCTATCTTGCCGAACCCCTCAACTACTACCGGGTACATGACAGCAACACCACCGCAGAATCGATCGTCACGGGACGCAAGCACATCGAAACGCTCCGCATCCTCGAAGAAACCTTCCGACTCATAGACCCGCCCCTGATCTGCCGCCTCTCGATCGCGGGCAAACACCTGCTGCGGATCCGCAAAGCCGCCGGCAGCCACTGGAACGAGGAGCCCTATCTCTCGGTCCGCCTCGCCTGGCGGGAGCGCTACCGTCATCCCCGGATGATAATGTTCTGGCACAAGGTGTTCAAAGATCTTCCCCGCAGTTTCGCCCGCTAAATTCGCCGGGAATCGATCCGGCAACGACCGGACAGCCCTCTAAAAATACCGCATTGGAGCGATACTTCCCATTTCCGGATGCAAATTGCACCGGAAATGGGAAAAAAGAGTTATTTTTGTAAAGTTTAACCTTTACCCCGACACAAATGCTCATCACCGTCATCGTTCCGATTTACAACATGGAAGCCTACTTGTGCACCAGCCTGGACCGCCTGTTGCAGCAAAGTTTCCAGGATTACGAAATCCTGCTCATCGACGACGGCAGCAAGGACTCCTCGGGCGAAATCTGCGACCGCTATGCCAGGGAACACTCCCGGATCCGGGTCGTCCACAAACCCAACGGAGGATTGAGCACGGCCCGCAACGCGGGTATCGAACACGCCCGGGGCGAATACCTGACCTTCTGCGATCCCGACGACTGGGTCGATGCAGACTACCTGCAACAATTCGTCGAAGCAGGCATGGACGAACATACGCTGCCCGTGACAGGCATCCTGCAACACCGGGAAGGCAAATCGGACCGGCGGCTGACAGCGCCTGCCATGGACGTACAGGGCCAAGCCTGCACGGAAGCCATCGTCGCCCTGCGGCGGCACGACATGCTGGGATTCACCGTCAATAAATTGCTGGTCAAACGGATCATCGACGAGAACGGGCTCCGCTTCATCGAGGGGCTCTCGCACCGGGAAGACGAAATCTTCCTCCTGCAATACATTCCCCACGTTTCGCGCATCGTCATCAACGAAAAAACGCCCTACCACTACCGAGTCCTCGGCAGCGGCCTCTCCAAAAAACGCAAGCCGACGGAGCTGATTCTCCGTGTTTCCCGCCAGCTACACGACCTTTTCCTACAGGCCGCACCTACCCCGGAAGGGCGTTATGTCGCAGCCCGCATCCGGTTACAACAATGCTGCGAAGCGGTCGCGGCGTCGAAAACGAACGAGGAGCTGCATATTGCCGCGAAAGCGGCCCGCAATGCCCGCAAAGAGTATCTTTCGACCTTCGACCCCGCGTTTCTCACCGACCGCCGGGATCGGAAAGTCGCAGCCCGCAGCCGGTGGGTCTTCGCCCTCGGAGCTCTCTCCGGCAGGCTGCTTCGACGCCTCACCCGATTGATTCACATATAAACCCGCTGCATCATGTCGAAATACGATTACCTGATCGTCGGAGCCGGACTTTTCGGCGCAGTCGCAGCTTACCGGGCCGCACGGTCCGGTAAGAAAGCGCTGGTCATCGACCGACGGCCCCACACGGGCGGAAACGCTTACTGCGAGGAGCGCGAAGGCATCCGCGTCCACAAATACGGCGCCCACATCTTCCACACCTCCAACCGCGAAGTGTGGGAGTTCGTGAACCGCTTCGTCGAATTCAACAACTACATCAACTCCCCGGTGGCCAACTACAAGGGCAAGCTCTACAACCTGCCTTTCAACATGAACACCTTTTACGCCATGTGGGGCGTCACCACGCCCGCCCAGGCAGCGGAGATGATCGACCGTCAGCGGCGCGAAGCAGGCATTTCGCAGCCCCGCAACCTCGAAGAACAGGCCATCTCGCTGGTCGGCATCGACATCTACGAACGGCTCGTGAAAGGTTACACCGAAAAACAGTGGGGACGCGACGCCACCCAACTGCCGGCATTCATCATCAAACGCCTGCCGGTGCGCTTCACCTTCGACAACAACTACTTCAACGACCGCTGGCAGGGTATCCCCATCGGCGGCTACAACAAACTCGTGGACGGATTGCTCGCAGGCGTCGAGGTGCGCTGCGACACCGATTTCTTCGCCGACCGCACGCACTGGGAAAGCCTCTGCGACCGCATCGTTTTCACGGGCCGCATCGACGAATACTACGATTTTAGACTCGGAGAGCTGGAGTACCGCTCGCTGCGCTTCGAACACGAAACGCTCGACACCCCCAACTATCAGGGCGTCGCCGTAATGAATTTCACCGAGCGCGAAATTCCCTACACCCGGATCATCGAACACAAGCATTTCGAACCGGGCGGCGATCAGCCCCGCACGATCATTACCCGGGAATACCCGGCCCCGTACGAACATGGAGCCGAGCCCTACTACCCCGTCAATGACCAGCGCAACACGAAACTTTACGAAAGCTACAAGGCGTTGGCCGACCGGGACCGGAAAGTCATCTTCGGCGGCCGACTCGGAGAATACCGCTACTACGACATGGACAAAGTGATCGAAAGCGCTCTCAAACTTACCCTTTAGAAAAATGAGCAAAACCGTCATCCTGGTCTGCGCCCACAAGCAGGACGCATGCCTCAAAACCCCGCCCTACCAGCCCGTTCAGGTCGGACGGGCCATTTCGCAAACGGAACTTCCGTTCGCCGTCGGCGACGACACGGGCGACAACATCAGCGACCGCAACCGCCACTACTGCGAACTCACGGCCCACTACTGGGCCTGGAAAAACCTGCACGACGCAGACTACATCGGGTTGAACCACTATCGCCGCTATTTCGACTTCGAGGGCGGTTCGGCCTGCTCGCTGCGGACGGTTCGCTCGGAAGCCTTCTTCTCGGCATCGCATCCGGTCCCCGACTTCGACCGCCTTTTCAGCCGCTGCGATATCGTCATGGCCCGGCCGAAGATCTATCCCTACAACCTCTACACGGATTATTGCAAGTGCCACATCGAAAGCGACCTGCTGACCGCACGGCAGGTGATCGCAGAAAAATATCCGGCCTACCTGCCGGATTTCGACCGGGTGTTCTTCCGCAACAACCGCCTCTCGCATTTCAACATGTTCGTCCTGCCGCGCGAGCGGTTCGAGGCTTACTCGGCATGGCTGTTCGATATTCTGTTCGAGGTGGAGCGGCGGATCGAGATTCAGGACGACCCCGTGCAGGGACGCGTGATGGGGTATTTGAGCGAACGGTTGCTCTCGGTATGGGTCCGGCACAACCGGCTGAAGATTTGCTACAAAACCGTTCTGATGGTCAATGACCAGAAGCGAAAAGGGCTGGGCAAGCACCTTTTCCATACGACGGTCAATACTCTGGCGTACTGGATCACTTATCCGCTGCGGCGCCGCTCGCCGCGTCGGGCAGCGGAATAATCTGCTGCCAGAAGCGCCACATCCGGGGCTTCGACCAGCTATGGCACCCCATCGGCAGGCGACTGCCGCACAAACGGTAGCAATAGCGGGGATTGGTGTCGAACGCGAACCGCAGCGCCTCCTCCTGCGAAGGATAACGAAACCCTTCGGGAACGACGGCCCAGAAAACATCCTCGTTGCCCAGGTGGTTGCCCATCGAACAAAACCGCTCGATCTCGTCGCCGTATTTTTCGCACGCGGCCCGAAAACTCTCCACGCGGCGAAGCGAAAGACCTCCGTTTCCGATCTTCCCGTAGAGCGACTGCCGGATCATCCGGCCCGCCCGCTCTGCACGGCGAAGCCTCCACCGCAGGTATTGCTTCAGAATCGGCAGATCATACACTTTGCGGCGGACCCAGGGAGCGGCCACACAGTCGTATCCCCTACGGCACCAGTCGGCGAGTTCGTCCCGGAAAATCCAGGCGTCGGTATGGCAGATCAGGAGATATTCGTAATCGCGGAACAACTCGTAGAATCCGGCCGAAAGCATCATCCGGTTGTATCCCGCAATCCCGTTCTTGCGGCCCAGCCATTCGTCCGACACCTCCCGAACCGGCAGTCCGGAGAACTCACGCCGGATCGCCGAGCAATCCATACCGCAGGGAACCAAGAGTTCGACCGGATAATTTTCCTGCAGCACCCGGACAGTCTGCCTCAACGACGCCCGTTCCCAGACGGTCAATTCCGGCCGGTAAACAGGAACGACGACCACCACTTCCTTCTTATCCATACGCTATTTTTTCAAGTAATTTACAACGGCATCGGCGATACGCTCGCCGTCGAGCGCCGCAGAAATGATTCCGCCGGCATACCCGGCCCCTTCGCCCGCAGGGAAAAGCCCGGCGACCTCGGGGTGCATCAGCGTCTGCGCATCACGCGGAATGCGCACGGGGGTCGAGGTGCGGGACTCGACGCCCACGACCAACGCTTCATTGGTCAGGAATCCCCGCATCCGCCGCCCGAAAGTGGCGATACCCGCCCGCAGGGAAGAGGCGATAAATCCGGGCATCCACTTATCCAGCCGGGAAGGCACAACGCCCGGTATATACGAGGTCCGGGGCAGCGAACCGCTCGCACGTCCCGCCACGAAATCGGCGACACGCTGGGCCGGAGCGATCTGATGCTCGCCGCCGTATTGCCGGGCCAGCCGCTCGAACTGCTGCTGGAATTTCAGCCCGGCCAGCTCGCCCCACTCTGCCCGCAGATGCTCGAAATCCGCAAGCCGCACCTCGGTCACCAAACCGGAATTGGCGAAAACGGAGTTCCGGCCGCTGGGCGACATACCGTTCACCACCGATTCGGCCGCATCGGTCATCGCCGGAACGATGAATCCCCCGGGGCACATACAGAACGAATAGACGCCACGCCCACCCTCCTGGCTGACCAACGAATAGGAGGCCGCAGGCAGATACTCTCCCCGCGACTCGCAGTGGTACTGTATCGAGTCGATAAGCGCCTGCGGATGTTCGATCCGCACGCCCATCGCAAAAGGCTTGGCTTCCAGACGCACGCCCCGCCGGTGCAGCAACTCGTAAATATCCCGGGCCGAATGTCCCGTAGCAAGAACCACAGCCGCTCCTTCATAAAGGGTATCTCCGACCCACACCCCTTTTACGCGATCGTCGTGCAATTCGACATCGGTAACCCGCGCATCGAAAACGAACGATCCGCCGGCTTCGAGAATCGTCCGCCGGATATTGGAGATCACCCTCGGCAGTTTATCCGTTCCGATATGGGGATGGGATTCGTAAAGAATTTCGGGCGTGGCGCCGTGAAAAACCAGCGTTTGCAGCGCCTTGTTGTAGTCGCCCCGCTTCTTGCTGCGGGTGAAAAGTTTGCCGTCGGAGAATGTTCCGGCTCCGCCCTCGCCGAAAGCATAGTTCGAATCGGGATCGACCGCACCGTTGCGGTTGATCTGCGCGATGTCCCGCTTGCGGGCCGACACATCGCGTCCCCGTTCCAGAATCACCGGGCGATACCCCCGTTCGATCAGCCGCAGAGCCGTAAACAACCCCGCAGGGCCCGAACCGACGATCACGACCTCCGTACGCCCCGCAACCGACGGATAGTCGAAATGCACAGGTGCGGGCTGCGGTTCGCAATCGGCATAAACTTCGAGCGTAAGATTCACTTTGGGCTGCCGCTGCCGGGCATCGATCGACCGTCCGACGACCCGCACCAAAGCCACATCCTGCTCCGCGACACCCGCACGGCGAGCCGCCTGTTCAGTATAGTATTTTACGTCGGCAGCCTGCTTCGGAGTAAGAACCAGTGTCAGTTTATACGGCATAATCGATTGAAATAGTTTGCAAAAGTAACCAAAAATCGGCAAAATCGCCCGGCATCCATTCGAGAAAAAGGTTTTTTAGTTATCTTTGCCAACAGATAAGAGGCGGCTCGGGCAAGCTCGAATTTGTTTGGCTTGTCGCTTGCTTTCCTTATCCTTGCAAAGGACAGGAACCGATCCGGTAATCTTTGCGGACAATCCCGCACGATTGCGCTCGTTTTCCGGTAGCTTTGCAAAGGACAGGACGCGTTTCACGCACCGCCTAAATCCGGTTTTACACCCGGCTTTTGCAGTTCCTGTTCGGATATTTGCGGATATGGTGTAATTGGTAGCCACGTCAGACTTAGGATCTGATGCCTTAGGGCGTGGGGGTTCGAGTCCCTTTATCCGCACAAAGGAGCCTTTTCGAAGGGCTCCTTTTTCGTTGCCCGTTCGGTGCAAACAAGTGCAAATTGATTGTATATCATCGTTTTGCAAAGGTGTCGGCAAATTCTCTGAACCGGAAGCCGAAAGCATTTCGCAGCAAACTCGCGGGAGCACGAAAGGGAGCGGAGGCGAAAAACGGGCTGCGCGACGGAATTTGCTCCCGAGTACGTTTGCAATGCACTGTTTCGCTGCGTTTTACGTCGTAATAATTCTCTCTTGCGGACGTTTTGTTAACCAAAAAATTTCAACGTCATGAGACAAGAGACATTTGCCATTCTTTTCTTGATGCGGAAAGGACGACCGAAGAAAAACGGATTGGCGCCCATCTTCGCACGCATTACGACCGGAGGGCTCCGGCAAGAGGTCTACACTCAGTGCGACAGCAATCCCGAAACGTGGAACCAGCACAAGGAGCGCGCGATGGGAACGAACAAGCTGGCCATTCAGGTCAACGAGCGACTGAACGATTTCCGCGTCAAAATCATCGACATCCGCACCAAGCTGCTGGCCGAGGGCTATGCGGCCAATGCGGCGCAGATCAAGCAGCGCTACCTCAACCCGACCTGCAACACGATGATGCTCATCGCAGGCCTCGCCGACTACGCGAAGCGGCGGCAGGGCGAGGTGGGCGTGCGCATCACGCAGCGCACGGCCGACAAGTACGAACGGCTGCTGCGCTACCTGAAACAGTACCTCGCCCAGCGCGGCAAGGCCGAGGACATTCCCGTCGAGCGGATGAACTACGAGTTTCTGGACGGCTTCAACCTCTTCCTGCAAACCGCCCACCGCTGCCGCCACAACGGGGCGGTCGCCGTCATGGACTGTCTGCGCAACTTCGTCCTCTACTGCCTGCGCAACGAGTGGATCACGAAAAATCCGTTCCGCTACTATAAACTCAAAGAGGACGAGGTGCAGGCCAAAGAGCACCTTACGGCGCATGAACTGGAACTGCTGACCCGCAAGGAGCTCGACCACCGGCTGGCCCGCATCCGCGACGTCTTCGTCTTCTGCTGCCTGACGGGGCTGGCCTTCGCCGACGCCGACCACCTGCGGCGCGAGCACCTCTCGCAGGACGACGAGGGGCGGTGGTGGATCCACAAGCCGCGCGAAAAGACCTCCGTCATGAGCCGCATCCCGCTGCTTCCGGCCTCGCTCGAAATCCTGCGCCGCTACGAGCGGGACGAGGCGTGCCTCGCTCGCGGGCGCGTGCTTCCCACGCCGAGCAACCAGAAGATGAATGCCTACATGAAGGAGATCGCGGCCGTGTGCGGCATCGACAAGGTGCTGACCACCCACTGCGCCCGCCACACCTTCGCCTGCATGGCCGTCGAATACGGAATGCCGATCGACGTGCTGGCCAAGATTCTCGGGCACTCGAACACCAACATGACGCGCCACTACGCCAAATTCTCCGAGACGGTCATCGGCCGCGCGATGGAGGCTTTCGGCGAGCGGCTGGCGTCGGCGGCTTCGGCCGAATAACAGGTCGTCGAGGTCTCGGACGGATCGACACGAGGAAAAGAAGATTACCCCGCCGTTGAGCACGAAGCCGGCTGCATACCGACTCCGACGGCACGGTAACGGAGCGAGCGGCCCTTATCGGGCCGCTCGCTTTGGTCGTTACGGAGATAATCGGCAAAACGAAGTTTGATGCGTATCGTGAATGACTTGCGTCCGTGACGGAATGAAGTCAGTGAATGAATTACTTCGTGCAATGAATCGGAGCTATGATGGATATACGTCCATGATAGCAGTACTTCATCGATAGCAGTACATCCGTGACAGACAGCTGTCATCGCATGATAGCAGGAGGGCTGTCATTCATCTCGCGGAGCGAAGATAGTATCCCTTCGGATGCTTTCGACGTATGTCGCATGGAGGCCGTTCCAGGCCGATCAAACGACTTGTTATCAAGCGAAAAGCGTTGTAATATTGCAGCCCGGGAAGCACCGCGGGCCGAGGGGTTCGAACCATCGGTCGTACCCTGCGTCGTCTCGACGCATTTACCGTCGCCGGACGGTAGCAAGGTGTACCTTTGTCCGACAAACCGGTGTTTGTCCGACAAAGGTCCTTCTCTGCGAGGCCGGGTGCCGCTCCCGAGTCGCGCCCCCCTTAAACCTTGACATATGGAAGAACAGCACAAAGAGAGAAAAGCCAGTTACAAGTACTCGTTCCGGCTCGATGAGCAGCAAAATATCCGTTTCTGCCGGATGCTTGCGGAGGCTGGACTGGAACACAACCGCAGCCGGTTTATCGTCAAAAGAATCTTCGCCGAAGAGTTTCGCGTGGTGCGTATCGACCCGACCTTGGGCCGATATGTGACCCGTCTGAATCAGTTTTACGAGCAGATACAGCGCGTGGGCAACAACTATAACCAGATCGTACGGGCCGTCAACACGCATTTTTCGCATACGGCGATTCCGCGACAAGTGCTTCTTCTGGAGCGCCGCACGCGCGAGCTGAAAGCCCTCTCCGAGCAGGTCATCGCGCTCAGCCGCGAACTTTACGAGCTATGGTCGCGCGAATGCGAATAATACCGGACCAATTATCATCTTCTTGCCCATCGCGGCAAAATGACTATCTTTGTGAGGGTAAAGCGGTTTTTAATTCCCGATAAACGACCCGAACGATGACCGACCAACTGATTTTCGTACACGACAAGCGGCGCGACGCCTACGTTGACAAGACGTCGGAGATCGTCGGGCTGCGACCGGCCGGAGCGTATGTGTATGTCGATTACGGCGCGGCGCGGGTATTCCGCTATCGCAAAGAGCATGTAGTCTGTTATCCCCTGCTCGCCACACGCCGGCAGGTACGCATCTACAAGGACGGAACGTTGCAGGAGCCGTACGATACGCTGTTCGACTACGGGAAATATGTCCGGCTGGGCGCCGGAGAGGGCTTGCGTTCGCCGGCGATCGAGAAGTCGCGGATCGAAGCGGTCGATGCGCAGCCGCTCGCCGCAGACAAAGAGCGGCTGCTTTCCTATTTCGCGGAGGTTCTCGCAGTCAAAGCCTCTCTGGAGTCGGAGACCGATACGGAGGCCGCAGAGGAAGTTCCCGAAGGGGAGAAGAAAAGTTCGATCGCCGCCCTGCTCGCCGAGACGATGCAGCGCATCGATCCGCAGGATCCCCGTACGGCGCTGTATGCCTATCTGAGTGGGCGGACGGCGGCGTGCGACGTCGACAACGCGGCCCTCGTCTATCCCTTCGGCTGCAACGCCAGCCAGAAACTCGCCGTGCAGCGGGCGCTGGGCAATCGGGTGAGCGTGATCGAGGGGCCTCCCGGTACGGGAAAGACGCAGACGATTCTGAACATCGTCGCCAATCTGCTGATGCAGGGAAAAACCGTCGGCGTCGTGTCCAACAACAATGCGGCGGTGGACAACGTGCGCGACAAACTGTCGAAATACGAGTACGGGGCGTTGATGGCCGAATTGGGAAACCGGACCAGACGGCAGGCCTTTTTCGCGGACAAACAGCAGGATTTCATGCCCGACGCCGCGTGGCGGTTGCCGGCGGAGGAGCGCACGGCCCTGCGAACGCGGCTGGGAGAGCTGTCGGCGGCCATAGACGAGCTTTTCCGCGTCGACGCGGAGCTGGCCGACCTGCGGACGAAACGCTCCTATGCCCAATGCGAATACCGTCATCTGCTGTGGGAACAACCGCTGGACGAAGCGCGGATGCGGCGCGTCGACCGCTGTTTCTTCCGTCCGATCGACAGCCGGCGTGCGCTGTCGTTCCGGCATCTCGTTACCGAGAGGTGGCAGGGCGGAAGGCCGTCGCTCGCTTTGCGGGCCGGACTGCTGTTCCGGTGTGGCGCGTGGCCCGGAAAGCGGCTGTTCGCGGATGCGGAGCTGCTGCCCGCCTATGCCGATCGCAAGTTCTACGAGACCTATATCGCCGAGCTTTCGGCCCGCATCGCCCGGCTCGGGGCACCGTCCGACAAGCAGCGTGCGAAGAGCCTGATCGAAGCGTACGGGAAGGTGTCGGAAGCGCTGTTCCGCGATATGCTCTACCGCAAATACGAACGGCTGAACGAAGCGCGGCAGGAGGAGCGGCCCCCGTTCACGATGCAGAACTACCGGACGCATTTCCGCGCCTTCGTCGAACGCTATCCGGTCGTGCTGAGTACGACCCATTCGCTGTGCGCTTCGATCGGCGCGGGGCACCTGCTCGACTATGTCATCATCGACGAGTCGTCGCAGGTCGATATCCTCACGGCGGCCGTCTGCTGCGCCTGTTGCCGGAATATCGTCATCATCGGCGACAGCCGGCAGCTGCCACATATCGTGGAGGAGCAGCTCAGGGCGAAGGCCGAGGAGCTGCGCGACAAACATCGGGTGCCCGACGCTTACGATTACGTGCGGCAGAACATCCTCTCCTCCTTCAAACGGGTCTTCGCAGAGCGGCTGCCCGTCACGCTGCTGCGCGAACATTACCGCTGCCATCCGCTCATCATCGACTTCTGCAACCGGAAATATTACCGGAACGAGCTGCTCATCATGACCGAACCGAAGGGCGGCTATCCCTTTACGGTCCTGACGACGACCGCCTCGAAAACCTACTCCCATAACGGCCGGATCTACAACCAGCGCCAGATCGACGCTACGTGCGACTGGATCAAGCGGCAGCATGCGGAGCCGGAGCAGATCGGCGTCATCTCTCCCTACCGGTATCATGCGCAGGAGTTGCGGCGGTGCCTGCCGCCGGGTGTCGAGGCCGACACGATCCACAAGTTTCAGGGACGGGAGAAGAATACCATCGTGTTCCACACGGTACGTTCCGAAATCACGGCGTTTCTGGACGATCCGAACCTGATCAACGTGGCCGTCTCACGGGCCGTCGAGCATCTGGTCGTCGTCAAGACCGAAGGGATGCGGATCGCCCACGGGTCGGATATCGGCGATCTGCTGCGCTACATCCGTTTCACGTGCGACGACGTCGATTCGGTCTTTATCACCAGTCCGATCCGCTCGGTTTTCGACGTGCTGCATACGGAGTACGCCGCCATGCGGTTCGCCTCCGATGCGAAACGCGAATCGCCGGCCGAACGGATCGCCGAACGGCTCATCGGAGGAATTCTCGCCGAGGAGGATCGGTTTTCCGCCATCGGCGTCCACCGACACTACCGGCTGTACGATCTGGTCGGACGGACCGTCGAGCTGTCCGACGAGGAGCGCCTCTTCGTCCGCCGCCGCTCGCATCTCGACTTTCTGCTCTACAACCGGATGGACAACACGCCGATTCTGGGGATCGAGGTGGACGGCGTGCTCCACCACCGTTTCGACGAGGTGCAGGTCGCCCGCGACCGGCGCAAAAACGGCATCCTCGCCAAGATCGGCCTGCCGCTTCTGCGTCTCTCCACGGACGGCAGCAGCGAAAAGGAGCGGATCGTAGGCGCGCTCGAACAGGCCATGCAGCAGGGGTGAGTGCCGAGCAGCGACAAATCCGCAAGGCGATCCGAGACCGACAGGATACGGTTCGCAAACAGCGATGAGCAGAAAATTCACGGAACGAAGCCGCAAGGCCGAAGGAGGAATATCCAAGACATAACGATTCCCCGGCAGACCGGAGTTATCACGCTTTTCCGACGGCCAATCCGTCAGCTGTTTTCACTCCACATGTCGCACTGCTTCATGATCGTACTCAACGCATCTTCCTGTCCCTCGGGCGGATAATCATACTTCCTGAGCAGTCGTTTCACGATCCGACGCATACCGGCACGGGCGCTCTCCTTGAGGTTCCAGTCGATCGTCTTGTTGCAGCGCAGCGCATCGGTCAGTTCCCGTGTAATGGCAACCAACTGTTCGTTCGTATAGAAATCGCGTACGGCCTCGGGTTTGGTCAGCGCATCGTAAAATGCCAGCTCTTCGTCGTTCAGATCGAGCGCTTTGTCGGATTCTTTGCCGTGGGCGATCTCGTGGGCGATTTTCAGCAACTCCTGAATTACCTCCTCGTTGGTCAGCAACCCTTTGAGGTAATTGCTCATGGCACGGGACAGAATCTCGGAGAATTTTTCGGCCCGCACCGTATTGGTCCGTTGATAAATTCGCACCTGTTCGGCAATCAGCTTGCGCAACAGTTCGACGGCGAAGTTTCTCTCCTTCATCCGGGAGATCTCTTCGAGAAATTTCGGATCGAACAGCGAAAACTCCTCCTCGACGTCGGAGAAGAGGTTGATTACACCGTCGCTCTTGATGCTCTGTTTGAGCAGCTCGTTGATCCGTGCGTTGATTTCGCGCAGCGACATTTTGCCCTTGCCTTCGATGCGCGTCAACAGCGTGCGCACAGCTTCGAAATAGGCCGCTTCGAGACGCTGCTCGTAGTTCAACAAACTCTGACAGAGCGACAACGCCTGCCGCAACAGCAGCGCCTCCTTGATAAACAGCTTCTTCGGCTCCTCGCGTTCGGGAGCTTGCAGAAAATCGACTCCTCCGCTGATCGCTTTGGCCCGTTCCAGATCGGATTTGCCGAAAAAGGCCGTATAGTCGAACCCGTGCAACAAATCGAAACATCATACAATCTCTATCTAATTGAAAATTAAACAGTTATTTCTGTTTAACTAATATCAGGTAACGATTTAGAAACGAGCGAATTACAATATTCTGTTTTCTTTTGCCTCTGTCAAAGAACGATTCTTTCAATGCAAATATACACTTTACTTGTGACAAAAGCAATCTTTTTCTACATTTAATCGACTTACAGTCAGCCTTAAAGAGGGTATCTGGTCTCATTCCATCTTCTTCCTCAAAAATAACATAGCAGTCTAAATTGGTTTATGTATGGGATAGGTCTTGTTCATTCGATCCGGTAGACTACTATACATAAAAGTATAAAGGCGAGATACGACAAGGAGATGCCATGCTTTTGTGTAAGGGGAATCTCTCTTAGCTTATCGCAGACCATGTATAGCTAAGTGTTTTGAGAATAAACAGTCTGTAAAAAACGGAAAGACACCGATTATGGGCCGTATCACCATCAATGGAACCCAAGCCGGTTTCAGTTGTAAGAAAGAAGTGTCCCTCGCTTTGTGGGACGTCAAAACCAACCGGGCCAAAGGCAAGTCCGAGGAGGCCCGTACACTCAATCAGGAGCTTGACAATATCAAGGCGCAAATCACCAGGCACTACCAGTACATCTGCGACCACGACAGTTTTGTCACGGCCAAGAAAGTCTATAACCGCTATGTCGGTTTCTCAGAGGAATGCCACACCCTTATGAACCTTTTTCAGGGAACAGCTGGAACCGTATAAAAAAGAAAATCGGCATAGAGAAAGCCGAAAGCACCTACTGCGGTCTGGTTGCCGATTACAAGAGTCTCCTGCTTTTCATGAAAGCAAGAAGAATGCAGAGGATATTGTCATCGAAGAACTTGAGAAATCATTCATCGAGGATTACTACAACTGGATGCTCGGTACATGCGCTTTGGCAAACTCCACTGTCTTCGGGCGTGTCAATACCTTGAAGTGGCTGATGTATATCGCGCAGGAAAAAGGCTGGATACGGGTTCATCCGTTCGCATCATTCGAGTGTATGCCCGAATACAAGAGGCGTTCTTTCCTTTCCGAAGAGGAACTGCAAAGGATAATCCATATAGAACCGAGATACAAACGCCAGCGTGCCATGCGCGACATGTTCCTGTTCATGTGCTTCACCGGTCTTTCCTATGTGGACTTGAAAGCCATAACATACGATAATATCCATACCGACTCCGACGGCGGTACATGGCTGATGGGCAACCGTATAAAAACGGGAGTGGCGTATGTCGTAAAATTATTGCCCATTGCTATCGAACTGATTGAAAAATATAGGGGTACGGATGAAAAGAAAGACTCCCCGAATGTGTCTTTCCGGTAGGTGAATACAATGCCATGCGGCTCAGTCTTGGAATCATAGGCAGGAAATGCAACTCCGGGGCGAGGTCACCCCCACATCGGACGCCACGCATTTGCCGTTCTGGCCATACTCAAGAGGATGCTGCTGTAAACTCTTCAGAAAGTGTTTGGGCATAAGTCCATCACATACGTCCTGCGCATCCATTCACTTGTCCGGCGCAGGCGGGGCAATCTTTTTCTGGAAGTCGCCCATCTGTACGACCAGCGTGCTGACCAGCTTTCTCAACTCCTAATACGCGCTTGTTTCAATAATTGTCAGTTCCATACTAAAATTCTTTTTAAGTTTCTGAATATGCGGCAAAGTAAGGCACATCCTATATCCTTTCCAAACAGATAATATCAGAGTCTTCCGTTGGCGTGCATTGGCGTATCCAACGTTAAAAGAGAAGGTCCTTCACCTGCATCCATGCGGCAACGGAACTTCCATTCCCTTACTTGTTTTCCATAAATTTATAGGATTAATTTCTGGTGCATGATATTAATAGTCATTATTCTGTCTGCTTTTTTTGCTTGTATAATTGCAGCTAACGGTTATCTATTCCAGAACGCATTGCTATGGAAAATGGCAAGCTGTTTTGGTGCTTTATGGATATTGTGTATGATAATTACCGTCTTCGTTTGTCGTAAACTTGAATGCTCTAATTAAAGCGACACGGTTATCATGCTTTTGTGTGTTTTATCGTAAATATTATGTGAATTGTTTGGATATGACATGTAATATAGATAATTTTGCAGCCGGAAAATGGTTTCGGGAGGTTTACGCCTTCCGAATGAAAAGGGAACCCGGTAAAAATCCGAGACAGTACCCGCTGCTGTGAGTCCACAAAAAACGAACATCGAACTTTTGCCACTGGTGTAATACCGGGAAGGCACGATGACCGGGACGAGTCAGAAGACCTGCCATGACCGGAATGAGATTTACACCTGCGGGATATACAGGTCGTAACCAAATAAGGAATAGCTCATCGGCCATTCAATATTTGAAGACAGACATATTCCCGTTCGTGTAAGTCCGCACGAACGGGATTTTTTTGTGTTTGTTAATAATATGTTTTACATTAAAACGAGTGACCTTTGAAAAGAAAATTACGCTTTCTGGCAGGTGCTTGTCTATTTACCGCAACCGCCTTGTTCTCCGGCTGTAGCTCGGACGATGACTTTTGATGGAACCGGTTTATTCCGGAACTCCGCAAACCCGTGCTGTGACAAATCCGGACGGTACCTTGACTATCACTTTCGACGATTTCGATTCCGGCATGTTGGCAGGCCCTCCCTCGGCCGGAGAAAATCTTTATTCGTACCAAGGGTATCCTCAAGTAACCACCATTTACGACAATACTCCGGAAGAATATCTCTTCCTTTCAATGTTTAATACAGTCGGTGGAAGCACAGAGTATTCCAGCGGCGGCATCGCACTTTCCAACTGGAATATCCGCTCCAATCAGTCGGGAAATACCGGAGACTGGTGGTATTCTTATCTAAACCAATGTTCTGTCTATAACACTGCGGTGGAAGCGGAAGGACAGAATAAAGGAAGCCGGGCACAGCGGTTCCAATTTCGGTGTCGTTTACGGATATGTGGATGCTTACAATCAGGCATGGATGGCTAAACCGGAATTTTATTTCAATGTTCCCCGGAAATTGGTCGGCCTGTGGATCTGCAACACCTCATACACTTATGGTGTCATTACTTATGGTAATCAGTTCGGTTCTACGGGGGTAGCGACTCCTCTGAAAGAGATGAAAGGGTATTTCCAAGTGAATCTGGAATGTTATGATGCGAATGGCGGTCTGATCCGCACTTACAAACGTCTTTTAGCCGATTATCGTAACGGCCAACAACAGGTTGATCCTATCACGACATGGGATTATTGGGAAATCAATGCCGAAGGGGTGCAAAGTGTGAAATTCAACTTCGAGGGTTCGGATTCGGGAGCATACGGTTTGAATACTCCGGCTTATATCTGTATTGATGATATCACCATACAATAAAAAGAATACAGGGATATCCCTTCTGTCGGGGGGTATCACTGTTATTTTTCTAAAATCCACACATCATGCATCGTTTTTACTATTTTATTATTTCTGCCTGTATGCTGTTCACCTCCTGCAACAAAGGATGAAGTCATTACCGAAGAAGTAGGAGGACAACCTATAATAGAACTTGACAGCGAGACCGGTATTTACACGGTCAAGGTCGATCACGAATTGACTATCGCCCCGACATACCAGAATGTTGAAGATGCTCTTTTTGCTTGGACGATAGACGGTACGCTGGTTTCTTCGGGTCCGTCTCTTCAACGTACATGGAATGAATGCGGGGATTTTTATGTCAAACTAAGAGTAGACAATGCGGAAGGCTATGCCGAAGAGGAACTGAAAGTAGAAGTGAAAGAACTCACCCCCTCCGGTCATCTCACTGGCACTACCTTCGCAGGGGCTAAAAGTCGTCCGGAATACCGATTACACATTTACTCCCGATATTCAGCATTCGGATGTCGAAGGGTTCAAAATCGAATGGGTACGGGAAGGAAAAATCGTTTCCTCCGAGAATACTTATACTTTCAATGAAAAAGAACTCGGTGTTTATACGGTGACAATCAACGCTTCCAATATAGATGGGACAACAACGAAAGACGTAAGCGTAGAGGTCGTGGAAACGATGCCCTACGTTGTCAAATTACCGACCCCGTCTTACCAGCAAACATCCACGGACAGGTACACTTTTGCCGACCGCCCTGTTTTCCTGCGTCCGTTGTTGGAGTATTTCGACAATCCCCGTTTTGAGTGGAGTGTGGACGGTCAGGTCATGGAAGGAGAAGTGGAACGCATGTTCAAGTTCACGCCGTCCGCACCCGGAGAATACACCGTCTCCTGTACTGTTTTGGAAGACACACCGACGGAAAAAATAAGTAGGAATATCGACAAAGGAAAGACGGCTGTCACTGCCACCGTAAAAAGTCGTTTGTGTGGACAAAAAGGAACAAGACGGCTTCCGGGCTTCGGGAAGTTCCAAGCTCTGGAATAAAGTCTATGAATATACCCCAGCTCCCGGCCAATTTATCAACGAGACGAGCACGATAGGTGGTATGACCGGCAACGAAACATCCCCTGAAGCGGCTGTCGCATGGGCAACACAGCGTTTGAAAGACAAACTGCACGTCTCTTTAGGTTCTTTCGGGGTTATATCATCGTCGGCTTCGACCACAGTATTCCTAATTCGGGCAACCAATATGATTTCTGTGTTCGAGGGGAACGCCTTTTGACGGCAGTTCCGAACCGGGTATCGTATGGGTCATGCAAGATATAAACGGAAACGGATTGCCGGATGACGAGTGGTACGAACTGAAAGGATCTGAAGCAGGCAAGGAAGAAACAATACAGAACTTTGAAGTGACTTATTACCGTCCGGAAGGCAAAAAAATGGATGTCCAATGGATCAGTTCCGATGGTAGAAACGGTTGGGTAGACTATCTGTCCGCTTATCATACGCAGGACTATTATTATCCGGCTTGGATTTCGGAAAACAGTTATACCACGACAGGCACTTGTCTGGCCGCCCGCAACACCCAAGATTCACAAACCGGTTATTGGGATAATCAGAGTTATGACTGGGGGTACGTGGATAATTTTGGAAACGACCAGATAGAAGGCGGCAGTACGGTAGATGGAAGCGGGCAAAGGAACGGTTTCAAAATTTCCAATGCCATCCATGCCGATGGAACGGAAGCCAATCTGCAATATATTGACTTTATCAAAGTACAATGCGGTGTCTTGGCCAAAAGCGGCTGGTTGGGCGAAGTTTCAACGGAAGTATTTTCTTTTGAGGATTTAACCAAATAATAAAAAATACAAGTATGAAAAATTATTTTCTTCCCATGCTCCTATCCTTGTTTTTTTGGGTGCGTGTGACAAAAACGATAGATGAGAATTTCATCACGTCAGTCATAATGACCGTGGACGGGAAATCGTACACGGCCGACATTACGGACAATACAGTAACAATAACCGTTCCCTATACGGTATCGCTGAACAATGCCGAAGTGGAATTCAAGTACACAACTTCTGCAACAATCATACCCGACCAAACGGTAACGGACTGGGATAACGAACGAACCTTCCGGGTGACATCCTATAACGGAGATGCCCGCGAATATGCCTATAAAGTGGTGAAAAGCGAAATAGAATCTGACGGAGATGTGGGAGTTGAAGACCACCGAGGAGGTAGCTTCTTTTGCCGCAACCAAAACAACCGTTGTCAAAGGAACCCGATTATCGGCTCTGATGCGGAAGAGGCAGAAAAATCACTGACATATCAGCATTGGCATCTTTGAAAGAGGTTACAGGTAGGTTCGGCCGATGTCGCCTCGAAAGCTACGGAACTTCACATGATTTCCATGAAAGCATTGAAACAACTCTCCGGAGACATATCGGTATATAACGACCAAGTGACGTATGTCCTATTCGAGAAACTGGCAACTATTGAGGAAGCGTGATGTTCAATGCGCCGTCGTTACAAGTTTTGAGTTTCCGGTTCTGACCACTGTAGGTCGATCACAGATATCCAAAGGACTCAAATGAAGAAAACAACACTTGCTCCAGTTCGATTACCAAATACCAGAACTGACAAGTGTCGGAGGGTCTTGTCCGTAAACAATCTTGCCAAGCTGACTTCCATGAGCTTCCTTAAGCTGAAAGACCGGTGGCCTTGATTTCCTTACCGTCCCGTGATGTTGGAAACCATCAGCTTCCGGAAATCGGGAAACGGTAAACGGAAGTATTATTATGTAAAGATAAAGAATTTCACGGCACTCAAACAACTTCCTGACTGGAGTGCAAGATCACCACACTTGAAGCATCACATTGATTATCTTGAAGATTTGAGAGCGAACACCGCTGTTGCCGAACGCCTGATTTGAAACCTTCGGAGAAATAACTAGATTGAAATTATAAACAAGGTGCGACTCTCCAAAATTGAAACAGCCGAAGATTTGTCAAATGTAAATTTTGTCATCACCAGTCTCCCCGAATAATAAAGTTCCACGAAATCACGTTCAAGAATAATAAAGACTTCACTTGTAAATAGCCACCAACAATACTGCGATTATACCATATCGACAATTTCAACATGTATATGGAAATACAAAAAATGTGACAGGCCAAATGCGAGCAATGCCAAATTTCGACAGGAAATCATGGAATGGATATGGATAAAATGAAATACCAATGATAGGGGTCAGTCACAATGTCATCCTTGAAAGAAGTAGGAGGCCAGTTCTATTTATCTGGAAATCTTACCACGTTGTGACACTGCCTTAATTGTCCAAAGTATGTTACTCAACCTCTCCAGTATGTCATAGCCCGAAGGAGATAGAGGGAGGCGTTCATAAATAGCTTTTACAAGTAAATCGTTTAAAGCCTTCAGGTAGCTTCATGCTTAGGAGGTGAAGGGGTTGTTTATTAATCAAGCAACTGGCATTGCCGCGACAAATTGCAGACAATTGACGGTACGTTGATAAAAGAGCAACTTCTTTCTCGGGAAACACTTTCCATGGAGGAAGTTGGAGACCTTGCATGGGGTTGTTTATTGGTTTGACAAAATTTACTGCAAACTACACTTTCTTCGGCAAGTTTATAGAAAACAGAATGATTACAGGAAAGTTGGAGCGTGACGAAATGTGAGTATAAACAACCTTCAAAATATGAAGGACAAACAATATACGCAGCAGGATTAAACCTTATACAGCAACAAATGCCAATAATGATTCGAATTTACTCTTTTTTTGTCGAATAATGACAATGAGCAGAACAATACAACGGATTTGCCTTTTTTCTTTTCTGCCTGCCAGTTTTCGGCATCCGGGACGGTATAGGCTGGATCGTGGTGAACAACTCGCATGTGATTTTCGCCATCGACATCAATACTTTCAAGGAAGTGGGCCGTATCACAGGTTTCACCTCACCCCGGTATATCCATTTCTCTTTTCTGTCGGACGAGAGGTGCTTCCATGTGACGCAGATATGGGACCATCGCATTCATCATCAACCCCAAGACATAATACGAGATTATCGGCTATATCGAATGTCCAGCATGGCGCGGAATCAAGCTCCACCGAACAATGGTAATAATAATAACGCGGCAAAGTATGCTCCATGTGAACTGCTGGTCGTACCAGAACCGCATCCTGGAAAATCGACACGGAGATGACAAGGTCGTGGACGAACTGACCATCGGCATACAACCTACTTCGCTGGTCATGGACAAATACAACAAGATGTGGACCATCACGGATGGCGGTTACGAGGGGCAACCCGTACGGTTTTTGAGGCACCGTCTCTCATCGTATAGACGCCGAGACTTTCACCAAAGCGAGAGAAACAGTTCAAGTTTAAGCTGGGCGACTGGCGCTTCGGAAGTCCAGCTCAACGGTCACACAGGATACACTTTACTGGATCAACAACGATATTTGGCAGAATGCCGGTGGGAAAGCCGACCAGCCGTTCCCCGTCCGGCACTTTCCTGGAGTTTCAGGACACCAAATACTACGGCCTTACGGTCGAAATCCCAACAACGAGGGAGGCCTTATATGTGGCCGACGCTATTGATTACCAGCAACAAGGTATCGTGTATCGCTATTCGCCGCAAGGCAAGCTGATCGATGAATTTTACGTGGGAATCATTCCGCGGGAGCTTTCTGCTGGAAATAACGAAAGGAAGGAGGACAAAAATGAAAAGACATCTTATTCTATTGTTCGTGGGGGTCAAACTCTTCCCTTTCTGCTTGCCGCCCAGCAGAAAAAATTCCGTCAGCATTGCAAGAATTGCTACGTATTCCGAGGTTACGGTGGTGGGCAAACGACCTATGAAGGATATAGGGCGTGCAACGAACCCGTTTCGATTCCATCGTCATGAAAGAGAACACGCTTTGTCTATGGCCGATGTGCTGCTGACATTCAACTCATCCGTTTTGTCAAGAACTACGGACGCGCCACGTTATCCACCGTGGCTTTCCGGGGTACCTTCCCCTCGCATACCCAAGTGACGTGGAACGGTATGCGCATTAACAACCCGATGCTGGGCACGGGATTTTTCCACCATCCCTTCTTACTTTATCGATGATGCTCGCTGCTGCACGGAACGTCATCGTAAACGAAACGGGCGGCGGCTTGGGTGGTCTGGTCGCTTCATACTCTCCGGCCAACCATGAAGGGCCCGGGTTGCAGTACGTGCAGGGAGTGGGTCACCAGCAATGTTCGACGAGTTTCTCCGCCTCCGACCTTACGGTGACAACACTGGCAGTCCTCCACCTGTGTGGTGTATTCTCTTCCCCAACGACTACAAATACCGAAACCAGGACAAAGAAGGAAAACATCTATGACGAGGACAAGAACATCATCGGTTCCTATTACCCGACGGAACGGAACGCAACCGCAGCGGGGCTTATAAGGATCTGCGTCTTGCAGGAAATTTATTATAACACGGGCGAAGGCGACAAGTTCAGGCTAAACGCCTGGTATATCAATTCCAACCGGGAACTGGCGATGCTCAGCACGGATTACAGGAACGACATGGACTTCGAGAACCGCCAAAGGGAGCAGACGTTTCGCGGCGTCCTCTCGTGGGATCGCGTGCGGGAGAAATGGAAGGTCGGTGTAAAAAGGCGGCTATATACACACATGGATGGCCTATGATTACAAGCGGGACAAGGGAAACGGCGAAATGGCTTCGATGACCCGCTCACGCAGTAAAAAGATTAACACGTTCTACGGAAGTGCGGACGGGGATTATGCTCCTTCAGAGAAATGGCTGTTGTTCACGGCCGGTGTTTCCGTACACCAGCATTTGGTGGAAAGCGCGGACAAAAAAATATCATCTCGCAGGAAGGTAACAAGGCTGTTGTCGGGTATGACAAAGGGACGTGTCGAGTTTTCCGGTTCCGTTTCTGCGAAATGGCGGCCTGTCGATCGTTTTGCCGCCTCGCTTGTCCTTCGCGAGGATATGTTCGGTACGGAATGGGCCCTGGTTATCCCGGCTTTTTCTTCATCGACGGGGTACTGTCGAAAAAGGCAATATCGTGGCGAAAGCATCCATCTCCCGGAACTACCGTTTTCCCACGCTGAACGACCTCTATTTTCTGCCGGGCGGTAATCCCGACCGAAAAAAAGCGAGCACGGCTTCACATACGACGTGGGGTTGTCGTTCTCGATGGGAAAAGAAAATGTATATGCTTTTGAGCGGTGGTATCAACTGGTTCGATTCGCACATCGACGACTGGATCATCTGGCTACCCACAACCAAGGGTTCTTCTCCCCCAGAAACCTCAAAAAGGTACATGCTTACAGGGCAGAGACCAACGCCCACCTTGATATAATGCTCGGAAAGGACTGGAAACTGGATATGAACGGAACTTTCTCGTGGACTCCCCTCGATCAACGAGAGCGAACCGATGAGTCCGGCAGACCAATCCGTCGGCAAACAGTTGCCATACATTTGCCGGAGTTTTTCCGCAACGGTGACCGGACGTCTGTCATGGCGGACATGGAGCCTGCTTTACAAATGGTGTTATTACAGCCAGCGTTATACCATGTCGAGTAATGACTATACCCGACGGGCTATCTGCCTTTGCTTACTTCATGAATAACGTGACACTGGAAAAACAGCTCTCTTTCCGATGGGCCGATCTGTCGCTAAAGGGCAGCATCAACAACCTGTTCGATGAAGAATACCTTTCCGTATTGTCCCGTCCCATGCCGGGCATCAATTTCGAGATATTCATCGGCATAACACCCAAGTTCGGAAAAACAAAAATAGTAAACGATAATCTGCATCAATATGAACGCATTAAAGAATTTAAGCCTGATTTTGTTGCTTTCTCTGGCATTTACAGGCTGCCACAACAAAAGCTCAAAAATCAATGATTTCAACCTGCTGCTTTATGCTCCCCGAATATGCCTCCGGCTTCGACATCAAAGGGGCGGGCGGGAAGGAAAGCGTACTGATAACCGTCAGGGAATCCCTGGCAGGGAGCGGACAGTGTAACCCATGGCTGTTTATCCGTCCGCAACGGTGAAGAAAGGTTCCCGAAGGGTTTGCAGGACAGGTACTCAAAGGAGACGCCAAACGTATCGTGGCGATGTCTTCCACTCATATCGCCATGCTTGACGCAATCGGTGAAGTCCGGTGTATAACCGGCGTTTCGGGAATCGACTACATTTCCTTGAACATCAAGCCCGCCGCGACAGTATTGGCGATGTCGGCTATGAAGGGAACATCAACTACGAGTTGCTGCTCTCGCTCGATCCCGACCTCGTTCTGCTCTATGGGGTGAACGGCGCAAGCGCAATGGAAAGCAAACTCGAAGAACTCGACATACCGTTCATGTATGTCGGCGATTATCTTGAAGAGTCGCCTCTCGGCAAAAGGCCGAATGGATGGTAGTGCTTTCAGAAGTCACAGGAAAACGTGAGAAGGGTGAAAAAGCCTTTGCCGCAATCCCGGTCAGATACAACGCAGCATATCTGCTCGCGTCGGATGCGGACATGTGGCTGAACGTGGGAATGGCGAACTCCCTTGACGACTTGAAGGCATCATGTCCGAAATTCACCGATACCCGATGTTTCAAAAATGGAGAGGTGTATAACAACAACGCCCGTACCAACACAGCCGGGGGTAACGACTATTACGAGTCTGCCGTCGTGAATCCTGACATCGTGCTCCGCGACCTCGTGAAGATATTCCATCCTGAACTGGTGCAGGAAGAGTGTGTGTATTACAAGCAACTGAAATAGATGCGTTCCCGTTCGACTATATTATTCTCCATATTGATTACGCTCACGGTCGGTCTTTTTTACTGGACTTGGCCGTGGGAGCTGTCAACATTCCGATCCGCGATGTATGGGCAGCACTGACCGGGGAAATTGTTCCCGTGCCACGGAAAAAAATCGTACTCAACATACGCCTCATAAAAGCTATAGTGGCACTGTTGGCCGGGGCTGCCTTATCGGTCAGCGGTCTTCAGATGCAGACCCTCTTCCGTAATCCTCTTTGCCGGTCCCTATGTCCTTGGCATCAGTTCCGGTGCAAGTCTCGGTGTGGCACTTGTGGTACTTGCCGGGATCGGTTCATCAATAGGCATTGCCGGAGCAGCGTGGGTGGGTGCGGCTGTCGTGTTGCTCGTGATAACTGCCGTCGGACAGCGAATAAAAAGACATCATGGTAATCGATTCTGGGCATGATGTTCTCATCGGGCGTAGGTGCTGTCGTGCAGATATTGCAGTACCTCAGCAAAGAGGAATCGCTGAAAGCCTTTGTCATTTGGACGATGGGGGCTTTGGGTGACGTCACCTCCGGACAACTTCTGATTCTTGTTCCATCGGTGTTTGCCGGACTGCTGTTGGCGGTACTGACCATCAAACCGCTTAACCTCCTGCTGTTCGGAGAGGAATATGCCGTAACAATGGGACTGAATATTCGGCGTTCACGCAGCCTGTTGTTTCTCTCGACAACGCTGCTCGCCGGAACGATAACCGCTTTTTGCGGTCCGATAGGTTTCATAGGTCTCGCTATGCCTCATGTCACAAGAATGCTTTTCCAAAATAGCGATCATCATGTCCTTCTGCCCGGAACAATTCTTTCGGGAGCATCGATATTGCTTCTTTGCGACATCATTTCTAAAAAAATATTCACCTTGCCGATCAACGCCATTACAGCTCTATTGGGAATCCCAATCGTCGTATGGGTGGTTTTACGCAACAAATCCATCACCGCATGATAGAATTACAGCATTTTTTCCATAGGTTACAAAAGAAAACTCGTTGCTCCACGAGGTAAATGCCACGATAAAAAAAGGTCAACTGACAGCCCTTATCGGAAGAAACGGGACAGGAAAATCGACGTTGCTCCGCGCCATAGCCGGTCTGAACCGGTGTTATTCCGGAAAAATCATTCTCGACGGGCACGACATCGCCTGCATGAAAACCGAAGATATGGCAAAAACGCTGGCTGTCGTCACGACCGAGCGCACGCGCATCGCCAACCTGCGGTGCAAGGATGTCGTAGCCATAGGCCGTGCTCCTTATACCAACTGGATAGGCAGGATGCAGGAGGCGGATAAGGAGATAGTCATGCAATCGCTCATCTCGGTGGGAATGGAGGCTTATGCAAACCGCACGATGGATAAAATGTCGGATGGCGAATGCCAGCGTGTGATGATTGCTCGTGCATTGGCACTGACATCGCGTTGTCCATGTGCGATTCGATAGCATTGTTAGATACCCCGAATTTAAAGTTGCTTGACCGCGTCTGAAATGCAGAAAAGCGATACATTGACGAACTTTTCCAAATGAAAACGCATCAGTTTTCGACTCCTTATGCGGTACAATGATTTTAAACAATGAGTATATACACTGTAGAA
>VOFC01000265.1_pt1 | contig 202464 bp, 262 predicted proteins | sample 5384161 | NCBI WGS metagenome assembly VOFC01 (sample SAMN12384722, study PRJNA508395) | human gut metagenome | isolation source: healthy gut B | host: Homo sapiens
CAGGTGCAGCGGTATATCCGGCTCAATGAACTGGTTCCCGACTTGATGAAGCTGATGGATGAAAAAAAAGCTGGGCTTTACTACGGCGGTGGAGATTTCCTATATCGGCAAGAAGAACCAGAACTATATCGCCGTCGCCATTGACAGCCAGCAGTCCTCGCCTTCGCAGGCACAGGCAAAGCGTATGCGGGAACTGGACGAAAAGAAGCTGCTCAACGGGGATGTGATCGACGGCATTATGATGGAGGACAAAAAGGAGGTAGACAAAGTGATTTTGACAGGTGCGGAACTGAGCAAGTATTTCGGCAAGGAAACTACGCCGAGGGAAATGAAGGACCAGATCATCAAGCTGCTGGACGACTGGAAGGGTCAGCAGAAGGAACACGAAAAGCCGGAGAAGAAAACCGAACAGGAAAAGTAAGCCCAAACTTCGGGTCAGCATGGCCCGAGGATTGCGGGGCTCTGCCCCGCGCCCCGAAGCTCTGGAGATATAAATGATTCCCCGTCGCCAGTTATTCCGTAGCATAGCCGGGAAAATCAGTCAAGGGCAGCGCCGCCGCAGGCGGTGCCAGAGGCACCCTTGACGGATTTCTCCCGGTTATGCTTTTTCCCGGTCAAGCGACGGGGATATAAATTCTCCAGAGCCGTTCCCCTTCCCGGGGGAAGGGGCGGAGGGGTTGGGCGAACTCTTGCTTTTCCCTAAACCAAAACAGAAATGGAGGCTCAACCAATGAAACGACCTTTAGCATACCTGACCGCCGCATGGAGCGGCGAGCCGGATGTTGATATGGAGCTGGCGGCCCACTACTGCCGCCTTACTTATGAGGCGGGCTTTTCCCCGATCTGCCCGCTCTTGTACCTGCCGCTGTTTTTGAATGACAGTGTTCCCGAGGAACACAAGGCCGGGATTGATATGCGCCGGGATATGCTGCGGCGTTCCCACACCCTGATCGTCTGTGGCAGCGCTGTGGACGAGGATGTAAAAAATGATATTGCGGTTGCCGGGCGGCTGGGCATTGCGGCGACCACACTGGAAGGGGTGCTTGCCGTGAAGGGACACGGCACCTCGGGCCATGCCGGACATTAAGCTGGGAAGCCTTTTCGACGGGATTGGCGTGTTCCCTCTGGCTGCTTCCCGGTGCGGTATCCGTCCGGTATGGGCCAGTGAGATTGAAAAAGCGCCCATCTCCATAACCAAAAGGCACTTTCCCGACATGGTGCATTTGGGGGATATTACGAAGGTGGACGGCGGGAAAATCCCGCCGGTCCATGTGATAACCTTCGGCTCCCCTGTCAGAACCTTTCTCTGATCGGCAACCGCTCCGGCCTTGCCGGGGCAAAATCAAGCCTGTTCTATCAGGCGTTTCGTATCATACAGGAAATGAGGGATGCTACTGATAACCTATATCCAGCTATCGCTGTTTGGGAAAACGTCATGGGAGCGTTTTCTACAAATGACCGGATGGACTTTAGAGCCGTCCTATCCGCCTTCTCGGACACCGAAGTTCCAATGCCTCCTTCGGGAAGATGGGGAAACGCCGGAATGGTGCGAGGGGGAACGCCTGATGTGTGCTGGCGGCTCATGGACGCCCAGTATTGGGCAGGCTCCCGAAGGCTGGCACGAAGGCAGCGGATTTTCGTCGTGGCGGATTTTGGAGGCAGACGTGCCGCAGACATACTATTTAAGCCCCGTCCAATGCTCCCACTTCCTCCGCCTTGCGGAGAGGGCGGGTGGGCCGCCGCCGAAGGAGATCGAACAGCTTCTTTTGAAACAGGGCGGCAGATACCAGTCATCCACCCCTTTCAGTGCTTCCGTATGCGGGGAGCGGCAAAAAGGCAGGAAGAAACGGCCTTCCGAAACAGCTTCGGATTACCAACTGACCCTTTTCCCACTCTTTTAGCCAGTGATGTAACGCCCTTTGCCTTCTGGTATGAGGGCGACCCGAAGGGCGGCTGTATCCGTTTTCTGACGGAAACAGAAAGCGAACGGCTGATGGGGCTGCCAGAGGGCTGGACAAAGTACGGGGCGGACGGCGTGGAGATCCGGCCTCTGCAACGCTACAAGGCGCTGGGAAATGCGATTGCCCTCCCTTGCGCCGATTACATTATGGCCGGGATTTATGAGGTGCTGGCTGACCGGGCCGGAAAGGAGGAATGAGCCCATGTTTGAAGCCTATATAACCAATACAGCCCTATACCCCTTAATGGGGATTGAGGTAGGGACAACGGTACATTTCCCCCCATGACGACACAGGAGTTGCAGGCCGCCCTTGCCAAAATCGGGATAGACGGGAAACGGTACAGCGAAGTGTTCTTTACCAGCTTTGACAGTGATGTGCTGGGGCTCTACGATCATCTCTACGAATGTGAGAACATCGACGAGCTGAACGAGCTGGGCCACGCCCTGCTGGAAGTACGGGATAAGGGCGGACTGGAAACCTTTGAAGCCGCTCTTGTCTTGGGAAACCACACAAGGAGCGTGAAGGATTTGATAAACCTGACGCAGAACCTTGACCTTTACCGCTTTTACCCGGATATTTCCGATGATGAAGGGCTGGGCCGTCTTTACGCCGACGAGCTTGGGACTATCGACATACCGGAGCACATTCAGAACTACTTCGATTATGAGGCATACGGGCGGGATGTGCGTATCAACGAGGGCGGCGTATTCGCTCCCGGTGGGTATGTGTCGGCAGTCCCGGAGGGCTTCAAGGAGTATTACCACGGGCCGCAGGACATTCCGCCGGAACACCGGATATTTGCCTATCCTGAAAAGGCCGAGCCTGTCCACTCCATTCTCGCTACACTCAAACGGTTTCAAGAAGCCCCACCCGCTCCGAAAAAGGACAAGGCGGGGCCTTCCCATGAAGAACGGTAAGACTTCGGGCCAGCATGGCCCGAAGCATAAAGGAGGTGCATACCATCAACTATTACCCTATCAATGAAGGAGCCGCCCGCCGGGCAAAAGAAATGAACAGCTTTTCCGACTACAAGGAAGGGAGCGCAACGGCGGAATACCGGGCAATGGTGGACAAGGCCGCCGCCGTAGCGGAAAAGCAGAAATCCCGGGTGGACCCCATGTACCATGAGAAGATCGACCATCTGTTAGACACCTACGCCCGCAAGCTGGCCGAAAACATGAACCAAGGCTTTGCCATTGACGCAAGGGTTCCCTCTGTGCTGATCGCCGGGCCTTCCAATTTCCCGGTGGGAAAGAAGGAAAAACAGAACCGGGCCCGGGACAGCAACATGGAGGAATGGCGGTATATTCAAGGGCTGCTGGATAAGATACGCAGCACCGGCATGGGCGGGATCAGCGCCGATGACCCGGCAGCGATTGAAAAGCTCCAGAAGAAGCTGGACGGGCTGGAACGCTCCCAGCTCATTATGAAGGAGGTCAACGCCTATTACCGCAAGCATGGCAAGCTGGACGGCTGTGCGCTGCTGTCGCCGGACCAGATCGAAAAGCTGAAAGCAAGCATGGCGTCAAGTTGGCGAAGCGACCCGAGGCCCTTTGAAAGTTACCAGCTAACCAACAACAATGCGGAGATCCGCCGGGTAAAGGCCCGTATCGAACAGCTTTCCAAACAGGCACAGCAGGAATTTTCCGGCTGGGAGTTCGATGGGGGTCGTGTGGAAATGAACCGGGAGGACAACCGCTTGCAGGTGTTCTTTGACGGAAAGCCTGACGCGGACACCCGGGCCGAGCTGAAAAGCAGCGGCTTTCGTTGGGCTCCCAGCGTGGGCGCATGGCAGAGGCAGCTCACGGACAACGCCATCCGGGCGGCTGACCGTCTGGAATGTATCAAGCCGCTGTCCGGCGAAAAGCCCTCCCAACTTCAAAAGAAGCCCTCTATCTTGCAAACCATGCGGGAACAGGGCGAAAAAGTCCAGACGGAGCCGGAAAAGAAAGCTCCGTCCGGCAGAGATGCCGAGCGGTAAGCCTCGGGCCACATTGGCCCGAGGTTTTCTGTTCCCCGAGACTGTACGGGGGCCTCCCGGATAGCGGGAACCCCGACGGAAAGGAGGTTTTATGCAGGAAGAAGTAAACCAAAAAACGGTTGCCCTTTCGATCAGGACAACGAAGCTCACGGGAAAAGTGCTGGCTGCCGCTCTTGGCAAGGTGGTTCGGGCGCTGCAAAAGCACCACCAGAAGGCGCTGACCCCGCAGGGACGCCAGAGCGTGAAAAAGCTGATGAACCACTATGGCGGCAAAAGTGCCATGCCCTATGTGGGAGCCTCCAAAGGATTTTGACCGGATCGCGAAGGAGTTCCATGTGGACTACGCTTTCCATAAAGTGAGCCCCGGCCATTACCTGCTGTTTTTCAAAGCCAATCAGGCGGACGCTATCACGGCGGCCTTCCAGAAGTACAGCGCAAAGGTGCTGAACAAAGAGCAGGACAAGGCTTCCATCCTCGGTCAGCTTCGGAAATTCACGGAGCAAATCAGGACGCAGGCAAAGGAAAAGCAGCGGACCAGAGAGGCGGTGAAGGACGGACGTTGAGTGACAAGATCAGAAAAATATGTGCTCCCAAACCTGCCGTATCTCTTTGTGTTCTGGTTTTTCTCCAAAATCGGGACGGCCTACCGGATCGTCCCCGGCACAGACTTCGGGACAAAGCTCATGGGGATGCTCGATACCTTCCCCAAAGCCTTTGAAACCTACTGGCCGGGGCTTGGCGGTATTGACCTGCTGGTGGGTCTTGCCGGTGCGGCTGGGGATGTATCTGCTGATACAGTCAAAGATCAGGCAGGCAAGAAAAAATTTCGGCGAGATGCGGAGTACGGCACCGCTCGCTTTGGAACAAAGGAAGATATAAAGCCATTTGTAGACCCAAAATTTCAGAACAATGTCATTCTGACCGGGACGGAGTTCCTGACCATGAACACCCGTCCGAAGATACCCGCCAATGCCCGGAACCTAAACGCCTGTGTCATCGGATCGTCCGGCTCGGGAAAGACAAGGTTCTGGTTGACCCCGCAGCTCCTTCAAGCCCATTCCTCGTATGTGGTGGTAGACCCGAAGGGCGGCACTCTCGACCAGTGCGGGCAGTTTCTGCAACGGGAGAAATACAGGGTGCGGGTGTTCAACAGTATCGACTTTTCAAAATCCATGCACTACAATCCGCTGGCCTATATCAAGACAGAAAGCGATGTTTTGAAATTTGTTACCGCCTTGATTGCCAACACCAAAGGCGACGGCAAGGAGGGCGACGAGTTCTGGACCAAAGCCGAAACCCTCTTGTACTGCGCCCTTGTGTCCTACATCGTCTTTGAGGGGCCGGAGGAAGAACGCAACATGAATACGCTGGTGGAAATGATAAACAGCATGGAAGTCCGGGAGGATGACGAAACCTTCAAAAACGCGGTGGACTATATGTTTGACGGGCTGGAACGCCGCAGCCCCCAGCACTTCGCCGTGAGGCAGTATAAGAAATACAAGCTCGCCAGCGGCAAGACAGCCAAAAGCATCTTGATTTCCTGCGGTGCAAGACTGGCTCCCTTTGATATTCCCCAGCTTCGGGAGATCATGTCCTATGACGAACTGGATCTTGATAAGCTGGGGGATGAAAAATCGGCGCTGTTCTTCCTTATCAGCGACACGGACACCACCTACAATTTTTTGGTTGCCCTCGCTTTTTCGCAGATGTTCAACCTTCTGTGTGAACGGGCTGATAACACCTATGGCGGGCGTCTGCCCTACCATGTGCGGGTGCTATGGGACGAGGCAGCCAACACCGGGCAGGTGCCGGGGCTGGAAAAGATTGTGGCCGTCATTCGTTCCCGGGAGATCAGCCTGACACTTTTTTATCAGGCTATGAGCCAGTGCAAGGCATTGTACAAAGACCATTCCGAAACCATCATGGGCAACATGGACAGTATCGTGTTCCTCGGAGGCCGGGAGGCTTCCACCCTAAAGGATATTTCGGAAAACTGGCTGGGCAAGGCCACCATCTCTATGCAGACCGAGGGCCGAAGCCGGGGACAGTCTGAAAGTTACAGCCAGAATATGCAGCGGCTTGGCCGGGAACTGATGACCACCAGCGAGATCACCACCATGCCCGGAGATAAATGTATCTTGCAGCTTCGGGGGCTCCCGCCTTTCCTGTCCCCGAAGTATGACTTGAAAAAGCACCCGAATTACAAGTACACAGCCGAATTTGATAAAAAGAAAAACGCCTTCCGCTTGGAAAGCCTGTTCCGCCACCGGCCATTGAGACTAAAGCCGGAGGACGAATACACGGTGTACGAAGTGGACGGCTCCGACACGGACGAAGAAGCTGACCTGTTGAATTTCGATGATCTGGACAGCGACGAGTTTGTGTAACTTCGGGCCATGATGACCCGAAGCGCCGCCGATGTGGGCGGCTTTTTTTGTACCCAAAACCATCAAACAAACAAAATGGAGGAACGTATATGGAATTTTTCAATCAGGCAATCGACATTCTTAAAATTCTGGTCATGGCTCTTGGCGCTGGTCTGGCGGTATGGGGCGTCATCAACCTTCTGGAAGGTTACGGGTCGGATAACCCTGCGGCAAAATCACAGGGCATTAAGCAGCTCATGGCGGGCGGCGGTGTCGTTCTGATCGGCCTTCAGCTTATCCCTCTGCTGTCCGGGCTGTTCAGCTAAGTGTCACCCGTTGTCCCTTTTTCCAGAAAAGGAGCTGATGTATGGACTTTATCATCGACGCAATCGTTGAATGGCTGAAAGGTCTGCTCGTCGATGGTATCATGGGAAATCTGGACGGCCTTTTCGATAACGTCAATCAGAGCGTTGGCGAGATCGCCACACAGGTAGGCACGACCCCGGCGGACTGGAACGCCGGGGTCTTTTCCATGATACGACAGATCTCCGAAACTGCCATTCTGCCAATCGCCGGGGTCATCCTCACTTTTGTTATGACCTATGAACTGATACAGATGCTCATAGAACGCAACAACCTCCATGAAGTTGACACATGGATGTTTTTTAAGTGGGTGTTCAAAACCTTTGTGGCTGTGATGATCCTGACGAATACCTTCAATATCGTGCTGGCGGTCTTTGATGTGAGCCAGCATGTGATACAGCAGTCAGCGGGCATTATCCAGAACGGGACAGAGATCACGCCGGATGTGCTGGACAGTCTGCGGACAGAGCTTGAGGCGATGGAGTTAGGCCCTCTGTTCGGACTCTGGCTCCAGTCCTTCCTGATCCAGCTTACCATGATTGCCTTAAACATCGTGATCTTCGTCATCGTATATGGCCGTATGATTGAAATTTATTTACTCACAAGTTTAGCGCCTATCCCGTTTGCCACAGTCCCCAACAGGGAAACCGGACACATGGGGCAGAACTATTTCCGCTCCCTCTTTGCGGTGGGCTTTCAAGGTCTATTGATCTTGGTCTGTGTCGCCATCTATGCGGTGCTGATCCAGAGTATCGCCACCGACGGCGACCCCATCGGGGCGATCTGGGGCTGCGTGGGATATACGGTGCTGCTGTGTTTTACCTTATTCAAAACAGGCAGTCTTGCAAAATCCATCTTCGGCTGCCATTAAGAGACTTCGGGCCATGCTGACCCGAAGCGGAAAGGAGGCGGTATGCCTCGGCGTTACAAACAGGGTGCGGACGGACAGCCGCACCCGGCTTTCTATGGAAAGCTCCCCGAAGAATTTTCTAAAGCAGACACCATGCGCTTTATGGTGGAAACCGATCTGAAACTGTCCGGGTGCGTATCGGCGGACACGCTGGCGGCACTCCGGGCGGAAGGCTATGACTACAAGGACGGGAACCTTGTTCCCGCCGGAGGAGGAAACCATGCAGGAAAAGGTTGCAAACACCACCCCGGCCGCACCGTTGAAGCTGGATGTAAGCGTGCGGGTCATCGAACCTGTGAAAAATCTGATGGGCTTTGCCAGCGTGAAATTCAATGACTGCTTTGTGGTGGAAAATCTGAAAATCGTACAGGGCAGCAAGGGTCTCTTTCTTGGGATGCCCAGCCAGCCGGACGGCAAAGGCGGCTACCGGGATATGGCCTACCCTGTCACAAAGGAGTTCCGGGAACAGCTCAACACCGCTGTTCTGCAAGCCTATGAGGCAAAGCTGGAACAGATGGCGGAGCGCGGCTCTGTGGGGCGTGCGTCCATCAGCGACCAGCTCAAAGCCGGAAAAGCGGCTGCCGAACAGGCAAAGGCAGAGCGGCCTCCGAAGGAAAAGCCCAGCCGCAGCGCAGAGCGTTGACCTCGGGCCATGCTGGCCCGAAGCAGAAAGGAGGCGGAAACCATGCCACGCAAACGGACGGGCTATGACGCGGCCTGCTATTACGACGGAAAACTGCTGGGCCGCTGTACCAAAGCGGACAGCGACGCCTATACCCTGTTGATGAACGCCTGCGGCGGGGACGCCGCCCGTGTCCTGCGGGAATACGCCTACTTTTCCCCAGAGCTGAAGGCCATCTTGGAAAAGGCAGCGCTCATGCAGGCAGACCGGAACCGGACGGGCGGAATGTTCCATGCGCCGAAAAGCTCCCCGTGGGGCGAGGTGCAGAGCTGTGAAACCCTCTGTCCGGGGGTGTTTCTGGTATCTACCGCCAGCCACGGCGGAACGATGGTGGCAAACGAGGTAGCCGCCGTCCTCTCCCCAGCGGCCAAAAAATGCGGCTTCAAGGACAAGGGCTATATCTGCTATGAGGAGGACGCACAGGAAAGTGTGGTGCTCCGGGAGCTGCTGGACAAAAAGCTGTGGAAAATCCCTGACCGCATTAAGGACAAAGGACAGTTTGAAGAAAAACTCAATCAGTCCATCCGGCAGTATAACCCCGAATACTGGCGGGCAAGGCAGAGCGGACGAGAGGCCGCCGAAGCTGCCCGCAGCACAGCCCCGGCCAAAGAGGCCGCAAGATAACCTCGGGCCATGCTGGCCCGAAGCAATAAAGGAGGTGTACCAAAATGGCCTATGTACCAGTACCAAAAGACCTTTCCAAAATCAAGACAAAGCTGGCCTTCAATCTGACGAAGCGCCAGCTTGTTTGTTTTTCCAGCGCGGCGGCGGTGGGCCTCCCGGCTTACCTGTTTTCCCGTGGCAGTATCGGGAACAGCGCCGCCATGTTCCTGATGATCGGCCTCATGCTCCCGTTCTTCTTTCTGGCTATGTATGAACGGGACGGCCTGCCGCTGGAAAAAGTGCTGAAAAACATCATCCGCACCCGGTTCCTCTATCCCCGGGTGCGGCCTTACAAAACCAAAAACTTCTATGCGCTGCTTAGCGCCAGAAAGGAGGCGCAGCCGATTGCGAAACAGCAGAAGGGCCGGAAAGCCCGCAGGCAGAAAGCCTGAAAAGCAGGGCCTTACCGGCCTGTTCACGAAAGGAAAGAACATTCCCACCACCGCCCAGCAGACCCTCCCTTACCGGGAAATGTACCGGGACGGGGTGTGCCGGGTAGCGGACCGCTATTACACCAAAACCATTGAATACGAGGACATCAACTACCAGCTCGCACAGTCCGAAGATCAGGCGGCCATCTTTGACGGGTGGAGCGCCTGCCTCAACTACTTTGACAGCAGCCTTCCGTTCCAGCTTTCCTTCCTCAACCACCGGAGCCGCCCGGGCAGCCGGTACAGCGTGAACATCCCCATGCAGGACGATGATTACAACAGCGTCCGGTGTGAGTATGTGGAAATGCTGGAAAACCAGATCGCCAAAAGCAACAACGGCATTGTCCGCACAAAGCTCCTGACCTTCGGCGTGAACGTGGACGACCTTTCCACCGCCAGGGCAAGGCTGGAACGTGTAGAGGCGGACATTTGCGGGAACTTCAAAAAGCTGGGCGTCAAGTGCCGCTCCCTTTCGGGGCTGGAACGGCTGGAGCTCCTTCACGGACAACTCCACCCCGGCAGCGGCTCCCCCTTCCGGTTTTCATGGGATATGATCCCCAAAACCGGGCTTTCCACCAAAGACTTTATCGCCCCGGACAGCTTCGATTTCGTTTCAGCCGACTGTTCCGGGTGGGGACGACCTGGGGCGCTGCCTCCTACTTGCAGATTTTGGCCTCGGAGCTCTCGGACAAGCTGCTGGCGGAGCTTTTGGAAATGGATGCGGAAATGACCATTACTCTCCATATCCAGACCGTCGATCAGGCCGCCGCCGTAAAATCCATCAAGGCCAAAGTCTCCGACATTGACAAGATGAAAGTGGAGGAACAAAAAAAGGCAGCTCGGTCAGGGTACGACATGGACATACTTCCACCTGACCTTGTAACATACAGCAACGACGCAAAGACCCTCTTGGAAGATTTACAGAGCCGGAATGAAAGAATGTTCCTTCTGACCTTCCTTGTGGTAAACATGGCCCCGACCCGCCGGGAGCTGGACAACGACCTGTTCACGGTGTCCGGTATCGTCCAGAAATACAACTGCACCTTGAAGCGGCTGGACTTCCAGCAGGAGGACGGTTTTCTTTCCAGCCTTCCGCTTGGCCATAACGGCATTGAGATCAAGCGCGGCATGACGACAAGCTCCACGGCCATTTTCGTTCCCTTTATGACGCAGGAGCTCCGCATGGATGGCGAAGCCGTCTATTACGGGCTCAACGCACTTTCCCATAACGTCATCATGGCAAACCGGAAGAAGCTCAAAAACCCCAACGGCCTGTTCCTCGGCGTGCCGGGCTCCGGCAAATCCTTTGCCGCAAAGCGAGAGCTTGTGAACGTGTTCCTTGCCACCCGTGACCGGATCATTGTGGTGGACCCGATGGGCGAATACTCGCCCCTTATCAAGCGGCTGGGCGGACAGGTCATCGAGATTGCCCCGGACAGCCCCCACCACATCAATCCGATGGACATTGACCTGAGCTTTGACGAGGAAAACCCGATGGCGCTGAAAGCCGACTTTATCCTGTCGCTGATGGAGCTGATCGTCGGCGGCAAGGATGGCTTGCAGCCGGTGGAGCGGACCGTCATTGACCGCTGTGTACGCCAGATGTACCGGGAACATTTGCAGGACCCGGAAACAAGCAAAATGCCGACCCTCCAAACCCTGTATGACCTGCTCTGTTCCCAGCCGGAGGGCGAGGCGGTGCGGCTGGCAACGGCCCTTGAAATCTATGTGTCGGGCTCTCTTAACGTGTTCAACCATGAAACCAATGTGGACTTAAACCGCCGTTTGGTATGCCTTGACTTAAAAAAGCTGGGGGCCGGGCTTCGGACGATTGCCATGCTCATTATGCAGGACTTGGTAAACTCGCAGGTGTCTATGAATTTCCTCCGCGGTATCGCTACATGGTGTTACTTCGACGAATTCCATGTGCTGCTCCGTGACCGTCTGACGGCAAGCTACTGTGTGGCGATCTGGAAAATGCTGCGAAAAAAAGGGTGCGTTCCGAGTGCTTTAACGCAGAACGTGAAGGATTTTCTGGCAAGCCCGGAGATTGAGAACATCTTTGAAAACTCGGACTTCCTTGTGCTTCTCTCGCAGGCACAGGGGGACCGGCAGATTTTAGCCAAACAGCTTGGGATCAGCCCCCACCAGCTTTCCTATGTGACCCATACCAATTCCGGCGAAGGGCTGCTGTTCTTCGGGAATACCACCATCCCGTTTGTTGACCGCTTCCCGCAGAATACCGAGCTGTACGCCATTATGACCACCCGCCCGGAGGACAAAAAAAACAGGAAATGAACCAAGCGTAACACACTTCGGGCCATGTTGGCCCGAGGTTTGGAAAGGAGGGATACATTATCGGAAAGAAACCGGACAAACGGAATTTTCAAAGGCCGGGGCCGACGGAGGATACCGGGGACAATCGCCCCGGACCGGCAGAACGGGAAGGCCTTCCCCCGCACCGTCCCGACGTCTACGGTTTGAGGACGAGGATGCCGGGCAGGACAGTCCTTCGGGCCATGATGGCCCGAAGTCCAAAAGCGGCAAGTTTCAAGAGGACAGCCGCAAAAGCCGTCCCTCTGACCGCATGAGGCAGGAGGATGAAGCGAGCAGGCCGCAGGATACCGGCAGGGCACAGGAGCCGGAGGGCTCCGCCGAGAAGGCCGGGAGTAAAAAGGACAAGTACCAGAAGGCGCAGGCCAAAGCGGAGCGCGCCGGGGAAAAGCTGGGAAAGGCCCGGGAGAAGCTGGATAAGGTCGAGGCGAAACGGGCGGCGCAGAAGCCGCCGGGGCTTGCGAAGAAAGCTGTCCGGGGAGCCCGCACCGAAGCATGGTTTTATGTCCACAACAAGATCCACGAAGTTGAGCATGAAAATGTGGGTGTGGAAGGAGCCCATAAATCCGAGCTGGCCGCAGAGGCCGGAACCCGGAAACTGACCCGCTATGCCAAACGCCGCTGGCGGGAGCACCCAGCCCGGAAGGTGGCAAAGTGGGAACGGAAGGACATAAAAGCCCGGGCCAATGTGGATTTTCAAAAGATGGCCTCCGAGCACCCGGAGCTTGCCAGCAATCCGCTTTCCCGTGTGCAGCAGAAATGGAAACTGAAACGCCGGTATTCCAAAGAAGCAAAGGCGGCTGCAAAACAGGGCGCAAAGACCGCAAAGAAAAAACCGCTGCCGCTTCGGGAACTGCGACCCGTCGGGCGGCGCAGTTTGTGACCCGTCATCCCGTGGCGGTGCTGGTCCTGCTCCTGCTGTTGCTGCTCTGTTTTCTTGTGTCGGCGGTAAGTTCCATTTTCCCACGCTTGGCAGCGGCCTTGCCAATGCGTTATCCGGCACCTCCTACGCCTCGGAGGATACGGACCTGCTGGGCGTGGACGAGGACTACACGGCACTGGAAAACGAGCTGGCGCAGACGGTAGCGAACATCGAAAGCACCCATCCCGGCTATGACGAGTACCGCTATTCCGTGGACGAGATCGGCCATAACCCCTATGAGCTGGCGTCCTATCTCTCGGCAAAGTACCATGTGTATTTCCGGGAACAGGTGCAGGACGAGCTGCGGGAGATCTTCGAGGCACAGTATGAGCTGACCTTGACGGAGAAAGTCGAGATACGCTACCGCACCGAAACCAGCACCGACCCGGAGACAGGGGAAACCACCACCGAGGAAGTCCCCTATGAGTATTACATCCTCAATGTGACCCTCACAAACAAAACGCTGCCTGCCGTGATCCTGCCGAGGCTTGACGAACAGCAGCGGGAAATCTACACCGTTATGCAGCAGCTCAAAGGCAACAAGCCCTATCTGTGGGAAGGAATTTACAACGGCGGCGAAGATACCGGCCCCAGCTATGAGATACCCGGCGAGGCGCTGGATGACCCGGCTTTTGCGGCGCTCATGGAAGAAGCCACAAAGTACATCGGCTGGCCCTATGTGTGGGGCGGCTCCAGCCCGTCCACCTCCTTTGACTGTTCGGGCTTTGTCTGCTGGGTGTACACGGCCAGCGGCGTCCACAACCTGCCCCGTACCACGGCGCAGGGCATTTATAACCAGTGCGCTATCATTTCCCCCTCCGAGGCAAAGCCCGGCGACATTATCTTTTTCACGGGAACCTATGACAGCCCCGGCCCTGTGTCCCATGTGGGGATTTATGTGGGCGACGGGATGATGCTTCATTGTGGTTCGCCCATCCAATACGCAAACATCAATTCAAGCTACTGGCAGACACATTTCTATGCCTTCGGGCGTTTGTGAGCCAGAGGAAAGGAGTCCTTGCATGAACAAAATCGACAAGCTCGATAAGGAACTGGAAAAAGCCCGGGAGAAGGCTGCCGAGTGGCAGGCCAAAATCCGGGAGCTGGAAAAGCAGAAACAGGAGGAAGAAAACAGCCAGATCGTGCAGGCGGTGCGCTCCCTCAAACTGACGCCCGCCCAGCTTATGGCTTTTCTGAATGACCCCAAAAACAGCCTTACCGCTTCGGGCCATACTGACCCGAAGCCGGAGGCACCCGAAAAGGAGGACACAGCCCATGAAGAAAACTAAATACCGCAGGCTGGCGGCGATGGCTGCCAGCCTTTTGTGTTGCCTGATCTGTACAGTCCCGGCTTATGCACAGAGCAGCGAGTCGCAGCCGGAGACAGCTCCCGCCCCGGCAGAAACCGAAGCAGAGCCGGAAACCCAGAACCCCTTTACCCCGGACGGGACGGGAACCGTGGTGGACAACGCCACCGACGAGGATGGAAAGGAGTTCTACACCATCACCACAGCAGACGAGAGCGTGTTTTATCTGGTGATCGACAAACAGAAAACCAGCGAGAACGTCTATTTCCTCAATACCGTTACCACAGACGACCTTCTGCCTCTTGCCGAACAGGGTAAGGAACCGCCCAAAGAAGTGACCCCGGAGCCAGAGCCAAAGCCCACCGAACCGGTGGAGGAAGTACCGGAACCCGAGCCGGAGAAAAAGGACAGCCCCCCCCTTCTCTCTCTGCTCCTGATCGGTGCGGTGGTGCTGGCCGGCGGTGGAATTGGTTACTATTTCAAGATTTACAAGCCGAAGCATGAAGCCCCGGATTTGGAGGATGATTACTGCGAATATGAGGACGGGGAGCTGGAGGAGATCGCAGAGGAACCCGAGGACGAAGATACCCCGCCATGGGAGGAAGATACGGAGGAATGAGAATGAACTTTACAAGCAGCCCTTTTGAACGAATGATGAAGGAAGTACCGCACCCCGGCTGGGACAATGACGACCCTTGTAAGGGATGCCGTTACTACAAGGAGTGCAAAGGAAAGAAAAAACAGTGCCGGAAGAAATTCCGGGCGCTGATCGTGGAGCCCCGCCCTTCGGGCCATCGTGGCCCGAAGTCTTAAATGGACGCCCGGGAGCTGACCCGTGACGAGAAGAAGAAAATCCGCACTCTGGTCACGGGAATGTGTGCCAACTATGACAGGGAAAGCGGCCTGTGCCTTCCTCTGGACTGTGCCTGCTATATGCTGCACAAGTGCTGGACAGGGGCGTACTGCCGTTACTTCCGTGAGGCTGTCCTGCCCCTTGACCCGGAGCTTCAAGCGGCGCTGACAACGGAAGGAATCTCCCCGGAACTGCGGGCCTGTGCGGTCTGCGGAAAGGCATTTTGGCCCGAGGGGCGTCAAGCCTACTGCTCCGACGTCTGCAAGGCCGAAGGAAACCGTCGGAAAAGCCGGGAACGCATGAGGAAAATGCGGGAGAAAAGGCCGGGCGGCTGTTACGATTTGCCGCCTCCAAAGGCTTGACATTCCGGGCTTTTTTGAGGGTGTTTCTGGGGTGGGAATATCTTATTACATTTCTCCCCGGTCTGCCCTCTTATTTCGTAACATCCAGCACTTCGGGTCATGTTGACCCGAGGCACAGAAAGGAGGGATCTCTTGGAGACAGTACAAGGATATGTGATTTTGAAAGCTGCCACCTTTGAAACCGGACACGGCTTTGCGCTGGGGCATAATCCGGGAGCGCCGAGCCCCTTTGTGACCTGGCAGTTTACCGAGGGGGAAAACGGCCATCGGGATTACTACTGGGGTCGCTATGGAACCAGTCAGGCATGGGCGCAGCGGGACTTTGACCGCCGGGTGGACGACTATCAGCAGTTTTACCATGCGGCGGTCAAGCATACCGAGTTGGGACCGGAGGGCGTTTACCGCTATTATTCCACCCAGCGCCCCGTGGACATAGGAACTTACCCGAAGCTGCCGGATAACCAGCCTCTTTCCATCGTCAACTACGATGACGACAGGCGGCGTCCTGTGGCAGACGGCAGGCTGATGGCATGGGGCGAACTGACCTACGCAAAGCCGCTGACCGAAAAGCAGATGGAGGATTATGAGCTGAAACCAGCACCGGGCAATCCTGACCGGGTGCGCCCATCCATTACTGCCCGGCTCAAAGATGAAACCAGAGGGCAGGAACCCCCGAAGGAACCCGGCCAGAAGCGAAACCATAAAAACCATGAGGAACGATAAAGGAGGATCGCCATGCACGAAAAAGACAACTATCTGAAAACCGCCGAGCTCTCCACAGAGCAGAACTGCAACATGATCGACGGCGTACCCAACAACACGCCCATCCCGCCCACGCCCCCGGAGTTGGACACAAAACCGCTGGATAAGGTAAAGGAACCCAAAGAACGCCGGAAAGGCCGGGAGCTGGAACGCTGATGGAGAACCGCAAGCGGAATGTCCATCTGCACGTCATGGTAACACCGGACGAGCTGGCGGCCATCCATGAGCGGATGGCCGAGGCGGGCATTTCCAACGCCGGGGCTTATGTACGGAAGATGGCTCTGAACGGGTATATCCTGCACATCGACCTTACGCCCGTAAAAGAGCTGATCTCTCTGCAACGGCGCTGTTCCAACAATCTCAATCAGGTCGCCGTACACGCACACACCTATGGCGTGTACCCGGAGGAAATCGACGGATTGAAGCGGGACTATGAAAAGCTGTGGGGCGAGGTGTCAAAGGTGCTGCGGGAGCTTTCCGAGCTGGTGGCAAAGTAAGACGAGGGCGGCAGGCTTCCGTTGCGGGGCTTGCCGCCCTGCTCTTTTTTTACCACTTCGGGCCAGTATGACCCAAAAGTTTGGGACAGGATTTACTAATCTTTCGCAACATTTATGTCCCCGGGCAAGCATGATAAAATAGAGGTAGGAAGGATAGATAAAGGAGGTTTTGAAGATGAAGATACTGCTGAAAATATTGGTTGCTCCCTTTGCTTTAGCGTTGTCCCTTCTGGCGGCTCTGCTGGTGTTCCTATTTGATATTTGTGCCGTCCTGCTGACGATTGCCTCTGTGATCCTGACGGTGCTGGGTGTCGCTCTCTTTTTCACGCCGACGCCCATAGGCGGGATTGTATTTCTGTTTCTTGCCTTCCTTCTTTCGCCGTATGGACTGCAAGCGGCGGCGGGCTCCCCCTTCTTTGGGCGCTGGACGGAGGCAAATCCGCTCTGTACCGGTTTCTGGCAAGTTAAGCAGCCTCGGGCCATACTGGCCCGAAGTCGGGGCGGTCTGAATGGGCCGCCCCTTTCTCATGGAAAGGAGGAATGATTTTTGGCTACCACAACTTTGTTGCAGCGCCATGCGGGCGAAGGCGAAACGATTGCTGAGGCTATCCGGGATTGTCTGGACTATGGCAAGGACCCGGAGAAAACAGAAAGCGGAAAGTATATCTCCGCTTATGAATGTGATCCGGCCACCGTGGCGGACGAGTTCCTTTTGGCAAAGGCCAGCTATGCCGCTATGACGGGCCGGGAACAGAAGAAAGAAAATAATGTGCTGTGCTATCAGATACGACAATCCTTCTATCCGGGCGAGATCACCCCGAAGGAGGCGAACCGTATCGGCTATGAGCTGGCTATGCGCTGGACAAAGGGGCGGCACGCTTTTATCGTTACCACGCACACCGATAAGCAGCACATCCATTGTCACATTTATTACAACTCCACCACCCTTGACTGCACCCGGAAATTCCGAAATTTTTGGGGCTCCAGCTTCGCCCTTCGGCGGCTCTCTGACAGGCTGTGCCTTGAAAACGGGCTATCCATCGTGGAGAACCCGAAGCCCCGGAGCAAGGGCAAGTATCGGAACTATGGAGAGTGGCAGAAAGACCGGAAAGGGCCGCTTTCCTATCAGGACAGGCTGCGCCTTGCCATTGATACTGCGTTGGCGGAACGCCCCGCTGATTTGGACGAATTTCTCAATTTGATGAAGCGGGCCGGGTATGAGGTCAAGACGGTTCGGGGCGGCGGTATCAGCTTCCGGCTGACCGGGCAGGGACAGGAACGCTTCACCCGTCTGCGTGCCTCCACGCTGGGGGACGGCTACGACTTGCAAGATGTTCTGTCCGCCATTGAGGGCAAAGAAAAACGCCCCGGGCGCTCGGAGCGGAAAATCAGTCTGGCGGTGGATATTCAAGCAAAGCTGGCTGCCGGTAAGGGGCCGGGATATGAACGCTGGGCGAAGGTATTTAACATTAAGCAGATGGCCGCCGCTCTTGCTTATATACAGGACAATGGCCTGACCGATTATGAGCAGTTGGCACAGAAAGCCACCGAGGCAGCAGACCGTTTTCATACCATTTCCGAGCAGATCAAGCAGACGGAACAGGCCATGAAAACCAATGCCGGGCTAAAGGCCGCAACGGTTCAGTATGCCAAAACCCGTCCAGTCTTTGAGCAGTATAAGGCGACGAAGTACAGCCGGAAATTCCTTGCGGAGCATGAGGCCGACCTTGAACTGTACCGGGCTGCACAAGCGGAAATGCGCTCTCTGCTGGGCGGGGCGAAGCTCCCCAAAATGGATGTGCTGAAGGAAGAAGGCCGCAAGCTCACAGCAAAAGAAAAAACAGCTCTATGGAGAATATCAAAAGGCGCGACGGGATATGCAGGAGATCGTCACGATCAAGGCGAACATTGACACTTTGATGGGCTACACCGAACCGGGAAGAAAGCAGGAAAAGGAGCGTTAAGGTTATGAAAACAAGGAGCAAAGCGACGCTGACACATCGGGCCATGTTGGCCCGAAGATACGGGTTTGGGGCGAGCCCCAACAAGCCGCCTTTGTGCCACTTGTGGCCACAGAGGCATTGCTTGCCACTTAGCGGCAGCCCCTAAAATGGCGCAAAAAAACAGAGGCCCTTATTCTGGAACCTCCGTTTCTCTGGCTTTCTTAATGCCCTCGGCTGTGGCTTCTATCACGACAAGCTCTTTTTCATTCATGGAGTTTAGAAGAACATCAATGTGCTTTCTGCAAGAGCTTGACCTTGCCCCTCCGTCCGCATGAATAAACTGGTCAACTGAAACGTCAAACATGGTAATGAGTTTAACAAAAAGGTCGAAGCTGGGATACTGACCTTTGTTCTCAATATTCATAATGGTACGGGAGTCACGGTCTACTAATTCCGCAACATAGGCTTGTGTCCAGCCCTTTTCTTCTCTGGCCCGTTTGAGAGCCGCCCCGAGGCCGTGAAAGTCAAACCTTCTTTCATTTTGGTTCATTCTCATATCACCCTATATCATTGTACATTTCGGGTTGGATTATGAGAATGTAATGGAATTTTACATAAAGTAGTATTTCATTTCATCAATATGCAGCCTCCAACTTGTACTATTCGAGATAAAGAACTATAATGTACTCTGTGGAGGTGCGAAATGGATTATATGACACTAAAAGAGGCCGCCGAAAAATGGGGCGTGACACCTCGTAGAGTAAATTACTATTGCGCTGCTGGGCGTATCCCCGGCGCTGTAAAGATGGCTGGTGTTTGGCTGATCCCAAAGAACGCAGAAAAGCCGATTGACGGAAGGACAAAACAAGGGAAGGGGTTGCACCATGAATAAAATCCTGATTATAGATGATGACAGAGAACTGTGCGCTTTGATTAAACGTAGCGTACAAGCAGAAAACATAGAAGCTGATTTTTGTAATACCGGAAAAGAGGGCTTACAAAAATTAAGAGAGCAGGAATACCAGCTTGTAGTGCTGGATGTGATGATGCCTGGTATGGATGGCTTTGAAACGCTGGAAGAAATCCGCAAAGAGAACAGTCTGCCGATTTTGATGTTCACATCTAAAAATGACAGCATTTCTAAAGTACGGGGCTTACGGGCCGGAGCGGACGATTATCTTACAAAACCGTTTGATATGGATGAACTGATTGCCCGTATTGCGTCTCTTATTCGCCGCTACACTCGCTTTAATCAGCAAGCTGGAGCCATACAAAAGCTAAATTTTGACGGATTGCAGATTGACCTTGAAAATCGTTCTGTTACTACATCAAACGGCACTTTTGAACTGCCCCCAAAGGAATTTGATTTGCTCCTGTACTGTGCAAAACATCAAGGGAAAATTTTGACCAAACAGCAGATTTATGAGGAAGTATGGGGCGAAGAATATTTCTATGATGACAGTAACATTATGGCGATTATCAGCCGACTTCGTAAAAAATTAGAAGTCAATCCTTCAAGCCCAAAGTATATACAAACGGTCAAAGGGATTGGCTACCGGTTTAATAAGGAGGTGTAGTCAGCATGGAAATTATCGTATTCTTGTCCATTGTGATTGCTGTTGTGGCTGTATTGACTTCCATCGTTCTCGTTCGGCGTGTAAAAAAACAAATAGCAGAAATGACCGATGTGCTGGTTGATGTGAAAAACGGAAATGGCAACCGGCGTATTCTATCTGCAACAAATGAACTGACAGCACCTCTTGCCTATGAAATCAATGAGATCGTTGTGGCCTATGAAAGCAGACTTTCAACTGTACGGCAGACAGAAGAAACCAACCGCCAGCTTATGACGAGCCTTTCCCATGATGTGCGAACGCCCCTTACTACTCTGATTGGGTATCTTGACGCTGCACACAAAGGACTGGTCACAGGAAAAGACCGGGATGATTATATTGAAACCGCCCGCCGGAAAGCCCATGATCTGAAAGAATACATTGATGTACTCTTTGACTGGTTCAAGTTAAATTCTAACGAGTTTGCTTTGGAGATCCAGAGTGTTGAGGCCGCAGAGCTGACAAGAAATATCCTCATTGACTGGATACCGATTTTTGAGGATAAACAGGTTGAGTATGACATTGATATTCCCGAACAGCCTGTCCGGGTAAGATTGGATATGGATAGCTATATGAGGATCATCAATAACCTTATTCAAAATGTAATCGCTCATAGCCATGCAGACAAAATTAAAATTTCCCTATCGAAGAAGGAAAACAGCATGGAGCTGTTGCTGGCGGATAATGGAGTGGGAATTGAAAAAGAAGATTTGAAACACATTTTTGAACGGCTCTATAAGTGTGACAAAGGACGGTCTGAAAAAGGAAGCGGACTTGGTCTTTCTATTGTCCATCAGCTTGTAGAAAAGATGGGTGGGAGTATAACAGTTGAAAGTTTGCCGGGAAAAGGAACTGAATTTATGTTGCTTTTTCCTTTGGAGAGTTAAGCGGGTTCCCGTCTTTATGGCGGGAACCTTTGTCATTTTTGCCGGATTTCAAATTGCAAGGTTAATGCAAGGTTGCGGCAAGGTTAATGCAAGGTTGGCGTGATAGAATACCTTACAGAACAGGAGGTTTTGAATATGGATACAAATTACATCATTGAAACAAAAAATCTGACGAAGCAATATGGCTCACAAAAGAGTGTGGCTGACTTAAATATCCATGTGAAGCGTGGGAGAATTTATGGTCTGCTGGGCAGAAACGGAGCCGGAAAAACCACTACCATGAAAATGCTGTTGGGCTTAACGAAGCCGACTTCCGGGGAGGTCAAAATCTGGGGGAAAGCCCTTGCAGGGGAATGAAAAGAAATTGCTGCCCCGTATTGGTAGCTTGATTGAGTCTCCCGGCTTTTATCCCAATCTGACCGGCACAGAGAACCTGCGTATCTTTGCTACCCTGCGGGGCGTACCAAACAATCATGCCATCAAAGATGCTCTGGATCTGGTAGGACTGCCTTACAAAGATAAAAAGCTCTTTTCACAGTATTCTCTTGGTATGAAGCAGCGGCTTGCCATCGCCCTTGCCGTTATGCACGATCCAGAACTTTTAATTTTGGATGAGCCGATCAACGGTCTCGATCCTATCGGTATTGCAGAAGTACGCTCCTTTATTCGGGAGCTTTGCGACGCAAGAGGAAAAACCATTTTGATTTCCAGTCACATTCTTTCGGAGATTTCCTTGCTGGCTGACGATATTGGAATTATCGACCACGGCGCATTGCTGGAAGAAGAAAGCCTTGCTGAACTGGAGCAAAAAAGCAGTAAGCATATCCGGTTTACGCTCTCTGATACTGCACAGGCGGCAAGAATTTTGGAACGCAATTTCCATGAAAACCATTTTTCCATACAGGACGACCACAATCTGCGCCTGCACAACCTTGATCTGCCTGTGGGGAAAATTGTAACTGCCTTTGTAGAAAACGGATTGGAGGTATCGGAGGCGCATACTTGTGAAGAAAGTCTTGAAGATTACTTCAAGCGTGTGACAGGGGGCGAAGGAATTGCTTAAACTAATCAAATGCGAATTTTTGAAATTAAAACGGAAGCCCTTGGTATTTATTTCTCTGCTGCTTTCTGTTTTCATGCCATTGGCTTATGCTTTCTTTCTGGCAGATGTAAACACTGATGTGGATGCTGTAAATGGAGTGATGTCCAGCCTGTTCCAGCTCAGTGCTTATTTGCTTTTGATGCCGCTCCTTGTGATACTGGCTTCCAATCTGCTGTTTGAGGAGCTGGACAATGACACACTAAAAAACCTTGTTACCATACCGATAAACAGAACCAAGTTGGTGCTGTCCAAGATGCTGGTTTTGCTATTGTTTGCCGTTGGCTTTATGGCAGTTGGAGGATTGGTAAATCTTGCGGTTTTGCTGTTTCAGGGCTGGGAGCCGGTTGGGTTTTGGACCTTGTTTGGCGTTGGGATAGAAGAAGGGCTGATTATGTGGGTAGGCGCACTTCCATGTATCCTGCTCGTTGTTCTTCTTAATAAAAACTATATCGTGTCGGTCGTGATTACCTTTTTCTATACGACTGCAAATTATATCCTTTCGATGAGCGATGCGTTCCTCACACAGCCTTTTGGTTTGAATATCGGAACCCTGTTTCCGGGACCGCTGGCTTTCCGCTGGACCTTCCAATTTTATGACCAAAGCCAGACCAGTGCGGAATTGGCAGACTTGTTGGAACGGATCAGTCCGTATTTTCTGAATGGTGTTCAGGTGTTCGGTGTGATTGTTGGGGAAGCCGTTGTATTTCTTGCGCTGATTGCGTTGGTTTACCGGCGCCAGGAAATCTAAGGGGGTGTAATTATGTGGAATTTATTAAAAGCAGAATTGCTCAAGCTACGCCGGTGCCAAATACTTTGGGTGGGGCTGGTGGCGCTTGCACTCTGTCCGTTGGTGCAATATGGGAGCCAGCTGATTGTGGAGGCGGAGTACCGAAATCCAAACTATGATTTTTCCACTCTGTTTGAGAATGTTGTCTGGGGCAATACGCAGATGTTTTTTCCGATTTCACTGGTGATGATTGGCAGCTGGCTGATTGACAGAGAATCCACCCATGATACGCTGAAAAACATCATGACAATTCCTGTTTCCATGCCGAAAATGCTGGGAGCTAAGCTCTTTTGGGTCGGGATTTTTGCAGTCCTGCTGGGAATATACAGCGTTGGCGTTACCTTGATTACTGGATTGACGGTTGGATTATCGGGACTGACAGTGGAAGTGTTTTTTCATGGAGGTACACAGATCGTGTTGGCAGCTCTGACGACCTATTTGGTCTGTATGCCGCTGATCTTGATTTTTGGGCAGATCCGAGGGGCATATCTGGGAGGTTCCATTCTGGCGTTTTTCCTTGGATATAGCATGCTGTTCTTCAAAGGCGGTATCCTTGCCAGCATCTATCCGTTTTCTGCTGCGCTGATTTTAGTGGGCTTTGACATGAGTGGATATGCCGGAACAACCACAGCCCCGAATCCTTTGCTGGCAGTCATTGGGGTTGGCATCATGGTTCTCTGGGCGGTGCTGTTGTTACTGATGTCCAGTAACAAAAAAGAAATAAAATCCCGTAAACAGGCAAATTCCAAGGGAAAAGGAAAGCGTGCTGTACGCAGGAAAGGAAGGTGATACCTGTGAAGAAAATAGTTCTATCATTATGCTTGATACTGTTGGGCGCTTCTGTGCTTTCCGGTTGTACAAAAGATGAAGTTCTCGATCAGTATAATAATATTGTGCAGTCTGCTGGTTCCATAGCGCTTACCGGAAATTCGTCCTTACAAGGTACGAAAGAAAAAGGAATTGATGATTATACAGGAAGCTATACAGCCAACTATGAGGATTTTTCAGATACAGAGTATTTGTTCGGCGGAACTTCCATAAAGCGTGAAGCGGGTAAGGATCTGTCTATTGACTGCGCGCTGGAGGTTACGGATGGAACTGCAAAAGTATTTTGGATTTCTGGAGCTGATGAAGAAGTCACTTTGCTTGAAACAACCGGAACATATAGTGATACAATTACACTCCCTGAAGGTGGAAACTATATCGGCATTGAATGTGAAAATTTCACTGGAAGCATTGAATTGAATATGGAGTAACATTCTGCCGGACGACGGCAAAAGAAAAAAAGCCGTCGTAAAGCAGACACATTTCCACGCGCCTATGAAGCGGTGGCTTTGATTTCAGAGCCGCCGTTTCTTTTCGTTTCGCCGCCTTCGTTTCGGTCACTCGTCAACCAACAACCGAAACGGAGGTCAATATGGCTATTATCAATTTGCGGGACTATTACCCATTCTATACATCGGATTGCTTCATGGAAGTATCGGAAGAAGTTGCAGAAATGTTCAAAGAGTTTGATCGTAAAGAGGCTGCGTACCGGCTGCGTACATACCGCCACAAAGCCTACTATTCCCTTGATCGGGATGACGGGCTGGAGCATGAAGCTCTCTTTGTCGCCTTATCTCCCCATGAACTGTATGAGCGGAAAGTGACCATGCAGGAGCTTCATGCAGCGATTGGCAGTCTGCCGAACAAACAGGCAAAACGGATTTACGCTCATTTCATTCTCGGCATGACCAAACAGGATATTGCCCGGGCAGAGGGCGTCCATGAAAAAGTGGTTCGTGTCGCAATCGAGCGAGGTCTGCGGCGCTTAGAAAAAATTTTGAAAAATTCTTTGTAAGGTGTACCGATTTAGGCCGGAAAATGAAATGGCTTATGAGAGGTAAAACACTTCGGGTCACAATGACCCGAGGTTCAGACAAGCCTCATGCAGATTGAAAATTGAATAAAAAGACACCCGGATACGAAGGGGAACGCGCTGTGTGACAGACCCGCCATGACCTCGGATTTCAGAGAATACAGTCTTTGTAAAACTGAGCGAGCGAACAGGTTCATGCCATAGGTGGGGGCAAGGCTGGCTCCACCGGAACAGGCGCAGAACCCGGATACTTGCGTTTAGTCACAGTCCGAGCGTTGAAGCGGCCTTGCAAGCCGTGAGCCGTCGCAGGCAATGAGAACGCCTTGCCATCAGAATGGGGAGAGTTGAAATACTATGGGGCATGAAGCCTATGTCCGTCCGATGTGTCTGAAATGAAGTGAAAACCTATGGGGAGTCCCCGGCAATGCTGTCTGATGATAGGCCAACCGATCCGGCGTGGCTCCCCATCTTTTCAAAAAAGGAGCATTTTATGGGAAATGCGTTTGGAATGATCCCCGGCTTGGAAACGGACGAATGGAGCAATGACGCCTGCCGCGGTTATGTCATTATGGCAATGGAGGACTGCGGATTTTCAAAGAAGGATATACGGCGTGTTGTGGGGCAGCTTTATGAAGTATTTGACCTCAACAGCGTGGAGGACGCCAAAGAAAAGTACCATTCCAGTCCTTACTGAGCTCGGGCCATATCGACCCGAAGTGGAGAAAGCTCAAAGGGCGGCACCTGCTGGGTGTCGCCTTTTGACATTTCCCCACAGGACAAGCGGGAAAGGCAGGCATATACACGCACTTTCGCAAAGGAGGTTTTCAATGACGCAAGCTGTCACTTATGAACGAGAAACAAAGTCTGTCGCATTTCAAGGGAAGATCATTGTGCTGGAAAGCCTCACGCCGGTACTTCCCCCGAAGGAGAAAGCACAGCGCAAAAAAGAAATTGAGCGTTGTCTTTATGAGGTGTTCAGAAAATATGGGGACAGATTTCTAATCATTCGCAACATTGTTGTCCGGGGCTGCTGATGGTATAATATAGTTGTAAGGTTGGTAGCTCCATTCCAACAAGGAAAGGAGCCCAATATGGAATTTATCAGAGAAGATTGTATTTACGCAAGACAGTCAGTAGACCGCAAGGACAGTATCAGCATTGAAAGTCAGATTGACTTTTGCAAGTATGAATTGAAAGGTGGGAGCTGCCGGGTATTCAAGGACAAAGGCTATTCCGGTAAAAATACGGATAGGCCGGAGTTTCAAAAGCTGTTGGGCGAGATCCGCAAGGGAAAGGTCAGGCGGGTCATCGTGTATAAACTGGACCGTATAAGCCGCTCTATTCTGGACTTTGCAACGATGATGGAGCTGTTTCAAGAGTATGATGTGGAGTTTGTATCATCCACAGAAAAATTTGATACTTCGACCCCGATGGGCCGGGCCATGCTGAATATCTGCATTGTATTCGCCCAGCTTGAACGGGAGACAATTCAGAAGCGTGTCACAGACGCCTACTATTCCCGGTGTCTGAAAGGTTTCCACATGAGCGGACAGGCACCATACGGTTATCAGTTAGAGCCTACTGTGGTAGAGGGTATCCGTACAAAGAAAATGGTTGCCGACCCCATAGCCGCCGACCATGTACGGCTGATGTTTGAAATGTACGCTGAACCGGAAACCTCCTTCGGAGATATTACCCGATACTTCGAGGAACAGGGTATCAAGATTTACGAGAAGTCAATGGTTCGGAGTTTTCTTTCCCAGCTTTTGCGAAACCCCGTTTATGCACAGGCCGACTTGGAGCTGTACGAATTTTTCAAGAGTCAGGGTGCAGCGATTGTCAATGACGCTTCTGACTTTGCCGGAACAAACGGCTGCTATCTCTATCAGGGGCGGGATGTGAAGGAGGACAAGGACAGGTGCTTAAAAGACCAGATACTTGTTATTGCTCCCCATGAAGCACTCATTTCCTCTGACACATGGCTGAAATGCCGGAAAAAACTTATGGCAAATACCACCTTCCAGCAGGGACGGAAACCGAAGAACACTTGGCTGGCCGGAAAAATCAAATGCGGTCATTGTGGGTATGCGCTGAAAGCCACCCATGTACCAAACAGCACCGGGTATTTCCGCTGTACCAAACGGACGGAAAACAAAGGTTGTCCGGGCTGTGGGAAAATCCGCAAAGAAGAATTTGAGCAATTCATTTTCTCGGCCATGCAGGAGAAATTCAAAGACTTTCAGATACTCCACGGCAGGGAGGAAAAAGTCAATCCGAAACTGACAGCCTATCAAGTGGAACTGGCACAGGTGGAGGCAGAAATTGAAAAGCTGCTGGACACGCTGACCGGAGCCAATGCGACCTTGCTTGCCTACGCTAACAAAAAAATTGAAGAACTGGACACCCGACGCCAGACCATTTCAAAGGCAATCGCCGAATTGAGTGTTGAAACCATATCGCCCCAGCAGATAAAGAAGTTATCCTATTATCTCGACAACTGGGACAGCATAGATTTTGACGACAAAAGAAAAGCCGCCGATGGTTTGATCTCTACGATCAAGGCCACCAGCGACCGTGTTCAGATAGAGTGGAAAATCTGACATTTCCGCTCTATCGCCCCTCATTTCTATTTTATCTTGTTTGTACCCCTTGTACACCGATGTTTTCATCGGCACATGAATGAATCCCCAATGTCTGCGCTTTTTGCGCTGCGGAGATTAGCAATCCAGCTTTCTTTTTAGTAAAACTATAACCAGACTTGCTTGCAGCAGCAATCACTTCAACCAGTTCTGATTCTTCCTCTACAAGCAAAATGGTCAGCGTTGGAAAACGTACAAGCACAGCGCAAGAAGTGACGCCTCCCACATCGGAAAAGACCTTACCGGCAAAGGGACGGTTCTTTAACTGAATCATATTCATTCTCCAAATCGCATGATGTCCAATGGATGGCAGTGGATGGGTTTGCCTTTTATAACCTGCATCTGCTGCAGTCTGATCCTGATCGCAGACCAAGAAACCCCAATCCGTTGAGCCATCTCCAGAATTTTTTCATAGTTAGGGTCAGACACTGATTTGTACAGAATCCCATTTGGCAGAGTCAACGCTACACGTTCTATTTCGGCATTGATCAGAAATGTTGGCATCAGCAGCTCTGCTGCAAGGGTATCCGCCTGCCATTCTTCCCACGAGGGCTTTCCGTTTCTCTCCCGATAGGCAATGTGCCCACGGCACTTGACTGCTTTTCCGTAGTCGTTCGGAAACAGATCAGCCAAAATCTGATGTGCTGCTTCATGCGCTATTGTGAAATTCCGGCATGCACATTTTCAGTTTCAGGGCTGTCCGGGCCTGTATTTTGTGGGCGAAACACTGGACTGCGCCGGCAGCTGCGGCGGCTTCAAACTGCACTGGGCCTTCGGCAGCGGGATCGCGGCAGGGCGGGACGCCGCCCGCCGTGTTCAGCGGCAGCGGAAAAAATAGCTGTGCAGAAATGCGGAACACCCGGAGTTTGCCCGCATCGTGTTCCACGGCCTGCGGCATTCCAGCGCCACTTGCCAGTCGATTGAAGGGCACAAAAGGATCCTTGCACATCATAGAAAACGGCCGCCTGCTGCATCCATCGGTGCAGCAGGCGGCCGTTCTTTCATTTACAGTTCTTCGCTGAAGAACTTCTTCATTTCCTTCTTATCTTCTTTTGGAAAAAATCAGTTTTTTTCCTCAAAGCCCAGCACATAAGTAACCACCGCTGCAACAACGATCGCTGTCACGATCGCAATGCTCATGGCAACAATCGTGTTCTGGAAGATCGGCAGCGCCAAAACGGTGGAGTAGCCCATCACATAGGCTTTTGCGCCCAGCAGACCAGCAGCCACACCGCCGACAGCACCACCGGCCATCACGCCGTACATGGGCTTCTTACGGGGCAGGTTGATGCCGTAGATTGCGGGTTCCGTAACACCGGCCACGATGCAGCCAAACGCGATAGACAGTGCTTCGGCGCGCTTTTCAGCGTCCTTGGTGCGCAGTGCCACACCGATGCAGGCGCCGCCCTCTGCCATGTTGTGCAGGATGAATGCAGGGCGGAACACGGCATCATAACCGGGGTTCGTCAGCGCCTGCGTCATGAACGGCACCAGGCCAAGGTGCATACCGCACATGACCAGCCAAGGCAAGCAAGCAGCCAGCAGACCCACAGTGATAAAGCCGATCTTATCGCCAAGGAAGCCAAAGACAACGGCCAGATAGTTGCCCAGATAACCGCCCAGAGGTGCCAGGACCGTAAAGCCCAGAACCACCGTCACCGTGACGGTGCACAGACCGACCAGCAGGGACTTGAAGATTCCCGGAATAATTTTATTAAAGAATTTTTCCAGATAGTAGGCACACAGCGCGATCAGCAGGGCAGGCAGCAGAGAACTGGAATAACTCATCAGACGCACCGGAAGTCCCAGCAGGGTGATCGGCTCACCTGCGGCCACCAGCGCTGTATACTTGCCATGCAGCAGAGCAGCGGCACACATCATGGAGTAGATCGGCGTTCCGCCCAGCTTCTTCGCAGCGCCATAGGCCGCAAAGATGGGCATAAAGAAGAACGGCGCATCGGCAAGACCGCTCAGAAGAGCGTAGGTCGCAGTATCTGCAAAGCCCGCATTGACCAGCGTGATCAGCAGCAGAACCACCTTCAGCATACCGCCTGCCACCAGACCCGTGATCATCGGGGCGACCGCTGCCGAAACATACTCCAGCACAGCCACGCCTGCGCTCTTCAGCGTCAGCGGCTTTTTTTCTGCCGGAGCGTCCAGATTTTCGTTGACTGCTGCGCCTTCCAAAAGGTCAAAGTCTTTGACCACCGTTTCATACACGGGCAGCAGGTTTTTCCCTAGGACGACCATGAGCTGCCCGCCAGCATAGATCACGCCCAGAACGCCGGGAACTTTTTTCAGTGCTTCCTGATCTGCTTTTTTCAGATCCTTGACCACAAAGCGCAGACGGGTCATGCAATGCGCAACGCTGTTGATATTTTCTTTTCCGCCAACCAGCCGAACGATCTCCGCTGCGGCGCTTTTTGCATCGAATGCCATTTGATTTCTCCTTTTCTGTCCAATTCCTGTTACTCGGCCCAGAGCTTTTCGCCATTGCTTGCAATGACATCCTTCATCCAGTAATAGCTCTTTTTGGGCTTGCGTTCCAATGTGCCATTGCCCTTATCATCCATATCCACATAGATGAAGCCATACCGCTTTTTCATTTCGCCCGTGGAAAGGCTGACAAGATCGATCGGAGCCCACATGGTGTAACCAAGGCATTGTACACCGTCCGTCACGATTGCTTCCATCATTGCCCGCAGATGGTCTTTCAGGAAAGCAATGCGGTAGTCATCCTGAATGGAACCATCTTCTTCCACCTTGTCCACTGCGCCCAGACCGTTTTCTACAATAAACAGCGGCTTCTGGTAGCGATCCCACAGTTCGTTCAGCAGGAAGCGCAGCCCCAGCGGGTCAATGGGCCAGCCCCACGGGGTCAGTTCCAGATACGGGTTCGGATCGCCGCCGATCACGTTCATTCTGGTTTCTGTGCTGCACACATTGGAACGGTAGTAGCTGAAGGAAACATAGTCCAGCGCGCCAGCTGCCAGAATCGCATCATCTCCCGGTTCGGTGTGCAGGATCACGCCCCGGCGTGCCAGAAGGTCTGCCGCATAGCTGGGATAATAACCACGTGCCATGGTATCAATGAAGTAATAGCTTTCCCGCCGCTTCTGCAAACGGGTAAACACATCCTCCGGCTTGCAGGTTGCCGGGTAAAGCTCACTCATGGCATACATGGCACCAAACATACTGCCCGGCATCATTTCATGGCCCAGTTTCACGGCGCGTGCGCTGGCAAGGAACATATTGTGCACCGCGTTGTAGTGGGTCTGGTTGTCGCACTTGTGGGTACCGCAAGCCGCAAAGCCGCGGACCGCGTTGATTTCATTAAAGGTAAGCCAGTATTTGCAGCGCTTGCCGTACCGCTCAAACAGTGCTTTGCAGTACCGCACGTAGCAGTCGATGGTGTGGCGGCTGGACCATCCATCGTATTTCAAGGCCAGTGTAACCGGCAGCTCATCGTGATGGATCGTGACCAGCGGCTGCATTCCATGTTTTTCCAGTTCGTCAAAAATGCCATCGTAGAAGCGGAATCCTGCTTCATTGGGTTCCAGTTCATCGCCAGTCGGGAAGATCCGGCTCCAGCAGATGGAGAACCGATAAACATTCATGCCCATGCCTGCCAGCAGTGCAATATCTTCTTTGTAACGGTGGTAATGGTCAACCGCTTTGTGGCTGGGATAGTAACGATCTTCGTACAGACAGGGTTCTGCGCCGTCCGGGAGGGAATCCGGTGCAAAAAAGCTGCTGGGGAGTTCGCCAAACTGACCATCCGCCGTTTTGAACGTGTTGCAGCGGGGATGTTGTACCGAACCGTCGGTTTCAAAGTCATGAGTGGACAGGCCGCGTCCGTCCTCCTGATAGGCACCCTCAAACTGAAAATCCGCAGTTGCACCGCCCCACAAAAAGTTGTTGGATAGCTGCATTCTGAGAAACCTCCTTGTATTGTGAAACATCCGGGGATGCTGCCCCGTATTCTGATCGACCGGTCTGGATCTGGCATGAGTGTAGCAAAAAAAGAACGTTCTGTCAGCAGTTTTCGCAATTCGGAAAAAACGAGTCTAAAACCATCCATTCTGCACAAATCAATTCTCTGATTTTTGTGCAGAAATAATCGCTGTAAAGCAAAAAAGCCGCTCTGTTTCTGGAAACTTCCAGTACAGAGCGGCAAATTTTCAAATTCTGTTTTCTTTAAGCAGTTTTCTGCTGCGCAGATATTCATGGTAGCGATAAGCCAGCAGGTCCGTCAGCACTGCATATAAAATACGGTGGGTATGTACTTCACGGCAGTGACGGTATAATAAGCAATAGTCGACCAGCGGATTTTCTGCGTCCGGGGTTGGAGGTGATCATCACGATCTTCCCTCGGAAGTTCTCAAATGCCCAGTGCGCGCGTACCGAATCCGTATTCTGCGGACGCTGCACATATTCACCGCTGTCACTGAACACGATGACCAGTGTTTTATCGTCCGCATTCCGGATATAATCCGCCTGTTTCTGGTCATCAATGTTCGTCACGATAAATTTGCGTTGATCGCGCAGCTTTGTCTGCAGATCCAATGCAGCCGTTTCAGAAAAGTCACAACCAAATGCTGCAACCTTTTCATAATGGTAAATTTCTGCTGCAAGCCGATCCAACTTTTCCCAGTCCAGCAATTCATAGGTCATACGGATATCCCGGAGCACCGCATCCACATAGGCATCCGTCGAATGTTCATCAATATAGCGCATAACATCCGTTACGAAATAGTTTTCGCGCTGTTTTCGATTCAAATTGATCGCAGCCTGTTTTTGGAATGTCCGATAGTCCTCATAGCCAAGAACTCTGATAAATTTGGAGATCGTGGATTTTGACACTGCACACAGCGATGCCATTTCCTCAATAGAAATCATGTCCAAGTCGCCATAATATTGCAGCATCTTCATTGCAATGCAGTACCATGTAGAACCGGGAAGGTTTTCATTCAGGATGTAGAGCAACCGTCTGTGCAGCGTTGTGGTAAAGTCGCCGCTTTCCTCATAGCGCATCATGGCAAGGCATCCTCCCTTTTCAACAGCAGTTTTTGATTTTATTATAGCATTGAAGTTGTCGTTATGCAAAGCCCGTCTAAGTTCGGCTCACGATGCGCAGAATCTTCACCGTTTCCGGTTTTGACGGCTCTTTCAGCACGATGCTTTTGAAATAATTGCGGTTCGGGATCTCTGCCCGGTGCACCAGAACATCGTTCCAGTCCTTCATGCAGGGCTGGATGCGGGTCACGCTCCCGGTTCCGGCAATCCCTGCATTACCTGATACGGCATCTGTATCTACCAATGGTGTTGCAACGGCTGCAACTGTCGATGATAATCTTACCCAAATCTAATTATTCGACTAACACATTATTTTCTACTGTATGTAGTAAAATTTCAATCTATAACTTTCTCAAATCTCAAATTTTCACCCAGATATAATAATCATGATCCAAAGCCTCTGAGTCGAAAGACTCAGGGGCTTTTTTATGTCTGGAGGTGAGCATTTTGTTATTCCGCACCATCACTATCATTATTACCATCGTATTTTAAAGCGCAGCTGCGCAGAAAGGAGAAAGCCTTATGAACTTTTGGTCCGAAATCGTCAAAGAGGTTGGCACCGTCCTGGTGGAAGTCCTCGTCCGCATCGCTGAAGAAATGGAAAACAACAATTGATCACAGTACACTGAAAAGGAGATTTTACTATGCCCGCAAATGTTGAAACGATGTTCTCTGTCCGTGAGACCCCTTGGCACGGCCTTGGCCGTATCATTATGGATGCCCCTGCAAGCCGTGAAGCCTTGGAACTGGCCGGTCTGGATTGGCAGGTGGAAAGCCGTAATATCTATTCCGGCACGGGTGCTATGATCCCCGGCTATCGCGCAAATGTCCGCAGCACTGATGATGCTGTTCTGGGTGTGGTATCCGACCGCTACCGCATTGTGCAGAACGAAGAAGCATTTCAGTTCACCGATGACCTGCTGGGTGAAGGTGTCACTTATGAAACTGCCGGTTCCCTGCAGGGCGGCAGAAAGGTCTGGATGTTGGCAAGGCTTCCGAGGAAATATCTTATTGCTGGAGATCAAGTAGTACCATATCTTGTGATCTTCAACAGTCATGACGGCAGTTCTGGTGTGAAAGTGGCCATGACTCCGATCCGTGTAGTCTGCCAGAACACGCTGAACCTTGCGCTGAATACTGCAAAGCGCAGCTGGACTGCACGCCACACCGAAAATGTTCTGCTGCGGGTGCAGGATGCCCGTGAAACCCTGCAGCTGGCCAGCAACTATATGGTTGAACTCGGCAACCGTGGCGAAGAGCTGGCTCGCATCGATTTATCCGATCACAAGGTGCAGGAGTTCATCAATGAGTTTTTCCCGATTTCTGAGGACCTGTCTGATTGCCAGCGGAAGAATAACCTGCGCTTGCAGGAAGATCTGAAGGCTCGCTATTATAACGCACCGGATCTGGAATGGGTCGGCAAAAACGGTTGGCGCTTTATCAACGCAGTCTCCGATTTTGCTACCCACGCAGATCCTCTCCGCAAGACCAAAAACTACAACGAGAACCTGTTCCTGCGCACCGCAGAGGGCAATCCCATGATCGACAAAGCCTACAAGATGGTGCTGGCAGCAGCATAAAGGAGGACGTATGAACGATGTGAGCAACCGGGCTGTCCGGGAATTTTCTGAGTTCCTGAACAGCATTGAAGCTGATTTTCCAAAGCCTACTTGCACCACGGCATATGAGATTACGATGAAAAGCACTATCGTCAGTGCCTTGATTACATTGGACACCGAAAAGCAGCTGGACGAGCGTTTCTGGAACCATCTCCGGGTGCAGCGGAATATTCTGGATTTCCTTTATACCCTGTGGCTGGATGATGACCGCACTTTGGTGGATGAGTTTTCCACGATTATCAAGGACTTGGTGGAATATGATTTCTCTATTACAGAAGAACAGATGAAAGAGAGGTTGAACATTGCATGAAAAGGCTTGTATCTACATTGAATTTGACCAAAGAAGATTGGCTCCGTTACCGTAAGTGCGGCATTACCGGCACGGATGCCGGTGCCATCCTTGGCCTGAATCCCTATCGCTCTGCATTTCAGGTGTACCACGATAAAATCAGCGATACCATTGAAAATATCGACAACGAGGCTATGCGGCAGGGCCGTGATTTGGAGGATTATGTGGCGCAGCGCTTCACCGAAGCAACCGGTCTGAAGGTACGCCGTGCAAATGCCATCTACCAAAGTGAGGAACATCCACTGCTTCTGGCGGACTTTGACCGTTTGATTGTCGGACAGAAAGCAGGACTGGAATGCAAAACGGTTTCACCGTTCTCTGCGGATAAGTGGGCAGATGGCAAAATCCCTGCACATTACATGGCTCAGGTCAATCACTATCTGGCCGTCAGCGGTTTTGACTGCTGGTACATTGCTGCTCTTATTTTCGGAAAAGAGCTGGTGATTCACAAGATCACAACCGACAAAGAAGTTCTGAACAACCTCATTGCCAAGGAAGAGCACTTCTGGAAATACAACGTGATGCCCGAAATTCCGCCTGTACCTACCGGAAGCGAGGGGGATACACAGCAGATCAATCAGCTGTACTCTGCAGATGATAGAAACAAAACTGCCGATCTGAATCCCATCCGCGACCTGTTGGATAAGCAGCAGGAGCTTTCCACCCAAATCGAGCAGATGGAACAGGAGAAAACGGCCATCGAGCAGCAGGTCAAGCTGCAAATGCAGGATGCTGCCTATGGCACAGCACCGGGGGCTACAAGGTGTCTGGGTATCCTCCGAAAGTAAACGGGTAGACTCCCAGCGTTTGAAGAAAGAACAGCCCGATATTTTCAATCGGTACAGCAAGAATGTAAGCAGCCGCAGGTTTACCATTATCCATGCAGCATGATTTTTGTATGTCTGCTGGCATACAAAATTGCCTGTTTTTCCAATTTTGTTTAGTACGGCAATACAAAATTGCCCGTTTCTCTAACTTTGTTTAGTACAGCAATACAAAACCCGGCGCAGCAATTCATTTGTTGCGCCGGGTTTTTTTTATCAGAAAGGATGCTATCATGGAAAATCCATTCGTAAAATTATTTGCTATCGACTTCAAAGATCATCTGGAAGTCAAAAAGTCCGGCAACACGGAACTGAAATATGTAAGCTGGGCGTATGCTTGGGCAGAGGTAAAAAAGCTGTATCCTTCTGCCAGCTACGAAGTCAAGAAATTCAACGGCCTGCCCTATGTTTATGATCCCATAACCGGCTTCATGGTGTACACCTCGGTCACAATTGAGGGCGTTTCGCACGAAATGTGGCTTCCGGTTTTGGACAGTTCCAACAAAGCCATGAAAGCCGTGCCTTATACCTACACCACCCCGAAATGGGACTACAATCCGCAGACCCGCCGCCGTGAAAAGATCGGCATGGAAGAGCGCACCGTAGAAGCAGCCTCCATGTTCGATGTGAATAAAGCCATCATGCGGTGCTTGGTGAAGAACCTTGCTATGTTTGGTCTTGGCCTGTACGTTTATGCCGGAGAGGATTTGCCGGAAGATGCTGCACCGCAGCCGGAGGCAGAACCGCAAAAGCAGCCGAAACCGAGATCCGCTAGCCCGAAGCAGGAACAGCCGCCTGTGCCCTGCATCTGTGCCCGGTGCAACCAGCCTATCAAGAGGGTCAAGCTGAAAGATGGCTCCATCATGCAGGCGGCAGAGTTTGCAGCCACCCATGAGGGAATGTGCGCTGACTGCTATAAAGCCACCAGATTGAACGTAGCATGATAAAACTGCTCTATTTCGATGTCACTTGATTCTTGTATGATTCTATATTTCATGGTACACTTACAGTAGTAAGTTCTGAAAGCTCACCTCTGTGAGCGGAAAGGAGCATTGCATGAAAGATTTGCAGTTTCCTGTTGGAATCTCGAATTTTGAAAAGATTCGAGAAGGCGGGTATTATTATATCGACAAGACCAATCTGATTTCTGAACTTCTTAGCGGTGGTATCGCTGAAGTAACATTGATCACTCGTCCTCGCCGTTTCGGAAAATCCCTTGGTATGAGCACTCTCGCAAATTTTCTTGACATCCGCAAAGACAGCAAGCAGATGTTTGAGGGATTGGCGATTTCCCAAAACACAGAACTTTGCCAAAAATGGATGAACCAGTGTCCTGTGGTATTTTTCTCTTTCAAGGACACGGACGGTCTAACCTTTGAAAGTGCCTATGGAATGCTGTGCATGAAACTGGCATTTGCATTTCAGGATTATCAGTTTCTTTTGGTTGACGATGCTATTTCCGACGAGACAAAGGCATCTTTAAGCGGATTCTGGGACGCACTGCATCCATGGATGAAACCAAAAGCTGCTTTTTTTTGCTATTGACCCGGATGCTGGAAATCCACTTCAAAAAATCGGCGGTCGTCATTCTGGATGAGTATGATGTTCCCATTGCAAAAGCCAGCAGCAACGGATATTATTCGCAGATGCTGGACGTGATGCGGGCTATGATGAGCACCACGCTCAAAGACAATATCTCCCTCGACTTTGCTGTTGTTACCGGCTGCCTGAAAATTGCAAAAGAAAGCATCTTTACCGGGACGAACAATTTTGTTTCGGATACGATTCTTTCTCCCCGGTTGAGCGAATCCTTTGGGTTTACACAGGCAGATGTAGATCAAATGCTGAAAGATGCTGGTCTTGAATCGCAGTCTGCTGAAATCAAGGCATGGTACGACGGTTATCATTTTGGCGATGCAGACATTTATTGTCCATGGGACGTGATTAGTTATCTGCGGGATTTCCAGTATGGTGTAGCACAGAAGCCGAAAAGCTATTGGAAAAACACCAGTGATAACGCCATCATCCGTTCTTTCATCGACTATGCAGGTGACAATATCACCACGAAGCTCGAAACGCTTATGGCTGGCGGCTCTATTATTCAGCATATTGAAGAAAACCTGACCTACGATTATCTGCACTCCTCTGAGGAAAATCTTTGGAGTGTGCTGTATCTGACGGGCTATCTGACCAAGGTGCGGGATAAGGATCTGACGGATTCGCTGCCGGATGGCTGCTCTGCATTGATGATTCCCAATGCAGAGATTCGGGAAATTTTTGAAACCACTGTAAGCAAATGGTTTGACGACAGTGCAAAGGCATGGAACCGCAGCCCTTTGTTTGATGCAGTCTGGAGCGGAAACAGCGAAGCTCTGACAAAAGAGATGACCAAGCTGCTGCGTATGACTATCAGCTACCATGACTATCGGGAGGATTTTTACCACGCTTTCCTTGCAGGCATCTTTACTGGTGCTGGCTATGTGGTGGAATCCAACAAAGAGCATGGCGAGGGTCGCAGCGATGTCATTGTAAAGGATATCCGCAATGGCCGTGTGGCAATTTTTGAAGCCAAGTATGCAAAAACTCTGGATGCTCTGCCGGATGCCTGTGATACTGCTATTCAGCAGATCAATGACCGGATGTATGCAGCGGACTTCCGGGATGACTATGATGACATCCTCTGCTATGGCATCGCATTCTTCAAAAACGTTGTATGGTACGCAAAAAATAAACACTATACTGGAGGCCCACACAATATGTGCGATGTGCTTGATAAAGTGGAAAACCGTGGCATTGCAAAGGGAAAAGCCGAAGGGGAAGATACGCTGGCTTTGCTGATGAAGAAGCTGTTCGATCAGAACCGTATTGAAGATGCAAAGCGGGCTTCTGAAGATAAGGAGTACCGTGCTCGGCTGATGAAAGAGTTTGGCATCAGCTGAGCAAAAAATTATATGTACAACTGGGAGAGTGTCTTCGGATGCTCTCCCTTTACTTTTGCAGGACAGTCCGCGTGGATTGTCCTGTTTTTATTTGGAGGCATACAATGAAAGAAGAAAAAATCAAAGTCCTTGCGCTCCTGCCAATGGAGCTGCCAAAGGAAATCGAGCTGGACAACACGCTTGAAGCCATGCAGAAATTTGTAGGCGGGCTGATCGAATGCATCACATTGAGTGACACCGGTTCAGCGGTCACACTGGTCTGCAATGATGAAGGCAAGCTGCTTGGCCTGCCGCTCAATCGTCCGCTGTGGGATGGAGCCGATGTTCTTGCCGGGCCGGGATTTCTGGCCGGATGTGACAACGAAGGGAATCTGACTTCCCTGCCGCAGAGTGCAATGGATTTCTACAAAGAGAAGTTTAGAGCTTTTATCATTGAAATTTAAGGAGGAACGCCTTATGACCTTTAATGCAATGACCGAACACTACGAGGAGATTACGGTTTGCAGAAAGCCTGCGCTGTTCACTGGCATCCGCATCAAGAGGGATACCATCCCGGATGGTCTGTACGCCTACGATGTCCGGCACGACGATGAGTGCCGGGGCATCCCTTGTGAAATCGCCCCCTTTGTGATGGTCAACCACTGGGGCACCATTATCCTTGCGGAACCGCTGGACCTGCCGGACGATGGGCGGCGATATATTGACGAGGATACCGACTGGAACTACGCTCCTTTGGATGGCGAGGACACCGCCAATCACAAACCGTGCACTACCATTTCTGATTTTATGACCGCCTATACCCACTAAAACTGTATTAAAAATACCGTATATTCTGTTTTGTATTAAAATCAGCCGTTTTCAGGCTATTTCAAGGTGCAAAACACAGTCTTAAAAATGTCGCTCGTTATCTTTGAGCCAGAAAGGAGACGCATGAACATCTATGGCTATTGCCGTATCTCTACGGCAAAGCAGAGCATTGACCGTCAGATCCGCAACATCAAGGCCGAGTACCCGACTGCCCATATCGTGCAGGAAGCCTATACCGGCACATCCATCTTTCGCCCAGAGTGGCTGAAACTCTATCGGATTTTGAAAGCCGGTGATATGGTGGTATTCGATTCAGTATCCCGGATGTCCAGAAATGCAGAAGAAGGTTTTGCTCTGTACGAAGACCTCTACCATAATGGCATCCGGCTGGTGTTCTTGAAAGAGCACCACATCGACACCGAGACCTACAAAAAGGCTTTGTCCGGCAGCATTGCCATGACAGGGACAAATGTGGACTTCATCTTGAAGGGCATCAACGAATATCTGATGGCCTTGGCAAAGGAGCAGATCAAGCTGGCCTTTGAGCAGTCCGAAAAAGAAGTTGCCGATCTGCACCAGCGCACCCGTGAAGGGCTTGTAACAGCAAAGCTGAACGGAAAGCAGATCGGTCGCAAAAAGGGTGTTGGATTTGAAACGAAAAAAGCCAGAGATGCTAAGCAGATCATCCGCACCCACTGCAAGACCTTTGGCGGTACACTTGATGATGCCGAGTGCATGAAGCTCACCGGTCTTGCCCGGAATACCTATTATAAATATAAGCGTCAGATTCGTGCTGAACTGATAGCTGAACAGGATTTGCCGAAAGGAGCAAGTATCTTTTATGAACCGCCAAAATCATTCTGAGCCGGAGAACAGGCTCACCCCAGAGGAAAAGCAGGAGTTTTTGGAACTTCTGGCTCAGCTTTCCCCGGAACAGCGTGAAGCACTGAAAGAAGTGCTCAAGTCCTTTACCTAAGCAAAACAGTGCGGAGTGGCATCATGTCATCCCGCACTGTTTATTTTTTATTTACACCCCAAAAACGAACTTTTTAAAATCCCAAAAATCCAGCGAAATTACTGACTAAATTGCCAACATGCTCCAGCACTCGGGACCCTATATCGGCAGCCTTCTGTGCAACTTTTTTCACAACGGTTTTTCCGACTTCAAAAACCTTCCGTGCACCTTTTACAGCAAGCTCGCCCACTTTGGAGCCAGCCATATAGGCAACGGTTCCTCCGACAAAACCGCCAACTGCTGCACCGACTGGACCAAATACCAAACCGACAGTGCCGCCTATCGCTGCACCTTTGCTCATGGAGGCCAAGCCCGCCACGGTTGACGCTGTGGTTTCCTGCATTTTTTCAAAACCCTCCCGGAGGGTAAGTTCCCCAGTGGCAACCTTGCCCAGCACCTTTACATTTTCCACCGCAACGTATGCGATATTTGCAAAAGTGCCTGCGGGCGTACCCTTCGGGATCACGGAGAGAATCTCTTTTTCTGAAGCCACTTTCAGCGCACCTGCCGTTGCTGCCTTTACACCAAAGTCGGCACCGCCGGTCAGAGCAGCCTCCACCACTTCCTGCCCGTCGATTTCTTCTCCGTTCCAGACCTTCTGTGCCACAGTCATACCTGCACCGATCACAGCCCCTTGCAGTGCTGCTGCACCCGCCTGTTTGCCGATGCCCATGGCAAGATCCTTGACCTGATACTCGTTCCAGTTCAGTTCACTCCAATTGCCGCTCTGGGCCTCTTCCTGCATCTGCTTGGCTTTTTCCTTACTCAGAGGCTTGCTGGTGGTTCCATCCGGCGCTTCAATGACATTGGACGATTTCTTTTCGATTTCCTGCCCGTCCGGGATCAGTTTTCCTTGGCCACGGTAGTCCCCTTTTTCAAACATCTCCCCCGTTGCGTGGGAATCCTGCCCGTACTTGCACTGATACCGCTTGACGATTTTGCCTTCGCCATCTACAATGACGACATCCACCGAATTTTTTCCGTAAGCACCATCCGGTTCCAGCACCTTAGCACGATATTCGCTTCCTGTTGCTTCGGCATTCAGGTTAAAAGTCTGTGCATGGTACTGTTCCGCAATATACCCGTCCAGATTCGGGTTCTGGCTGGGCACACCAGCCTTGGTGTTAATAGTGTGGTAAAGCTGCTCGTTAGCTGTATCCAGCGCCTTATCCAACCCATCCAAATAGACCGAGGCTTCCTGCGTTGACATTGCCGAAACCGATTTCTGGGTCTGCGCGGCAAACCAGCTCTCCCTGCTGCGGCCATTGGCAACAGCTTCTTGCAGGGACTGGTGCATCGCTTCGTTCCGGTGCAGAGTGGTAACGATCTCGTCCGTCATCTTATGGATCTCTTCCGAAGGTTCCTCCGGCAGATATTCCTGCAGCTTTCCACCCAGCCATTGCTCCACCGGCTGTTCCGGGTGGCTGGTATAGCTCTGCATAAAATCCGTGTAGATCGGCTTGACCTTTTCCCAGTCCTCCGGCGTGACCTCCGGTGAACCGGTTTTCTGTTCCAGCAGTTCCGGCTCCGGCATATCTACTTCCAGAACAGTCACATCCACTTCTTCATCATAGGGCTGCACAACCGTTTTCATTGCTGCTTTCCTTTCTGCTCTTCCATCAGTACTCCAAATATATCAGCATATAACCCGCGAGTTGCGCTTGTGACGCTCGCAGCCGTTTTTACTCCCGGTTCCGCTTTTACCTTTGCGGCCTCCGCACACGCCCGCAAGGGATTCGGCTACACTTTTGCTTTTGCAGCCTTCATATACACCTGTGAGGGGTCCGGTTCTTTTTCCTTCTTGTCATCCAGACTGGCGGGTTTGATGTCGATCTTCTCCACAGTTTTCTGGATGCTGGCAATCTTATCTTTCAGCGTGCAGGAAATGGACTTAGTGTCCTTGATGGAGCGGATCAGATCGGCCGTGGTAATGGTCGTTCTGCCCTCGATGAAGGCACGTTCAATGGTATCCTTGACCACAGCTTCCAGATCTGCGCCATTGTAGCCTTCTGTTTCTTTGATAAGTGCAATGGAATCAATATTCTCGTTCCACTTTTTGCGCTTTTTCAAGTGAATTTCCAAAATCTTCCGGCGCTCGGTTCCATTAGGCAGATCCACAAAAAACAGCTCATCAAAGCGGCCTTTACGCAGAAATTCCGGCGGCAGACGGGAGATATCATTTGCGGTCGCCACAATAAAGACCGTGTTCTCCTTTTCCTGCATCCAGGTCAGGAACTGACCAAATAACCGTGTAGTCACATCATTGCCGCCGCCCTCGCCGCCGACACCGGCAAAGGCTTTTTCAATTTCATCGATCCAGAGCACACACGGGCTGATGGCCTCCGAAAGCTTGAGTGCGTTCCGCATATTTTCTTCGGATTCACCCACATACTTGCCCAGCAGCCGTCCCACGTCCAGACGCACCAGCGGAATCTCAAACAGACTTGCCGTCGCCTTGGCAGTCAGGCTCTTACCACAGCCCGGCATACCGATGATCATAATGCCTTTGGGCACATCCACACCGAACTTGATGGCCTTGTCCAGCTCCCGGAAGATAAACGCCTTGCGGTACAGCCAGTCTTTCAGATTTTCCAGACCACCGATGTCCTCAATGCTTTCACTGAAGTTAACGATCTCCAACATGCCGGATTTCTTGATGAACTGCTCCTTTTCCTTCAGGATCAGAGCCTTATCTCCTCGTGTGATACAGCCACCGTCCTGATACGCCAACGTCAGAATCTGCCGGATCTGGAACTCGTTCAGCCCCTTGAACGAAAGGGCAATTTCGTCAATGGTGTCAGCATCCACCTCAATTTCCATATCTGTGATGAACGCACGAATAATGCCCCGAATTTCGTCAATGGTCGGCAGCGGGATATCAAAAATCGTAATGTAATTTTCCAGCTCACGCGGAATGACCGTCACTTCAGAGATAATAAAAATCGTAGCACTGTAATTCTCGTTATAGAGGTTGTTTTCCGCAATGCGTTTCAGGTACGCAATTACTTTGGGATTATCCAGTTCCCGGTGGACATCCTTCAGAATCAGGAAGGTCTGCTGCTCAAAACCATCATCCATGGTCAGCTTCAAAAATTCTTCCAGAGAGCAGCCCTTCATAGGGCTTTTGGTCTTAAAGTCCACAAGTCCAAGCGCATTGTTGAACTCCACACATTTTGCACCCTGCCCAACGTGCGCAATTGCCGCATCGATCACCTTGAAATCAAAGTGGTTAATGTAAATGATTGGGTGCAGCGCGTCAATGTAGGAAGCCAGGATATTTTCTGCACTGCGTTTCATCCTTACACCTCCATGTAAAGCATGGTGCGCATGGAAGAGTTGCTCTTATAGTCAATGCCGTCCACAATGGGAAATTTGCCATTGATCTGAGCACTGCCAAGATCTCCGCCGATCACACCAGCAGAACGGGCAAAGTCGCCATTTCCAATATTGAGCAGCATATACTTCTGTCCCTTCGGCTTCAGATCTTTCCAATAACCGTCCGTAACACCAGAAAAGGATTTCAGGTTGTCACCCAGTGTTTCCATAATTTCTTTTTGTCCCAGCATTATTTTAATTTCTTCATAGAGCACATCGTTGTCAGAGCCTGCCGGGAAGGTCAGATTCTCCGGGTCGGGTGCAAAGCAGACTTCACGTGCCTGCTCATTCATCAGGAAGCACATAACAGCCAGAAGCATCTTCTGGTCAATCAATTCCGTTAAAACCCTGCGGTAATCATATTGCAGCATCTCCTGAATAGCCGCCTTGATCTGCGCAGCATCATTTTGGTTTTCGAAAATGGTATTGAGCAGGCTCCGATATCCCTGCTGATAGTCTTCAATGATGCCTTCTACCTTATAACTTTCCTGTTTGTACTGCTCGTTCTCGCTCTCGCTTTCCACCTTATATTTCAGGATGTAAATGCTCTTTTCTACTTCTGCCGGGTCGCAGGGAATCTCAAAAATCCGAATCAGTTCCTTAATGATACTCATGGAATCTTCCGAACGGATTTCTTCCACCTTTTTCAGCTCTTTTTCGTAGCCACGCACCTTCAGCCAGCGGCAGAGCAGACCATTGCGGTAATAGTCCAGCACATCCTCAATGGAGAAATTGTTCTGAAGATCTTCAATCGTGCGTACCGGTGTGTTGTCACAGATCAGATTGAATTTGATAGTTTTAGCCATTTTCTTTTACCTCCTGCTTTCTAAGTGTGTTCCTTTCAGTACATTTCGCAGTTTAGTTTTATTCGCTCTCCTTGTTCGTAAGACAGCCTCCTTAATACCAATCGTCCATCTTTTCAATTTCCTGTTTCATCTCCTGCACCAGCGTTTCCGGCGCAGTCACTTTGACCCTGCTGCCCTGACTGAGCAGCCACATTTTCACGCCTGTTCCAAAGACTTCGGCTTCAATGGAGCATACGCCATCCTGTTTGTCCACGACTTTTGCCATGGGAAACTTGTCCAGAACAGCCTCCACCGAGGGCCCATAGTAGTTGAAGCGGATGGTCTGCGGCTCACCGCCGAACATGAACTGAGTACGGTTTTTGTACTCGCCCTCTTTGAAACGTTCTTTATAAGGAACAGAGAACTTTTCTCCTGTTTCCCTGACGGAATGGATTCTATCAAGCCGATAAATGGTGGGATAAGGATCATTCTTTTTTATGGAAAGCCTCTCTTGTGGAGCTGTCTGTGATAATACCCATGAGATAGAAATAATACTCTGAGAACATCAGCCCCACCGGCTCAACCGTCCGTTTTACGATCTGGTGGTCTTTCAGCTTTTGATACTCGATTTCCAACACCGACTGATTGCGGATTGCCTGCGCCGCCATCCACAGATTGTCCGGGTCAACGGCTGCATGAGCCGGGTCGTGATAGTTGAACAGCTCATTGCTGATAAACCATTCGACCTCTGCCTTTTCCTTCTGGGACACACAAAGGTTCAGGATGATTTGCAGCTGCTTTTCCACCTGTTCTCTGGTGAAGGCTCGGCTTTCCAGCAGAATCTTACATAGGGCCAACACTTCACCTTTGGAAAGCCGCTCGATCTCCTGCGTGACCAGACGATAGCCATTTTCTTTTTTGTCGTACTCGATTCTGCGGACGATGCCCTCTTTGGCGCACTGTTCTGCCAGAAAATCCCGGATGCTGTCAATATCCCGCTGGATGGAGCGGGCATTTACATGGTACTGCCCTGCGGCTTCCTGTTTGTTGATGAGCTTGCCGGAAAGAAAGGCTTGGTAAAGCTCCAGCACGCGGGTGGTTTTTAAGGTATCTGCTGTCATTGGCTTGTCCTCCTCTTTGTTTGCCCCCATTATAGCAACGAAGATGGACAATGATGGACTATCTTCTTATTATTTTATTTATTAAATTCTGCAATGTCACTCGTCCACGACTTCATACCATTTTTGTAGCCCTGTTTTTCTGCCACTTTTGTCCAGTGAGCAATCTCATCGGTGAGACAGGTAGTAAACGCCATTTTATGGGCTCCTTCTGCCTGATTATGTTCCGCTGCCTTTTTATAGTATTCTCGCGCTTTTGTTCTATCCTGCTCAATCCTAGAAGAACTGAATATTTCCGCGATGTTAGTGCAGCCGTTCAAATACATATTACCGATCAGAACATATGCATGATAAAACTTGTTTTTTGCCGCTTTTTCGTAATATGTTAAGGCACGTTTTCCATCCTTCTTTATATACTGCTGTATGAGTCCGAGCATTTCATAGGCCAGTACCCCGCCAGCCTTTCATATATTGGTCAAGATACTTCTGCGAATCCTCATACTGCTGATCATGGAAATAACATGCACCGAATGCCAGGATTGCCAGACTGTCATTTGCATCCGCCATCTTGCGCACCTGCGGCCGGAGCTTCACGAAGCTGTTCAAGCTTTTCCGCTTGCGAGATATCTGAATAGGCCGCATACAGCAGGCCGCAGATCGGGTCTGCTACATCAGAACCTTTTTTCGCATATTCCAACGCCTTTTGCGGGTCGCCGGGGTAATCTTCGTACCCAAAATAATACGCCCAGAAAAGCATTGCATTGGCGCGGGCATAGCCTTTTTCGGACAGGTCTTCCAGCTGCGGAACGCTATCTTCAAAGTTTGCCTTCAGGAACTCTTCTTCTTCTTCTGCGGCCTTGCCTTCCTCTGCCTGCTCTGCGGGTTCCACTTCCTGCACTTCGGGCACAACTTCTTCCAAGAACAGTCCGGAGTCCTCGGCGAAGCGGAGGTTGAACAGCATTTCCATCGTCAGGTCATAATTGTTGACCTCGGTATCCAGATTCACCTGTGCTTCCTGCGCCACATAGTTCTGCACCAGATTATTTTCCAGCTTGTGACGGTCTGCGACAACGCCTGCGCTCTGGAGCAAATTTTCCACTGTTTCCACAATGTAGGCTTCGTCGGTATCCAGCAATTCCAGTTTCTTGATGCCAAACAGCGGCACCAGATAGGTTTCAGGCAAACGCTGGATGTGCTTGCCTCCCAGCAGTTTGGTCAGCAGCTTTTCATCCCCAGCCACACGGACGATGAAATCATAGTAGCGGATGTTTCCACGCGGAGAAATATCAATGGTACTCATGACTGTTTTCAGCAAAAGCAGGTCGGAAGTACGCCATTCACCGCCGGTGATATCGTAGAAATCACGCACCATGCAGACGATTTTGGAAGCATCGTCCAGATCAACATACTCCACACCATCCAGCATCTGGTACTCAATGGAATTCTGCCAGTTGAGCAGATTGACATTCTGTTCCAGATTTGCTACACGATTTTCCAGCTGGATCATATCACTGCGATTCTGTTTAAAGAACTGGATCAGCGCCGCATAGATCTGGTTGATTTCTCCCTCCACCGCAGTCATGGAAGCATTCAGCTTGTTATTGACAGCTGTAATCAGGTCAAAGGTCAGCAGATTCTGCTCGGAAAACCGCTGCAGGGTAGTCTGGGCAGCAAACTGTGCTGCTGCACGGCTGCTGTTGATCTTATCCTGCAAGCGCTTATTGCTGCCGGTAATTGCACCCCAAAAACGGCGCAGTCCCTTCCGACTGGAAAGCTCCTGCTCATAGCCCTCGCTGTCCGTCATAGCGGAAACGCTCTCAAAAACAAGGCGGTTGATTTCCTGCCGGTCGTTCTTGTGGGCAGCAATGATGGAATCAATGCTGGCGTTCAAGTCTGCCTGCTCCTGCTCTGTCAATGCGGAAGAAGGGATCACATTCAGTTCAGTACTCATAATTCAATACCTCCCATAAGTTCTGCAAGTTCATTTTTCATCACTTTCATCTCGGCACGTTCCTGCCGGATGGATGTTATCTTCTGCTGATACTGGCATTCATCGTCTGCCATTTTATGGAGCCGGTTTTCTGCCAGTGTCTAGGTCGTGTTCATCTGCCGGGCGGCATTGACATAACGACACTAGCCGTTCTCAAATGCCGCCTGTACAGAAGAAGCTGCATCGTGGCAATACTTGGTCTGGATGTTGACACCATTTACCATGCGGTCGGGGCCATCCTTGGCGTTATCGCCGCCCACGATCTTTGCATCCTTACCGGTCAGGATATCATAGAGGTTGTTTGCCTGCTCTGCAGCATATCCATGTCCCTGTGCTGCCTGAAACTTGTCCATCTGGGTCTGCTGTGCCGCTCTGGACAGATTCTGCGTTTTCCTTTTTCTCTTCGGTCTAAACATTCGGAAGGACCTCTGTTTTCTCCATTACAAAATTCTCCCTTTCCACTTCATCGGAATGCTTTACATCCTTTACGGAAGGTCGCTCTTCCTTTGTTCTCATTATAGCAAGGGTGTTAGACAGAATCTGTCCATCTTCTTTTTTCTTTGAAATTCCTGTGTCGATTTTCCAAAATGCTCGCCTTTGTTTCGATATATACTGTCAAAAGTATACGACTTATATAATTATCGGTCAAGTCTCATCACAATAAAATCGTAAGTACACACTACGATTTATCTAAGGAGGCTGAACCATGGAACGAGAGAAGCCCACATTTGATATCCTAGGCCGTATTGAGCGGGAACGCCTTTCCCGTGGCTGGTCTGAGTATGCCCTCGCAGAGAATTCAGGTCTGACACAATCTACCATTTCTACCTGGCGCAGACGGAATCTTCAACCCAATGTAGCTTCTCTTGAGAAGATCTGCTCTGGTCTTGGTATCTCGCTTTCCCAGTTCTTTCAGGAGGAAGACTCTGTTTACTTAACCTCCGATCAAAAGGAAATTCTTGATCTATGGGCTAAACTCTCTCCTGTTCAAAGAACAGCGGTCTCTCAAATGCTGCGTTCTTTCCTATATATAAAGGAAGAGGTATAAAATTTTTTCCACTCGTGAGCCGCTTGTGTCAAAAGCGAATTTCCGCGAGCACCCTCTCACGGCACACCCATTTTCAGAATGGGTGTGCTACGGGGGCGCTTGCAAAAATTCACTTTCGACACGCGCGTCTCACTCACGGACTATGTTTTTGTAGCTTCTTATATAAGATAAAATTCAACTATTCCGCAGCAAAATACGGTCAAGCCCCTGAAGGACTTGACCGCTTTATCATTTTGAATAATAGCATTCTGTTGTCCCCTGATTCAATTCCTACGAAGCCACCACCTGCAAAGTGGCACAACCAAATATCCATGAGCTTATCTGCTTGCTCTATATCGGCCGATGCCTGAATATCCATAACACCATAGATCAGAGACACACCCGCTCTGCCTGCCAATGTTTTGGTCACTTCATCCAGAAATTCCTCTTCATTTTGTGCATAAGTAGCACAGCCATTTGCCATACCACCGATTACACCTTGGTTTCCGCGAACCGTGACAATTCCAATGCTTCCGGGGTGAAGAACTTCTCCGACCACTGCATGGGCAGCTTCATGTACTGCAATCTTCTGCAACTCTGTGGAGTCAGTTTCCTTATCCGTCTTTTGGAGTTTATATACCACCTGAAGAAGAGCTTCTGTGATATCTTCCTTCTGGATGTGCTCATGACCTTGATAGACACTATTCAGCGCAGCAAGGTTCATTACCGTTTCCAGTGTAGCACAGCTTACCTTGGGCATAGCCTTGACGATATCTGAAATCAGCACATCCTCTGCCAAATCTTTATCCCTGAGATAGTAGCTGACAATGTTCTCTGCATTCTCTCCAATCGGAGGTTGCAGATAGATCACATAATCAAATCTACCCGGTCTCAACAGGGATGGTGGCATATACCTTGTATCGTTAGTAGTAGCAATCACAAAAGATCTGTGTCCTTTGCATCATCAATACAGGCTTGCAGACAAGCCCATTCCGGAGCATAGGGAGAGGTGGATTCCACATAGAGGTTCAAATCTTCTAGGAGCAGTATACTAGGTGCGTCCTCCTTTGCCATAGCAAATACAGCCCTTAATTCATCCAGAAAACTGTTTTCCTGACAGGTTTTACGAAAAACAAAGGGCTTTCGTTCAGATTCCTCCATCAGGATAGATGCCAGCAGACTTTTTCCAAGACCAGGATCAGATTCCATCAGCAGCCCTCTTGGAATAGAAATGCCCTTTCTTTTATAAACCTCCGGTCTTTTTTAGAATATCCAGAATCTGACGCAGAATCTCTTTCGTAGATTCGTAGCCGATAATTTTTTCATCAAACTTATCCATTGTATTCTCCCTTCTTATTTGCGTTTTGATTTTCTGTTCTGAATCATTTGACCTTTTGCTGTCCGAGGAATGCTTCCGTATCGAACGATATCATCGCCATACAATGCAGCTTCTCTTGACTGTCTCATTTGGATATTATTTTGAAGCATCTCGTCGAACTCAGATTTCCACTGATTTGTTACCGTTACAAGCATATTCCACTCAGATTCCCATTGAATATGAAACATATTCTGTGTTTGAAACGATACTGCACAAACTGCAAAATGAATATGTACATTAAATCTATCCGCATGAATTCCATAGGCTGTAATATAACCTTTCTTCGCATAGATACTTGCTATTCTTTCTGCTAGAGATACTACATCCTGTGGCAAAATACAATCTGTTGCTGCGAAGGAAACAATGCGGTGTTTTGCAAACTGCGGAATACCTTTATGTCTTCTCCTGACTTCAAAAAGCATCAGGTTATAAACGGCACTTGGATCACACAAATATTCATTGGGAATCATCGCTGGCTGACAACCTGCTAAGGTATTTGTTATAGTATTCGCTCTTTGACTATCTTCTGCTGTCTTATCTAATCTAAGAATATATTGCAATAAATGTTTTAAGTCCTCCAAAGTTTCATACTTATCATTTTTGAGTTCGATATAACACATACCTATGAACCTCCTCTTTTACTCCTTCCCAATTTTTTTTCACTCGCATAATATCCAATATTAGATATAATTTCATCAACAAGGTCTGCATCTATTTTGGTAAAATAGATTGCGCTCTTAAATACTTCTGTTGCATTTTTACCAGTTTCATCCATTCTCTGTTGTAGATGAATTTTATCTTCATCTGTCAATCGTATACTAAAGATATTTCCCATTATAATCACCTTCTTTCTATTCATATATTTCATAAAGATAAATTAATATCATTAAAAATATAGATGAGCATTTATAGAATAAAATATTATTTATGACGGCATCCGCCTCCCCCTCCTAGCAAGAATAGCCAAATGTATATACACTACACATTCGGCTGCTCTTTGTGCGACTGTTTGTACTACAACTATTCCATTCGGCCGCTTTATTCTAATGTTAGTGTCATTAATAAAGATTAACTTTCACCTTCCTTCTGCTCTATACATTATTTAGCATTAACATTGGATTACCCTGTATGTACATCACTCCATCAAGCACTACTTTCAGGCATTAGAAAACCCACATGGAACATCATCCATGTGGGCTTTTTCATGTTACCACCCAACTGATTTCAAGTGGGATTCCTGTATAATATATTCCTGTACCGCTCTCTTGGGGATCTTCCAAGATCGGCCGATCCTCATAGCTTTTATCTTTCCCGACTTCAAAAGCTTATAGGTGGTGTTCATACCACATCCCAGCATATCGGCAACTTCTTCTGGAGTGATCAGAGTGTCATAGCAATCAAACATAACGGTAAATCCTCCTTTTGTGAGTTACTATAATGTTGCCGAAGGTCAAATCATACCAGATACAGAGAAAGGGCGACCACTTGCGTGATCGCCCTGAATTTATGTCAAAATGCCATTATGTGTCCCTTGTTCCTACACTTTCAAAAAAAAATTTTGCTTGTAAACTCCTATTTTCCTGATATCAAGGAGCATTTAACGCTCAAATTTTTTTCAGAAGTGTAGGATGCAATACGCTTTTCTGCTTGTACAGCTTCATATTTAAGCAGTTTTCCACCATCCGTAAGTTCTGGTTCCCATTCCCAATAATACATATAATCATTGCCCTTGATACAGTTTTTTATTTTTCCTAATCTTATTGTCCATCTTATCTTGGCTCTTCCGAAGTCATTTGACCCGGCCATAAGTAGTTTCATTATAACCTTATAGTCCACTTCTGTGTCTAATGATTCGCTTTCTACCTCCGGAATTTCAACTCCATTTTTCTCCATCCAGTTTTTCATCAGCTGCGGATTTTTCCATCCACAAATAGCCTCTATACGACCCGATTTCCAAACACGCTCATATCGAAAATCTTTTACCCTAATACTCTTCTTTGTTTTTCCAAATACTTTTAAAAGCCTTTCCCAATTGTCATCCACTCCAAGTGGCTTTAGCCTAAGCGTTTTTTTTTCCTCTACTTGAAGTAATTCTTGTTCTTTGAGTGCCTCAGTAAATTTATCTTGTTCTTCCTTTTGGTTCTCACTATTCTGTACAATAATAAATCCATTGTGCAATTTACTTACTATACTTTCGATAGGGCCATTCAGTTCATATTTGGTCGGAGGTACTTCATCAGCACAATAATATTGCGGTATCACATCAAAATCAAAATCAGGGGCTTTGTATAAAATATCCCGGTTTAAAAAGCACATATAAATAGCCGAAATTGCATCATCCGAAATACGTGGTTTCACCTCTTCCGAAATAAGAAACGTTTTTTTTTTTTATCTAAGAAAGAAAAGTAATAGTCCCAGTATTCATCAATATAGTTACCGAGAATTCTCTCCGCCTCTTGTATTGCCTGCCAATAGGTCGCGCTCCCTTTTTTGAACTTTAAATTTTCATATGCATATTCCACAAGAGCAACCGCTACCATATTTAAATATCGGCCATACTGGCACATGAATGCAGCGCCTTCATATTTTTCAATGATTTCGTCCAAATAGAATGCCATTGGATAGCAAGATTTATGTATAATCAATCTTGCAGTTCTTTGATCTATTTTTTCTTTTCCTATACGGTTTAATTTTTCGCAGTGATATATATTCTCACGTGCAAAATATAAGACAACGGTTTCGCTATGATTTCCTTTTTGAGAAAGATCTACCTTACCCATTTTTTCAATAGCTACACATAAGTCCTCGCATCTATCTTTCAATCGGCTTTTTTCTGTTTTTCTAGGCTTCCTGTGTCTGATTCATCAAATATTTCTTTTTCTTTTTCTGCCAGTCTTAAAACATTCCAACTTACGCTGTCACGATTTTCTTCCACAATATGCTTTGTTGCAGCGCTAAACAACGGCGTCAAAAATTCCTTTACTTTCTCGTTTTTCTTCATTGTGGGAATAAACTGGTACGGGCATATCAAGTTAAATGGAAATTCTTCCGTATGATTCATTTTTATCTGTTCCACTTTTTTTTGTTTTGCTCGCCAAGGCACGCACTCGTCTTTGATATGTCTCGTACCCTTCCCCATCTTCATCCCAATCAAAAATTTTCTTTTTAAATTCTGAAGCCGATATATTTCGTGCTGTTAAATACCTCAATGACATCATCACACATCCTATTGCATTGGCTTGAAGTATCTTGGGCGGATCGCTATCGCTTTTACAATGCATTCTAAAATAATGCAGCATTGGCCAGTTTCCCTTTTCCATATCTTTCAAAATCGCTTTGACCGCATTGACTTCATTGTTTTCTTCATGACTTAAAGTCAATTCCAACGGTAATTCTTTCGCATACAATCGAAAGCTAAAACGCTTGCATCTTTCCAGCTCATCGCGAGTTTCCTCCAGTTGCTTTTGATTTTCAAACAATACCATTTTCTCAATCATTTCATCTCTCCAAAAGTCGGCCTTTTACATTATTTTGATACTTTTCTCATTTTCGGTCACGAAAACTCAAATTTGTTTTCCTTCAAAAGTGCTAAAATTTAATTAGAAAGATCACAGTATCTTTCCCTCCAGTCTGCACCTTGACAACCGCATAGCGGGCAGTTGACCCCGAGACCGACCGGACAAACTGCCTGCCGTCCGCCAACTCACCTCATAAGATAAGAAAGGATACTTTATGAATGCTTCAAACACTAGTGGCATGATCAATGATCTTCAGAATCTTGATGGAACACCCTATAATCCGCCAGAAGAAGTCAGTTCGACTTTTCCTAAAAAGAAACTGGACACAAACAGTTGCCACGACGCAGGATGTTACACAATGTTCAACTTACTATAGTGCCGCACCATCAAATAGTCCTGTACCGCCATCTACTCCCTCGCACCAATCACAACAGCCATCATCCTCTCAATACGATCCTCTTGAGGCAAATGCTCAAGAGCTTAAAGCGGCATGGGAGAGTGACGCACAAAAAGCTTACAGACAGAAGGCACTCAGTTTCGAAAACTATGGCTTAACTACTGATCCTCAGGGCTATCTAGTCCTCTTGTACAGTAATAGCATCAATACTATTGAAAAGCCTTTTTAGTGCTTGCCGAAATCTTCGGGCACAAAAAATTGTAGAGCATAGCACCCAAAAAAAGAATACATCAAATATACGTTTGATACTCCTACCAGAGAACACAAAGAAGTTATAGTTGATGCAGCCTGTAATGCCGTTCATCGCTATACTTTGCTGCAAGACCACGGTTTTGTAACTACAGCAAATTTTTCACTCGCCATTTGCGCGGAGTTGATTGCTCGTTATACCGCACCCATGCTCAATTCTGTTTCTCCGCTGATAAAGTACTCTCCCGGCTGGTATTCTTCTAAAAACTCATGGGGTTTTCAAGAAAGTAACTGGGTTGATCTTAACACGGTGCTTTTTAGCTTTACTCTCCCGTCCACATCTGACATGGTGATGTATCAGTTGCTATCGCTATATGCCGTCCTACAGGGACGTTTATCTCCCGAGTTATGGATCAGACGCCCGTTCTGTGTACTGACGCATAACCGGTATCTACACACAGATTTGAGCCTTGACGAATCACCTCGCGTATTTAAAAAAAGAGTTAGAAAGCTTGATCGACCGCCCTCTTGTATGGATTCGCGCTGAAAACATCAACTTCAATGAGTCTTCCAGTGCCTATAGTCGGGACAAAAACTATCAAGCGCTGATGAATTCTATGCAAAGCGATCAGAGGCACCCCGTATATATCGTGGTGTCTCAAGACTTAACACCTCGGCAGCGAATATTTTGTTTACCAGTACAAAATTTCTCTGACCACCGCATTAGAACCAATTCGCTCAATTCAATTGGAGATCTGATAAAGCTGATTATCGGGAACTCCGATGCATTTGAAGCTCAAATCGATAAAGTTTACACAGAATTTTTTGACGAACTCGGAGAAGACTGCCCCGTTCGACAGGAAATTTCCGTACTAGCCGCGATTGCTGCTGTCGTACAGTGGTATTTTTCTATCAGAGACCCCAGTCAAAAAAGGGGTAGTTGCACGTTCCCATAATGAATGCCTTACCCTATATATTCAATACTGGGAGAGGTTCAATGGAGATAGTATCAACAGTTTATTCCGGAATGCACTCTATGCAGCCCGGCGAAGTGATATGATTTGTTTTCGTCCACTCGAAGATGTCGATAGCAGTTTTGACTGTCAGAATGAGATTCTATATGATGATACCTATTATTATACATCGACTGCCCTTTTTGAAGAAAATCATTAAGGTGCAGCTGCGATCCTATATGCCGTCCGACGTGCTCAATCGTCTGAAAACTGCCGGGGTTCTTTCGGGATCAGTCCCCAAAACGCTCACCTTTGCACCAAATGAATCAAAGGATTTTCGCTTTCGAACACTTCTGAGAAGTAGCCTACATCAACCCGGAAGTCGTGACCTTGTTGAAATCTAAAAATAAAAAGGAGTTTGATTATTATGTCTATGCTATCGCAAACCTACATAGGAAAGTACTATGAGGGCAGCCAAGAACTATCCGTTTCCACAAAAAGTATCCCCGGACAGGATAACGATTCTTATGTCATCCTCGGTGAATCCGGCTACGGAAAGAGTGTTGCTGCCCAAAGTATCGTGCTGCAAAAGGCCAATCAGAGCTATAGCGTCCGCAGCATCGATATTCATAACTCCTCTGCCCCGGAACATCTCTTTCCAATTTTCAGAAAGTCATTTGAACATCTGTCCTCACAAATTGATGCATACAACACGCCAATTCCAACAACGCTTTTCGAGCCACTGCACTACGCGGATGGAACTATGGAATCACCTGCAGATTTAAGTTATACGCTTTCCAATATTATAGATCGCCATCTCAGGTTAAGCCGTTCTTCAACAACCGCCCTCTCAGAATCTCTTGAATATGCAATTTCAGACCGCGACAATAATCCAGACATTTTCCCAGCAGTTCTCAAAGCCCTTGAAGAATTTGACACGAAAGCATCAAGAAACGCAATGGCTTATCTTGCGCCTCTCCTGCGGCACAATATTTTTAGACATCAGTCTGTCAACTATTCTTTCGGAATCGAAAACATCAGCCTAAGCAAGTTTCCGCCCCTCTTCAAGAACGTGATTGTTGACTTACTTCTTTTTGATGAGTTTCGCACTGCATCACAGGGAGGGCAACCGCCACGCTACATCTACATAGATGAGATGCAGAACCTCTCCATCGACAAGGACTGTTATCTTGGCAAAATCCTGACAGAAGGAAGAAAATACTCTCTGAATGTGATCCTTGCCAGCCAGAGTATCCGTGAGTTTAATGCGTCGAAAGAACGATGCTCTGCCAAGCAAACCACAAACTTCTCTTTCACCCTGCTCTCCTAGAAGTAAAGTATTATGCCGAGCTTCTCGCATCTCCACAGCATCGGGCTGAGATTTCTGACCTTTTACGGAATCTAGAAGTTGGGCAGTGCGTTTTTCAAGGTCCTATTTATATTGGGGAAGAAGCCAAACCCACTTGCGCTCCTATTTGTGTGAACGTCAGTCATCTGGAAGACATTGCATCGGCTTCATTGTCGAAATCGAGCACCTGATTCCATTGCCAGCATTCAAAGGCAGAAATTTATAACCAAGTATTCTTGTAATATAAGTAAAGCTTTAAATGCTTCGCTTGTCAATCGTTTTCAAGGAGTCCTGCAAATAAAAAGTCAATAGGTTTCCATAAAAAATCGCAAAAAAATACTCGGCAGATAGCCGAGTAAAAATGCGTACAGCAAACAGAACTCCCTCAAAAAATGGAGGCAGCCAAATGACATAATGAACATTTACAAATTAGCCTTCTTCGGTTTGAACTGCACTTTCAGCAGCGTTCAGACACTCCTTGACACGGGCATAGTAAATACGCAGGAACTTGTTCGCAGCAGCGGTAGTGCAAACGAAGAAAGGCTTTCCCTCGTCACGCTTTTTGGCGTAGAACTGGTAAACCGCCTCGTTTTCGGGTTTGCGTTTGACGTAAGTAGAAACCACTTGAAAGAGTGCTTTTCTCAATTGAGGTGATCCACGCTTGGAAGTTGCCACACTGGAAAGCTGCATCTTGCCGGAGCCAACAACGCCGGGGTCTACGCCTGCAAAGGCCACAATAGAACTGCGGTGTGGGAAACGGCGAATATCACCTAATTCAGCCATGAGATGCGGCCCAGTGGACTTCCCAACGCCATACATGGCCATAACGGTCTCGTACTCCGGCAGCTGCTTGCAGAGATTCAGCATCTCGGCTTCCAGCTTGGACTGGTTTTCGCGCAGTGCAATAAGCTGGTCGGCGGCAACCGTAACCAGTAACTTGGCATTGTTGTCACGCGGCAGCGTGGTGTAAAGTCCGCAGCTGGCTGCGTAGAGAGCATCTGTCGCATCAGCACTAAAATGGTAGCCCTTTTTCTTGCACCATTTCTTGTATCGCTCTCCAAAAGCATCCGGTGACATACGGTTAATGCAGTCGCAATGCCAAAAGGTTCTGTAAAAATCTACCCACTTCAAATGTCCGTCTGCCTTTTCGGGGCTTGAGAACAGCTCGTTTACACCCGGAAAGGTCTTGTCAGACAAAGAAATAAGGTTGTTTGTGAGCATGACAATGTTCTTGCTATACAAGTCGCATTGACGTTCGCACAGCTTGAGTTGTTGTCTAATTGCTTCCGTAGGAGTATATTCCCGCAATGTAGACCAGTTGTCAAGCCCATATTTAGCAATTTTAAGAGCATCCTTCGGATCGGATTTTACCTTGCGCAGAGAGCCTGCTCCGCTTTGCTTAATAAGCAATGGGTTTAGGATGCTCACAAAGATTCCCTCACTGTGAAGCAGCGCTGCTACCGGCTCATGGTATCTGCCGGTTGCTTCCATTACGACGCGGGTATCTGGCTCCATGCAAAGAACATCCAACGCAAGGCGCGACAGTTCAATATCTGAATGCCTTACCTCATATGGCGCTGCAACAAGCTCCCCACCGGGCTTCATGGCAGCTACCATACTCTTACCCTTAGAAACATCGATTCCAACTACGGTCATTCGTTTTCCTCCCAATTTGAATTTGCAATGGCTTCCGCCTTTTTACTTATTGCTTGTTCAATCTCTGGGTAACACGAACGCACCGCTTTGCGGTGGAACTACCTGCGTAAATCGAATGCTGCGAATAAGAACGGCGGCTGACTGACTCCTTGACGGACGTGTGAGTCCAGGGATTATCGTGTCAGGCCACTACATTCTTATTCTACAGCTTAGGCAACAAGCTGGATAGCAACACGACTGGATGCCGTGAGGCTACCCACAAATATATTGTAGGAGAGAGCATCTGTCGCATCAGCACTAAAATGGTAGCCCTTTTTTTCTTGCACCATTTCTTGTATCGCTCTCCAAAAGCATCCGGTGACATACGGTTAATGCAGTCGCAATGCCAAAAGGTTCTGTAAAAATCTACCCACTTCAAATGTCCGTCTGCCTTTTCGGGGCTTGAGAACAGCTCGTTTACACCCGGAAAGGTCTTGTCAGACAAAGAAATAAGGTTGTTTGTGAGCATGACAATGTTCTTGCTATACAAGTCGCATTGACGTTCGCACAGCTTGAGTTGTTGTCTAATTGCTTCCGTAGGAGTATATTCCCGCAATGTAGACCAGTTGTCAAGCCCATATTTAGCAATTTTAAGAGCATCCTTCGGATCGGATTTTACCTTGCGCAGAGAGCCTGCTCCGCTTTGCTTAATAAGCAATGGGTTTAGGATGCTCACAAAGATTCCCTCACTGTGAAGCAGCGCTGCTACCGGCTCATGGTATCTGCCGGTTGCTTCCATTACGACGCGGGTATCTGGCTCCATGCAAAGAACATCCAACGCAAGGCGCGACAGTTCAATATCTGAATGCCTTACCTCATATGGCGCTGCAACAAGCTCCCCACCGGGCTTCATGGCAGCTACCATACTCTTACCCTTAGAAACATCGATTCCAACTACGGTCATTCGTTTTCCTCCCAATTTGAATTTGCAATGGCTTCCGCCTTTTACTTATTGCTTGTTCAATCTCCTGGGTAACACGAACGCACCGCTTTGCGGTGGAACTACCTGCGTAAATCGAATGCTGCGAATAAGAACGGCGGCTGACTGACTCCTTGACGGACGTGTGAGTCCAGGGATTATCGTGTCAGGCCACTACATTCTTATTCTACAGCTTAGGCAACAAGCTGGATAGCAACACGACTGGATGCCGTGAGGCTACCCACAAATATATTGTAGGAGGATTTATCATGAACATCCCGGATGGATTTTTTGAAAACCCTGTTTCTCCCGAGTACGCTGATCTGCTTTCAACTATGGGCGCTCCAATTTTCTTTACAGAGCCTCCATGTTGCCACTCCGGCGATTGTGGATACATCGATTGTAGTGCTATCACGCTGCGTGACCAGAGCCTATTTTTTAACTGCGGCTATGTCGTTCCCCCTTTAAACGCCCAATATGAGGAAGTACAACCTGATTTACATTCTTTGGAGCGTTATGACTTCTCAAAGGAGCCAGATCTTCCCCTGGTACCCTTTAATCGCCCTTTAAGAGTCCTATATCTCAAAAAGATATGCTTATTATGAAAAGCCACCTGTGCTTTCCATCAGTTTATGAAAGGAGAGAAAAATTATGGTTAATAAGCCGCAGGATTTTCTTACACTAACAGGTGCCGCACGTCGTGCACGGAGCGAAGGTTATGATATAACATACCACAGTCTCCGCAACCTCGTAGCCGCCGGTTACATAAGTCACGTACCGAACGGATCACGTATCTACATCTTTTACCCAAATTTGGTAAATTTCATCCAGAATGGTCTCACAGCTGAACAGAGCCTGGAGTACCAGCTCTCCCGCGCCCGTAACTAATTCGACCATCCGCCCTCGGCATCCTCCAAATGCCGGGGGCATTTTTGAAGCAAGTTCAAAGCAATAGGAGGTTCAATTCTATGTTCTGTGAAAATTGCGGTCATCAAATCTCAGATACCGCTAAATTCTGCTCTGCCTGCGGTCATCCCGTTGGCACAGCGCCATCCCCCGGTGCAGTAGCTCCACCTGCCGTTCCAGCCAAACGAGAATCGCCCCGGCTGAAAGCCTCATCTGGCAATGGCAGCATCACACGAATGTCCGGAACACGCCGGAAGCCATGGCTGCTCCGAATGCCGAATCCCTGATCCTCACACCGGAATTACAGTCATGAAGGCTGTTGGCACCTACGTCACCCGTGAAGAAGCAGAAGGCTGTCCGCGCCGAAATGATGAAGCGTCCGGCCACACCCTATCAGGACTCTACCCTGCAGGACTGCTTCCGGATGTTCAAAGAGTCCCGTGAATATAAGGGCCGGTCCGATAAGGCTCGCGAGCTCTATGACATTGCGTGGAAATATCTCCGTCCGCTGTGGCACTTCAAAATTGCCGCCCTCTATGCGCAAGACTTCCAAAACATCCTTGATAAGATGGCCGATAACGGCCTGTCTCAAAGCATGTTGGAAAAAGAGCGTATTCTTATCAGTAAGCTGTATCGCACAGCCATTGGCTGGCGTGTCGTGGATGCCAACCTTGCATCTGTCCTGAAAGTCGAAGGACGCAAATCTCCGGAACGCGAGATTTTCACGGACGAACAGGTGACGCTGATCCTGAGCCAGAAGAACACGCCCACCGGGCAGATGGTAATTGCTCTTCTGGCCTGCGGAGTGCTTATCTATGAGCTGCTGCACTTCAAACACGAAGATTTTCACCGCACGGAATCCGGTGCTTATCTGATCGGCGGCTGCAAGACCAAGGCCGGACGCAACCGCATCATTCCCATTCTCGACTTTGGCATTCCGGTTTTTGAACATGCGTATGCCACCTCTGTGGAAAATGGTCCGCTCTTTCCCAATGGAAAAGGCGGTTTCTGGAATGAGAAGAACTGGCGTAACCGCAAATTCTATCCTTTCTTGGAGGAAATCGGCATCCAGCCGAATCCTTACGACGAAAATGGTAAGCGCAAACCGGAGTTTGCCGGGAAGCTTGCCACCTATACGCCCTACACCACCCGCCATACCTACGCGAGCCTTTGTGACCGCGCAGGCGTCAACAAGGATGGCCTGAAACGCGCTGTCGGGCACACGCCCGAATCCAAAACGCTGGATGAAGTCTATCTCCATCCGAAAGCGACCAGATGATCGAAGCCTTTGATAAGGCCAATCAGCTGGTCAATGATGAAGTTCTGACCACAACGAAGGCATAACAACTTCAAAGAGAAAAGCTGCCGATCTGTGAGAATCTTTCTCTCACGGATGGCAGCTTTCTTTTTTTTGCACACAATCTGTGTCAGGTCTCATCGCTTCATTCTTATTTAAAATTCAGCGGTGGAACTTTCTCCATCAGATCCTCCACGTTGCAATTCAGCGCACGCGCAAGGCGAAGCAGAGTTTCTGCTTGTGCTTTGTTGATGTCCTTCTGTCGCTGTTCGTACTGCTGGATGGTACGCACAGGCACATCAGCCTGTCCTGCCAGTTCCGATTGGCTCAATCCGGCCAATGTGCGCATGGCTTTCAGGTTTGTTTCCGGCTTTGCCGCACGGTACAACTCGTTCATCTTGTCTGCAAACTGCCGTACATCCATCTCGTGGTAGGGCGTATACAGCAGCCGCACCGCCGTGATGGGCACCGCCTGCTCAATCTCTGCAAAACGCAGACCGGTCAGCCACTGGTAATAGGCAAGAGCCCAGCCTGTCCAGTATTCCGGGCTGCGGTCGTAGGCATACGAGGGTTTCTGCATAGGCACGACTTCGCCCGCCTGCTCCAGTACGTTTGGCGATTTTTTTTACCCTAAAAAGCACTCTTGCTCTGCGCTGTACCTCTTTTTTTTCGATCATCTTCAAGCGATTTGGCGGCAGATTTAACGTGTCGCTCTGCGGTCAAAATGGAAATCCAGCAGCTTATGGAGCATTGCACGGTGACGAGGTTTCATTGCACTCTTTGCAGCTGCAAAAAAATCATCGTATGCAAGCGGAAGCAGTGTGCGGGCATATTCATCAAATGCTTTCTGGTTGTCCCAAAGATCCGTTCCGCCCAGACTGAACAGCGAGTTTCCGTGGTCAAACAGCGGTGCGGGTGCCGCAATCGTGTTGGTCTTATTATCTACCAGCACACCAAAGTTTCCATAGTGGCGGTCAGTGTTGCAGATGATCGCATCAAAGACCAGCATATCTTCCAGCGCATCCACAAAGGTCTGGCCTAGTGTCTGATAATATTCAAAAATCGCTTTCATCCCGCCTTTGGACACAAGCTGTCCGATGGGAATATAAGAATACTCTTTGCTGGTGAACAGCTCACACTTGGAACAGAGCGTCTTTTTCAGGTCTTTCGTCAGAGTGTAGCGAATTGCATTTACACCCATTGCCTGCGCAACTTGATAGGCGTACAGTTCCGAGTACGGTTCAAACCCCAGATTGCTGAACCCTGACGTACCCCCTTTATAAAGGTAGATTTTTCCGTTTTGTCTGCGCCAGCATTTTGGCAGCATCCCGTTGGTCGAGAACTCCGGGCAGGACGCAAGCGAAGTTCGTATGCTGCTGCCATATCCTGTAAAGGCGATTGCTGCCAGCACCTGACTGAATCGGTTATCGTAAAGATTTACTTTTTCAAAGGTGTCACCGGAGCCCTCTGCATCTACCCAAAAACAGTCATTGAGTGAAAGTCCTTTGCAGACGGTGATAATTCCCAGCGGACGATTCAAAGAAAGCCCCACCTTAGAGAGCAGAGCATCTACATACGCTCGGTTCTTCGGAATTGTGCGATGCCGCAGCCAGCGTTCTACACCATCTTCTGATACAGTCAGGTTCAAAGGTAAAAAGAAACGGTTTTCTTCGTAGACCTTTATAATATGGAGGTCAGTATCTGCACTGTCCATGTTTGCTTCAAAGGTAAGCAGTGGCAAATCAAAATGCCTGATGGTGTAGCGCACAGCGATTTCTCCTTTCATCCATGATCTTTTTCTTTATTATACGGCATCAGAATCCGAATGAAAAGCACCGTCGTCATTCTGTACAAAATTCAAGGATAAAATTTTATACCCAAAAATCTGCAAAAATTGGGTTTCTGAGGTCATTTTGCCGTTCCTCTCCGAATTTTGCTACAGATCTGCTACAAACTTGCTACAAACGACTGAAAAGGGGGCCTCCTACACGTTTCATTATCAATATGCAAAAGTGAATTCGTTTCACTTTTGCATATCAAAAATCACGTAGATACAAGAAAAAGCCGCTTACCTTTTCAGGTAAACGGCCTTATGTTTGGTGGAGAATTAGGGACTCGAACCCCAGACCCCCTGCGTGTGATGCAGGTGCTCTAACCAGCTGAGCTAATCCTCCATATTTTGTTTTGTGCGTTCCGAACTGGAACGTGATTATTATAGCACGGCCTTTGCCAAAATGCAAGCCCTAATTTTAAAAAAATCACACTTTTTGTATCCGCTTTCCGGTTGCCCTTTGATGCCAAATCGTGTATACTGAACACAGAAACTTTCCCACCGGGAAAAGAGGTACAAAAAATGCTGACACTTCGTGGAATCATTACGCTGATCGTTCTGATCGTTCTGTTTGCACTGGCCGTTGTGTGGATCTCCAAGCAGGGCGGCTGGAAGGGCGAGGGCTGCGGCGGCAACTGTGCATCCTGCCACAGCCACTGCGAAAAACAGGACCCGAACAAAAAAGCCTGAGTTCAAAAATGCCCCCGGACATTGCCTGCTGGCAGCGTCCGGGGGCATTCTGCTTTCAGCTTTCCGTCTCTCGGTAAAACACCCCGCGCTCTGCCGCGTACACGGCAATGGTGCTCAGCAGGTCCTGATGGGCTTTCTGGTAAGTAGTGCGGCCGATGTGCAGCTGATCGATCACATCGTCCTCCGTGCGGTGCTGCACATAGCGCAGCTCGAACAGATCCGCACGCAGCGGGTCGTTTTGCCGGTAATAGGCAAGGCCCTCCTCAATGGCGGCGCACCAGCTGCGCTCCACCGGGCTTCGTGCACGCTGCCGCATCCCATACCGGTACAGTGCCAGCCGCGTCTGATTTCTCTGCTCGCTTGTCATGTTCTGCCCTCCTCTTTTCATCCGCGCGGCGTGCCAGCACTTCGCGGCGGTTCTGCTCTTCAAAAAAGCAGAGATCCCGCTCGTACATGCTCAGACCAAGCACCGCGCTCAGCCGTTCTGCTTCGCTCAGCTTGAACTGTGTGCGCCCCTGCAGTTTCAGGTTCAGTGCATTGGGGCTGATCTTCAAGGCTCGTGCCACATACTGCATCTTGTACCCACTGGCGCGGATATAATCCCGGATCATTTCAGTATTTGCCATATTCCGCTCTCCTTTTTTCGTATCGGCAATGCCGTTCAACAATCTTTAGTTGTAGTATATTCCTACATTGATTCAGTGTCAACCCATTTTTGCAAATTCGCAGAAAAAAGTTGATTTTAATGCAATTTTTTGGTATACTTCTGGTAACAGCATTCTTTTTACAGAACAACCATACGTTTTTCAGAGAGGTTTCGCATGTCTGAGCTTTCTATCCGTCTGCATCTGCGCCGCAAAGAACTGGGCCTTTCGCAGGAAGAGCTTGCCCAGCGCATGGGCTATCGGTCCAAATCCTCCATTACCAAGCTGGAAAAGGGCGTCAACGACCTGCCGCAGGCCAAGGTGGAAGAGCTGGCAGCCGCGCTGGAGACCACCCCTGCCTATCTGCTGGGGCTGGACGCACCCTGTCCGCCGCCGGGCTTTGAGCCGCTGCCTGCCATGACGCAGGTCCCGCTGATCGGTTCCATTGCCTGCGGCACTCCTATCACGGCAGAGCAGAACATTGAACGCTATATCGGCGTTCCCGCCGCGTGGCGCGCCGACTTTGCCCTGACCTGCCACGGTGACAGCATGTCCCCCACCATCTGCGACGGCGACATCGTATGCATTCGCTGCCAGCCGGAGGTGGAGCAGGGCGAGATCGCCGCAGTGCGCATTGGCGGCGAGGCCACCCTCAAGCACTTCCACCGGCAGGGTGATGCTGTGATGCTGCTTGCGGACAATGCCGCCGTCTGCCCACCCATGATCTTTACCGGCCTGCAGTTGGAAGAGCTGCACATTGAGGGCCGCGCTGTCGGCCTGTGCCGGGGGCTGTGAGCCGCCTGCAGTCTTTCAGGCACGTTTCATAAAAGAAGGAGGCTTCTCATGTTTTTCTCCCGCAAAAAGCCTGCCCGTTCTTACGACCCCGCCACCCAGCAGCCTGCACTGCGGTGCAGCATCTGCACCGGGGAGCAGGTGGCCGGTTTCATCTCCCCGGATGGCCATTTTGAGGACGTTCAGCTCATTCGCACGCCTCAGGAACTGGACGCATTCCGGGCACAGTACGGCATCCCGCCGGAATGCCCCCTGAAAAAGATCTATTAAAAGGAGTTCACCATGCCCACTGCACCTGAAGAGATGACCCTGAAGGTCATTGCCCATATCCATACTGCCTTTCCCACCAAGTTCGGCATCCCGCGCCAGAGCGGCCTTGTGGACGAGCTGCGCGGCGAGGTGATCTTTACGCCCGAATACCGCAATGCCGATGCCGTGCGCGGTCTGGAAGATTTCAGTCACATCTGGCTGGTGTGGCAGTTCTCCGGCGCGGTGCGGGACAGCTGGTCCCCCACTGTACGCCCGCCGCGTCTGGGCGGCAACACCCGCATGGGCGTGTTCGCCACCCGGTCGCCGTTCCGCCCCAATCCTTTGGGCCTTTCCAGCGTGCGTCTGGAAGGCATCGAGCACCGGCCGGACGTTGGCCCGGTGCTCATCGTGCGCGGTGCCGACCTGATGGATGGCACCCCCATCTACGACATCAAGCCTTACATCCCCTATGCCGACTGCCACCCGGATGCCGCCGAGGGCTTTACCGGCCAGACCCAGTTCCACCGTCTGCAGGTACAGTTCCCGCCCGAATTGCTGGCACAGGTGCCGCAGACCGACCGCGCCGCCCTGACCGGCGTACTGGCAGGTGACCCGCGCCCCTCCTACCAGCACGACCCGCAGCGGGTGTACGGCATGGAGTTCGGCCCGGTAGAGGTGCATTTTACCGTGGATGGCGAGGTGCTCACCGTGACTGGCATCGCCCGCCGCTGAGAGGAAGCGTTTATGGAACTGCGGAACATCAATACCTTTTTGCACATCGCCGAGCTGCACAGCTTTTCCCGCACTGCGCGGCAGCTTGGCTATTCCCAGTCGGCGGTGTCCTCCCAGATCGCACAGCTGGAAGCAGAGCTGGGCGCACCGCTGTTCGACCGCGTGGGCAAGACCGTGCGGCTCACCGATGCGGGCCAGACCTTTTTAGGCTATGCACGCACCCTGCTGGCCACGGCCCAGCAGGCGCAGGCTGCCCTGCAGCCCGCCCGGCAGATCAGCGGCAGTCTGCGCATCGCGCTGGCGGATTCGGTGTGCTCCACCTTCCTGCCCGGTCTGCTCAAACGCTACCACGCCCTGTGCCCGCAGGTGGAGCTGGTGCTGTGCACCGCCACTGCCGACGGAATGCTGCAGATGCTGGGCACAAATCAGATCGATCTGGCCTATACGCTGGACCAGCCCCTGCTGCAGCCCAATCTGGTGCTTGCGGCGGATGTGCCGGAGCCGGTGTGTTTTATTGCACCGTCGGCTCACCCGCTTGCCGGGCAGGAAGTCGTTACGCTGGAAGAGCTGCCCCGGCAGGAATTTCTGCTCACTGAGCGCGGCATGAGCTACCGCGACGCTTTGGATCAGTGCCTTGCCGCCCATTTCGTCCATGCCGTTGGTCAGCCCCAGATCCTTCCAGATGATGGGCGGCGGCAGCAGCAGGCTTTCCAGCTCGCCGTATACCAGCGCGCCTACCCGCAGTTCCGGCAGCAGCTGCTTTGCCTGCCGCAGCAGCGCGTGGTTGAAGGAGACAAGGATCACCTGCTCCACCATCTCGGTCTGCTGCAGTACCTCCAGCACCCGGGGCACAAAGTCCGGGTCGTTGTCCATGGTGGATTTCAGCTCCAGATGCACGGTGCACCCCGGCATCTGCCTGCACAGCTCCATGGCCTCCTGCAGGGTAGCGATCTTCTCGTCCTTGAACAATACGTCCTTCCAGCTGCCGAAATCCAGCGTCTTTAGATCGCCCATGGTCATATCGTAGATCTTACCGGAAATATCCGTGTGCAGATCGATCATATAGTCATGGTGGATCACAAGCCCGGCATCGCTGGTCTGCTGTACGTCCATCTCCACACCGTCCGCGCCCAGCTCCATGGCTTTTTAAAGGCGATCAGGGTATTTTCCGGTGCAAGATAGGAAGCAACGCGGTGTGCAATGATTTGTGGTGTCATAAATTTTCTCCGTTATCGGTTCGTCCTCACACATGGATGCCCCGGCGCTGCTGTTCCGCAAACAGTGCCGGGGCGTTGGCTCAAGCCAAGTCCTCGCCGTCCGAAGCAATGACCTTTTTGTACCAGTAAAAACTGTCCTTCCGGCTGCGGGCAAGGGTGCCGTTGCCGGCGTTGTCCTTGTCCACATAGATAAAGCCGTACCGCTTTTTCATCTCGCCGGTGGAGGCGCTCACAAGGTCGATGGGCCCCCATGTGGTGTAGCCCATCAGCGGCAGACCATCCTCGTTGACGGCCTTTTCCATCTCCTCAATGTGCGCCCGCAGGTAGTCGATGCGGTAGCTGTCGTGGATGGAGCCGTCCGGTTCTACGGTATCCACCGCACCCAGACCGTTCTCCACGATGAACATGGGCTTTTCGTACCGGTCGTAGATGGTGTTCAACGTCACCCGCAGACCCACCGGGTCGATGGCCCAGCCCCACTCGCTGGCTTTCAGGTAGGGGTTCTTCACCGATGCCGACACGGCGTTGCCTTCCGCATTTTCTGCCGCCACCAGTTCTTTATCCACCGTGATGCAGCGGCTGGAATAGTAGCTGAAGGACACAAAATCCACCGTGCCCTCCCGCAGCGTGCGCTCGTCCTCCGGCTGGGTGCGCAGCTGCACCCCGGCACGCTCCATCCGCTTTTTAGCCCACACGGGGTAAGCGCCGCGCACCTGCACATCGGTAAAGAAGTAGTTGTCCCGGTCTGCCTCCTGCGCCGCCCGCACATCCTCCGGGGCGCAGGTGCGGGGGTAGAACTGCCCTGCCGCCAGCATACAGCCCACCATGGCATCCGGCATTTTTTTCGTGCGCCAGCTTTACCGCCTTTGCGCTGGCCACCAGCTCGTGATGGGCAGCCTGATACTTGACCTGCTCCACATTCTCGCCGGGGTGGAATACCAGCCCGGCGCCGGTAAAGGACAGGTGCAGCAGCATGTTGATTTCATTAAAGGTGAGCCAGTACTTCACCTTGCCCCTTGAAGCGGTCGAACAGCACCTCGCAGTAGTGGACGTAGGCGTCCACCATGCGGCGGTCTTTCCAGCCGCCGTATTTTTTGATGAGGGCAATGGGGAGTGTCAAAGTGGCAGATGGTGACCAGCGGTTCGATGCCGTACTTATGGCACTCGTCAAAAAATGCTGTCGTAGAAAGCCAGTCCTGCCTCGTTGGGCTGAGCGTCATCGCCGTTGGGCAGGATGCGCGTCCATGCAATGGATAGCCGGAAGCACTTGAAGCCCATCTCGGCCATCAGGGCGATATCCTCTTTATAATGGTGATACAGGTCAATGGCTTCGTGGCTGGGGTAGAAATGTGCGTCATCGCAGCCCAGCATTTCCATATCGCCCGTTGCCACCGGAAAACGGTCCGGGCCGAAGGGGGTCACATCCACCGTGGCAAGACCCTTGCCGTCTGCCTGCCATGCACCCTCGCACTGGTTGGCGGCGGTAGCGCCGCCCCACAAAAAGCCCTTGGGAAATTTGCCCATACTCTTTACCTCCTCATCTGCTGTCGTGCCCCCTTGCAGGGGCACATGTTCTCTTATACTCTTATGATACCGCAACCGGCGGCGCTTGTCCATGACTGCATTTTGCAAAGGTGCGTGTATTTGGGGATAAAGTACGACTTTTATCGTCAAAACGCCGAAATTTCCTGCTGTTTTTTGCGCACTTTTCACGATAAAAACACAAAACTTGCCCGTTTTTCTTTTATTCTGTTCCTTTTAAACCGCGCGGCAGTATGGTAGAATAGTAGGGTAAGAACTGCGCTGCGCTGCTGCGCTGCTGAGAACATGGAAAAATGGAGTGTTTGATTATGACTGAGTTCAAACCCATCAAAGAAGGCAAAGTCCGCGAGATCTACGACAATGGCGACAGCCTGATCATGGTTGCCACCGACCGCATTTCTGCGTTTGACGTCATCCTGAAAAACAAGGTCACCAAAAAGGGCACCGTGCTCACCCAGATGAGCAAGTTCTGGTTCGATTACACCCGCGATCTGCTGCCCAACCACATGTTGAGCGTGGATGTGCAGGATATGCCGGAGTTCTTCCGTCAGCCCCAGTTCACCGGCAACAGCATGATGTGCCGCAAGCTGACCATGCTGCCCATCGAGTGCATCGTGCGCGGCTACATCACCGGCAGCGGCTGGGCCAGCTACCAAAAGACCGGCAAGGTGTGCGGCATCCAGCTGCCCGAGGGTCTCAAGGAGTCCGATAAGCTGCCCGAGCCCATCTACACCCCCTCCACCAAGGCAGAGATCGGTGACCACGACGAGAACATCTCCTACGAGCAGAGCATCGACGTGCTGGAAAAGCAGTTCCCCGGCCACGGTCTGGAGTACGCTACCAAGCTGCGCGACTACACCATCACTCTGTACAAAAAAGTGCGCCGAGTACGCACTTTCCCGCGGCATCATCATTGGTGACACCAAGTTCGAGTTTGGTCTGGACGAGGACGGCAACGTGGTGCTGGGCGACGAGATGCTGACCCCGGACTCCTCCCGCTTCTGGCCGCTGGAGGGCTACGAGCCGGGGCACGGCCAGCCCTCCTTCGACAAGCAGTTCGCACGCGACTGGCTGAAGGCCAACCCCGACAGCAACTACGACCTGCCGCAGGATGTCATTGACAAGACCATTGCCAAGTATCTGGAAGCCTATGAGCTGCTGACCGGCAAGAAGCTGTAAGCGCTTTTAAATCAAACGCTCCCGTTCATCGCCACAGGGGATGAACGGGAGCGTTTTCTGTTTTTATTCTGCTGCTTCGGTCAGCACAAAGGTCAGCTCTGCGGTGACGGCGCACTTGCCGTCCACCCATGCCGAAGCCTTGCCTACGCCCACAGCGCCGTGCTGCTGCACCAGTTCACAGTGCAGGGTGAGCACATCCCCGGGGACGACGACCTGCCTGCGGAAGCGGGCACTCTTGATGCCGCCGAACAGCGCCAGCTTGCCCTTGTTTTCCGGCAGGCTCAGCGCTGCCACAGCGCCGGTCTGTGCCAGCGCTTCCAGCAGCAGTACGCCGGGCATGACCGGCTGTGCCGGGAAGTGGCCGTTGAAGAATTCCTCGTTGCGGGTGACGCACTTGCGGCCGATGGCCCACTGCCCTGGCTCGTAGTCCAGAATGCGGTCCACGAGGGCAAAGGGGTAGCGGTGGGGCAGGATCTCCGCGATCTGTACACTGCTCAGGGTGTTGGCGTTTTCACGCACGGTACGGGGCTCTGCCATGGGTCAGCCCTCCCATCTGCGCAGGGCGATGCAGGCGTTGTGACCGCCAAAGCCCAAGCTGTTGCTCAGTGCGTACTGCATTTCCTGCTGCCGCCCGGTGTTGGGCACATAGTCCAGATCGCACTCCGGGTCGGGCTGGGCGTAGTGGATGGTGGGCGGGGCGAACTGGTCCCGCAGCGCCAGCGCGGTAAACACGGCCTCGATGCCGCCCGCGCCGCCCAGCAGATGACCGGTCATGCTTTTGGTGCTGACCACGGTCATCTCCTTTGCGTGTGCGCCGAACACGGCATGGATGGCAGCAGTCTCGCAGGCATCGTTCATGTGGGTGCCGGTGCCGTGGGCGTTGATATGGTCCACCTGCTCCGGTGCGATATCCGCATCTGCCAAGGTCAGCTTCATGCAGTCGATGGCACCTGCGCCGCCGGGAGCCGGGGCGGTAAAGTGGTAGGCGTCGCAGTTGGCACCGTAGCCCACCACCTCGGCATAGATGTGTGCCCCGCGTGCTCTTGCGTGCTCCAGCTCTTCCAGCACCAGCACACCGCTGCCCTCGCCCATGACAAAGCCGCCGCGGCGGGCATCAAAGGGCAGACTGGCAGCGTCCGGGGCGGTGGCGGTGGAAAGCGCCTTCATGCTGGTAAAGCCGCCGATGCCCAGCGGGCTGATGCAGCTCTCTGCGCCGCCGCAGACCATGACCGGCTCATAGCCGTCCCGGATGCGGTGGAAGGCGTCGCCCACGGCGTTGGTGCCGCCGGCGCAGGCCGTGACCGGACAGGTGCACATACCCTTCAGGCCGAAGCGGATAGCCACCTGCGCCGCTGCCATGTTGTCAATGGCCATGGGCACAAAGTAGGGGCTTACCTTCTCCATGCCCTTTTCCTCGCCGCGGGCGTGCTGCTCCTCAATGGTGGGCAGACCGCCGATGCCGCTGGACAGGATGACGCCGATGTTTTTGCCCTCGGCCTCGGTATCAAGGCCGCTGTCTGCAATGGCTTCGGCGGCAGCGCCCAGTGCCAGCAGGGTGAAGCGCCCCATCTTGCGGACTTCCTTTTTGTCCACCACGGTCGCGGGGTCAAAATCCTTTACCTCACCGGCCAGCTTGCACTTGAAGTCGGTGGTGTCGAACTGGGTGATGGGGCCGATGCCGCATTTACCGGCACGGGCTGCTGCCCAGCTGTCCGCCACGTTGTTGCCCAGCGGGTTCACCGTGCCAAGGCCGGTGATCACAACTCTGCGTTTTTCCATAAGGGTTCTCCTTTACATTGCCATGCCGCCGTCCACACAGAGCACCTGCCCGGTGAGATAGCTGCTTTGTTCTGCGGCAAAAACGCCACTGCCTGCGCCACATCCTCCGGCTGGCCTGCGCGGCCTGCGGGGATGCCCTGCGTCATGCCGGTGCGCACAGCTTCGGGCAGCACGGCAGTCATGTCGGTGTCGATAAAGCCGGGCGCTACCGCGTTCACGGTCACGTTCCGTGCGGCCAGCTCCCGGGCAAGGCTCTTGGTCAGACCGATGAGCCCCGCCTTGCTGGCGGCGTAGTTGGTCTGCCCGGCGTTGCCCCGCAGCGCCACCACGCTGGAAAGGTTCACGATGCGGCCATAGCGCTGGCGCACCATGCGGCGGGCAGCCTCCTTGCATCAGAGAAAGGCGCTTTTCAGGTTGGTGTCCAGCACCGCGTCAAAATCCTGCTCGGTCAGGCGCAAAATCAGATTGGCCCGGGTGATGCCCGCGTTGTTCACCAGCACATCCACCCGGCCAAAGGCCTCGGCAGCGGCATCGAACAGCGCCTTGCAGCCCTCGGCGGTGGATACATCCGCCTGCACGGTCACCGCCTGCACGCCCTCGGCGCGGCAGAGCGCTGCCGTCTGCTCCGCAGGCTCTGCGCCGTGGCAGTAGTTCACCACCACATTGCAGCCCTGCTTTGCCAGTGCCACGCACACTGCGCGGCCAATGCCCCGGCTGCCGCCGGTAACAATGGCGGCGCGGGTCAGCTTTTTCTTCACTCATTCTGCATCCTTCCATGCGGTCAGCACCGCATCCAGCTGTTCCGGGGTCTCCACTGCGGTGCAGACCACCCCGGGCAGGGTCTTTTTCACAAAACCGCTCAGGGCGCTGCCGGGGCCGACTTCCAGAATGTGGTTCACGCCCAGCTCGCCCAGACGGCGCAGGGTATCTTCCATGTAAACGCTGCTCTGCACCTGCTTTACCAGCAGCTGCGGGATGCTGTCGGTCTCGGCCTTTTCATGCCCCAGACAGTTGAACAGCACCGGCGTCTCCATGGTGCCGAAGTTTTCGCCCGCAAAGCGCTGTGCCAGCGCATCCCCTGCGGGAGCCATCAGCTTTTGTGGAAGGGGCCGCTGACCTTCAGCGGGATGCAGCGGCGGGCACCGGCTTCCTTTGCCAGCGCAGCGGCCTGCCCCACAGCGGCTTTCTCACCGCCGATGACCAGCTGCCCCGGGCAGTTGTAGTTGCAGATCTGCACACAGCCCGTCTCTGCAGCCTGTTCGCAACAGGCAGACAGTTTTTCTCTGTCCAGCCCCAGCACGGCGGTCATGCCGCAGGCAAGGCCCTTTGCAGCTTCGGCCATGGCCTTGCCCCGGAAGGCGGTCAGCTCGATGGCCTGCTTTGCGGTGAACACCCCGGCTGCCTGCAGCGCGGAGTATTCGCCCAACGAAAGCCCCGCCAGATAGGCGGGCTTTACACATTCCTTTTCCGCCAGCACGGCGGTCACGCCACAGGCAAAGGCCACCATGCAGGGCTGGGTGTATTCGGTCTGGTTCAAAACGCCGTCCGGATCTTCAAAGCAGACGCGGTGCAGGTCAAAATCCAGCGCTGCGCTGTCAAAGGCCGCCCGGAAGGCGGGAGATGCTTCGTAAAATTCCTTGCCCATGCCGGGGTGCTGCGCACCCTGACCGGCGTAAAGTACGGCAAGCTTCATAAGTTCTGCCTCCATTCGGTCACAAGTTCGTCCATCAGCTCGCGCACGGTGCGCATCCGGTCAAGCCGGCCCACGTTTTCGCCGCAGAAGAAGAGCCCTTCCTCCACGTTGCCCTTCACGGCCTCGATGAGGGCCCGGGTGATGCAGTAGGGGACGGCGGCGGGGTCGCAGCTCTTCAGGCAGCGGGCGCAGTGCCGGGGCGGGAAGCGCCTGCCCTCGGCCAGCGCCTGCACCAGCGGGGAGTTCACCGCCCGTCCGGGCATTCCCACCGGGCTGTGAATGATGCGAAGATCCTCCGGCTTTGCCGCCAGCAGCACGTCCTTGTAGGTCTGGGAGGCGTCGCACTCGTAGGTGGGGATAAAGCGGGTGGCAAGCTGCACGCCCGCAGCGCCAAGCTTTGTAAAGTGTGCCATGTCGGTACCGGTGTACACGCCGCCCGCCACAAATACCGGGATGGCGTGACCGTATTGTTCCTCGTAGGGCTTTACCTCGGCCAGCACCCCGGGCAGAATTTCGTCCAAGGTCTGGCAGCGGTCGGCCAGCAGGTCCTCCTCGGCAAAGCCGAGATGTCCGCCCGCCTTGCAGCCCTCGATGACCACAAAATCGGCGGTGCGGTCAAAGCCCTTTGCCCAGCGGCGCAGAATGAGCTTTGCCGCCCGGGCGCTGGATACGATGGGCGCAATGGCCACCTCTTTGGTGCCCACGATGCCCGGCAGCTCCAGCGGCAGACCCGCACCGGAGACCACGGCATCTGCACCCCCGCCGCCACGGCGGTGCGGATGGCGTCGGCATAGTCCCGGGTGGCTACCATCGCGTTGATGGCTACCAGACCCATACCTCCGGCAATGGCCTTGGCTTTTTGGATCTCTGCGGTCAGGGCGCGGTGGTTGGCTGCCGCCGGGTCACGGGCAAAATCCGGCTCGCGGTAACCTGCATCGGCGGTGGAGATGCACCCCATGCCGCCGCAGGCCGCTACCGCACCGGCCAGCCCACCCAGCGAGACGCCCACGCCCATGCCGCCCTGCAAAATGGGTACTTGCAGGGGCTTGCCGCCAAGGGTCAGCATTCGGTGTTCAGCGCGGCGATGCTGCTGCCTCCCGCCCTGCCACAGGTCGGCAAGGATGTCCGCCACGGGGCGTACCTCGTGCAGCATTCCGGCCACCTGACCGGCCATCAGGCTGCCGCTTACCGTGTCGCCCTCAAAGACGGCGCGGCGCAGGCTGCCCAGCGTGTATTTTTCCAGTTCCATCTTGTCCGCGCCCGCCTTTTCCTGACGGACATACTCCCGGCTCATGCGGTTTTTTCAGCACACGCACCGGTGCACCCACAGTGCGTCCGGTGACGATGGTGTCACTGTCCCCGGCTTTGAGCAGCGCGGCCTTGTAGTTGGGGTGGATGGGGCACTCCTCGCTTGCCAGCAGGCAGGTGCCAACCTGCACACCGCAGGCGCCCAGCGCCAGCGCCGCCGCCAGCTGACGGCCATCGGCAATGCCGCCCGCCGCGATGACCGGCACGCTGACCGCATCCACTACCTGCGGCACCAGTGCCATGGTGGTCATCTCGCCCCATGACCGCCGCTCTCGGTGCCCTCAGCGATGACGGCGTCGATGCCCAGCGGCTCCAGATGCCGTGCCAGCACGGCAGCAGCCACCACCGGGATCACCTTGATGCCGGCAGCTTTCCACATGGGAACGTATTTCCCCGGGTTGCCTGCGCCGGTGGTGACCACGGCGACTTTTCCTCCACCACGATCTGGGCAAACTCATCTGCCTGCGGGTGCATGAGCATGATGTTCACCCCAAAGGGCTTGTCGGTCAGCTCCCGGCAGCGGCGGATGTTCTGGCGCAGGGTATCGGCATTCATGCCGCCCGCACCGATGATGCCCAGTGCACCGGCGTTGGAGCAGCCGGCGGCGAACTCGCCGGTGGCAATGTTGGCCATGCCGCCCTGAATGATGGGGTATTTCGTCCCCAGGATCTCGTTTAAAAGTTTCATGGTCTTTATCCTTTATATTCCACGATCATGCCGCCCCAAGTCAAGCCGCCGCCGAAGCCGATGCAGGCAAGGGTCTGGCCGGGGTGCAGCTGGCCGCTTTCAGCCAGCTCGTTCAGCGCCACCGGGATGCTGGCAGCACTGGTGTTGCCGTGGCGGTCCATGTTTTTGTAGAACTTTGCACCGTCGGCGTGCAGCGCCTTGACGCAGTGGTCGATGATGCGGCTGTTGGCCTGATGGCAGACCACCCAGTCCAGATTGTCCAGCGTAAGGCCGGTCTCGTCCAGCACGGTGTGCAGGCACTTAGGCAGGGCATCTACCGCAAAGCGGAACACCGCCCTGCCGTCCATGCTGATGGGTGCCGAGCCTGCACGGCTGGGGCCGCCGGCATGGATGGCGGCATCACCCCGGGCACCCAGCGTGATGGCAAAGGGCACGGAGGTGTCGGTCAGTTCAAACACCGCCGCACCGGCACCATCGCCGAACAGCACACAGGTGGAGCGGTCGGCAGGGTCCATCAGGCGGGGAGAGCGCCTCGGTGCCGATGACCAGCGCATACCGCCCGCCCAGCGTAGCCAGCAGGCCGCGCGCCACCGCCGTGCCGTACAAAAAGCCGGAACAGGCGGCGTTCACATCCAGTGCGGGGCGGTTTTCCGGCAGTGCCAGCGCCGCCTGCACCTGACAGGCCACGCTTGGGGTGGCGTCCGGCGCGGAAAGGGTGGCGCAGACGCAGCAGGCAATGTCTGCCGGGGCAAGACCGCTGCGCTGCAGCGCCTGCTTTGCGGCGGCAATGGCCAGTGTGGCGGCGTTTTCGCCCTCGGTGCAGTAATGCCGTGTGCGGATGCCGGTGCGGGTGGTGATCCACTCGTCGCTGGTATCCACGGTGCGGCTCAGCTCTTCGTTGGTGACCGTGCGGCCGGGCAAAGCCCCGCCGGTGGCGATCAGACGCAAACCCTTCATGCTTTCCTCATTTCTCCGATCTGACGGAATTTCTGGTAGCGCTGCTCGGCCAGCTGACGGCCGTTCATGCGGGCAAGGCTGCGCAGCTGCCGCTGCAGTGCCTCGTCCAGATTGCCGAACAGTACCCCGTGGGCGCGCTGTGCGCCGCCCACCGGCTCCGGGATGATCTCCTCCACGATGCCGTCCTTGTACAGATCCTGTGCGGTCAGCTTCATGATCTCGCAGGCTTCGCCGCTGCGGGAGGAATCCTTCCACAGGATGCTGGCAAAGCCTTCGGGGCTCAGCACCGAGTAAACGGCATTTTCCAGCATCAGGATGCGGTTTGCCACACCCAGCGCCAGCACGCCGCCGGAGGAGCCCTCGCCGGTGACCACTGCGATCACCGGCACGGTCAGGCCGCTCATCTCCATCAGGTTGCGGGCAATGGCTTCGCCCTGTCCGCGCTCCTCGGCATCCTTGCCGGGGTACGCACCCGGGGTGTCGATGAAGGTGATGATGGGACGGTCAAATTTTTCGGCCTGCTTCATCAGGCGCAGGGCTTTGCGGTAGCCCTCCGGGCCGGGCATACCGAAGTTGTACTTCAGGTTGCCCTGCAGATCGCTGCCCTTGCGGTGGCCGATGACCGTGACCGGCTGGCCATGGAACAGTGCCACACCGCCCAGAATGGCGGCATCTTCCTTGCACTGGCGGTCGCCGCACTGCTCAAAGAAGTCGGTGAACAGTGCATCCACGATCTCATCGATGTGGGGGCGCTCCGGGTGGCGTGCCAGAAAGACCCTGTCCTCTGCGGTCAGTGCCCCGCAGCCGGACAGCAAAGCGTCCTCCTGTGCGGAAAGCTCTGCCAGCTCGGCAGCGTGGTTGGTGATATCGGTCATATTCTCGTCCGCCGGGTCGCCGCGCAGAGCGGCGATCTTTTCATCCAGCGGTGCGAGCTGTTGTAAGATGTCCTTGATCATAAGGCGCTCCCTCCTCAGGCGTGCAGACGCAGCAGCTGCGCCAGTGTTTCGCGCATTTCGGTACGGGGCACTACCTTGTCCACAAAGCCGTGCTCGTACTGGAACTCGCTGCGCTGGAAGCCTGCGGGCAGCTTTTCGCCGATGGTCTGTTCAATGACCCGGGGCCCGCAAAACCGATCAGTGCCCCCGGCTCGGCCAGCATGATGTCGCCAAGGCTGGCAAAGCTGGCAGTCACACCGCCGGTGGTGGGGTGGGTCAGCACGCTGATGTACAGCCCGCCCCGGGCAGAGAACCGCTCGATGGCGGCAGAGGTCTTTGCCATCTGCATCAGGCTGAAAATGCCCTCCTGCATCCGGGCACCGCCGCTGGCCGAAAAGATGATCAGCGGCAGGTGCTTTGCGGTGGCGTGCTCCACGGCGCGGGTGATCTTTTCGCCCACGGTGGTGCTCATGCTGCCCATAAAGAACCGGCTGTCCAGCACTGCTGCCACCACAGGGGTGCCCTCGATGCGCCCCGTGGCGGTGATGACGGCTTCCTTCAGGCCGGTCTTGCCGGTCTGTGCTTCCAGCTTTTCCGGGTAGCCGGGAAACTGCAGCACATCCTGCGGTGCAAGGTCGGCATCCAATTCCCGGAAGCTGCCCTTGTCCAAAATCAGGTTCAGGCGGTAGTACCCGCCAATGGGCAGGTGCACCCCGCAGTTGGGGCAGACGTACTGCGCCTTGTTCCAGATCTGGCGGGTGGCGCGGCGTCCGCACTTTTTGCATTCCACGAACTGCGGGTCGTTCCACACGGCACCCGCATCCCGCCGGGCTTTCAGCTGGAAGGTGCGCTCCCGCATACTGCCCGGCAGCAGGTCTTTGATACTGTTCATCGCGTTTCGCCTCGGTCAGCCTCAGACATGGGCATTGATGTAGTTGAAGATATCGCCCACGGTCTTGAGGTTTGCCAGCTCCTCATCGGGGATGGACACGCCGCAGGCCTCTTCCAGTGCCATGTTCAGCTCCACAGCGTCCGGGCTGTCGGCCTCCAGATCCTCGGTCAGGCTGGCTTCCATGGTCACCTTGTCCTCATCGCAGCCCAGGGTATCGACAACGATCTTCTTCATTTCCTCGAAAGTCATGGTAGTGTTCTCCTTTATGTTCTATGGTTGTTTTTAATTATTTACCTAAAAGTTGTGAGGTATCGAACACGACCATTATAGCCAATTCGTCGGATAAGTCAATGGATTTAGTTAAATATTTTTATCTTTTACACTTTTTGTCACAGTTTGCTTCCTTTTTTATATAGCCCCCTGCACAGGCGCAAAAAAGCCGCTGCACAGTGCTTTGTGCAGCGGCTTTTCCCGCAATAATAATATTATTTTCTTATTCCAGCCCGATCTGCTGTGCGTATTCTTCCAGCAGCTCCCGCTCAAGGAAGGGGTCTTGACGCCCTCGCGGTCGCGGTAGGTCTCGTGCCCCTTGCCGATGACGGCGATCAGATCGCCTTCCTGTGCGTGATCCACTGCGTAGTGCAAAGCGTCCAGACGGTCGGGGATCTCCACGAACTTTGCGTCCGGGTTGCCCTTGTTCATGCCCTCGCGGATGTCGGCAATAATGTCCTCCACCTTTTCAAAGCGGTTGTTGTCCTCGGTGAGGATGGAGAGATCCGCCATCTTGGCGCAGATCTCGCCCATGCCGTAGCGGCGCAGCTTGGAGCGGTTGCCGCCGCAGCCGAACACCACCACCAAGCGGTGGGGCTTGTAGGCGCGCAGAGTGGTGAGCAGGCTCTCGGTGGACACCTCGTTGTGGGCGTAGTCCAGCAGGATGGTGAACTTTTTGCTGATGGGCACCAGCTCCACACGGCCCTTCACCACGCACTTGCCCAGACCGTCGTGGATGGCGGCATCCGGCAGACCCAGCACCTTGCCCACGGCCAGCGCAGCCAGCGCATTGTACACGCTGAACTCGCCGGGCATATTCACCTTGACGTCCATCTCGTCCTTGCCGGTAACGTGGAAGGCAACGCCCAGAAAATCGTGGGTGCGCAGCAGCTCGTATCCGGTCTCGCGGTAGTCGGCCTTTTCATCGCGGCCATAGGTGACCAATTTGCAGGTATGACCCTCCAGCAGGGCGGCGGTGTTCTCGTCGTCGATGTTCACCACGCCCACATCGCAGCGCTTGAACAGCTGTCCCTTCCAGCTGCGGTACTCCTCAAAGGTCTTGTGCTCGCCGGGGCCGATATGATCCGGCGAAAGGTTGGTGAACACGCCCACATCGTAGTGCACGCCCGCCACACGGTCCATCATCAGACCCTGACTGGACACTTCCATCAGTGCGGTGTCGCAGCCGGCATCCAGAAACTCCCGGAAGGTCTTTTGCAGCTCGTAGCTTTCCGGGGTGGTGTTGGCGGTGTCCTTGTGGCGTCCCATATAGTAGATGCCGTTGGTGCCGATCATGCCCACCTTGCGGCCTGCGGCCTCCAGCACGCGCTTTTGATCATGTGGGTGGTGGTAGTCTTGCCCTTTGGTACCGGTGACGCCGATCATGGTCATCTGACGGGCAGGGTTGCCGAAGAGGTTTGCGCTCATCAGTGCCATGGCATAGCGGCTGTTCTCCACCTTGACCACGGTCACCCCGGGCATGGTAGAAAGGTCGATGTCGTGCTGGATGACCAGCGCGCTGACCCCCTTGGCGGCGCAGTCGGCGGCAAACGCGTGGCTGTCCCGCTGGGTGCCCACGATGCACACGAACAAAAGCCCCGGGGCAGCCTTGCGGCTGTCGTAGATGATATCTGCGATCTCAGTATCCAGACTGCCCTGCACAAGGGTAAAGGGCACGCCTTCCATCAGTTGTTCCAGCTTCATACAGTCTCCTCCAAAAAGCTTCTTTACATGGGGTTTTCTTCTTCGTTGGCCGTCATGCGGTCAGGGTGGGTCAGGGGCAGCTGCTCGGTGTCGGCGTCAGCTGCCGGTTCGGTGGTGTCGGCAGCATCCGCGCTTTCCGTGCTGTCCGTGCTGTCCGTGCTGTCGGCGGCGTCCTCTGCCGGGGCGGGTTCCTCAACCTTGGGCGGCACCACATAGCCGGAGGGCAGAGTAGGCTCGCCCTGTGCAAAATAGATCTTGCGCGTGCTGCTGGCGCTGGTATGGCTGAAATCCAGCCGCCCGGTATCGGTGGGGCCGCAGCCCTTGCCGTCGGCGTTGGTCAGCACATAGCGGGCGCGGTCCAGCTTATAATCCAGATCGTTCAGCGTACCCAGCAGCACGCTGATGCGGTCCTGATACAAAAATGCGATCTGTTCGGTGTCTGCCACTTCCAGCCGTGTCACATCCTGCGACAGGCCGTATTCTTCCAGCTTGCTCACCAGGGGTGCGCAGGGCTTCCATGCGGGCGGTCTCGGTGCTCACCGCACTTTCGCTCCCGGCTGCTTCCGACCCGGAGGCGCTTGCTGCGTCCGCATCCTCCACAAGGCAGAACGCCTGTCCCGGGGCGGTATCCTGCAGCTTACCGCCGTACAGGGTGCAAAGTCCCTCAGGCTGGGTGCTTTCCTCGGACAAAATCTTCCATTTGTCCGAGATCACAAGCCACTTGCTGCCGTTTTGCACCGCGTAGGCGGGCACGGCTTCGGTCACCTGCACCACCACGGTGTTGGGGTAGTCCCGGATCACCTTGATGGAGCCCAGCAGCGGGAAATTCTGCTCCAGCACAGCGGCCTTTTCGCCGGGCTCAAAGCTGAAAATGTTCTCTTCCAGCTGCACGCCCATCCGCTGCAAAATGCTGTCTGCGGAGTAGCCCGCGATCTCGGTCACCTGCTTGCCGTCCGGGGTCTGCACCTGAATGGAGTTGATGCGGAACAGCATGGTCATGGTCAGGTAGATGCCCGCGCCAATGACGCATAGCAGCATGGCAAAGGCGGTCAGGCGGCGCAGCATCCGGCGGCGCCGCAATGTGGCGCGGGTCACCTTGCGCTTTTTTTTTGCGCATTTCCCGCCGGGCAGGGCTTTGCTGCGGGGCGTCCTGCGCCGGGCGCAGGCGCTGGTTCTGGCTGCCTGCCGGTTGCTGCCGGTTCGGGGGGTTTTGCGCGTTCGGGTGGTTCTGGTTGTTCCGGCTGCTCTGCCCGCTGCGGGCATTGTTTGCCGGGCGGCGCTGTTTGCCGCCGGACTTCGCGTTTTTCGGTCTGCTGCCCGCCGGGCGGCTGCCGGCGGGGTACTGGGTGGTATTGCTCCCCTGCCCCTGCGCCGGACGGCGGGTCTGGGACTGGGGCTGGGTTGGGAACTGGATGCTGTTATCCGCCCGGGAGGAGCGCACACTGCCGTTGGCGCTGCGGGAGGGCGGACGGCTGAGCGGCTCGCCGTTGTAGCCGTAGCGGCTGCTGCCGGTGCTCCGGGGCGTATGATTCTGCGAAGGCGCAGAGGTGCGCGCCACATCCCGGTTCAGGTCATAGGGTCTGGTGTTCCGGGGTCTGCCGTTGCGGTCACGGTTCTGCTGCATCATTCGCACCTTCCTTCTTGTTTATTCCGGGTCTGCATCACGGGGTCTTTACCAGCTTGAGCAGCGCCGCAGTGATGCGGTCCAGACTGTCGTCCACCGACAGGCTGCGGGCGTTTTTGCCCATCTCGGCCAGCTTGCCGGGCTGTGCCAGCATTTCGGCCACCGTCTGCACCAGCTTTTCGCCGGTCAGGTCTTTTTCCTCAATGACCACAGCCGCCCCGGCCTTTTGCAGCTCCATGGCGTTGTAGTACTGGTGGTTCTCCGCCACATTGGGGCTGGGGATCAGCACAGCGGCGCGTCCCACGGCTTCCAGCTCTGCCAGCGTCAGCGCACCGGCGCGGCTGATGACGAGATCTGCCGCAGCCAGCAGTTCCGGCATATTGTTGATGTATTCCTTTACCACAAGGCTGTCGCCGGGGGTAAAATCCTTCTGCTTTTGCAGCTGCTCAAACAGCTGTACGCCGTACTGTCCGGTGGCGTGCAGGTGCAGCACCGGCTTGTGCTCGTGCTGCTCCCAAGCGCAGAGGTCTGCCACCACCTCGTTGACCCGGCGTGCACCCAGACTGCCGCCGAAGGACAGGATGACGGTGCGGTCGCCCGCGCCCAGCTGTGCGCGGATGGCTTCGCGGTTCGCGGCCTGTGCAAACACTTCCGGCCGCACGGGGTTGCCCACCACAAGGGTCTTGTCCGGTGCGCCCAGCTTTTCCACAGCGGCGGGCACGGCGGCAAACACGATATCCACATCCGGGGCCAGCAGCTTGTTGGTCACACCGGGGAAGGCGTTCTGCTCGTGCAGGGCGGTGTGGATGCCCATTTTGGCGGCGCAGCGCACCACCGGGCCGGACACATAGCCGCCGCAGCCGATGACAAGATCCGGCTTTACCTCTTTCATCATGGCCTTGGCCTTAGGGCCGGAGAGCGCCAGATTCCACAGGGTAATGATATTGCGCTTGATGTTGTGCAGGCTGAGCTTGCGCTGGAAGCCGGTGATCTCAATATGGTGGAAGGGGTAGCCCGCCTGTGTGACCAAACGGTACTCCATGCCCTCCTTACGGCCTGCAAAGTGGATCTCGGCGGTAGGGTCGGGCTTTTTTCAGAGCACCGGCAATGGCCAGTGCGGGATTGATATGTCCGGCAGTGCCGCCGGCTGCGATGAGAACACGCATGGTGATTCCTCCTTATAAACGCCCGGCCTGCGGCCGGGCGGGCTTTGCGGTTTTACTGTTCTGTGCGGGCTGCGCGGGCAGAAGCCAGATCAATGGTCTTGCGGGCAAGTTCTGCCTCCCGCTCGGCGCGGGCTGCCTCCCGCTGGGCACGCATCTGCTCCCGCTGCTGCGCTGCCCGCTCGCCGTTGCGGCCGATGTTCACCATTACGCCCATCTCTGCCAGCAGCAAAATCAGGCTGGTGCCGCCGGAGGAGAAGAAGGGCAGGCTGATGCCGGTATTGGGCAGGGTGTTGGTGACCACGGCGATGTTGCAGAACACCTGCCACGCGATCTGCGCCATGATGCCGATGCCCACCATGGTGCAGTACAGGTTCTCCGCCTTATAGGCGATGAGCAGCCCCTGCACGATAAACAGCACGAACAGCACGATGATGAGCACTGCGCCGATGAAGCCCAGCTCCTCGCACACCACGCTGAAGATGAAGTCGTTGGTGCTTTCCGGCAGCCAGAGCTGCTTTTCCACACTGTTGCCCAGCCCCAGTCCCTTCAACCCGCCGGAGCCGATGGCGTAAAGGCTCTGCACGGTCTGGTCGGTCATCTTGCTCAGATCCTGCGTCCAGCCGTCCAAACGCTTTTGCAGGTAAGGGATGGAGTCCACATGGGAGAGCAGCGTTTCCAGCAGGGCACCCGCCGTAACGGCACCCGCCCACGTCAGCACACCGCCGCTGCCGGACAGCAGCAGGATGGTGCCCACCACCGCCACCGTCAGCACGATGCCGGACATGTGCGGCTCCATCGCCAGCAGGATGACCACCGGTATAAGGGGCAGCACCGGCACCACCAGCTGCTTCCACACCCGCACCCGCAGCCACTCCCGGGGGGTAAGCAGGATGCGGCGCTCCGGGTCCAGCCGCTCCACCTGCGGCGCTTTGGCCGCAAGATGGGAACTGAACAGGATCATCTCAAACTTTGCCACCTCCGAGGATTGCAGCGTAAGCCCGCCGAAGCGGATCCAGCGGCGGCAGCCGTTCAGAGGAGCCATGGTCAGGGTGACGGCCAGCATGGCCAGCACGATGATGTAGCCCGGCACCACCATCTTGCGCAGAAAACGGTGATCCATATAACTCATCAGGAACATACAGCCCAGCCCGAGCATCATACACAGCGCCTGCTGTTTGATGTAGTGGAAGCTGTCGCCCATGCGCAGGTAACCGGTGGTGTAGCTGGCGCTGAACAGCATCACCAGCCCAAAGATCATAATAACGGCCAGCGTAGCCAGCCAGTCGATCAGCAGCCGGGACCACGGGCCCGGGTCTCGCTGGAACACCGACACCGGCGCTCTGTGTTTTTTGCGGATAGTCGCCATCTGCGCTCCCTTCCCTCTCTGTGCCCGGTCAGCACCAGCGCAGCAGCGCCAGCGCCAGCACATAGCCGACAGCGCTCAGCGCAAAGCTGCACAGAAACACCGTCTCCGGGCTCATTTTATGCTTTTTACCCAGCAACGCAAGGGCTTGCCGGTGCGCTTTGCACACAGCAGCTGCGCTGCCAAAGACCGCCCGCCGCCCAGAAGGGCAGCGCCAGCGGCACAGTCAGGCTGGTCATGTCCAGACTGAGCGGGATGCAGCCGATGGCACCCGCTGCCAGCAGACTGCCACAGCAGCCCACCCCAGCCTTGCCGGAGGGAACGCCCACAGCCCCAGTGCCACCAGTGCCCCGGCAAGCGCGGCGGGCAGCACCGCCAGCCCGGGCACGCCCAAGCCGGCCTCTGCCATCATCAGCGCCAGCATAGCCACAAAGGCCGCGCCGCACACCGTACCCTCGTCCCGCTCGGCGATGCGGGCACACTCAGCCAGCACCACCATGAGCACCGCCCACAAAAAGGGCACGGCGTTGCCCAGCAGCACATACCCCGCCCCGGGCACACCCAGCCCCGGGGCAGACAGCCCGCTGCCCGCAGCAGCAAAAGGACAAAGGCCGCGGCCAGTGCTTCCAGCAAAGCCGCACGTCCCGCCGCAGCCCCAGCGCCGCCGGGCTGCGCATCCGGGCAACATCTTCTGCAAGACCCACTGCCCCAAAAGCAAGGCTTCCGGCCAGCGCCGTGAGCAGCCGTGTCATCAACCGGCCCTCGCTGCCCAGCAGCTCCGGCTGACCCACGCAGGCGGCAAGCCAGCCCACGCCCACCGCAGCCACCGTGCCCGCCGCCGCACACAGCCCACCCCACAGCGGGGGGCGCGCAGGGGTGCAGGCCGGGGCTGCTCAGACTGTGCCGGCTGCTGGTTTTGTTCGCGGCGTTCCAGCACCCGCCGCAGCGGCACAAACAGGCTGCACAGGGCTGCCGTAAGGGCAAAGCCCAGCACCACCGCCGCTGCCAAGGCGAAACGCTCCATAACTCAGCCACTCCATTTCGCCAAACAGTTATACTTCCGCTTCTTTATGCTCTTCGTAGAAGATATCCAGCACTTTTTCCAGTGCCATGCCGTGGCTGGCCTTTACCAGAATGGCATCGCCGGGCTGCACCCGATCCAGCAAAGCATCGGCGGCCTCGCGGTAGCTGTCCGCGTGCAGGGTCTCTACCCCTTGGCGGCAGCCACCACGGCGGTGCGCTTGGCCTGCTCGCCGTAGGTGATCAGGCAGTACAGCCCGCTCTCGGCGGCAAGACGTCCCAGCTCCTCGTGTGCTTCGCGGCTCAGCTCGCCCAGCTCCAGCATATCGCCCAGCAGGGCAAAGCGGCGCTTGCAGGGGAAATCTTTAAACATCGCCAGCGCAGCCTTCATGCTGTCCGGGTTTGCGTTGTAGCAGTCCTCGATGACGGTCACGCCCTCGCTGTCCACCACCTTCTGGCGGCGTCCGGTCTGCTCAAAGTTGGAAAGGCCATGGATGACCCTCTTGGCGTCGCACCCCAGACGGGTGGCGGCGCAGTAGGCAGCCAGAGCGTTTGCCACATTATGGCGTCCCATGGCGGGGATATTCACCACAAAGGTGCCGTGCTCCTGATCTTCCAGCACAAAACTCATGCCGTCGGTCTCCTGCCGGATGGACAGGGCGCAGACGTCTGCGTTTTCATCGCTCAGGCTGAACCACACCGGGCGCACATGGGCGGGGAGCACCGCCTTGCGCAGGAAGGGGTCATCGTAGTTCAGCACCAGCGGCGCACCCTCCGGCAGACCGTTGCAGATCTCCAGCTTTGCCTTGCAGATATTCTCCTGACTGCCCAGATTGCCGATATGGGACACGCCGATGCAGGTGATGATGCCCACATCCGGCCGGGCAGCACGGGCCAGACGGTCGATCTCGCCCGCATGGCTCATGCCCATTTCAATGACCGCATACTCGGTGCTGCTTTCCAGCCGCATCAGGGTGCGGGGCATTCCCAGCTCATTGTTCTGGTTGCCCTCGGTCTTGATGGTCTCGCCAAAGCCGCACAGAGCGGCGTAGGTCATCTGCTTGGTGGTGGTCTTGCCCACACTGCCGGTCACGCCCACCATCTTGGGGTGGTACTGGCTGCGGTAGTTTGCGCCCATCACCATCATGGCGTGGTAGCTGTCCGGGCAAAGGATGGCCTTTTCCTCCGGCACACCGGGCACGGGATGGTTGACCACCACATACTCCGCGCCCTGCTCCAGCGCACGGGCGGCGAAATCATGGCCGTCGAACCGCTCGCCGGGGAAGGCCACAAAAATGCAGCCGGGCTTTACCTCGCGGCTGTCGGTGGTGACCAGTGCCACCTCCGGGTCATTGGTCAGTTTTTCGGCAGGCACCAGCCCTGCCAGAAGCTTGCTTGCATGGATCTTTTCCATTGTTCTATCCCCTCTCGTTCTATTGAATGCTGCACCCTCATCCGTCACTGCCTTGCGGCAGTGCTTTATGCTGAAAGCCTTGGTCGAAGATGCCGAAAAAGCTGTTTTACCCACAGGTCAGGGTGATGATGGTGCCGCGCTGCACGCTGGAGCCGGGCTCGGCGCTTTGCGCCTGCACCGTGCCGCTGCCCTCCACCACGCAGTTCAGCCCGGCGGCGCTCAGCATCTGGCGGGCAAAGTCCGGGCTCTTGCCTGTCACATCCGGCACCTCGGTGCGGCTGCCCTCGTAGGTATCGGTATACAGGTAGATGGTGGTGCCGTAGGGCACCTTTGCGCCCGCGTGGGGGTACTGGTAGGTGACCGGGGCAGCAGACTGGCTGCTCTGACTCTCCTGCAGCTGATGCTTCAGGCCCTGAATATTCAGGCTTACCTGCGCGTTGCTCCACTCGGTGCCCACAAGGTTCGGCACCGTAACGATGGTGCCGCTGCGGTCCTCGCCGTCGGTGGCGATGCCCAGATAGGGAGCCACCTCACTGATGATATTGCCTGCCACAGGGGCTGCAAGGATGGAGGAATAGTCCGTCCGGGCGTTGTTGGGGTCGTCCAGCATGACGTAGACCAGAATTTCCGGGTCGTTGGCGGGCAGCACCGCCACGAAAGAAGCCACCTTTTTATAGTCGCCATCGGCACGGCGGTGCATATTCAGCTGCTCGGAAGTACCGGACTTGCCGCCGATGCGGTAGCCGGACACATAGGCGTTTTTGCCGCCGCCGGTGCCGTTGCCCACCTCGTACTCCATCATCTCCCGGATGACCTCGCTGGCGCTCTGACTGATGACCTGACGGCGCACGTTTGCGCCGATCTCCTGAATGACGTTGCCGTTGGCATCGGTGATCTTATCCACCACATGGGGGTGACCAGATACCCGCCGTTGACAGTGGCTGCAATGGCGGTGCACATCTGCAGCGGGGTGATGGCCATGGCCTGACCGAAGGATGAGGAAGCCAGCTGCACCTCGCCCAGCTGGTCGGCGCGGTAGTACTGCATAAAATTGGTCTCGCTGGGCAGGTCCACCCCGGTGCGGGCGGTAAAACCGAAGGCATCGAAGTAGTTATAGAACTGCTGCGGGCCGACGCGCTGCCCCAGCTGGATGTAGTAGATGTTGCAGCTCTTGCGCAGTGCCTCGGCCATATTGAGCAGGCCGTGCGCCTTGCGCCCTGCGCAGTGGTAGGTCTCCTTGGCAACACCGTAAGCGCCAGAGCAGGTAAAGGTGGTGTTCATGGTCGCCACGCCGGAGTCGATGCCCATGGCAGAGGTGATGACCTTGAACACAGAGCCCGGGTAGTACAGCTCAGTGATGGCCTTGTTTTTCCACAGGATATCCCGGTAGTAGCCGGAATAGTCCGCTTCCTCGTCCAGAATTTTGTTGCCCTGTTCATCGGTGATGTAGTTGCCGTCGGCGTCCTTTTTATAGACGCCGTAAAGCTCTGGCTCTGCGTGCACCAGCTCGTTGAGATAAGCCTCGTTGGCGGTGTAGTTCAGCGGGTCGTTGGGGTCAAAGTCCGGCTTGGAGGCCATGGCAAGGATGGCACCGGTCTTAACGTTCATCACAATGGCGCAGCCGCGGTTTTCCACCGTATTGGCTGCAATAGCTTCGTTCAGGTACCGCTCCGCGATCTCCTGCACGTTCACATCCAGCGACAGCACCAGATTGGAGCCGTCCTTGGCGGCAAAGGTGGTAGCGTTGGCGTCTGCAATGGCGTTGCCCACCGCGTTGCGCTGGGTGATGGTGCGGCCATCCACACCGGCCAAGGTGGACTGGTAGGATTTTTTCCAGTCCGTAGGTGCCGACGCCATCCGCATCCGTAAAGCCCAGCACCGCTGCGGCAAAGGCACCGTAGGGGTATGCGCTGGAAACTCTTTTCCGAGGACACCGAAATGCGCCCCTTGCGGGAGGTGTCGGTGGCCTTTTGTGCGTCTTGTTGAAGCTGGTGACGTACTTTTCAATGGAAAGCTTCACCGCGTTGTTCACCTTGGTGGCAAAAGGGTGACGTAGGCAGAATCCAGCCGGGAAAGTGCATCGTAGACGGTCTGGTACTGCTGCTGGTACTCTGCCGAGGAGGTGTCCACGCTGTCCATGCTTTCGCCGTCCCCGGAGAGCAGACGCAACGTCAGCTCCCGGCTCACCTCGGCACACATGGCGGGGTCCAGCGTTTTGGTCACGGTGTCGTCATCATTGGTCTTGCTTGTATAAAGGATGCTGCTGTAACTGGGGTCTGCCCAGATGGTCCACACCACGCTGGTGGAAGCAAGGGTGATGCCGGAAGCATCGTAGATCTCGCCGCGGGTAGCCTTGATGGTGGTATCCAGCAGCTGCTGCTGGGCAGCGTACTGGCGGTACTCTGCCCCGTGGACGATCTGGATATTATACAGGCTGCGGATGACGATAGCGGCTGCCACCACCACCGCAAGGATGCCCAGACGGCCGCAAAGCCACCGCACCCGGCTGTCCAGCCGGTCCCGTCCGGTGGCCGGACGCAGGCGGTAGCCCCTGCTTTTTTGTTACGGAAAGGTTCTTGCATTGGTTCTCTCCTGCGGGGCGTGCACTGCATTCCGCACGCCCTGCGCTGTTATTTGTTCAGACTGCGGTGTCCATAAACCGAAAAAAGCGTGCGCCGCCGCACGCTTTCTCCGTTTATCTCACGGTGCCCAGAATGTTCACCGCACCGGTGTACAAAAAGTCGGTCCATTGCCGCACGGTGGACTCCCGGCGCACCAGTGCGCCACTCTCGCCCAGGCGGATGTAGGTGATCTGGCTGGGGTCTACTTTCATCAGACCCAGCCGCCCTGCGGTCTCCTCCACGCTGGCAATGTTGGTCTTGCTGTTCAGGGTGCTGTTGTAGTAGGTATACTGGCTCTGCTCGCTGACCAGCTGCGCTTTTTGCGTCTGGATCTGGTCGTTCAGCTCCACCAGCTGTGCCTCGCTCCACAGCAGACTGATGGCAAAACCCACCAGCAGTGCTGCCGCCACCAGATTCATGGCGTTATGTACGGCGGCCTGCAGCGGGTTCAACCGCCGCTTGCCGCCCTTTGCTACCCGCAGGGTTGCTTTGCGCTGCGGCTGCGGCGCCCTGCGGCGGCGCGCCGCGTTACGATCATATGCTGGCTGACCCATGGTTCTTCTCCTCCTCATGATGCCGGTGCTTCCGGCATCTCAGCATTTTTTCCAGCACACGCAGGTGGGCAGAACGGCTGCGCCGGTTCTCCTCCAGCTCCTGCGTATCAGCTTCAATGGGTTTGCGGGTGATAAGTTTTTGCCTTTGCCTTGCCGCCGCATACACACACCGGAAACTCCGGCGGGCAGGTGCAGGCCGTGGACCAGCGGCGGAACTTGTTCTTGACCAGCCGATCCTCCAGAGAGTGGAAGGTGATCACGCACAACCGGCCGCCCGGTGCAAGGTGATCGAAAATGGTATCCAAGCCCTCTTCCAGCGCGTCCAGTTCGTGGTTCACCGCAATGCGCAGTGCCTGAAAGGTGCGGCGGGAGGGGTTCTTGTTTCTTGCGGCGCTCTGCCGGGGGCATGGCGCTTGCTACGATATCTGCCAGCTGCAGGGTGGTCAGGATAGGAGCGGTTTCCCGCGTCTCCACGATCTTTCCTGCGATCTGCCACGCATAGGGCTCCTCGCCGTAATCCCGCAGGATGCGGGCCAGTTCCTCGCGGCTTTCGGTGTTCACAAGGTCTGCGGCGGTCTCGCCCTGCTGGCTCATGCGCATATCCAGCGGCGCGTCTGCCCGGTAGGAAAAGCCCCGAGCGGCATCATCCAGCTGGTGGCTGGAAACGCCAAGATCCAGCAGTGCACCGTTGATCTTTTCAATGCCCAGCTGCTCCAGCGCCTGCCCCGCATAGCGGAAATTGATCTGCACCACGGTGGCAGGCAGCCCGGCAAGACGCGCCCGCGCGGTCTGCACCGCATCCGGGTCCTGATCCAGCGAGATGAGCCTGCCGCCCTTGGCGGCGTCCAGCCGCAAGGCGATCTGGCGGGAATGTCCCGCGCCGCCGGCGGTGCCGTCCAGATAGGTGCCCGCCGGGTCGATGGCAAGCCCTGTCAGGCACTCGTTCAGCAAAACGGGGATATGCTCAAACGAGGCCGGGTCAAAGGGCTGCTGTTCTTCAAAGGCCATTGGCACGGCCTCCTTTCTCGGTTTATTTTTTTGCATCAGAGGTGCAGTTTGCGCAGCCGCTCGGCGCGCTGGTCGTTGGTCACGGCGGCGCGGCGGGCGTTCCAGACTTCGGTAGCCCAGATCTCGGCGTGGTTGCGGTTGCCGATGATGGTCACGTCCTTTTCCAGCCCGGCGTAGGCGCGCAGCTCTGCGGGCAGCAGGATGCGCCCCTGCTTGTCCGGCACCACCTCGCAGGCGGTGCTGAACAGGTCGCCAGAGACAGCCCAGCTGTTCATCAGCTCATCGCTTTCCAGCTTGTCCGCCAGCCGCTGGACTTCCTCCATGGGCAGTGCGAACAGGCAGTTGTCCACCCATTCCAGCACCACAAAGCTCTCGCCCATGGCGTCGCGGAATTTTGCGGGGAAGTTCAGCCGCCCCTTGGCGTCGATGGTGTAATCATAACGGCCAAAAAACACGCGCTGCTCCCCCTTTCCGGGGCGTTTTCAGGGTGTATGCCCTACTTTTACCCACTTTGCCCCACTGACACATCTTTATTGTAGCAAATCAAGCCTGTGAATGCAAGGGTTTTCGGGCGGCTTTTTGCCGCAAAAAGTCCACAAAAAAAGTCCCTGTGAGCCGTCATTTTTGCTCGCAGGGACTTTGTTTTCCGCAATGTGTGGAATTTGTGTGGAAAGTTGGCCGTTATCAGCCGTTTTTCTTGGCGTTCTGGCGCAGGCTGTTGCGGATGTTTTTGACCTGTGCGGCGTTTTCCACCATGGTGTCCTCGGTGGTGCGCAGCATATTCTCGCAGTAGTCGGTCACGGTCTGGCGCAGGGTGCGTGCCTCGGTCTGGGCAGCAACGGTGATCTCAGCCGCGCGCTGCTGAGCGGCCTTGACGATCTCGGCATCGCTGACCAGAATGCGGGCGCGCTCCTCGGCCTTTTTCACAATGGCCTGTGCCTGTGCGTTGGCGCTGTCCACGATCTGTGCCCGGTCGTTCACGATCTGCTGCGCCTGCCGCAGTTCGCCGGGCAAAGCCGCCCGCACCTCGTCCAGATAATCCCGGATCTGCTCCACATCCACGATGCGCTTGCCGCCGGAAAGGGGCACATTTGCGCTCTCTTCCAGTGCATCCTCAATGGTATCCAAAAGCTCGTTCACGTTCATAAGGCTTCTCCCTCCTGCTCAGCGGCGGGCTGCATGGGCTTTGTGTACTTCCACAGCAGCACCTTGCCGTATTTATACTGTTTCTGCAGGGTCAGACTGCCCGCCTGCGCGGGCAGCACGATGCCTGTTTCGCTCTCGCACAGCACGATGCCGCCCGGAGCGACGCACTTTTCCACGGCGGGCAGGATCTTTTCCAGCGTGCCGCCACGGAAGGGCGGGTCCAGCAGCACCAGATCGAACTGCTCCCGGCAGGCCGATAAGAACCGCGCAGCCTCGCCGATATTCACCCGGCTGCGGTCAAACACGCCGCAGGCCTTGCAGTTGCGCATCACGATGCTTACCGCCTCCCGGTTCTCGTCCAGAAAGACGCACCGGGCCGCACCCCGGCTCAGCGCCTCGATGCCCAGCTGGCCGCTGCCGGCATACAGATCCAGTACCCGTGCCCCGGGCAGGTCGAACTGTACGATGCTGAACATCGCCTCCTTCACCTGCGAGAGGGTGGGGCGGGTCACATCGGTGCCGGGCAGTGCTTCCAGCCTGCGGCCCCGGGCTTCTCCTGCGATCACGCGCATGATGTTACCTCCTTGCCGTAGCTGCCGCCCCGCGGCAGCCAGTTTGAACTCTTTCGTATCCTTTATTATCTCCCAACTGCATAGCATTGTCAAGAGCCCGCATTGCGCTGCGGGCGGCTTTGTGCTACAATCATAGCAGCAATATTGCGCATTTTACGGCGCATTTCAGCAAAGGAGAGTATACAGCATGAAAGTTCTGCTCATCAACGGCAGCCCCCACGAGAAGGGCTGCACCTACACCGCTCTTTTCCCTTATTGCCGGGGAGCTGAAGGCACAGGGCATTGAAACCGAGATCCTGCACGTCGGCGGTCAGCCCGTGGGCGGCTGCATCGGCTGCGGCGGCTGCCGCAGCGGCAACGGGTGCGTGTTCGGCGGCGTCGTCAACGAAGCCATTGAGAAGGCAAAGACCGCCGACGCCTTCGTGTTCGGCAGCCCGGTGCACTACGCCTCCGCTGCGGGCAACATGGCCAGCTTTATGGACCGTCTGGCCTACGCGGGCGGCAAGTATCTGGCCTACAAGCCCGCCGCCATCTGCTGCTCTGCCCGCCGCGCCGGTACCACCTCCACTCTTGACCAGCTGGTCAAATACCCCCCAGTTCTTCCATATGCCGCTGGTCAACGGCTCCTACTGGGCGATGGTGCATGGCTCGAACCCCGAGCAGGTATTGCAGGACGCCGAAGGCTGCGCCGTGATGCAGGAGCTGGGCCGCAACATGGCATGGCTGCTGCGCTGCATCGAAGCCGGTAAGGCTGCAGGCATCGACCACCCGCAGAACCCTCCCCGCCCCATGACCAGCTTTATCCGCTGAGCGGAAGAATTATTTTAAATTTATGGATTGGGAAACTCTACAGAGTTTCCCAATCCATTTTTTCACATACAGCTCCTCTCGTGAAAATGATTTCAGAGCCCCGGAACGCCGCTGGCGTTCCGGGGCTCCATTTCTATGGGCGATTTTGTACAATTTTTCCAAGCATTTCTTGGTCAACCTGCCACCGGCGGCTTCCGCGCACTACAAAATTTCTGCTGTTCCGGCACAAAAGGGGCGCGAATGCTTTTTTCGTTCATAACTTTGTGATACCATACCTCTATAAGCTTATCACTCAGACGGAGATCCTGCTATGGAACACTACGATTGGAACGAGGGCTGGCTGTTCGCCCCCACATTCGACCCGGCGCTGGTGCGCCCGGAGTGCCGGAGCTTTCCCTTACCCCGGTGCGGCTGCCGCACACGGTCAAGCCCCTGCCCTATAACTACTGCAATGAAAACGACTACCAGCGCCTGTGCGGCTACCGGCGGGAGTTTTTGCGCCCAAGGAGTGGCTGGGCCGCACCGTGCTGCTTACTTTCGGGGGGCAGTGGCACACGATGCCACTGTGTTCTGCAACGGGCGGCGGATGTTCCACCACGGCTGCGGCTACACCGCCTTTACGGTAGACCTGACCGGTGCGCTGCGTCTGGGGCAGAAGAACGTAGTGGCTGTGCGCTGCGACAGCCGGGAGGATCTGAATATCCCGCCCTTCGGCGGGCAGCTGGATGCGCTGACCTACGGCGGCATCTACCGCGCCGTCAGTCTGGATATCAAGGAGCCCGCCTACCTGCGGGACGTGTTCATTGAAGCAAAGGCGGAGGGCGATTTCCGCATCTACACCGCCACCGTGGGCGAGACGGTCGGCTGCACCCTGCAGGCCGAGATCCGCAGCCCCGCCGGGAGCCGGGCGGTGTACAGCGGCGAGCTTTCCCTGCCCATCACCGGCACGCTGAACAACGTGCACCCGTGGAGCTTGGAGCACCCCACCCTGTACACCCTGACCATGCGGCTCATCCGCCCCGGCACCGGCGGTCTGCCCGACCGGGTGCTGGACGAAAAAACGGTGCGGTTCGGCTTCCGCACCGTGCAGTTCGTGGCGGGCGGGCTGTACCTGAACGGACAGCGGGTGGAGCTGCGCGGGCTGGACCGGCACCAGAGCTACCCCTATCAGGGCTACGCCATGCCGGACAGCATCCAGCGGCTGGACGCCCAGCTGCTGAAAAAAGGAACTGGGCTGCAACGCCGTGCGCACCTGCTATGCGCCCCCCAGCCCGGCGTTTCTGGACGCCTGCGACGAGCTGGGTCTGCTGGTGTTCCCCGAAATGCCCGGCTGGCAGCACATCGGTGATGAGGTGTGGCAGGCGCAGGCGCTGCAGAACTGCCGGGAGATGGTGTGCCAGTACCGCAGCCATCCCAGCATCTTTTTGTGGGGTGCCCGCATCAGCGGCAGCCCCGACAACGAAGCCTTTTATAAGCGCTCCAACGAAGCCATCCACCGGCTGGACCCCACCCGCCCTACGGCGGGCAGCCGCAGCACCCGCAAAAGCCAGCTGCTGGAGGACGTGTACGCCTACAACGATTATTCCTACGCCGGGCGCGGCGCGGGCTGCGAGAACCGCGCCGCCGTGACCCCCGACACCCGCAAGGGCTACCTTATCAGCGAGTTCGGCGGACAGAACTTCCCCGCCAAGCCCTTTGACGATGAACCTCACCGTCTGGTGCAGGCGCTGCACCACGCCGCTGTGCTCAACGACAGCATCGCCCAGCCGGGCGTAGCGGGCAGTTTTGGCTGGTGCATGACCGACTACAACACCCACCGGGAGTTTGGCAGCGGCGACCGCATCTGCTACCACGGCGTGATGGATCTGTTCCGCAACCCGAAACTTTCTGCCGCCGTCTACGCCAGCCAGAAAACGCCCCGTGCCCCCTCCGACATCGTGCTGGAGGTCTCCTCTGCCATGACGCTGGGCGACCTGCCCGGCGGCGCAGCCGCCGCCTGCTGGGTGTTCACCAACGCCGAGAGCGTGCGGCTGTACCGCGGCAACGACTTTGTGGCCGAGTTTACCCCCGACCGCCGGGGACGCTTTGCCGCCCTGCCCCACCCGCCCATCGAGATCAACGATTTTGTCGGCTCGCTGCTGGAAAAATACGAGGGCATGGATCACGCCACCGCCGTGCAGGCTGCCGCCATCCTCAACGAGCTGCGGCGGGACGCTATGGCGCTTTCACCCCTGTCCAAGGCGCGGATGCTCTCGCTGCGGCTGAGCTGGAACGAGCTGCTGCGGATGTATTACAAGTACATCGGTGTGCTGGGCAGCTCCGCGCCGGTGTACCGGTTCGAAGCGGTGTGGCATGGCCGCGCCGTGCGCACCGTGGTGCGGGAGCCGGTGCAGAGCGTCCGGCTGGAATGTACCGTGCACAACCCCCTGCTGACCGACGGCCCCCATGGGACTGCGCCGCGGTCAGCCTGCGCGCCATCGACCAGAACGGCAACCTGCTGCCCTACTGCGGCGAGGCCGTCTGCCTGTCCGTGGAGGGGCCGCTGAAAATTCTGGGCCCCAGCGTGGTGCCCCTGCGGGGCGGCATGGCGGGCACCTACCTTGCCACCACCGGCGAGGCCGGACGCGCCGTGCTGCACTGCCGCATGGAGGGCGCACTGGACACCGAAGCGGTGCTCACCGTGCGCAGCCGGGAGGAGCAAAACGTTTAATTTTCGTCCTTTCATGATAGATTTGCACTCTGTTCAAAGTTTTATCATGGTTGGCTGATATTCTAGAGGTACAAAGTATTCCGCAGGGCGGCGCTGCTGCCCTGCGTTTCCGTGTGTAAAGCCCCAGAGAAGAGGATGCGAAAACCTATGAGAGAAAAAATTCCGTCAATTCATGATCGGCCGCTACGGCACCGATGGCCTGAACCAGTTTTTGAGCATGAGCTCCATCGTGATGCTGCTGGTGTCGCTGCTCACCCGCGTTTCCCTGTTCACATGGCTGGGCGCAGCGCTGCTGATTTTGTGCTACTACCGCAGCCTGAGCCGCAACATCTCCAAGCGCACCGAGGAGAACTACCGCTTTTACAGCCTGAAGGACCGGTTCAATAACAAGTTCCGCAGCCTGAAGGAGCAGTGGGCCAACCGCAAGCTGTACCACTACTACCGCTGCCCCCAGTGCCGCCAGAAGCTGCGCGTGCCCCGGGGACGCGGACGCATCCAGATCTCCTGCCCCCGCTGCGGCACCCAGTTCATCAAAAAGAGCTGAGCCGCCATGTTCGGATATGTGATCCCGGATCGGGCCGCCCTCAGCCCCGAAGCGCAGAGCCGCTACCGCTCGGCCTACTGCGGGCTGTGCCGCCGCATCGACGCTTTGCACGGGCTGCGGGGACGGTTCAGCCTGAGCTATGACCTGACCTTTTTGAACATCCTGCTGTGCAGTCTGTACGAGGGAGAGACCCCCGCAGACAGCGGTATAAACCGCTGTCCCATCCACCGGTACACGGTGTACTTTGGCGCAGCGCCGACCCTACCGACTACTGCGCCGACCTGAGCGTAGCGCTGCACTACTATAACGCGCAGGACAAATGGCAGGACGACCGCAATCTGCTGGCACTGGGGTACAGCGCCCTGCTGGACAACAGCACCGCCGAAGCCGCCCAGCGCTGGCCGCGCCAGTGCAATGCGATCCGCTCGTGTCTCGCCAAGCTTGCCGAGTACGAAGCCGCCGGCAGCACCGACCTTGATGCAGTGTCCGGCTGCTTCGGCACCCTGATGGCGGAGCTGTTCGACTACCGGCAGGATCGCTGGGCACCGGAGCTGCGCAGCATCGGCTTCCATCTGGGCAAGTTCATCTACCTGCTGGACGCCTACGACGACCTGCCCGTGACAAGCGCCGGGGCGCGTACAACCCCCTGCGGGAGCTGAGCACCCACCCGGACTATGAGGAAGAGATGCTGGACATCTTTGAGCTGTTGCTGGCACGCTGCGCGCAGAACTTTGAGCGTCTGCCCTGCGTGGAGGACGCAGATCTGTTGCGCAACATCCTGTATTCCGGCGTGTGGCTGAAATACAACTGCAAAAACGCAAAACGCACCGGAAAGCCCGATGTGTCTTGATTTTGTGCCGATATTCCGGTAAAATAAAACGGATATGGTGCAGCGGCGCTGTACCGTCAGTATAATGAGTGAGGAAGTATATCGAGCATGAGAGATCCCTATGAGGTGCTGGGCGTTCAGCGCGGCGCAAGCGACGAAGAGATCAAAAAAGCATACCGCGCCAAGTGCAAGCGCTGGCACCCCGATCTGAACCCCAATGACCCCACCGCCGAGGAGCACTTCAAGGAGGTGCAGGCCGCCTACGATGCCATCACCAAGGGCGATACCGGCCCCAGATGGGCGGCAACCCCTACGGCGGCTACCAGCAGCAGGGCTATAACCGGCAGAGCTATGGGCAGCAGGGCTACGGCCAGCAGAACTACGGCTACACCGGTTTTGACGGCTTTGACGGGTTTGAGGGCTTCGACCCCTTTGGCTTTGGTTTTGGCTTTGGCGGCTACCAGCAGGCCGGGCCCAGCGCTTCCGGCACCGACACCCCGGAAATGCAGGCCGCCCGCAACTTTGTGGCCAGCGGCCGCTACGCCGAAGCGCGCCGGGTGCTGGACGGCATGACCGGGCGCAACGCGCGGTGGTACTATCTCTCCTCGCTGGCCAATCAGGGGCTTGGCAAAAGTGTAGACGCTTTGCAGGACGCCCGCCGCGCCGTGCAGCTGGACCCGAACAACACCGAGTACCAGATGCACCTGCGCCGGATGCAGAACCCCGGCCAGACCTACCGCACCCAGACCACCTACGCCCAGCCCGGCGGGCTTTTGCGCTGGTGCTGGAGCATGATCTTGCTGAATCTGCTGTGCAACTGCTGCTGCGGCGGCTGGGGCTTCCGTGGGTTCCGTATGTGATATGATTTTTTATACAAAAGGCTGCTGCACGCACGGTGCAGCAGCCTTTTTCTGCTTACAAATGTAAGGGTTTGCTCTTACTTCTGGGGAGCTTCGAAAGCGATGGCGGTAGCACCGGCAGCGGCGTCCACGCTCTTCAGAGAGATGGGAGCCACCTCGTAATGCAGGGTGTCAAAGCTCTGGGTGTTGCCGTCCTCGGTGGTGAACTCCAGAACGTAGACAACATCGCCCTGCTTGTCAGCCTCGACATCGCGGGTGATGACGATGCTCTCGCCGTCAGCCAGACCCTCGCCTGCCAGGTTCTCGCCCTTGTCCTCAGAGCCTGCATCGTACAGGTACAGCTCGGTCACCTTGCTGCCGGTGGTGTTGTACACGGTGTACTCGGCAGAAGTAGCCTCGGCCTCAGAGGAAGCAGCTTCGGAGGAAGCAGCCACGGAAGAGGCAGCAGCAGAGGATGCGGTGGAGGATGCAGCGGTAGAGGCAGAGCCGCCGCAGGCGGTCATGCCGACAGCCAGTGCCAGAGCGGCAGCGGCAATTGCAACAGTCTTGAGCTTCATAGGGAAATCTCCTTTTTCTTCTTTTGTTGGTGTCAGGCCCCCGGCAGCATACCAGCTGCATTGGTTGTCTGATGTCCTTCCATTATACGCACGTTGACGAAAAAAGCAAGCTTTTTTCGTCAAAAATCAACGATGAAATAAGAACTGTTACTATTTTGACATGAATTTGGCACATTTTAGGAGATGCAAACTTGAATCATATCGTTGACATTCCGGCTGTTTTTTCCTATGTGGCTGCGGGATAACGGCGCAGATAATTTTATTTTCCCCTTGACAGCCGCCAGCCGCCGCTGTATACTATGCATCGTGAACAGCGTTCATGTTGGGAGGTGAGCTTACGAATCCAATGGCAACGTCCAAAGCGGACATCCTGAAAACCAGCCGGGAGCTGATCCAGCAAAACGGCTGGGCAGCGGTCAACATCCGTGCGGTCGCCGCAGCCTGCGGGGTCTCTGTGGGCTGCATCTACAACTACTTCGGCTCCAAGACCGAGCTGGTAAGCGCGGCAGTGGAAAGCATCTGGAACGACATCTTCCGCCACCCGGAGGACGAAGCCGTGTTTCAGGACACCCTGTCCTGCATCCAGTGGATGTACCGGCAGATGGAATACGGCTGCCAGCAATATCCCGGCTTCTTCACCCACCATGCACTGGGCTTTGTGCAGCAGGACACTGCCGGCGGCAAGCAGCAGATGCGGCAGACATGGCAGCACATTCTGGACGCTTTGTGCAACGTGCTGCGCCACGATGCCAAAGTCCGTCCGGACGCCTTTACCGAGCAGTTCACCCCGGAGCAGTTTGCGGGCATCCTGTTCTCCCTGATGCTGTCTGCGGTGGTGCAACAGAGCTTCGACCCCTCTGCGGTGCTGGAGATCGTGCGCAGGACCATTTATTAAGCAAAAAACATCCCACAAGCCTTGTGGGATTTTTTTAAGCCCGAATGTGAACACAGTTCATTTTGGCTTCAGCGCTCCGCAGACCATACTACTGCAAGCCCTTTTCCCCACGATGCCTCCGGTACGGCTCTGCCGCGCCGGTTCGCTATAAAAATCAAAAACAAAACCTGCGATCTAAAACAAACAAAGGAGACAAACGTATGCGAGCAATCATTGAAACCGTTTTCGACATCTTCTATCTGGTCACCGTGCTTACGGTGGGCATCCGCATGATCCGCGGCAGCAAGGCTGGCACCCAGTTCCGCCTGTTCGGCCTGATGGCCGTTGTGCTGGGCGCTGGCGACTCCTTCCATCTGGTGCCCCGCGCACTGGCGCTGTGTACCACCGGTCTGGAAAACTACGCTGTGCCGCTGGGTCTGGGCAAGTGGATCACCTCTGTGACCATGACCGTGTTCTATGTGCTGCTGTACTACGTCTGGCGCAAGCGCTACCAGATCGAAGGGCAGAAGAACGTGACCGCCGCTGTGTACGCCCTGTCCGCTGTGCGCATCGTGCTGTGCATGATGCCGCAGAACCAGTGGCTCACCAACCACACCCCGCTGGCATGGGGCATCCTGCGCAATGTACCCTTTGCCCTGCTAGGTCTGCTGATCATCGTGCTGTTCTACCGCAGCGCCAAGCAGAACAACGATAAGGCTTTCCGCTGGATGTGGCTGACCATCGTGCTGAGCTTCGGCTTCTATACCCCCGTGGTGCTGTGGGCAGACGTGAACCCCCTGATCGGGATGCTGATGATCCAAGACCTGCGCCTACGTCTGGACCGTGCTCATCGGCTACAACGCCATGAAGGCCGAAACCGGCAAGCAGAACTGAGCCTGCACCTCCCCCGCTGCTTAGGGGTGTATCTGAAAAGTCGAAAATTTAGTCTATTTCTACAAGCACAGCTGGATTTTGCGTTAAATAGCCTTGAAATCCACAAAGGATTCCTGCGGCTATTTGCCTTAAATCCCGCTTGTGTTTGCGAAATATTCGTCATTTTCTTTGTTTTCAGATACACCTTAACACAAAGGGGCGCACAAGACCCAGCAAAAGACCGGAGCTGTATCAAGCCCTGAAAGGGCTTTACAGCTCCGGTCTTTTTTTTGCTATCTCATTCGCCGTCCGTCAGCTCTTTTTACCAGCCTTGTCAGGGTGGCGACATAGGATTCGTTGGAGAACTGCTGCTCGTACAGGCGGCGGCAGTCATCGTGCATGGCAGCCAGCATCTCCGGGTGCTCGATCGCCCAAGCCAGCTTGTCGGCCAGCTGCTGCGGGTCGTCGTCCTTGTACAAAAAGCCGTCCACGCCCTCGGTCACAAGTCCCGCCGTGCCGGTGTGCTCCGATACGATGGAGGGCTTGCCGAAGATCAGACCCTCGGTAACAAAGGTAGGCATGGGATCATCGCGGGAAGCGCACACCACGCAATTGCACTGCTCCATCAGGGATTTCACCTCCGGGCGCTCCAGCCGCTTGCGGTAGAACACCGTCTGTGGGTAATCCCGCACCAGACTGTCCACGGCGTTGTACATCCCCTTGTCGGCGGCTTTGCCCACAAAGAGGAAGGCGGCTTTTTCCCGCACCGCAGAGGGCAGCAGCCGGATGGCATTGCAGAAGATATCCGGGCCCTTGCGGGGCTCCAGCGAGCCGACCGTTACAAAGAGGGTGCGTCCCCGGCAAAGCTGATGTCATAGCGGGGGAACTGCTCGGCGGCGTAGTCCGGCAAGCCGTAGATCAGCTGCTCGATTTCAAAATCCGGCCGGACGGAGTGCATGGCGGCGGTGGCGTGGGAGCCTACGGCGCAGACATGGATATTTTTGCCCAGCGCCTTGGGGATGCTGTGAGAGATGAAGGGTAGCCCGCAAAGGCATCGTGCAGCCACCACAGCACCGGCACAAAAGAGCCGTTCAGGGTGTTCACCACCGGCGCTTCCACCACCGTGTTGGCCAGCACAAGGTCTGCGCTGGTGGCCAGCCCCACAGGGCGCTGGAAGTAACGCAGTCCGGGCGGGTGACCACGGCGGCACCGGCGTCCAGAAACAGCTGCAGCGGGCCCTCGTCCGCAGGGCCCAGCACTACTACCTCAAAGCCAAGGCTGCGCAGCACCGGCACGGCGCTTACCAGCACGATGGGCGCGCCGGTCATGGTCAGCTCGTGGCTCAGGATCAGCGCGCGGCGTCCCTTGGCGGAGAATACGTCCTCGGCGCACAGCTCCCGGCGGAAGTGCAGCAGCGCCTGCGGGATGCAGCAGCTGTGCTGCGCCATGGCGTGGGACAGGCGCAGCAGCTCGGTAACGCTGTCCCTGCCCCGGGCGGCGGCGCGCACCTTGTCCAGCAGTGCCCGGGACACTATGGCGCAGCTGCTGCCGGGCAGGTGCCGGGTGCTCAGGTACAGGGCGGTAGAGCCGTCAAAGCCAAAGGAGGCATCGCAGACTGCAAGGTCTGCACCCTCCCGCAGGGCAGCGGCAAAATAGGTCAGGGCGGTAGGGATGCATTCCACATCCTCGCTCACCAGCAGCACCCCTGCCACATCGGGGGTCAGCTCGCCCTCCAGCGCAGTCACCAGACGGAACTTGCGGTGCAGCTGGTTTTGCAGCGCCGTTTCCAGCGCCTTGTGACGCCCCGGCGCATAGACCAAAAGATAGGTGCTCTGGGTATCGGTATAGGCCTGCTTGGACAATTGCTTGCGCTGCAGGGTACTGTAACTGGTGTACATCGATCCAACTCCTCCGGGCAGAATATCGGGCGGGCTCAGTGGCCGCGCAGCAGGGTCAGCAGTCTGCGCAGCGGAGCGGTCAGCCGCCAGCTGCTGCTGGCGCGTATCGTTTCCAGCGAGACCTGATATTCGTGCTGGATGCCCTGCAAAGTCAGCAGCTGCTGGTTCAGCCGCATACATTCGGCGCGGCTGGCCTGCAGCATCTCATCAGCCTCCTGCGCGGCGGCAGCATTCTTCAGCTTCAGGTCGTTCAGCGCCCGCAGCAGAGACTTGCCGGGCTGCTCGTGCAGAAAACGTCCCAGCGGGTAGTAGTGATAGTTCACCGCAAACTTCATGCCGGCGCCAAAGCCGGTGGTGCAGTGCAGCGAAAGGTTGGGGTCTACGTCCAAAAACAGCAGGCTGTCCTCCTGCAGCAGAAGGCCGTTGACCGACTGGAAGCTGATGCGCTCGTCCGAGATAGCAAGGTCGGTGATGCAGCAGGCCAGCTCGCCGGGATCCAGCCGGACAGCGCGGGCGTCCTCCGGCAGAACAAAGGTGACCGACACCTCATGGGTCAGCTCGTTGTGGGCGTCCTCGGCTGCGATCAGGCATTCCCGGGGCGAAAAACCGCTGCCGGTGTCGTAGAACAGCTGCGGCAGGGTGAGGGTAAAGTTATCCGTCTCCGTGCTGTGCTTGGCAAGCTCGGTCTGGCAGACCAGCAGCTGCTGCTCCAGCTCCAGACACCGCTGCGCCAGCTGGGAAACACCCTCGTCCGAAAGCTTGAGCTGCTGCTCCAGCTCGGCAATGTGCGCCTGCATGGCAGCAGGGGTCATGGGGGCATCGTGGTTCATAACGGGATCCTCCTCTTCCTTATCCTATAAGCTCAGCTGCGCCGCCGCAGCCGCAATGTGCTGAAAAGCCGTTTGCATAAGCATTGCAAGCAGCTTCCGAAAGATCAGTGCCGCGCAGTGTAGTGCACCTGCGGGGGTGCGCCGCCGGGCGGGGAACAGCCGGATGATCAGCTCCCGCCGCCGCTGCAGCAGGGCGCAGACCAGCCAGATGGAGCCCAAAGAAAAGGCATATTCCAGCCCGATGCCCACAAACGGGCGGTCGGCGTATTTTGCTGCAAGCAGATACCACGGAATGGCGGTAAGCTCCACGGTATGTATGCAGAAGATATACAAAGAGCGGCGTCCGATGGCCTCAAAAAGCTCACCAGCGCGTTCCGGTGCCGGTTCAGCCGCAGAAACAGCCGGACGAACAGCAGGCCGGCAAGGCCGTCCAGCAGGATGCTGATGGGGCCTAAGGTACACTCTGCCATGGAAACGCAGTCGGTGCTGCCGGTGGCAAAGGCAGCCACCGGGATCAGCAGAACAGCTGCCCACAGGATGCAGGACATCCGGCGGGACAAGGGCTAATCCAGCCAGTGCTGCCGCTTGGCAAGGTAGCCGATGTACAAATACGGCGTGATCACCGCGCCCCTGGATCAGGCAGAAAGGCAGCTCCCACGCAAGGCTGGTGCCCCAGCCCAGCAGGGCGGCACCGCCCACTGCCCACGAAACGTACCGCTCCGGGAAAATGTTCAGGATGACGTCCAGCAGGATCCAGCCCACCAGCAGCGCCAGCAGATACCACATGGGCCCGCAGGAAAAGAACTCCTGCCCAAAGTAGGTGGCCGTATGGGGCAGACCCAGCAGAAAGCCGCCCGCCACCTTGATGCTCTCGGTCAGCGAGCCGGGCAGGTAGTGAAAGGTCTTATAATGAATGATAAAATGCAGCACTGTGGTGAACACCGCAGTATAGCAAAAAGGGCTTGAGCAGACTTTTTGAGCTGCTGGTGGATGCATTTGTGGATAGAGCGCTTGCGGAAGCCGTAGCCGCTGGCAATAAAAAAGGCTGCCATCAGCGTTTCGCGGTAGATAAAGCAAAAAAAGGCGGTCAGTGACAGGCCGTTCGACAGCTGGAGCGGATAAAGCTCTACGGTATGCCCCAGCACGATGGACAGCATCCCTGCGCCCTTGAGCATATCAAACATCCCGATGGAGCTGACAGTGCGGGGCTTGGTTGTTTCCATGAAAGATTCCTTCCCTGCGCCGGGCAGATACCCCCTCGAGAAAAAGCCGGATACGGCGCAAATGATCAGTTTTTATGCAGCATTGCCATGATATATGGCTAGTATAATGCTTTTTGGGGAGACTGTCAATTTTGTTTTGCAGTCCGCGCCATACCGGAACTGGTATTTTGCGCTAAAAATTGTAGCACAGGAACCGGCGGATTGCAACGAAAGGTAGAATTTGGCCAGACTGCGCCAAAAGATACGCAACAAAAACTTGTCAAGATAAGAAATTAAATGTTGCAGAAGTATTGCATTGCGCTGGAAAATATTGTATACTGGGCACAGTTGAGCGCCCGGGCTGCGCCCCGAAGGACGGGGCCGGACACTGGGCAGGACAAAATGTTCCGGGAGGGTAAAATTATGGTCACATCGCTGTATCAGTCACTTTGTAATATGGAAACGATCTATGCGGACCATGTGGCGATCCGGTATTATGACGAGGCAAAACAGGGCGTAACGGAGGTGTACTACCGCCAGTATGCCCAGGACCTGCGCAGGTTCGTCAGCTTCCTGCGCAGTAAGGCAGGGGATGTCAAGGGGCAGCGGGTCGCGATCCTGGCCCGCAACAGTTACCACTACGTCATCTGTATGTACGGCACCGTGCTGGCGGGCGGTGTGGCAGTGCCGCTGAATATGGGCAAGAACTGGGACGAGATCCAGTACGAGCTGGATCTGGTGGAGCCGGTCTGTGTGCTGCAGGACGGTGAGTATCTGCAGTGGGAGCCTGCCGGCGGATGCCTACAGTGCAAAGCTGGAGCCGATGGATGCCTTTACCGCCTTTGCCCCCGCACAGGATGTAAAGGAAGTGGAAGATCTTGCCGCGATGGCCTTTATCATGTTTACCTCCGGCACCACCGGCCGCAGCAAGGGCGTTATGCTGAGCCAGAAGAACCTGTTTGCGGCCATGCCCGCCTTCCTGAATCCGTTTGATGATGTGCGCAAGGCGACCGGCTGGGACACCGATAAGTTCTGCTCGCTGTCCGCGCTGCCCATGTTCCACATCTCGGCCATGACCAGCCTAGTATCCTGGAGCATTACCGGCCACTGCATCAACCTGTGCAACGACCTCAAGTATTTCTACCGCGATATCGGCGCGATGCACAGCGAGGTGATGGCTGTGGTGCCGGTGCTGCTGAAGAGCCTGTATAAGGATGTGATGAAGGGCCGCCGCGACCGTCTGAATGGCCTGTGCGTCCTGACCTGCGGCGCAGCCATGTTCGACCCCAAGATGCTCAAGGACCTGATGGACAAGGGCTTCTTTATTGCCCAGATGTACGGCCTGACCGAGACCTGCGGCGATGGTGCCTGGAACTCCTCTCAGGAGGAAAAGCACCTGACCAGCGTGGGCCATGTGGACAACAGCTGCGAGTATAAGCTGGACGATGGCGAGCTGTGTATGCGCGGCACCCCCATCATGCTGGGCTACTATAAGGACCCCGAGGCCACGGCTGAGGTCATCGACAAGGACGGCTGGTTCCACACCGGCGACATCGCCCGGCTGGAAGAGGACAGCTATATGTACCTGACTGGCCGCAAGAAGAACCTGATCATTCTGGACAGCGGCGAGAACATCAGCCCCGAGGAGCTGGAGGATCTTGTGGAAAAATGCCCCGCCGTGAAGGAATGCATCGTGAAGGAAATGGGCAAAAAAGATCGGCGCTGTGGTGTACTGCCCGCAGGACAAGCAGCAGACTGTGCAGGAGCATATTACCGAGATGAACCGTACCCTGCCGCTGTATAAGCGCATCGGCGTGGTGGAGTTCAGTGCAGAGCCGCTGCCCCGCAACGCTACGGGCAAATTGCTGCGCTGAGTATAAAACAAACAGAACAAAACAGGATGGAATCTACAATGGAAAAATTCGTGAGCACGATGTACGATGCCATTACGCAGGGCATGGAAAAGGAATTTCCCGAGCGCGTGGCCTTCCGTTACTACACCGAGGAGACCGACATGGTGACCACCGTCCTTTTTAAGGAGCTGGCACAGGATGTCCGCCGGACGGTCACCTATCTGCAGAGCACCATCCCGGACGTGAAGGGCAAAAAGGTCTGCCTGCTGAGCAAGAACAGCTACGAGTATGTGGTAAACACCTTCGGCGCGATCATGGCAGGCTGCGTGCTGGTGCCGATGAACCAGCGCAAGAGCTGGGCAGAGATGTCCCACGAGCTGGATCTGGTGGAGCCCGCCGCCATCCTGACCGACGGCGAGGACTACGGCAGCAAGGAGCAGCTGGAGGCCGCCTACGGCAGTCTGCTGCATCCCATGGACGAGTTCCGCCGCTATGAGCCTGCGGCGGAGCTGCACCCCATCGGTCACGACGACCTGATGGTGCTGATGTTCACCTCCGGCACCACCGGCCTGAGCAAGGGCGTTATGATGAGCGAGCGCAACCTGTTCAGTGCAGGTCAGGTGCTGTGGGCCATCTCCGCACAGCTGGCAGACACGATCGATCTGACAACGCCCCTGCCCGGCCACTACATGGTGCTGCCCATGTTCCATCTGGGTGCTTTCATCGACCTGTTCTCCACCACCGTCATGGGTTGGCCGCTGAATCTGGGCAGCGATATCCGCGACTTCTACCGCGATATCCAGAAGATGCCCAGCCAGATCATGTCTGTGGTGCCGATGATCATGAACTCCCTGCACAAGGATGTGATGCGCGGACACCGTGACCGTCTGGGCGATCTGTGGGTGCCCATCGGTTCCTCTGCCATGTTTGACCCGCAGGTGCTGCTGGATATGGTGCACAACGGGATGTTCGTCATCCAGTGCTACGGTGCTACCGAGACCTGCGCCGCCGGCATCATCAACTTTGCACAGGACGAAAAGCACATTGGCGCCGTGGGTCAGGGCAGCGAGTACATGGACTACAAGATCGAGCCGGACGGAGAGCTGTGTATGCGCGGCGACTGCGTGATGATGGGCTACTATAAGGACCCGGAGGGCACTGCAGAGGTCATCGACAAGGACGGCTGGGTGCATACCGGCGACCTTGCCCGGGTGGACGAGGACGGCTACTACTACATCATCGGCCGCAAGAAGAACCTGATCATTCTGGACAGCGGCGAGAACATCAGCCCCGAGGAGCTGGAGGGCATGGTAGAAAAATGTCCCGTCGTACAGGAATGTATCGTAAAAGAACTGGGCAAAAAGATAGGTGTTGTGGTATACTGTGAAAAGGAGCACCAGCAGACCGTGCGGGACTTTGTTACCCAGATGAACCGTACTGTCCCCCTGTACAAGCGCATCGGCGTGGTGGAGTTCAGCGAAACACCGCTGCCCCGCAACGCTACGGGCAAGCTGGTACGCAAGTAAAACGCAACAGAAAGGAAGCATAATACGATGGAACGTGCAGAAATCATTTCTCAGATCACGGCTATTCTGGAGGATGTCGCAGAGGTATCACCGGAGGATGTGACCGAAAGCAGCGTCCTGATGGACGATCTGGATCTGTCCTCTATGGAGATCCTGACCATTGTGGCAGATCTTGAGGAGACCTTTGGTCTGCGCATCCCGGAAAAGGAGCTGCGCAACTTTGTCACCATGGGTGATCTGGTGGATTATCTGGCAGCAAACGTGGGGTAAACCCAATGGACACACAACAGCGCTCGACGGAATATAACTTTCAGGGTGTTATGTATTTTTTCCGTCGGGAAAAAGTCCAGTGCCGGTACCAGTTCTCGCTGCGGGATGCGGTGGATCTCACCCTTTTGCAGCGGGCACTGACAACGGCCTTGGCAAGTGCGCCTTATTATACCCAGCGTCTGGTGCAGGAAAAGCGGGAGATGTGGCTGGAGCCCAACACTGAGCCCTGCCTTGTGTACCACGGCAGCACCATGCGCAATATCCCGGAACAGACGAACGGCTACCTGTTCTGCGTCAGCTGCGAAGGGGATACCATCTACTTTGACTGGCATCACTTCCTACTGGACGGCCACGGGGTATCGCCCCTGTTCACCAGCATTCTGGAGCAGTACTGCAACCTGCGTTACGGCACTGCCTTTGCGGTGCAGCAGATCGTGTGCGACCCGCCCTATGATATGGATGCCATGCTGGCAGAGCACCCGCCCGTGGAGGGCGGGAGCGACGCCATCCAGCGGGACGTGGTGCAGACCTACGAGGGTACGCTGCGCCGCACCCGGGTGTGCCTGAGCAAGCAGAGCCTTGTGGAAAAAGCACTGGCAAACAACGCAAAGCCGGTAAGCGCCCTGATGGGTCTGCTGTGCATGGCCATGCGGGAGTATCTGGGCAAGGAGAAGATCCAGTATTCCTACTCCTCCGATACCCGCGATGTGGCCGGTGTGCCGCATGCGCTGTACAACTGCGTATGCAGCTTTGAGCATACAGTGCAGCTGCAGGCAAAGACCCGCCTTGCGGATCTTGTATCTGACATAGATGCAGACATCAAGCGGGATCTGCAGCCGCAGTCCAAGCGCCGCCGCATGACCGAGCAGATGGGCTGGGTGTACAAGGTGGACCAGCAAAAAGCCCCCTGCGCATCAAGCAGCGGGTGTTCCAGATGGGCGAGTACATTGGTGGCACTATTTCGGATTTCTGGCTCAGCTATCTGGGCAATCCGCTGATGCCCGCCACCCCGGAGCTGGCACAGTACACCACGGCTTTTGGTGTCTGGGTGCCGCCGGATGGCGCATCCGTGGGCGTGGAAGCCGCCAGCCTGAACGGAAAGATCATCCTGTGCATCCACAACAAGGCACCCCACCCGGGTCTGGCCGATATTCTCCGCAAGACCTTTGAAAACGAAGGTGTCACCGTGCTGGAAGCCGCCGATCTGGACTGAGAAGTACATAAAAAAAACAAAAAGGATCGCTGCACCTTATGGGTACAGCGATCCTTTTTCATGCCGCAGCCGGGTCTTTCCTTTTTATCAAATTCCTCAAATTGCCCAACAAAGTTCCGCTTCCGTTCACAAAGGGCGGCGGGAGATGTGCTATACTGGTTCCAGAATTTCCGGTTGTGAAAGGAGTTTTGTTTCCATGAGCCAAGCCGCCGCGCAGCAGCCATCCCGCAAAAAGACCGTGATCTCTCTGCTGGTGCTGCTGGCACTTACCTGCATCATCGTGTTCACTTTTAAGGATCACTGGGCCGAGATCACTGCGGCGCTGGCACAGCTGTCGGTGTGGCAGGTGCTGGCGGTGCTGGCGGTCGGCATCAGCTACCCCCTGCTGGAAGGGTGCGTGGCGTGGGTCATCGTGCGCAGCCGTCTGCCGCAGTTCACCCTGCGGCAGGGGCTGGATGTGGGCTGGTGCGGCACCTTTGGCAACGTGGTCACGCTGGGTGCCGGTGCGGTGCCGGTGCAGCTGTACTACCTGCACAAGGCCGGGCTGCCGCTGGGCCCCGGCGCAGGGCTGATGACGCTGGAATACGTTTTCCACAAGAGCACGGTGCTCCTATACGCCACCGTGATGCTGCTGTTGCAGCACCGCTGGCTTGCCGCCAACACCACCGGTGTCATGCGCTATCTGCCCATGGCATACGCTGTGGTAGCGGTGATTATCGTGGCGCTGGTGCTGCTGTGTGTTTCGCCGCTGGTGCAAAACCTCGCCCGCTGGCTGCTGGGCTTTCTGCCCAAGACCGAAAAGTGGCAGCAGCGCCGCGCCGACTGGCTGGAGCAGCTGGAAGTGCTAAGCACCGAGAGCCGCCGACTGCTGGCGGATAGGCCCCGCTGCCTGAAAATTTTTGCCCTGCAGGCGCTCAAGCTGTTCGGGCTGTTCTGCCTGCCCTACCTGTGCATCCGGTTCATGGGGCTTTCCCCGCTGGGCTTCTGGCAGGTGCAGCTGCTCACCAGCCTGATGCTGTTCGTTTCCAACGCTCTGCCCAACGTAGCCGGGATGGGCTCCATCGAGACCGCCTTTCTGCTGGTGTTCGGCAGCTTTCTGGAACAGGGCGAGGTGATGAGCGTGCTGATGCTCTACCGCATCGCCAGCTATTATGTGGTATTTACCGCCAGTGCCGTAGGCTTTTTTATCGCCCAGCGGCATCTTGTCCAAATGGAGCCGCCAAAGGAGGGGTGAGCAGATGAAAAGCTTCCACATTCCCCGCACCGCTTTATTTTTTATCCTGTTTGCACTGGCAGCTTTTTTGCGGTGCTATACCATCCCATCGACCTGAAAGCACTGGTACGCGCCAGCTCGCAGGGCACGCTCCGCACCGAGGAAGTGGCGCATTTTGGCAGCACAAACGACATGGACTATCACCTCCTCTCCATGGACAGCGAAGCGTTCCAGCAAACGGCAGAATTGCTTTCCACCGTCTCCTGCCGCAAAAAGCTGAACCAGAACTATTCTGCCTACACCCACGATACCTTCCCGGTGCAGTCGGTCACCGTCAGCTTTTATGACGATGCCGAAAACCAGAAGTTTCTGCTGACGGTGTACTCCGACGGCGTGTGCATCCTGAACAGCGCCTATGTCAGCGTAAAATACCCCGGCGGCGGCGCAGCGCAGCTGTATGAACAGCTGGCGGGGATGGGGAAGTAAAAACGAGACTCCCCCAGTCTGCTCCCGCTGGTCGCAGCCAGCCCCCTCGGAGATGGGGCCTTTGGCATAGCGGCACAGTTTCCTGTTAAACCGGAAAGTTTTCCGTTGCGCCAGAGGCTCCCTCCCAGAGGGAGCTGGCTTTGCGCAGCAAAGACTGAGGGAGTTTTCTCACAAAACAAAAATCGGGGCACTCAGGTGGTCAAGCTGAGTGTCCCGTTTTTTTTCTTTGCGTCGGCTGTGGTACCAAACACAGCCGGTGCCGCGCCGGAAGCTGCAGAGCAAACCGTGCTGCCGCTTCCCGTAGAAAAAAAAAGAGAAAGGAATGGAGGAATGGAGCGGAGTGCTTGCAGACGCTCCTTTTTTTTTCTGGTGCAACGTGGTTAGAATTAGCTAACCACCGCTGCGAGAACAGGATACCACAGACGGTTAGTCTTGTCAACCCTTAATTTGCAAATTTTCGCAAAGTTACTGCGCCGCCGAGGTTTCGGCGGTTTTTCTACATTCTGCCCAAAGAAAGCCCTTTGCTTTGGAAGAAAACCCACTTGTTTTCTATTGCTTTTTAAAACGGTTCTTGCTATTATAATAACGCAAGATTTTGTGGGCAGGTTTTTATTTTTGTCTACACCTTGTAGTAAGGGCTGCCGCAGCCGGCAGCGCAAGACCGTTTCGCCCCCAGAAAACCGCCCAGACAGAGCGGTTTTTCAAAGGCTCATTAGTTAGAAAACGCTAACTGCGTAATGGAGCAAGGAGGTTCCAATGATCCAGTTTGAACAGTGGGAAGGCTTTGAAGGCCGCATCTGGAAGGAAGAGGTCAATGTGCGTGACTTCATCCAGAAAAACTACACCCCGTATGACGGCGACGAAAGCTTTCTGGCAGGCCCCACCGAGGCTACCGATAAGCTTTTTGGGGTGCTTTGCAGCAGCTGCAGAAGGCCGAGCGCGCCAAGGGCGGCGTGCTGGATATGGAGACCGAGGTGGTCAGCAGCCTGACCTCCTACGGCCCCGGCTATATTGACGAAAACCTGAAGGATCTGGAGCAGATCGTTGGCTTACAGACCGACAAGCCGCTCAAGCGCGCGTTCATGCCGTTCGGCGGCATCAAGATGGCAGAGCAGGCCTGCACCACCTACGGCTACCAGCCCTCTGCCGAGCTGCACAAGATCTTTACCGACTACACCCGCACCCACAATCAGGCCGTGTTCGATGCCTACACCCCGGAGATGAAGAAGGCGCGCCACAACAAGATCATCACCGGCCTGCCGGATACCTATGGCCGCGGCCGCATCGTGGGCGACTACCGCCGCGTTGCCCTGTACGGCATCGACGCCCTGATCCAGTTCAAGCAGGAGGATCTTGCCAACTGCGGCGACGGCACCATGACCGACGATGTCATCCGTCTGCGCGAGGAGATCGCCCGCCAGATCAGCGCCCTGAAGGGCATGAAGAAGATGGCCGAAGTGTACGGCTACGACATCTCCCAGCCCGCCAAGGACGCCAAGGAAGCCTGCCAGTGGCTGTACTTCGGCTATCTGGCCGCCATCAAGACCCAGAACGGCGCTGCCATGAGCGTGGGCCGCATCTCCACCTTCCTTGACATTTATATCCAGCGCGATCTGGACAAGGGCATCCTGACCGAAAGTCAGGCACAGGAGCTCATCGACCACATGGTCATGAAGTTCCGCATGGTCAAGTTTGCCCGCATCCCCAGCTACAACCAGCTGTTCTCCGGCGACCCCGTGTGGGCGACGCTGGAAGTGGGCGGCATCGGCATGGACGGCCGCAGCATGGTCACCAAGAACTGCTACCGCTTCCTGCACACGCTGGAGAACATGGGCCCCGCACCGGAGCCCAACCTGACCGTGCTGTACTCCTCTGCCCTGCCGGAGGCCTTTAAAAAGTACGCCGCCAAGGTATCTGTCAACACCAGCAGCGTCCAGTACGAGAACGACGATGTGTGAAGCCCGTCTGGGGCGATGATTACTCCATCTGCTGCTGCGTGTCTGCCACCCAGACCGGCAAGGAGATGCAGTTCTTCGGCGCACGCGCCAACCTTGCCAAGTGCCTGCTGTACGCCATCAACGGCGGTGTGGACGAGAAGAGCCACGAGCAGTGCGGCCCCAACTACGCCCCCCATCACCAGCGAGTACCTGACCTATGACGAGGTGCTGCCCAAGTATGTGCAGATGTTGGACTGGCTGGCAGGGCTGTACGTCAACGTGCTGAACCTCATCCAGTATATGCACGACAAGTACTACTATGAGGAAGCCGAGATGGCACTCATCGACACCGATGTGCGCCGCACCTTTGCCACCGGCATTGCAGGCTTCTCCCACGTCATCGACTCCCTGAGCGCCATCAAGTACGCCAAGGTGAAGGTGGTGCGTGATGAAAACGGCCTTGCCACCGGCTTTGAGATTGAGGGCGACTTCCCCAAGTACGGCAACGATGACGACCGTGCCGACGAGATCGGCGTGTGGCTGCTCAAGACCTTCCTCGAGATGATCAAGAAGCGCCACACCTACCGCAACTCCGAGGCTACCACCTCCATCCTGACCATCACCTCCAACGTGGTGTACGGCAAGTACACCGGCGCTCTGCCGGATGGCCGCGCCGCCTTCACCCCGTTTGCCCCCGGCGCTACCCCCAGCTACGGTGCGGAGCAGAACGGTCTACTGGCCTCGCTGAACTCCGTGGCAAAGCTGCCCTACCACTGGGCACTGGACGGCATCTCCAACACCCAGACCATCAACCCCGAGGCGCTTGGTCACAGCGAGGGCGAGCGCGTGGAGAATCTGGTGCAGGTGCTGGACGGCTACTTCGATCAGGGCGCACACCACCTGAACGTGAACGTCTTTGGCAAGGAGAAGCTGCTGGATGCCATGGAGCACCCCGAGAAGGAGGAGTACGCCAACTTCACCATCCGCGTCTCCGGCTACGCCGTCAAGTTCATCGACCTGACCCGTGAGCAGCAGCTGGACGTGCTGGCCCGTACCTGCCATGGCGTCCTGTAAGACCCTTGGGTACGTCCACTCGCTGGAATCCTTCGGCTCGGTGGCTGGCCCCGGCGTCCGCTTTGTGGTGTTTTTGCAGGGGGTGCGCTCTCCGCTGCAAATACTGCCACAACCCCGAAACATGGGCAGAGGGCGGCGAGGCGTGGACGGCAGAAGCGCTGTTCCAGCGGGTATACCGCTACCGCAACTACTGGGGCAAAAAGGGCGGCATCACGGTCAGCGGCGGCGAGCCGCTGCGGCAGATGGACTTCCTGACCGAGTTCTTCACGCTGGCGCGCGCCAAGGGCGTGCACACGGCGCTGGACACCGCCGGGCAGCCCTTCCGCCCGGACGACCCGGCCTATCTGGCCGCGTTCGACCGCCTGATGGCTAACACCAATCTGGTGATCCTTGACCTCAAGGAGATCGACCCGGAGCGCCACCGGCAGCTCACCGGCAAGGACACGCCAACATCCTTGCCATGGCGCGGCACATCTCCGACCTCGGCATCCCGCTGTGGATACGGCACGTCCTTGTGCCCGGGCTGACCGACGACGAGGAAGGGCTGCGCAAAACAGCAGACTTCATCCGCAGCCTGAAAACGGTGCAGCGGGTGGAGGTGCTGCCCTACCACACCTTGGGGCTGTTCAAGTGGCAGAAGCTGGGCATCCCCTATCCCCTGCCGGACGCTGTGCCGCCCACAGCGGAGCAGGTGAAGCGTGCAGAAGAACTGCTGGAAGTGAGCCGGTATCCCGGGTAAGGCAAGACGATTTTAATTGCGCTCCGCTTCGCTCTGCGCTATTTCAGCGGAAAGAAAATTTATGATTTCGGAACCCCGGAGCGTCTGCGGACGCTCCGGGAGTCCATTTTCACGGGAAGGGTCGCAGCGGTAAGCGACATTTGCAGCGCCGTTTCCTTCGGAAGCGCGGCGCTGCGGTAAAATCTTGCGATGCTGTTTGCCTTTACAGCCCCTCCCGGTTCTTCGTTCCTCCTTGACTTCCCTGTGCGGCACCGCTATAATAAAGGGGTAAAAGGATAAATGCGTTTATCCGGGCAGAGTAGCGCCGCACACCGTCTGCGCAGAGAGAACAGGCCACTGGGCTGGAAGCCTGTTTGCAGACCGCTGCGCAAAGTGCGCCCGGACAGCACGCGGCGGGAACCCCTGTGGGGAAGTATCGCCGTGCGGTGCGCCGCCGTTATAGGCTTTGAGCGACAAACAGAAGTGGAACCGCGATTTTGATTAAAAAACCGCCTTCGGAGCTGTGCCTTGTGCACCGCTCCGGGGGCGTTTTGTTTTGCGGCTTCTGTTTGGAACAAAAAGGAGAATTGACCATGCAGATCTTCAACACCCTGACCCGCCAGAAGGAAGAATTCGTGCCGCAGGTGCCCGGTGAATACCGCATCTATGTCTGCGGCCCTACCGTGTACAACTATATCCACATTGGCAACGCACGCCCGCTGATCGTGTTCGATACCCTGCGCCGCTATCTGGAATACCGGGGCAACAAGGTGATCTACGTTTCCAACATCACCGATATCGACGATAAGCTCATCAAGAAGGGTCAGGAGGAGGGCACCTCCATGAAGGCGGTCGCTGAGCGCTTCGAGGCCGAATACCTCAAGGATGCTGCCGGCCTGAACTGCGAAAAGCCCACCGTGCAGCCCCGTGCCACCGAGCATATCCCCCAGATTCTGGATATCGTCAAGGATCTGATCGACTCCGGCCACGCTTACGTTGCCAAGAACGGCGATGTGTACTTCCGCGTGAAGAGCGACCCCGGCTACGGCAAGCTGAGCCACCTGAAGCTGGACGATCTGGAAAGCGGCAACCGCGAACTGCGCAGCCGCATGGACGATGACCTGAAGGAAGACCCCGCCGACTTTGCTGTGTGGAAGGCCGCAAAGCCCGGTGAGCCCGCATGGGAAAGCCCCTACGGCATGGGTCGCCCGACGGCGGTAGTAGTCGGACAGAGCAGCCTTGACGGCCTGCGCCAGAACAGAGCAGTGCACCTTGATGGGAGGCAGACCTTCCAGAGCTTCCACAACGGCCTTGTTGGTCAGCTTGAGCGCCTCGTCGATGGTCTTGCCCTTGATGAGGTCGGTGGCCATGCTGCTGGTGGCGATGGCGGCACCGCAGCCGAAGGTGAGGAACTTGACATCCACGATCACGTTGTTCTCGATCTTCAGGTACATGCGCATGATATCGCCGCACTTGGGGTTGCCCACTTCGCCCACGCCGTTTGCGTCGGGGATCTCACCCACGTTGTGCGGATTTGCAAAATGCTCCATGACCTTTGCGCTATACATGCTTGCCATAATTACTGCTCTCCCTTCAGGCTGAACTGGCGGGCCGTGTTCTGGCCCTGCAGCCACATACAACTCATAGCACGGCGGCGGGGGATCACTTCCTCCAGCACGTCGCACAGATATTTTGCTTCTTCCATGGTGTTCTGCGGGCCAAAGGTGAACCGCATGGAGCCGTGGCCGATCTCCTCAGGCACGCCGATGCTCAGCAGGACGTGGCTGGGGTCCAGACTGTCGGAGTTGCAGGCAGAGCCGGTGGAGGCACAGATGCCGTGCATATCCAGATCCAGCAGGATGGTCTCGCCTTCCAGACCCGGGAAGCTGATGTTCACATTGTTGGGCAGACGGGGGCTGCGGCCGCCGTTCAGGCGGGCTTCCGGGATATTCTTGAGGACGCGGTCGATGACATAATCGCGCAGCTCGCTCTCGTGGGCCATGCGCTCATCCAGATGCGCCGTGGCGATCTCCAGTGCCTTGCCCATGGCAGCAATGCCGGCCACGTTCTCGGTACCTGCACGGTGGCGGGCCTCCTGACTGCCGCCATCGATCAGGTTCTGGGGCCATACGCCCTTGCGGCAATACAGGGCACCCATGCCCTTGGGGCCGTTGAACTTGTGGGCGCTCATGGACAGCATATCCACGCCCAGCTCCTTCACATCCACGGGGATGGCACCCACAGCCTGCACCGCGTCGGTGTGCATCCACACACCATGCTTGTGGGCGACCTCGGCGATCTCCTTGATGGGCTGGATGGTGCCGATCTCGTTGTTGGCCATCATGATGCTGACCAGCGCGGTATCGGGACGGATGGCAGCTTCCACGTCCTCGGGACGGATGTAGCCCTCGGCGGTGGGCTTGATATAGGTCACTTCAAAGCCCATGCGCTCCAGTGCAGCCATGCTGTGCATGATGGCATGGTGCTCAAAAGCGCTGGTGATGAGGTGCTTTTTGTTCTGGCGTGCCTTGGTGAAGGCGGTGCCCTTTACGGCCCAGTTGTCAGCCTCGGAGCCGCAGCTGGTAAAGAAGAGCTCAGCCGGACTTGCATTGATGGCCTTTGCCACCTGCGCACGACCGGTGTCCACGAATTCCTTAGCCTCATAGCCCACACTGTAATGGCTGCTGGGGTTGCCGCAGGCACCGTTCAGGGCTTTGACCATCATTTCCAGTGCCTCGGGAGCACAGGGAGTGGTGGCAGCATTATCCAGATAAACCACTTTTTCCATGTTTTCCATAGGAATGATCCTTTCTTATTGAACGCGTCTGCGGGAGCCTTGAATGCCCTGTGCAGATGCGGAATCCTTTCAACGGATAAGTTATACCATATCATTCCCTAGTATGTCAATATGAATACTGGATTTTCGTGATTCAGTCACCTTTTTTGCCCTTTCCGGTCAGTTTTCCCAGTACCACCTTCCACTTGGGGTAGCCCCAGCGCTTATCCTCGGCAAAATCGTCCGCCAGCTTCCACGGAAAATTGCTGCCGTCAAAGTAAAGATTGCCCTGTTCGTCCACGCGGTCCAGCTTTTTGGGCAGATACGCCTCGTCGTAGTAGCTCTTGCGGCGGTCGGGCAGCACCCAGTGCAGGGTGCCGTCCTCGTCCATGCCGGATGCCCATACGCCGAACACGAAGGTTGCGGCTTCGCCGTAGCAGTGCTGCTCAAAGCGGATGGCACCATCGTAATAGAACTTGATGACCTCCAGCGTACCGGATTCCTTTTTGCCGTCGCGGCCCAAGGTGGGGCGGTAGTCCTGCTGGTAGCGGCAGCCGCAGTGGCTGCCGGCAAAATCTTTTGCGTGGAACGACATGGAGTTATCCTTCTTTCTTTTTAAAAATGCCCTTCAAAGTCGCCCTCGATCTCATAGGGCCAGCTCAGGATGCCGCCCAGATCGTACAGGCGGGTGTAGCCAAGGCTTTCCAGCTTGCGCACGGCATCGGCACTGCGGCGGCCGGTGCGGCAGTAGACCAGCCATACAGCGTTCTTATCCGGCAGCACCTCAGCCGCACGGCTCAGCACCTGACCCAGCGGCAGCAGCTTTGCGCCGGGGATGTGGCCCACGGCAAACTCGTCCGGCTCCCGGACATCTACAGCAGCCGCCTCGTGTGCATCCAGCAGACGGATGGCATCGGCAGCCGTGATCTTCTCACTCATACTCTCACTCCTTATAATATCCTCTTATCCATCCTATGATAACAGACCTTTTTTGTTTGCACAAGAGGATACCTTTGCAAAATCCGAGCAACGTGCTATACTATAGGAAGCAATAAGGAGAGGATCGCCATGAAATTTTCGACCAAAAGCCGTTATGCCCTGCGCCTGATGGCCGAGCTGGCACGTTATGCGCCGGGCACCACCGTGAGCCTGAAGGAGATCAGTGAGCGGCAGAACCTGAGCCTGAAATATTTGGAGCAGATCGTGACCCCGCTGGCCCGTGTGGGCCTTGTAAAAAGCGAGCGCGGCAGTCAGGGCGGCTACCGCCTGACCAAAGCCCCTGCCGACTACACCGCCGGCGAGATCCTGCGCGCCATTGAGGGCAGCGTGGCACCCATTCCCTGCCTTGGCAGCGAGACCAACGAGTGCCCCATGTGGGAGCAGTGCTTCACCCTGCCCTTCTGGACCGGCCTTGATGAGGTGATCAACCAGTATATCGACAGCGTAACGCTGGAACAGCTTTCCAGCCAGCTGCCTGCATCCGATAAAAAAGAAGGCTGTTGCAGCTGCGGCACGAAAAATGCCTGAATCTTGAAAGAAATGCTTGACATTCGCCTTTGCATCGGCTATAATAACAAAGCATTCAGCGAATGCCTATAGGGGTATAGCTCAGCTGGTAGAGCAGCGGTCTCCAAAACCGCCTGCGGGCCGCTCAGGTACAGCCAGCCGCTGATATCCCGGATGGCAATGTCCTGCGCGTCTTGCTTGCAGGCGGAGTACAGTTCATCAATGGCCTGTGTGCTCAGGCGGTTCATGGTCTGCTGATTTTCGCCGCTCAACTCGTCCCACAGCAGGGGCAGCATCGCCATGCAGAAGCAGCCCGCCATCAGCACCAGACAGACCAGCACAGACACAAAATCGTACTTCCAGCGGCCGGGGCGGGCGGCAAAAAACAGCACCTCGCATCCCAGCAGAACCAGCGCCACCGCCGGGGCAATTTTCAGGGTCAGCTGCACATCAAAGCCCGGCACGAAGAAATACAGCAGGAAGAACACGCCCGCCGCAATGAGACACGCGCCCAAGGTCAGGCTGCCCACCCGGCGCAGGGGTTTTTCAGCGGGCTTGCACTCTGGCGCGGGCGCGCTGCCCGGCTGTGCCGTCAAAGGGGTCTTATTCTGCTCGGTCATCGTCATCCTCCGCAGGGGTTTCGTTCTGTTCTGCGCCGGTCACCGGCTCCCCCAGCAGTGCCGAAAGCTCCGGCATGGCAAAATGGGTGTCCGTGTCTGCGGTGTCCTCTGCATCCTCTGCCTGCGGCGTAGCCGTGTAGGCGTGGAAGTCCTCGGCTTCCTCAGTCTCCTCTTCAGGGGCTGCTTGCCCTTTTTGTTTTTCGGGCCGCGCACCAGCCACATACCGCACACGATCAATGCCACACAGACCACGATCTGCGGCAGAGCGTCCAGCATCAGGTAGATGGCGCGGAAAACCGGGTTATCCTGTCCCCAGCGCCACATCACATCGCCCAGCACCCGCATGATGATGTTGTTGTAGAACACGATGGCGCCCAGTGCGATGAGCCCCCAGCCCACCAGCTTGTGGCTTTCGCCCATGAACTGGGTCATACGGGCATCGTGCCAGTCAAAGTGCACCAGATAATCGTCCTCCGGGGCTTTTTCTGCCGCCAGCTGCGCGCGGAGGTTCAAGGTATCGAAAAAGCTGTACATATACACAACGATGCAGCCGACTACCAGTGCGTCCAGCCCCGTGGTGCTGCCTACGATAATAAACAGGCAGAACATTGTGATGAGCGAGAGCCCCCGCTTCATATAGCCCTGATACATCTGCCCCGCACCGGGGATGCAGGCAACCAGCAGGGTCAGGATCCCGTTTTTCTTCATAATCAGTTCCCTCATTTCTCAGTGGTGTCTGCACTGTGGTGCAAAAGCGCATCCAGTGCATCGGATAGTTTCTCGGTCAGCTGTTTTTTGTCCTCTATGGGCTTGCCCAGCGGGGCGGTGGATGGCTGCGGGGCTTTGTCGTTCACCGGCTTGCCCAGCAGCTCCGGTTCGGTCTGCTGGGTAGTCTGCGGCAGCCATGTGTTCAGCTGCTGCCCGGTGTGCAGGATCTGTTCCAGCGTACCGGTACGCCACAGCGTCAGCGCCAGCACGGCGGCTACCGTTGCCACGGCGGCGCGTCCCCATGTGTTCTGCATCAGCCGTATCCAGATGGTGCCCATCACCGCGCCCCGGGCGGAGCGCGGCGGCTGTTCCAGCACATCGTCGGTCAGCAGAGCAGTGTAGCGGTCCATGCAGCGGTCGCAGTAGGCAAGGTGTTCGGCGGCTTCCAGCCGCTGCGTTTCGTCCAATTGCCCGCCGACCAGTGCCTGTAAGCCTTCCTCGCTCAGACAGCCTTTTGCGTCAAACAGTTCCATGTACACTCCTCCTTTCACAGGGTACGCGGTCGTTTTGCAAAATCTGCTGCGCCAGCATCATTTTTTTTGGCGCGGTAGACCTGCGCTTCCACCGTTTTGGGCGGACGTCCGCACAGCCTTGCAGCTTCGGCCATGGTGTGCTGCTCCAGCAGCACCAGACGGCAGGGGCGTGCAGTAAGGCTCGCGCAGGTTCAGGATCATCTCCGTAAGCTCCTCCTCGCCCAGCGCTTCCAGCACCTGCTGTTCCGGCTGCATACCGGGCGGCGCGCCCTCCAGCCCAGCACCTCGTCGCCGGGGTGTTCATCTTGCGCACCCATGCGCTGCGCAGATAATCTTTGGCTTTGTTGGCGGCGATGCGCGCCAGCCATTGCTTTTCAAAGCCGGGCGGGCAGCGGTCGATGGCCCGCCACGCCGCCAGAAAAGTCTCCTGCGTCAGGTCCTGCGCTTCCTGCACATCCGGCACCAGCTGGTGGCAGACCGTGTACACGAGCGCCTGATATTTCTGCACCATCGTGCTGAATTCCTGTGTTGTCAACGCGCTGCACGGCCTCCTTTCCGGTTCTGGATGCGGTGCTCTGCGCCGCCCTTCTGTCTTTAATACGAGAGAGCGGCGGCAGTTCCTGCAAAAAACTAAAATATTTTCAAACTTTTTTCTTCTGCCGCAGATATGGTACAATAGCAGTATAGCACACAGGGAGGATTTTCGCCATGGCTTCTACCACCCGTCAGGCGCTTTTACAGGCGCTGAGCGCCGCCGAGGGCGCATATATTTCCGGCCAGCAGCTGGCGCAGCAGCTGGGGTCAGCCGCGCCGCCGTGCACAAGGCGGCAGCGGCGCTACCGCGCGCAGGGCTACGCGCTGGAAGCCGCCTCCCGCCGGGGGTACCGTCTGCTGGGCGGCGATCCCTTCTGCGCCGAAGCGGTAGGCCCCCTACCCTGCCCCGGTGCAGCTGTACGACACGCTGGAAAGCACCAACCGCACCGCAAAGCTGCTGGCGCTGGAAGGCGCTGCCCACGGCACGCTGGTGCTGGCGGGCGGGCAGACCGCCGGGCGCGGGCGGCTGGGGCGCAGCTTTGCCAGCCCGGCGGGCAAGGGGTGTACTGCTCGATAGTGTTGCGCCCGCCGCTGCCTGCCGCCAACGCCCAGACCGCCACTATCGGCGCGGCGGTGGCGGTGTGCCGGGCGGTGCGGACGCTGTGCGGGCTGGAACTTGCCATCAAATGGGTGAACGACCTATATTACAAGGGCAAAAAGGTGTGCGGCATCCTGACCGAAGCCGGTACTGACCTTGAAAGCGGCCAGCTGGAATGGCTGGTGGTAGGTATTGGGCTGAATCTGACCGCCACGGCTGAGGACTTTCCCCGGAACTGACCGCCAAAGCAGGCAGCTTATACCCCGGCGGCCCTGCCCCGGTAAGCCGGGCGGCGCTGGCGGGTGCCATCGGGCGGGAGCTGTTGGCGCTCTGCCCGGGTTTTGAATGTCTGGACGAGTACCGCGCCCGCTGCTTTGTGCCCGGCCACTGGGTGACCGTGTGCACCGGCACCGAGACCTACGCCGCACAGGCGCTTTCCATTGACGATGCCGGGCGGCTGGTGGTGCAGCAGGGGGAGGGCGGCCGCATCGAAGCGCTGCGCTGCGGCGAAGTGACTATCCGTCCTACCAGAACAGATTGACCGGCAGCACCGTCATCCCCCGATGCGGTACATATCCCGGGTCACCGGGATATCAAGGCAGTCCCACGGGTGGAAGGGATGCTGCAGGGGCTTGCTGCGGACAGCCGCCCGGATGGCTTCCAGCAGCTGCACATCCGATGCGCCGCCGCGCAGCATTTCTCCCAGCTCTACGCCTTCCTCGCTGGCCAGACAGGGCCGCAGGAAACCGGAGGCCGACAGCCGCACCCGGTTGCAGCGGGTGCAGAAAGGCTCTTTGCCGTGCACCGGGCTGATAAAGCCCACACTGCCCGCCCAGCCGGGGTTTGTGTAATATACCGCCGGCCCGTCCCCAAAAGCGGCGCTCTGCGCCGGGGCAGGCTGTACAGCCGGGGATAATCCTGCCGCAGCTGCTGCAGGATCTCGCTGTTGGGGATGCCCAGTTCCTGCAGTTCCCGGGCGCAGCCCACGGGCATCAGCTCCAGAAACCGCAGCCGGACGGGGAAAAACCGGACATACCGCCGGACGAGCCAGCGGTAGTCCTGCTCATTATAGCCCCGCAGCGCCATATAGTTGAGCTTGAGCGGGATGCCGCAGAACATGGCATCCTCAAAAGCCTGCTTCACGGCGGCGTGCTGCTGCGGCGTAAGGCGGGAGATGCGCTTGTTCCGTGTATAGCTCAGGCTGTTCAAGCTCAGATTGATGCCGTCCAGTCCGGCTTCCTTCAGCGCCGGCAGCTGCGCCGACAGCAGAGTGCCGTTGGTGGTCAGGGTCACCTTGCGGATGCCGGGCACAGCCTTGAGCCGGGCGGTCAGCTGCGGTACGCCGGCGCGCAGCAAAGGCTCGCCGCCGGTCAGCCGCAGGGTATCGATGCCGCAGGCGGCAAACAGCTGCACCAGATGCAGCAGCTCTGCATCGGTAAGCTCCTGCGGCGGCAGCGCGGCAGGCACCTGCGGGCGGCAGTAGCAGCAGCGCAGGTTGCAGCTCTCGGTCAGCGAGAGCCGCAGGCAATGGATATCACGGTTTGCCTGATCATACATAGCTTTGGTCTCCTTGCGCCCCGTCTGCGGGGCTGTTTTTATGCCTGCCGGATGCCGGATGAAAAAAAGCCCCTGTCCGCCTTGCAGACAGGGCCTGCTCCACCGAAAGCTTATAGCGGTTCAGGTGGCTTTCCAGCGCTTCGCCAAGCTCTTCGGCGGTGCCGTGCAGCACCATTTCCAGAATGCGGGTGTGGGCGGCGCAGACGGACTTGTTCTCGTTGGTCTGCAAGCTGAACTTGCGGATGCGCTCCACGTGCTGCAACTCGCCGAGCATATGGTCAAAATGTGCTTCCATGCCGGTGATCTCAAACGCCCCGGCGGTGGAACTGGTTGTCCAGCTCCAGCAGGCGGGTCTCCCGGTTCGGCTGGGTCTGGTCGGCCTCCAGCAGGCGGTAGTTCTCAATGATCTGCCGGGTACTCCTGCTCTCCTGCTGGTCGGTCAGATGGCCGCGCACCCGGTTCAGGATCTCTTTTTTCAAGGGTAAAACGGGCGAACTGCTCCATCTCCATCAGCTTGAGGTCGATGGGGGCCACGTGGGTACCGCTTTGCGGCTTGATGACCACCATGTGGGCAATGTTCAGCATGATGAGGGCTTCCCGCATGGGGGTGCGGCTGATGCCAAGCTGCTCCGCAAGCTCCCGGTCGTTCAGTTCGTCGCCGGGCTTGAGGTCCATGGTGATGATCCGGCTGCGGATGGTCTCATACGCCTGTTCCCTCGCACTCAAAGATGCCATTGCAGTGTTCTCCTTTCTTCGGGGCAGTTGGTGAAATATGATATATGACCACCATTACCCAACTGCCGGGCAAGCGCTGTCAATAGCAGGGCAACCGAAAAAAGGGCAATTTTTTGCTATTTTGTTCAATGGTGCCCGCACCCGGCGGTACGCCACCGGCAGCCACACAAAATGCCACGGCCAACCCGCAGAAGACGTCGATGATGGAGTGCTGCTTGGTAAAGACGGTGGACAGCGCAGATGAGCGCCGCCCAAGCCGAAGGCCAGCACTTTGAGCCACGGGCGGTCTTTTTCTGCCAGCTTACTGTGGCTGAAGGCCATGCCATGCAGGCCGAGCTCTGGCAGTGGATGGAGGGACAGACGTTCACGGCGGCGTCCGCTTTCCCAGATGAGCTGCATCATCCGCATGCGCCGGGTTTCCTGCGGCCAAGGGTCTCCACAGCGGGGCGCAGCTCCAGCCCGTTGGGCAGGATCATGTACACGATCAGGCAGAAGGTCATGCCGGAAAACATGGTCAGGCACAGCTTATCATAGCTGGCGGTATCGAACCACCAGAGCAGCGCCGTGACGCCCGCCAGCAGGAAGAACCAGCTGCCAGTAGGGGAAAGATGAACCACTCGTTGAAGGGGATGAAGATCGTCCAGCGGGATGTGGATGATATAGTTCGGGTCGGTGACGGTGAGGTCCAGCCAGAAGAACCAGATGAGGTAGACCACCCAGTACAGCTGATACCACAGGTGGGGCCGTGCGTGAAGAAGAGAAGGTTTCATGGAGAGCTCTCCTTGTTTTTTATCATACGATGATACATTTCTACCACACTTGGCCGACTTGCGCAATCCATTTGCTGTTATAAAATAAAGACAGCCTGTCCCGGCGCAAATGCCGCCCCTGGGGCAAGAAAAACAAGCTGGATCTTACAAGCGCAAAGGAGCTTTCATGTCTATTTCATCTCACCCCATCCTTCTTGCGGCCCTTGACTTGGACGGTACGCTGCTCAACAGCAGCGGCGAAGTCACGCGACTACACCCGGAAGGTCCTGTCCGAGGCCTCTGACCGGGGCGTCGTGTACGTCATCCCGGCTACGGGCCGCCCGCTGGCCAGCCTGCCGCCTGTAGTGGCAAAACAGCCTTGGGTGCGTTATGCCCTCACCTCCAACGGTGCGGCGGTCTGGGACCTCGGAAATGACCCTCTGGGCTGCGTCTACAGCCGGTACGCCAACGCCGCCCAGCATGAGACGAGCCAGCCGGAGTGCATCATCCGGCGCTGCTTCCCGGTGGAGACGGCCCGGGAGGTCTACGAGGCCTTCCACGGCCTGCCCGGCGGGCTGAACATCTTCAGCGATGGCCGTGCCCTCCGGGACACGGTGCAGCAGCGCTTCTTCGACGAGCGCTTTGCCCGTCTGGCGGCCGTGAAGGGGACGGAGGCCATCCAGCCCAACGACGGCCGCTTCACCATCCTGCGGGAGCAGAGCGAGTGGATGAGCCGCCACGCCCACGAAGTGGAGAAGTTTTGTATGTTCTTCCACTCGGTGAAAGAGGCGCAGCAGTATCTGCCCCGCTTTACGGCCATCGAGGGCGTCGAGGTGGTGCAGGGGTCGCCCGACAACATCGAAGTCACCGCCGCCGGAGTAAACAAGGGCGAGAGTCTGCTGGCGCTGGCCGACCATCTGGGCATCCCCCGCGAAGCCACGCTGGCCGTGGGCGACAGCGAAAACGACCGCGCCATGCTGGAAAAGGCGGGCGTCGCCGCTGTGATGGCCAACGGGATGGAGCACATCCACAGATTGGCCGACATCGTCAGCGAAAACGACAACAACCACGACGGCGGCCGAGATTTTTGCCCGTCTGGGGCAATTTCTGAGAGGCCACAGGGTCGTTCGGTCGTTTTTTTGTGCAATGTATACAAGCTCTTATGCAAAACATTGTGCTTGTTGAGCATTACCAAACGGCCCGCTCTCGTTTATACTAAAGATACGAATGTGCGGTGGGGAAGGTATGCCCATCGGGGCCCTCAGCCGCAGGAGTTCATGCAAATGTTAAAAAGGAGAAATGCGTTATGAATCCCATCGTAGAAAAGGTCTATCAGATCGGCATTATCCCTGTTATTGCTTTTAACAGCGTAGACGAGGCCCTGCCCCTGTGCAAGGCTCTGACTGAGGGCGGTCTGCCCGCAGCTGAGGTCACCTTCCGCACCGCCTGTGCTGAAGAGTGCATCAAGAAGATCCATGAAGAACTGCCCAATATGCTGCTGGGCGCCGGCACCGTGCTGACCTTTGACCAGGCTGACCGTGCTATGGCTGCCGGCGCTTCCTTCATCGTTGCTCCCGGCTTCGACCCCGAAGTCTGCAAGCATGTTATCGACAAGGGCGGTATCATGATGCCCGGCACCGCCACCTCCGGCGAGATGCAGCAGGCCATGAACATGGGCTGCGAAGTTGTTAAGTTCTTCCCCGCTGAAGCAAACGGCGGCGTGGACAAGCTGAAGAACATCGGCGCTGCCCTGAAGACCTGCAAGTGGATGTGCACCGGCGGCGTCAACGCCAAGAACGTGAACAACTACCTGGGCTACAACCAGATTATTGCTGTCGGCGGCACCTGGATGTGCAAGAGCGACGTCATCAAGGCCGGCGATTGGGCCAAGATCACCGCACAGAGCAAGGAAGCTGTTGACACCATGCTGGGCCTGCACCTCATCCACGTCGGCATCAACACCGGCAACGAGGAAGAGGCTGCCAAGATCGCAGGCATGATCTCCACCATGCTGAACATGAAGGTCGCTCCGGGCAACTCCAGCATCTTTGTTGGCAAGAAGGAATTTGAGATCATGAAGAAGCCGGGCCGCGGCACCAACGGCCACATCGCCATCCTGACCAACAACGTCGATCGCGCGATCTACCACCTGTCTCAGCGCGGCGTGAAGTTCGACCTCGACAGCAAGAATGTCAAGAACGGCAAGACCGTCGCCTGCTACATGGAGGGCGAGATCGCCGGCTTCGCATTCCACCTGGTTCAGGCCTGAGCCTGAATTTTCCGTCAAGACCCGCTGCGGCGGGGTAATCCGATGATACAAACATAAAGGAGAAACACTATGAAAGTCGTTACCTTTGGCGAGCTGATGGTTCGTCTGCAGCCCTTCAACTACGAGCGCTTCGTTCAGGCCAACAGCCTGGAGTTCACCTTCGGCGGCGGCGAGGCTAACGTCGCTGTCTCTCTGGCTAACTACGGCCTGGACGCAGTTTATGTGACCAAGCTCCCCGCACACGCTATCGGCCAGGCCGCTATCAACAGCCTGCGCCGCTACGGCGTCGATACCAGCATGATCACCCGCGGCGGTGACCGTGTCGGCATCTACTACAACGAGAAGGGCGCTTCTCAGCGCGGCTCTGTCTGCATCTACGACCGTGCCAACAGCGCGATCCAGCTGGCTCAGCCTTCCGATTTCGACTGGGATAAGATCTTCGAGGGTGTCGATTGGTTCCACTTCACCGGCATCACCCCGGCTCTGGGCGCAAATGTCGTCGAGATCTGCCTGGAGGCCTGCAAGGCTGCTAAGGCTCACGGCGTGAAGATCAGCTGCGACCTGAACTACCGCGGCAAGCTGTGGACCCGTGCCGAGGCTCGTGAGGCTATGACCAAGCTGTGCGAGTACGTTGATGTCTGCATCTCCAACGAGGAGGATGCTAAGGACGTGTTCGGCATCGAGGCTGAGGCCACCGACATCTACGGCGGCAAGCTGAACGCTGAGGGCTACAAGAGCGTCGCCAAGCAGCTGGCTGACAAGTTCCACTTCGAGAAGGTCGCTATCACCCTGCGTGAGAGCCACAACGCTTCCGAGAACGGCTGGAGCGCTATGCTGTACGATGTCGCTTCCAACGAGTACTGCTTCTCCAAGAAGTACGAGCTGAAGATCATCGACCGCGTCGGCGGCGGTGACTCCTTCGGCGGCGGCCTGATCTACGCTCTGCTGAACGGCAAGAGCACTCAGGATGCGGTTGAGTTCGCTGTTGCTGCTTCTGCTCTGAAGCACACCATCGAGGGCGACTACAACATGATGACTGTCTCCGAGGTCGAGAAGCTGGCTGGCGGCGACGGTTCCGGCCGTATCCAGCGCTAAGCAGGAAAGGAGATCCGCTATGGATATCCGTTATTCCTGCAACCAGAAAGACTTCAAGCGCTACACCACCGAGGAGATGCGCGACGAGATGCTTATCACCGGCCTGTACAAGGCGGACGAGGTCGTGGCCGTCTACAGCCATGTGGACCGCATGGTCACGCTGGGCTGTATGCCTGTCCACGAGACGGTCTCCATCGACAAGGGCATCGACGTCTGGGCCAACTTTGGCACCCACTATTTCCTCGAGCGCCGCGAGATCGGTATCTTCAACATCGGCAAGGACTCCACGGGCATCGTGGTGGCCGACGGTGTGAAGTATGAGCTGGGCTATAAGGACTGCCTGTATATCACCCAGGGTACCAAGGAAGTTACTTTTGCTTCCGCAGACCCCGAGCATCCGGCAAAGTTCTATATGGTCTCCGCTCCGGCACATTGCTCTTACGAGACCCGCCTCATCAAGATGGCTGATGCAAATCACCGTCCTCTGGGCAGCGTCGAGACCTGCAATAAGCGCACCATCAATCAGTTCATCCACCCCGACGTGCTCAAGACCTGCCAGCTGAGCATGGGCATGACCGAGCTGGAGCCTGGCTCCAACTGGAACACCATGCCCAGCCACACGCACGAACGTCGGATGGAGATCTACACCTACTTTGAACTGCCCGAGGGGCAGGTGGTGTTCCACATGTGCGGCGAGCCCACGCAGACCCGCCACATCGTGATGCACAACGAGGACGCTGTCATCAGCCCCTCCTGGAGCATCCACAGCGGCGTAGGCACTTCCAACTACACCTTTATCTGGGCAATGGGCGGCGAGAACATGGAGTTTGACGACATGGACAACATCGCCACCACCGACCTGCGCTAAACAGTACACCATACAACGCCCCGCACCGGGAGACCGGCGCGGGGCGTTTTGCCAAATATTTAACTTTGACGGAGGAATACAATGGATCTATCGGCTTTCGATTTGAAGGGCAGAGTCGCCCTCATCACCGGCGGTGCGCACGGCATCGGCTTCTCCATCGCAGAGGGTATGGCCAAGTGCGGTGCCACCATTTGCTTCAACTGCTCTTCCGAGGCCAGCCTTGAGAAGGGCATGGCTGCGTATAAGGCTGCCGGCATTGACGCTCACGGCTATGCCGCAGATGTCTCCGATGAGGACGCTGTCAACGCGATGGTGGCGAAGATCAAGGCCGAGGTCGGCCCAGTGGACATCCTGGTCAACAACGCCGGCCTGATGAAGCGAGTGCCGATGGTCGAGATGAGCCACGCCGACTTCATGCGGGTCATCGACGTCCATGTGGGCGGTGCGTTCAACTGCTCCAAGGCTGTCCTGCCTGATATGATGGAAAAGCACGAGGGCAAGATCATCAACATCTGCTCCATGATGAGCGAGCTGGGCCGCGAGACCGTCTCCGCCTACGCCGCCGCAAAGGGCGCCCTCAAGATGCTGACCAAGAACATCGCCTCTGAGTACGGCGAGTACAACATCCAGTGCAACGGTATGGGTCCGGGCTACATCGCCACCGCCCAGACCGCCCCGCTGCGGGAGGTCCAGCCCGACGGCAGCCGTCACCCCTTCGACCAGTTCATCACCGCCAAGACCCCGGCGGGCCGCTGGGGCGACCCGGAAGATATGGTCGGCCCCTGCGTCTTCCTGGCCTCCCACGCCGACTCCGACTTCGTGAACGGTCAGATTTTGTACGCCGACGGCGGCATTCCTCCAGCTTGACCTCCTTTTTCAGGCGTGCCATGTAGAAGTCCTTTTCATGTACCACACCAATGATGTTATCAATGGTGTCGTGGTACACCGGCAGACGGGAGTAGCCAGACTCGGCAAAGGTCTGCGCCACCTCTTCCAGCGGCATATCGTCCTCCACCGCGATCACATCCACACGGGGGGTCAGGATCTCTTCCACCTCCACGTCATCAAACTCGATGGCGCTGCGGATCAGTTCGCTTTCCCGGTCGGTCAGCTCGCCGTCATTTTCGGCTTCGCTGACCATGGTCATCAGCTCACCCTCGGTGATGGTGTCCTCCTCAGTGCTGTGGACAAAGTGTCCCAGAAAGCGCTTCCACTGGCTGAACAGCCACGTCAGCGGGGTAAATACCAGCATCAGCAGGCTGAGCACCGGTGCAACTGCGGTGGCAACCGTTTCCGGCATCTCCTTGGCAAGGCTCTTGGGGGTCACCTCGCCAAAAATCAGCACCACCACGGTCAGCACCATGGTGGACACCGTAGCGCCCCCGCTCTGCACCCAGCATCTTGGTGAAAATGATGGTGCCGATGGAAGCTGCGGCAATGTTCACGATATTATTGCCGATAAGGATGGTGGAAAGCAGCTTATCGTATTTTTCAGCCATTGCCAGCACTCGGGCGGCAGAGGTATCGCCGTCCTCGGCGCGGCTTTTCAGGCGGATCTGATTCAGGGAAGAAAATGCGGTCTCGGAGGCGGAGAAAAAGGCAGAGAGTGCCACCAATACTACCAGCGCTACCCAGAGCGTCATACTGCCATCGTCCATAAAAAGGGAAATCACACTCAACTTTCTGTTTTAAATTTAGTTTTATTTGCCCGCCGTGTTCCCATTGTGCTTCAACAGTGCCACGCGGGCTTTTCCGTATACAAAAAATGTGCTTTCCATCGTTGCCATTTCCGCGATGAAAAGCACATCAATGTTATTTTCTATAATAACATATTCTGCACACAGGTGCAAGCGTTTGGCCTGTACTCCATGTACAAAACCGGTAAAGTTTAGCGCAGAACCAATGCGCTGCCGTCATAATCCACCGTCAGGGTGTTGCCCTCGGCATAACTGCCCTTGATGATGGCCTTGGCGATCAGGGTCTCCACGCGGCTCTGGATGAAGCGCTTGATGGGACGTGCACCATAAACGCTGTCGTAGGCAGAATCAATGATGAAGTCCTTGGCGGCGGTGGTGACCTCCAGCTTGAGGTGCTTGCCCTCCTCCATACGGTTGCGCAGATCCTGCAATTGCAGATCCACGATCTTGCGCATTTCGTCCTTGGTCAGGCTCTTGTAGTAGACGATCTCGTCCAGACGGTTCAAAAATTCGGGACGGAACTTGCTCTTGAGCAGCAGGTCGATCTGGTGCTTTGCATCCTCGCTCAGCTCGTTGGAGCCCTGCGCACGGCGCTGCTCCAGATCGTTCAGGATGATATCGCTGCCAAGGTTGGAGGTCAGGATGATGACCGTGTCTTGAAGTCCACGGTACGGCCCTGACTATCCGTGATGCGGCCATCGTCCAGCACCTGCAGCAGGATGTTGAACACATCCGGGTGCGCTTTTTCAATCTCGTCGAACAGCACCACGCTGTACGGGCGGCGGCGAACCGCCTCGGTCAGCTGGCCGCCCTCCTCATAGCCGACATATCCGGGAGGCGCGCCGATCAGGCGACTGACGCTGAACTTCTCCATGTATTCGCTCATATCGATGCGCACCATGTTGCGCTCATCATCGAACAGGCTCTGTGCCAGCGCCTTGGCAAGCTCGGTCTTGCCCACGCCAGTGGGGCCGAGGAACAGGAAGCTGCCGATGGGGCGGTTGGGGTTGGCAATGCCGGCGCGGCTGCGCAGAATGGCGTCGCTCACCTTGCGGACGGCCTCGTTCTGGCCGATGACCCGCTTGTGCAGGATGTTCTCCAGATGCAGCAGCTTTTCGCGCTCGCCCTCCACCAGCTTTTCCACAGGGATGCCGGTCCAGCGTGCCACGATGCGGGCGATCTCCTCATCGGTCACGCGGTCACGCAGCAGGCTGTCCTCCTTCTTGGCGGCAGCCACTTTTTTCCTCTTCGGCCAGCTGCTTTTTGCAGTTGGGGCAGCTTGCCGTATTTCAGCTCGGCGGCCTTGTTCAGGTCGTACTCACGCTGGGCTTTCTCGATGGCGGCATTGGTCTGCTCGATCTGCTCACGCAGGGTCTGCACCTTGCCGATGGCGTTCTTCTCGTTCTCCCACTTTGCCTTCATGCTGCGGAACTTATCCTGCAACTCGGCAAGCTCCTTTTCCAGATCCTTCAAACGGCTCTGGCTCAGGGCATCGGTCTCCTTTTTCAGGCTCACCTGCTCGATCTGCAGCTGGGTGATGCGGTGCGCCAGATCGTCCATCTCGCTGGGCATACTGTCCATCTCGGTCTTGATCATGGCGCAGGCTTCATCCACAAGGTCGATGGCCTTATCCGGCAGAAAGCGGTCAGTGATATAGCGGTCGGAAAGGGTGGCAGCGGCGATGAGGGCATTGTCGTTGATCTTTACGCCGTGGAACACCTCGTACCGCTCCTTCAGGCCGCGCAGAATGGAGATGGTGTCCTCCACGGTAGGCTCATCTACCTGCACCGGCTGGAACCGGCGCTCCAGTGCGGGGTCTTTTTTCAATATACTGGCGGTACTCGTCCAGCGTGGTTGCGCCGATGCAGTGCAGCTCGCCCCGGGCCAGCATGGGCTTGAGCAGGTTGCCTGCGTCCATGGCACCATCGGTCTTACCGGCACCCACGATGGTGTGCAGCTCATCAATGAAGAGGATGATCTGGCCCTCGCTCTTCTTGACCTCATTCAGAACGCTCTTCAAACGCTCTTCAAATTCGCCCCGGTACTTGGCACCGGCCACCAAAGCGCCCATGTCCAGGCTGAACACGGTGCGGTCTTTCAGGTTTTCGGGCACATCGCCGCGCACGATACGCTGCGCCAGACCCTCGGCGATGGCAGTTTTACCAACGCCAGGCTCGCCGATCAGGCAGGGGTTGTTTTTGGTCTTACGGGACAGGATACGGATCACATTGCGGATCTCCTGATCGCGTCCGATCACGGGGTCCAGCTTCTGCTTGCGGGCAAGCTCCACCAGATCCTGACCGTACTTCTGCAGCGCGTTGTAGGTGTCCTCCGGGTTATCGGTGGTCACCCGCTGGTTGCCGCGCACGGCGGTAAGCTGCTGTAAAAAGGCGTCCTTTTTCAGGTTAAAGGCGCGGAACAGCTCACCGGTGGTCTGGTCCTGCTCGTCCAGCAGACCAAGGAACAGGTGCTCCACACTGATGAAGTCGTCCTTCATGGCCTTGGCTTCGCGGGCGGCGGCGCTGAGCACCTTATCGGTTGCCTGCGAGATATAGACCTTATCGGGGTCACGGCCGGAGCCGGACACCCGGGGCAGCGCGGACAGCTTTTTCCGCCACGGCGGCGGCAAAGCTGCCGGGGTCAACATTCAGCTTTTGCAGCAGCTGAGGGATCAGGCCGTTCTCCTGCGCAGCCAGTGCGTGCAGCAGGTGGGCGGGCTCCAGCGCGTTGTGCTGGTACTCCACAGCCAGCTGCTGGGCTGCCTGCAAAGCCTCAAGGGTCTTTTGGGTATATTGATTGGTATTCATAAAGTCAAGCCTCCATTCATACCGGAAGGTTTATTTTAGCGGACGGATAAGTTCTTTGCTAACAACTCCGTGCCCGGCGGCGGCAGAGCCTTGCGTTGATTGTATCGATATTCTTCTTCATGGTCTTGCACACCTCCTGCGGGGCAGTTCGTTTTGTTTTTAGCACTCTATCTGCTCGACTGCTAAAAATATACTCCTGTCCACCTGCTTTGTCAATAGGGTTCACAAAAAGTTTGCCGAATTTACGCAAACCCATGCTTTTCTGCCCCGCAGAAACAAAAAAGCTCCCCTTTCGGGAGAGCTTGCATCGCATAGCGATGACTGAGAAGGTTCTTATTTCAGCGCTTCTTCCAGCACCTTCAGCAGGTGCGGGATATCCAGCGGCTTTGCGATGTGGCCGTTCATGCCCGCATTCAAGGCGTTCTGCTTATCCTCCTCAAAGGCGTTGGCGGTCATGGCAAAAATGGGGATGCCCGCCTTGCGGGGGTCGGGCAGGGCGCGAATGCGCCGGGTGGCTTCGTAGCCGTCCATGCGGGGCATCTGGATGTCCATCAGGATCAGGTCATACTGGCCGGGCGCAGCCTGCTCCATCTTTTCCACCGCTTCAACGCCGTCCTCGGCGGTGTCCACAAGGAAGCCCGCTTCCTTTAAGATCTCTATGGCGATCTCCCGGTTCAGGGCGTTGTCCTCCACCAGCAGCAGGCGCTTGCCGTCAAAGCTTGCCTTGGACGGCAGGGCAGGCGTCTGCTCCGGCTGCACCCGGAAGGGTTCTGCCAGCACCTTGCGCAGCTCCGAGAGGAACAGCGGCTTTTTCGCAGAAGGCGGTCACTCCAGCAGCGCGGGCTTCTTCCTCGATGTCGGCCCAATCATAGGCGGTCAGAATGATGATGGGCACATTTTGCCCGATCACCTTGCGGATCTGACGCACGGTCTCGATGCCGTTCATATCCGGGATGAGCCAGTCGATGATATACACGCTGAAAGCATCGCCCTGCTCCACGGCGTACTTGGTGCGGATGACCGCTTCCTTGCCGGAGATGGTCCACTCCGGGCGCATCCCGATCTTGGAAAGCATGGTGCTGACGCTCAGGCAGGTGTTGGTGTCGTCATCTGCCACCAGCGCCCAGCAGCCCTTCCAGCTGGGGCAGCTGCTTGATCTCCGCCTTCTGCCCACTGAGGGGGGAAGCAGAGGTTCACGATGAACTCGCTCCCCTTGCCCGGCTCGCTTTCAAGGGTGATGGTGCCGCCCATCAGATCCACAATGTTCTTGGTGATGGAAAGGCCCAGACCCGTGCCCTGAATGCCGCTGACAGTAGAATTCTCCTCCCGGGTGAACTCCTCAAAGATGTGCTTCTGGAACTCCTTGTTGATGCCGATGCCGTTATCCTTGATGCGGAACTCGTAGTTGCCGCAGCCCTTGGGCGCACCGGGCTTCTGGGCGATGCGGATGCTCACCATGCCGCCGGTGGGGGTGAACTTGATGGCATTGGAAAGGATGTTCAGCAGTACCTGGTTCAGCCGCAGCGGGTCGGTGATGATGTCCTCGTCCACCACGTCCATGGTGTCGATGAACAGCGACAGGCGCTTGGAGCTGATGTTGGGCTGGATGATGGAGCGTATATCGTGCACGAGATCCGGCAGGTGCACTGCCTTTTCCTCGATCTTTACCTTGCCGCTCTCGATGCGGCTCATGTCCAGCACATCGTTGACGAGGAGAGCAGGTGCTGGCTGGAAATAGAGATCTTTTTCAGGTAGTCCAGCACCTGTTCCTTATTATCAATATGGGTCGCCGCCAGCGAGGTGAAGCCGATAATGGCGTTCATCGGGGTGCGGATGTCGTGGCTCATGTTGAACAAAAACTCCCGCTTGGCGCGGTTTGCCGCTGCCTCGTGCCGGACAGCCTTTTCCAGCTTGCGGTTCTGCTCTTCCAGCTGGGCGTGATACTTCTGCTCCTGCTCCCTTTTTTGCTGCTCCGCTAGCTTCATGGAGCGGCGGCGCAGCGTTTGCAGCACTGCCACACAGATCAGATAAAGGATCAGCGTTGCCAGCAGTGTACTGCTGGAATTACGGAACACCGCTTTTTCGTTGATATAGATATACAGGTCAAAATTCTGTCCGTTGCTGTACATCCCGAAATAACAGCCGGAATTTGCCCAGTCGTGGGTATGGGTCAAGGTATCGGGCGCACCGGCCTTGCGGATGCCCTGCACCAGCGGGCTGTTCGTGGTGTACAGTCCGATGAGGCTCGGGTCGTTTGCGGCGATCACCTTGTTATCCTGCACGATAAAGATGGTGCCGCTGATGTTCTGCGGGTAGCCGTCCAGCACGCTCTGGATGGACAGGGCTGTGCCCTCCACAAACTCCGGCGGGGTCACCCGGTAAGCCAGCAGTATGGCATCCCCCTGCTGCGGCGCGGTGGGTGGCAACATCCACCGCCGTGCCATCCTGTAACAGAATGCGCTTGAGATAGGTCTTTTGCGGGTTTTGCAGCACGTTCAGCGCGGCTTTCTCCCGCAGCGACTCCGCAAACTGCGCATAGCCAACATTACCACTTGTATATTCACACAGTGCTTTTCCGTTTTCGTCCAGTACGGCAATGCCGGTAAGCCAGAGGGACTCCGTTTCTGCCCGGAGGCTTTCGGGGTCGTAGAGGTCTAAGGCATCATTTTCAGCCAGCTGCCGCACCGCCACCGCCATCCGGCGCAGCGCCTTTGCGGTGATGGTGTCGTTATGTTTTTCGAAGCTGGTGGACTGCACCTTTACAAAGCTGATGGTGCGGGCAAAGTAATCCTCGGTAGCACGTATGGACTCCTGCCCGGAGAAGAGGGTCACTGTCAGCAAAAGCAGCACGCCCATCAGCAGATAGAGCGCCGCCATCCGCATATTGGGAGTGAACGTTTTCTTTTTACGGTTCAAGGGCGTCCACCTCCAGATATTTTTCCGGGTCCGGCAGATACCTGCCTACGATCTGCTTCATCGTGCCGTCGGCGCGCATGGCGGCAAAGGTCTTGGTCAGCTGTTCGTCCAGCCCGCGGGTGTCGTTCAGCGCAAAAGCCACGCCGATGCCGGTGACCAGCAGCGGCTCTTCCAGAATGCGGAAATCGGCATTGCAATCCTGCATATACTGCAAAATGGCAGTCTCGTGGGCGGCAACGGCGTCCACATAGCCGCAGTTCAGCATAGCGTACTGCACGCTGCGGTCCTCGGTGCTCAGCACTTCGCCCAGCTGCGGGATGCGGGGTCGGTACCGGCAAGGAAAATTTCTTCCGGCTTGGTGGTGCTTTTGCACCATCATGGTCTTGCCCGCAAGGTCGGCAAGCGTTTCAATGCCGCTGTCCGCATTGACCGCCACCACCACCTGACGGCTGACCATATACGGCCCTGCCCAGCGGTACAGCTGCTCCCGCCCGTCCATGGAAAAGCAGCCCCAGATGCAGTCGATGGCACCGCTTTCCACCAGATTGGTTTTCTGCTCCCAGTCAATGATCTCGATCTGCACCGCATACCCCATGCGGGCAAAGGCTTCGGTGGCAATGTCCACATCAATGCCGGTGGGGGTGCTGTCATTGCTCAGGTAGACAAAAGGCGGGTAGGAATCGCTGCCCACCGTAAGTTCGGGCAGCGCTGCCGCCTCCTGCGTTTTGCCGCAGGCGGTCAGCCCGGCTGCCGCTGCCGCCGCGCACACTTTTAAAAAAGGTGCGGCGGGGTATTTTATGGTTGGATCTCTGGTTTGTCACGCGTAGTTGCCCTCACATTACCATTGTAAAATTTCCTGCTTCAGTTCCCCCTGCACGTCCAACAGACACTGCAGCAGCAGCGGGTTGAAGGCGCCGCACTCGCCGTTCGTGATCATCTGGACAGCCGTTTCGTGCGGGAAAGCCTTTTTATAGCATCGTTCGCTGGTCAGCGCGTCATACACATCCGCCATGGAGACCAGCTGTGCGCTGATGGGGATATCGTCCCCTTTCAGCCCGTCCGGGTAGCCCTTGCCGTCCCAGCGCTCGTGGTGCCAGCGGGCGATCTCGTAGGCAGTCTGCAAAAGCGGCTGATCTGCAAAGCTTTCGGTCTTTTGCAGCATCTCTGCGCCCAGCATACTGTGGGTCTTGATCACCGCAAATTCCTCTGCGGTCAGCCTGCCGGGCTTATTCAGGATGGCTTCGTCAATGCCTATTTTGCCAATATCGTGCAGCGCCGACGCCAGCGGGATATCATCCTGCTGCTCCGGGGGGTCAGGTCGTAGCGGCTGGTCAGCTCCATCAGTCGGTGCAGCAGCGTCTCGGTGATGACGCGGATGTGCCGCACATGAGAGCCGGACTCGCCGTTGCGGAACTCCACGATCTGGCTCAGCACGCCTACCAGCACATCGGTGTTCTTTTTCGCGGGCGCGGATCTGGTCGGACACCATCTGCACCAGCCGCCGCTGCTTGGCATACAGCTTGATGGTGTTGACCACCCGGCGGTAGACGATCTTGGCGTCAAAGGGGCGGCTGACGTAATCGCTTGCGCCCAGCTCATACGCCTTGCGGATGGCTTCTTCCGAGTCGTCGCTGGAGATCATGATCACCGGCACATCCTCGATGGTGTGGTTGGTGTTCATGGTGCGCAGCACCTCAAAGCCGTCCATGACCGGCATATTGATATCCAGCAGCACCAGCGAGATCTGCCCCGCCTTTTCCCGCAGCAGCTCCAGACACTGTTTGCCGTTCCCGGCTTCCAGAATACGGTAGTCCTCGCCCAGAATGCCGGTAAGCATCATGCGGTTCATCATGGCATCGTCCACCAGCAGGATGACGGGCTTTTCCTCCAAGACTTGCTCCTGAGCCGCCAGACGGCTGCCCTGCGCATCCACCGCCACGGCGTCGTTGTGGTTTTTGGCCTGATACATCAAAAGGTCTGCCCGGCGCACCACGTTCTCCATGGGGTCGGCAAGGGTCTGCATCGCGCCGCCGATGCTCAGCGAAAGCCGGAAGTGAGGGTAGCCCGGCACCACAGCCTTTTGCACGGCATCGCGGATCTGCTCCAGCTTTGTCTTGAGGTAATCTGCCGGGATGCCGGACAGCACCAGCAAAAACTCATCGCCGCCGTAGCGGATCAGCAGATCCGTCTCCCGGATGCAGCTGCGGATGGTCTTTGCAACGGCTTCCAGCGCCAGATCTCCGGCGTGGTGGCCGTAGGTATCGTTGCAGATCTTGAAATCGTCGATATCCATCAGAGCGATGCCCGCCGGCCCGAGGTTATTGCGCACCACTTCCTCGTAATAGCGGCGGTTGTAGGTGCCGGTCAAAGCGTCATGGTTCAGCCGCTGCCGGTAGCGCTCTTCTTTTTCCATGCTCCGGGCAGTAGTCTGGGCAAACTGCTCCTTCTGCTCCTCCATCTGCTGCATCATCCGCAGCAGATTATGGTTGGCGGTTTCCAGCGCCTCCCGCTGGGTACGGTTCTGCTGTTCCAGCTTTTCCCGCAGCTCCATATAGGGGGTGATATCCGTGATAGTGCCCACGATATAGCCATCGCCGTGCCATTCCACCCGGTTGGCAGCACTGGAGACCCAGCGGTAGCCGTTTTTGCCCAACATCCGGAAGATGTTGTCGCCCTCCTGTGCGTAAGTCGCGCTGTTTTCCGCGTTCCGGTAGCGCAGCCCGTCCGCCATATCATCCGGGTGCAGCAGCGCGGTGTAGCGGTTATCGAACCTTGCCGCAAATTCTTCCCGCTCCCAGCCCAGTATCTCCAGAAAACGGTCACTGACATAAGCAAACGGATAGCCGTTTTCAGGATCCTCTGCGCAGCAGTGAAAGCCGCCCGGTATATTCTGTGCATAGCGTTCCAGCCGCAGAAGTCCTTTTTTTATCGTCTCGCCTGTTTCCATCTGGTTTTCCCTGTCTCTTTCTCTGTGTACCGCACCTTGACAGCACGCGGTACACCCTGTTGCCGCAATTTACCTTCCTATGATGCCCCGATTTTGGGCATACTATAACATTTTGATTTTATCATCAAAACCGCCTAGATGCAAGCATTTTTTGCCAGTTTTGCCAATGGAGTGGCAAGTAAAATGTATCAGAAAAAGTTACAAGGGCAGCGGGCTCGCCCGGGATACACCCTTCCGTCTGCTCACTGCGTTCGCATCCACCTTCCCCAAAGGGGACGGCTTTTGGCAATGCCGTAAAGTTGCCCGCCACCACGAAAGCCGTCCCCTTGGGGAAGGTGGCTTGACGCAAAGCGGCAAGACAGAAGGGGTATCGTTGCAGCAAAAAAGCCGCCGCACAAAAAGTGCAGCGGCTTTGCGGGGTGTCACCTCACAGCCAGCGCTCAGAGATGATCCACCACATACCGGGCAGATTGATCCGACCCAGCAGATGCTCCAATACGATCAGCATGGTATTCTCCTTTCAGACCGTCCGTTTCAGCCGAACAGCCCCTTCAGTAAAAAAAAACAGAAGCAGCTTCGTCAAGCTGCCGCCGCCCAAAAAGGCCGAGCAGCGGCCCAAGGCCTTGAAACATGGAAGGTTTGCTCCTTTCGTTTCTTTCCGTCCCGGCTGCTGCCGGGTGCCGGTCTGCCTTATATACGAACCAGCCCGCCGCAGGATTGCAAATACCATGGTGGTAAATATTGGGAAGAATCAATTCAAATCGTTTCTATTGCACAAGGTCAGCATCCTCGCCCTCTCAGTCGTCGCTGCGCGATGCCAGATTCCCCCTTTTGTCGCTGCGCGACATCTTCCCCGGCCGGGGACGTCGGCCCTCAAAGTGGGAGCCCTTGGCAGTCCACGCAAACTTCATCTCTTTGCCAAGGTCTCTCCCTTTGGGAGAGGTGTCACCGTAGGTGACGGAGAGGGCGAGCCCGCTGAAATTATTCGCAGCTGCCGTATGCCTTTACGACCCCTTCCGTGAAAAAGTTGCTCAGAAACGCCCGCAGGCGTTTCTGAGCAAAAATCAAAATACTATTTCCGCTGCAACGACGACGACCGCCGCCAGTGGCGGAAACAGGGAGGAGTTGTTGGGGCAGCGGCCAGCAAGATGCGAGTGCCGCCCAAGGCACGATGCGGATGCTGGGTGCCGCAACCCGGAAGAAGCGGCGCACATTCCGAATCGTCTTACTTAAAACGCTTCCATGCCGGGGTAGACGGCGCTTTCGCCCAGCTGCTCCTCAATGCGCAGCAGCTGATTGTACTTTGCCATACGCTCGGTGCGGCTGGGTGCACCGGTCTTGATCTGGCAGGTGTTCAGCGCCACAGCCAAGTCCGCAATGGTGGTGTCCTCGGTCTCGCCGGAGCGGTGGGAGCTGATGGCGTTGTAACCGGCCTTGTGTGCCATCTTGATGGCTTCCAAAGTCTCGGAGACAGAGCCGATCTGGTTCAGCTTGATCAGGATGGCATTGCCCGCACCCAGCTGAATGCCCTTTGCCAGACGCTCGGTGTTGGTCACGAACAGATCATCGCCCACCAGCTGCACCTTGCCGCCCAGCTCGTGGGTCATCTGCTGCCAGCCTTCCCAGTCCTCTTCGTCCAGACCGTCCTCGATGGAGATAATGGGGTACTTTTCCACAAGGCTCTTCCAGTGTGCGATCAGCTCGGCAGAGGTGAACTCGGTGCCCGCCTTGGGCAGCTTGTAGAAGCCCTTGCCCTTTGGGGCTCTTCCACTCGGAAGCGGCGGCATCCATCGCCAGCATAAAGTCCTTACCCGGCAGATAGCCCGCCTTTTCGATGGCTGCCAGAATGGTCTCAATGGTCTCCTCATCGCTGGAAAGGTTGGGCGCAAAGCCGCCCTCATCGCCCACGGAGGTAGCCAGACCCTTGGCCTTCAGGATGGAAGCCAGCGCATGGAATACCTCTGCGCACCAGCGCAGCGCCTCCTTGAAGGAGGGTGCGCCCACCGGCATGATCATGAACTCCTGCGTATCCACCGTGTTGGCGGCGTGTGCGCCGCCGTTCAGGATGTTCATCATGGGCACGGGCAGGCGGTTGCCGTTTACACCGCCCAGAAAACGGTACAGCGGCATTTCCAGCGAAGCGGCTGCTGCGCGGCAGGCTGCAATAGACACCGCCAGAATGGCGTTTGCGCCCAGATTGGATTTATCCTTGGTGCCGTCGGCCCGGATCATGGCGGCGTCGATGGCGTAGATGTCGGAAGCATCCATGCCCACCACTGCGTCCGCGATGACCGTGTTGATGTTCTCCACTGCCTTGGTCACGCCCTTGCCCAGATAACGGCCCTTATCGCCGTCCCGCAGCTCCAGTGCCTCAAACTCGCCGGTGGATGCGCCGGAAGGTGCACAGCCGCGTGCCACGGTGCCGTCGGCCAGCGTGATCTCCGCTTCCACAGTGGGGTTGCCGCGGGAGTCCAGAATCTCGCGGCCTACAACAGATTCAATTTCCAGATAATTCATCTTGAAACCCTCCTGAATATCATTTTTTTCTCTCCCATACTGCCCGGGCGGGCAGACGGGGAACTGCTCTATTTAGGTGGTTATATATAACTAACCGCCAATATCCTACCACGCTTTGCGCCCCGGCGCAAGAGCCGGTGCGTATGTTTGCAGACCTAAATTTTTAACGGGAACGCAAACCGCCGTGGAAAACCCGTTTACAGTCTGCCCTCTTGCGCCAGCGGGGATACGTTATGCTTACCATGTGTTTTTTATATGGCAGATATACCAAAAATTCTCTTTACTTTTTGGCAGTTCAGTTCTATACTGGTTGCGGCATTTACGCTGTTTTCCCATTTATAGTCGTTATAGAGGAGGATTTTTGCAATGAATAAGGATCTGACGGTGGGCAAGCCGTCACAGGTATTGTGGCAATTCTGTCTGCCCATGTTTGGCAGCATCATTTTCCAGCAGCTGTACAACATCGCCGACAGTCTGGTGGCAGGCAAGTTCATCGGCGAGAATGCACTGGCGGCGGTGGGCAACAGCTATGAGATCACCCTGATCTTCATCGCCTTTGCCTTCGGCTGCAATATGGGCTGCTCGGTCATCGTGTCCCGCTACTTCGGCGCAAAGTATTACGGCGCGATGACCACCGCGGTCTACACCTCCCTCATCGGCTCTGCCGTGCTGTGCGCGGTGCTGATGGGCATCGGTCTGCTGGGCTGCGACGCCCTGCTGGAACTCATCAATACCCCGGAGGAGATCCTTGCGGATTCCGCGCTGTATCTGGACATCTACATTTGGAGCCTGCCCTTTGTGTTCTTCTACAACATTGCCACCGGCATCTTCTCTGCCCTTGGCGACAGCAAGACCCCCTCTCTACTTCCTTGCCGTCTCTTCTTTGTCCAACATTGGCGTGGACATCCTGTTCGTCGCCGGTTTCAAGATGGGCATTGCCGGTGTGGCATGGGCCACCTTCCTGTGTCAGGATGTCAGCTGCGTGCTGGCCATGGTGGTGGTGTTCCGCCGCATCCGCGCTTTCCACACCGAGGGTCATGTGCAGCTGTTCTCGTGGAATATGCTGGGCAAGGTGGCCGTGGTGGCTGTGCCCAGCATCCTGCAGCAGAGCTTTGTCTCGGTAGGCAACATCATCCTGCAGAGCATCATCAACACCTTTGGTGCCAGCGTCATTGCAGGCTACTCTGCCGCCGTCAAGCTGAACAACATGGTCATCACCTCCTTTACCACCTTGGGCAACGGCATCTCCAACTACACCTCCCAGAACATGGGTGCCGGTAAGATGGACCGCGTGAAGGAAGGCTTTGGCGCAGGCCGCAATCTGGTGTGGCTGCTGTGCGTGCCGCTGGTGGTGCTGTACTTCTTCTTTGGCCGCTTTTTGCTGCTGCTGTTCATGAACGACCCGCAGGGCCCCGCCATTGACACCGGTATGCTGTTTTTGCGCATCCTCTCCCCCTTCTACTTTGTGGTCTCCGCCAAGCTGGTGGCGGACGGCATCCTGCGCGGCTGCGGCCTGATGGTGCGGTTTATGATCGCCACCTTCACCGACCTGATTTTGCGCGTGGGCATTGCCGCCGTGCTCAGCGCCACCGCGCTGGGCTCCACCGGCATCTGGATGGCATGGCCTGTGGGCTGGTGCATCGGCACGGCGCTTTCCATGGTGTTCTACGTCACCGCCATCCGCAAGGCACTGGCAGAGCCGGTGGCTGTTGCCGAGGCTGAGGGACAGGCCGCAGAGACCCGCGCCGAGGCCGAATTTGCCGCCGACGCCGAGATGGAGACCCTGTAACCATTTTGCAACCTGTGAATCTGTTTCATTTCACAGATAAACAAAATGAACAATTTGAAATAGTGCACAAAAACGCGTTTTAATTTTTTTGTGTAAAGTATCAACAAAGCCGAGAAAATGCGCCCAAAAGTATGGACGGTTTGTGAATTGCGGATTTGAACCCAGATAGCTATAATAACAGACAAGAACAGAAGCAAGGCCGCTTTAGAGGGGAAGGGCCTTGCTTCCGTTTTTATCAATTTATCTTATAAAACACTCCGAAGGAGGAGATTTTTATGAAAAAGATGATCACTCGTCGTCAGTTCATGGCTGCTGCCGGTGTTGTTGCCGCAGCAAGCGCTCTGACTGCCTGCGGCGGTTCTTCCGCAAGCACTGCCGCTCCTTCTGCTGCCGGTTCTACCGCTGGTTCCGCTGCTGCTTCCGGCAGCACTATCAAGGTGGGTGTGATGGGCCCCTTGACCGGTGACGCTTCCGTTTACGGTCAGGCTGTTGTAAACGGTGCCAGCCTGTACATGAAGCAGGTCAATGCCGATGGCGGTGTCAACGGCAAGCAGCTGGAGATCATCACCATGGACGAGCAGGGCGATGCTACGCAGGCTGTCACCTGCTTTACCAAGATGGTGGATCAGGGCATCACCGCTTTGGTGGGCGATGTTACCACCACCCCGACGCTGGCTGTCGCCGCTGAGAGCGCCGATTACAATATGCCCATGATCACCGCCTCCGCCACTGCCGAGGCAGTTACCTACGATGCCGAGACCGACACCGTGAACGCCAACGTGTTCCGTGCAACCTTCACCGACCCGTTCAGGGCATCAAGATGGCTGACTACGCTTACAAGAAGCTGGGCTACACCAAGGCAGCCGTTATCTTCCAGAAGGGCGCTGACTACAACGAGGGTCTGGCCGAGAATTTCGTGACCGAGTTCGAGCCTGGGCGGCACCGTTGTCGATCAGGAGAGCTACTCTGAGGGCGATGTGGACTACAAGACCCAGCTGACCACCATTCTGGGCAAGGATCCCGAGGTGGTGTTCTGCCCCAACTACTATCAGGAAATTGGTCAGATCCTTGCGCAGGCCGAGAGCGTTGGCCTGAATGTTCCCTTCCCGGGCGGCGACGGCTGGGATGGTCTGGAGGGCTACGCTACCGCCGACCAGCTGAGGGATGCTTACTTCTGCGCCAACTACGCAAAGGGCTCCAACCCCGACTTTGAGAACGCCTACAAGGCTGAGTACGGCGAGGAGTACCCCGATGGCTTTGCACCTCTGGGCTACGATGCAGCCATGACCGTTGTGTACGGCATCAAGGCAGCTGAGGAGCAGGGTCTGGAGGCTGGCTCTGACGAGTACAAGCAGGCCGTCATCGACGCCATTGCCGGCGGCACCATCGAGGGCATCACCGGCACCTTTACCTTCGACGAGCACCACAATCCCGTCAAGCAGACCGCTATCCTGTGCTTCGACGGCGCAACCCCCATGCTGAAGGAAATGTTCTGATCTGCGCCGTTCCATCCACCGGTGATGGAGCCGCCCGCACAGAGCAAACCCCATGATTTTCTGGAGAACGCCGGAACAGCTTTTTTCTGGTCAGGCGTTCTCCGTTTTTATATCAAAAAGTGTAAACGCCGCAAAGAAAGGAAGTATCCAACCATGACAGTGTTCTTTAGCCAGCTGATCAACGGCTTGTCCCTTGGCAGCATCTATGCACTGATCGCACTGGGCTACAGCATGGTGTACGGCATTATCCTGCTGCTGAACTTTGCCCACGGCGATGTCATCATGGTGGGCGCATACATGTCGTGGTTCGTCATGAACCAGCTGGGTCTTGGCCCGGTCACCGCTGTGTGCGCCACCATCATCACCTGTACGCTGCTGGGCGTGGTGATCGAAAAAGATCGCCTACACCCCCTGCGCAGCGCACCCCGCATCTCGCTGCTGATCACCGCCATTGGTGTCTCCTTCTTTCTGGAGTACACGGCAGAACTGATCCTCGGCTCGGGTGCAAAGGTGATCCCCGCCTACTACACCAATCAGACCTTCCGTCTGGGCAAGGTGCCGCTGGGTCTTACTTCGATCATCACGCTGGTGGTCACCGTGCTGTCCATGCTGGTGCTCACCTTTCTGGTGCAAAAGACTAAGCTTGGCAAGGCCATGCGCGCCGTTTCGGAGGATATGGATGCTGCCCGCCTGATGGGCATCAACGTCAACAGCACCATTTCCTTTACCTTTGCCGTGGGCTCGGCGCTGGCGGGCATCGGCAGCGTGCTGTACTGCTGCTCCTACCCGCAGGCTACCCCCACCATGGGCTCCATGCTGGGTCTGAAGGCCTTTATCGCCGCCGTGCTGGGCGGCATCGGTTCCATTCCGGGTGCCATGATCGGCGGCATTGCCATCGGCCTGTGCGAGTGCTTTGTTTCCGCCATCGGCCTTTCCGCCATGGAAGGACGCTGTTACGTTTGCAATTCTGATCATCGTGCTGCTGGTCAAGCCCACGGGCTTCCTTGGCCGCAAGGTGCAGGAAAAGGTGTAAGGGGGCATAACGATGAATACCAAACGTAAGACCATCAAAATGCCCGTGCGCTACCTGATGAATGTCGTGCTGGTGGGGCTGCTGTTCGTGGGGCTTTCCTTCCTCACCCAGAATGTGCTGTCCACCTACCAGACCAAGGTGCTGCTGACCGTGGGCATCAACATCATTCTGGCTGTCTCGCTGAACGTTGCCACCGGTTATCTGGGGCAGCTGCCGCTGGGTCACGCCGGTTTTATGGCCGTGGGTGCCTACACCTGCGCGCTGTTTACGAAGTATTCCAACCTGCCCAAAGGCGTTGCCTTTGTTATCGGTGTGGTGGTGGCATGGATCATGGCCGGGCTGTTCGGGGTGCTCATCGGCATCCCCGCCCTGCGCCTGACCGGCGACTATCTGGCCATCCTGACGCTGGGCTTTGGCGAGATCATCCGCATCACCTTGAACAACATTGATGATGTGCTGGGCTTCAAGCTGTTCTACGGCGCAAAGGGCCTGAAGAACATCCCCAAGTACTCCAACTACTGGAATGTATTCCTGTGTGTGGTCATCACCTGCTTTTTGATCCACGCCATGATGAAGAGCCGCCACGGCCGTGCCGTGCTGGCCATCCGCGACAACGAGATCGCCGCCGAAAGCTGCGGCATCCAGACTACCTATTATAAGGTGATGGCCTTTGCCTTCTCCGCCGCCTTTGCAGGCTTGGCGGGTGGCCTGTACGCCTGCTATCTGGGCGTGCTGGATCCCTCCACCTTCGGCTTTATGAAGTCCATCGAAATTCTGGTCATGGTGGTGCTGGGCGGCATGGGCTCCATGCTGGGCTCCATCCTGTCCGCTACCGTGCTGACCATCCTGCCCGAGGCGACCCGCAGCTTTGAGAGCTACCGCATGGTGGTCTACTCGCTGGTGCTGGTGCTGATGATGATCTTCCGCCCGGGCGGACTGCTGGGCAGCTACGATTTCTCCCTGAGCCGCATCGTGGAAAAGGCCGTGAACGGCGAACTGTTCCGCAAACATACCAAAAAGGAGGCCGCTGACCATGAGTGAGTTCAAGACCAGACTGCACAGTGTTCCCTCCGGCGGTTTTCTGACCGATCGCGACAAGGACAAAAAGCCCATTCTGGATGTGCGTGAGCTGGGCATCGACTTTGGCGGCCTGACCGCCGTGGACAACTTTAACCTGATGATCGGCCGCAACGAGATCGCCGGTCTGATCGGCCCCAACGGCGCAGGCAAGACCACCGTGTTCAACCTGCTCACCAACGTCTATCAGCCCACCCGCGGCTCCATCCTGATCGACGGGATGCCTACCGCCGGGAAAAAGACCTATCAGGTCAACCGCATGGGCGTGGCGCGCACCTTCCAGAACATCCGTCTGTTCAAGGAGCTGAGCGTCATCGATAACATCAAGGTGGGTCTGCACGAGTCTATGAAGTATAATCTGGCGTCCTCCCTGCTGCGGATGCCGAACTACTGGAAAGAGGAAAAAAAGTGCACCGAGCGTGCGCTGGAACTGCTGGACATCTTCCACATGGCAGACCTTGCCAACGCGCAGGCCGGCAGCCTGCCCTACGGCGCACAGCGCCGGTTGGAGATCATGCGCGCACTGGCTACCGGCCCGAAGCTTCTGCTGCTGGACGAGCCTGCCGCCGGTATGAACCCTCCGAGACGGCCGAGCTGACCGAGACCATCCGCCGCATCCGCGACGAGTTCAACATTGCCGTGCTGCTCATTGAGCACGATATGAGCCTTGTCATGGGCATCTGCGAGGGCATTGCGGTGCTGAACTTTGGCCGCATCATCGCCAAAGGCACCCCGGACGAGATCCGCGATAACCCGCAGGTCATTGAGGCCTATCTGGGCAAAAAAGGAGGGCTGAGCCATGGCTGATACATTACTGAAGGTGGACGGCATCAACGTCTACTACGGCAACATCCACGCCGTAAAGGATATCTCTTTCACCGTCAACGCAGGCGAGATCGTCACCCTGATCGGTGCCAACGGCGCGGGCAAATCCACCACCCTGAAAACCATTTCCGGCCTTTTGAAGCCCCGCACCGGCGATGTGCTGTACAAGGGCAAGAGCATCAAGGGCGTGCGTGCCCACAAGATCGTGGAGAGCGGCCTTGCACAGGTGCCGGAGGGACGCCATGTGTTCCTGCACATGACAGTGGACGAGAACCTTGATATGGGCGCCTACACCCAGCCCGCTTCCACCATCGCCGCCAACAAGGAAAAGGTGTTCACCCTGTTCCCCCGCCTGAAGGAGCGCCGCAAGCAGCTGGCGGGCACCATGTCCGGCGGCGAACAGCAGATGCTGGCCATGGGGCGTGCGCTCATGAGCAACGCTTCCATGCTGATGCTGGACGAGCCTTCCATGGGTCTTTCGCCGCTGCTGGTGCAGGAGATCTTTGACATCATCCGCGACATCCACAAGGAAGGCATGACCATCCTGCTGGTCGAGCAGAATGCGCAGATGGCGCTTTCGGTGGCCGACCGCGCCTATGTGCTGGAGACCGGCCGCGTGGTCATGGACGGCACCGGTGCCGAGCTGCTGACCAACGAGCGCGTCCGCAGCGCCTATCTGGGCGGGTAAACGGAACGATTGAAAATATCCTCCGCTTTGCTCTGGATATCTTCAGCGGAAAATTATTTTAAATTTGCCAATCGGGAAAATCTGCGGATTTTCCCGATTGACTTTTTTTTCACGGAGGGCCGCGGCGGCAAATGGCATTTTTCCTTACGACCCCTTTTTGTGAAAATGCGTTTGGAGCACTCCGCAGAGTGCGACAAACGCGAAATTTAAAATGATTTTTCCGCTAAAAATGGCTAGAGTGCAACGACGACGACAGCCGCCAGCGGCGGAAACAGGGAGGAGTTGTTGGGGCAGTGGCCAGCAAGACGCAAGTGCCGTTCAAGGCACGATGCGGATGCTGGGTGCCGCAACCCGATAGCGGAAGCCATTCTAAATCGTCCATGATGAAAAGACAGTGCGGCGCAAAGAGTTCTGTCGCGCCGTCTTTTTCCTGCTATCACTTTACTTTCGTAAAAAAATGTGCCATAATGGGTGCAGTATTCCGGCTTTGCAAAAGCCACGCCCCGGCTAGGGAAAGCGGGGCACAAACCACACAGAATGAGGGGTAAACGTTATGAGCAAGATCATCATCCCGGCAAACTACAAACCCGCGCTGAACCTGTACGACACCCAGCGCGCCATCGGCACGGTAAAGCGGCTGTTTGCCGATACCCTGTGCGCCACACTGAACCTGTACCGCGTGTCTGCTCCGCTGTTTCTGGAAGCATCCACCGGTCTGAACGACGACCTGAACGGTGTCGAGCGCAAGGTTACCTTTGATATCAAGGAAAGCGGCATTGAGGCACAGGTGGTGCAGTCACTGGCAAAGTGGAAGCGCAAGGCGCTGAAGGACTACGGTTTCCGCGTGGGCAAGGGCCTGTACTGCGATATGAACGCCATCCGCCGGGACGAGGAGCTGGATAACCTCCACTCGGTCTATGTGGATCAGTGGGACTGGGAAAAGATCATCACGGTGGAGGACCGCAACGAGACCTACCTGAAAAACGTGGTGCGCTGCATCGTGTCTGCGGTGGGCGCCACCGAGATGAACCTGCACGCCATGTTCCCCAGCTGCAGGATCTGCCCCTGCACACCCCCAACGTGACCTTTGTGACGGCGCAGGAGCTCGAGGACAAGTACCCCGATCTGACCCCGAAGGAGCGGGAGAATGCCTTTGTCAAGGAGAACGGCACCACTTTCCTGATGAAGATCGGTGCACCCCTGCGCAGCGGCAAGCCCCATGACGGCCGTGCCCCGGACTACGACGACTGGGATCTGAACGGCGACCTGCTGTTCTGGAACGACCCGCTGCAGTGCAGCTACGAGCTGAGCAGCATGGGCATCCGCGTCAGCCCGGAGAGCATGGACAGGCAGCTGACCATGGCGGGCTGCGATGACCGCCGCACCCTGCCCTTCCACAAGGCAGTGCTGGCTGGCGAACTGCCCTACACCATTGGCGGCGGCATCGGCCAGAGCCGCCTGTGTATGCTGCTGCTGGGCAGTGCCCACATCGGCGAAGTCCAGGCCAGCGTCTGGGACGAGGACACCCGAGAGGCCTGCGCCAAGGCCGGCATCCCGCTGCTGTAAGTATTTTTGATTTCGCTTTTTTTTTATAAAAAAACAAGAAGGGACAGCCTGCGGGCTGTCCCTTCTTGTTTTTTATCCTATTAGTTCTGCTTTTTCCAGCGGCGCATGACGCCCATGCCCAGTGCATAGGGGCCGGTGTGCACCGCAATGGTGCAGCCGATCTGCAATAGCCCTACCTCACATTGTGCGCCGGGGTACTTGGCGCGCAGGGCGGCACGGGTCTGCATCCACAGACGCTTGCCCTCGTCGGCATCGTAACCGTAGCCCACCGTAATGCGGTAGTCATCCGGGGTGCCGCCGTGGGCATCCAGATAGTTCATCAGCTGTTCCAGTGCCTTTTCAAAGCTCTTCTGCCGGCCGCGGGCTACGCCGCCGGAGAAGATCTCGCCCTCCTTGAACAGGATCATGGGCTTCAGCCCCAGCATATTGGCGGCGCGGCCGGTCACCTTGCCGATGCGCCCGCCCTTGATGAGGTAGTCCAGATCACCCACGGTGAAGAAGATCTGGTTGGTGGATTTTTCCGCTTCCAGCCAAGTCACAGTCTCGTCCAAGGTGCAGCCTGCATCCCGCATGGCCACGGCATTTTCCACCATGGTGGATTCGGTCACGGTGGCGGCGGCAGAGTCGATGACCTCGATGCGGGCATCGGGGTAGTCCTCCAGCACCAGATCCCGGGCGTTGCGGGCGCTGCCCACGCAGCCGCTCATTTTGCCGGTGAACACCAGACACAGTACAGCCCGACCCGCCTCGGCGTGTGCGCGGAAGGTCTTTTCAAAGTCCTCGATAGAGGCCAGACTGGTCTTGGGATAGGCCGCCGGGTTATCTACCATGAACTGATAGAAGTCCCGCACGGGGATCTCCAGCCCTTCCTTGCGGTAATGCTCGCCGTCCAGCGATACATAAAAGGGCACGACCTCGATGCCAAGCTGCTTGGCGGTGTCCAGCGTCAGGTCGCAGGCGCTGTCGGTAATGATATCAAACATCTGTGACGCTTCCTTTTCTGAAACTCAGGGGCTGCTTTTGGCGGCAGCTCAGCCGCGGTGGATGTAGGCTTCGCGCTCTGCGCCCACCGAGATATAGGTGATCTTGCAGCCCACAGCCTTTTCCAGATACTCCACATAATCGCGGGTCTGCTGGGGCAGATCCTCCCACTTGCGGGCTGCGGTGATATCGCAGTGCCAGCCGGGCAGGTACTCCACCACGGGCTGTGCGGTATCCAGTGCTTCACCCATGGGGAAGCGGGTGGTGGTGGTGCCGTCGGTCAGCTTGTAGGCGGTGACCATGGGGATCTTTTCCATGTAGTCCAGCACATCCAGCAGAGTCAGAGCGACCTCATCGCAGCCCTGGCAGAACACGCCGTAGCGGCTTGCCACCACGTCGATGGGACCCACGCGGCGGGGACGGCCGGTGGCTGCGCCGTACTCGTGGCCGGCCTCACGCAGAGCGTGCTTCTCTTCCTCGGTCATGGCCAGTTCAGCGGCGAAGGGGCCGTCGCCCACGCAGGAGGAATAGGCTTTCATGACACCGATGGAGTTGTGCAGCTTGTGGCCGGGGATACCGGCACCGATGGGTGCATAAGCACCGATAACGTTGGAAGAGGTGGTGTAGGGGTAGATGCCAAAGTCGATATCGCGCAGTGCGCCCAGCTGTGCCTCAAACAGCACCTTCTTACCGGCTGCATCGGCATCGGCCAGATACTGACCCACATCGCAGATATAGTCCTTGAAGATGGCGGCATACTTTTCGAGCCATGCCCACATCTCGTCCACGCTGATGGGCGCTGCGTTATAGCTGCCCTCCATGACCAGATTCTTGGAATCCACCATGGTGACCAGACGCTTCTTCACAGCGTCGTCCAGATGCAGCAGGTCGCCCATGCGCAGGGTCTTTTTCATGTACTTGTCGCCGTAAGCGTAGGCGATGCCGCGCTTGGTGGAGCCGAACTGAGCGCCGGTCTTGGACAGGCGTGCTTCCTCCAGACCATCCTGCTCCACATGGTAGGGCATGGTGATGGTTGCGCGGTCGGAGATCTTCAGGTTTTTGGGGGTGATCTCAATGCCCTGCTCGCGCAGCTTATTGATCTCGCCGTCCAGATGATGCGGGTCGATGACCATGCCGCCGCCCATAACGCAGACAACGTCGGGGCGCAGAATGCCAGAGGGAATCAGGTTCAGGACGAATTTGCCGCGCTCGTTTTTAACGGTATGGCCTGCGTTGTTGCCGCCCTGATACCGTGCAACGATGTCATACTCCGGCTGATCAGGTCGACCATGCGGCCCTTGCCCTCATCGCCCCAGTTGATACCCGTAATTGCAGTAAGCATAATAAATGACCTCTTTATCCTTTTTTTCAAAAGACAGCCTTTTCCGTGCACCTTGCCCGGGATACGCTACCTTGGGTAAAACGCACCGGTTTGCTGCCCTTGCGGCACGCACCAATGCTATTATAGTATAGCACAGTCTGCCGCGCAAAAAAGGGGCTGTTGTAAAATACAACGCCCCTTTTATACAGATACATCCGATTGACAAAACAGCCGCCCGGTCTGCCCGGACGGCTGCTTTGCACGGAAAAGCGCTTTTTCCGCACGCCCGTTTTACTGGATAAAGCCCACGAACACCGGGCAGAGCACGGCGGTCATGATACCGGCCACAGCAACGGAAAGGCCGCTCATCGCGCCTTCCACTTCGCCCATTTCCAGGGCCTTGCTGGTGCCCACGGCATGGGCCGCAGTGCCGATGCCCACGCCCTTGGCAATGGGGTCGGTGATGTGGAACAGCTTGCACACGGTCTCGGCCAGCAGGGCACCCACGATGCCGGTGACGATCACGATGGCACCGGTCAGCGCCGCAATGCCGCCCAGCTCTGCGGCCACGTCCATGCTGATGGCGGTGGTCACGGACTTCGGCAGCAGGGTGGCGTACTGCTCCTGGGTCAGGTCCATCGCCAGTGCCAATGCAAAGGCGCTGCCCAGACTGACCAGCGTGCCCACCGAAATGCCCGCAATGATGGCGGGCGCGTTCTCTTTGAGCAGGTCCAGCTTTTCATACAGCGGGATGGCCAGCGCCACCGTGGCGGGCAGCAGCAGGTAATTCACCGGTGCTGCGCTGATCTTATAGTCCGCATACGGGATCTTGCACACCGAAAGAAACACGATGACAAAAATGCTGCCCAGCAGCAGCGGGTTAAAGATGGCCTTGCCGGTCACCCGGTTGATGAGCGCACCCAGCCCAAAGGCCGCCAGCGTAAGCAGCACGCCCCAGGCCGCAGAGCCGTTCAAAAAGTTATTCAGCAGTTCCGTCATGGTCGGCCTCCTCCTTTTTATTGCGGGCGGTCAGCGCCTGCGTGGTGCGGCCTGCCGCCGCCATCACCAGCACCGTCACCGGCAGAATGGCGATCAGGATGGGCAGCAGCAGCTGTCCCATCTCTGCCCACAGCTCCATGATGCCCGCAGCAGCGGGCACGAACAGCAGCGGAAAAATACCGGTCAGGTAGGTGCCGGTCTCCTTGACCTGCTCCAGCTTTACGATCCCGGCGGTCAGGGCTGCCAGCAGCAGCACCAGACCGTACACACTGGCAGGCACCGGCAGCGGCAGCACCACGTGCAGCACCTCGCCCAGAAAACAGAACGCGAGAATGCGCCCGAACTGAAAAAAATATACTTCGTGTCAGAACTCCCCTTTCTGGTCTTTTAACGAACAGACAACGGGCTTTTCGCCCGGAATTTTCTGCCTTACACAAAGTAAAAGTATACCGCGGACAGCCCGCCCCATCAACCGTAAATCTTGCCAAGAAGTTCTGCACCTTTTGCGCAGAACTGTACAAAAAAGCGCACCGATGCAGTTCCGGTGCGCAAGGCTCAGATCACATAATCGTTGCCGGCCTGATCCGGCAGGGCAAGGTCTGCCAGCGTGATCTTGCCAAAGTAGTCCGAGATCAGGTCGTTGAGCCCCTTCCACATCTCGTAGGTGCGGCAGTTGGCCATCCGGGCGCAGGCAGAAGCGCCGGGGGCAGGCAGCTTACCGGGGCAAGACTGCCCTCGGTGAGCATCAGGATCTCGCTTACCGTGTACTGATCCGGGCTGCGGGTCAGCCGGTAGCCGCCGCCCTTGCCGCGCAGCCCCTCCAGAAATCCGTTCTGCACCAGCACCTTGAGGATGTTCTCCAGATACTTTTCCGAGATCTCCTGCCGGGTGGCTACTTCCTTTAAGGGAACATATTTTTCAGACTGATGCTCCGCGAGGTCGATCATCACCCGCAGCGCATAGCGTCCTTTGGTCGAAACGATCATAATCCGTACTTCCTTCCGGTCAAATTTTAATATAACCCATTATACAACAGGGTAAATCACTTTTCAATCCCACTTTTTTCAAAATAACCCTTGACAAGCAGGGAAAACAGGGCTATAATGCCATCAAACCCACAAAGAATGTTGGTTTAAAGGTTTAGGGGATCACAGCCGGGCTCACCGGCACAAGACAGGGTCATACACCCCGTAACGATACCAGAAAGAGGGACAAGTATTATGAGCAAGATCTATACCGCCGCAGATCAGTTGATCGGTCACACCCCGCTGCTGGAGCTCAGCCATATTGAGAAGGAAGAGCAGCTGCCCGCCCACGTTATTGCCAAGCTGGAGTACTTCAACCCCGCTGGTTCTGTGAAAGACCGCATTGCGAAAAAAGATGATCGACGATGCCGAGACCAAGGGTCTGCTGAAGGAAGGCTCCGTCATCATTGAGCCCACCTCCGGCAACACCGGCATCGGTCTGGCTGCCGTGGCCGCCGCCAAGGGCTACCGCATCATCATCGTCATGCCCGAGACCATGAGCGTCGAGCGCCGCCAGCTGATGAAGGCTTACGGTGCCGAGCTGGTACTCAGCGAGGGTGCCAAGGGCATGAAGGGTGCCATCGCCAAGGCCGATGAACTGGCCAAGGAGATCCCCGATTCCTTCATCCCCGGCCAGTTCGTCAACCCCGCTAACCCGCAGGCCCACATCGAGACCACCGGCCCCGAGATCTGGGAAGATACCGACGGCAAGATCGATATCTTTGTGGCAGGCGTTGGCACCGGCGGCACCGTGACCGGCGTGGGCCAGTACCTCAAGAGCAAGAACCCCGCCGTCAAGGTCGTGGCCGTCGAGCCTGCCTCCTCCCCCGTCCTGAGCAAGGGCACCGCCGGTGCACATAAAATTCAGGGCATCGGCGCCGGCTTTGTGCCGGACGTGCTGGATACCACCGTCTATGACGAGATCATCGCCGTGGAGAACGACGATGCCTTCGCCACCGGCCGTCTGATCGGCCACAAGGAAGGCGTGCTGGTGGGCATCTCCTCCGGTGCTGCCGTCTGGGCCGCCATCCAGCTGGCAAAGCGCCCTGAGAACGCAGGCAAGAACATCGTTGTCCTGCTGCCCGACACCGGTGACCGTTATCTGTCCACCCCGCTGTTTGCGGAATAATCTCCAAAAACTCTCCTCTCCCGCTCTGCACCCCGCAGGGCGGGAGTTTTTGTTGAGATAGGACGATTTGAATGCGCTCCGCGTTGCTCTGCGCATAGTCAGCGGAATAATTATTTTTATTTGTAGTTTCGAAACGCCTGCGGGCGTTTCGGAACTACTTTTTCACAGGAGGGGTCGTAACCGGCAACGGCATTTGCTGCGCCGCTTTCTGCGAAAGCGTGGCGCTGCGGGCGGGAACGCTCCCCCTTGGGGGAGCTGTCGCGCAGCGACTGAGGGGTTATAGATGGAGAAGCGAAAAAAGCGTTAAAGCGATAGCGCCGACTGGCGCAGCGCTAGCTTTTTGTGCTTCGACTTCTTCTTTAGGATTGTTAAGGGCGTGCAGCCCTTGACCCGTTGCGGGTGGGTGGAGTCCAGAGGTAGGGAGGGGGGGAGTCGGAACACCCCTCCCTGCCTCTGGCCCAGCGGAGCGTCCCTGCACGCTGAAGGCAAGCAGTAACTTTTCCCGCAGAGCGCACGCTTTTCTGGTTCTCTTTTGGTGTCAAAAGAGAACATCCCCGTCCACTCCCCTTTCCCTCACCCGATTTTATGCTACAATACCGGTAACAAAAACGTTTGGAGAAACGCCCATGCTTTATTATGCTGCCCCCATGGAGGGGTTTACAGACCGGGTCTGGCGGCAGACCCATCAGAAATGGTTCAGCGCACAAGGCGCTGCCGACCGCTATTATGCCCCCTTCATCTCCCCGCCCGAGAACCGGGTGCTTATCAAAAAGAAGATGGCAGAGCTTGCCCCCGCCGCGAACCCCGGTGCGCCGGTGATCCCGCAGCTGCTGGCCAAGGACGGCGCACTGGCTGCATGGATGATCGGTCAGCTGCGGGCGCTGGGCTATACCGAGGTGAACCTGAATCTGGGCTGTCCCGCCGGGACGGTGACCGCCAAGGGCAAGGGCTCCGGAATGCTGCGGGACCCGGCCAAGGTGGACGCCTTTCTGGATGGGGTATTCTCCCATGCCGAGGGGCCTGTCTCGGTCAAGACCCGGCTGGGTGTGGAAAAGCCGGAGGAGTTTGCCGCCATTCTGGAAATTTATAGCCGCTACCCCATCTCGGAGCTGACCATCCACCCTCGCGTGATGCGGCAGCTGTACCGCGGCCAGGCCGACCGGGCCGCCTTTGCCGAAGCGCTGCCCCGGTGCACCATGCCGGTGTGCTACAACGGCGACGTGACCACCGCCGCCCAGCTCCACGCGCTGGAAAAGGAGTTTCCCACCCTGTCCGGCATCATGGTAGGGCGCGGGCTCATTGCTGACCCGGCGCTCTTCCGCAGAGCGCGGGGCGGTGCACCCGCCACCAAAGAGGAGCTGCGGGGCTATCTGACCGACCTGTACCACGGCTACACCGAACTGTTTGGCAGCGCAGGCTGCGCCATCAGCCGGATGAAGGGGCACTGGTTCTACCTCATCCACTGCTTTGCCGGGGCGGAAAAGCTGGAAAAGCAGCTGAAAAAGCTGCGGGAGCCGTGGGAGTACGAGGTGGTGGTGAACCAGATCTTCACCCTGCCGCTGGTGGAAAACGATTAAAATGTGCTCCGCTTTGCTCTGCACATATTCAGCGGAAATCATATTTATAATTTCGTGTTTGTCGCACTCTGCGGAGTGCTCCAAACACATTTTCACGGGTAGGGTCGCAGAGGAAAACTGCATCTGCAATAAAAAAGCCCGCCGTCTTATGCAGACAGCGGGGCTGAAAAGGACAATATTACACGTTGAGGTAGCTGCGCAGCATAGCCTGCAGCAGGTCGTCACGATCCACCTTGCGGATCATGGCACGGGCGTTCTTATAGGTCGTAATGTAGGTAGGGTCTTCGGACAAAATGTAGCCCACCAGCTGATTGACCGGGTTATAGCCTTTTTCCTTCAAAGCATCGTACACCTGCTGTACGATCTCGTGGATCTCATAGTCCTTTTTATCGTGGATGGAGAAAATCGCGGTTGCGTCTCCCACGCAATACACCCCCTTCGGTTGAAACTAGTCTCATTGTACACGAAATGCGCCGAAACTTCAAGATAATTACGCCGGATTTGCACATCCTGTACAAAATTTCCAGCAATGTTCCGGCAAGATGAACGATGTCCGGGCGGCATTCTGCCCGCGAAAGGAGCCTTTGTATGCTTTACGGCATCGGCTGCGACCTGTGCAGCCTTTCCCATCTGGAAAAAAGCCTTTCCTCTGCCCACGCAGCAGCCTTTGTGCGCCGGGTGTACGGCCCGGCTGAGCAGGCGGCGCTGGGGCTTTTGGAAGGCTCTGCTGCGCCGCTGAACGCCCACCGCCTTGCCAGTGCCGCCGCAGATTTTGCCGCCAAGGAAGCCTTTCTCAAGGCGGCAGGCACCGGCCTGCGGGAGCCTTTTTCTCTATGTGAGATCGAGGCCGTCCGGCAGGAAAACGGTGCCCCGGCCTACCGGTTCAGCGGGCAGACCGCCGCATGGGTGGCGCAGCACCGGCTGCGGGCCCGGCTCTCCTTAAGCCACGAGGGCGGCATGGCGCTGGCCTTGCACGCTGGAAGAGGAAAGCTGACCGCCCTTTTGTGCATACAATGGAATATCGCCCCCGCACTGCATAAGCCGCACCCGGTCTGCGCATACTGAGAGCAGACAGGATGCGCCGGACGCATCACATAGCGGGGCACATCCTCCAGACAAACAGGAGGGAGATTCCATGGAGGTACACAGAGGAGAAGTTTTCTACGCCGATCTTTCGCCGGTGGTGGGCTCGGAGCAGGGCGGTGTGCGCCCGGTGCTGATCGTACAGAACGAGATCGGCAACCGGCACAGCCCCACTGTGATCGCGGCAGCCATTACATCCCGGCTGGACAAGACCCGCCTGCCCACCCACATCAACATCCGGGCGGCGGACACCGGCCTTGCCAAGGACAGCGTAGTGCTGCTGGAACAGATCCGCACGCTGGATAAGCACCGCCTGCGGGAGCGCGCCGGGCAGATCACCGCCGCCGACCAGAAGCGGGTGGATCAGGCGCTGGACGTAAGCCTTGGGCTGAGCTCGTACTAAAAAACAAGCGGAAAGATTATTTATAATTTCGGGACACCGGAGCGTCTGCGGACGCTCCGGTGTCCCATTTTCACGGGAAAGGATTTGTGAAACCCCACCTATAACAAAAGGTAAATTTGCGAAAAAGACGTGACGAAACGGCGCAGATGTGGTATCGTTAAAGGGTAGATTTTTGTTCGGAAAGGATTTCTTTGCTATGACCCGGATCGCTTTCTGTGATGACGATGCCGCCCTGCTGCATCAGATGCAGGATTTTCTGGAGCAGTACCGTGCCCTGCGGGGTGTGCAGCTGGAGCTGTTTCCCTATACAAAACCCATGGAGCTTCTGGCAGATATCGAAGCCGGGGTACGCTTTGACGTGCTGTTTTTAGATGTGCTCATGCCCGGCATCAACGGCATCAATGCCGCGCGGGAGATCCGCCAGTACGACACGGCGGTGCAGATCATCTTTGTGACCTCTTCTTCGGAATTTGCCGTACAGTCCTATGTGGTAGGCGCATACTACTACCAGCTCAAGCCCATCTGGAAGGACAGCTTTTTCCGCCTTACCGATGCTGTGCTGGCCGAGTGCCGCAAGCGCACCCAGCACAGCCTGATCCTGCGCTGTAAAAGCGGCGTGACCCGCATTACACTGGACAGTCTGGAATACTGCGAGGTGCAGGGGCGCACGCTGGTATTCCATCTGCTGGACGGCACCGTCATCGAGAGCAGCGGCAGCATGGACGAGCTGGCACGGCAGCTGGCAGATTACCCGGGCTTTCTGCGCCCGCACCGCTCCTATCTGGTAAACATGGAGTACATCCAGAACATCACCGCCAAGAGCATCACCATGGAAAGCCTTGCCGAGGTGCCGCTGCCCCACGGGCGCTTTACCGCCGTGCGGGATCAGTATCTGGAATACGCCTTTGCGGGAAAGAAGGTCGTCCTGTGACCGCCCCGGGCATTCTGCTGGAAGTGCTGGACGGCGCAGCAGTAGGCATTTTCGGCATCCTGCTCAGTGCGGCGTTCTGCCCCATCCGCTGGACGGGCAAAAAGCGCTGGGCGCTGGCAGGCTGCACCGCCGGGCTGCTGGCGCTGCAGGGGATGTTCTACTTTGGTGCCAGCCCCACGGCTGCCAAGTATCTTTACCCGCTTATCACCCATCTGCCGCTGTATGTCGTGCTGGTGCTGCTCAGCGGGCAGAACGTCTGGCCGCTGGTGGCAGTGCTCACGGCTTATTTGTGCTGTCAGGTGCGGCGCTGGGCGGCGTTGGCGGTGGCGCTGTTCTTCCCGCAGCATCCGCTGGTGCAGCCGGTGGCAGAGCTGCTGTTCACCCTGCCGCTTCTGCTGTTGTTCATCCGGTTCCTTGCGCCCTCCATGCGGCAGCTTTCCCGCTATCCGGCCTCGGTGCAGTGCCAGTTTGGCATCGTACCGTTGGTGAGCTATCTTTTTGATTACATCACCCACGTCTACACCAGCCTTTTATCCGAGGCGAACCCGGCTCAGGCCGTTCTAGAAAGTCTCACTGCCCTCCACCGGTGCCTTGACGGTATCGCGGCAGATCAGGCCGTTCTCGCGGATCTCCACCGGTGCTTTGCAGAAGCGGAAGCCCACGCCCTCCAGCTTTGCATAGCTCACCTCGTACTCGGAAGCACTGATGCAGCTCTCGTCACGGCGGGCATAGCAGGTGACGTGGCGGGCACCGTTGCGGATGGCGGTGCGGGCGCAGTCCATGGCAGAGTTGCCCACGCCGATCACGGCAATATCATCGCCCAGACGGAACGCCTTGGAGTTTGCCAGATAATCGATGCCAAAGGCTACATTTCCCAAAGTTTCGCCCTTGATATGCATGGCGTTGGCCTTCCACAGACCGGCACCGATGAACACGCTCTTGTAGCCGTCGCGGAACAGATCATCGATGGTGATGGTCTTGCCGATGGTGGTGTTGGGCCGCACCTTGATGCCCTTCAGCTCCAGATGGCGGTACTGGAAATCGTCCAGCACGCTGTCCGGCAGGCGGTAGTTGGGGATACCGTAGCGCATGACGCCGCCAATTTTATCGCGGGCATCAAAGATGGTCACATCGTAGCCCCAGCGTGCCAGCAGCACCGCAATGGTCAGGCCCGCCGGGCCGGAGCCCACGACTGCCGCCTTCATGCCGTTTTTGGGGGCAGGGCCGGCGGTCATTTTGTTGGCGTAGGTCGTGGAAATGTAGTCTTCAATAATGGAGAAGTGCACCGGGTCGTGGCTTGGCATCCGGTTGCGCACGCAGTGGCCCTCGCACTGGTTCTCGTGGTTGCACACCAACGCACAAACGGTGGTCAGCGGGTTATTCTCAAACAGCATCCTGCCAGCTTCGTCCATCTGGTTTGCCTTGAGCAGCCGAATGACCTCCGGGATGTTGGTGTGGATGGGGCAGCCCTGCTGGCACAGCGGCTTTTTGCAGCCCAGACAGCGGTTGGCTTCGTCCAGAACGTGAAGTGCCATGAAGTTTCCTCCTTATTGCGTGCGGTTTTCTGATTCCGTTCTCATTTGTTGTATCCAACATTGCATTGCTCTAATCATACACCACAAACCGTCCGGGCACAAGTGTTTCTGCATAAAATTTCTTCGATTATTTTTTGTCAATTCGTCAAAAAGATAATTTTTTGACGATATACTCCCCCCATCGGCCCGGGCACCCGGCGGCACAGTGCGCCAAAATCGCTGGCTCCTGCCTGTGCCGCCGCCATGCGGGCGCAGGCATCGTTTTCTTTTTCCAGCTTTGCCAGCGAGTGGCTCAGCGGCAGGGATGCATGCTTCAGCAGCACAAGTGCTTTCCGCCTTGCCCCCAGCAAATGCAGATAGGGCGGCAGGGCAGGCACGGTCTCCGCCGCATAGCCCAGTGCGGCGTCCATGGCAAGACGGCGCATCCGGGCCCGGGGGTAACGCACCGTGGTCAGCGCGTCCAGCAGCTGGGGCAGGCCGGTGCAGCTGCGCACGGCGTTTTCCAACCGGTGGTCCAACCCCTCGGAAACGCCCCGCACTGCGGCAAAAGGTTCCGGTCGTGCACAGGCCGCCCGCAGCAGAGCCAGCTCGCACCGGCCCGCAGCGGCATGATCCGTATACATTCCGTCGATTTCCGCTTTTTTATACAGTTCCAGTGCTTTTTCCGGCACATAAGGAGTCAGCGCATCCGCGCCCTGTTCTGCCCAGAGGGCGCGCAGCGCGCTGGCACTGGCAAACTGGGCGTGGCCGCTTTCGGCAAGGGCCTGCCCGTGGCCCGCCCCCACGCGGGGCAGCGGCACCGGGGTCATGGGTGCCTCCTGTTCCAGAATGGCCTTGCAGTATTCTACTGCCAGATTGTTGTTGGGCTTATCCAACAGCGCGGCCAGTGCCGTGCCCGGGCAGAGCGCTTCCACCGCCGCCTGCCGCGCCGCCGCAAAGCTGCGGGCACCGGCTGCAAGCCGGCGCTTCAGCTCGGTGCGGTAGGCCTCGCTGTTCAGTACCCGGGCAGCTTCCATCAGCAGGGCTGCGTCCGGTGTCTCTGCCCCGAACACCAGCGCATCGCACCCGGCGGCGGCAAGGATGCGCACCCCCGCCCGGGCAAAAGCCTCTGCCCCCGCACAGGCACAGGGCGCAGGCAGCGCAAATATCAGATCTGCCCCGCACTGCAGGGCGGCCTGCACCCGCACCGCTTCCGGCAGTAGCGGCAGTGCGCCGCGCTGGGTCAGCCCGCAGCTCATGGCCACCGCCACATGCTGTGCTCCCAGCGCTTTTGCCTGCGCCAACTGCCATGCATGGCCGTTGTGAAAGGGGTCGTACTCTGCAATGATACCGGCAAATTTCATAGATAAGCTCCTCTGCAGGGCTGCTGCGCCCTCGGAAAGATTGTTAAATTTATATCGTATATACAGAAAACTGCAGTGGTTTTGCGCATTTGTGGGCAGGATGTACAAAAACCTTGTACACAAGCTTTACCGCTTTGCCCGGGTTGCGGCTTGAAAAGCCGCCCACCCTATTATATAATAAACACAGGAATCTGTAAAATTCTGTCCTCAGGTTTAAAAAGAGGGCAGACCAAAAACATACAGGAGGCAACACAGATGAAAGTTCTGGTTATTAACTGCGGTTCTTCTTCCCTGAAGTATCAGCTGATCGATATGGACGGCGAGAAGGTGCTGTGCAAGGGCCTGTGCGAGCGCATTGGCATGGAAAGCAGCATGATCACCCACGAGGCCAACGGCCACAAGGCCACCACGCCCGCCATCTTCCCCACCCACACCGAGGCTTTTGCCGAGGTCGTGAAGAAGATGACCACCGGCGAAGGCAAGTGCATCAACGACGTCAGCGAGATCGATGCCATCGGTCACCGTGTCGTGCACGGCGGCGAGAAGTTCAAGGAGAGCTGCCTGATCACCGACGAGGTCATCGAGACCATCCGCGAGCTGAGCCCTCTGGCTCCCCTGCACAACCCCGCCGGCATTCTGGGCATCGAGGCCGCACGCAAGGTGTTCGGCAACATCCCCATGGTGGCTGTGTTCGATACCGCTTTCCACAGCACCATGCCTCCGAAGGCTTATATGTACGCCATTCCGTATGAGTACTATGAGAAGTACGGCGTGCGCCGCTACGGCTTCCACGGCACCAGCCACAAGTACGTTGCTCACAAGGCTGCCGAGTATCTGGAAGAGCCCATTGAGCGCCTGAAGCTGATCACCTGCCATCTGGGCAACGGTTCCTCCATTGCCGCTGTGGATCAGGGCAAGGTCGTGGACACCTCCATGGGCATGACCCCGCTGGCCGGCCTGATGATGGGCACCCGCTGCGGCGACCTGGACCCCTCTGTGGTCAACTACCTGAAGTACACCCTGAACATCACCGGCCACGAGCTGGACGAGATCCTGAACAAGAAGTCCGGCCTGCTGGGCATCTCCGGTGTTTCCAGCGACAAGCGTGACGTGGAAGAGGCAGCTGCTGCCGGCAACAAGCGCGCACAGCTGGCTTCCGACATGCTGAACTACCAGATCAAGAAGACCGTTGGCGCTTACATCGCTGCTATGGGCGGCGTGGACGCCATCGTCTTTACCGGCGGCATCGGCGAGCACGACGCCATTGCCCGTGCAAAGGTCTGCCACCACATGGATTGGCTGGGCATCCGCATCGATACCGAGAAGAACAAGCACCCCGTGGGCGATGTGTGCGAGATCACTGCCTGGGGCGCAAAGGTGCGCACTCTGGTCATTGCTACCGACGAGGAGCTGATGATCGCCCGCGACACCAAGGAAGTCATTGAGAAGTAACCGTTTTCCAAAGGGCTTTGCAGGGGCTGCTGCACGGAATGTGCGGCAGCCCCTTTTTCATCTTCCGGCAGTTATTTTACCCAAATCAGCCCTGTCGGATTGTGCTATCTATACAAATAACAAGGCGAATGGTTGTTTTTTGGTTGACAAATTTCAAAAAGAACGGTACAATAGAAAAGTCCTCAATTGGAGGACGTCCATTCATTCAAGCCCCTGGTAAGCTTACTGATCAGCGCGATGGTCCCCAAAAACCAAAGGTATGGTTACAATCCTTCCGTGGGCAAGAACTAACTAAAGAGGAGATACTACTATGTTTGAAGACAAGACTCTGGTCTGCAAGGACTGCGGTAAGGAATTTGTTTGGACTGCTGGTGAGCAGGAGTTCTACGCATCTCGCGGCTTCGAGAATCAGCCCCAGCGCTGCAAGCCCTGCCGTGACGCCCGCAAGAACGGCGGCGCACGCAGCAACAGCGGTGAGCGTCAGATGTTCGATGCTGTCTGCGCAGCTTGCGGCAAGGTGGTGCACACCGGGCCAAAGCCGTCCCTGCGGTAATCAAAATAGCCCTGCTTATAGTGATACTGCCGGAACTCCGCTTCGTCGAACTGATAGTACAGTTCCGGTTTTTCCAGATAGGCTACATCAAAAAAGACGCTGGAATAATCTGTGATCAGCAGTGCGCAGTCCAGTAAAAGCTGCTGCACGTCATGGGTCGTACTGTCGGCCAGACACACCCGCGCAGAATCCGTGTGGAACTGTGTCAGATGCTTCTGCATTTCAATATGCGGGTAAAAAACTAGCGTATAGCCGTACTGTTCCAGCATTTTGTGCAGGCGCGGACTGTTCAGCAGTGCCTGACAGCTCTGATAGAACTGTGTATCCCGGAACGCTTCTCCATCGGGATAGTGCGCACCGCGCCATGTAGGCATGAACAGGATCATTTTTTTGCAGGAGCTTGCCCGACCTGCAAAAGGTTATCCCAGCGCGCCAGCCCAAGATAACGCGGTACTTCCGGCGCAAAGCCGTAGGTGTCCCGGATATACTCGTATTCCGGTTTTGCGCCGCAGACAAAGAGGTCCAGATACAGATTTTCCCGGTGGAGCCATTGCATCCGTCTTTGATGACACCATGCTGCAAAAACACCTGTTTGCCCCGGGCGCGGATGCCCTTCGCGGCAAGGTGGTAGTGCACTATCAGGTCCGGCGCACAGGGCTGCACATGGGTACCCACCAGATAGTCGGCGCAGTAGTACAGCAGATAATGCCGGAAGCTGCACCGCTGCACCGCACCACCCAGAGCGGTAATCTTTGCAGCATCCGGGCTGTCGGCGGTGATGACATAATAGGCGCGAAGCTCCGGGTGCTGTGTGCGCAGATAACGATAAAACCAGTAGCCGTTGTCCCGGGCATCGGTGCCGCGCTCGCCCACCAGCCAGCTGCCCCGGTACGCCGGGCTGAAGGCACGGCACACTGCACCCAGCAGCTTGCACAGCAACATGACCAGCAGCTCTTTCAGGTAGCACAGCGCACGCAGCAGCTTATATTTCATCCGTATTTTTCCCCTTTCAGCTCTTCTGGTTTGCGCCACAGAGCAGCAGCACTGCGCGGCATAGCCGCAGCTTGAGCAGCAGCAGCTTTACCCGGTCGTTCCGGCTCTGCATGGCGTGCAGCGGGGTGCTGCGCACCGCTGTGCGCACCCGAGGATTTTGCAGCGCACTGCGCAGCCAAGCAGTCTGCTCGGCGAGGGAAAGCGGGCTGCAGCCAAGGTTCTTGATCCCCATCATCAGGTCGCGGATGGTACAGTAATTGGCCTTTGCGCGGTGCATGGGACTGTCCAGCAAGCCCCACGCGGCAACGGTGTCCCACACCGCATCGCTCAGGTAGAAGTTATCTTCCAGCCGTTCCGGGTGGTAGCGGTTGGACAGACTGCCCCGCCGGGCGATGACATAATGGTACAGCGGCTTTTCCAGCACCACCAGACAGCCGGGGTTCTGGCGATAGAATGCTACGAAGAACATTCCATCCTCTCCCAGCTGATGGGGAGGAAAGCGCAGATGGTGCTGTTCCAGAAACGCTCTGCGGTACATTTTGTTTGCAGCCAGATACGAGGACGCCATCTTGTCGAAATGCTCCTTGAAGGGCTCGCCCCGGTACACGCCGGAAAAGGTATAGTGGTCGGTTTCAGAGTGCAGCAGCTTTCCGTTTTCATCGCAGATGTCGTAAAACATCCCAAACTCCACACAGTCTGCATCCGCGTCCCGGACGGTATGGTACAGCACCTCTGCGGCGTCCGGCTCTACCCAGTCGTCCGGATCCAGAAAGAAAATATATTCTCCCCGGGCAGCATCCAGACCCGCATTGCGGGCAGCGGCTACACCGCCGTTGGGCTGGTCGATAAAGCGAAACCGCGCATCCTCGGCAGCAGCCTGTGCGCACAGCGCGGCGCTGCCGTCCTTGGAGCCATCGTTGATGAGGATGGCCTCGAAGTCGGTCAAAGTCTGCGCCCGCAGTGAGCGCAGCGCCCGGGGCAGCAGGCGCTCCATATTATAAATGGGTACTATAAACGTAATACAGGGCATGATCCCAACTCCTTGAAATGATTATCCCGGCAGACCGAGCCGACGCAGCAGCGGCCGCAGATGCAGCCGACCGGCAAGACGGCAGAACAGGTACGGCACTACCAGACCGGTCGCACCGCATACGAGAACTGTCCCGCCCGCAGAAACGCCCAGTTTTTCATACAGCACTAGTCCCGGCACTGCGCAGCAAAAAGGGCTGATGATACAGATAGAACAGCATGGTATTCTGCCCCAGCGGAACCAGCCGCCGCAGGGGCTTTTGCAGCAGCACACACGCCGCCCAGATGCCCACACAGAACCCGCTGACCGCAAAATAGTCCACCCATGTGCGCACAGCTTCTGCAAGCAGGCCGTCAGGCCAGACCATAGTAGGAAACAGCAGTCCCCACACCACCCACAGGCCGCACAAGGCGCCAAAAAGTATCAGCGGCTTTGCGTGCTGTTCGGCCTTTTCACGCGGGAGCACGCAGCCCAGAAAGAAAAACGCGCCCTGCTGGAAATAACTTTTCACTGCCCAGAACCATTCGGTGAAAAGCAGCTGATAGCACGCGGGCAGCGCTACCACCAGCACCAGCTTTGCCGCCCGGGCTGCTGCCGGGGACAAGGCTTTGTCCAGCAGCCATGCCGTGAGGACAAACCAGAACAGCGTAGGCAGATACCACAGATGAAAACCATAGGGGTTCTCGTTGCGCAGCACCAACCAGAGATATTCCGCAGGCTGTTTTAACTGGTATGCACCGCCGGACAGCAGCGCCCGCACCGGCGGCACTAGATTCGCCAGATAAAACAAAAAGTACAAAACAAGCCGAATATATACCCCAGGGCAGCAGCAGGCTGTGCGCCTTTTTGCGCACGTATTGCCGGGCGGAAAGGCTGCGGTTCTTCTGCGCGGTCAGGGTGCAGCCCATACCGGAGAGCAGAAACAGCAGCGGGACGTGGAACCGGTAAACAAAGGTATAAGAGAACGCACACCATGGATGTGCGGCACGCATGGACATCCGAAAGGTATGGCCGTAGATCACCAGCAGCAGGCCAATGGCCTTGGCGATGTCGATGTGATCCAGACGTTTGGTGGTTTGTTGCATTCCATCGCCTTACCTTTCGCCCAGCTGCAAATACTGCTGCTGTAAGCGGGCGGCGGCGATGTTGATATCATAGCCTGCCTGCCGGATCAGTTCTGCACCGGCAGAGCGGTCACAGGGCTGTTGGAGCATCCGCTGCAAGCCTGCTGCCCAGTCTGCATTGCTGGCAGAAAGCGGGATCTGGATGGCATGGGGCGAAAGCAGCACCTCCTCCGGCACTGCGTCCGAAAATACGCACCCCAGCCCGGCGGCCTGCGCCTCGATCCCCACCACCGGCAGACCCTCAAAGCGGGAGGGCATGACGAAGAGATCCATCATCTGGTACCAGTCTGCCACATTGCTTTGCAGCCCGGCAAACAGGATATGATCTGTGATGCCCAGTTCCTGCGCCTGTGCACGGACAGCCTGCTCCAGCCTGCCGGTACCAATGAGCACCAGCATCGCCCGGGGTTCCAGCTGCAAAAAGGCGGCAAAGATTTCCAATAGACGCTCGTGGTTCTTGCGGACGTCAAAGCGTCCTACATGGCCCAGCACCACCCGGTCTTCCAGCCCGTAGCGCGCCCGCATTTCGGCGCGGACGGCGGAGTCGAACCGGAAAGTCTCCGGCTCGATGGCGTTGGGAATGATCCGTCCCCGGCGCTCCCAGTCCGCCTTGCCAAAATAGTAGATGCCTGCGTCCCGGCCGCAGGCCCACAGGTGGGTGGCTGCGCCGGGCAGCAGCCGCTTGCAGAACATCTTCAGCGGCCATTTATAGTCCCGGACGATCCAGATATTATGGGCATGGGCAATGCGCACAGGCAGCCCCGCCTTCTCGGCGCCCTTCAGGGCGTACAGCCCCATCGCCTCGTTGTGGGCGTGCAGGATGCGGATGCGGGGATCTGCGGTCACAGTCTGCTGCACAAAGCGCAGATACGCCGGGTAATGCAGCGGGTCAAGTCCCGGGCTTTGGTAGATGTGCCCGCCCAGACGGCGGATCTCGTCATCGTAGTCGCCGGGCTTTTTCTTGTTGACGATAAAATCAAACTGAACCTTGCTGCGGTCGATATGCCGGTAGTAGTTCATCAGCATGGTCTCGATCCCGCCGCGGTCCATATTGCTGACCGAATGCAGCACTCGTATCATGGGGTACTCCTCACATTATAACAACTGAAATCTTCTGCCGTAGCGGCACCACAGCCCAAAGTCCTGCTGCCGCAGCGCACGGGCACCCCAGCGAGCACGGCGGGGCAGTGCGCTCTCCTGCGGCAGCGCCTTGGCATACAGTGCGCAGCACAGCCGGAAAACGGCCTGCTGCGTTTCCTGCGGCAATCCAGATATGGTGGCATAGCAAAAAGCCGAAAGCTGCAGCGTCAGGCTGCAGCGGTACAGGGCATCGTGGGGCAAGCCCAGCGCGGCATCCTGCGCCAGCAGCTGCTCCATGATCCAGTAGCTCTGCACGGCTGCAGGGCGGTGCTGGCTGGTGGCGGTAAGTCCCTTGGGGTTTTTGCGCCACAGGTAGACGACCTCCGGCACAGAGACCACTGCTTTTGCCTGACGGAACACCAGAAAATGGATGATGGTATCCTCAAAGCAGGTATAGTAAGCCGGAAAGCGCACCTGTGCAAACAGCTCCCGCCGGTAGATTTTACCCCATGGCATTCCGGGCAGCTCAAATCGCTCCGGCGCAGCGTTACCGATGTAGACCGCCGCCGGGTAGCACTGCACCGGACCGTAGCTGCCATCCGTGTACAGGTACTGCCAGCCGCCCTGCACCACATCGGCATCAAGGCGCTGTGCGGCCTCCAGCAGGGTACGGATTGCACCGGGCAATAACAGATCATCGCTGTCCACGAACATCAGCCAGCGCCCCACGGCATGGCGCAGCCCTTCGTTGCGGGCGGCAGCAGCGCTGCGGGGTGCGATGCAATTGCACAGCACCACCCCGGGCAGTGCCCGGTAGCGTTCCAGCACGGCGGCTGTGCCGTCGGTGGAATCGCTGTCCACCACGATCAGCTGCACGGTGCAGCTGGTCTCCTGCTGCAAAATGCTGTCCAGACAAGCAGCAATGGTGGCTTCGCCGTTATACACCGGCACGATGACCGAAAGCGTCACCGCCGGGTCCTGCGGCGGCAGCAGCGGGCAGGTCTCTTCTGCTGCGGGTTTCGGGCACAGGGCTGCCAGCGCGGCGCGGTCGGCCTGTGTGCTGTCCGGCAGCGGGGCACCGCCCCGGTGCAGCAGATGGTACAGCCCAAGGTCTGCATGGCCGCAGGCTGCGCCGCACACGGCGGCAGCGCCCGCCAGCAGACGGCTGCGGGTGTGGCAGTGGATCAACTGGTAAGCGCGTCGGTTGCGGATCATACTCCACCTCTTTCGATCCCGGCAAGGGCAGAGCCGCCCTCCTCTGCGATCAGGGACATCTTTTTTTTCTGCGCCGTGCGCACCAGATCCCGCACATTATAGATATCATCCTCCGAAGAGGTCGCCCATGCGGCGGTGAACAGGATGGGGTACTCCGGGTTCAGCTTGTTGTACTCGTCCACCTGACTTTGCAGGATGCGGATCATGACCTCTGCCTTCCGGCTGCTGCACTCACCAAAGAAGGCAAGGAACTTGCCCACGCCGTTGTAGCCAACCACGCCGTCGGTATCACCCATCAGCTGCAGCAGACCGGAAAAATCCTTCAGGATGCCATCGCCTACATGGTAGCCGAAGCGGCGGCTCATATCGGACAGATTATCCAGCTGCAAAGCAAAGCAGGTATAATCTTCCGGCAGGATGCGGTCTGCCATACTGCTGATATAAACATTGAGCTTTTCGCGGTTGGGCAGCCCGGTCTTTTTTGTCCACATACAGCAGGTAATCCACAATATCGGAGATACGGCCCAGCAGAACGGCACCACAGCAGCCGATGACGAAGAACAGCACCAGCGCCAGCATCAGATACAGCTTGACGTTGATGGCGGCAGCCACCTGCACCGAGCTGATCATCTTCAGATAATCCGCGCTGATGTACAGGTTCAGTTCCTTGCTGCTGGTATTGATGATCTCGTAGTATTTTTTCAGCTCTGTCTCGTAATCATTGATCAGGCTTTCCATCTTGGCGTGCTGCTCGTCCGTGCCGCCAAAATCCATATTGCGGAAGCTTTGCAGGATCTCCTCCTGGAACTGCCGGTCGATCTGGCTGGCAACCACCTGCTGTTCCAGCGACACCAGCTTCAGCACCAGACCATCATAGGTGGTCTGCGCCTTTTCGCCTGCGCCCTCCAGCTCGATGTTGTTCAGGATGTATTCTGCGGACACCACCTCGCCCCGGTCGGTAAAGTAGTTTTTCAGCAGGTCGGCGTTCTTGTACACATACTGATCCGTCAGTCCCCACAGACTGTCCCGCTGCTCGGTGGTAATCTGTTCGGTCTGCTTTGCGGTCTCAATGCAGTTGGCCAGATACTCCTGCAGCACCGTGCCGTCCCGCACCTGCGGGCCATTGAGCACATAGGCGTACAGTTCCGGAATGGTGTATTTTTTGAAATCGGTATAGATATCGCACAGGTCTGCATAGGTGTAGCCGGTGCGGGAAGAACGGAAGTCCGGGTAACTTTCCTGCTTGTTCTGCAGATAGGCCTGCATCTCATTGGTATCGTTTTCCAGAATGCGAATGCACTCGTAGTAGTCGTAGCCGTTGTCCAGCAAGCCGGAGGATGGGTTGAGCGAAAGCTTCTGCTCCACATATTTTTCCGTATAATAGGTACAGTAGCTCTGGATGATGGCATCCAGCATATTGCGGGCATAACCCGCGCCCTGCTCTCCATCCACCACAAGGCTCACCTTGTAGGTATCCGGGAAATAGGTCACCTCTTCGCCCTTTTGCAGCAGTGCCTCGTTGATGGTCTGCTGCTCGTCCGAGATCACCGGGGTCACCGAGATGTTGGAGCGGATGGTGCTCAGCCGCCCGGAAGCGCCCAGCGCGTCCATGGCCTGCGAGATGACGGTGGAGGAGTAAATCTCGTTGACGTCCAGCTCGCTGCCGTCCGGGGTGTAGCCGTCCGAGATGCCGTCGTTGGTATAGCGGATAATGACCGATGCAGTGTACTGTTGCTTGCCATCCGCATACAGATAGATGGCGGCGGCACCTGCCAGCGACACCAGAAAGATCAGGATGCTGAAACGCTTCAGATAGCGCAGGATCTCAAACTTTTTCATTTGCGTTTTCCTGCCTTTCTGCGTTTGCGCTGCTGGAGCAGCCATGCGCCGCCCAGCATGACGGCAACGGACTCCATCAGCGTCTTTTTTTCAGGCTCAGGCGCTGCAGGAAGGAGACTGCGCCATAGCTAAAGGTGATATAGTTCTGGGATTTGTACTTGATATACGCTTTATCCAGTACAAACAGCTCCTCCGAGATCTCGTTGATAGCAGCTTCCAGCTTGTTCACCATGGCCTGTGCTTCGGCCAGACGCGGCTGTCCGGCATCCAGCTCCCGGATCTTCTGGTTCACATAATTCGTGCTCACGATCTCGGTCTGGTAACCGGTGGCATCGGACAGGGCACTATCTGCCGCCCGCGCCAGCGCGTCCATGGCGGTCTTGGTACGGGACATATAGTATTCGCTGTCCTCATCCACGGTGGGGATCATCATGATGGAAGTCATGGATTTTTCATAGATGGAAATTCCCTTTTTGTCTGCATCATAATAGGCTTGTTTCTTGCGCATGGCAATATCGTCGATCTTGTTCTTGTATTCCAGAATACTGGTCAGCATGGACGGATCCCGGGCAACGCCGCCTTCGATCACAAAGGCCATGGCATTGGGCAGATCGTAATCCACCAGATTGTTGATCTTTTTGCCCATCGTAGTAAAGTTGTTGGTGGAGGAATCCGGGTTCGCATCATCCGTAAAGCTTTTGTTCTCCTGCAGGCGGGTGTTCAGGTAGCGGTTCAGCCCCTCAGCGCGCACCTCCAGCTCGTTCAGCCGCAGGTAAGGCTCGCAATCGGTGGTCACTTCCAGCTTTTCCTTCAGCAGGCTCTGGTTGTCGCAGTAGCTGCTCTGAAAGATCTCCCGGTAGGATTCGCACACGCTCTGCAAAAGATCCATGGGCTTGCGGCTGCCAAGCTCCAGTTTGCGGGTATTGATGGAAAGATAGTAGTTGGTGCTGATATACTCGCTGCCATTGGCGCTGCCGGTGCCTTCCGGGCTGAGATAGAGACACTCCGCCAGCTGAGATGCAGTCAGGCTGTCCTGCAAGCCCACCCGCCGGATGGCGCGTTCCGTCGCCTCGTCCGAAACGATCTCGTAGGCGTTGAAGCGGGTCTTGTTGGGGTTCATGCCAAGCGCCGCCTCGGAGTAATTGAAGGAGATGCTGGCGGTGGCGCTGTCCGCACTTTTGAATGCCTTCCTTCTGCTTTTCCAGCAGCTTCTTTTTGCGGGAGATGTCGCCGCCGTAGCACTTGGCAAGCACGTCCTTGCGCATGGCCTTGACCGTTTCACGGGCAATGATCTTGCCGCCGATGGCGGCCTGTACCGGGATCTCGAACAGGTTGCGAGGGATGTTATCCCGCAGCTTTTCGCAGATGCGGCGGCCCTTGGCATAGGCGTTATCGCGGAACACGATCATGGACAGCGCGTCCACAGGGTCGCCATTGAGCAGGAAGTCCAGCTTGACAAGGTCGCTCTCGCGGTACTCCTTAAACTCGTAATCGTAGCTGGCGTAGCCCCGGCTGCGGCTCTTGATGGCATCAAAGAAGTCGTACACGATCTCGCCCAGCGGCAGAGCATAATGCAGATCCACCCGCACATCGTCCAGATACTTCATGTCGATCAGCACGCCGCGCTTGTTCTGGCACAGATCCATCAGGCCGCCCACATAGTCGTTGGGGGTGTACAGGTGCACATCCACAAAAGGCTCTTCCTGCTTGACGATATTGGAGGGGTCGGGGTAGCTGGAAGGATTGTCGATCATCTCCACAGTGCCGTCGGTCAGGGTAAGGCGGTAGCGCACGCTGGGCGTGGTGGTGATGATATCCAGATCGAACTCGCGTTCCAACCGCTCGGTGATGATCTCCATGTGCAGCAGGCCAAGGAAGCCGCAGCGGAAACCGAAGCCCAGCGCGGCGCTGGTCTCCAGCTCAAAGGTGAGGGAGGCGTCGTTCAGCTGCAGCTTTTCCAGTGCATCCTTCAGGTCGGGGTACTTGGCACCGTCGGCGGGGTAGATGCCGCAGAACACCATGGGCTTGACCTGACGGTAGCCGGGCAGTGCTTCGGCGGTGGGATTATTGGCCAGCGTGACGGTATCGCCCACGCGGGTGTCCTGCACGGTCTTGATGCTGGCGGTCAGATAGCCGACCTCACCAGCCTGCAGCTGGGCACAGGGAGAAAGGTTGGTAGCACCCATGTGGCCCACTTCTACCAGCGTGAACTCCGCGCCGGTGGCCATCATGCGGATGGTATCGCCGGGCTTCACGGTGCCCTCAAACACACGGATATAGACGATAACGCCCTTGTAGCTGTCGTAGATGCTGTCGAAGATCAGCGCCTTCAGCGGGGCATCCGGGTCGCCGGTGGGAGCAGGAATGTCGGTGACGACACGCTCCAGCACCTGATCCACATTCAGGCCGGTCTTGGCAGAGACGCGGGGCGCATCCAGACAGGGCAGGCCGATCACGTCCTCCACCTCCTGCGCCACCTCGTCCGGGTGGGCACTGGGCAGGTCGATCTTATTCAGGATGGGCACCAGTTCCAGATCATGCTCCAGCGCCATGTAGGTGTTGGCCAGCGTCTGAGCTTCCACGCCCTGGGTGGCATCCACCACAAGGATGGCACCCTCGCAGGCGGCCAGACTGCGGCTGACCTCGTAGGCAAAGTCCACGTGGCCCGGGGTATCGATGAGGTTGAACTCGTAGGTCTTGCCGTCCTTGGCGGTATAGTTCATGGTGACAGCGCGGGCCTTGATGGTGATGCCGCGCTCGCGCTCAATGTCCATGTTGTCCAAAATCTGGTCTTCCATGGTGCGCTCGTCCACACTCTTGGTCAGCTCCAGAATACGGTCCGACAGGGTGGATTTGCCGTGGTCAATGTGTGCAATGATGCAGAAATTGCGGATATTGTCTCTTGCCATGTAGTTCCTCCGGGAGAAATTTAAGCTTCCAGTATCCAATCCTCGACATCCACGATCTTTCCGTGCTCGAGGTAGACGCGGGGCACGCGGCGGGACACGCCGCACAGCACCTCGTAGGAAATGGTGTCGGTCTTGCGGGCGATGGTCTCGGCAGTATCACTGACGCTGCCGCCCCACAGGATGGCTTCGTCGCCCTCGTGGATGTCCGGGATACCGGTCACATCCACCATCATCTGGTCCATGCACACGCGGCCCAGCACCGGGCAGGCCTTGCCGTGGATCTCCACGATGCCCTTGCCGCAGCTCAGCTGGCGGGGATAACCGTCCGCATAACCGGTGCACAGGGTGGCCACCAGCGTAGGCTTATCGGCGGTGAAGCGGCGGCCATAGCTGGCGCTCTGGCCGGGCTGCATTTCCTTGACCATGCTCACCACGGTCTTGAGGGTCATCACCGGCCGGAACTGCCCAAAGCGCACCTCGTCGCTGGGGTCGTAGCCGTAGAGGATGATGCCGGGCCGCGCCATGCAGCGCTCCCGGGCCAATCCCTCGGGCCAGTCCGGGTGCAGCATCACACCCGCAGAGTTGTCACAGTGGACGGTCTGCGGCTCGCGGCCTGCCGCCTTGAGCGCATGGAACGCTCTGACGAACAGTGCGTGCTGCTCCGCGGTGTAGGCAACGTTCTCTTCGGCGGTGTCGTCGGCCACCGAGAAGTGCTGGAACAGGCCGGTCATCTCAAGGCCCGGCAGCTCACACACAGCCAGCATTTCGCGGATGGCGGCATCAAAATCGGTGCGCAGGGCAAAGCCGATGCGGCCCATGCCGGTATCTGCCTTGAGGTGGATCTTTACTCTGCCGCCTGCCTTTACGGCAGCAGCGGAAAGGTTCTGCGCCTGTTCGGTGGAGTAGCACGCTACGGTGATATCCTCGTGGATGAGGGTCTGGGCGTACTCCGGCTGAACATGGCCCAAAATAAGGATGGGCAGAGTCTGCCCGTCCTGACGCAGCTGCACGGCCTCGGTCAGGCAGCTCACTGCCAGCCATGCTGCGCCCTCCTGCGCAAAAACGCGGGCACACTGCACAGCGCCGTGGCCGTAGCTGTCGGCCTTGACCACCGCGCACAGCGGCAGGTCACCGGCCCGGGCTTTGACGGCCCGGAAGTTATGCCGCAGGGCGTCGAGGTCGATCTCGGCCCAGACGTGTTTTTCAAAAGGTTGAGTCTTCATGATTCATTCTTCCTCGTTTGTAATTGCAAAGCTGCCGCGTCCGGTGTGGACGGGACGCCAGCCATCGATGCCGCTCTCCTGCAGTGCGTGCAGGGTTTTCTGGCGGAAAGCGTGGTCGGTGCGGCAGCGCTCCTTGACGAACTCCTTGGTCTGTTCGCGCACGGTCACGCCGTCAGCAGGGCAGACGCTCTTGACGATGGGCAGCCCCTCGGCGTTCACTGCGGAAATGACCTCCTGCTCGGTGGCCAGCAGCATGGGCCGGATGAGGGTGAGGTCCCGGCGCGAAAGATAAGTGACCGGCGAGAAGCAGCCGATGCGGCCCTCCCGCCAGAGATTCATGTAAAAGGTCTCCACGGCATCGTCCAGATGGTGGCCCAGCGCCACCTTGTTGCAGCCCAGTTCCTGCGCCGCCGTGTGCAGCGCGCCGCGCCGCAGCTTGGCGCACAGGGCGCAGGGGTTCTTCTCCTTGCGGTAGTCGAACACTACAGGGCCGATCTCGGTGCGGCGGATCTCATAGGGGATATCGTACTGGGCAAACAGCTCCTGCAATACGGTATAATCCATGGGCCTGCCGCCGAACTGCGGGTCCAGCGTGACGGCCTGCACCGTAAAATCAAAGCCGATGTACTTGCGCAGTTCGGCAAGGCCGATGGTAAGGGCCACGCTGTCCTTGCCGCCGGAAACGCCCACCATCACTTTATCGCCGGGGGCGATCATTTCATAGTCCTGCACAGCCTTGCGCATCAGGCCGCACAGACGCTGCATCGCACGGGAACTGCTCATGACAGGGTCACACTTTCCACAAGATTCACAATGTCGTTGATGGAGGCAAGCTTTGTCAGGCCGGAAACATACACCACGTCACCGCTGGGGTAGGTAATGGTGGCCAGCACCGCATAATACGCCTGAATGTCGCAGCGCACGGCCTCCACCTCGGCACCGTCCACGGTCAGGTTCACCTTGCGGGGCTTGATGACGCCATAGGCCTGCTTGAGGTCCTTCTCGGACGCATCGATAAAGTCCGCGTAGCTGTCGGCAGTGCCGCGCTGCAGCAGCACGGCTTGGTAGTCCTCACCGTCGGCGCTGTCTGCCGTGGCGAGTTCCAGCACGGTGCCAAGGGTGCTGTCCTCGGTCATCTGGCATACCTTCCAGATGGAACTGTCATAGTAAACGGAAACGCCGTTGGAGCCGGTATAGTGGGTGTCCGGGTTTGCGGGCACACTGCGGTTGACCAGCAGCGTTAATATAATGTAAGCGACGATGCCCAGGGCAACAAAGATGCCCATAGCGGCCAGCAGTTTGGAGGTGCGGCGCTGGGCAGAAGCGTTGCGGTCGATGTCGTTTGGCATGTAAAAAATTCTCCTTGTATCAGTGCGCAGCAAAAGCTGCCATATCCTTTATAGTATACCACACCGGCAGACAAAATTGTAGCGGGCAGCGGCAGAAAATGTGCGGCCGTGGGCAGAAAATTTTGCAGAAAATGCGTTTTTAGAAATAATGAGGATTCAAGAGAAAACGTGAGATTTTGCAAGATTGAAAAAATTACAACGAAAAAATCAAAAAATGCTGTTGACAGGCACCTTTTTATGATGTATACTGACACTCGCGCCCCAGAAAGGCGCCTGAAACGTACAAAAAGCTTATCAGGAGGAAATAGATATGAGCACTACTCTCGTAAAGCCCGCTGAAGTCGAGCGCAAGTGGTACCTGCTCGACGCTGCCGGCAAGAGCCTGGGCCACGTCGCTGCTGAGGCCGCTGTTCTGCTGCGCGGCAAGCAGAAGGTCGATTATACCCCCAACGTGGACTGCGGCGATTTCGTTGTTGTCATCAACTGCGATCAGGCTGTTCTGACCGGCAAGAAGGCTGAGCAGAAGTTCCACATCACCCACAGCAAGTACATCGGCGGCCTGAAGAAGGTCCAGTACAGCAAGCTGATGGCTGAGCACAGCGATCTGGCCATGACCTACGCTGTCAAGGGCATGATCCCTTCCAACACCATCGGTGCTAAGGCTCTGACCCGCCTGCACTGCTACCAGGGTGCCGAGCACGCTCACGCAGCTCAGAAGCCCGAGAAGATCGAGTTCTAAGAAGGAGGCAATCGAACATGTACGAAACCAAACCTTATTTCTACGGCACTGGTCGTCGTAAGGATTCCGTTGCCCGCGTTCGTGTTTACACCGGCACTGGCAAGATCACCATCAACGATCGTGATATCGACAACTACTTTGGTCTGGAGACCCTGAAGCTGATCGTCCGTTCTCCGCTGGTCCTGCTGGGCCTGGAGGGCAAGTACGATGTCGTCGTCCGCGTTTCCGGCGGCGGTGTTTCCGGTCAGGCTGGCGCTGCACCTGATTGGTCAGTGCCAGCGCCAGCGCAGCCGTGCGCGCCAGCGTGGCGGCAGAAATTTTGCAATGGGTATCGTTCATAGCTTCAGTTCCTCTCTTTCTCCAGATCTGCGATGCGGTGGTTCGCCACCTTCATCTGTTCTTCTAAAATGGGTACGCGGCGGGCAAAGTTGTTGTGCTCCCGCACCTCGCGGGTCAGCTCCTCCAGCTTGGTGTCAGTCACTGCCTGACTTTTGCTGTTGGCGATGAGTACGCCGATGAGGGTCACTGCACCGGCAAGGATGGCCGAGATGATGCTCTCCATCGCGCTCACCCCCTCCACCGGGCTTTTTCTGCCCGGGTGTCCACGTGCACCCAGCCGGCGGCTCTGCCCGCCTTTGCCGGGTGTCTCCCCACGCCGCCGCAGCCGTGCAGCAGGCGCTCGGCACAGGCGGCTACCTCCTCTACGCTTGCGCCCTGCACCCGGATATCTGCCGCCCGTCCGTACAGATGCTGGCTGAACCTCGTCCCGCCCGCTTTGGCGTTGTGCGCCGGGGTGCGGTAGCCGCTGGTAATGGTCACCGCCTTGCCAAAATGCGCCCGCAGCTGCTCCAGAAGTTCCACCAGCGCTGTGTCAACGAAAACCGGGTCGCTGCCGTCTTTACAGCGGAACTCCTGCACCCTGAAATGGGGCGAGAGGTACGCTTCGCCGTCCCGGGCAAGAGAGTATGCCTGCAATGCCATTGTGTCCCCCCCCTTACAGCCGCTTCAGCAGTGCTGCGATGGGCTCCATGTAAAACCGCTCGTAGCCGGCCTTGTTGGGGTGTGTGCCATCAATCGTGTACTTGTCGCTCAGCTCGCTGACGCCGTGGGCACCCATGGGCGGGGCGCATTCCTCAATATCCACATAGGGCACGCCCCACTTTTTAAGCGCCGCAAGGATCGCGGGCTTGTAGGTCTTGTACCAGTTTTCGCTGCTGGCAAACAGTCCGCCGTGCGGGAACACATAGGCCACACGCTTATCACTGTGCTTTTTTTGGCCAGATCGTCCAGCATCGCTTCCAGCGTACCGATCGTGTCCCCCGAATAGAACGCCGGATCAAAGCTTCCGTTCAGCGCGCCTAGCTTGGCATTGTTCCATGCATCATTCACGCCGCCCTCCAGTAGGATGTAGTCTGCCTTTTCCAGCTCCGTAGAGCTTTTCACGGTCATGCCGATGCTGGTGCGGTAACCGCCGTTCACATTGTCAGGGACCAGTGTCGCCAGCGTTGCACCGTCCACCGCTTCGTTGATCAGCTGCATTCCGTACCGGTCTGCAATGCACTTGCCGTAGCCGCCCGCGCTGCCCTGCCCTTGCCATAGGCGATGCTGTCGCCTGCAACGTACAGTGTTTTTCCCGCCAGCGGGTCGATGATCTGACCGTTGATGTCGTATATCTCCATCTTACCACCCCTTATTGATATATGCCTTTATCCGGTTATCGCTCAGCAGGCCCTTGTACACCTTGCACTGATACAGTGTGCCCGGCCAGAACTGCTGCTTTTTGCTGCCGTCCGCGCTCTGTGCCGCACCGATCAGGAAGGTCTGGGGCACATCGGTGATCGTGCCGTTGCTGGTCAGCCATTCAGTCATCGGGCAGTAGGTGCTGCCGCCGCGGTACTTTTTACCGTCAAGCTGCACCACATACCGCGTGCGGGTCTTGAGGTGCTCGATGCTGTCCGACAGGGTAACGCCGCCGTAGTTGTAGTAGGCGAACTCCGTCTTATTATTCAGCGGGCTGCTGGTGGAGTTGAAGCCGGGCAGGTTGGCGGTGCTGCCGGTCTCGGTCAGGCAGTGCAGGAGGGCTGGCCATGTGCTTGCATCAAAGTTATCCCCGCCTTTGCGTCCACCAGAATGGTGTACTGCGGCGACTCGGTGGAAGCGTGCTCCAGCAGCTTCAGACCGGTATCAAAGCCGCTGGTCAGCTCCGTTTCGGCGGGCAGAGTGTAGATCAGCTGTGCTGTCTCCGCCTGCGCAATATTCACCGTGCAGCTGGCGCTCTTGCCGCCTGCCGTAGCTGTCACCGTGCAGATGCCGGCCTTCACGGCAGTCACCGTACCGCCTGCCACCGTAGCAAGGCCGGCAGGCGAAACGCTCCACCACACCAATTTGTTGGCAGCGTTCGCGGGCAGCACCATGGCGGTCAGGGTCTGGCTCTCGCCCTCGCTCAGGTTCAGGATCGCGGCGCTCAGGCTCACGCTCTGCACCGGAATGTCCTGTGCACTGCCGCCCCACTCTGCGCGCAGGGCATTCAGGGCAGACTGTGCATCGCCGGTCTTGTAGGCCGCGTTTTCAAACAGGGTCAGCAGCAGTTCCTTTGCACCTGCGGTAAAGCCGCCGGCTGCTGCAATGCCCTCCTCCATGTGGTTCAGGTGGGCAGCCGTCAGGGTCTGGCCGTCCACAAAGTTTTGTTTTTCGTAGCTCATTCGTTCCTCCCTAAGCTCATTTTTCCAAGGATCGCCCGTCCCAGCACGCCCAAAACGTTCTCCTTCGGCGGCTGCGGGGCGCTCCACAGCGCTTCCAGACGGGCATAGGCCGTCATGGCTGCGTCATTGCCCGCCGCCAGAAGCCGCAGCACTGCCAGCAGCGCCTGTTTTTCCTCTGCGGAAATGCCGCCCGCGCCCAGCAGCCTTACCAGCGCCTCCCATGCAGACGTAGCCGGGGCGGGCATCGCGCCCTCTGCCGTGCCGCTGTTGGCACATACTTTGCACCGCACATCAGCGCTGGTCACGGTGCGGCTGCCGTCCGTCCCCTCAAAGGTGATGCAGCCCGCACCGGGCACGGCCGTCACCGCCGCCGGAACCTCCAGAACGCCGTTTTCCACAAGCTGGGCTGCACTTGCACCGGGGTGTGCCAATGGGCGCACACGGTCAGTCCCTTCCACTCGCCCCGCTGCTCGATACGCAGCCGGTGGTTGCCCCGGTTGCCCGCATACCCCAGCAGCAGCTGCCCGCCGGGCACGGCTGCTGCGCCGTTTTTGTCCAGCCGGATGGTCATCTCGTTCATGCCGCACCACCCTTACACATACTGGTAGCCCTCTACGTTGAAGGGATACTCAAAGCTGAGACTCGTGTCCGTTCTCACAACGCCTATGCTCAGCACGCCGCTGTCTGCAAAGTTCATCCGCACAGGCGCTGCGCCGCTGCACTTGACGCCGTTGCTCAGATCAGAGCTCGTGCCGCCCACCATGGCCACCGCTGTGCCGCCCCGCACGATGCGGGTGCTGCCGTAGTCCGCAGCAGCGGCGACCGGGTTTGCGTCGTTTTCTGCCGTGGGTGCCACCATCCGCACCACAATATAATTCACCGTGCCCGGCACGGTCAGGCTCGTGGCAGATTTGCCCGCAACGCCTGCGCCGGTGTAGACCAGTTTTCCATCCATATTCATCATCCTTTCCAGTCGTTCCAGTTTTTCTGTCAGGCTAAAGCCCAGTACCGCGTTCAGGTTTTCTCTGGTCACCTCCAATGTTCCGTCTGCACCCACAGTCACTCCCCGCCCGGCCTTTACGCCGCCCAGCACGGCGGCGGTGGCACACGGCAGCGTGTAGGCCGTGCCGAATTTCCGGTCTGCCTCTGCCTTGGAATAGAACCGGTCATCTGCGCCCAGCTGCAGCAGCGCTGCCGCCTTTTCCTGCGCCGACCAGCCTGCTGCCCCGGCGGCACTGGTCAGCGCTTTTTTACGCCGTAGGGCAGCAGCGCCGGGGTCAGGGGCGCATAGGCTTCGGTCATACGGTCCAGCTGTGCCGCTGTGGCGGGCACGGTGGTCAGGGTGGCGTCTGCCCGCACCGCAACACCGTACTGCCCGTCTGCACGCACTGCGCCGGACGTTTTCGCTGTGGGCACGGTCTCGCTGCGCACATAGGGGCGCAGATCCGGCAGCGGGTCGTGTCCGTCTGCACCGCACCGGTGGCACTATTCACGCTGAGGATGCGCACCACCGCGCCGGGCAAAGGCTGTGCCGGGCGCGGCACAGCCGCCACATCCTGTGCGGTCAGCCGCACCGCGCCGCCCTTGCCGTTCACGCTCAGCACCCGTCCATCGGCAGGGGCATAGCTCTCGGCCCGCAGCGCAGCGGCCTCCGCCCGCTTTGCGCAGGCGTCGGCATCGGTGCGGTCGGCAAGGATCTTGTCCGCAGCCTTTTGCGCCAGCGCCGCCTGCACGGCCGTGTCTGCCGCACCGTTCTCGGCGCGGCGGGCGCTCTCTGCTGCGGCGCGGGCGCTTTCCAGCACGCGCGCCACGAACTGCTCGTACACCGAGGGCGGCAGCTCCTCACTGCCGCCGTCCGTGGGTAGGGTGGCGTACACGTCGTAGCTGCCGGGGCGGGTGTAGGCGGTGTAGCCGCCGCTGCCCATGGCGGCCAGCATCCACTGTCCCCGCACGCTGCCGGTCAGGCGGCGGTCCACCGTCACGCTGCCGTCGGTGTCCAGCGGAATGGCGGCCAGCTGCACCCCGTCGCTGCGGCGCAGGTACAGCGCCAGTGTGCACTCCGCCCACGCTGCGGGCAGGATGAACTGCAGCCGGTCCACCCCCTCGGCGTTCTGTGCGCCAAGATGCAGCCGGTGCGGGCTGGGCACAAATTCGGTGCCGCCGCACTGCTGCTCAAGGATCTCGATCTCCATGCAAAACCTCCTTTTCTGTTTGCTGTCCCGATTGTACCGCCGGGGGCGCAAAACTATCCAGTGTGTACAGAAAATGTGAAATTTTCTGTTCTTCGGCATTTTGCTAAACGGGGTTTTGCACCGGAAATGCGAGCTTTTCTCCCCTGCCGGGACCGGGTAATTCCCCGCAGGTTTTCCATGCAAAACCCGCGATGTGGGGCAGCTTGTTTTGGGCGCAGCGGCCGCTGCTGCGGCCTTATTCGCAGGAAAAGAGCCGGTGCAAATGTTAAAAATTCATGAACGAATCATGCCCAGAAAAAAGGAAAAAATCAGAAGGAAACCACCTAAAAACCAAAATATCAAAAGAAAACACTGTGAAAATTGCACAAAAAATATGTTATAAATCTAACAAAGTGCAAGACGCAAATTTGACAGATGCTTTACGGTCTGGTAAAATAACGTTTGCGCAACGAACGTTGCAGCGTTTAAATTCTATCTGGATGAAGTAAAAAGCCGTCCTGCGTACGGCACGGCATGGGCAGATGCGGCCTGTGCCGGGGCAGTTTTGTGGTCTGCCCGAAGCGGATTCCAACCTGTAATACGATGCTTCTTCTTTTACCCAAAGAGAGCATCGTATTTGACTGTGCGGCGCTTATATCCCCAGCCGCCGCAGTCCGGGCGGTCGGGGTGCCGATGCAATACCCGCGGCCGCACCAAATACGACAAAGAGAGGAGTTGTCTCGTATCGCTTCCGTTAAATTGAAGAAAGCAGTTACTGCCGCAAAGCAGGCAGTATCTCCCCGTGTGCTGGCATTTTGTGTCATGGTGGTATGCCTTGTGGCTACCCTTGGCGTCACCGCTGCAAATCTGCGGCTGACCTACGTCACCGACTCCAATGGTGCGCGGCAGGTTCTTGTGACCGATGCCGCTGCTTCCCCGCACAGGTCATGCACCTTTCCGGCATCCGCTCTGAAGAGGGCGATGAGGTCTACTACACCGCGTTCAGCGGCAATCTTGCATCCCTGAATATCGAGCGCGCATTCTCTGTCAGCATCACCGCCGACGGGCAGGAGTACCCGGTCAAGCTGGTGTACGGCACCGTAGCCGATGCGCTGGAGCGCGCCGGCATCACCCTTGAAGGGGACGACTACACCGAGCCGGCGCTGGATCACATCGTGACAGCCGGCAGCAAGATCGTGGTCCACCGCGTGGACTACGAAGAGCGTGTGGAGACACAGGCTATCCCCTACGACACCCAGTATGTCTACACCAGCCTGTACTTCCGCAACACCGGCCGCACCACCACCCTGCAGCACGGCGCAGCCGGTCAGCAGACCGTGACCACCCGCGACCGCTATGTGGACGGCGAGCTGGAGAACAGCACCGTTGTGGATACCACCACTACGGTGGAGCCCACCGACCACGTCATCAAGACCTACGGCGCAGGCGCACCGGTGTCCCCCTGACCGGCGCGGACGGCACCACCAACGCCCCCACCTCTTATAGCAAGGTGCTCACCGGCAAGGCCACCGGCTACTATTCCCGTGGCGGCAAGGGCTCTTCCGGTCTGGGACTGGGCTACGGCACCGTGGCTGTGGATCCGGACGTGATCCCCTACGGCACCAAGCTCTACATCACTTCCACCGACGGCAAGTTCGTCTACGGCTCACGCCGTAGCCACCGATACCGGCATTGCGGTGCAGAAGGGCGAGATTCTGGTAGACCTGTTCTATGAGACCTACGCCGAGAGCGTGATCAACGGTGCCATTCAGGTCAACGTCTACGTTGTGGGCTGAGAAACGAAAAACAATAACCACTAAAAAATCGGAGCACCTGCGGGTGCTCCGATTTTTTTATTTTCACGGGAATTTAAACTCCCTCAGTCAAAACCTACCGGTTTTGACTGCTCCCTCGGAGAGGGAGCCTTTGGCAATGCGGGACAGTTTTCCATTCAACGGAAAAGCCACCGGTTACGCCAGAGGCCCCATCCCAGAGGCCGACTTCCCCCGGGGGAAGATGTCACCGTAGGTGACAAAAGGGAATCTGGCATCGCGCAGCGATGTCTGGAGGAGTTTGCTTTACCGTTATGAGCACCTTCTTATTCACAAAAATGTCGCATCCGAAACTCTTTCTTCTTTTTTTTTCGCAACGCTTTCGCCGGAACCGTTTGTCAAATGAGCAGTTTACACGATGTCGAGCTGCAAATTTTGGATGGTATGCCCACAACATACAGAGAATGCCAGAAAATTTGTGTTAATTGTATTTGATTTTCGGACAAAAAGTCTTGCAAAAATGGTAAAAAAACCTTTTAATATAAAAAGTACAAAGCTGCGAAAGCCGCTTTCGGCTTCCGCACGGGGAGGAGCAGTCTATGAAACCGACCGAAGAAAAGATTCAGGGCAATGCATCGGATCTGCCGGTGTATCTGTTCAAGCAGGGCAACAACTGCGAGGCCTATCGTTACTTCGGCGCACATCTGGAAACACGCGCAGGCGAGCCCGGCGTCGTGTTCCGCGTATGGGCACCGCACGCTGTGGCTATCAGCGTGGTAGGCGACTTCAACAGCTGGAAGCCCGGCAGCCACCCCATGCACAAGGTGGATGGGGATTCTGTGTGGGAATTGTTTATTCCTGGCATGAAGGAATTCGACGTTTACAAATACTGCGTGACCACGCGTGCAGGCGACCTTGTCTACAAGGCCGATCCCTACGCTTTCCACGCCGAGACTCGTCCGTCCAACGGCAGCAAGGTCTACGACCTGTCCGGCTTTGCATGGCACGACGCCGCATGGCAGTCCGCACAGAAAAAGGCGGATGTGATCAACGGCCCGATGAACATCTACGAGATGCACGCCGGCAGCTGGAAGATGAAGGAGGGCGGCAAGCCCTACAACTACTCCGAGCTGGCGGACGAGTTGATCCCATACATCAAGGATATGGGCTACACCCATGTAGAGCTGCTGCCGGTGATGGAATACCCCTTGGACGGCAGCTGGGGCTATCAGTTCACCGGCTATTTTGCCCCCACCAGCCGCTACGGCACCCCCAAGGACTTTATGGCCTTTGTGGACAAGCTGCACGCCGCAGGCATCGGCGTCATCATGGACTGGGTGCCCGCCCACTTCCCCAAGGATCAGTTCGGACTGTACAATTTTGACGGCGAGGCCTGCTACGAGGACCCCAACCCCAAGCGCGGCGAGCACAAGGAGTGGGGCACCATGGTGTTCGACTTTGGCCGCAACGAGGTGCAGAGTTTCCTCATTTCCAGCGCACTGTACTGGCTGGAGCAGTACCACATTGATGGTCTGCGGGTGGATGCCGTGGCTTCCATGCTCTATCTGGACTACAGCCGCAAGCAGGGCGAATGGGAGCCCAATAAGGACGGCGGCAAGGAGAACCTTGAAGCTATCGCCTTCCTGCGCAAGCTGAACAGCACGGTGCTGGGTCGTCACCCCCACAAGTACATGATCGCCGAGGAGTCCACCGCGTGGCCTATGGTCACAAAGCCCGCTTCGGACGGGGGTTTAGGCTTCAACTTTAAGTGGAACATGGGCTGGATGAACGATATGCTCAGCTACATGAAGACCGACCCGCTGTTCCGCTCCGGCAACCACAACAAGGTGACTTTCAGCTTCTTCTACGCTTTCAGCGAGAACTTTGTCCTGCCCATCAGCCACGATGAGGTCGTGCACGGCAAGGGCAGCCTGCTGAACAAGATGCCCGGCGAGTATGACGACAAGTTTGCCAATCTGCGCACCTTCTTCGGCTACATGATGGCGCACCCGGGCAAGAAACTGCTGTTCATGGGACAGGAGTTCGGTCAGTTTGCCGAGTGGAACGAGACAAAGCAGCTGGACTGGATGCTGCTGGACTACGACAAGCACGCTGAACTGCAGAACTACGTCCGCACCCTGAACGCTTTCTATAAAGAGCACCCCGCCCTCTGGCAGATCGATTACAGCTGGGAAGGCTTCCAGTGGATCGTGCCGGACGACTCGCAGCAGAGCGTCATCGCCTTCCTGCGCAAGGACGCCGCCGGCAAGCAGATCCTTGTCATCTGCAACTTCAACCCCGTCCTGCGCGAGGGCTACACCCTCGGCGCACCGGTGTCCGGCACCTACAAGGAGATCCTGAACAGCGACGATGCCACTTTCGGCGGCTCCGGCACCGTGCACAACAAGCCGGTGCGCACCCACAAAAAGCCGCTGCACGGCTTTGAGCAGAGCATCACCATCACCCTGCCGCCCATGAGCACTTTCTATTTTGAGGTGCCTACAAAGCGCACCCGCAAGGCAGCAGAGGACAGCGCGGACAAACCGGCAAAAAGACCGCCAAAAAAATCCACCGTCAAGGGCGCCGTGGAAAAGGCGGTAAAAAAGACGACCCGCAAGGCCAAAGCCGAGCCGGACGCCGACAAGCCGGTAAAAAAAGACCCGCACCACCAAGGCCAAGGCCGCCGAAACGGCGGATGAAAAACCGGAAAAAGCCAAAAAGGCCGCTGCCAAGTCCAAGGCCGCAGCGGAAAAGCCGGTAAAAAAACCGCCGCCAAGGCAAAGACTGCGGCAAAAGCAAAACCTGAGACCGAAGCAGAAACCAAACCCGCAAAGCGCACCCGCAAAGCAAAAGCACCCAAGGAGTAAGGATGCCCACACGGATGCACGCACGAACATTCTGATCTGTTGACTATCATTTCCAAAACGGAAATGCTAAAGGGGAGAATAAAGCTATGGCAAAAGAAATCGTGGCAATGATCCTTGCCGGTGGACGTGGCTCGCGCTTATACGCGCTGACACAAAAGACGGCAAAACCTGCGGTGTCCTTCGGCGGTAAGTACCGCATCGTGGACTTCCCGCTGTCCAACTGCGTCAATTCCGATATCGACACGGTCGGTATCGCAACGCAGTACCAGCCCCAGAAGCTGAACGAGTACATCGGTAACGGTCAGCCTTGGGATCTGGACCGTCTGCACGGCGGTGTGCACACCCTGCCCCCCTTACGAGCAGGCAAACGGCACCGACTGGTACAAGGGCACTGCAAACGCCATCTACCAGAACATCGGCTTCATCGACAGCTATGATCCCGAGTATGTGATCATCCTGTCCGGTGACCAGATCTGCAAGCAGGACTACGCAGACTTCCTGCGCTTCCACAAGGAAAAGGGCGCAGAGTTCTCGGTGGCCGTCATGGAAGTGGACTGGAAGGAAGCTTCCCGCTTCGGCCTGATGGTGGCGGACGAGACCGACCGCATCACCGAGTTCCAGGAGAAGCCCCCGGTGCCCAAGTCCAATCTGGCATCCATGGGCATCTACATCTTCAACTGGGATGTGCTCAAGAAGTATCTGATCGAGGACGAGGCCGACCCCAACTCCAAGAACGACTTCGGCATGAACATCATCCCCGCCCTGCTGCGTGACGGCCGCAAGATGTACGCCTACCGCTTTGCCGGTTACTGGCGCGACGTGGGCACCATCGACAGCCTGTGGGAAGCCAACATGGAGGTGCTGGATCCCGAAAACTCCGGCATTGATATCTTTGATAAGACCTGGAAGATTTACAGCCGCAACCCCGTGCTGCCCGCCCAGAAGATCGGCGAGCGCGCCGTCGTGCAGGACTCTCTGATCACCGAGGGCTGCAAGATCTACGGCAACGTCAAGCACTCTGTGCTGAGCGCAGGCGTCGTGGTGGAAGAGGGCGCTACCGTTGAGGACGCTGTCCTGATGGACGGCGTCGTCGTCAAGGCAGGTGCCGTGGTCAAGCGCTGCATCCTGGCAGAGGACGTTGTTGTGGGCGCCGGTGCAAAGGTCGGCGGCGACGGCCCCATCGCACATGTGGGCACCGGTCTGACGGTCGGTGCAGGCGCCACCGTCAAGGAGGGCGCAAAAGTGTTTGAATCCGTCAAGGAGGGCGTGGAAGTATGCTGAGACAGAACACCAATGCGTTGGGCATCATTTTCCCCAACAGCTATGACAATACCGTTCCGGAGCTGGTGACCGAGCGTGCAATGGCTTCGATCCCCTTTGCAGGCCGTTACCGCATGGTAGACTTTGTGCTGTCCAGCATGGCCAACTGCGGCATTTCCAACGTTTCCATCGTGGTGCGTAAGAACTACCACTCCCTGATGGATCATCTGGGCACCGGCCGCGAGTGGGATATGGCCCGCCGTCACGGCGGTCTGAACATCGTGCCTCCCTTTGCAGAAAAGGGCGTGCGCATCTACTCCGGCCGTGTGGAGGCGCTGGGCTCCATTCTGAGCTTCCTCGAGCACCAGAAGGAGAAGTATGTGGTCATGAGCGATGCCAACATCGCCGTCAACTACGACTTCAACGCCCTGCTGGCTGCTCATCAGGCCAGCGGTGCCGACGTGACCGTGGCCTATCAAAAGACCGAGATCCCCGAGGGCCGCAAGAACGACAACTACACCCTGACCATCGATTCCGATGGCCGCGTGACCGAGCTGCTGTTCAACGACTACCGCTCCGGCGTGCAGAATCTGGATCTGAACATCTATGTGCTGGAGCGCGAGACCCTGATCAAGCTGGTCAAGGACGCAACTTCCCGCGGCCTGATCTACTTCGAGCGCGATATCCTGGCACACAACGTCAACATCCTGAACATCCATGCGCTGGAGTACACCGGCTATGTGGCTCATGTCTGCGACATGAAGAGCTACTTTGACGAGAACCTGAAGCTGATCAAGGACGAGAATCTGGAGGCACTGTTCCCCAAGGGCTGCCCCATCTACACCAAGATCCGTGACGACAACCCCACCCGTTACGTCACCGGCTCCAAGGTGGAAAACTCCATCCTAGCCGACGGCTGCCTCATTGAGGGCACCGTGGAGAACTGTGTGCTGTTCCGCGGCGTCAAGATCAAGAAGGGTGCAGTGGTCCGCAACTGCGTGCTCATGCAGGACACCGTGGTGGAGCCCAACGTGGAGCTGGATTGCGTGGTCACCGACAAGAACGTAAAGATCACGGCCGGCAAGAAGCTGTCCGGCACCGAGAGCTTCCCGGTGTATGTGCAGAAGAACCACACCGTCTGATCCTTGCAATATCCATAGGGGCGGCTTCCTCCCCGGTAGCCCCTCTTGAGAGGGGCGGGGGCACCTGTGTGCCCCCGCCTGCTCTTTTTTGTATGCAAGGTTCGCGCCGCTTTTCATGGCGGCGGGGGGCGCGAACATCTGTCTGTATCATGGAAGGAGCGAATCCTATGAGAATCCTGTATGCTGCTTCGGAAGCAAACCCCTTTGCAAAATCCGGCGGTCTGGCCGATGTGGCCGGTGCCCTGCCCAAGGCACTGGTCAAGGACGGCGTGGACGCCCGCGTCATCATGCCCCTGTACGGCGATTTGAAGTACCGCGATAAGCTGGAATACGTTACCAACTATTCCGTCCCTGTGGGCTGGCGCAGCCAGTACTGCGGCCTGTTCAAGGCTGAAGTGGACGGCGTGACCTACTACTTCCTCGACAACGAGTATTACTTCAAGCGCCGCGGTCTCTACGGCTTTTACGATGACGGCGAGCGCTTCGCCTTCTTCTCCCGCGCCGTGCTGGAGACTTTGTTCTACATCGACTTCACCCCCGATATCATCAACTGCAACGACTGGCAGACCGCTCTGGTGCCGGTGTACCTGAACCTGTACTATCGTCATCTGGACAAGTTCAACCGCATCAAGACCGTGTTCACCATCCACAACATCGCCTATCAGGGCAAGTACGGCACCGACATTCTGGAGGATACCTGCGGCATCGGCCACCGGGACCAGCATATCGTGGAGTACGATGGCTGCGCCAACTTCATGAAGGGCGCTTTCGAGACGGCCGACAAGATCACCACCGTCAGCCCCACCTACGCACAGGAGATTTTGGACCCGTGGTTCAGCTACGGTCTGGACGCTCTGCTGCGTGAAAAACAGTACAAGCTGTGCGGCATCCTGAACGGCATCGATATGGACGCCAACGACCCCGCCACCGACAAGAACATCCCCTTCAATTACAGCATCAAGACCTTTGAGACCGGCAAGGCCAAGTGCAAGGAAGCTTTGCAGGATAGGTTCGGTCTGAACAAAGACGGCAGCCCCGTCTTTGGCATGGTCAGCCGCATGGTGGGCATGAAGGGCTTTGACCTTGTGCAGAGCATTGCTGACGGTCTGGTGGACCGCGGCATCCAGCTGGTCATTCTGGGCAGCGGCGAGAGCCAGTACGAGAACTTCTTCTCTGACCTGTGCGGCCGTCACCCGGGCCGTGTGGGCACCTACATCGGCTTTGAGCCCAAGCTCTCGCAGGAGATCTACGCCGGTGCAGACGCCTTCATCATGCCCTCCAAGAGCGAGCCCTGCGGCCTGGCCCAGATGGTGGCCTGCCGTTACGGCACGCCTCCCATCGTGCGTGAGACCGGCGGTCTGCGCGACTCCATCCACGACAGCACCATGGGCGACGGCAATGGCTTTACCTTTGCCGGCTACAGTGCCCACGAGCTGTACGAGGCCTGCTGCCACGCACAGGATGCCTACAACAACAAGGAAAACTGGAAGAACCTCGTGCGTCACTGCATGGAGTGCGATTTCAGCTGGGACGTTTCCGCCAAGAGCTACGAGGGTCTGTACAACGAGACCGCAAACCTCTGGTAAGCGCCTGAATCCCAAAGCACCCGCCGGGGCTGCCGCACAAACGTGCGGCAGCCCTTTTGCGTAGGACGATTTAAAATGGCTTCCGCTTCGCTCTAGCCATATTCAGCGGAAAAATTATTTTAAATTTCGCGTTTGTCGCGCTCTGCGGAGCGCTCCAAACGCATTTTCACAGATGGGGTCACAAGGGCAAACTGCATTTGCAGTGCCCGCTTCCTACGGAAGCGGCGGCACTGCGGGCAGAATCCTCTCTCGCCCAAACGCCGCTGCACAAATGTGGACACAGATCCACAGAAGTCTGCCATGCCGCGCGACTGTTTCCGTAGGAAACGAGCGCGGCAGCTGCCGTTTTTTGTTACGACCCCTCCGTGAAAAAGTAGTTTCGAAACGCCCGCAGGCGTTTCGAAACTACAAATAAAAATAATCCTTCCGCTGATGATGCGCAGAGCAACGCGGAGCGCATTTAAAATCGTCCCCCGGGGAGCCGGCCTTTCACCGTTTTTTACATTCTGCACAAACTTTTCTGCAAAGTTTGTGCAATGATGTTTCCGCAGGCGTACAATGTGTGCTATCAGCGTACACCCGTGAAATCAGTCTGAACAAACTATGAAATTTCACTATATTTCGGTGGAGAATTGATTGCAATATCCAACGTTTTGAAGTATACTGAGGGCATAGATTTTTTTGCTGCCTGTCCATCTCTGGCAAGACTTCCAGATACTGGAACACAGGCAGCACCCGCAGAAAGGAGCGGCGCAGGACTTGAAGGGCTGGTACAAGGCATTAGAGGATCTGGTCTGGCTGACCCAGCTGGGCCTGAACATGCTTCTGCCGCTGGTGCTGTGCCTGGCGGGGTGCTGGTGGGCCGTGGAACGCTGGAACTGGCCGGAATGGCTGTTTTTGCCCGCTGTGGGGCTGGGGCTTGCCGCCGGGGCGCAGAACTTCTGGGTGTTCTGCAAAGAGCGCCTGGACCGCTCCAAAAAGGAAAAAAATCACCGGGTGGGCTTCAACTCCCACCAGTAATGGAGGGCTTTTTTATGAAACTTCAGCCGGAATCCAAAAAGCAGCTGCTGCGTATCGCCTGCGGCGTGTCCTTATGCACCGCCGTGATGTGGGTGGTGTTTGCAGCACTGCATCTGGTGGGCTGGGTGGTCTTTGACTACCGGGTGCTGCTGGGCGGCATCATCGGTGCGCTGGTGGCCATCGGCAACTTTGCCGGCATCTGCTTTGTGGTGCAGAAGATCATTGACGAGCCGGACGAAGAAAAAGCGCAAAGCGCAGCTGCAGATATCCTATAATACAAGGATGCTGCTGCAGGCGCTGTGGATCATCATAGCCATTGCGGCTCCCTGTTTCCAAGCGTTTGCAGGCGTTCTGCCGCTGCTGTTCCCCAGAGTTACGATCTATTATCTCCAGATAACCGGGAAGTACAAGCCGCTCACACCCCCCGCAGGAGCCGGTGGACGTCGCTGTGGAAGATGACCCCGCCCCCGCCAAGGCGTCTGCGGTGCAGCCCCGTGACGAAGGGGGTGAACAAGAATAAATGGAACTGAACGGCGCAAAGATCCTGTATACCATCCACACCAATATCCCCCTGCTGGGTGATTTTAAAATTACCCAGACCTTTGGTAAGCACTTGGATCGTTATGGCGCTGCTCTCGGGTTTTGCCATCTGGCTGGGGCATGGCCTCAAGCTGGAAAAAGTGTCCAAACGGCAGGCGGCCGCGGAGTTCATCGTCACGCGGCTGGACCAGTTCGTGCACGACAACATGGGCTGCCACTTTGACCAGTATATCCCGCTCATCGGCTCGATTTTCGCATTGAGCATCGGGTGCAACCTGATCAGCGTTGTGGGCCTGTGGAGCCCCACGGCGGACCTGAACACCGAAGCAGCGTGGGCCATCGTGGTGTTTGTTCTGATCATGTACTACAAGATCAAGACAAACGGCATTCTGGCCTATATCAAGGGTCTGCTCGATCCGATCTTTATCATGGCACCCATCAATGTGCTGTCGGAGGTGTCCACCCCTGTCAGCATGGCGTTCCGTCACTTCGGCAACATCCTGTCCGGTACGGTCATCTCCACACTGCTGTACTGGGCCCTGGCAAGCCTGAGCCATGTGCTCTTTGGCTGGCTGCCTGGGGTGCTGGGCCAGATCCAGCTGTTCCAGATCGGCATCCCGGCCTTCACCGGCCTGTACTTCGACTGGTTCGGCGGCTGCATCCAGGCGTTCATTTTCTGTACCCTGACCGCAATCTTCATCAAACGTGCTGCCGGTGAGGAGTAACGCTCCCGGCATCCCCCAAAACACAAACACATTTTAGGAGGACAAACTTATGACTGACTTCCAGTACCTGGCTCGTGGTATCGCTCTGGCAGGCTGCGGCATCGGCGCAGGCTGTGCTCTGATCGCCGGCATCGGCCCCGGCATTGGCGAAGGCAACGCTGCTGCTGCTGCCTGTGAGGCCGTCGGCCGTCAGCCCGAGTGCAAGAGCGACGTGACCAGCACCCTGATCCTGGGCGTTGCCCTTTCCGAGACCACCGGTATCTACGGCTTTGTCACCGGCCTGCTGCTGATCTTCCTGGCACCCGGTATGTTCATGAAGTACCTGGCATAAGCCTCCCGATCCGAAAAAAAATAACGAAAGGAGACGCTTATGGAACTGTATCAGGCGTTGATCACGCTGGATGGCTGGACCTTTCTGGCCCAGATCTGCAACCTGATGATCCAGCTGGTCATCTTCAAAAAGTTCCTGCTGAAGCCGATCAAACAGGTGATCGCCGACCGCAAGGCCAAGGCCGACAGCGAGATCGCGGATGCGCAGAAGCTGCGCACCGAGGCCGAGGCCATGAAGGCGGAGTACGAGCAGAACCTGCAGAACGCCCGCACCGAGGCCAACCAGATCGTAGCTGCGGCGCAAAGACCGCCACCGCCCGCGCGTCGGAAGAGATCGTGGGCGAGGCCCGCGCACAGGCCGCTGCGCTGAAGCAGAAGGCCGAAGCTGACATTGCGCAGGAGCGCAAAAAGGCCGTCAACGAGGTCAAGGACGAGATCGGCGGCATGGCCATGGAGATCGCCTCCAAGGTCGTGGAGCGCGAGATCAACGCGAAGGACCACAAGGACCTGATCGACGAATTTATCAAAAACGTGGGTGAAGCATCATGACCGAAACTGCAAAGATGTACGGCGGCAGTCTGTACGATCTGGCGGCAGAGGAAGGGCTGGAGACCCGCATTCTGGGCGAGCTTGACGAGGTGCAACGCTTCTCAACAAAACCCGGACTACCTGCGGCTGCTCAGCACCCCCAGCATCCCCAAAAAGGAGCGCTGCGGCCTGCTGGACGAAGCCCTGCGGGGGCAGGTCCATCTCTATGTGCTCAACTTTTTAAAGATCCTGTGCGAGAAAGGCACCCTGCGGGGAGCTTGGCGGCTGCACGCGGGCTTACCGCATCCGCTACAATGAGGCACACGGCATCCTGGAGGCAACGGCCACCTCGGCTGTTCCGCAATGACAGAGCAGCAGAGCACTGCCCTGCACCAGAAGCTGGAAAGCCCTCACCGGCAAGACCATCGACCTGCAGACAAAGGTCGACCCGGCGGTGCTGGGCGGCATCCGTCTGGATATCGACGGCACCGAGCTGGACGGCACCGTGCAGAACCGCCTTGTCTGGCGGCCGGGATACTGCGCCGGAACATTGCCGCAGTGCAACCCTGTGAGCACAGAACGAATTTCCACCCGAAATGACAAATTATGAATTGAGTGGTGAACAAACAAAGATGCAACTGAAACCTGAAGAGATCTCCAAGATCATCCGTGCGCAGATCAAGCATTATGAAAATGCCATCGAGCAGAGCGAGACCGGCACGGTCATTATGGTGGGCGACGGCATCGCCCGGGCCAGCGGTCTGGAAAAGTGCATGGCAGGCGAGCTGCTGCAGTTTGACAACGGCGAATACGGAATGGCGCAGAATCTGGAGGAGAACACCGTCTCCATCGTTCTGCTGGGCTCCGACGTCGGCATCAAGGAAGGCAGCATCGTCAAGCGCACCGGCAAGGTGGTCTCCGTGCCGGTGGGCGATGCCCTGATCGGCCGCGTGGTCAACGCACTGGGCCAGCCCATTGACGGTGCAGGCCCCATTGAGACCACCGAGTACCGCGCCATTGAGAGCCGCGCTCCCGGCATCATCGACCGCCAGCCGGTCAAGGAGCCGCTGCAGACCGGCATCAAGGCCATCGACTCCATGATCCCCATCGGCCGCGGCCAGCGTGAGCTGATCATCGGCGACCGCCAGACCGGCAAGACCACCATCGCGTCCGATACCATCATCAACCAGAAGGGCAAGGGCGTGCTCTGCATTTACGTTGCCATCGGCCAGAAGCGTTCCACCGTGGCAAACCTGGTGCAGAGCCTCACGGAAGCCGGTGCCATGAGCTACACCATCGTGGTGTCCGCTACAGCGTCCGAGCTGTCGCCCCTGCAGTATATCGCCCCTACTCCGGCTGTGCCATGGGTGAATATTTCATGCATCAGGGCAAGCACGTCCTTATCATCTACGACGACCTGTCCAAGCACGCCGTGGCCTATCGTGCCCTGTCGCTGCTGATCCGCCGTCCCCCGGGACGTGAGGCTTACCCCGGCGATGTCTTTTATCTGCACTCCCGTCTGCTGGAGCGCGCGGCCAAGCTCTCCAATGAGCTGGGCGGCGGCAGCCTGACGGCTCTGCCCATCATCGAGACGCAGGCGGGCGATGTTTCCGCTTACATCCCGACGAACGTCATTTCCATCACCGACGGTCAGATCTTCCTGGAGACCGAGCTGTTCCACTCCGGCGTCATGCCGGCAGTCAACCCCGGCATCTCGGTGTCCCGCGTGGGCGGCAACGCCCAGATCAAGGCCATGAAGAAGGTCGCCGGCACCCTGAAGCTGATCTACTCCCAGTACCGCGAGCTGCAGAGCTTTGCACAGTTCGGCTCCGATCTGGACGCCGACACCAAGGCCCGTCTGGCACAGGGCGAGCGCATCGTGGAAGTGCTCAAGCAGAACCGCTCCGCTCCCGTGCCTGTGGAAAAGCAGGTGGCCATCCTGTATGCGACCATTCACGATCACCTTGTGAAGGTCAAGGTGCCGGACGTGGCCGAGTATGAGAAGGGCCTGTACGAATATCTGGACAACGATGCCGCCGGTGCCGCCGTCATGGAGACCATCCGCACCACCGGCAATCTGGATAAGGACACCGAGGAGCAGCTGAAGAACGTGCTCACGGCCTATACCGACAGCTTCGTCAAGGCGCACTAAGGAAGGAGGCGTAACGCATGGCTGGTTCCATGAAGGACATCAAGCTGCGCATCAAAAGCGTAGAGAGCACCATGCAGATCACCAAGGCAATGGAACTGGTGGCTTCCTCCAAAATGCGCCGCGCCAAGGAACGGGTGGAGCACAGCCGACCCTACTTTGAAACGCTGCATAAGACCCTGACCGAGATCGCAGCGGCCGACCCCCGCGCCCGCAACCCGTACCTGCGCCGTGCAGAGATCAAAAAGACCCTGCTCATCGTCATTGCAGGCGACCGCGGCCTTGCCGGCGGATACAATTCCAACGTGCTCAAGCAGGCCGGGGCCGAAGAAGGCGAAGTGCTGGTGCTGCCCATCGGCAAGCGCTCGGCAGAGTATTTCGTCCATCACGAGGTGCCCCTGTTCACGCAGGAGGTGCTGCTGGCGGCAGATGTCTCGGTGGGCGAGTGCTTCCAGCTGTCCCGCCAGATCACGGAAGGATATCTCAAGGGCGAGTACGATGCGGTAAAGATCTGCTACACCCGGTTCGATTCCATGATGACCCAGACCGCAGCCACCATGGAGGTGCTGCCGCTGTCCATCGAACCTACCGAGCAGCAGAAGGCGGATGCCCGCCGCAGCCAGATCCTGTACAAGCCCAGCAGCGAGGAAGTATTCAGCGCGATCATCCCGGAGTATGTGGCCGGCATCGTCTACGGTGCCGTGTGCGAGAGCGTAGCCAGTGAGCTTGCCGCCCGCCGCACTGCCATGGATGCCGCCACCAAGAACGCCGGTGAGATGATCGATCATCTGAACCTGTATTATAACCGTGCCCGTCAGGCTGCCATCACGCAGGAGATCACCGAGATCGTGGCCGGCGCGGAGATTTAAAACCTATCAAAAAGGAGTTGTAGCCTATGTCCGAAAAACATATCGGCAAGGTGCTCCAGGTCATCGGCCCGGTGCTGGACATCCAGTTTGAGGATGGCCAGCTGCCGGAGCTGCTCAACGCCATCGAGATCGACAACCACGGCGAAAAAGCTGGTGGTCGAGGTGGCACAGCACACCGGCGATAACGTGGTGCGCTGCATTGCAATGAACAGCACCGATGGTCTGGTGCGCGGCACCGAAGCCGTGGATACCGGCGAACCCATCAAAGTGCCCGTGGGCGACCAGTGTCTGGGCCGCGTGTTCAACCTGCTGGGTGAGCCCGTGGACAACAAGCCCGCCCCGGCCCCGGAGGCCTACTGGCCCATCCACCGCCCTGCTCCCAGCTACGAGGAGCAGCAGTCCACCACCGAGATCCTCGAGACCGGCATCAAGGTCGTGGACCTGATTTGCCCCTACGCAAAGGGCGGCAAGATCGGTCTGTTCGGCGGTGCAGGCGTCGGCAAGACAGTCCTGATCCAGGAGCTGATCTATAACATCGCCACCGAGCACAACGGCTACTCGGTGTTCACCGGCGTTGGCGAGCGCACTCGTGAGGGCAACGACCTGTACGGCGAAATGACCGAGAGTGGCGTTATCAACAAGACTGCGCTGGTCTATGGCCAGATGAACGAACCCCCAGGAGCCCGTATGCGCGTGGCACTGTCCGGCCTGACCATGGCGGAGTATTTCCGCGATGTGAAGAATCAGGATGTGCTGCTCTTCATCGATAACATCTTCCGCTTCACCCAGGCAGGCTCTGAGGTGTCCGCACTGCTGGGCCGTATGCCCTCTGCCGTCGGCTACCAGCCCACGCTGGCCACCGAGATGGGCGCTCTGCAGGAGCGCATCACCTCCACCCGCAAGGGTTCCATCACCTCGGTGCAGGCCGTCTACGTGCCCGCCGATGACCTGACCGACCCGGCCCCTGCCACCACCTTTACCCATCTGGATGCCACCACGGTCCTGAGCCGTGACATTGCTTCGCAGGGCATCTACCCCGCTGTGGACCCGCTGGATTCCACCAGCCGTATCCTCAGCCCGGAGGTCGTGGGTCAGGAGCACTACGAGATCGCCCGCGCCGTCCAGAAGGTGCTGCAGCGCTACAAGGAGCTGCAGGACATCATTGCCATCATGGGCATGGACGAGCTGAGCGAGGAAGACAAGCGCACGGTCAGCCGCGCCCGCAAGGTGCAGCGCTTCCTGAGCCAGAGCTTCCACGTGGCAGAGCAGTTCACCGGTATGCCCGGCCAGTATGTGCCGCTCAAGGAGACCCTGCGCGGCTTCAAGATGATCCTGAACGGCGAGTGCGATGAGCTGCCCGAGAGCGCATTCCTGTTCGCGGGCACCATCGATGACGTGTTCGCAAAAGCGAAGAAAGGGTAAACCATGACGACCTTTCATCTGACGGTGGTCACGCCGGACGGCTGCGCCTTTGACGGGCAGGCCGAGCGCATCGTCTGCCGCGCCATTGACGGCGATCTGGCCATCCTTGCCAAACACGGGGATTACTGCACCGCGCTGGGCATGGGCGAAGCCCATATCGTGGATGCCGAGGGCCAGCGCCGCCGCGCCGCCTGCATGGGCGGGCTGCTGAGCGTGCTGGATGGCGAAGTGCGTCTGGTCGCCACCACATGGGAGTGGGCCGAGGAGATCGATCAGGCCCGCGCCGAGGCTTCCAAGAAGCGCGCGGAGGAGATCCTTGCGCAGAAGAACCTCGACAAGCGGGACTACGAGCTGGCTCAGGCGCGTCTCAAGCGCGCACTGGTGCGTACCTCTATCCACTGAGATAAGAAAAAAGGAGCCATTGCACAAACTGTGCAGTGGCTCCTTTTGCGTGCATGATGAAATTAAAAATAAGATTTCCGCTGAACATGCCCAGAGCGAATGCGGAGGGCATTTAAATCGTAAAGACGTTACATCATATTTGCCTTCTCGATCAGGTTACGGATGTGATGGGCCAGCATCTCCACCGCAGCGGTGTTCTCGCCGCCGTTGGGTACAATGATGTCTGCGTTACGCTTGCTGGGCTCTACAAAGGCCTCGTGCATGGGCTTGACGGTGGTCAGGTACTGATTGATGACGCTGTCCAGACTGCGGCCGCGCTCCTTCACGTCGCGTACCAGACGGCGCAGGATGCGCTCGTCGGCATCGGTGTCCACATAGATCTTGTAGTCGAACAGGGCGCACAGCTCCGGCTCCACAAAGGGCAGGATGCCTTCCACGATCAGCACCGGTGCGGGCTCGATGTGCTGCACCTTGTCGCTGCGGTTGTGGTTGGAGTAGTCGTACACCGGGCAGTCGATGGCGCGGCCTGCCTTCAGCTCCTGCAGATGGTAGATCAGCAAAGCGTTGTCAAAAGCATCCGGGTGGTCGTAGTTCAGCTTGCAGCGCTCCTCAAAGGGCAGCTCGTCGTGGCGCTTGTAATAGCTGTCGTGGGAGATCAGGCGCACTTCATCCTCGCCAAAACGCTCCTTCAGCCGCAGAGCAAGGGTGGTCTTGCCGCTGCCGGAGCCGCCTGCAATGCCAATGATCAGATTATTCATAGGGGTCCCTCCTGCATCATCCTGCCGCTTTGGGTGGAAAAAAGGGCAGGAATGGATTATAATAGGTGCAAAGCTGCCTGTCCGGGACACAGCGCCGGGCGGGTTTGTTCCTGTACATCATAACACAAACCGACACATTTTTACAGCCCCAGGGCTGCAAATGTGTGAGATAAGGGAAAATGCCATGCAGAAAAAACAATTTCAGCAAAATATGAAGGACAAGGTCCGGGTGTTTGAGGATGGCGGCATCCGCCTGCTCAAACGGGGACAGAAGGGCGTGGTACACGCTATTTTCAGCCGTTTTGGCCTAGTGCTGGTTCTGCTGCTTTTACAGGCGTTCGCGCTGTTCAGCCTGCTGCAGTGGTTCGGCGAGCTGCTGCCGCATTATTTTGGCGGCACCCTGCTGGTAACAGCGGCAATGATGGTCTATCTGCTCAATCAGGACATGGACAACAGCGTGCGCATTACATGGCTGGTGGTCACGGCGCTGATGCCGGTGCTGGGCGTGCCGCTGTTCTGGTACACCAAAAGTGATGTGGGCCACAATGCCCTGAAGCGCCGCCTGCTGGATCTGGAGGGCCGGACCCGCGCCCAGCTGCCGCAGAATGAGCAGACCGTGGAGCTTTTGCAGGAGCAGGCACCCGAAGCGATGCCGCTGGCACGGTATCTGCGGGGCAAGGGAGGCGGATTTCCGGTCTATGCCGACACGGTGGCCACCTACTTCAACGGCGGCGAAGCTATGTTCGATGAAATGCTGCGCCAGCTGGAAACGGCAAAAAAATACATCTTTCTGGAATATTTCATCGTGGATGAAGGCCTGATGTGGGGCCGCATTCTGGAAGTGCTGGCCCGCAAGGCGGCGCAGGGAGTGGATGTGCGGGTGATGTATGATGGCACCTGCGAGTTCTCCACCCTGCCGCGGGATTACCCCAGCCGGCTGGAAGCGCTGGGCATCCAGTGCAAGGTGTTCTCGCCGGTCACGCCCTTCGTTTCCACCCACTACAACTACCGCGACCACCGCAAAATTCTGGTCATTGATGGCCAGGTGGGCTTTACCGGCGGCGTGAATCTGGCAGATGAGTACATCAACCACATAGAAAAGTATGGCCGCTGGAAGGACTCGGCCCTGATGCTGGAAGGCGAAGGCGTGCGCTCCATGACGGCACTGTTTTTGCAGATGTGGAGCATCCAGCGCCAGCCAGAGTTTGAGCAGTTCCTGTCCGATCCCATCCCGGCGGCAGCAAACGCCAAGGGCTTTGTGGTGCCCTACGGAGACTGCCCGCTGGACGGTGAGCGGGTGGGCGAAATGGTGTACATGGATATGCTCAACCGCGCCCGGAAGTATGTGCAAATCATCACGCCGTATCTGATTCTGGACGGCGAGCTGGAAACGGCCCTGCGCTTTGCGGCAGAGCGCGGTGTGGATGTGCACCTGATCCTGCCCGGCAAGCCGGATAAGTGGTTCGTTTATGCACTGGCCAAGACCCACTACAAGGCGCTGATTTCTTCGGGTGTGAAGATCAGCGAGTGGCAGCCCGGCTTTACCCATGCGAAGATCGTGATCGCCGACGGCGTGGAAGCTGTGGCGGGCACCATCAATCGCGTTCCACCAGACTTCTGGCCAGCCCGCCGACCATGACCTCTACACCGCCCGAGCGACTTGGAAAATCCTTGTGCCCGATCATCGCCACCTTCAACGTAACTACTTCCTTCCGTTCTGTAATACATCTCTATCAAATCCCATTTTTCATCACAGTATCATATTATTATTGTATCATAAGCATCCCTTAGCTGCAACTAATTCCTATA